>OLGB01000025.1_pt1 | contig 200859 bp, 197 predicted proteins | sample 1605691 | NCBI WGS metagenome assembly OLGB01 (sample SAMEA3888925, study PRJEB22519) | human gut metagenome | biome: human gut; feature: human-associated habitat; material: faeces | place: Denmark | collected 2010 | reverse complement strand
CCCGCAAGCGGGCCGATAAGCGGACGGCCCTGCAAAGTCTGAAAGACCGCTTTGACTATGGGCTTGACCCCAAGAAGCTGGGGACGGTGTCCTCCTACCTCTGCGACCCGGCAATGGCCCACCTGGAATTTATGTTGGTGGCGGAGCAGTACCGGGCTGAAATGGGCCGGGAGCCGGGGCGTGGTGTCCTATGCTACCAGATCCGGCAAGCCTTCCCTCCTGGAGAACTGACGGCGGAGGAGGCCAACAAGATCGGCTATGAGACAGCCCAACGCTGGACAAAGGGCAAGTATCAGTTTTTTGTCTGCACCCATACCGACAAGGGCCATATCCATAACCACATCTATCTCAATGCCATCGCCTATGACCGCTCCCGAAAATTCCGCAATTTCCTGGGCTCGTCCTTTGCCTTGCGGCGGCTCTCTGACCGGGTGTGTTTGGAGCACTCCCTGTCCGTGATCCAAGACCCCAAGCTCCACAGCAAGGGGCAATTCAAAAACTACGGTCAATGGATGGGCGAGGCCCGCAAGCCCGCCCAGAAAAAGCTGTTGCGGCAGATGATAGACGCCGCCCTTGCCCAGCACCCTGCCGACCTCCCAGGCTTTCTTTCTCTCATGGAGGAGTCCGGCGTCCGGGTGATCCACGGGCGGGGCGGCGTTCTTTCTTTTCAACTTCCCAGCTATGATCGCCCCGCCCGCTGGCGGAGCTCCACCCTGGGAGATGGGTACGGCCCGGAGGGTGTGGCGGCCATTCTGGAGGGCAAGGCTCCGGCCCGGCCCGCTCCTACCGGGGGAGCTGCCCTCATCCCCAAGCGGCGGGTCGATCTCGTTATCGACATTCAGGAGCGCATGTCCCAAGGCAAGGGCCCCGGTTATGAGCAATGGGCCAAGCTCTACAACCTAAAGCAGATGGCGGCCACACTTCAATTCCTCCAAGAGAACGGTCTGACCGACTATGATACCCTGGCGGCAAAGACTGAGGCCTCCGTTGACCGGGCTCATTCTCTGGCCGGGGAGCTCCAGGAAGTAGAGGGGCAGCTTGTCCGAACAACGGAGCTCATGGGGGCCGTGGTGGACTATGCCAAGACCCGCTCCGTCTTTGACGGCTACAAGGCCGCCCGGTATAGCAAGAAGTATCTGGCCGAGCATGAGGAGGAGCTTGCCACCCATCGGGCGGCGAGGGCGACTATGGCGGAGATCCTGGACGGGGCCAAGCTCCCTAAAATGGACGCTCTCAAAAAGAGCCGGCTGGAGCTGGCGGCCCGGAAAAAAGCCCTCCGAGTTGACTACCGGGAGGCACAAAAGCAAATGCGGGAGCTCGTCGCCGTCAAGGGGAATGTTGACCATCTCCTGGGCGTAACGGGTGGCCGTCAGGATAAGGAACAGACCCGATAGGGGCTGTGACGCAACAACGGGACTTTGGGACAACTTGTCCCAAAGTCCCGCCGGGTTTGGGGAGGCTCCCCAACAAGCAAAAATCGCAAGTGTGGCCACACTTGCATTGCTTGCCGGAACGTGCAGGGCCGGAAGTTATGACCTAAACTTGGTGCGCCCGTTGCATGATTGCCACCCTTTGGGATAGGAGCTATAATATAGCCGTACCAGATGATTGAAAATTTTTATATGAGATTTTTGTGCTAATTGGCCCCGCTCATGTGTCATATAAGTGAGGCCTCAAAACAGAAAAAGGGGGGGATCGAAATGGATCGTGAGACCGTTCTGGAGCTTTTTGACCGATACGGAGACATGGTGTACCGTATTGCCTTGAGCTATCTGCGCTCTCGCCAAGAAGCCGAGGACACAGTCCAGGCTGTCTTTCTCAAACTTTTGGAGGGGAAGGCGGCGCCCCATGAGGGCAAAGAGCGTGCCTACCTTACCAAAACCACTGCGAACTACTGCAAGAACATTCTCCGCTCGGCCAAACAATATGTGGACACCCCCTTGGAGGAACTGGCCTTGCTTGCCCCGCCAGAGGAACGGGAGTTGTTCTTGGCAATTATGGAGCTGCCGGAGAAATATCGCAGCGTTATGACCCTACATTATCTGGAGGGGTACTCGTTTCGAGAGATCGCTCAGATTTTACACATCGGCCCATCGGCTGTTTCCATGCGGCTCTTTCGGGCCAAGGACATCTTAAAACAACAGCTTGGGAGGGAGCAATAATGGATAAACATTGGGAAAACCTTTCCGAAAATTTGAAACTGTCCGAGGAAAGCCGGGAGCGCATCCGTGCCCAGCTTGCCACCCAGCCCATACAGCAAGAGGTCATTTCAAAGAAGAAAGCCTTGCACTTGCGTGCGCCTTTGGTCGCTGCCGCTTTAACGGCTGCTCTGGTGGTCACCGCCCTGGCGGTGGAACTGACGGTGGGCTGGGAGAACTTCTTGGGCCATACGCCCAAGGAGGCCGTCACTTCGGTGGGGGTCAGCGCCGTTACCGGGGATTATACTCTGACCCTTCAGGAGAGCATTGTGGACAAGGATGGTGCGGCCTTGTTGTTGGCCCTCACCCGCAATGACGGCGGGGTACTTGAGGGAGAGCCTAACATCTGGGGAAATAACTACTATGCGACCGCAGAGGTGGAGGGAATTTCCCACACCGGAAGCTCCAGCCGATTTGATCCTATTTTTTCTGAGGATGGAAAAACCGTCTACTACTGTATGGATTTTGAGCGGGACGTCGGAGAGGAGAGCCTGGCGGGGAAGGCTATCACCTTCCAGTGTGATGGCGTGGTAGACACGGATTGGAGCGAGGAGGAACTGGCCATGACCGTTGAGACAGTCTCCCTTGCCCCCCTGGCCCAGGCTGCCCGACAGGTGGACATGAGCTATTCCGATATGTGTAAAGGGAAAAATGCGCAAGCTATAATGGAGATCGTGGGAGAACTATCTGCCCAGGCCACCATCCCGCTGACCCGTATAGACCCGAAATACGGCCAGATCTCCGCTGTTTTCTTTTCCAGTGACGGGTGTCCTGTGGTAGCGGTAAAGGACTGGAACAGCACAGTTATACAGGGGCAATATCTCATTGGCTACGGTATTGCTACCACTCTCACGGATACCCGCACAGGGGAACATTGGGAATACAAAAGTTCTACCAAGCGGGGCGAACCTGGGAACGAGGTTCAACTGGCCGTTTTTAACAGCTGCCCCCTTACCCTTGAGGATTTGCCCTATGTGGAGGTAACGGTCAGTTATTCCATGGATAAGATCCTCTCTGATGAGCCGGTGGAGTTTTCCTTTGTCGCTGGTGATGGCTACCAGACCACAGTGGCTCTGGACGAAGACATTGCGTTCAACTATATCGGCGACTGTACCGCCCATGTGACCGAGGCCAACATTTCGGCCCTGCGGCTACAACTGACCTTTGACCAGATGGAGCGTTCTGGCTGGGATTGGGAAAACCATCCGCAAAAGAATACCCAATGGGCGTTGATGAACAAGGATGGTACGCAGGTGCTCCTGTTCTCTCCCATGATCCGCCAAGATGAAGAGACCGGGGCGGGCTACATTCGCCTGGAGGGCGTAGATGAGAATAATAACCGCCGCCTCATTGACCCCGACCAAGTGGCCGTCCTTTCTATTGGTGGTCACGAAGTCCCCCTTAACTGAGACGGCAAAACAACTCAGCCATTCTTTTGGGACACATGACTGATAGGAGACATTTGACATGAAAAAGCAGAGTATAGCATTGCTGCTTACGGTCGCTTTACTACTGGGTGTGGCAGCCACTCCGGCCCAGGCCGAAAGCGGGACGGAGGATGTACCGTCCACCTGGGCCGCTGACGAGGTCACTACCGCCATTGGCCTGGGTATGGTACAGGACACCATGCAAAATAACTGGCAAGCGGAGATCACCCGACGGGACTTCGCCCGCCTTGCCATCAGCTTTTTAGCGGTGCAGTACGGCTATGGTGAGCGTCCATTGGACAGCTTCATGGAGGACTATCTTGACAATGGAAAAGCTCCCCTGGGGGTAGCTTTTCAAAAGAGCGACTATCTGACCGAGGAACACCGCACAGCCCAGGCGCAAGGGGCTTGGTTTAGCTGGTCTGCCGTCCTCCGTGACGATATAGAGGTTTTCTCCGATGTAACGTCCGATGGGTGCAAAGACCAGATCAACATGGCCTATCTGCTGGGTATCGTCAAGGGCGTTGGCGATGGGCGCTATGCCCCGGATGCACCCATCACCCGGCAAGAGGCCGCCACCCTCCTGACCCGAACCTATCAGGTCTACGGCACCTTGGAGATGGGGCAAGCCGCTACGTCTTACACCGACCAAGAGCAGATCGCCCCCTGGGCCGTAGAAAATGTGGCGACCCTCAGCGGAAAAGGAGTTTTTGAGGGGGACGAGACAGGAGCCTTTCTCCCCCTTGGCAATCTGACGAAGGAACAGGCCGTGGCGATATTCTATCGCCTTTATCAATGGATGCCCGTCAGTCAACGCAATGGAAACATCCCGGCGCTCTTTACTCCGCAGGAGATCATCCAGCAGATCAAGACCGACCTGTATGGGCAGGTAAAGTTTGAAGCAGAAACGCCCTATTGCACCGTGATTTTTATGTCCTATGGCGGGGTCATGCACTCTCCGGCCCCAGCAGCCTACCTTGTGTACCCGGACAGCACCTATCAGCGTGTGGAGGTGCCGGGGAGCGCCAAAGGCTTCCAACTGGCCGAGGGAATTGGAGAGCTGATCTTTTCCACCGACGAGGGCGAAAAGTACCTGTTGCATTTGGAGTCCGGGGGCCTGGAGAAGATCACCCCTGCCTATGCCCAAGCGCTTCTCCAGGCTTCGGTGACGGGTTTTTACCACCGCCCCTTTGACGAGCTCCCCCAGGAATTGCGGGATGGCCTGAAGTGGGATGGAAAGGTTGAGACCACGGATGGGTACAACTTCCGCCTACGGAGCTATACCAGCCCCGGCATTACCATTGTCACCACCGAAGCGCCGGAGGATATTCTGCGGAACTGGATCGATCTCCAACTGACATTGCCAGTGGAGCAACGAGAGGGGCAAGCCACCGATGAGGAATTGGAGGCAGAGTTTCAGCGTGAAAAAGGCCGGGAATGGCTCTACTCTGTTACCCTTACCGATGGCCGCTACTCCACAGGCCTGGGCCTGACGGTAGGTGACACTGTGGCCGAGGCAGAGGAAAAGGGATATTCTTTTTCCTCTGAGCAACTTCAAGCTGGCGGCGCCACCTTTGGCGTACCCATGGAGACACATCTGACGGCTGTTGTGGAAAACAACGTGGTAACGAGTCTCCATTTGAGCTTTGGCATTGGCCGCTATGTTGGAAAGTATTGGGATATATAAGCATAGAAGGCAGAAGCGCAAGCGTTGTTTATTGAACACAAAAGGAGCCAGACGCCAGCCGCAGGGCCGCCTTTGTCAGAGGGAAGGATGGTGTACGATGGACGAACTACAAAATAGTCTACGGTGGATACGTTGCCCGATATGCGGAGGCAAGACGAGAACGAAAGTCCGCAAAGAAACCTATCTCGTCAACTTTCCGCTTTACTGCCCCCATTGCAAAAAGGAAATTCGGGTTGATGTAGTACAATTCAAAATGGTACAAAGCAAATAGAGCCAGTCGCATTAAGCGGAGAGCCTGCTTCCCAATGGGAAACAGGCTCTCCTTGTTTTATTCAATTAGAGCGGGCTCTTTGTGCCTGATAGCGGCCAGGATCGACTCTACCGCTGGCACCAAGGCAGCGGCTTCTTCCTCGGTACATTCCTCCAGGATAAACCGCAAGCGGCGGATGGAGGGATTTTCCCGGAGTATTTCCGGGTGAAAAATCTCTCTGGAGTCCATCTTGAGCGCACGAACTAAAGGAAACAAAACCTCCAGCTTGGGGTTTCCTTTGTAGTTTTCGATATTCAAGACTGTCCGCACGTCAATGTCCGCAGCTTCGGCCACTTCGAGCTGTGTGAGGGACAATTCCTCACGGGCACGTCTTACTGCATCGCCCAAAGGCTGAGAATATTCCGGCATTACAATTCACCTCCAGAATATTCTACAATACATCACCCCTCGGCAAAATCCACCACAATTCGTATTTTATATGTATCTCAATGCAAATCCGGGAAAGGGGGCCCTGTTGACCGATGGATTGGGGCACGATTGATTTGGTGAACGTGCATTTCAATGTTCTGCCCTGACCCACCATAATTTTGGAAGTGTATCACAGTTCACCTTTGAGACAAAGTGTCCCAAAGTCACCCGTTGCCGGGGCCCGCCCTCCGGCCTTTCGATCCGTTTGACCCAACATCAAAAATCGAAAGGTCGGAGTACAAATGACATTTATCAATTTGAGGGATTTTTACCCCTGGTACATAGAAGATCAGATCGTCCAGGTGTCCAACGAGGTCTATGAGGAACTGGTGGCGGGCCGCCGCTCTGAGGTGGCCTATCAGCGTCGGACGCTCCGTCACAAGGCGCAGTATTCCCTGGACGCTGATGACGGCCTGGAATACGCCGTTTGCCTGGGTGAGCCTACGCCCCAGGAGCTCCTGGATAGGAAGGAGCTTTTCTATCAGCTTTGGAACGCCCTCAACTCCCTGCCGGAGATCCAGGGCCGCCGGGTGGACGCTTGCGTAATCCTGGGCATGAGCTACCGGGCCGTGGCTAAGGCCGAGGGGGTAGATAAAAGCACCGTCCGAGAGTCCGTGAGGACGGGGCTGGAGAATATGAAAAAATATCTGAAAAACTTTCGGTAAGCACCCCTCCATTTGCCCCTTTTTTGTCGTGGTATATGAGGGGTAAATCCCTCGCCGTTGGATTGTGACCGCTGGGCCATCCCAGCCCCCGCATCCATCCAGGGACGCCACGCCCTGAAATGCTGTCTTATGACAGGCCAAACAAGCAAGCGTGGCGTCCCATCCATTAAGCGTATATCCGAGACAAGTTGTCCCGAAGTCAGATCAAAGAAAGAGGGCAGCCCCGCCGGGGCTGTCCTCTTTCGCCCTCTGCTCGGACTATACGCCATCGGTTGGAGGGTACTATGGCCGAGACAATCTCAACGGAGGAACATACCTATCAAATTGGAGAAATGCAGTTTATTGTCACCCCTGTCTATAAGGAAACCGGGGAAACCATGAGCGACATTCTCTTAAAACTCATTCTGGCAGAATTGGAGGCGTCCTGACCCTTTCCGTTTGCATCCTTAACAGCAACGGTCAACAGAGGTATAATATTCATGTGAAAACCTCTTGTTTGACTGTCGGAAAGGAGGACAAATTGAAACAGTCAAACAACCATCACGAAATGGGAACTGCCGCTCTATACTGCCGATTGAGCCGTGACGACAATCTGGAAACAGAGTCCAACAGCATTACAAATCAGAAAAAGCTACTCCAAAAGGCCGCCAAGAGCAAGGGATATACTGATACGATCTTTTTTGTGGACGATGGCGTGACAGGTACGACCATGAAGCGCCCCGGCTACCAGAAGATGATCCAGGCTATTGAAGCCGGGTATATCTCCGCTGTGTTTGTCAAAGACCTGTCCCGCCTGGGCCGCAACTACATAGAAGTGGGCAAGCTGACGGAGGAATACTTCCCGGCCCATGATGTGCGGCTGGTGGCTGTCTCTGACGGCCTGGATAGCAGCGAGGGCGAGGATGACTTCACGCCCTTCAAAAACATAATGAACGAATACTATGCCAAGGACATTTCCAAGAAGCGGAAGATCGTCAATAAGATGAAGGGCAACGCTGGTATTCCACTCTCCCCGCCGCCCTACGGCTATATCAAAGACCCGGATAATCCCAAACATTGGGTGATAGAGCCGGAGGCCGCCGCCGTTGTCCGGCGTATCTTCCGTATGGCCCTTGACGGCTATGGGCTGGCAGAGATCGGGGCCGCACTTGAACGGGACGGTATCAATAATCCCACCTACTACTGGCGGGCCAGGGGGACAAGTCGGGGCGGCTCCAAGAGTACCGTTGAGCCTACAAAATGGGGTCATACCACCATCAAGAAGATACTGACCACCCAGGAATACTGCGGGGACGTTATCAACTTCAAGAGCTATTCCAAGTCCTACAAACTGAAAAAACGGATCGAAAACCCCGTTGAAAACCGGGCCATCTTCCTTAACGTCCATGAGCCCATCATTGACCGGGCCACATGGGAAAAGGTACAGGCGCTCACCAAGGGCACACGCCACAGGCGGCCTACCGTTACCCAAGAGCCCAGCATTTTCTCCGGGCGCATGAAATGCCCGGAGTGCGGCGGCAATCTCAACTTCCATTTCAACCAGGGCAACCACGACATCAAATTCTTTAGTTGCCAAAACCACAATTCCGGGCTCCGCAAGTGTTCCTCTACCCACTATATCCGGCTTGACTTTCTGGAGCAGGTGGTGCTCTGCGAGATCCGCCGTCTGGCGGCCTTTGCCAACGAGTACGAGGACGATTTTCTAAAGGCCGTCCTGGGCCGCTCCGCAAAGGTAGCAGAAAACAACCACCGCCTGAAAAAGAGGGAGTTGGTCGGGCTGGTAAACCGGGACAAGGAGCTGGATACGCTCTTTGAGCGGCTCTACGAGGACAATGTGTCCGGCAAGATCGACGACGCCCGCTTTGCCAAAATGTCCAGACGGTATGAGGAGGAACAGGGCGAACTGGCGAAGAAGATCAAGGCCCTGCGGCTGGAGGTACAAAAAACCGAAGGCCAGCAAATGGACATTGAGGAGTTTTTGGGCATGGTGCGCCACTATACCAACGCAACCACCGTTACCCGGCGTATGGTGTCCGAGCTTATTGAACGTATCGAGGTATATCCCGCTGAAAAGAAGGATGGGGTCAAGACCCAGCGGATAACGATTTTTTATAACTGCATTGGGGCCTTTGAGGTGCCGGATCGCCGAAATATCCCTGACATTGACATTGTATTGCCGACAAGAAAGGGCGTAGCTGTCAGCTACGCCCCGGATCGGATCGCTGTATGAGGAGGTGATATTTGTGAAAAAAGCAAAAGTTGTGCTGTATGCTCGGTTTGCACGTTTAGATCAGCTTTCTGGAGAAGCTCAGGCTAAAGCCTTAAAAACAGGCGCCGAGCTTGCTGGCCTTATCGCTGAACAAGGGCCTGCCCCTGTGGAAAGTCAGCTTGTTCAAGCAGTAATTAACGGAAAGGCGGATAGGGTGCTGGTACGAAGGGCAGATATGCTCCCGGCCGCCGTGGTCGATACAATAGCAAGGCATGGAGGCCAAATCGAATGTATAAAAGATTATCCCGCCTTGCCCGAAAGATAAAAAATGCGGAGTGTCCTTGATAGGATGCTCAAATCCTATAAGGACACTCCGCATGGTCGGAGTGGCGGGACTTGAACCCGCGGCCTCTTGGTCCCGAACCAAGCGCGATACCAAACTTCGCCACACCCCGTAACGTCACATCATTATAAGGGGTTTTGGGCGGATTGTCAAGTGGGCCAAGCCAAGGACTCAACTTATTTCTGAGTATGATCAAGGCTCTATTTTCCGCGTAAACCTACACTTGGGGTAGGTACTGCAACCCCAGAATTGACCATACTTCCCTTTTCTCAGTACAAGTTCGCTGCCGCAAAAGGGACATTTTGTTTGAAGGTCATCGATATGTCTCTGCTTCTCTTCATCGCTCTTGTTCGTAAGCGCTTTCAGCTTACTCTCCATCTCCTGGATCTCTGCTGTTGAATATATCACTTCTGAACTTTTTAGAGCAATGCGAAGTTTCTTGAGCATATCAGGTCGGCGGACAATTACCACTTCAGCCGTATCCTCAGGGACCTTCTTCAACGTGCACCGCTGTGAAAACACAATGTAAGAAGTAAAGGCTGTAACAGGTTTCCCCAAAAACTCTGCCAGTGCTTTGATATGTGTTCTATTCTGACGGATCGGGTTATAAAAACTGTTTCTTTTCCTGTTCTCCAGGCATTGCGTCCACTTAAGCTGCTCAACATCCCCAAAGATCCAACCACTGTAATTCTTGCTCTCAAACACATAAATTCCTTTTTCATGGATCATCAGTAGGTCGATCTCCGTGGTTTTCCCTTTCATGGGCACATATATGTTTTTAAGAACAACATAATTTCCAGGAAGATTGTTGTTACCTAAAGCAAATTCTGTGGCAAATTCCCCAAACTGCCCCGGATTCTCATAGTTGAGCCATGTAGTGATCGGGCCAGGTTCCTCGCCCATAAACCACTCAAAAAACCCATAATCAGTCTCTCCAGTCCTTGCACACATCCACCCAGGCGGTGAAGCCGGAGTGGCGTTCCAACTCGGGGATGGTCAACTCGATGGCGCTATTAGAGCTCCCGCAGGCGGGAAAAACGGTCTCGAACCGTTTGAGCGAAGCGTCCAGGTAGACGGCCACGCCCTCGTTGAACGCAAAGGGGCACACGCCGCCCACCCGATGGCCCACCATGGACTCCACCTGGTCGGGGGTCAGCATCTTGGCCTTGCCGCCGAACTGGGCCTTATACTTGCCGTTGTCTACTCGGGCGTCCCCGGCGGCAACGATCAAGATAGCCCGGTCCTCCAGCAGGAAGGACAGGGTCTTTGCAATGCGGCACGGCTCACAGCCTAAAGCTTGGGCCGCCAGTTCCACCGTAGCGCTGGACACGGGGAACTCCCGCACCCGGTCCTCCATCCCCTGCTGCCGGAAATAGTCCTTTACCTTTTCGATCGACATGCTTTATCCCTCCCGCCAGAGAAGCTGGCCGTCCGTAATGTCCACTACCAGCCGCCCGGAATCCTTGAGCCAGGCCAGGTAAGAGCGCACGGTGCTGCCCACCAGGGCGTATTGCTCAAAGGTCATGGTCAGGCCGTAGCGGGCAAAGAGCTTTTTCAAGACCTGCTCAAAGGTCAGCGGCTCCCGGCACAGCGCCACGATCTGGTCCGCGATCTCATGGACCTTATCGATGTTATACTGGGCCAGGTCCGCGATGCTGTCGGTGACGGCTGCGTGGGCGGGAACAAATACCTTGGCCGCCATGGTCTTAACCCGCTCCAGAGTATCCAGATAGGCGGCAACATCATAGACAAAGCCGATCTGGTACTTGTCTAGAGTCTCCCGGCTGGAGAGGCAGTCAGCCAGAAACAGCGTGTCGTCCGGCGTGCGAAAGCCTACCATGTCAAAGAAGTGGCCGGGCAACGGGATAATCTTAAAACCCTCTGGCAAGATGTCCTCGGTCAGCGGCTGGGCGTCGCTCTCCTGGGCCAGCAGGAACTTGTGCCGCAGGTCCTTGGGAGGATAGCCGCCGTAGAGGAAGGAGGGCTCCAGCAGCGGATGACGGGTAAAATCGCACTCGATGCCGGGGGCATAGATGGAGCAGCCGGTCTGAGCCTGGAGGTACTTGTTGCCGCCGATGTGGTCGGCGTTGGAGTGGGTGTTGTAGATGGCCCGGAGCCGCCAGCCGTTGGCGTCCAGAACCTGGCGGACCTTACGACCCGCATCCTTGTCGTTGCCGCTGTCGATGAGGCAGACGTCGGTATCGCTCAGGCGCACCAGGCCGATCTTGGCAGGGCTTTCGATATAGTAGTCGTGCTCCGATAGCTGGACCAGCTCGTACATGGCTTGGCCCACCCCCCTCTTATCGGAATGTATTGATTGCCTCTTGCACACCCGCCAAAAAGCGTCCGGCGTGGGCGCCGTCCATCTGGGTGTGGTGGAATTGGAAGGACAGGATCAGCTTGTAGCGCAGTCCCTTCCTCTTGTAGCGGCCCCAGATGAGAAAGGGATTGTTGAAGATCCCGCTATTCATACCCACCGCGCCGTCCAGCTCGGTGTCGATGATGGCGGAAGTGCCGATAACCATACTGTCGGTCAGGTCGCGGTTTTGGCAGCTTTCGGCCACTTGGGCGGTGTATCGCAGGTAGTCGCGGTCAAAGGCATCCAGATCCTCGGTAAAGAGGATGTCACAGGAGCTGACCTCTCCGGTCTTGTTCTTGACGATGGTGTTGACGGCCAGGGTCTCATAGCGGATGAGTTTGCGGTCCACAGGCAGGGTATAGAATTCCTCCACCCCAGCCGCGGCCTTGCCGATGCAGTAGTCCAGCAGCATATTGAACTTCTTGCCCCGTTTGCGGCTGAACTTCACCAGGGGCGTTACGTCCAAGGTCTTGAAGAAGGTCACCATGGGGTTGGGCGCGTCCATCCACAGCTCATAGGCCGCCGCGCGCTTAGTCTGCTTGGGGTCTACCTCGCAGGGCATAAATGGGTCCTCCTCTTATCTGTTTACTGCGCCTTGGGCTGGATGTCACCGGCCTTGGTCAGGGCCCACTTGGTCAGGCTGGGGCCCACCAGTTCATAGATCAGCACGCCGAAGAGGACGATATTGCGGACCATGGGACCCGCGCCGCCCATGGCGGTGGAGGCACCAACCTGGGCAGACATTCCCAGAGCTACGCCAGCCTGGGGCAGAAGGGTGATGCCCAAGTACTTTTGCACGTTGTGATCCTGGTGGCACAGCTTGGCGCTGAAGCCCGCGCCCAGGTATTTACCCAGGGACCGAGCGACGATATACAAAAGGCCGATGCCCACGATGGCAAGGTCAGAGAATACCGTCAGATCCAGCGCTGCGCCGGAGAGGACAAAAAAGAGGGTCAGCAACGGCGCCGACCACTTGTCGGCCCGGTTCATCAGGTCCTCCGAGCTACCGCAGGTATTGCAGAACACCGTGCCCAGCATCATTAGCACCAGAAGCGACGAGAAGCCCACCTCCAGCGTACCGATCTGGAGCTTCAGCATGGAAAGGGCCACGCCCAGGATAATGAAGCCGGTGATCAGGGCCACGCGGTTTCGGTTGGAGTGGAATGCCTTTTCGATCCAGGTCAGGCACCAGCCCAGCACCGCGCCCAGTACCAGCGACAGAACGATCTCCAGCACCGGGGCGGCCAGCACCGCCATCAAATCGATATGGCTGGAGGCCATGGCCTGGGCCGCGCCAAAGGAGATGGCAAAGATCATCAATCCCACGGCGTCGTCCAAGGCCACCACCGGCAGCAAAAGGTCGGTCAGCGGGCCCTTGGCCTTATACTGCCGGACCACCATCAACGTAGCTGCCGGAGCGGTGGCGGCGGCAATGGCGCCAAGGGTAATGGCGGCGGGGATGGGCAGCTTATCGCCCAGCGCGAAATGGAGCCCCACCAGGGAGAGGTCCACCAGGATGGTAGCCATCACGGCCTGGATCACACCGATGGTCACCGCCGCGTGGCCGGTGGAGCGCAGATGGGACAGGCGAAATTCACTGCCGATGGCAAAGGCGATAAAGCCCAGGGCCACATCGGAAATGGGCTGGAGAAGGGCTACCTCGTCAAAGGTGGTAAACCCCAGGCCGGGCACGCCTAAGCGGCCCAGCAGACAGGGCCCCAGGATCACGCCGGCCACCAGGTAGGCCGTCACGTCAGGCAGGTTGATACGCTTCATCAGGCGGGTCATCATCAAGCCCGCCAGCAGAGCGATGGAAACGGAGATCAGTTCGCTCATGTTGGTTCCCCTCTTCTATTCTCACAAAGATTTGCGGCCCCAGTCTGAGGCCGCTTCTCCCAATTATAAGACTGTGGGCCCGGTTGTCAATGGGTGAATTCGCCAATCTTCACCCATTAAAAAACCAGTTGGACCAGCAACATATAGCACACGGTGCCACCCAGGATAGAGAGGATCATCTGACGCTTCCAAAGATGCAGGCACGCTGTGACCACAATGGCCACCAGCTCCGGCAGTCCATGACTGCCGGAGAGGATCTCCACGCCTCTCAGACAGTACACCACCAGCATACCAAAGATGGCCGCGGGCAGAGCCTTACCCAGGTATTGAATATACTTTGGCGTGGGCTTTTTGTCCCCAAAGAGTAAGAAGGGCAAAGAGCGGGTCGCCATCGTGCCCAGCGCCAGCAGAGCGATGGTGATGGCCGATTGAGCAACCGTCATCGTCATGCCAGACCACCCGCCTTCTCAATGGGTCCGCGCAGCACAGTCAGTGAAATGAGAATACAAGCCATAGTGGGCAGCAAGAAGTTATCCGGCCCGAAGAGCGCAAGGCACAGGATAGACGCGCCCAAGCCGATCAGGGCGGTATGATGCCGCGTTTCCTTGAGCCACTGCTCCAGAAAAATGACCACAAACATGGCGGTCATGACAAAGTCCAGCCCTTGGGTGTCAAAGGTGATCAGCGTGCCCAGCAGGCCGCCGGTAAGGTTTGCGGTGACCCAATAGATCTGGTCCAGCAGCGTAACAAAGAAATAGAACCAGCCCCGGTCCACCCCCTCCGGGACCTGGGCGGTGCAGTTGATGGAAAAGCTCTCGTCGCACATACCAAAGATCAGGTAGAACCGCTTCCAGCCCAGGCCCTTGTACTTGTCCAGCATAGCGATACCATAAAAAAGGTGCCGGGCCTGGACCAGTAGCGCGGTGGCAATAGCGGCCAGCGGGTCAAATGCGCTCAAAAGCAGTTCCATGGCCACATATTCCAGCGACCCGCCAAAGACGATGATGGCCATGAGCGTGGGATAGAGCCAGTGAAAGCCGTTTTGGGCCATCAAAAGGCCGTGGGCCAGACCCAAAAACCAAAAGCCCGCCATGATGGGAATGGTGTTGGGAAAGGCGGCGGCCAGCGCCCGGCGGCGCATCCCCTTTTCTTGCATATCTCTTTACCTTCCTTCGCGGCGCATAAAAACATAGAGCCTTTGTATACCAAAGGCTCCATGTCATGTGCCAAGTGGTTTTCTGTGTGTGATGCCCGCTTAGTTCACCAGCTCGTATTTTCTGGAGATGTGGCTCTCAAACTCGTTGACCGGCATGGGCCGGGCAAAGTAGAACCCCTGCATGCTGGTGATGTCGTAATGCTCGACCATGTCGATGGTCTCCCGGGTCTCCAGGCCCTCCACCACCACCAAAATCCCCAGCTTGTTGCAAAGCTGGATCGTGCTTTCCACAATGGCGGCGTCCACCCTCTGCTGGGGCGCCAGCTGGAGGATAAAGGACTGGTCGATCTTCACCTCGTCCACCGGCAGGTCCCGTAGTAGCGTCAAGGTGGAGTTCTCCGTGCCAAAGTCGTCCAGCGAGACCCGGATGCCCGCGTCTCGCAGCTCCCGAAAGCCACCGGCCAGCTGCTCCACGTTTTCCACCGTGGCGCTTTCGGTAAGCTCGACAATGAGCCGCCGGGGGTCTACGCCGTTTTGGTGGACCTTGTCGATCAGGCGCCTCACAAAGGCGGCGTCACGGAACTGGATCGCGGAGACGTTGATACTAACAGTAAACGTATCTTCCCGATCCTGCCACTGGCGGATATATTTCAGGCTGGTGTCAATGACCCACTCGCCCACCTGCTTGATGTAGCCGCTCTTTTCCAGTTCATCGATGGTCTCATCCATGCGAATGCCCCGCTCTGTGCCGTACTTCCAGCGCAGCAGGGTCTCACAGCCGCTCATGCGGTGGCTGTTCTTGGAAACGATCGGTTGAAAATAGAGTTCAAAGCCCTCGAAATTGTTGTTGATGGAATGGGCCAGGGCGTTGCGGATCTGGATGCGGCGGTTATGCTCATGTTCAATGTCGGCACAGTATAAGCAAAAGCCGCCTCGGTCATGCTCCTTGACATACTCCAAGGCGTGTTCCTGCTTCGATACCAAAGTGTCATACTCCCTGCCGTCAGTGGGGAACTGTACCGCACCGGCGGAAAGACAAATGTCGATGCTCTGGCCCTCTACACTCACCTGCTGGGCCAGCTTTTTGATCTGCGCAAAGACGTCTCGGGCCTGCTCCGCGGTGTGTCCGGGCAGGCAGACCACAAACTCATCCTTGACAAACCGGGCCACCATGCATCCTTCGCCCTGAGCGGTGCACAGTGCGGAGAGCTTCTGGCCCAACTGGAATAGAACACTGTTGCCAAATTCATAGCCATAGTTATTGACGATCTGGCGAAAGCCGTCGATGCCGATGAGCAGAATAACAGCCGACTGCTCCGAGGCCAGGAATTCACGGATCCAGTCGGTCTCATGGTTGGCGGTGAGAAGATGGGTCACAGGGTCATAGCGGGAATGGATGTCCAGACGCATCATGACTCCGCCGAACAGCACCGGCTCGCCCTCTTCATTATAGTGCATCACGCCGCAGCACTTGAGCCACACATACTCGCCCGTGGCCATTTTGGCCCGGTACTCGCATTCGTGACGGTTCTTCTTGCCCGCAAAGACCGCCTGCACATCCATCAAATAGCCCTCACGGTCATCGGGGTGGATATGCTCCATCCAGACAGAGGCATTATTATAGGTATACTCAGGAACACCAAAGTCCTCAACGGTGTTTCTGGACCAACGGCTATAATCGCGCTTGACATCGCAAATATAAAAGTAGATGTCATCAGAAGCGCTGGAAAGGATGTCAAAGAGCTTGTTTTGCAACACACCTACCGTCCCCTTGTCTGTGCGAGAAGTAAAAATTGACCTTTCAGCCCATTATGTTCCATATCAGTATAGCACTGCCCAACAAAAAAATCAACAAATTTTCTTAATAATTTTGTAAGATTTTTAGGCTGTTTCCCCTGAACATCTTTTGATAGAAAGCTCCATTTTTGCCATTGCGTTCCGGCTAGTCCTTTGGTATACTGGAAATTGTCCATAATTCTCAGCAAAGGATGACGAAATCATGTGGTTTGAAGAAACAGTGGTCTACCAGATCTATCCCCTGGGCCTGTGCGGCGCGCCGGGGATCAACGACGGCGTCCCCGCCCACCGGCTCTTGACGGTACTGGACTGGGTGGAGCATATCAAAGCCCTGGGCGCGGATACGGTACTGTTCAATCCCCTTTTTGAAAGCGACTGCCACGGTTACGACACCCGGGATTATAACGCCGTGGATCGCCGTCTGGGCACCAAGGAGGACCTGAAAAAGGTCTGCGACGCCTTCCACCGGGCGGGCATCCGTGTGATATTCGACGGCGTATTCAACCATGTGGGCCGGGGCTTCTGGGCCTTCCGCGATGTGCAGGAGCGCCGTTGGGACAGTCCCTATCAAAATTGGTTTCACATCACTTTTGACAGTGACTCCAACTATGGCGACGGCTTTTGGTATGAGGGCTGGGAGGGGCATTACGAGCTGGTGAAGCTCAATCTCCATGAGCCGGCGGTGGTAGAGCATCAATTTGCCGCCATCCGCGGCTGGGTGGAGGACTACGGTATCGACGGGTTGCGGCTGGACGTGGCCTACTGTCTGGATGGGGACTATCTCCGCCAGCTACGGGAATTTACCGATGCTCTGAAGCCCGAGTTCTGGCTGGTGGGCGAGACCCTCCACGGCGACTACAACCGCTGGATGAATGACCAAGCCTGCCATAGTGTTACCAACTACGAGTGCTACAAGGGCCTGTGGTCCGCCTTCAACTCCATGAATCTCTTTGAGATCGGCCACTCCCTAAACCGCCAGTTCGGACAGGAGCAGTGGTGCCTCTATCGGGGCAAGAGCCTTTTGAACTTCCTGGATAACCATGATGTATCCCGCATCGCTACGGTCCTACAGGACAAAAACCACCTTCCACCCGCCTGGGGCCTTTTGTTTGGTATGCCCGGCGTGCCCGCGGTCTACTATGGCAGCGAATGGGCCATAGAGGGCGATAAGAGCCAAGGCGACGCCGCGCTTCGGCCCGCTTTGGACAAGCCCCTGGAAAACGACCTCACCGCCTTCATCGCCAAGCTGGCCAAGGCCCGCCGCCAAAGCCCCGCCCTGCGCCACGGCGGCTACCGCGCGGTGGCGCTCACCAACCGCCAGTTCATCTTTGAGCGGGCTGTGGAGGGCGAACGAGTCCTGGTGGCCATCAACGCCGACAGCGAACCCTACACCGCCCACTTTGACGCCGGTTGCGGACAGGCCGTGGACCTCATCACCGGCCAGCTCCACGACTTTGGCGGTGGCAGCGAGCTGGCGCCGTACAGCGTGGCTTTCTGGAAGTGTGAAGCCTAAACGATTTTAGATAGGTTGGTGAGCGGCTTGAGAAAAAGAAAACGTCTGCTTGTACTGGCCATGGCGCTTGTTTTGTGTCTAACAGGCTGCGCCTATGAGGACGACGCCTCCCCAACCGCCGCCTACGATGGTACGTGGTACTTTGCTCTCAACGGCGCGGAGTGTAAGTTTACCGACGGGCAGATCTACCGCTATGACAAAAACGCCTTGGACGGCCAGAGCCTGACGGGCATTTATTCCGCCGCCGGCGACCATATCGACGCCAACGTGGCCTATATTGGCAGTCTGGACCAGGTCCGGCCGCTGTATATCGTCTCAGGTGAAAACGGCGACTTTTTATGTGACAAGGCCGATGGCAGCGGCACGGTGTACTTCTACCGTGATGCCACCGCCTATCTGTCTACCCTGGGCACCCAGGACGCTTCTGAGACTTTGGACGCTCCCGACGCTTCGGAACCTCCGCCGCCGGAAGAGACGTCTGTCCCCACATCGTCAGAGCCGGGTGAGCTCCTGACACTGGAGCCGCTGGAGCCGGATCCGAGCGACGACGCTTCTCTCGCCGGCACAAGGGCCCAGTCCTCCCCGTCGGACCCGGAGCCTCTGCCGGAGACTAAGAGCGGCGGCACGGTGTGGATCCCGCAGTCGGGGAGCAAATACCATTCCACCCCATCCTGTAGCGGAATGAAAAACCCCCGGCAGGTCTCCCTGTCTGAGGCCCAGAGCAAGGGCTACACGGCCTGCAAACGCTGCCACTAAAAACGGCGGACGCCTTCCTGGGGCGTCCGCCGCTTACATTCTGCGTCGCTACGTTGGCTTTTTCAGTTCCTCCACCGAGATCATATTGGGCCAGCGACGCTCCATAAAGGCGTCGTCATAATGCTCATCCAAAAACAGCTCAAAGGCATTGGCACTCTCAGGTCTGAGCTTACGGCTGTCGTACCGGGCCATGGCGGCGGAGGACAGGGCAACATCACAAACCATGAAAAAGACCACCAGCCAGGTGAGCACCTTGCCCGCCACTACAGGCAGCTTTTCAATGCCTTTGGATAAAGGCTGGTAGAGGAATTTGATCCACACCACGGCTAAAATGCCCCAGAAAAAGCAAAACAGCACATTGGTCCGACCTCCGATATTCAGCGGCATATCGCTGTAGTCCCAAAACACCTTGCCGTAGACCACCTCAGTAAACACACTGCAAAGGTATTCATAGGCGCCGCCGATGAAAAAGCCGCCCAGGAAAATGTACCGGTCATTCTTTTCCCGTAGCGGGTACAGCGTCAGCGTCAGCACCGCCGCGCCCAGTCCCCAGACAAAGCTGAAAGGCCCGTACAACACGCTGGAACGGCTCATCCATGCCCCGCCCACCAGCCGACAATAGACCATCTCAATGCAGTCGCCCAGCAAAGCGGAGATCAAAAAGACCCAGATGAGCTTATCCAGGCACAACCCCTTGGCAAACACGCAGCCGCCCTGCTCCAGGGCAGTCTCCTCCCCCGCGCCGGGATAGGCCTTGCGAAGCCGCCGCCATACCCAACCGCTGAGCCGCCGGGCCAGCTTTCTCTGCCGACCTTCCTCCTGGCGGCGAAGGTAGCCCTCACTGTCCCCGGCACGGACGCAGAGAAAAACGGTGATGGCGTCCAGCGCAAGGACGGCCAACATGACAACGGCGGCGATCTCCTTGGCCAGCTTCGGAATGAGTATCAAAAGCGCCAGCACCATAGGCTGGAAGACCAGATAGACCAGATAGAATCCGCCGGTGATGCACACCGAGAGCAAAAGGCCCTTCCAGCTGCCGCTCAGGAACTGGACCCGCTCCTCGCCCCAGCGGAGCTTAGGGCCAAGGCCCTTGAGGAGGAAAACCGACAGGCTCTCCACCACCGAGATCACCGCCACGGCAAACAAAAAGCTCAGCACAGGATGTCCGTTCAGAGAGGGCAACGCCAGCAGTAAAATGCAGAAAGCCGTACCATAAGAGATCATAAAGGGCAAAGTCAAAAAACCGCGGTTGCAAAACTGTCGTTTGGCAACCGCGTAGTAGATCACCTCTGCACACCAGCCCAAAAACGAGTAGAGCAAAAAGCACAAGGCCATATCATACCACGCGAGAGCGGTCATGCTCGTTTCCCTCCCCCGGCCCGGCTTACAGGCCCAGTTTTTCTCCGATCATAGCGGCGATCTGCGCCAACTCCCCCGCCGGGCGGACCAGGGCGAAGCGGATATAGCCCTCGCCAGAGGGGCCAAAGGCCGAGCCCGGCGTGCCCAGTACGCCGGTTTTTTGCAGCAACTCCTGACAAAACGTCTGGGAGGTGCCGTGTCCCTGGGGGACAGGCGCCCAGACAAACATGGTCCCCTGGCTGTCAGGCACGTTCCAGCCCGCCTTCCGGAGTCCGCCGCAGAAGGCGTCCCGGCGGCGCTGGTATTCGGCGCACTGGTCCTTCACGCCGTCCAGCGGACCCCGCAGCGCCGCCACCGCCGCGGCCTGGACCGGGAGGAACATGCCAAAATCAAACTGAGAGCGCAGCAGCTTGACCGCGTCGATGATCTGGGGGTTTCCAATGAGGAAGGAGATGCGCGCGCCGGTGACGTTGAAGGATTTGGAGAGGGAGAAGAACTCCGCCCCCATCTCCCCCGCTCCAGGCAGGCCAAGGAAGGAAAAGCCCTGGCGACCGTCGAAGATAATGTCGGAATAGGCATTGTCGTTGATGATAAGGAAGCCGTATTTTCTGGCGTAGTCCATGATCTCCAGATAGGTCTCCTTCCCTGCCGCCGCTCCCACAGGATTAGACGGATAGGACAAGACCATGTACTTGACCCGCTTTAAGACCTCCTCATCCAACAGGTCCAACCGGGGCAGGAAATCATGCTCCTTGACCAAGGGGTAGTAGCAGACCTCTGCCTGGCCAAAATACGCCCCTACCTCAAAGATGGGATAACCTGGGTCTGGCAGCAGCACCACATCGCCCTCGTCGCAGAGCGCCAGCCCCAGATGGCCCATGCCCTCCTGTGTGCCGTGGACGGAGACGATCATGTCCGGTGTGATGGTCACACCAAAACGGCTTTGATAGTAATCGACTACGGCGCTCAGCAGCTCGTCGCTGTCCACCAGGGCGTATTTCCAGCTCTCGGGCTGAGCGGCGCTATCCATCAGCGCCCGGCGCACATGCTCCGGAGGCGCGAAATCCGGCGTGCCGATGGAGAGGTTATACACCTTGCCTCCGGCACGCTCGATTTTTTCCTTCTCTTCATTCACCGCGGCAAAGACCCCGGTGGTATAGTGGTCCAGCCGCTTGGCGTGGTCGATGTTCAATCCCATCATCTCCGCATGTGCTAGAATTCCGGCACTTATTTATCCCGTTGGTCTCCTCTGGGCGGGCCCTCAAAGTTCATCTGGCGCTTGCGATCAGAGGAATAGCGCAGCTTTTCCGCCAAAGCGGTCCGGTCACCGGACTGGATGGTCTCCCGGTAGCTGCGCAGGTTGTTCTCCAAGGTCTGGATGACCCGGACCAGGGCGGGGGCGTTCAGAGAGAAAAGCTCTGTCCAAAGCGGCACGTCCAGCGCCGCTACCCGGGTGCAGTCCCGGAAAGAACCGCCCTCAAAGCCCTTGCAGGCAAAGAGGTCCGGATCGTCGCATACGGCCACGGCCATGACGTGCATGACCTGGCTTGTATAGGCGATGATGGCGTCGTGCTCCTCCGGCGTGGCCCGGACCACGTCCCGAAAGCCCATATACCGGGCCATGCGCTCCAAAAGCGCCACATGGTGGGGGTCGTTGCCGTCGTTGGGCGTCAGGATAAAATGCGCGCCACGAAAGAGGTCCCGGTCGGCGTTGGCCACGCCGGAGACCTCCTTGCCCGCCATGGGATGGCAACCGATAAAGTCCACCGTGTCAGGCAGGCACTTTGCCCCCTCCACGATAGCGGTCTTGATGCCGCAGACGTCCGTGACCACGCTGCCGGGCTTAAAGTCGTCCCGGTGGGTGGTCAGGAAATCCAAAATGGCCTGGGGCGGCAGACAGAGCCAAACCACGTCCGCCTGCCGGACCGCGGCGGCGGCGTCCATGGTCACCTGATCCGCCGCGTGGCGCTCCACGGCCAGGTCGTAGGTCTTCTGGGACCGGACCGCGCCGACGACGGTATAGTCCTCAAAGCCCTGCAGGGCCATGGCGATGGACCCGCCGATGAGGCCCAGCCCCACCACCGCGATGGTCTTCTCTCCCATCACACCGTCCGGCCCACGCACTGGGCCATAGCGCCCAACTTGGGCATCAGCTCGTCAAACTGCTTAGGCGTGATGGACTGGGCGCCGTCGCACAGAGCGTGCTCGGGGTCGTTGTGGACCTCAATGATGAGGCCGTCGGCTCCGGCGGCCACGGCGGCCATGGCCATGCGCTCCACCATCCACGCCTTGCCACAGGCGTGGGAGGGATCCACGATGACGGGCAGATGGGACAGCTTCTTCACCGCCAGCACCGCCGAGAGGTCCAGCGTGTTGCGGGTGTAGGTCTCAAAGGTGCGGATGCCCCGCTCACAGAGGATGACGTTCAGGTTTCCCTCTGCCATGATATACTCCGCGCTCATCAGCCATTCCTCAATGGTGGAGGACAGTCCCCGCTTGAGCAAAATTGGCTTTTTGCACCGGCCGACCTTTTTCAGAAGGTCAAAATTCTGCATATTCCGGGCGCCGATTTGGATCACGTCCACACACTCTTCAAAAAAGGGCAGCTGGTCGGCGCTCATCAGCTCGGTGACGATGGGCATTCCCGTCTTCTCCCGGGCCTCCATGAGGATCCGAACGCCCTCCACACCCATGCCCTGGAAGGAATAGGGGCTGGTACGGGGCTTATAGGCGCCGCCTCGCAGAGCCAAAGCGCCACTTTTCTTAACGCTTTGGGCAATGCCCACCACCTGCTCCTCGCTCTCCACCGAGCAGGGCCCGGCAATTATGGTCAGGCGCTGACCGCCGACCCCCACGCCCTTTCCGATGTCGATAACGGAATCGTCGGGATGGTACTTGCGGTTGGCCAGCTTGAAGGGCTCGGTGACTCGCATGACACGGTCCACACCAGGCAACTGGCCCAGCATCTCCTCGTCCAGGCCCGCGGCATTGCCCTCTGCGCCCAGAATGGTGACCTCGCTGCCCTTGGAGACCATGACCTTTACGCCGCCCGCCTCCATGGCGGAAATGGCTTTATGCAGCTCTTCTTCCGTATAATTTGGTTTCAAAATCACTACCATATCTCTCACATCCTTTAGTGGATACTTTAGTACGTTTTGTCGCTAAAGTCAAGCCCCAGTTTGCCCGTAAAAAAGGAGGCTCCGCAGCGGGAGCCTCCCTGAAAGCATTTTCCTATCCGTGCCGCGGCATCCCTTCCGCCAGGTCCAGGAACCGCTCCACCTCGTTCAAGGTATTGTAGGCCGAGAAGCTGACCCGAACGGTCCCCGTATCCAGCGTACCGCCGGTGGCGTGGGCCTGAGGAGCGCAGTGGAGCCCGGCGCGAACGGCCACGCCCCGGTCTGCCAGCCACTGTCCGATCTCCTCGCAATCCACTCCCCAGACCCGGAAGGACAAGACCCCGGCCTGGCTTTCCGGATCAAACCCGGCAAAGGCCTCTACGCCCGGGATCTGACACAGCCCGCTGTGGGCCAGGGCCAACAGCTTGCGCTCATGGGCCAGAATGGTCCCCGGTCCCTTTCGGGCAACATACCGAAGTCCCTCCAGAAGCCCCGCGATCCCGGTGATGTTGTGGGTGCCCGCCTCCAGCGCGTCGGGTAAAAAGTCGGGCATATCCTGCTGCAGGGAGGCGCTGCCCGTGCCGCCTTGCAGGATGGGCACAGGCGCAGAATCCTTTCCGCATAGTAGCAGTCCCGTTCCCTGAGGACCATAAAGGCCCTTGTGCCCCGGCATGGCCACATAGGCCGCACCCCAGCCGTCCAGGTCGATGGGCAGACAGCCCGCGCTCTGGGACGCGTCCACAATGAGGGGGATCCCGCGCACCCGGCAGAGCTTGGCGATGTCCGCGATGGGCAGGATCATGCCAAAGACGTTGGAGCACTGGGTGCACACCGCGCACTTCACGTCCTCGGTGAGCTGTCTGTCAAAGGCGGCCAGCGCGGCGGAGTGATCAAACATCGGCCCGGCCGCAGTCCGTACCTCCGCGCCCAGGGCGTGGAGAGGCCGGGTGACAGCGTTATGCTCCCAGCCGGAGGTGACCACCACGCCGCCGGGCTTAACAAGGCTTTGGATGGCGATATTCAGACCGTGGGTGGCGTTCATGGTAAAGACCACGCGCTCGGGCTCGGCCACGCCAAAGAGCGTCCCGGCCAGCTCCCGGCAGCGGTAGGCCGTGTCGGCGGCCAGCATGGCGGGCTTATGCCCGCCCCGGCCGGGGCTGGCGCAGGTACGAATGGCCCGGGCACTGGCCTGGGCTACGGCGGTGGGCTTTTGCAGCGTGGTGGCCGCACTGTCAAAATAGATCACAGCGGCACCTCCTGATAGCCCCCATCGCTCTCCAATAGAAACACCCGCTTGGGAGCCAGTCCGGCGCGGTCCAGCACCGTCAGCGCATCGGCTAGTCTCCGCTGGGCGATCTTGACCCCGTGGCTGCATCCCTCTCCGGCGATCGCCCGGGGCGCGCGTAAGATATGAGCGGTGATCCCCACCCGTTCCAGTACCGAGGCGGTGCGCTGGGCATAGGTGAGGGACCGGCAGATAATGAGATAGTAGACCATGGTATTCACTCCCCTGGTGTTATCCTATGCCCCCCGTACCGTTCTGCCACGGCTCTCAAAGGTGAAAAATCCAACAGGGAACCCCTTCCAGGCGTACTATCCCTTGTGTAAACCAACAAAAATGCCCCCAACATCTTGAAAATTTCCTGATAATTCGCTATGATAAGAATGGTTTTTTATTTTGTAAGCTACCGGGAGGTGCCCTATGGCTCTGAAAGTCGCTGTGATCTTGGGATCGGACTCCGATCTCCCCGCGATGGAACCCTGTTTTCGAACCCTGAAGCGTTTTGACATCCCCTACGAGGCCCGCGTCATCTCCGCCCACCGCACCCCTGCCCAGGCCGAGGCTTTTGCCTCTGCCGCTCAGGATAACGGTTTTGGCGTCATCATCGCCGCCGCTGGAAAGGCCGCTCATTTGGCGGGCGTTCTGGCCGCCTACACCACTTTGCCCGTTATCGGCGTGCCCATGAAAACCTCCATGATGGGTGGGCTTGACTCCCTGCTGTCCATGGTACAGATGCCCTCGGGCATCCCCGTGGCCTGCGTGGCGGTGGACGGCGGAGGAAACGCCGCCATTCTGGCGGCCCAGATGCTGAGCCTGCAGGACCCCACCCTGACGGAAAAGCTGAAAGCGCACAAGGCCGATATGGAACAGGCTGTGATGGAAAAGGACAAAAAATTACAGGAGGAGCAGGGAAAATGAAAAAGATGGAACAGCTCTACGAGGGAAAAGCCAAGAAGGTCTTCGCCACCGACGACCCCAATCTCGTCATCGTCAGCTACAAGGATGACGCCACCGCCTTCAACGGCGAGAAAAAGGGCACCATCGTGGGCAAGGGGGCCATCAATAACAAGATGACCAACAACCTGATGCAGCGTCTGGAGAAGGCAGGGGTCCCCACCCACTTTGTGGAGCAGCTGTCCGACCGGGAAACCGCCGTGAAGAAAGTCTCTATCGTGCCGCTGGAGGTCATCGTCCGCAATATCTCCGCCGGTTCCTTTGCCAAGCGCTACGGCGTAGAGGAGGGTATTCCCTTTGCCGAGCCTACCTTTGAGCTCTCCTATAAGAACGACGACCTGGGCGATCCCCTTCTCAATGATTCCCACGCCCTGGCCCTGGGCCTTGCCACCCGGGAGGAGATCGACCTGATCCGCACCTACGCTTTGAAGGTCAACGAGCTTTTGAAGGGCTTTATGAAAGAGATCGGTATCGACCTGGTGGACTTCAAGCTGGAATTCGGCAAGACCGCCGACGGCACTATCGTCCTGGCCGACGAGATCTCCCCCGATACCTGCCGGCTCTGGGACGAGAAAACCCACGACAAGCTGGACAAGGACCGTTTCCGCCGTGACATGGGCGGCGCGGAGGAGGCCTACGAAGAAGTTATGCGCCGTCTCATGGGGGACAAATAAGCATGGGCGGTTTCTTTGGCGCGGTCGCCAAGCGCGATGTGGTGCTGGACGTCTTTTTTGGCACCGATTACCACTCCCATCTGGGCACTCGCCGCGGCGGCATGGCTTTTTACGGCCCCCGGGGCGGCTTTCACCGCCAGATCCACAACATTGAAAACACCCCCTTTCGTACCAAGTTTGAAAAGGACCTCCATGAACTGGAGGGCAACGCCGGTATCGGCTGTATTAGCGATACCGATCCCCAGCCCCTGCTCATCCGCTCCCACCTGGGCATCTACGCCATCAGCACCGTAGGCCGCATCACCAACGCCGAGGCTCTGGTGTCCCAGCACTTTGACCACCCCGGCCATCAGTTCCAGGCCATGGGCTCGGGAAAGGTGAACGAATCGGAGTTGGTGGCCGCCCTGATCAACCAAAAAAGCGACCTCATCAGCGGCATCCGTTACGCCCAGGACGTCATTGAAGGCTCCATTACCATTTTGATCCTGAGCGGAGACAGCATCATCGCCGCGAGGGACAAGCTGGGCCGTCTGCCGGTGCTCATCGGCAAGAGTAAGGACGGCTGCTGCGTATCCTTCGAGTCCTTTGCCTACCAAAAGCTGGGCTACGAGGACGCCTATGAGTTGGGTCCCCAGGAGATCGTTCAGGTCACCGCCGATGGATATGAGACTCTGTCTCCCGCCGGGGAGAGCATGAAGATCTGCGCCTTTTTATGGACCTATTACGGCTATCCCAACTCCCGCTACGAGGGAGTCAACGTAGAGGTCATGCGGTGCCATAACGGCGAGGTCATGGCCCAGAGCGAGATGGACCAGGGCACGCTGCCCGAGGTGGACTATGTGGCCGGCGTGCCCGACTCCGGCGTGCCCCACGCCATCGGCTATGCCAACCGCAGCCACCAGACCTTTGCCCGGCCCTTTGTAAAGTACACCCCCACCTGGCCCCGGTCCTTCATGCCCGCCAATCAGGACATCCGCAACCAGGTGGCCAAGATGAAACAGATCCCTGTCCCGGAGCTTATTGAGGGCAAGCGGCTCTTGTTTGTGGACGACTCCATTGTCCGGGGCACCCAGCTGCGGGAAACGGTGGAGTTTCTCTACGGCGCGGGGGCCAAGGAGGTCCATATGCGCTCCGCCTGTCCGCCCATCATGTATGGCTGTAAGTATCTGAACTTTTCCCGCAGCAACTCAGACATGGAGCTTTTGACCCGCTCTACCATCCAAAAACTGGAGGGGGACGAGGGTCAAAAGCACCTGGATGAATACGCTGACGCCTCCACTGAGCGTGGACAGTGTATGCTCAAGAGCATCTGTCAGGCCCTGGGCTTTGACTCGCTGGGCTACCAGTCCCTGGACGGCCTTTTAAAGGCCATCGGCATCGACAAGGACAAGATCTGTACCTACTGCTGGACTGGAAAGGAGTAAAACGACATGGAAAACTCCCACTCCGCCTCTTACGCCGCCGCCGGTGTGGACATTGAGGCCGGCTACCGGGGCGTCAAGCTCATGAAAAAGCATGTGGAGCGCACCTTGATCCCCGGCGTGGTCTCCGACCTGGGCGGCTTTGGCGGGCTGTTTGCCCCGGACCTTTCTGGGATGACGGAGCCCGTTTTGGTCTCTGGCACCGACGGCGTGGGCACCAAGCAGCGCGTCGCCCAGCTGATGGACAAGCACGACACCGTGGGCATCGACTGCGTGGCCATGTGTGTCAACGACATCATCTGCTGCGGGGCCAAGCCTCTCTTCTTCCTCGATTACATTGCCATCGGTAAGAACGTGCCCGAGAAGGTGGCCCAGTTGGTCTCCGGCGTGGCCGAGGGCTGCGTTCAGGCCGGCTGCGCCCTCATCGGCGGCGAGACCGCCGAGCACCCGGGTACCATGGCCGCCGACGACTACGATCTGGCCGGCTTTTCCGTGGGCATCGTGGACAAGCCCAAGGTCATTGACCAAAGCAAGATGGCCCCGGGCGATGTGGTGCTGGCTCTGCCCTCCTCCGGCGTCCACTCCAACGGCTTTTCCCTGGTCCGCAAGGTCTTTCACGTGGAGCACACCGACCTCGGCAAGCACATCCCCGAACTGGGCAAGAGCCTGGGCGAGGCCCTGTTGACCCCCACGGTCATCTATGTCAAGCCCGTGCTGGCGGCTATGGCCGCGGCGGAGATCAAGGGCGTCAGCCACATTACCGGCGGCGGCTTTTATGAAAACATCCCCCGCTGTATCCCGGATGGTCTGTGCGCCAGGATCGAAAAGTCCGCGGTGCGGACCCTGCCCATTTTTGACCTCATTCAAAAGACAGGCAATATCCCGGAGCGGGATATGTTCAACACCTTTAATATGGGCGTGGGCATGGCGGTGGTGGTGTCCAAGAGTACTGCCGACAAGGCCCTGACCGCGCTGGGGGAGCACAGGGTCAACGCCTATGTCCTGGGCGAGATCGTCCGAGGCGAGGACAAGGTGGCGCTATGCTGAAAAACATCGTGGTGCTGGTCTCCGGCGGCGGGACCAACCTCCAGGCCCTGCTGGATGCCCAGGCCCGGGGCGAACTGCCCGGCGGCAAGATCGCCGCGGTCATCTCCTCCAAGGAGGGCGCCTATGCCCTGGAGCGGGCCGCAAAAGCTAGTGTACCGGGCTTTGTGGTGGCCAAAAAGGACTACCCCGACCACCGCTCCTATTCCCTGGCCCTGCTGGACAAATGTCAGTCGCTGAAGGCCGACCTCATCATTTTGGCGGGCTTTATGCACATTTTGACCAGTGAGTTCATCGACGCCTATGAAAACGCCATTTTGAACGTCCATCCAGCCCTCATCCCCTCTTTCTGCGGTGAGGGCTTTTATGGTCTTCACGTCCATGAAAAGGCTCTGGAATACGGTGTGAAGGTCACCGGCGCCACGGTGCATTTTGTCACTGCTGAGCCCGACGGCGGGCCTGTCATTGCCCAAAAGGCGGTGGACATTCACGAAGACGATACCCCCCAGACACTGCAGCGCCGGGTCATGGAAGAGGCCGAATGGCAGCTCCTGCCCCAAGCGGCGGCGCTCTTTTGTCAGGGACGGTTGAAAGTCGAGGGCCGCCAGGTCCATATTTTAGAGGAGGAAACGCTATGAGTATCCAGGACTTCCCCGCCCTGCTCGCGGGCAACCCCTACCCCGGCCGGGGCATTTTGATCGGTCGCACCGCCGACAACGCTAAGGCAGTGATCACTTACTTTATCATGGGCCGTAGCGTCAACAGCCGCAACCGCATTTTTGAGAAAACCGAGGACGGCATCCGCACCAAGGCCTTTGACGAGAGCAAGATGACCGACCCCTCTCTCATTATTTACCACCCCGTCCGGGTCTGCGGCCCCGTCACCATTGTCACCAACGGTGACCAGACCGACACCATCCGGGACGCTCTGCAAGACGGCCACTGCTACCGTCACGCATTGAAGACCCGCACCTTTGAGCCCGACGGCCCCAACTGGACCCCCCGCATCTCGGGCGTTGTGAAGGGTGATGGCAGTTATGCTCTGTCCATCCTCAAGACCATGGACAATGACGGCGATACCTGCCAGCGGTTCTTCTTTGAATACGATGGTCCCAAGGCGGGCGTGGGCCATTTTATCAGCACCTATCAGTCTGACGGCGAGCCCCTTCCCTCCTTCCACGGTGAGCCTATCGCCGTGGCGGTAGACGAGGCTGATCCCCAGGCCTGGGCGGACAAGGTCTGGAAGGCGCTGAACCAGGATAACAAGGTCTCCCTCTTTGTCCGCTATATCGACCTTGCGACCAAGGAGACCCAGGACGTGATCCGCAATAAGCATCAGGAGGGCTAAGTCATGAAGGAAATGGAACTGAAATACGGCTGTAACCCCAACCAAAAGCCTGCCAAGATCTATATGCGCGATGGCTCGGATCTGCCCATTACCGTTTTGAACGGCAAGCCGGGCTATATCAACCTACTAGACGCCTTCAACTCCTGGCAGCTGGTCAAGGAGTTAAAGGAAGCCACCGGCATGGCCGCCGCCGCCTCCTTCAAGCACGTCTCCCCCGCCGGGGCCGCCGTGGGCAAGCCCCTTTCCGATGTGGAGCGGCAGATGTACTTTGTGGAGCCGGGAGCGGAGCTCTCCCCCATCGCCTGCGCTTATATCCGGGCCCGGGGTGCGGACCGGTTGTGTTCCTATGGCGATTGGGCCGCGCTCAGCGAGGTCTGCGACGCCGCCACCGCCCAGTATCTGAAGCTGGAGGTCTCCGATGGCATTATCGCGCCGGGCTACACCGACGAGGCTTTGGAAATCTTGAAGACCAAGAAAAAGGGCGGCTACAACGTGGTGCAGATCGACCCCGCCTACCACTGCGCCCCCATCGAGCTCAAGGACGTCTTCGGCGTCACCTTCCAGCAGGGCCACAACGACTTCAAAATCGGCCCGGAGCTGCTGCAGAACATCGTCACCCAGAATAAGACCCTGCCCGCCGAGGCGGTCACCGATATGATCGTGGCGCTCATCACCTTGAAGTACACCCAGTCCAACTCCGTTTGCTACGTCAAGGACGGCCAGGCCATCGGCGTGGGCGCGGGCCAGCAAAGCCGCATCCACTGCACCCGTCTGGCCGGGCAGAAGGCGGACAACTGGCTGCTCCGGCAGCACCCCAAGGTGCTGGGGCTCCAGTTCGTGGACAACATCCGCCGCCCCGACCGGGACAACGCCATTGATATTTACCTCTCCGACGAATATGAGGACATCCTGGCCGAGGGGGTGTGGCAGCAGACCTTTAAGGTCCGCCCCGAAGTCCTCACCGTGGCGGAGAAGAAGGAGTGGATCGCCAAGCAAAGCGGCGTCACCTGCGGCTCGGACGCCTTCTTCCCCTTTGGCGACAACGTGGAGCGCTGCCGCAAGTCCGGCGTCACCTACATTGCCGAGCCCGGCGGCTCCATCCGGGACGACCACGTTATCGCCACCGCCGACAAGTACGGCATGGTCATGGCCTTTACCGGGATGCGGCTGTTCCACCACTAAACCACCATGGGGACTTTTGGCTTTTCCTACGTCGGCCTGGTCTTTCTTTTGATGCTGTTTGTCCCCAACGCGCTGTGGACGCGCCGCCGCCCGGAGGGCTACGATGCGCTGGAACAAAAAGAGTCCAAGCCCCTGCTGCTTTTGGAACGGATCGGTCAGGTGCTGACCACCTGCTGCGCTGTGTGTTTTTCCGATCTGAACCTTCATGGCCTGTCTGTGTGGTGCCTTTGGCTGTTAGCGGCCTTTGGGCTTTTGGTACTCTACGATGTGTGCTGGGTCCGCTATTTCCGCTCCGCGCGCACTCTGGCTGATTTCTACGGCGATCAATTTGGCATCCCCGTGCCCCTGGCTACTCTGCCGGTGACGGCGTTTTTCCTGCTGGGGGTCTACGGAAGGGTCATCTGGTTGATGGTTTCCGCCGTCATATTGGGCATTGGACATATTGGCATTCACTGTAGGCACCGCAAGGAGGTCTTTTTGTGACGGAGCAAGAACGACTTACCGCATTCGAGCGGATGCTAGCCGACGTACAGCGCAATTACGATGAACTCACAAGCCGGCTGGAGCGGCTGAAGGCGGAGGGCAAGAGCAAAACCGCCACCTTTCGGCAGTATTTGGGCAACAAGATGACCTACCAATACCTTTTATCCCTCTACGGGGACTACGGATTGCTGGACAAAACCACCTAGGAGGTCTCTCAATGAAAGTTTTAGTCGTAGGCTCCGGCGGACGGGAGCACGCCATCTGCTGGAAGCTGGCCCAAAGCCCCAAGGTCACGGAGCTTTTCTGTGCCCCGGGCAACGGCGGCATCGCGCAGGTGGCCACCTGTGTGCCCATCAAAGCCACCGATGTGGACGCCATGGTGGCCTGGGCCAAGGAAAACGCCATGGACCTTGTGATGGTCGCGCCGGACGATCCTCTGGCTCTGGGCATGGTGGATGCCATGGAAGCCGCGGGTATCCCCGCCTTTGGGCCCCGTGCCAACGCCGCCATTATCGAAGCCAGCAAGGCCTTTTCCAAGGAGCTGATGGCCAAATACCATATCCCCACTGCCAAGTATAAGACCTTTACAGACCTTACCGCCGCGGAGGACTACATCCGCTCCGAGGGCGCGCCCATCGTGGTCAAGGCCGACGGTCTGGCTCTGGGTAAGGGCGTGGTGGTAGCCCAGAGCGTGGACGAGGCGCTGGACGCCGTCCGCTCCATGATGGTGGACCAGAAGTTTGGCGCTTCCGGCTCTAAGGTCGTGATTGAAGAGTGCATGACCGGCCCCGAAGTAACGGTGCTGGCCTTCTGCGACGGTGAGACCATCGTCCCCATGCCCTCGTCCCAGGATCACAAGCGGGCTTTTGATGGCAATAAAGGGCCCAACACCGGCGGCATGGGCGCCATCTCCCCTTCTCCCTACTACACCCCCGAGCTGGCCCAGCGCTGCATGGACGAGATCTTTCTTCCCACGGTCAAGGCCATGGCCGCCGAGGGACGGTCCTTCCAAGGGGTCATCTATTTCGGGTTGATGCTCACCCCCGACGGGCCCAAAGTGGTGGAGTATAACGCCCGCTTTGGCGACCCGGAGTGCCAGGCGGTGCTTTCCCTGCTGGAGAGCGATCTGATGGACATTCTCCTGGCCTGCCGCAATAAGACCTTGGCCAAGACCCCCATCCGCTGGCGTAGCGAAGCCGCCTGCTGCCTGGTGCTGGCCTCAGGCGGCTACCCCGGCAACTATGACAAGGGCTATCCCATTACAGGCCTTGACGCGGCGGGAAAAACCGCCACCGTCTTCCACGCCGGCACCGCCCTCCGAGACGGGCAGATCGTCACCAACGGTGGCCGCGTCCTGGGCGTCACCGCTGTGGCTCCCACTTTGGACCAGGCCATCGACAAGGCCTACGCCGCCGCCAAGCCCATCCACTTTGAGAAAATGCAATACCGCACCGACATTGGCCGTGTGTGAGCGCTAAGAAAAGAAAACGCCTTGCGGAAGATTTTCCGCAAGGCGTTCTTTTTGATTCTCAGTTACAGCACCTTCACGATGCGCTCCACGGCCTCTTGGGTGGCCTGGGCGTCGCCAAAGGCGGTGAGGCGGATGTAGCCCTCGCCGCTGGGGCCAAAGCCGGCGCCGGGGGTTGTAACCACGCAGGCCTGCTTGAGGAGCTTATCGAAGAACTCCCAGGAGCCTACGCCCTGGGGCGTTCTGGCCCAGATGTAGGGCGCGTCCACGCCACCGTAGACGGTGAGGCCCGCCTTGGTCAGTCCGTCCCGGATGACCTTGGCGTTGTTGAGGTAGTAGGCAATGGACTGCTGGCACTGCTTCCAGCCCTCCGGGCTCAGCACCGCCTCGGCGGCCCGCTGGATGACGTAGGGCACGCCGTTGAACTTGGTGCCCTGACGGCGGTTCCAGAGCTTATTGAGGCTGGCCCCGCCCCGCTCCAGAGCCTTGGGAATGACAGTGTAGGCGCAGCGGTTGCCGGTAAAGCCCGCGGTCTTGGAGAAGGAGCGGAACTCGATGGCGCAGGTCTTGGCCCCTTCGATCTCAAAGATGCTGTGGGGAATGCCGGGGGTGGTAATAAAAGCCTCATAGGCGCTGTCAAAGAGGATTACGCTGTCGTGGGCGTTGGCATAGTCCACCCACATTTTCAGCTGCTCCTTTGTAGCCGCCGTGCCGGTGGGGTTGTTGGGGGAGCAGATGTAGATAAGGTCGGGGGCCTTTCCTTCCGGCAGGGCCGGGAAAAAGCCGTTTTCGGCGGTGCAGGGCAGGTAGATGAGCTTGGACCACTTCTCGCCGTCGTGATCTCCGGCCCGGCCCGCCATGGCGTTGGTGTCCACATAGACGGGGTAAACAGGGTCGCAGACGGCCACCACGTTATCCACCGAGAAGATGTCGCCGATGTTGCCGCAGTCGCTCTTGGCGCCGTCGGAGACAAAGATCTCGTCGTCGTCGATGTCCACGCCCCGGTCCTTGTAGCTCCTTTGGATGGCAAAGCGCAGGAAATCATAGGCCCCGCAGGTCTCCTCGCAGTAGCCCCGGAAGGTCTCCTTCGCGCCCATCTCGGCGGTGGCCTTCTGCATGGCCTCGATGACGGCCGGGGCCAGGGGCAGGGTTACGTCGCCAATGCCCAGGCGGATGAGGGGCATGGGCGGGTTCTCCGCGCTGAAGGCACGGACCCGCCGGCCGATCTCAGGGAAGAGATACCCGCCGGGCAGCTTCAAAAAGTTTTCGTTGATCTTTGCCATGTGAATTCCTCCTTAGTCGGGCCATTCGCCCTCAAAGACCGTCCGCGCCGGACCGGTCATATAGATGTGGCCATCTCCCTCGTCCCAGCGGATGCGGAGGTCGCCCCCCAGCAAGGTCACAGTGACCTCCCGGTCTGTCAGGCCCTGGCTGGCGCAGGCGGCTGCAGTGGCCGTGGCCCCGGTGCCGCAGGCCAGCGTCTCCCCGCTGCCCCGCTCCCAGACCCGCATTTTCACGTGCTTGCGGTCCACAAGCTCCACGATCTCCACGTTTACCCCCTGGGGAAAGGCGGGATTGGGAACGGAAAGCGACGCGTGAACCGACAAGGGAAAATCCTTTACAGCTTCTACCTGGATGACAAAATGGGGATTGCCGACCGAGACGCACTGTCCCTTGTACTCCCCGTCCTTGCAGGTGACAGTTCGGAATTCCCCCAACTGAGGAACGCCCATGTCCACGGTGACGGCATCCACTTTGCCGTCTTTCGCTGTCAAGGCAAGATGCTTTATACCAGCTAGGGTCTCGACAGTCAGCTGGGTCTTGTCCGTCAGGCCCTTGTCGTAGACGAATTTGCCCACGCAGCGGATGCCGTTGCCGCACATCTCGGCCTGGGAGCCATCGGCGTTGAACATGACCATCCGAAAGTCGGCCACATCTGAGGGAAAAATGCAGATCAGCCCGTCGCTACCAATGCCAAAGTGCCGGTCAGACACCTTCCGGGCCAGCTCAGGTAGCGAGTCGGGGACGGCCTTGGTGCAGTCCAGATAGACGTAGTCGTTGCCCAAACCCTCCATCTTGGTAAAGCGCATGAGCGCTCTCCCCTTTCCGCTTAATAATTGATGATATACTTGTCCCGCTCCCAAGAGGAGACCCGGGTGCAGTATTCATGCCACTCGGCCTCCTTGCCCGCGATATACTGCGCGGCAACGTGCTCGCCCAGCACGTCCAGGATAAACTTGTCCTTTTTCAGTGCCTCCAGCGCCTCGTTCAGAGAACCGGGCAGCGCCGCGATGCCCTTGCGGCGGCGGGCGGCGGGGGTCAGCTCAAAGATGTTCTCCGTCACCTCCGGCGGCGGGGTCATTTCCTTTTCAATGCCGTCCAGCCCCGCGGCCAGGCAGACAGCCAGGGCCAGATAGGGGTTGCAGCAGGGGTCGGGGCACCGCAGCTCCATCCGGGTGGCCTGGCCTCGGGCGGCGGGGATGCGGATCAGCGCGGAACGGTTGGAGGCCGACCAGGCCATGTAGCACGGCGCCTCGTAGCCCGGCACCAAGCGCTTATAGGAGTTCACCAGGGGATTGGTGATGGCAGCCATACCCTTCATGTGATGCAAAACGCCGGCAATAAAGTGGTAGGCGGTCTTGGAGAGCTTCTTTTCGCCCTTTTCGTCATAGAAAACGTTCTTACCCTTCTTGAACAGGGACATATTGATGTGCATACCCGAGCCCGCGATGCCGAAGATAGGCTTGGGCATAAAGGTGGCATGGAGCCCGTTTTGCTGGGCCATGACCTTGACGGCCAGCTTGAAGGTCATGACCGAATCGGCGCAGTGGAGGGCGTCTTGATACTTGAAGTCGATCTCATGCTGGCCCTGGGCCACCTCATGGTGGCTGGCCTCGATCTCAAAGCCCATCTCCTCCAATGCCAGGCAGATCTGGCGACGGGTAGACTCGCCGTGATCCAGGGGACCCAGGTCAAAGTAGCCCGCTTCGTCGTTGGTTTGGGTGGTGGGCTTGCCCTCCTCGTCGGTCTGGAAGAGGAAGAACTCCGCCTCGGGGCCCACGTTGAAGGTATCAAAGCCCATCTTCTTGGCCTTGCTGAGCACGTTTTTCAGTACGCCACGGGGATCGCCCACAAAGGGGGTGCCGTCGGGGTTATACACATCGCAGATGAGCCGGGCCACCTTGCCGTGCTGAGGCCGCCAAGGGAAGACCACAAAGCTGTCCAGGTCCGGGTACAAACACTGGTCGGACTCCTCCAAACGCACAAAGCCCTCGATAGAGGAGCCGTCGAACATGATCTGGTTATTCAGGGCCTTTTCCAGCTGAGAGGCCGTGATGGCAACATTCTTCAGCTGCCCGAAAATATCGGTAAACTGCATCCGAATGAACTTGATGTCCTCATCCTTCACGATCTTCATGATCTGCTCTTTGGTGTAGCTCATGCCGGGCACCTCTTTCTCCAAAATATGCGAAAACCTAATTTAGTAGTATATCGTGCCAAGGGCTTGGCTGTCAAGTACCGCCAGAGGGAAAAACGCCCCGCTCGGTCACTGCCAGCTCGGCCCTCTGGTCATGGGGATCGGTCATTACCCATTCCAGCCGCTGGGCCTCAAAGGCGGCCAGGACGCGGACGGCCTGGGCGCACTGAGGCAGATAGCGGTCATAGTACCCGCCGCCGTGGCCCAGCCGCTGCCCCGAGGCGTCAAAGCCCACGCAGGGGAGGATGACAGCGTTCAACTCACCGGGCTCTACCAGGCGAGACCGCTCTGGGTCGGGCTCCCAGATGCCGTATCTCCCCTGTCGCCAGTTCTCCGGCCCGGCGGGAATATACGCCTCCATCTGTCCCCCACCCCGGCATACGGGAAAGGCCAGGACCTTGCCCTGCTCCAGCGCCCAGGTATGAAAGGCGGTCAGGTCCACCTCGTCCTCCGTAGCCCGGTAGGACAGGATGGTCTTGGCTGCCTGAAGCTCCGGCAGTGCCGTCAGGTGTTCACAGATGGCGGCGCTTTTAGCGCCCCGCTCCTCCTCCGACAAAGCACGCCGCCGTGCCAGGCACAGCTCTCGCTGGGCCTGCTTCGTCACAGTCTCTCCACTCCCCTTCACAGCCCAAGCTCCTTGAGCTGCGCTACCATTTTGATGTATTCCTCCACAACGTCATAGCGTTTTCCATGATATTTCAGGGGCCGGCGACGAAAGTCGATCTCGTCCATGTGAGAAACGCCCCGGCCGCCCACGCCTTGCCAGACCCCCTGAAACCCGCTCCAGCGGGCGGACTCCAGGGTTACCAGACCATCGTTGTCCTTCTCCACCCAGCCCATGATCAGGTTTTGCCACCACATGAAGACGTCACTACGCCAAGAGGACATAACGCCGGCATAGCTGCGGTAGAGCACTCCATCTACATCCGGGTTATTCTCGTTGAATTCCCGGGCCCAGGCGGTGGTGAACTGAAAGCAAACTGAGCAAAAATCCGGGTGCTTATCTCCCAACAGCCGATACCAGGTATTGACGAAAAAGCCCGCCAGACGAAAGACCCACTTGGGCATCTGGTATAGCCCGTCCATCGTTCTGGAGCCGTGGTTGGGGGTAGCTACCAGAGATACCGAGGCCACCTTGTCCCCCATGTCCAGAGAGGACACCATGCACCGGGCATCCAGCCCACCCTTGGAGTGGGCAATAAGATGGACCTTCTCGCTGCCCGTCTGGGCCAGGACCTCCTCCACACGCTCTCGCAGAGCGGCGGCGTTTTGCTCCACCGTGGCCCAGCCGTCCTGGTTGCCGAAAAAGACCTGGGCTCCACATTCCTCCAGTGCCTTTGGGATACGGCCCCAGTATTGAAGTCCCCGCCAATCCCGAAACCCTGTGCCATGAACCAGCACAACGGGATAACTGGTCTGACAGATACTCTTGTTCACACGCTCCATACGCGGTCGCCTCCTAGTCCTTCAAGCCGTCGCTGAATGCCTTCAGCTCTCTTTTGCGCCTTTCCGGCAGCGCGTTATAGAGGGTCCCGGTGATGGCCCCTTCCAAAACATAGAGGTGGACCAGACAGACCTGGGGATAGCGGGCCTTCAACTGAAAGAAGACCTGCTCCGCTCCAAGCTCGGTCAGCTTCTCCGGGGTATCTACCCCTACCGAGGTCAGCTTTCGGAACATCTCCTTCCCTATATTGATCAGGGATGTCAATTCAGCCATGCTCTCCCGCCTTTCTCCAGATATTTCTATGGAATATCATAGCATACCCGACCCTGAGACGCAAGGCTTGCTCAACCTTGCCGGGCGTGGTAAAATACCTCTGACAAACACATTGCGCGGAGGGAGGGACGGACATGGACAACACGGTGCTGGGCATCCTGGCCCATGTGGACGCGGGCAAGACCACCTTGTCCGAGGCCCTCTTGTACTCCGCCGGGCAGCTGCGGAGCCTGGGGCGGGTGGACCACCAGAGCAGCTTCCTGGACACCGACGCTTTGGAGCGGGAGCGGGGCATCACCATCTTCTCCAAGCAAGCCATCTTTCCACTGGGAGGTCGGCAGATCACCCTTTTGGATACCCCGGGCCACGTGGACTTCTCCGCCGAGATGGAGCGGGCCTTGCAGGTGATGGACTGCGCCTTGCTGGTGGTCAGCGGTACCGACGGCGTTCAGAGCCACACCCGTACCCTGTGGCGGCTGCTGGAGCGCTACGGCGTGCCCACGGTGCTGTTTGTCAATAAAATGGATCTGCCCAACCGGGGCCGGGAAAATCTGATGGCCGAGCTGCAAAGCGTCCTCAGCGGCCAGTGCGTGGACTTCTCTGGGCCGCGAGACGACAGCTTTTGGGAGTCGGTGGCCCTGTGCGACGAGGACCTGCTGGCCCAGTATCTTAACAAGGGGAGCTTGTCTTCTGATGTCATCCCCCATTTGATAGCCCAACGGCGGCTCTTCCCCTGCTGGTTTGGCTCGGCGTTGAAGCTGGAGGGCGTGGCGGAGTTTTTGTCTGATCTGGAGACGGCCCTGCCTTCAAAGCGCTGGCCCGAGACCTTCTCCGCCCAGGTCTACAAGGTGGAGCGGCCCCAGGGCGGCGGGCAGATTACTCATCTCAAGATCACCGGCGGCATGCTGCGGGTGAAGGACGTACTGGCCGAGGGCGAGAAGGTGGACCAGATCCGCCTTTACTCCGGGGACAAGTTCCAGACCATCGACGCCGCGCCGGCAGGGACCCTCTGCGCCGTCACCGGGCTGACCCAGGCCACGCCCGGCCAGGTCTATGGCGACGGTCCGGCCCTTGTGTCCCCTGCGCTCCAGCCCGTGCGGACCTATCAGGTCCTGCTAAACGAGGGACAGGACCCCCATGTGGCCTATCAGCATTTTCAGCAGCTGGCCAGCGAGGACCCTCAGCTTCATGTGTCCTGGGACGAGCAAAACCGGGCCATCCATGTCCAGCTCATGGGCGAGGTCCAGGGCCAGATCCTCCGTCGGGTGCTGGCCGACCGTTTCGGCCTAGCCTGTGAGTTTGGTCCCGGCGCCATTCTCTACAAGGAGACCATCGCCGCCCCCGCCATCGGTATCGGCCACTTTGAGCCCCTGCGGCACTATGCCGAGGTCCATCTGCTCCTGGAGCCGGCGGAACCGGGCAGCGGCCTGCATTTCTTCTCCTCCTGTCCCCAAGAGATGATGGACTTCACTTGGCAGCGGCTGGCCATCAGCTCGCTGGCCAGTTTGAGCCATCCCGGCGTGCTCACCGGCGCGCCGCTGACCGATGTGAACATTACCCTGGTGGCCGGGCGGGCCCACCCTAAGCACACCGAGGGCGGCGACTTTCGTCAGGCCGCCTGCCGAGCTTTGCGGCAGGGGCTGATGGGCGCGGAAAACGTACTGCTGGAGCCCTGGTATGACTTTGTACTGGAGCTGCCCCAGAGCTTTGTGGGACGGGCTCTGTCCGACCTGGGCCAGATGGGTGCGGACGTAGAGCCGCCCCAGACCCTGGGCGAGGAGGCCTCTATTCGCGGCTCAGTCAGCGTGGCCGCCTTTGGGGACTACCCCGCTCTTTTAGCCGCCTACACCCATGGTCTGGGCCGGTTGAGCTGCGCCCTGGGCGGTTACCGGCCCTGCCGGGACCAGGAAACGGTGGTGGCGGCCAGCGGCTACGACCCGGAGCGGGACACCGAGCACCCCGCCGACTCGGTCTTCTGCTCCCACGGCGCGGGCCACAGCGTCCCCTGGCAGGACGTTCCCGCCCACGCCCACGTCTCCAGCGGTCTCAAGCTCACAGATGGCGTGGTGGAAGACGCCCAGGTGGTCTCCCAAGCGCCCAGGGCCGTGTCCTACTCGGGCACCAAGGCCCAGGACGACGAGCTCCAGGCCATCTTCGAGCGGACCTACGGCCCCATCAAAACGCCCGGGCCCCGGCCCATGACCACGCCCAAGAGCGCCCCCACCCTGCCCGACAAGGTCCAGGTGGACCTGGGCGAGGACAAGGCGGAATATCTTCTGGTGGACGGCTACAACATCATCTTCGCCTGGGATGAGTTGAAGGCCCTGGCCCAGCAGAACCTGGACGCCGCCCGGGTCCTGCTCATCGAGCTTTTGTCCAACTACCAGGGCTACCGGGGCAACCGGGTCATCGTGGTCTTTGACGCCTACAAGGTCAAGGGCGGCGTGGAGAAGGTGGAAAAGCACCACAACATCACCGTGGTCTACACCAAGGAGGCCGAGACCGCCGACGCCTATATCGAAAAGGCCACCTACCGCCTGGGTAAGGATAACCGGGTCCGGGTGGCCACCTCTGACGGACTGGTCCAGGTCATCATTCTGGGCCACGGGGCTCTGCGCCTCTCCGCCAGCGCCCTCCACCAGGAGATGGAGACCTCCCTGGGCCAGATCGACGCTCTGGTGCGCAAAAGCCAGCTTCCCTCGCCATCTCAACCCATCGCCCAGGCATTTCAGAAGGCATGGGAGAAAGACGAGACGCCTTGAAGAAAGCAATCAGAATATATGTCAAACGGCAAAAAGCCAGAAAGAGGACCCCATGGACATTACGCATTTTTATACGGAAACGGGCGCAGGCGAGCCGCTGGTGCTGCTCCACGGAAACGGCGAGGACAGCGGCTACTTTGTCCACCAGACGGAGCCCTTTTCCGCCGCCTTTCGGGTCATTGCCGTGGATACCAGGGGCCACGGCCAAACGCCCCGGGGCACGGCGCCCTTCACCATTCGGCAGTTTGGCGAGGACCTGGCGGGCTTTTTGGATACGCTAGACATCGAACGGGCGCATATCCTCGGCTTTTCCGATGGGGCCAACATCGCCATGTGCTTTGCCTCGCGCTATCCCCACCGGGTGGGGAAGCTGGTCTTGAACGGCGGCAATCTGAACACCAAGGGCGTGAAGCGCACCACGCAGCTCCCCATTGAACTGGGCTACCGCGCGGCCCGGCTGTTTGCCCGGCGAAGCCCGGAGGCCAAGCGCCACGCGGAGATGCTGGGGCTGATGGTGGACCAGCCCAACCTTACTGAGGAAGAGCTGGCCCAGATCACCGCCCAGACCCTGGTCATCGCCGGGACCCACGATCTGATCAAGGCGTCCCACACCCGCTACATCGCCCAGCATATTCCGCACGCTCAATTGGCATTTATTGACGGCAACCACTTCGTCGCAAACAAGAACCCCGAGCCCTTCAACCGCGCGGTCCTGGATTTTCTACTGGCTGAACCTAAATAGCAAAAAGGACTGACAAGGCATTTACCTTGTCAGTCCTTGTCTTTACTGGGTCTAGCCCTGGATCATGCCGATGATACACAGGATGATGCCGTAGACGATACTGGAGGAGATGCCGTAGACCAGCACCGGCCCGGCTACGGTGAAGAGCTTGGCCCCGGTGCCCAGGATCAGCCCCTCGCTTTTGAACTCCAGGGCCGGAGACGCCATGGCGTTGGAAAAACCGGTGATGGGCACTAAGGTGCCCGCTCCGGCGTGCTTGGCAATATCGTCAAAGACGCCGAGGCCCGTCAGCAGCGCGGCAAGGAAGATCAGCGTGATGGAGGTCCAGGTGCCCGCGTCCTCCGTGGTGGCGCCCAAATACACATAGAGGTTGGTCAGCCCCTGCCCGAGAGCGCAGATGGCGCCGCCTACGAAAAAGGCCCAGCACAAGTCCTTCCAGATGGGCGAGGGTTTGGCCTTGTTTTCCACATACTTGTTGTACTCCTGGTTGGTCATCTTCATGCCCATGCCTCCCAAATATGGATGGGGTCAGTATGGGCAAAGTCCTGGCAAATTATGCGCCGCACTTCAACTGCTCCAACACCTGGCCGATGTCGGCGTCGATGCAGATGGCCCGGTCCTCGATCTCATTGGGACAAGCCACCTGGCCCATGTTAACGCAGGCGTAGGTGGCCTCGGGGTTTTGTGCCGTCATGCGCCAAAAGGGGTATTTGATGATGACGGGCGTGTTATAGCCAACGCCCAGCTCTAAAAAGAGGACCCTTCCCTGCCCGTGGCGGCGCAAGAAGTCCTGACAGCGGCCCTGGGCCGCATACCAGCCCTCGTCCTGCACAAAGGAGTCGTCACAACGGAGGTTCATGGTCATGGGCCTGCCGCACTTGGGACAGCGGGGGATCAGCTCCGTAGGGACCTTCAACTCCCGCTGCTGGGCCACCATGCGGCGCACCTGCTCTTCATTGTCGTAGGTACTCTGGTGGCACGGCCCACTGCACTGCCACAGGCCATAATCTCCCTGGGTATAAAAGAGTCTCTTCTTATCAAAGCCCGCCAGCTGGAATTGATGGTCCACATTGGTGGTCAGCACAAAATAGTCCTTGTCCGCCACCAGGGACAAAAGCGCGTCATAGACCGGCTTTGGTGCCTTTTCGTAGCGGTTGACCAGGATCTGGCGACTCCAATATGCCCAGTACTCCTCCAAGGTGTCATAGGGGTAGAAGCCGCCGGAGTACATATCGCGGAAGTGGTATTTGGCATAGAAGTCGCCAAAATATCGGTCAAAGCGTTCCCCATCATAGACAAATCCCGCCGAGGTGGAAAGCCCGGCTCCCGCGCCGACCACCACCGCGTCAGCTAGGTCCAGCGCCTCCCGCAGCCGCTGGGTCCGCGCCGAGAAGGTCTCGGTACAGCTCCGCGTCAAGGTCCTTGAAAACATTGAAAACCACCTTCTTGATCGATGACCCGGTTTTTAGAAAGTCCCGCACTGTTGCCACGGCGATCTCCGCCGCCTCTTGATTGGGAAAGTGAAACTCCCCGGTGGAGATGCAGCAAAAGGCCACGCTCTCCAGATCGTACTCTGCCGCCAGCTCCAGGCAGGAGCGGTAGCACCCGACCAGCGACTCCCGGTCCCGCGCCGTCACCTGCCCGTGGACGATGGGGCCCACGGTGTGGAGTACGTACCGGGCCGGAAGGTTATAGCCGCGGGTCAGCTTGGCCTGGCCGGTGGGCTCCGCGTGCCCCTGGGCCGCCATAAACCGGGCGCACTCGTCTCGGAGCTGAAGCCCCGCTTGAGAGTGGATGGCGTTGTCGATGCAACCGTGGCAGGGATGAAAGCACCCCAGCAGCGCGGCGTTGGCGGCGTTGACGATGGCGTCCGCCTTCAGCCGGGTGATGTCCCCTTGCCAGATGGCAAGCCCCGGATGGCCAGGGACCTCCGGCAAGGCGGCAACGTCCACCACGCCCTTCTCCTCCCGCTCCGCCGACAGCAGCGCGTCCTGGGCCGCCAGGAATTCAGAGTCCAGAGGCATGGGAGGCCGGATATTCATCAGCGCGCGAAACAACTGCCGCTGGGCAATTTCCTCCTTGGGGACCTTCGCCGCCCAAGGGCGGCACTCCGGCAAGTCCTCCAGCAGCCGCTCGATCAGCCACTGTATCTGCTCCAGCCTCTCCATGCTCCCGGCCTCCTTATGCTTTTACCCCTGAGGGAAGAACATCCCAGCGGTCATCTCCAGGTAGTTGCCGCCGCTATATTGGGGGAATTCCCGCTGCGCCGCCGCCAGAAAAGCGTCCTTGTCCCCACTCTGGGCGGCAATGGCCTTGATGCGCTCCAGATAGGCGATCTTCACATCCACATCGGCCAGGTCCTCGGGCACATAGTGGGAGGTCAGCACCAGATCAAAGCCACGGTCCTTGTAGCTCTGGAGCTGGGCGATGATGGCGTCGGCGTGGTCCTTGCCCGCCACGATGGAGTGGCAGTCATGGCCCAGCATGTGGGTGTACACCGCGTTAAGCCCGGGGATCTCCACATCGAAAGCCTCCTGGGTGGGAACGATGACCAGGTCGATACCGCCGATGGTCACTGCACCGGGCTCCAGGTAGTCGGTAACGGTGTGGATGGAGCTGTCAAAGGCCGCTCCAAAGGCCCCGGTAAAGCTGTCGATCAGCCCCTTACCGCCGCCGGTGTGGCCGTATTCGTCGGCATTCCGGGTGGCGTACTTTTTCACCCCCGGCAGGAAGGTCGCCCCGGCCATGTGGTAGGCAGTGAGCACTCCGGCCACTTTCACGCCGATGCGGTCCAGATAGTCGCTCAGCGCCCGGATGCTGTCTACAAAGCAAGGGGACTCGATGACCACGGCCTGCCCGGCTTTCTCCACCACCAGCACCTGGTCGTCGATGGGATCGCCGGTGTGGTAGGCGTGGAGCTTCATGTCGCCGTTGGCGTACACGCGCATCTCTCCGGCGGACACCGGGGCAGTGGTGTAAGCGTTCTTTTTCATGATAAGGTTCCTCCTTTAGGTTGTCAAGGGATTGACTTTTCCCTTCGTTGGCATTATCATAAGGCCATACCGCCGAAGTGTAAAGTAGGCACAATATTGTGCTCTAGTTACCCAAAGGAAACCATTGTGAAGGGAGAAGGATTTTATGGAACAAAAAATTTTACCAGCCTGCCCGGTAGAGACCACCTTGACCCTCATTGGCGATAAATGGAAGGTCCTTATTCTCCGGGATCTGCTGACCGGGACCAAGCGCTTTGGCGAGCTTCGCCGGTCGGTGGGCCAGGTCAGCCAAAAGGTCCTTACCGCCCAATTACGACAGATGGAGGAGAGCGGACTGTTAGATCGAAAGGTCTATGCCGAGGTGCCGCCCCGGGTGGAGTACAGCCTGACCGAGCTGGGCCGTAGCCTTTGTCCCATCCTGGACGCCATGAAGGCGTGGGGCGAGAACTATAAACAGGCCGTAGGGCAGTAAAAAAGACGGTGTGACCTTTTCGGTCACACCGTCTTTGTATGCGCACTCAGTCCTGATCCCAGTTGTGGTAGACGTTCTGCACGTCCTCGTCCTCTTCCAGCAGGTCGATGAGCTTTTCCATGTTCTTGACGTCGTCCTCGTTTTCCAGCTTTACGTAGTTCTGGGGCACCATGGCCACCTCGGCGGAGAGGAAGGCGTAGCCCTTGGCCTCCAGCGCCCCCAGCACGGCGGCGAAATCATCGGGGGCCGTGGTGATCTCAAAGACCTCCTCCTGGGCCTCGAAGTCGGCGGCGCCGGCGTCCAGGGCGTCCATCATCACCGTGTCCTCGTCCAGGTCCTCCTTCTCGATGACGATGACACCCTTCTGGTCAAAGGACCAGGACACGCAGCCCGTGGCGCCCAAGTTGCCGCCATACTTATCAAAGAGGTGGCGGACGTTGGGTGCGGTGCGGTTGCGGTTATCGGTGAGGGCCTCTACAATCACAGCCACGCCGCTAGGGCCGTAGCCTTCGTAGGTGACGTTCTCATAAGCGTCCTGATTGCCCGAGCCCAGAGCCCGGTCAATGGTGCGCTTGATGTTGTCATTGGGCATATTGGCCGCCTTGGCCTTGGCGATGACGGTGGCCAGGCGGGAGTTGTTGGCCGGGTCGCCGCTGCCGCCGGTCTTCACCGCCACGATCATCTCCTTGGCGATCTTGGTGAAGATCTGGGAGCGCTTGGCGTCCGCTGCGCCCTTGGTCTTTTGAATATTATGCCACTTGGAATGTCCGGACATGGTATCAATCCCTTCCCAAAAATTCGGCTATTAGTTTACCACAGATTCACCCATTTTTCAACCCCTGATTTCCCAGTTAAGGGGCGACATATGGCTCTTTGTTGATTTTTGACAGGAAAACCTCCACCCCATCCTTCCCAAAGGCCCGGTTCAGGCGTTCCGCAAGGACGGGCATCATGGGATTTTCCGTGGAGAAGTGGCCGCCGTCGATCAAGGTCACGCCCAGGGCCTGGGCGGCCAGGAACTCATGGTGCTTCACGTCGGCGGTGACGAAGGCGTCCGCCCCCAGAGAGACGGCCAGGTCCAGCATATCGCTGCCCGCGCCGCCGCAGACGGCAAGCCTTTTCACTGGGGACTTGCCCAGGGTGGCCCGGACAGCCCTGGCCCCCAGGGCCTTTTTCACCATGGCGGCAAAGGCCTTGGGCTCCATGGGCTTCTTCAGCTCGCCCACCCGGCCCATGCCGTAGGGCTGTCCGTCATGAACGCCAAATTCCTCTAAAACGCCGGTGACCTTTGCCCCCAGGCGCTCCATCAACACGTCGTTGACCCCGCCGGGGGCGGCGTCCAGATTGGTATGGGCGCAGATCAGGGCAATGTTTTTTCGGATGAGCCGGGCTACGATGGCCTGGGTGGGGTCCTCCAGGCGCACCGCTTTCAGCGGACGGAAGATCAAGGGGTGGTGGGTCACGATGAGTTGGCAGCGCTTCCGCTCCGCCTCGCGGACCACATCCATAGTAGCGTCCAGCGCCAACAACACCCGACTGACCTCTGCCTGGCCGTCACCCACCAGCAGCCCGGCGTTATCAAAGTCCATTTGCGTAGCAAAGGGCGCAAAGCCGTCGATATAGGCGTAAATGTCCTGAACCTTTGTCATATCAAAGCTCCTTTTCCATTTGCTCCAGGCCGGCCAGAGCCGCCTTCAGCTCCTCGCTTCGGGCTTGGTTTTCGGCCTTGCCCGACTGGGCTAGACCTGTCAAAGCCCGACGCACGCGTCGGATCTCCTGGGCCAGATACTCGGGCCATAACGCATCCCCTGTGTGGTTGGCCGCCCGGCCTACCAATTGTTCTGCCGCCGTCAGCGGTCCTTCCCGGCCCCGGACCAGGTCCATGACGATGTAAAGGGTCTCCCCTTCCCGGACGATGGTCTCCCGGGCAATGCGCAGCCCCAGACCGCCCAGCCCGGCGCGCAGATCGCCCAGGGAACTCATGGGCTGAACAACGCAAGACTTTTCCGCCGTCCAAGGCGCCTGGCCCAGGATGTGCAGGATGGTCTCCCCGCCCATGCCGGCGATGGCGACGCAGTCCACTTCCTCGCTGTCCAACCCGGCCAGCCCGTCGCCGAGCCGCAGCGAGACCCTGTTCGCCACGCCGTAATGCTCCACCGTCTCCCTGGCCCGGTCCAGCGGCCCCTTGCGCAGGTCGGTACACACGGCAAAGGGGATGCGCTCCTCCAGCAGCAGCCACGCGGGCAGGTAGGCGTGGTCGGTGCCCACGTCGGCCAGGCGGGCCCCCGGGGGCACATGATCGGCCACCGCCTGGAGCCTTGGGGTCAGCTTCAGCGCCATGTATGTTCTCCTCTCTATGAAAAAAGAGCGGCGCAGGCCGCTCTTTTTTGCAGCGTTTTCAGGCCTTGACCAACTCGTTGAGCTTGGCCAGCAGAGCGTCCACAGGCACGCCGTGGACCGCACAGGCCTGCTCCACCGTCTCGCCCCGGGAGGCGGGACAGCCCAAGCAGTGCATGCCGATGGACATGAAGATAGGCGCGGCGTCCGGCGCGATGTCCAGAATATCGCCAATGATGGTATCCTTTGTGATCTGAGCCATGATACGAGACCTCCTATTTCTCTTTGCGCATTTCTGCTCCTCTATTATACCCGACGCCATCCTGTATTTCAACAGGAAATTCAATTTTCCGCCGGGCGTACTTCCAGAGTTTGGGGGTTTGACAACGGCGGAAAAGTCGCTATAATATATGAAGTAGCTTTAGGCTTTCTGGAACAGGAGGGATCGCGTTGAAGCTGGAGCTGAGCAAAAAGGACTTTCGCCGTCTGCTGGACCTGGTATACATCGGCAACTGGATCTTGAACTCTACCCGCGGCGACGACCGCATCAAGGACTATGACCGGGTAGAGTCGCTGCTCTTTCTCCGGGCCGCCCAAGAAGGCATGCCTCAGCTGGCCGAGATCTACCAGGGCGAGATCGTCCCCTCCCGGGCCTTTGCCGAGGGCGGCATCCATGAGGCCATCATGCAGTATGAAAACGACGTTTTCTTCGACATTCTGGCCGAGGACCTGGCTCGCCGGGACATGGACGACCCCCCCATCGACGAGACCAATTACCCCGAGCTTGCCAGCCGCATCGACGCGTACATCAGCGAATTTGAAGAGCACGGCACCGACAACATTATGGTGGACTCCGATAAGCTCTAAGCCGATCTAATATGAAAGCACCGCCGCTGTGGTCTCACAGCGGCGGTGTTTTTTGCTTACATCAGATATGCTGGATCCTGGGCAGGACCACCGGGTTTGTGAGAACGCCGATGCCTTCGATCTCTACCTCTACCCTGTCGCCGTCGCGCATGGGGCCGATGCCGGCGGGGGTGCCGGTGGCGATGAGATCGCCGGGCTCCAGGGTCATGGAGGCGGTGATGAACTCGATGAGATCAGGTACGGCATGCATGAAGAGACTGGTCCGGCTGCGCTGGACCACCTGACCGCTCAGGCGGGTGGTAATGGCCAGGTCGGCGGGATCTACCTCGTCGGTGACCCAGGGGCCGCAGGGGCCAAAGCCATCCATGCTCTTGCCACGGGTCCACTGGCCGTCGGACTTTTGGACCAGGCGGGCGGTGACATCGTTGAAGCAGGTATAGCCCAGTATGTAGTCCTTGGCCTCGCTGGCCTTCACGTTCTTCGCCCGGCGGCGGATGACCACACCCAGCTCGCCCTCGTAGTCCACCCTCGTCACAAAGTCCGGGGCGGTGATGGGGCTGCCAGGATGGCTGAGCACGTTGGGACCTTTGAGGAACAGAATGGGGTGGTCGGGCACGCCCTCGCCCATCTCCACAGCGTGGTCGTAATAGTTCTTGCCCACGCAGACGATCTTGGTAGGCTCGCAGGGCGCCAGCAGAGAGCAGTCTTGCAGCGGCAGGCTCTCGCCGGTGTAGGAAATACCGTCGTAGGGCGCTTTGTCCAGGCAGAAGACGCTCTCGCCCTTTACCTCACCCCAAGTGGGCGTCTCGCCCTTCAAAAAACGGACAAATTTCATAAAGCCCTCCTAGATGTGGGACAAAATCTGGCCGATGAGTTCCTGCTTGCCGTCCCCCTTTTCGGCAGAGAAGGGGATAACGGGCACGGTCTCGGGCAGCTCTAAGGTCTCGCGAATACGCAAAATGTTGCCCTCCAGCTCGCTCTTTTTCACCTTGTCCAGCTTGTTGGCCACCACCACGTAGGGCTTGCCGCTGGCGGCGTACCACTGGCCCATGGTCACGTCGTCCGCCGTGGGCTTGTGGCGAAGGTCCACCAGCATGGCCCCCAGGGCCATCAGGGAGCTGTCGGCAAACCAGGCCTCGATGAGCTTGCCCCAGCGGGCGCGCTCGGCTTGGGACACCTTGGCGTAGCCGTAGCCGGGCAGGTCCACAAAGTAGAGCTTCTGGTCAATTAAAAAGTAATTGATGTGGGTGGTCTTGCCCGGTGCGGCCCCCACCCGGGCAAAGTTCTTGCGGTTCAAAAGCCGGTTGATGACGGAGGATTTGCCCACGTTGGACCGGCCGGAGAAGACGATCTGAGGCAGGCCGTCATGGGGGAAATCGGCAGGCTTCACCGCCGAGCGGATGAACTCCGCCTTGTTCCAATTCACGTCCATATCCTCACCTCACTGCTTCAGCCCCGGCTGGGGGCCCTGGACCATAGGCACATAGGGTACGCTCTGGGTCGTGGGCCGGTCCAGGGGCCTTTGCTCCAGAGCCTGATCCAGCACCTGGTCTACCTCGGACACACGCACAAAGCAAAGCTGATCCCGGACTGCCGGATCCAGCTCCGCCAGATCCTTTTCGTTGTCCGCTGGGATGAGTACAGTGTGAACGCCGTTTCGCAGGGCCGCCATGGTCTTCTCCCGCAGACCTCCGATGGGCAGCACCCGGCCCCGAAGGGTGATCTCCCCCGTCATGGCGATCCCCGCCGTCACCGGCGTGCCCGTCAGGGCCGAGACCATGGCCGTGACGATGGCAATGCCCGCGGAGGGTCCGTCCTTGGGGACGGCGCCCTCGGGGAAATGGACGTGGATATCCTTGGTCTTATAAAACTGAGCGTCCAGCCCCAGCTGGGCCCAACGACTACGCACGCAGGACAGCGCCGTCTGGGCCGATTCCTTCATTACATCACCCAGGTTGCCCGTCAGATCCACCTTGCCCGTGCCGGGCATGACGTTGACCTCCACCTCTAAGAGCTCGCCGCCAGCCTCCGTCCAGGCAAGGCCGTTGACCACGCCAACTCTGGACTTGAGCGCCTCAGTCTCCGGGTGGTATTTGGGCACGCCCAGATAGTGCCCCAGGTTTTTATCTGTAATGGCGACTGACTTTACATTTCCCGCTACCACTTCCATGGCCGCCTTTCGGCACAGCTTGGCCAGCTGCTGCTCTAAGAGGCGGACTCCCGCTTCCCGGGTATAGGCGGTGATGGTGCGTAGAATGGCCTCGTCGGTGAGCTTGAGCTGGCTTCTCTTCAAACCGTGGCGCTTTTGCTCCCGGGGCAGGAGGTAGCCCTTGGCGATGTGGAGCTTTTCCAAGTCCGTATAGCTGGGCAGTTCGATGATCTCCATGCGGTCTCGAAGAGGCCTGGGCACGGTGTCCAGGGTGTTGGCAGTGGTGATAAAGAGGACCTGGGACAGATCGAAGGGCAGCTCCAGAAAGTTGTCCCGGAAGGCGGCGTTTTGCTCCGGGTCCAGCACCTCCAACAGAGCGGCGGTGGGGTCGCTGCGGCCGTCGCTGCCCAGCTTGTCGATCTCGTCCAGCACCAGCACCGGGTTCATGCTCCCGGCCCGGCGGAGGCCGGAGAGGATGCGCCCGGGCATAGCGCCCACATAGGTCTTGCGGTGGCCGCGGATCTCCGCCTCGTCATGGACGCCGCCAAGGGAGATACGGGCCAGCTTGCGGCCCAGCGCCCGGGCAACGGACATGGCGATGGAGGTCTTGCCCACGCCCGGTGGGCCAACCAGGCAAAGGATCTGGCCCTTTAGGTCCGGAGCCAGCTGGCGAACGGCCACATACTCCAAGATGCGCTCCTTGACCTTTTCCATGCCGTAGTGGTCCCGATCCAGTGCCCTTCGGGCGGCGGCCACATCCGCTTTTTCCCGGGTGTAGGTTCCCCACGGAAGCTCCAAACACACATCCAGGTAGTTGCGGCTCACGGCGCTCTCCGCCGAACCGTAGGGCTGCTTTTCCAGTCGGGCCAGCTCGGTCAAGAGCCGCTTCTCTATCTCCTGGGGCAGCTTGGCTTGGGCGATCCTGGCGCGGTAGGCGGAAAATTCGTCGTCCTCCCCCTCCCCCAGCTCCTCACGGATGACCCGCAACTGCTCTCGGAGATAGTAGTCCCGCTGGTTCTGGTCCAGGCCCTGGCGGACCTTGCTTTCCACATCGCTCTCCAGCCGCAGCACCTCTATCTCCCGCTGGAGGACCCGGCAGAGCTTTTCCAGCCGCCGCACCGGACGAAGCTCGCAGAGAATGGCCTGCTGGTCTTCCGCGCGAAGGGAGATGTTTTGGGCAATGTGGTCGGCGATGTAGCCAGGGTCGTTGCTGGCTAAAATAGCCACCATGGTCTCCGGCGTGGTGGGAGCCAGCTCAGCATATTGGCCGTAGCTCTCATAAGCCTGACGGATCAGCGCCTCAGTACGGGCAGAGCTGCGCACCGGCGGTGGCGTGATACGTTCCACCTCTGCCTCCAAATAGGGAGACAGCTGGGTCACCTGGGCAACGCGGCCCCGGTAAAGGCCCTCCACCAACACCCGGGCGCTGCCACCGGGCAGGCGAAGCAGTTGGCGGATGGAGCACACCGCGCCCACCTCGCACAGGTCAGCCGGCTGGGGCTCCTCCACAGCAAGGTCCTTTTGCGGCGCCAGAAACACCGGTCCCGCCGCGGCCATGGCCTTGTCCAGGGCCTTGACCGATTGGGACCGGGCTACGTCAAAATGGAGGAGCATATTGGGAAAGACCGCCAGGCCCCGCAGGGGCAGAACCGGCATTTTCTCTGCGGTCACGGGCGTTAAGGTCATGGTCTTTCTCCCCTTTCCATAAGGCGTTGAAATCATTTCAATAAGAGACGGAAAGGGGCGATAAGTACCAATTCGGTATTATCGCCCCTTTTTGTTCAGTTAGGACACATCCCGTTCCCGGTGCTCTTCCCGCTTGTCAGGGACACGCTTTGTCCTTTTAGCGCCCCGCTCCACCAGGGGCTGAGCCCCTTCGTTGACACAGGCGGGGGTGATGGTGACCTTGACGATGTCGGTCTGGCTGGGGATGTCGTACATCACCTGGGTCATGATCCCCTCCAGCACGGCCCGGAGCCCGCGGGCGCCGATCCCCCGCTCCAGGGCCTTATCCGCCGCGGCCTCCAGGGCCTCGCTTTGGAACTCCAGCTCCACATCGTCGTAGCCCAGGAGCTTTTGGTACTGCTTGACCAAGGCGTTTTTGGGCTTGGTCAGGATCTCCACCAGTTGGTCCCGGTCCAGGGCGCTGACGGTGGTCAACACCGGCAAACGACCCACCAGCTCCGGGATGATGCCGAATTTCAAGAGGTCGTGGGGCTGGACCTCCTTGATAATGTTGGCGTGCTCCCGCTCTGCCTTGGTGTGGACCTCGGCTCCAAAGCCGATGGTCTTTTTGTCCAGGCGGCTTTCAATGATCTTCTCAATGCCGTCAAATGCGCCACCGCAGATGAAGAGGATGTTTTTGGTGTCCACCTGGATGAACTCCTGATGGGGATGCTTGCGCCCGCCCTGGGGCGGCACGTTGGCCACAGTGCCCTCTAAGATCTTCAAAAGAGCCTGCTGCACGCCCTCGCCGGAGACGTCCCGGGTGATGGAGGTGTTCTCGCTCTTGCGGGCGATCTTATCGATCTCATCTACGTAGATAATGCCCCGCTGGGCCAGCTCGATGTCGTAGTCGGCGGCCTGGACCAGGCGCAGGAGAATATTCTCCACATCGTCGCCCACATAGCCGGCCTCGGTGAGGGTGGTAGCGTCGGCAATGGCAAAGGGGACCTTGAGGATCCGGGCCAGGGTCTGGGCAAACATGGTCTTGCCACAGCCGGTGGGGCCCATGAGCAGGATATTGCTCTTTTGGATCTCCACATCATCGTCCTCATTGCCCAGGTAGATGCGCTTATAGTGGTTGTAAACGGCCACGGAGAGAGCGACCTTAGCCTCCTCCTGACCAATGATATATTGGTCCAGCACCTGGTGAATGGCCTGGGGCGTGGGGATGTCCCCCAGGGCCTCTTGTGTTTGCTGCTCCAGCTCAAAGTCCGTTTCTTCCTCGTCGTCCAGGATGCTCAGGCACAGATGGACGCACTCGTTGCAGATATAGACTCCTTGGCCGGCAATGATGCGGCTCACCTGCTCTTGCCGCTTGCCACAGAAGGAGCAGCGGATGGATCGGTTATCTTGATTTGCCATGGTATCACCTCGATGGGAGGATAGCCTTACTGGCGGCTGGTGATGACCTTGTCGATCAGGCCAAACTGCATGGCTTCCTCCGCGGTCATGAAGTTATCCCGCTCACAGGCGGCGGTGATCTCCTCCAGCGTCTTGCCGGTGTTGGCGGCCAGAATGGTATTCATACGCTTTTTGATGAACTCAAAGCGTTTAAGATGGATAGCCATATCCGTGACCTGGCCCTGGGTGCCGGCAGAGGGCTGATGGATCATGATCTCGGCGTTGGGCAGAGCAAGACGCTTGCCCTTGGCTCCCGCGGAGAGCAAGAAGGCGGCCATGGACGCGCCCATACCGATACAGATGGTGGACACGTCGCACTTGATATACTGCATGGTATCGTAGATAGCCATACCGTCGGTGATAGAGCCGCCGGGGCTGTTGATGTAGAACTGGATGTCCTTGTCCGGGTCCTGGGCCTCCAAAAATAGGAGCTGGGCCACGATGACGCCGGCAGTGGCGGAGTTGACCTCCTCGTTGAGCATCACGATACGGTCATTGAGCAGCCGGGAAAAGATGTCGTAGGACCGCTCGCCGCGGTTGGTCTGCTCTACTACATACGGGATCAGAGGCATGGTAGTTTCTCCTTTACAAAAATGGGCGCGGGATAGCATTACACAAGAGTATAACCTATCCCGCCCCAAATATTCCCTTTGTTTATTCCTCGGTCTTCTTGGTGGTCTTCTTGGCTGCGGGCTTTTTGGCCGGGGCCTTCTTCTCCTCGCCCTCGTCCTTCTTGGCGGCCGGCTTTTTGGCGGGAGCCTTCTTCGCCGCGGGCTTTTTCTCCTCGGTGGTCTCGGCCTTATCCTCGGCCTTCTTCTTGGGGGCGGCCTTCTTGGCGGGAGCCTTGCCCTCCTTGGCGTTGTCAAAGACGAACTGGGACGCCTTCTTCATCAGAAGGTCCCGCTCCAGGGCCTCTTCGGTCACTGCGGCCTTGACCTTGTCAAGCTCCATGCTGTACTCCTTGGCCAGCCGCTCATACTCGGCCTTCTTCTCCGCGGCGGAGACCTTCAAGCCCTCGGCCTTGGCCACAGCCTCCAGAGCGTACTCGTTGAGCACCCGCTTGCGGGCGCCCTCCATGGCCTGCATCCGAAGAAGGTCCTCGCTCATGCCCATCATGGACAGGTACTGGCCAAAGTCCATTCCCTGGCTGCGGACCTGCATGGCGTAGTCATCCACCATGCGGTCAGCTTCCTGACGGACGATGAGGTCGGAGACATCGGCCTCCATGTTGTCGATGAGCTGGTCGGTGATGGAGCGCTCAAAGTCGGACTGCGCCTGGCTCTCCCGGCGGGCCTTGAGCTTTTCTCCCAGGTCCTTGCGGAAGTCGGCCAGGGTATCAAACTCGGAGACGTCCTTGGCAAACTCGTCGTCCAGTTCCGGCTTCTGGGGCTCCTTGACCTCGATGACCTTCACCTTGAACACAACGGCCTTGCCGGCAAGCTCCGGGGTGTAGTCCTTGGGGAAGGTGACGTCCACGTCCTTTTCGTCGCCGGGCTTCAGACCGATGACGCCCTCTTCAAAGCCGGGGACAAAGCTGCCCGAGCCAAGCTCCAGCGGGAAGCTCTCGCCCTTGCCGCCCTCAAAGGGCACGCCGTTGTCAAAGCCCTCGAAGTCAATGACGGCGGTGTCGCCCTTCTTGGCCTTGCGCTTCACGGGAACGAGCCGGGTAGCCCGCTGGATGTAAGGCGCCAACTCACCGTCGATGTCGGCGTCGGTGACCGCCGCGGCGGCCTTGGGGGCGGTGAGGCCCTTATACTCGCCCAGCTTGACCTCGGGCTTCAAGGGCACGATGGCCTTGAATGTGAAGCCCTCTTTGCCAACGCTCTCCACCTCGATCTGGGGATAAGCGGCCGGCTTGAGATTTTCCTTTTCGATCGCCTCTTCGTAGGCTTCGGGGTAAAGCTCCTGAACAGCGTCTTCATAGAAAATACCCGCGCCGTACATGGCCTCCACGATCTTCCGCGGGGCCTTACCCTTGCGGAAGCCCGGGATGCTGATCCGGCCACGCTGCTTCAAATAGACCTTGTTGACGGCCTGGTCGAAGGCCTGGGCATCCACCTCGATGACCAGTTCTACGGTATTGTGCTCGCCTTTTTTCTTGCTCTTTACATTCATGCTTTACGCTTCCTCCTGTCGGGGCCGCTGCCCTTGTCTCAGCGAAACTGGGCCGCCACAGGCCCGTAACATTGCTATTCTAACAGATACTAGAAAGAATTTCCACTGTTTTTTTCACTTAATCCAATATTTTTTCCGGCGCAAAATCCAGATAGTCCGCCGAAATCATGCGGTAGTCCACCCCGTTTGCCGGACCCTGGAGGGCCAGCTTGTGGGCCGGACCGTGGAGATGACCGTAAAAACAGCGGGAAACGCCGTAGCGTTCCAGCAGCTCCAAGATCTCCTGGCAGGCATAGCCCTGGTACTTGGGCGGGTAGTGGAGAAAGGCCAGCTTGATGGGGGCCTCCCCCGCCGCCTTCAGCGACGTCTCCAGCCGCATCAGCTCCCGGCGGTAGACCTTATCCGCCTCGGCCTGGGCCAGTCCCTCGTCAAAAAACCAGCCCCGAGTGCCGCACAGGGCCACGCCGTCACGGTAAAAGGCACAGTTATTGTGCAGCAAATGCAGCGTCTCCAGGCCGTGGTGGGCCCAGAACTCGGTCATCTTCTTGGCGCTGTTCCACCAGTAGTCGTGGTTGCCCTTGACGATGTATTTGACGCCAGGCAGAGCGTCCAAAAACTGAAAGTCTGGCAAAGCCTCCTCCAGGCTCATGCCCCAGGAGAGGTCGCCGCAGAGGACTACCGTGTCCTCGTCCCGGACCTTCGCAAAGCCCTGTTGGAGCTTTTCCACATAGTTCTCCCAAGCGCCGCCAAACACGTCCATGGGCTTGGCCACGCCCAGGGACAGGTGGGGATCGCCGATGGCGTAAAGAGCCACGCTGTCACCTCGCTTACAGTAACATATCCTCTACCTGCCCCACCATGTCCTCCTTCTCCACCCACTGGGTGAACCGGGGCGTCTTGCCCTTGAGGGAGGCCAGAGGGCTGGGGACGGCCACGCCGGTTTGATCGCTAAGCTGGTCCAGAATGGCGAGGCCCTGGGCCTTGTCCGCTACGTCCAGAGCGTCCAGTACGCTGTCGCAGAACTTGAAGGGGCTGGCGGTGGAGACCACGATGGTGGGGGTCTCGTCCCCCGTCTCACGGCGGTACTCCTCCAGCACGTGGAAGGCCACGGCGGTGTGGGGGTCGATGAGGTAGTGGTGCTCCCGCCAGGTCTTGGCGATCTGGGCACGGGTCTGCTCATCGTCACAGAAACCGGCGGCAAACTCCCGCTGGAGCTTGGCGAGGACCTTGTCCGAGACCTGATAGCGGCCGGTCTCGCCCAGTTCCTTCATGTAGCCCGCCACCTCGCCCGGCTCCCCGGTGAGGGAAAGGAGCAACCGCTCCAGGTTGCTGGACACCAGGATGTCCATGGAGGGGGAGGTGGTGTTGTAGAAGGGCCGGTTTTTATCATAGACGCCGGTCTGGATGAAATCGGTGAGCACATTATTGGCGTTGGAGGCGCAGATAAACTTGCCCAGGGGCACGCCGATGGCCTTGGCGTAGTACGCGGCTAAAATGTTGCCGAAGTTACCTGTAGGCACGCAGACATTCACCGTGTCGCCGGTCTGGATGGCGCCGCTTTTGAGCATATCGCAGTAGGCGGAGACGTAATAGACGATCTGGGGCAGGACCCGGCCCCAGTTGATGGAGTTGGCCGAGGAAAGGAACCAGCGGCGCTTGGCCAGCTTTTCCCGCAGCGCTTCGTCGGCAAAGAGGGCCTTCACGCCGGTCTGGGCGTCGTCAAAGTTGCCCCGGACGGCGCAAACGCCCACGTTTTCCCCCTCCTGGGTGGTCATTTGAAGCTCCTGGATGGCGGAGACGCCGTCTTTGGGATAGAAAACCAGGATGCGGGTCTGGTCCACGTCCTTGAATCCCTCCAAAGCGCCCTTACCCGTGTCGCCGGAGGTGGCCACCAGGATGCAGACCTTCTTGCGCTCGCCGTTTTTCTTCAGCGAGGCAGTGAGCAGGTGAGGTAGCATTTGCAGGGCCATATCCTTAAAAGCACAGGTAGGGCCATGCCACAGTTCCAGGCAGTGGGTATTCTCGTCTACCCGGTGGACCGGCGCAACCTCAGGGCAGTCAAATTTGTCCGAGCCGTAGGCCGCACCAGCAAAGGCGTTGAGCTCGGCAATGGAAAAGTCATCCAAAAAGGCCTTCATCACAAAGACGGCCCGCTGGGGGTAGGACATATCCTTCAAGGTATCCAGCGCGTTGGCGGGCAGGCGCATGAAGACCTCCGGAGTCAACAGCCCTCCGTCTCTGGAAAGGCCCTGGGCAATGGCCTGGGCCGCGCTCATGCGCTGGCTACCGCCGCGGGTACTCACATAATACATACTTGCTCCACCACTCTCATCAAATTTTTATAAAACAGCTTATCAAGCAACTCCTGGCCATAGCCCCGCTCCTGAAGTCGCCGGTAAAAAAGAGCCCAGCCAGTCACGTCGGAGAGCTCGGCGGGCATACGCTCGATGCCGTCCCAGTCGCCGCCAAGGGCCACGGTATCCTCCCCGCCCAGATCCAGAAAATGCTCCAGGACCCGGACCACATCGTCCAAAACGGGCGCGCCCGGCAGGAAATCCGCCGCTAGGTTCAGCCCTACCGTCCCTTGAAGTTCCATTATGGCAGTAAATTGGTCATCCGTCAAGTTTCTCGGGTGAAAATGTACCGCTCGGCTGTTGGAATGGCTGGCAATGATAGGACTTTGGGTCGTCTTCACAACGTCCCAAAAGCCGGGGTCGGAGAGATGGGACACATCCACCAACACCCCCAGGGCGTTCATCTCCCGGACGAAATTCCGCCCCTGAACGCTGAGGCCCCGGTCCGCCTGGGCGCAGTTGGAACCGGAGAGGACGTTTGGGAAATTCCAGGTCAGGTTGACGGCCCGAACGCCTTGCTTGGCGGCAATGTAAAGTTTTTCCACTTCACAATCCAACAGCTCCGCGCCCTCTACCGAAAAAAAGGCAGCCACCTTGCCCCGGTCCCAGGTCCTGCGGCACTGGTCGGCCGTTACGCAAAGTGTCATGGCATCGGCATTTTCTTGAAGCTGTCGTTTCAAAAGAGCCTCCTGCTCCAGAAACAGGGAAAAAAGCGAGACGCCGGGCTGGGGCTCCCGACCGCAAAAGGCGGCAAAAAACTGAGCATAGGATGGAAAGGCTTTTACCTTGTCAATGCTCCAATGGCCCTGGGCGTTGGAAAAGCTCTCTTTGGTGTACAAGCAGCGGGAAAGGGTGTCGCAATGGCCGTCAAAGACCCGCATGGTCTCCCTCCTCAGAAAGCGTTTTCAATGTAATGGATGGTGGGCGCCGCGGTGTTCGTCCCTTGGGGTGCGTAGACCTCCGCTACGTCAAACCGCGGCTGGAGGTGGGTGGGATAGCGCGCGAGGTAATATTCCGCCGTGGCCCGGAGCCGTGCTTGCTTGGCTTGGGTAACGTAGGCGCCGGGGGTGCTGTACGCGGCGTTTTTGCGCAGCTTGACCTCCACAAAGACCAGATAGGCACGGTTTTGGACGATCAGGTCGATCTCCCCAAACCGGCAGCGAAATTCCGCGGCCAGGACCTGCCAACCCTTATCCCGCAGGTCCTGAGCCACCAGGGCCTCGCCCCACTGGCCCGTCAGGCGGTTGCGGCGGCCCTGGGCCTGTTTGTCCTCGGTCATGGCCGTCCCTCCTTAGCGTAGAACTTCTTCAAGAAGGTCATGCGGTGGATGGGACAGGGCCCGTGGGCCCGGATGGCGTCGTAATGGGCCTTGGTGGGGTAGCCCTTATGCTTGGCAAAGCCGTATTCCGGGTACAGTCGATCCATCTCCATCATATGCCGGTCCCGGCTCACCTTGGCCAGAATGGAGGCCGCGGCGATGTTGAGGCTCTGTGCGTCGCCCTGGATAACAGTGGCGTGGGGGCAGGAGATGCCCTTGTCCCGGTTCCCGTCGATGAGGGCAAAGTCCGCCGGCGGGTCCAGCTGGGCGATGGCCAGGTCCATAGCCTTGAGACGGGCCTTGAGGATATCCGTCTCGTCGATCTCTTTCGGGGAGACGCTCACCACTGCCCAGGCCAGGGCCGATGCTTGAATGACGGGAAAGAGAGTCTCCCGCTTCTTCTCCGACAATTGCTTCGAATCATTGACGCCGGGCAGGTCCAGACCAAAGGGCAGCAGCACCGCCGCAGCATACACCGGTCCCGCCAGGGGCCCTGCCCCGGCCTCGTCGGCGCCGCAGATGGCCCGGTAGCCCTTTTCTTTGTAAAGGTTTTCTACTTGCCACATATTCATACTGTTGTCTCCTCAGGCCATTCCAGGGTGATCTTGCCCAGCTTACCGCCCCGAAACTCGTCTAGGAGGACGCTCGCCATGCGCTCTAAGTCCACCTCGCCGCCAGAGATGAGGAAGCCCCGCTTCTTCCCTGCCCTCTCCAGCAGTTCCCAGCCCTGGGCGGCGGGGTCGGGCTCCACCTTGTAGCGCCCGGTCATGGCCTGGGGATAGTGGGCGTTCAGGAGGTCCATGAGGTGGAAGGCCAGGGTCTCGGTGTCCATGATGTCGTCCTTCACCGCGCCGGTAAAGGCCAGGTTCATGCCCACGTTGGGGTCCTCAAACTTGGGCCAGAGGATGCCCGGGGTGTCCAGCAGGTCCAGACCGCTGTCCACCGCCACCCACTGCTTGCCCCGGGTGACGCCGGGCCGGTCTCCGGCCTTGGCGGACTTGCGGCCCGCCACCTGGTTGATAAAGGTGGATTTACCTACGTTGGGCACGCCCACCACCATGACCCGGACCTTTCGGCCCACCATACCCTTCTCCTGCCAGCGGGCGATCTGCTCCGCCAGGGCCTCCTTGACCGTCAAGGAAAAATCCTTTACCCCCTTGCCTGTCTTGGCGTCAGTACACAGGATGGCATAGCCCTTGGTCTTGAACCAGGCCATCCAGCGGCGGTTGCCCTCGGAGTCGGCCTGATCGGCCCGGTTGAGGACGATCAGTCTCGGCTTTTCTCCCACAATGGCGTCAATATCAGGATTTCGGGAGGAGATGGGAATGCGGGCGTCGATGATCTCGGCCACCATGTCCACGTTTTTCAAGTCGGCCTCGATCTGCCGCCGGGTCTTGGTCATATGGCCCGGATACCATTGGATATTCATGCCCCCACTCCTCCTTTCTCTGTAATGGCGATCTGCTTTACATCCCCTGCCGCTGCTGGGTGAGCTTGGCCAACAAGGCCTCCAGCTTCTCCTGGCGGTCACGCTCGGCCTGGACCACGTTGGCAGGGGCTTTATTGACGAAGTTCTCATTGCCGAGCTTAGTCTTAAGCCCATCCAGATCCTTTTGGGTCTTGGCGATCTCCTTGTCCAGCCGGGCCTTTTCCTGCTCCAGGTCCACAAGCTCGGCCAAGGGGATGAACATCTGGGCCGCATGAGTCACCACGCTGACCATACCGTCCTGCTCAGCGGGGGCTTGTTGGTCGGTGATGGTCACCTCGTCGGCATAGGCCAGACGCTTGAGGAAGGCCGTTCCCTGAGCAAAGAGTGCGCCGTCCTGAGTCACCAGGGTCAGGTGAGCCTTCTTGGAAGGGGGCACGTTCATCTCGCTGCGGCGGGTGCGCACCGCGCTGATGGCCTCCATGATGAGGGCCATGGACTTCTCCTCCGCCGGGAAGTCCAGCTTGTCGCTGACGGTAGGCCAGCTCTGCAGCATGAGGAAGTCTCCCTCATGGGGCAGAGCCTGCCAGATCTCCTCGGTGATAAAGGGCATGAAGGGATGGAGGAGCTTCAAGGTCTCGGTAAGCACGTAGCAAAGCACCTGCTGGGCGCTCTCCTTGGCGGCGGGGTCCTCCCCCTGGAGCCGGGCCTTGGTCAGCTCGATATACCAGTCGCAGTAGTCGTCCCAGATGAAGTCATAGATCTTGGCCGAGGCCACGCCCAGTTCATATTTGTCCATGTTCTCGGTGACTTCACCGATGAGGCGATTGAGCTTGGAGAGGATCCACTTGTCCTCCAGCTCCAACTTCTCCGGCAGAGCGCACCGGTCGATGGTCAGGTTCATCATCAAAAAGCGGCTGGCGTTCCAGATCTTGTTGGCAAAGTTCCGGTAGGCCTCACACCGCTCGGTGTAGAAACGCATATCATTTCCCGGGGAATTGCCGCTGACCAGGTTGAACCGCAGGGCGTCACAGCCGTACTGGTCTATGATCTCCAGGGGATCGATGCCGTTGCCTAGAGACTTGGACATCTTGCGGCCCTTATCGTCCCGGACCAGGCCGTGGATGAGCACGGTGTGGAAGGGGCTCTTACCCGTGTGCTCACAGCCGGAGAAGACCATTCGGGCCACCCAGAAGAAGATGATGTCGTAGCCGGTGACCAGCACGTCGGTGGGATAAAAATACTTCAGGTCCTCGCTGCTTTCATCGGGCCAGCCCAGGGTGGAGAAGGGCCAGAGGGCGGAGCTGAACCAGGTGTCCAGCACGTCCTCCTCCTGGTGGATATGCTTGGAGTGGCAGTGGGCGCACTCGGTGGGGTCGGTCTCGGAGACGGTCATCTCCCCGCAGTCGTCGCATTGCCAGGCGGGGATACGATGGCCCCACCAGAGCTGGCGGGAGATGCACCAGTCGTGGACGTTTTCCATCCAGTTGGTGTAGGTCTTGGCAAAGCGGTCGGGGACGAACTTTAATTCGCCGTCGTTCACCACCCGAAGGGCTTCCTTGGCAAGGGGCTCCATCTTCACGAACCACTGGGCGGAGATCAACGGCTCCACATCGTTGCCGCAGCGGTAGCAGGTGCCCACGTTGTGTTGGTGTTCGTCGATCTTGACCAGATACCCGCCCGCCTCCAGGTCAGCCAAAATGGCCTTGCGGGCCTCGTAGCGGTCCAGGCCGGAGTACTTGCCGTAACCCTCGGAGATGGTGCCGTCGTCCTCAATGACCCGGATGTTCTCCAGGTTGTGGCGCAGGCCCACTTCAAAGTCGTTGGGGTCGTGGGCGGGGGTCATCTTCACACAGCCCGTGCCAAACTCCCTATCCACATACTCATCGGCCACGATGGGGATCTCCCGCTCTACCAGGGGCAGCAGGCACTTTTTGCCCACGATGGCGGTGTAGCGCTCGTCCTCGGGGTGGACGGCCACGCCGCTGTCGCCCAGCATGGTCTCGGGCCGGGTGGTGGCCACGATGACGTACTTATCGGGTTCGCCCACGATGGGATAGCGGATGTGCCAGAGCTTGCCGGGCTTGTCCTTATACTCCACCTCGGCGTCGGAGAGGGCGGTGGTGCAGTGGGGGCACCAGTTGACGATGCGGCTGCCTTTGTAGATGAGCCCCTTGTTGTAGAGACTGACAAACACGTGGCGCACGGCGGCGGAGAGGCCCTCGTCCATGGTAAACCGGGCCCGGTCCCAGTCGCAGGACGCGCCCAGCTTCTTTTGCTGGGCCACGATGCGGTCGCCGTACTTCTCCTTCCACTCCCACACCCGCTCCAGGAACTTCTCCCGCCCCAGGTCGTAGCGGGTCTTGCCCTCGTTGACCCGGAGGTCCTCCTCCACCTTGATCTGGGTGGCAATGCCGGCGTGGTCAGTGCCGGGGACCCACAGTGCGGCATAGCCCTGCATCCGCTTGAAGCGGATGAGGGTATCCTGCAGGGTGGAGTCCATGGCGTGGCCCATGTGGAGCTGTCCCGTCACGTTGGGGGGCGGCATGACAATGGTAAAGGGCTTTTTGCCGGGGTCCCGCTGGGTCTTGAAACACCCGGCCTTCTCCCAGGCTTCATAGATGCGCCCCTCCACCTCCTGGGGCTCGTAGGTCTTGGGCAGTTCTCGGTTCATATTGGATACACTCCTTTTGTGTAGTTTGCGCTCACAGGGAAATAAAAAACGCCCTGAGCGCTTGGCTCAGGGCGAAATATGCTTCCGCGGTACCACCTGAATTGGGTCTCGTTTGTCCCTTAACGCAGGTGACGGCGGGCCTTACTCAGCGTTCAGGTCCGCGGCTCAGGGGCCACCTTCCCGCCATTTGCCGGAGAAGCTCGCACCGTCCGCTTCCTCTCTTGACCGGCCAAAATGGGGTACTCTTCCCCGTCAACGCCTTTATAACAGCCGAATCATACCACAGTTTTTTCTTTTTGTCAATCTTTGGCCCTCTCCTCTTGACAAATTCGGGAAAAGATATTATGGTGAGAGCATCAAACAAGGAGGTCGAAGCCTATGGCAGTGCTGCATTTGAATGACGAGGGCTTTCGGAAGCTCATGGAGGCCGGAGGGACCGTGCTGGTGGACTTTTGGGCCGGCTGGTGCGGACCGTGCAAGATGCTGGGCCCGGTCATCGAGGAGCTGGCGGTACAGTATGACGGCGTAGTGACCGTGGCCAAGGTGGACGTGGACGACAATCAGGACCTGGCTATGAAGCACGGCGTGATGAACATCCCCACCGTGGTCCTCTTCCAAAAGGGCAACGAGGTAGATCGGCTGGTAGGCGTGTTGCCCAAGGACCGGTTCTGCCAGATGATCGAAGCCCATATGTAACAAGCAAAAAAACACCGAGCCACATGGGCTCGGTGCTTTTTTATGCTTATGGATGGGCTTAGAAGAACTTCTTCACGTCGTCCGAAGCCACAGACTCGTCGGCGGAGATGGAAATGGTGAACTTGATATCGTTCTTCTCCGCAAAGCCGTCCAGCCAGGCCAGGAAGCTATCCAGCTCAGGTCCACAGTCGCTGGGAACGATCTTGCACAGGCTGTCGATAAAGATGTGGGTAATGTCAAAGTTGCCAGCATACAGCCCGGCGATAAAGCCCCGCATGACCTCAAAGGTGTTGAGGTTGTACGGCTCAGCCTCCACCAAACGGATCTGGCTGTTGATGTCATAGGTGAGTTTGCGGCCCTTTTCGATGCAGACGACATTGCCATGCTCGTTGTTGACGGCGTTGTTGATAAGGTCGATCATCTGCTTGGTCTTGCCGGTGCCCTTTACGCCCATGATGACTTTGATCATGTGATCACTCCTCGAATGTATTACGCTCCGGCGAGGTGTGCCGGACTTTCCTTTATCTTAACATCTCGGGAAAAAGATTGCAACCGTTTTCCCGCTTTTTTCAAAAAAGTTTTCAGCCCTTGGTGCCGCTGTCCTGGAACATGGGCGGGATCTCCTGGCCGGGCATAGCCCGCTTCAGCGGCTCGAAGTACTTTTCCCGGTACTGCTCGTAGAGCTGGTCGAAGTTGGCGTCGCTGCCACCCTCATGGAGCTGATGGAAGTAGAGATGGGCGTTTTCCCGCAGCGGATCGCCGCTCTTGGCCTCTTCCCGCAGGATGTACATGGCTACGTTAGAGCAGTGGTCCGCCATCCGCTCCAGATTGATGAGCAACTCCAGGAACTGGGTGCCGATCTCGATGGTGCAGTCGCCGCTCTTGAGCCGCTCGATGTGTCGGTTTCGGAGCTCATCGCGCATCAGGTCGATGACCTCCTCCAGGGGCTCTACCTGCCGGGCCAGCCGATCATTGCGGGTGGTATAGCAATCCAAGGTCAGGCGAATGATCTGGCCCACGGCGGCGGTGAGGTTATCCAGCTCCGCCTTGGCCTGGTCGGAAAACTCGATATCCTCTTGGTCCATAGTCTGGGCACATTCAGCCACATTGACCACGTAGTCGCCGATGCGTTCAAAGTCAGAAAGGGTATGCAAGAGCTCAGAGACCTTGTTGGAATCGGAACTGTTGAGGGAGCGGTTGGACAGGCGGACCAGATAGTTATCCAGGTTGGTCTCCAGCTTGTCGATGATGTCCTCTACCTCCTGCAGCCGCTCAAACTTCTTCTCGTCAAAGTCCGCCAACAGCTCCAGCGAGCGCTTAAAGTTCTCCTGGGCCAGGGTGCCCATCTGGATGACGGCGTCGTGGGACTTCTCCAGCGCCAGAGAGGGCAAGGCAAGGAAGCGCTCGTCCAGGATGGAGGTCTCGATCTCCTCCTTATCCCCGGGCACCAACCGCTCCACCAGCCGCACCAGCAGCTTGCGGAAGGGCAGCAGCAATGCGGTGCAGGCCAGGTTGAAGATCAGGTGGAAGTTGGCGATCATGCCCATATCCACCGCGCCGTTCCAGATCTCAAAGTGGAACAGCGCGTTGCCGGCGTAGAGGACGATCAGGAAGAAGACCGAACCAAACACATTGAAGATCAGGTGAATGAAGGCCGTCCGCTTGGCGTTTTTGTTCGCGCCGGAGCTGGACAGCAGCGCCGTCAACGTGGTGCCGATGTTCTGGCCCAGGATCATAGGCACGGCGGCGCCGAAGGTGATGGCCCCGGTGGCACTCAGGGAAAGCAAAATACCGGTAAAAGCGGTGGAACTCTGGAGCAGCGCGGTGAAGCCCGCGCCCACCAGCAGTCCCAGCAACGGCATATCGGCCACGGCTGTAAACACATTCTCCAACCACGGCGCGCCCATCAGCCCGCCCTCGCCCCGCACGGCGGTGGTCATGGCGTTCATTCCGATGAACAAAAGCCCCATGCCCAGCAGGATCTGGCCGATGTCCTTTTTCTTACCGCCGGAGATGTACATATAAAAAATAATACCCACTACTGCCAGCAAGGGCCCCAGGCACTCAGGCTGGAGAAGCTGCAAGAACACATTGCCGTCGTCACTGATGTCGGCCAGGCGGAGGATCTGGGCGGTGATGGTGGTGCCGATGTTGGCGCCCATAATGATGCCCACCGTCTGTTCCAGCTTCATGATGCCGGCGTTAACGAAGCCCACGCACATGACTGTAGTGGTGGCAGAGGAGTGGATGATGGCGGTGATGAGAGCGCCCAGCAGCACACCCATAAACACGTTGCTGGTCAACCGCTCTAAGATGTTCTCCAGCTTACCGCCGGAGACCTTTTCCAAGCCCTTGGTCATGGTCGTCATGCCAAATAAGAAAGTGGCAATGGCGCCGGCTAGGGCGATCACGTTTGTCCACTCCACGGCTCTCTCCTCCGCTTCTCTGGTGTACTGGTAGTGCAGCAGCCCTATTTTTCTACATGATACAGTATACGCCAAATTCTTCCGGGAGTAAAGGGGAAATTTTACATTAAAATCCCCTGCTTATTCCGCTTTTTCTGGATATTTTACCTCTTCGGAAAAAATATGCCGCTTTTCATTTACAGAGATGCTTTTTTGGTCTATAATATAGAATACGACATTTTTTGGGAGGTGGGATCCGGTGAAACGGCTTTGGGCTTTGCTTTTGACGCTGGCGCTGCTGGCGGGCTGCGCCCCGAACCCGGTGGAGGACGGCAAGACCCATATCCTCTGCACCACCTATCCTATCTACCTCTTTACCACCGCTGTCACTGAGGGTGTGGAGGGCGTAGAGGTGGAGCTACTGGTGGACCAGCAGACCTCCTGTTTGCACAATTATACGCTGACGGTGCGGGACATGAAGGCCATCGAGGGCGCCGACATCATCATCATGAACGGCGCGGGGTTGGAGGAATTCATGGATGACGCCCTGGCCCGGTCCGACGCCCAGGTCATCGACTGCTCGGAGAACATTGACCTTCTCCCCTCCCTGGACCACCATCATCACGACAATGAGGACGAGGATGAACATGAGGTGGATCCCCACTACTGGATGGACCCGCGGCGGGCAGGGCAAATGATCTGGAATATTGCCCATGGTCTCGGACTGGATATACCAACCTCCCTACCCAGACTGTTTTCTGAAGGCCAAGGGCCTCTGTTTCCTCTTATCACCTTCCACGACGGTTTTCAATATTTTGCCGACGCTTATGGGCTGGAACTATTAAAATCCATCGAGGAAGAAGAGGGCGCCGAGGCCAGTGCTAGGGAGCTGATGGAAATCATCCAGCTGGTGGAGGAGTATGACATCCCCGCCATTTTCGTGGAAAGGAACGGCTCCCGCCGCTCTGCCGACGTGATCGCCCGAGAGACAGGCTGTAAAGTAGTAGAGCTTGACATGATCATGAGCGGCGACGGCCAGGGCATCGAGCCTTATCTCCAGGCCATGGAACACAATCTGAACGCCGTCAAGGAGGCGCTTTCATGAGCGAGAACCTGCACAAGCACGAAGGAGAAGGCTGCAAGGGCGCCTGCTGTCTGCGGGTCACAGACCTGGGGGTATCCGCCGAGGGCCGGACCATCCTGCAAGGGATCGATCTTCACATCCACTGCGGCCAGATCGTAGCCCTCATTGGCCCAAACGGCGCGGGAAAGTCAACCTTGTTCAAGGCTATCCTGGGCCAGCAGCCCCACACCGGGTCTATTCAGTTCGAGCGCTCCGGTGGACGGCGGACCCGGCCCCTAGTGGGCTATGTGCCCCAATCCCCCGCCTTTGACCCCGGCGAGCCGGTGAGCGTGCTGGACCTCTTTGCCGCCTCCATCTCCCGGTGGCCGGTGTTCTTGCCCATTCCAAAGTCCTTGCGTGCCCGAGTAGAACAATGCTTGAGCCGGGTGCACGGAGAGGGCCTGATCGACCAGCGTCTCGGCTCTCTCTCCGGTGGCGAACTGCAGCGGGTGCTGCTGGCGCTGGCGCTGGAGCCGCTGCCTCATGTACTCATTTTGGACGAGCCGTTTTCAGGCGTGGACGTGGAAGGCGAGCTGCGGCTTTTAAAACTGCTGGACGAGCTGCGGTGGACCTTTGATCTGTCGGTGCTGCTCTCCACCCACGATTTCTCCAACCTCTGCGACTACGCCGACAAGGTGGTCTTGATGAAGGAGACGGTGCTGAAGGTGGGCTCGGCCCGAGAGGTCATGGATTCTCCGGAATTTGCCCAGGTCTTTCACCTGCGGCTGGAGAGGGGGGACAGCTGATGCCGGAATTTATGAGAAATGCCCTGCTGGCGGTGCTGGTGATCTCGCCGCTTTTTGGTCTTTTGTCCACCATGGTGGTCCAGAGCAACCTGTCCTTTTTCTCTGACGCCCTGGGCCACAGCGCCTTCACCGGCATTGCCATCGGCGTGCTGTGCCGTCTTTCCAGCCCCATGTGGGCCGCGACGGTGTTCGCGCTGCTCCTGGCCGGACTCTTCACCTGGGTCAAGGGCCGGACCCGGCTCCACAGCGACACGGTCATCGGCGTCTTTTCCTCCACCGCCGTAGCGCTCGGCATTTTTATCGCCACGCTGAATGGCGGCAGCTTTGCCAAGTTCAATTCCTATCTCGTTGGCGACATTCTCAGCGTAGAGCCCGCCATGATCGGCCTATTGGCGGTGATCCTGCTGGCCACAGTGGTGCTGTGGCTCTTTGCCTTTGACCCCATTCTCCTATCTTCGGTCCATCCAGCCCTGGCGGCCAGCCGGGGCGTGCGGGTGGGCTTTCAGGAGTGGCTTTTTACCTCTGCGGTGGCCTTGGCGGTGACCCTCTCCATGACCTGGGTGGGACTCTTGGTCATTAACTCTCTGCTGGTCTTGCCCGCCGCCGGCGCTCGGAATGTGGCTGGCAATATGCGGCAGTACCACCTCCTCTCCGTTCTCAGCGCGCTGGCCTCGGGAGTGGCGGGGCTTCTGCTGTCCTACTATTTGGGCTCGTCCACCGGGGCCTGTATCACCTTGGTCCTGGCCCTTTTCTTCCTTTTCTCTTTTGTGGGACGGCGCCATGGATAAGGAGAGCAAGCCCAAGAAGCCCCAGCCCGGCGGCGTACACGCCGGGCACCGCCGCCGGATGCGCCAGCGATTTCTAACCACCGGCCTCAGCGGCTTTCAAGACCATGAGGCCCTGGAATTTTTACTCTACTACGCCATTCCCCGGCGGGATGTGAACGAAATCGCCCATCTCTTGCTGGACCGCTTTGGCTCGCTGTCGGGCGTGCTGGACGCGCCGGAGGAGGAACTGTGTCAGGTCCCGGGCGTTGGGCCTGGCACCGCCCATTTTTTGAACCTCATTCCAGAACTCATGACCCAAATGGCCCGGCATGCCCAGCAGGCGGAAACCTTTTACCTGGAAACGCCTAAGGATGTGACGGACTTCCTGGAGCGGCGGCTGCGTGTTCCCCTGGCCGAGGGCCAGGTCCTTTTGGTGCTGACCGACCGGGTCTACTCCGTCCTTGCCGTCCACCGCTACGACAGCTTTGACCGCCTCAACATTCTGGAGCTGGCCCGACGTACCACGGCTGTGGAGGCCAATCTGTGTATCCTTATCGAACGCGTAGGCGACGTCACCGCCCCTCCCCTGCCCGAGCGGCTAAATGCCCTATACGATTTCTCCAAGCGGCTCTCGGCTCAGATGACGCCGCTGTGGGACTACTTCGCTGTGGACGCCCTGGGCCATCCGCCCCGATCCTATGCCCGCAGCGGCCAACTTTTGCCTTTATAGAGCTGGTATTTTTGGCGAATCTATCGTTGCCTTTTTGCTCCTGACATAGTATAATACCCTCGCCATTTTCCTTGCGCTACATTTTTCCTGCTTTTTGGGGCATTGCTCCCGGATCAACCTTTCACAGGAGCTGAGACAGTATGATGAAAACACGCCTCAGATCATGCCGTTTGATCTTATGGGCACTGTGTATGGCGCTGGTCCTGTCGGGCCAACGATGCTATGCCCAGGAGTCACCCATGGTACAGACCACATATAACGAGCGCAGCGGCTTACCTACCGGGGAGGCCAACGACGTGCTCCAGACCGCTGACGGTTACATCTGGGTGGGCAGCTACGGCGGGCTGATCCGATACGACGGCAGCGAGTTTCGCAATTTCAGTACGGAGGGGCTGCTCCCCTCCTCCTCTGTGCGCATGCTTTTTGAAGACAGCGCCAAGCGGCTGTGGATCGGCACCAATGATGCGGGCGTTTTCTTTCTGGAAAACGGCCAGATCACCCGCCCGCAAGGTCAGCCCTCGGACAGCTTTTTGTGCGTGCGCGGCTTTGCCGAAGACGCCCAGGGGACGGTCTACGCCTGCTCCAACTCCGGCGTGGGCCAGATCAAGAACGGGACGATGGAGATCTGCGCCGACCCGGCAGTATCCGGCCATACGGTCTACTCCCTGGGGGTGGATCCCCTGGGCCGGGTCTGGGCGAGTACCGACAATGGCTGCGTGGTCCTGCGAGACGGCACGGTGGTGGCCACGCTGGACTCTGCCCAATTTTTTGAAAACGGCGAGAGCGTCTACAGCGTCACCAGCGACGGCGAAGGGGCCATCTGGCTGGGCGGCTCGGAGAACCACCTGGTCCGGCTGGTCTTCGCTGGCGACGGCCTGACCTCCGCCGACTTTGAGCGCACTGTCTACACTCTGGAGAAGACCTCGGTCCTCAACAGTCTACGGGCCCTGCCCGACGGGCGGGTGTCGGTGTCCGGGCTCCACGGCTACGCCCTGGTCAGCCCCACCGAGGGCGTTGTCCAGGAGCTTTCCGAGGACCAGGGGGCCAGTGACCTCAACAGCTCTCACATCGACTACCAGGGAAATATCTGGCTGGCCTCCACCGAGCAGGGCGTGGTGAAGTTCACCCAAGGCTACTTTACCCCCTATGAGCCGGTTGAGCTGGGCCAGCTCAACCTGAACGCCGTGGCCCTCTGGAACGGCAGGGGCTACGCCGGCTCCAACGGCGGGCTTACGGTGGTGGGCGCTCCCCTTACCGATGGCGACCGGGCCCTGATGGCGCTACTTGACGGCGTGCGGGTCCGGGATGTGATCGCCGACGGTCAAGGCAATATTTGGGTGGCCTCCTACTCCGACCTCCCTGTAGTGCGCTATGACCCTGCCAGCGGCCAGATCGACGTATTTTCCACAGCCAACGGCCTTTGCAACGACCACGCCCGGGTCCTTGCCGCCCTTGGCGACGGCAGCATGGCTGTGGGCACTCAAGGCGGCGTCAGCATCATCAAAGATGGCCAGGTGAGCCAGAGCTACACCGAACTGGACTACCCCACCATTCTCTCCTTCCTGGAGCTGCCCAGCGGCGCGTTGCTGGCGGGCAGCGACGGCGGCGGTATTTACGAGCTTCAAAATGGCCACGTTACCACCCTCAGCTTTGACCAGGGATTGACAGAGGGCGTGGTGCTGCGGATGCTGCGCGACGAGGGGAACAGCTGCTTTGTCAGCGCGGGCAGCAGTCTTTACTACATGACAAGCGGACACTTTGAAAAGCTCACCGCCCTGAAAAAGGAGGCGGGCAGCATCTTTGACCTCTACCTCCAAGACGGCAAGCTCTGGCTGCTACAAAACTGCGGGCTTTTGGCGGTGGACCGGACGGACCTGCTGGCCGGAGGCGACGGCGCGCCGGTGGTATACAGCTTCGACCAGGGCCTTACCGGCTCCCTCAACGCCAATACCCGCCACTGTCTCCAGGACGGTCAGCTGTACCTGGCCACCCGCGGCGGCGTCAGCGTCTTCGACTTCCAAGAGCCTCAGTCCCTTCTGCCCAAAACGGTCATCAACAGCGTCACCGTGGACGGCGTGACCTACGAGCACCCCCACCGGCTGGTCATCCCCAGCGGTGCTCAGCGCGTCAGCATTCAATACGCCGTGCTTTCCTACAACAGCGCCCCCGCCAAGTTCCACACCTCCTACGAGCTGGAGGGCTTCGACCGGGACCAGAGCATGGTGGCCGACGGGGAAAATGCGGTGAGCTACACCAACCTCCCCGGCGGGGAATATGTCTTCCGTCTGCGTATCACCACTCCCGACGGCGCTCAGAGCGGCGAGTGCTCCTTTACCCTGGTGAAGGAAAAGCAGCTGAGCGAGCGCCCCATCTTTTGGGTGGGGCTGGTGCTGGCCCTGGTGGCCGCCACCGTGTGCGTGGCCCGGGCGGTCTACGCCTTCAAGCTTCGGCGCATCCGCCGCCGCCAGCAGGAGTACCGCCACATCACCGAACAGTCGCTCCTCACCTTTGCCGGCGCCATCGACGCCAAGGACAAGTATACCAAGGACCACTCCACCCGGGTAGCCCTCTACTCCCGGGAGCTGGCCCGGCGCATGGGCATGAGCGAGGAGGAGCAGGAGAATATCTACTACATCGCCCTATTGCACGATGTAGGTAAGATCGGTATTCCCGACCAGGTCCTCAACAAGCCCGGACACCTGACCGACGAGGAATTCCACCTGATCCAGACCCACCCCGTTATCGGCGGCGATATTCTGAAGAACTTCACCGCTCTGGATGGTATTGCCGAAGGAGCCCGCTACCACCATGAGCGTTACGACGGCAAGGGCTACTGCGAAGGGATATCCGGCGAGGACATTCCCCTCACGGCCCGGATCATCGCCGTGGCCGACGCCTATGACGCCATGTCCAGCGACCGCTGCTACCGCAAGGGCCTGCCCCGCGAGGTCATCGAAGAGGAGCTGAAGAAGGGCGCTGGAAGTCAATTTGATCCCCAGATCGTCCCCCATATGCTGGCCATCATCGAAGCCCAGGCCGCTCCCGATACGCAAAAAGATAGTTGACAAACAAAAACGGAGCGGCTATAATAACAAGGTGCCTTTTGAAGGCATATGCGGATGTGCTGGAACTGGTAGACTGGCTAGCTTGAGGTGCTAGTGTCCGGATGGACGTGCGGGTTCGAGTCCCGCCATCCGCACCAAAAATATAGGGCCCCGTCGGGGCCCTATATTTTTGCATACAGATAAGCGGGACGAGAACCGAAGGTTCGATCTAGCGGGTCTTGGCGGCTTTGCCGCCTAGAGCCGCTTGATGTCGGTGGAGCCGACTTCCCGCCATCCGCACACCGATCAGTCCCGCCTGCGGCGGGTCCCCTTTTCTTCCAAAATAGATATGCAGGAGGTGGACCAATGCGGGAATTCACCATAGGCAAAAACGATGCCGGACAGCGGCTGGACCGCTGGCTGGGGAAGAGCCTGCCACTGCTGCCGGGGCCGCTGGCCCAGAAATACATCCGCCTCAAGCGGGTCAAGGTAGGCGGCAAGGGCGCCAAGCGGGACTATCGCCTTCAGGAGGGCGATCTTCTGCAGCTCTACATCAATGATGAGTTCTTTGACGCGCCCACCGAAGACAACGCCTTCCTCTCCGTCTTCGCGCCCCAGCTGGACATCATCTACGAGGACGAAAACCTGATTTTGTGCAACAAGCGTCCCGGCCTTCTCTGCCACCCGGATCAGGGTGAGTACGTCTCCACCCTGATCACCCACATCCAGGCCTACCTCTACCAAAAAAAAGAGTGGTCGCCCCGGTGGGAGAACGCCTTTGCCCCAGCCCTTTGCAACCGCATCGACCGCAACACCGGCGGCATTGTTATCGCCGCCAAAAACGCCGAGACCCTGCGGGTGATGAACCAGAAGATCCGGGACCGGGAAATCGAAAAGTATTACCTTTGCGTGGTCTCAGGCGTCCTTTCTCCCAAGACGGGCACACTAGAGGACTTCCTTTTGAAGGACGAGGGGAAAAAGCAGGTCGCCGTCTACGACCGCCCCATCCCTGGAGGTCGCAGCGCCGTCACCAAATACAAGACCCTGGCGACAAGCGGCGAGCTCTCGCTGGTGGAATGCGAGCTGATCACCGGCCGGACCCACCAGATCCGGGCCCAGATGGCCCACGCGGGCCATCCTTTGCTGGGGGACGGCAAGTATGGCGATGGGCGGCTCAACCGCCGCTATGACCGCTCTATGCAGGCCCTTTGGTCCTACAAGCTGGCCTTTTCCTTCACCACCCCCGCCGGACCGCTGGAGGATCTGAATGGCCGGGTCTTTACCGTGGAACCGTCCCAGATCGAATTTATCACCGCTTACTTCCCTGAATTTGCTCGGGCCTGAGCAAATCGTTTTTGTCAGTTCTGTCATTGGCTTTTTTCGTCAAGTGTGGTAAAATGCACTGGAAGCGAAGGTCCGCTGTTCTTGTCTCCGTGGAGACAAGAACGAGACCGATCAACTACATTATATTGGGAGGAAATGATGAAATGAAGCGGAAGATCCTTGCACTGACTTTGGTCTTGGCCCTGGCTTTGGGCCTGTGCCTCACCGGCTGCGGTGGTAACGCAGCGCCTCTGGCCGGTCCTGACGAGGTGGCCGTAGCCCTATTCGACCTGCTGATGAAAAACGACGCCTCCGGCGCCCAGAAGGCTCTAGGCTACGAGAGCGAAGAGGCCGTTCGGGCCGATTTTGTAGGCGACGACGGCGAGGAACTCTACGAGGTCATTGCCGAAGAGCTCATCGGCGAGTTCGAGCAGATGGGCGTCAATGTCTCCGCCGAGGACAGCCAGCTTCTGGTGGACTCCATGATGGCTATGATGGGCAAGCTGGAGCTCACTGCCCAGGTGAAAGAGATCAGCGAGAAGGACAAGAAGGCCGTCGTCACCTGCACCGTCACCAAGTTGGATATCAACGACGCTATGGAGAGCGCTACGGAAGAAGCTCTCAGCGACCCCAGCGTGGCCACCGATATGGACGCCATGGCCAGCGCCATTATCCACGCCATGGCTGATGTGATGAAGGGCGCCGAGGCCAGCAGCGAAACCTCCGATCCCTTCGATGTGGATTTCTCCCTGGAGATCGTGGAGACCAACAGCAAGCCTCAGTGGATCTGGGTGCCCACCGACGCCAATGCCTTCGGCGCGGCCATCTCCCAGGCCGCTATGAACAGCTAAACGGCTCCCAGACCGGGAAATTTTTCCCTGCGGGCAAAAAATCTTTGGTTTTGTGTTGACATTTGCCGCAATACCATTTATGATATGTGCCAGACGAGGCGTACCCATCCGCACGGTGGGTACGCCTTTTTTCTACGACTATCATTTTGAAATGGGGGAGGATACATGTCCAAGGAGTTGATCCGTCTATCGGACTGCGTCGTAAAATTCGACGACGAGATCATTCTCGATCACTTGAACCTGTACATCAATGACAAGGAATTTCTCACGCTTCTGGGCCCCAGCGGGTGCGGCAAGACGACCACCCTTCGCATCATCGGCGGGTTTTTGACCCCCACCTCAGGAGACGTGTTTTTTGATGGGCAGCGGATCAACGACCTGCCGCCCCATAAACGCCAGGTGAACACGGTGTTTCAAAAGTACGCCTTATTCCCCCATTTGAACGTCTACGAAAATGTTGCCTTTGGCCTGCGTATCGCCAAGGTCCCCGACCAGGAGGTCCACCAGCGGGTGCTGGAGATGCTGGAGATCGTCAACCTCAAGGGCTTTGAAAAGCGGCCCATCTCCGCCCTCTCCGGCGGCCAGCAGCAGCGGGTGGCCATTGCCCGGGCGCTGGTGAACCGGCCCAAGGTGCTGCTGCTGGACGAGCCCCTGGGCGCTTTGGACCTGAAGCTGCGCAAGGATATGCAGGTGGAGCTCAAGCGCATCCAACGGGAGATGGGCATCACCTTTGTCTACGTGACCCATGACCAGGAGGAGGCCCTGGCCATGAGCGACACGGTGGTGGTCATGGACGGCGGCCGCATCCAGCAGATCGGCTCCCCCGAGGACATCTACAACGAGCCGAAAAACGCCTTTGTGGCCGACTTTATCGGCGAGAGCAACATCATCGACGGCGTCATGCGCCAAGACGGCGTTGTGGAGATCTTCAACCGCAAGTTCCAGTGTCTGGACGGCGGCTTTGCCCCGGACGAGCCCGTGGACGTGGTCATTCGGCCTGAGGATGTGGACATCGTCTCCGAGGCCGAAGGCCAGCTCAAGGGCACGGTGACCCAGGTGACCTTTAAGGGCGTCCACTACGATACCATCGTGGACTTTTACGGCTTCAAGTGGCTCATCCAGACCACTGATTTCTGCCCTGTGGACAGCCGCATCGGCATCAAGATCGACCCCGACGGCATCCACGTGATGAAAAAGAGCGCCTATTCCGGTATGTTTGGCGACTATTCGTCCTATTCCGAGGAATATGACGAGATCGGCGACGCCACCATGGAGCCCGGCGAGGAGGACAGCGGGGATGAGGAATAAGTCGCGCCGCTTCGCTGTCCCCTATGTGATCTGGATGGCGCTTTTCGTGGTGGCCCCCATCGTCTTGATGGTCATTTACGCCTTTACTGCCGCGGACGGCGGCTTTGCCTTGGATAATTTCGCCAGCATGGGCGCTTATCTGGACGTGTTTCTCCGCTCCTTTGAGCTGGCCCTGATCGCCACGCTGATCTGCCTGCTCATCGGCTACCCGGTGGCCTATTTCATGGCTAAGGAGGGCCCCCGGTTCCAGCGTCTGGCCATGGCCCTCATTATGCTGCCCATGTGGATGAACTTCCTTCTTCGGACCTATGCCTGGATGTCTATTTTGGAGAATAACGGCCTCATCAACCAGTTCCTGGGCCTCTTCGGCATTGGCCCACTCCGGCTTATCCGCACCCAGGGAGCGGTGGTGCTGGGCATGGTATATAACTACCTGCCTTTCATGATCCTGCCCATCTACTCCGTCATCGTCAAGCTGGACAATTCCCTGCTGGAGGCAGCCCGGGACCTTGGGGCCAACACGGCGGGGGTCTTTCGCAAGGTCATTTTCCCGCTGTCCCTGCCGGGTATTTTGTCCGGTGTGACCATGGTGTTTGTCCCCAGCGTGTCCACCTTCGCCATCTCCCGGCTGCTGGGCGGCGGCAAGCAGATGATGCTGGGCGACCTTATCGAGCAGCAGTTCCTGGGCGGGGCCTACGATCCCCATCTGGGCGCAGCCATCTCCATGGTGATGATGGTCATTGTAGTGGTATGCATGGCTGTGATGAACCACTTTGGCGAGGGTGAAGAACAGGCGGTGATGCTATGAAAAAGCGTAGCAGCGCCGGCGGCCGCGTCCTGATCGCCCTGACCTTCGTATTCCTCTACGCGCCTATCCTGCTCCTGATCATCTTCTCCTTCAATGCCGGGGATTCCGGGGTGGTTTGGAAGGGCTTTTCTCTGGACTGGTACGCCAAACTCTTCCAGAACCGGCTCATTATGGAGAGCGTCTATACCACCCTCTTGGTCTCCATCCTGGCTACCGTGATCTCCACCGTGGCCGGGACCTTTGCCGCCATCGGTCTCTTCGGCCTGAAGCGCCGCTGGAGAAGCCCCTTGATGACGGTGAGCAATATTCCAACAGTGAACGCCGACATCGTCACCGGCGTATCCATGTGCCTGCTGTTCGCCGCCTGCTTCCAGGGCTGGGGCGTGTTTGCCCGGTGGCTCAACGGCATCCAGGACGTGGTGGAGCTGCCCACGCGGCTGACCTTGGGCTTTACCACCCTCCTGCTGGCCCACATCGCCTTTGACATCCCTTACGTCATCCTCAACGTGTCCCCCAAGCTGCGGCAGATGGACAAAAACCTCATCGACGCGGCCCAGGACCTGGGCTGCACCTGGATGCAGGCCTTTTGGAAGGTCATTTTGCCCGAGATCAAGCCCGGCGTGGTCTCCGGCGCGCTCATCGCCTTCACCATGAGCGTGGACGACTTTGTCATCTCCTACTTTACCGCGGGCTCGTCCACCTCTACCCTGGCCATGACCATCTACGGCATGACCAAAAAGCGGGTGAGTCCGGAGATCAATGCGGTCTCTACACTGCTATTTGTGACAGTGCTGGTGCTGTTGGTGCTCTCCAACGTGCTGGAGGCCCGGCAGGAGAAGGCTGCCCAGAAAAAGGTCCTGCTCCAAAAGCCCGCCGAGTACCGTCCGGTCAAGACGCCCCGCAAGGCCCCCGCTATCACCAAAAAGGTATGGTTCCGCCGTGCGGTGGCCCTTGTGTCCGCCGCAGCGCTGCTGGTGGTGGTAGGCGCCCTGGCCGCTGCCACCAGCTCCCAGCCGGTGGTCAACGTCTGCTCCTGGGGAGAATACATCGACCCCGAACTCATTACCCGGTTTGAGGAGGAGACGGGCATTCGGGTGAACTACCAGACTGTAGAGAGCAACGAGACCCTCTATTCCCTCTTAAAAAGCGGCGGCGGCGACTACGACGTGATCGTGCCGTCGGACTACATGATCTCCCAGCTCATCGAAGAGGATATGCTGGTCGAGTTGGACTACAGTCAGATCCCCAATTTCTCCCTCATCGGCGAGGACTTCCGCAACCTGCCTTACGATCCGGAGAACAAGTTCACCGTGCCCTACGCCTGGGGCACTCTGGGCATCATCTACAACACCTCTATGGTAGAAGAAGAGATCACCAGCTGGGACGCCATGTTCGACCCCCGCTACGCCGGGCAGGTTTTGCTTATCAACAACTCCCGGGACGCGCTGGGCATGGCGCTGCTGCATCTGGGCTACTCGGTGAACACCACCAATGAATCGGAAATTCGCCAGGCTTATCAGCTCCTGGCCGACGCCACCGACCAGGGCGTCTACCAGGGCAAGGTGATGGACGAGGTGTTCCAGGTCATGGAGGGCGGCAACGCCGCCATCGCCACCTACTATGCCGGCGACTACCTGACCATGCTGGAAAACAACCCCGACCTGGCCTTTGTGGTGCCCCAGGAGGGCTCCAACTGGTTCGTGGACGCCATGTGCGTGCTCAAGGAGGCCCGGCACTATGACGAGGCCATGGCCTGGATCAACTTCATGGCCTCCACCGACGCGTGCCTTGCCAATCTGGACACCATCTGGTACGGCACGGCCAACACCGAGGCCATCGAGCAGTACCCCGCCTATTACGCCGAGGCCTACGGCGAGGAGCTGGACAAGGAGACCTTTGACACCATCCAGACCCCGCCCGAGACCCTGGAGCGGTGCGAGATGTACCTGGTACTGCCCCAGGAGACCCGGGACCTCTACAAGGACCTGTGGCTGTCCCTGGGTGTGTAAGTAAGTGAAAGAGCCTGTCCCTCGCGGGACAGGCTCTTTTGTTTGGCTTTATCGCTCTTTCAGTTGGTTTACAAGGTCCTCTTCAAAGCCCTTTGAGCCGGGCGAGGCGATCTGGTCCATGGCAAACAGGAAGACGTACTCCTCGTCCTTCTTTTCAAAGAACAGCCAGCGGCTGCCACCCCAGGCCCAGCCGTCCTCGGTCACATAGCTCGGTCCGGCCCAGACGATGTTAACGGGCTGAAGGGCGTGGAGCTCGTAGGTGAAGTTCCAGCCGATCACATTGACGCTGTCAAAGATATTTTCGTAGGGGATGGAGAACTCCGCGACCCGCCAGTTGTCAAAGCCGGACTCCCGGCCAAGGTCCGGGTAGTCTGAAGTTTCGGCCATATACCACACGCCGTCGCTTCGCTGGTCCAACTGGCTGGAAACGTACGCCTTGGCCGCCTCCACCACCGCCTCAGGCACGCCCAGGTCCGCCTCCGCTACCATGTGGTCTACGGTCTCGGGGAGGAACTTGTAAACCAGAATGCTCTCGCCGTCGAAGTAGAGATAGCGGGTCCACTGATAGCCGCCCTTTTGTGGGTCATTGGAATAGCCCGTCAACTCGCAGTATTTGCCCCAGGGCTCCCAATAGCCGCTGGCAAAGTCATCGTCGGTCCCCAGCTCCGGGAACTCCCGGGCCAGCATGGCCGAGAGGTCGGCTTCAAAGAGCTTGCCATCCCGGGCAAAATAGAGATACCGTCCGCACACCAGCTCGTCAGTTCCGTCTCCGTCGGCGTCCAGGCACATATGCTCGCTGAAATGGGCCTGGGTCCGGGCCAACAGCATCAGCTCGCCATCCTCTGTAAAGTAGTAATAGTCGTACAGCGGGCCGCCAGAATGGTCGTCATACTGGCCATAATGGTAGATGAAAAAGCCGTCCTTGCCAAAGAGGTCGCTATAGAAAAACAGCTCGGCCTCCTCGCTGAGGTCGGAGAGGAACACGTCCCAGTCGCCGTCCGCTCGCTCCACGGCGGCCCGGATCACGCCGTCGGTGCAGCGGTTGATCTGGACGCGGTGACCGCCCTTCAGAGTCCAGTCCGCGATCCTGTCCTCCCAGTGGGTGCTGAATTCCTGGGCAGGCCGTGTCTCCAGCGTTACCTTCTGGGGCACGCACTCCCGGGCGTCCTCCAGCGAGAGCACCGCCTCGGGCTTGCCCTCTGGCAGCGGCGTGGGAATGGCAGGCCGGTCGCAGGTCTGGTTGGAAACAAAGTAGTACTTCCGCTCCCCCATCTCCCCCGTCCCCTCCTCCGAGAGGGTCACGCAGTACCACTGGCCGCCGGCAAAGCTGCCCGCGCAGTGGTAGAGCTTGACGGTAGCGCCGTCGGCGGTCTCCTCCCGGGTGCCGCAGAGGAAGCACAGCCGGCCGCAATAGTTGGTGTCGCCGTGTTCCCAGTACCAGGCGTCCTGGCCCTGGCCCAGCTCCTGCTCCAGACCAACCAGGTTACTGTCTGCCAGGGTGGTGCCGGTGTACTTGCCCAAAAGGTCGTTCATAGCGTCTCGGGTCAGTTTGTAGGCCGGGCAGGGCAAATTGGCGGGGTCCATACCCAGATGCTCTCGAATTTCCTCGTCGGTGGGGGTCTCCCCCTCCAGGTAGAAAAGCTCACGGAGGTCTACGTCCCGGATGTCATCATAGAGGATCCAGGGGTTGGCAAACTGGGTGGGCATGGTCTCGTATTCGCCGCTTCCAAAGAACTCCTCATTGAACCAGGCCAGCTCCTGGCCGGTGAGGGAATTGGCGGTGCCATGGGCGACCCTGGGCGGGTCGAAGACGCCGCTCTTGCCTCCGGTAAAGGTGCAGGCACAGAACACCGCCGCCAGCATGGCCGCCACCAGGGCCACCGCCACAGCCCGGCGGGGCTGCTGGGCAATGCGGCGGATGCGGCGGCGCAGCTGGGCCTTGCCTGAGGTCATAGTGGTGGCCGAGAGGAAGGGGTTGGCCACCCGCTTCACCGGCACCAGCGTCAAAAGGGCCTGGCCGTAGCCCAGGCGGCTCTCCTGGTCCATGCCCGCCATCACCGACTGGTCGCAGGCCAGCTCGCAGTCGTGCCGGGCGCACCGGGCAGCCAGCCATACCAGTGGATCAAACCAATAGATTGTCAAGCAGACGCACCGAAGCAGCGCCCACAACGGATCCAGGTGCCTGGCGTGGGTGGACTCATGGCGCAATACATAGGCCAAGGTGGCCGGGCTCTGGGCCGCCTTAGGCGTCAGATAGATGGCCCCGCCAAAGAGACAGGGTGATGGGATGGCCGCCTCGGGCACCAGGTAGACCCTCTGCCGGACCGGGAAAGGCAGCTCCCCCTCCCACCTCTGTCGGCATCTGGCCAGCCTGCGCCAAAACAGCAGGTTGGACAGCACAAAGAAAAGTCCCACAGCGGCCATACCTATCTTCCAGACAAGCTCCAGGACTTGGGCCCAGGTCAACCGAAGGGCGTACCGCGTGGCCGTCTGGGCGCCCTGGTCTACTACGGCGTAGCCAAAGCTGTCGCCAGTCTGGACCTCCTGCCCAGGCTCCAGCTCGGTCCTTTGGGCCATGAAGGAGAGGTCGGTCCGGCCTACCGGCTGGAAATACACCGGACCGGCGTTGACCCGCGCCGCCACCTGCCGCTCCACCGGCGCGGCGGCGGTGAGGACGGAAAAATTCCAGGCGGGCAGGCTGACCGGAACCAGCAGACGCACCAGCACCAGCGCCCACAGCGCATATTGGACCCGGGGGTCCAACCTGCTTTGAAGGAGCCGCCGGACAACAAGAATAGCCAGGATCAGCACAGAGGATGTGATCAGGATACTTGTCATTTTGCTCCCTCCTCTCGGGCCTTTTCCAAAATGGCTTTCAGCTCCGCCATGTCGTCTGCGGTCAGTTCTTTAGCGTCCACCATGGTGTGGACCAGCGAGCCCAGGTTGCCGCCAAATACCCGGTCCAAAAATTGCCGGGTCTCGCTGCGGAGCGCCTCGTCCTTGGCCCACACTGGGTAGAAGAGCTTGGAGCGACCCTCCTCATGGCGCACCGCGCCCTTGTGCTCCATCCTAGACAGCAGGGAAATCACCGTGTGCCGGCCCCAGTGAGTCTCCAGCTCCACCGCCTGGGTCATCTGCGCGATGGTCAGCGGCGAACGCTCCCAAAGGAGCTTCATCAGCCGCCACTCGCTGTCGGAAAGGTCTCGCTTCATACCCATCACCTCGTCAATTAGTAGGCACTTGTCTACCTTGTACCATCAGGATAGCAGATTGGTAGACAAATGTCAACCACTTTAGGTCAAAAAAATAGCCTGCCCTTACCAGGGCAGGCTCTGCTTGAAGTTTTCCCACAGCTCCATGGCCTTGAATTTTACCACATAGCCCTCGGTCTCGCCGGTGACCAAAGCTACCTGACTGTCGGTAAGACCGCTTTGGGCCAGAGTCTCGGCGGAGTGTTCGCTCACCGCGTCCAGACACAGCGGCGGGAAGACCACACACCACCAATTCTGACCCTGACCCTGTCCCAGCTCCACCCGCAGGGCGGTATATTCCCCTGCGGGCAAGGCGAAGTCGGCATAGCGCTTGGTGGGGAATTGGTCAGGTCCCAAAGTGACCCGGACGGGGTAGTCATACCCCTCCGCCGCCACGGTGTCGGCCGCCACCCGGCCAAGTTCAGGGAGAGCCGCGGTCAACGCGTCCACCGCCTGATCCCGGTCCAGCCCCGTCAAACGAAGACCGCCCTCAGCCAGCACGGCGTCTCGCACCTTTAGCTTCAAAGCCTGGTCTTGTTCGCTGTCGGAGTTGGCTACCACGTGGAGGCGAATGACCTTTTCGGCCAGGTCATCCTGCTCTTTTCCAAGCCGCGCCCCCAATAAAGCCGCGGCGGCCACCGCCAGCAGGAGACACAGCTCCCAGCGCTTGAGCTTGTCCGATGTTTTTTTCCCTTCCAAAACGATCATCCCCGTCTCACTCAGATGCCTGAGTATGGACGGGGATGGAGCGTTTTATACATTGCGGCACAAAAAGGTCTCCTCGTAGCCCTCTCGCAGTTCCTCCCAGGCCTGTTGGGCGGCAGCTTGGTCGGCAAAGAGCCCGTAGACGGTGGAGCCAGTGCCGGTCATGACCGCACCCAAAGCTCCGGCGGTGATGAGGCGATTTTTCAGTTCCTGAACGGTCCGGCCCTGCCGCGGAGGTAGCACGTCTTCAAACACGTTGTAGAGCCGCCGTCCCACCCCGGCCAGATTGCCCGCCTCCAGCGCGGCCAGCACGCCCTTAGTGTCCGGGTGGCGGCTGAGCTTGTGGCGGTCCAGTTCGGCAAAGAGCGCGGGTGTGGAGATGGAAAAGGGCGGCTTACAGAGGACGAAAAAGCACTCCGGCAACGGGGGCAACGGCGTCAGTACCTCTCCTCTGCCCTGGGCCAGTGCGGTGCCGCCGGTGACGCAATAGGGCACGTCCGAACCAACGCTCTGGGCGATGCTTTGGAGGACCTCGTCGGACAACGCAGTGCCGGTTTGGCGGTTCAGATAGCGCAGCACGGCGGCGGCGTCACTGCTGCCCCCGGCTGTCCCCGCGCAGACAGGGATGCGCTTTTCGATGTGGATGGCAAGGCCGCCCAGCGCCACGCCTGTGACCCGCGCAAAGGCCCGCACCGCCGCCGCGGCCAGATTGCCCTGTCCGGTGGGTAGGTAGGAAAGGTTGGTGGTCACGCACACATCCTCGCCGCTGTGGGTAAAGCGCAGAGTATCGCAGAGGTCCACTGTCTCCATGACCATGCTGAGGTCATGGTAGCCATCCTGGCGTTTGCCCAGCACGTCCAGGGTCAGGTTCACCTTGGCATAAGCCCGCTCCTCATTCATCGGATCTTCCTGGCCTCCAAATAGAAGCGTTTGTCGTGGGCCTCGCCCATGGAGAAGGTCTTGCGGGGCAAAACGCCGTCAAAGATCACCGTGGGGAACAGCTGGTCCTTCTCCATGGCAGGCAACAAAAAGCCCAAATTCCCCGGCTGGCGGGCCAGGTCCTCGGTGACGTCCGCGCCGTGGATGTAGTCCAGCTTGACGCCGGGGTGGTTTGCGAGATAGCCGTCCAGGAACCTTTGCAGCGTACCCACGGCCAGCTGGCTCTCGGGCCGGGGCACGGTGAGCGCGCCCTTGCCGCCGGCGTGGACATACCGCAAAACATGGCCCTCCCCCGCCCCGTCATGGGCGCCGGGATAGGCCGCCTTCAGCACCGTCAGCACATCTGCGGGCTCCACGCCGAAGAGCACACGATGGATGGGCTCAAATTCCAGCGCCTCGTCATGGAGGTCCACCAGCTCGGCCAGGGCGTACCGGGCACGGGCATTGGCCGGGTCCTGATCATGGCAGGCCTTGGCGGTGGCCAGGGAGTGATTGCCGTCGCCCACGGCAAAGAGCAGCGGCGGCTTTCCCGGCGCGTTGTAGCGCGCCTGGAAGGCCGCTTCGTCGGCCAGGGCGGACAGAGCCGTGGCCACTTGGTCCAGCTGGGTCCGAGTCAGCCGCCAACCTTTGAGGTGGCCGCCGTTTTCCATCAAGTCAAAGTCGTAGAGAAGCTCCATCTCGCCGGTCTGCTGCGCCAGCGGCGCGATGACGCTTTGGGCTGGGTCGTCCACCAGCAGCATCACATGGGGCAACTCCAGCGCGGCCCCCTGGCGGACCTTGACCCGCGGCGGGATGCGCTCCAGCACAGTGCCTTCGGTAGCCCGGATGAGAGAGTCGGAACCGGCATGGAAATCGTATCGCTCCAGGTCCGCCGCCCCCACAAGGCCCCGGCGGACCCGGCCATTGGCCTGGGTGCGCTCTACGTAGATCATGGCCTGGGACAGCTCCCGGAACTCTCCTTGGGCCAGGTAGCGGTCCATGGTCTGGTGGATGGCCTGGATCTCCTCGTCCACGCCGTCCTCATTCAGTCGGCTCTCAGGCAGGATCAGCCGCAGGGTCGAGGGCGCGTCGCCCACGACGCGGTCCACCCGCTCCCAGTACTCCGGCTGGGCTGTATACTGATCGCAGGCCACCACCGACCACTTGGCAAGGTCGCAGCTTTGGGGCAGCAGGATATCCGCTGGGCCAAAGCCCAGGCTCGTAAATTGCTTGTTCATCATAGCGCCGCCTTGATGCCCGCCAGCAGTTCCCCGAAGGTCTCGTAGGCGGGAAGCTCCGGGTGGGCGGCCTTGATGGCGTCGGTGCTTTTGAAGAGGAAACCGGCCTTACTTGCCTGAATCATGCCCAGGTCGTTGAAGCTGTCCCCGGCGGCGATGGTCTCAAAGCCGCAGGACTGCAGCGCCCGAACGGTGGTGAGCTTGGACTGCGCACAGCGCATTTGAAAGCCGGTGATGGTCCCGTCCTCGGCCACCTCCAGGGTATTGCAGAAGATGGAGGGCCAATTGAGCTTCTCGATCAGGGGCTTGGCAAACTGCTCGAAGGTATCGCTGAGGATCACCACCTGGGTCAGCGTTCGCAGCTCGTCCAGAAATTCCTTCGCGCCGGGCAGCGGGTCGATCTTGGCGATGGTGGCCTGAATTTCCCGCAGGCCCAGGCCGTGGTCCTTCAGGATACCCAGCCGCCAGTTCATGAGCTTGTCGTAGTCGGGCTCGTCCCGGGTGGTGCGCTTGAGCTCGGGGATGCCGCTGGCTTCGGCAAAGGCGATCCAGATCTCCGGGGTCAGCACCCCCTCCATATCCAAACAGACGATGTTCATATCTAGTGTCTCCCTTATTTCTTGATGGTGCCCAAAAAGCGCTCCAGCCGCGCCAGGGCCTCGGCCAGGTCGTGCATAGACGCGGCATAGCACGCCCGAACATAGCCCTCGCCGCCGGGGCCAAAGGCGGAGCCAGGAATGACCGCTACCCGCTCCGCGGCCAGGAACCGGTCGCAGAACTCCTCGCTGGTGAGGCCGGTGGACTTGATACAGGGGAAGGTGTAGAACGCGCCCCGGGGCTCAAAGCAGCTAAGGCCCAGCTTGCGGAAGCCGTCCACCAGGAAGCGGCGGCGTCCGTCATACTCCTCCCGCATGGCCTCAATATCCCCGTCGCCGCTGTTCATGGCCTCGATGGCGGCATACTGGCTGGTGGTGGGGGCGGACATGATGGCGTACTGGTGGAGCTTGGTCATGGCGGCGATGATCTCCTTGGGACCGCAGGCGTAGCCCAGCCGCCAGCCGGTCATGGAATAGGCCTTGGAGAAGCCGTTGATGACAATGACCCGTTCCTTCATATCGGGGAGGTTGGCCATGGAGACATGGTGCTGGCCGTAGGTCAGCTCAGCGTAGATCTCGTCGGAAATGACCATGATATCGGTGCCCCGGAGTACATCGGCCAGGGCCTCCAGGTCCTCTTTGCCCATGATGCCGCCAGTGGGGTTGTTGGGGAAGGGCAGCACCACCGCCCGGGTCTTGGGCGTGATGGCCGCCTTGAGCTGCTCCGGGGTCAGGCGGAACTCGTCCTCCGCCTTGGTCTCCACCATGACGGGCACGCCGTGGAGCATGGACACCAAGGGGCCATAGCACACGAAGGAGGGCGCGGGGATAATGACCTCGTCCCCCGGCTCCAAAAGGCAGCGGAAGGCCAGGTCCAGGCCCTCGCTGCCGCCCACGGTGACTAAAATCTGGCCCACGGGAGCGTAGTCCAGGTCAAAGCGGCGCTTGAGGTAGCGGGAGATGGCCTGACGAAGATCGCTGAGGCCCGCGTTGGGGGTGTACTTTGTGAAGCCCCGCTCCAGAGAGTAGATACCCGCGTCCCGGATATGCCAGGGCGTCGGGAAGTCCGGCTCCCCAATGCCCAGGGAGATGCCGCCCTCCATGCCCTGGAGAAGGTCAAAATACTTGCGGATGCCGGAGGGGTGGATGTCCTGCACCCGTTTGCATAAGAGCTTACTGTAATCCATCATTCAAACACAAACCTTTCCTCCTGGCTCTCCTGGACGGGGAAGATCAGGTGTTTTTCTTTGTATTTTTTCAAGATGAAGTGGGTGGCCGTGCCGGTCACATCCTCGATGGGGGCCAGCTTTTCGCCCACGAAGTGGGCCACCTCTTTCAGAGTCCGACCGGAGATGATCACGGTGAGGTCAAAGGAACCGGACATGAGGTAGACGCTCTCCACCTCGTCATACTGGTAGATGCGCTGGGCGATGCGGTCAAAGCCCTCGCCCCGCTGAGGGGTGACCTTTACCTCGATCAGCGCGGTCACTGCCTCGCGCTGGGTGCGGTCCCAATCCACGATGGCCTTGTAGCCCAGAATGATGTGGTCCTCCTCCAATGCTCGGCGTTGGGCGTCCACCTCCTCTACGCTCATACCGGCCATGGCGGCCAGCTGGTCGTTGGTGAGGGTGCAGTCCTCCTCCAGCAACTGTAACAGCTTCAGCATAACAAGCTCTCCTTTCCATCGGATACAATAATAGTTTATTATATATGATGCCGTCAAAAAACGCAACGCCCTTCTGGACAAAAGAGGCGGGATTTGATATGCTTATCCAAGAATGTCAAAGGAGGGCTCGTCTATGCCCGGAACCCTGACCCTGGTCCCCACCCCCATCGGCAATCTGGGCGATCTGTCGCCCAGGGCAGTGGAGGCTCTGTCCCAAGCCGATTTCATTGCCGCCGAGGACACCCGCGTGACCTTGAAGCTGCTGACCCACTTTGGCCTGAAAAAGCCCCTGGTGGCCTATTACCGCCACAATACCGAAGCCGGAGGCCAGACCATCCTGCGCCGATTGCTCTCCGGCGAAAGCTGCGCCTTGGTCTCCGACGCGGGCACCCCGGCAGTCAGCGACCCCGGCGAAGAGCTGGTAGCGCTATGCGTGGAAAACGGCATAGCCGTCTCCGCCCTGCCCGGGCCCTGCGCGCTGACCACCGCCCTGTCCGTCTCCGGCCTGCCCACCGGGCGCTTCACCTTTGAAGGCTTTTTGGCCATGAACAAGAAAAACCGCCGGGACCACTTGAAGAGTCTGGAGCGTGAGGAGCGGACCATGATCTTTTACGAAGCGCCCCATAAGCTGGTCTCCACCCTGGCCGACCTTTGCCAGACCTTTGGCCCGGACCGGCCTATCGCCCTTTGTCGGGAGCTGACCAAACTCCATGAGGAGATCGTCCGCACCACCCTGGGCCAGGCTCTGGCACGCTATGAGGCCGAGCCGCCCCGGGGAGAATTCGTGTTGGTGGTAGCCGGGGCGCAGCCCGCGCCGGAGGAGACGGCGGACCCGGAGGACGCCCTGGCCCAGGTAGCCGCCCTTCGGGCCCAGGGCCTCTCCCTCAAGGACGCGGTCAAGGAGGTATCCAAGTCCCTCGGCTTACCCCGAAACCAGCTCTACAACGCGGCTTTGGCCCAAGAAAAGTAAAAAAGCGCCCGGCGTCTCGTAGGACGCCGGGCGCTATGAAACAAAACGGCTTTTTTACCGGGTCAGCTCCCGCAGGCAGTTGGCGCAGACATTTTTGCTGTGGAAGGGTTTGATGTCCCGCGCGTCGCCGCAGAAGACACAGGCGGGCTGGTACTTCTTCAGCACCACACTGTTGCCGTCCACGTAGATCTCCAACGCGTCCTTTTCCGCAATGTCCAGCGTTCGCCGCAGCTCGATGGGAAGGACGATCCGCCCCAGTTCATCCACCTTACGCACAATACCTGTCGATTTCATTTGTCGAACGCTCCTCTCATGGATTTTGCCCCGCTCATATGCGGTGCTTGCGCATAATATCATATTCTGGGGAAATCTGTCAATCCAAAATTCCAGGTAAATATATACAAATTTTCGACAGAAAAATCAGCATAATTCCATCCAATTTGGCATACCCATGTAGACCGAAAGGACGGTGGACGGGCATGGCCATGAGTGCGCTGTGGGTGGGAATGATCGTCGTTGCCCTGGTGTGCGGCTTTTTCACCGGAAACGGCGAGGCTGTGGCCGCGGCGGCGGTGACGGGCGCGGCGGATGCGGTGGAGCTTTGTCTTTCCATGGCAGGGCTCTTGTGCCTTTGGATGGGGGTCATGGAGGTCATGGGCCGCTCAGGGCTAAGCGAAAAGCTCTCCCGGCTGCTGCGGCCCCTTTTGAAGCGGCTATTTCCCGACTTTGCCGGGGACCGGGATGTGATGAACACCGTCTCGGCCAACGTCTCAGCCAACCTGCTGGGCCTGGGCAACGCCGCCACGCCTCTGGGGCTGGAGGCCAGCCGCCTGATGGCCCGCAAGAGCCCCGGCGTGGCCTCGGACAGTCTTTGTATGTTTGTGGTGTGCAACACCGCCTCCATCCAGCTCATCCCCACCACCGTGGCCAGTCTCCGCTCCGCCGCGGGCTGCGCCACGCCCTTTGACATCCTACCCGCCACATGGCTGGCCTCTACCCTGTCCATCCTGGCGGGCGTCACCGCGGCCAGGGTGCTGGCCCGGCTGTGGCGGAGGTAGGACGCCATGAGCCTTCTCTTTGATATGATGATGCCCCTGATGCTGGCGGGCATCGCCACCTATGGCATGGCACGGCGGGTGGACGTCTACGACGCGGTCATCCACGGCGCGGGCCAGGGCCTGGGTGTACTCTACCGCATCGTGCCGCCGCTGATCGCCCTTTTGACGGCGGTGGCTATGCTCCGGGCCTCGGGCTTTCTGGAGCTGTGCGCGCAGTGGCTGGAGCCGGTTTTGGGCGCCCTGGGCATCCCGCCGGAGACGGTGGCGCTGTTGCTGGTCCGGCCCGTCAGCGGCTCGGCGGCCCTGGGCGTTGGCGCGGACATCATCTCCACCTACGGCCCCGATTCCACCGTGGGCCGTACCGCCGCGGTGATGATGGGCTCCACCGAGACCACCTTCTACACCATCGCCGTCTACTTCGGCGCCGCCCAGATCAAAAAGACCCGCTATGCCATCCCCGCCGCTCTGTGCGCCGACCTGGTGGGCTTTTGTGCGGCGGCCTTCGCCGTGCGGCTGTTTTTCGGCTAGAGCCGCAAAGCCTTGTGCCCCGGCCCTCGACTGCCAGTCGAGGGCTCTTTTGCGCGCTTTTTGTTGACAAGGGACGGCCCGGTGGGGTAGGATGGGACCAGCCTGGGCAAACCGAATACGGAGGACAAGCCGATGCAAGACAAAAAGGATTTTGGACAATACATTCGCGGCAAGCGGGAGGCGGCGGGTCTGAGCCAGCGGGAGCTGGCCCAGCGGCTCCACGTGGTGGAGTCGGCCGTCAGCAAGTGGGAGCGGGGCCTCAGTTACCCCGACGTGTCTTTGGTGCCCGACGTGTGCCGGGAGCTCTCCATCTCGGAGCATGAGTTCTTCATGGCCTGCGACGACGAGGGCCAGCGGCGCCGTGACCGGGCCAGCCGGCGGTGGGACCGGGTCGGGACGCTTTGGAAGTGGGGCTCCACCATTTCCTGCGCCGCCGCTGTAGTCATCTGCTTTATCTGTGACCTGGCGGTGTGCCACGCTCTGGACTGGTTTTGGATCGTTCTCACGGGGGTGGGGCTCTTCTGGTGTTTGACCACTCTGCCCCTTTGGATCAGGAAAAAGCGGCTCTTTTGGGCCATAGCAAGCGGTACGGGGTGCCTCTTTCTCCTGTTGCTGGCCTGTTGGCTCTACCAGGGCGGCTTTTGGCTCCTGGGCGGCATCGCCATCGCGGCCATCTCTCTGGCTCTGCCCTGGGGCGGCTACGTTCTGGCCCGGCGGCGTCCCCGGCGGTGCCTGCTCTGGTGTTCGGCCTTTGTCTCGGTGTGGCTGATGGCTTTGCTTGCCGTCATTTGGCTCTTCACCCGGGGCGACTGGCTGTTCACCCTGGGCTGGCCCATTGCCGGGGTGTGCCTGGTGTTCTACTGGGTCGGGCTTTTGCTCCTGCGCCTGCCCATAGGCGGGCTCTTCAAGGCCGCGCTGCTGTGCGTGTGGACGGCCCTGGCCCTGCCGGTGGGCAACACCGTGCCGATGTGGTTTGCCACTGGGTCATGGAACGGGACGCGGTTTTGGAGCTACTTCCTGCCCCAGAGGATCCCCTATCCCATGGAGGATCTGAGCAACCACATCGTCTTCTGGGTACTCATCGCCGCGGCGCTGGCGCTCCTCTGCGTTGGACTTGCCAAACGGTTTTCCCACGATGGCAAGTAAAAAAGCTCGGACGGCTGAGCCGTCCGAGCTTTCCTGTATCCGCTTATTCCACCGTGATGTCGTTAGAGAGCGGGATAATGTTGATGTAGCTGTTGCCCTGGCCAAAGACCACTGGGCTGCCGTCCTGCAGCGCGTAGGTGATGGGGCTGTTCAGATCGGCCTTGGCCCAGGTGATGGGGACGATCTTGCCGCCGCAGGCAAACCAGCCGTCGCCGTTGTGGCCGCTCAGGTCCACCTGCATCCGGCCATAGTCGTCGATGGCCTTACAGGAGGTACGGATGACCACCACGTTGGTCATGGCCAACTGCTCGCCGGTGTTGCCGTCCACAAAGGGCGCGCCGTACTCCTCCACCAGGTACTTTTTCCGCTCGGCGTTATAGGTGAAAACGCCGGTCTTGTAGTTTGAGAAGGGCACCCGGATGACGTTGGCGTCAGTCCCTCCCGCGGGAGTTCCATCCTCCGCGAAGGTATAGGGCAGGCTGTAGCCTTCCTCATGGTCCTTGCGGAAGGAGTATTCCGGAAAATGCTCCATAATAGCGTCGCCTGAGGTCAGAACGCTATGTTCATAGCCGTTGTTCTTCCGGCGCTGGGCGTCTCGCCAGAAGATGCCGCTGTACGCTGTAGTGCGCACACAGTCCAGAGCGGTGACATTCCACTTTTTGATGTTGGCATAGGCCGCGTCGCTGCCACCGGCGTGGAGATAGACCGCATCCAGGCCCAGGGCCAGCTCCAGATAATAGGGCCGGGAGGAACGGACCGAGCCTACCTCGCCCACGCCCTCCATGGACTGGTACACCCCCAGCAGCCGGGTGATGCCGCCCTCGGCTAGCGCCTCATAAAGGATGTCGGCCTGAGAATTGCCCTGCTGAGGCAGGGCCTTTTTCAGATTGTTCAACATGACGGCCACAGGCCGCTGGCGGCTTGTGACCTCTCCAGCAATGGGAAGGCCTGTTAAGGGATTCACCTTTTCATCGGGCACGGCGGTGGGCTCCGGGGTGGGTTCCGCCGTCGGCTCTGCCGTAGGGACAGCGGTGGGAGTCGGGCTCTCCGAGGGCGCGGGGTCCGCCGGGGAACCGCAGGCGGTCAGTACCATCACCATCACCAGAGTAAGACACAGCAGCCGACGTTTCAAGACCATCACCCTTTCTGGAAAATTCCTCTTTTATGATACACGCTTTGAGGAATTATGTCAACACGAAACTCACTTTTTCCCGCCGTGGAGGATGGGAGAAAGGGACTTGTAGACCAGAAAGCACAGCGCCGCCGTCAGCAGTCCCTTGAGCAGGGTGAAGGGGGCGTTGAAGATGGCCAGGCACTCCAGCAGGCCGTTCACAGAGGGGCGGAGCGTCTGATACATCTCGAGGATCTTGTCGATGGGCATGAAGTTGGAGTAGACGGGGTAGGTGATGTAATAATTGATGGGGATGGACAGCGCCGCCATGCATACAGCCCCCACCAGCACGCCCACCAGCGCCCTGCCCCGGGTCTTTTTGCCCCGGTAGAGCAGACCGGCGGGGATCACGAAGCAAGCGCCCAGCAAGAAGTTGGCCAACTCGCCTGCCCCGGCGGTGGTGGTGATCATCAGGTGCAGCAGGTTTTTTATAAGGCACACCACGACGCCCCACACCGGCCCCAGGGCAAAGGCCGCCAGTAGAGCGGGCAGTTCAGAGAAGTCCATCTTCACAAAGGATGGGATCAAAAAAGGGATAGAAAAGTCCAGAAACATGAGCACAAAGGCGACGGCGGAGAGCATGGCGGTGACGGCTATAGCGCGGACATGGTCGGTCTTGATCTTGGTCATAGAAAACGCTCCTTTGAAAAAAAGTAACACCCGAAAAGCCATATGCCTTTCAGGTGTTACGACAAAGCGCGTCATATCACACGTCTTTTTCCATCCAGACTGTAACTGTCGGTCCCGGAATCGCGCCGGGTCAACCTTTTCCCGGGGGAAAAGGGTCGCGGACTGTACCGCCGGTGGGGAATTTCACCCCGCCCCAAAGACATTGGTATTCAGTTGTTCCGGCAACAGTATAGCACACTCTCGGAAAAATGCAAGAGGGTTTTTACAGCTCCTTGACCTTGTCCCGAAGGAAGGCCTTGAGCCACGGCCCCGCGGTGGGGTGGTCCAAAGCAAAGTCGATGGTGGCCTCCAAAAAGCCCCGGACGTTGCCGGTATCATAGCGGCGGCCCTCAAAATCCACCGCCAGCATCCGCTCTTGCGTACACAGCTTCCGCAGACCGTCGGTAAGCTGGATCTCACCGCCTACGCCGGGCTTCAGATCCTCCAGGATGTCAAAGATGGCGGGGCTCAGGACGTAGCGGCCCAGAATGGCGTAGTTGGAGAAGATCTGCTCCCGGCGGGGCTTTTCCACCACGTCCTCTACGCCGAAGACGCCCTGCTCGGGCTTTTCGCCCAGCTTCACCGAGCAGTATTTGCTGATAGCGGCGGTAGCTACCTCTTGCACACCCACCGTGGAGCACTGGTACTTCTCGGCGGTCTGGATCAGCTGGCCGATGACCGGAGTCTCCGAGCGCATGATGTCGTCCCCCAGCAGCACGGCAAAGGGCTCGTTCCCTACAAAGTTCTTGGCCCGCCAAATGGCGTGGCCCAGGCCCTTTGTCTCCTTTTGGCGCACATAGAAGATGTTGGCAAGGTCGGCGGCCCGGCGGACCTCGGCCAGTTCCCGCTCCTTGCCCGCGGCGTTGAGGCGGTCCTCCAGCTCGGGGTAATAATCAAAGTAGTCGTCCATGGCCGACTTGGCCCGGTTGGTGACGATGAGGATGTCCTCGATGCCGGCGGCCACCGCCTCTTCAATGATGTACTGGATGGCGGGCTTATCCACCATGGGCAGCATTTCCTTAGGAACGGTCTTGGTGGCGGGCAGCATCCGGGTGCCCAGCCCCGCGGCGGGGATGACGGCTTTGCGGACTCTCTTCATCATAAAAACGGCCTCCTTATTTGGCGGACCGCCGAGACCGGCGGTCCCTACGCGGGGGTGGTCATTTTTCCAAAACCTTAGTTTTGGGCAAAAGCTCCAGCAGCAGAAGTCCCAGCACATAGCATACGCCCAGTTCCCCAAGGCCCACGCTCAGGCCGTTGACCAGCCAGGCCATGGGGAAAGCGGCGGTAAAGCCGTCTGCCTCCGCCCATGCAATGGTGAAGCCCACCAACACCGTGTTGCAAAGGACTGGCGGCAGCGGCGCCAGCCACTTGTTCTTGACCTTACCGGTCCAGATGGCGGCGATCAGCGTGGCCGCCGAGCCCACCACGATGTCCAGGGGACCGTAAGGGCTAAGCAGATTAACGATCAGGCAGCCCACAAACAAACCGGGTACGGCGGAGGGAAACAGGAAGGGCAGCACCGTCAGCGCCTCGGCAAAGCGAAACTGGATGGGACCAAAGGTTATGCCAAAAATGTTGCCAAAGTAGCCCATCACGGCGTAGAGCGCGGCCACCATGGCCGCCAGGGTCAGATCTCGAACGGTGAATTTGCGCATGATAAACGAACCTCCATTTTTTGTTTAGAGTGCCCGCGCCAGGCACAGCGTTGGAGGTCCCTTCCCGTGAGCAAGCGCGTCTCTCCCGGCGGCATCCTCTCCAACGGTTGGACTGGGTGTGGAAACCAGTCAAGGGTATTTTAGCACACCTCTCCCCTTTTTGCAAGATGGGCAGAGGGCGTAAAAAAACGGCGCGTCAGGGATGATGCGCCGCTGAAGCACTCAGCGCTGGTTTTGTTGGAACATCAGCTCGATGCTCTGCTGGACCAGCTCTTTCTGTTCTTTGGACAGGCTCCGGAAATGTTCCAGCATAGCCCGCTCCGACGAGGAGACAGGGTAAGGCGGATTGGGGTCATCGGTAAGGCCCACCAAGTAGTCCATACTCAAACCAGAGTAGCTGGCAAATTTGACCAATACATCTACCGTGATTTCATGACGTCCCGTCATGTAATGGCTCATCATGGACTCTGTTACATGAAACTCCTTTGCTAAGGCCTTTTGACGAATATCGTGATCAGTGATCCATTCTTTCATTCTGGCTCCGTAGTGCATTGAAATCACCCCAGAACCAGTATCTCAAAAAACAAAATTTCAACACCGAAAATTATAAAATACTAAATTATTTTTTAATTCGACAATATTCGACTGACAAGCGTTGTAAAATATGATAATATAATGTCAGAAAAAGGGCACCGCCCTTGGACGGTGCCCTTGATCCTTGATCGAGAGGAGTGGATTACTTGTGGTCCACCTTGAACATGTGGCGGATCAGATCCAGGACCTTGTTGGAGTAGCCCATCTCGTTGTCGTACCAGGAGACCACCTTCACGAAGGTGTCGGTGAGGGCGATGCCGGCCTTGGCGTCGAAGATGGAGGTACGGGCGTCGCCCAGGAAGTCGCTGGAGACAACGGCGTCCTCGGTGTAGCCCAGGATGCCCTTGAGCTCACCCTCGCTGGCCTTCTTCATAGCGGCGCAGATCTCGTCATACTTGGCGGGCTTGGCCAGGTTGACAGTCAGGTCCACCACGGACACGTCCAGGGTGGGCACGCGCATGGACATACCGGTCAGCTTGCCGTTGAGCTCGGGGATGACCTTGCCCACGGCCTTGGCGGCGCCGGTGGAGGAGGGGATGATGTTGCCGGCGGCAGCGCGGCCACCACGCCAATCCTTCTTGGAGGGACCGTCCACGGTCTTCTGGGTAGCGGTGGTGGAGTGCACGGTGGTCATCAGGCCGTCCTTGATGCCCCAGTTGTCGTTGAGGACCTTGGCGATGGGAGCCAGGCAGTTGGTGGTGCAGGAGGCGTTGGAGACGAAGGTCATGTCGGCGGTATACTTATCCAGGTTGACGCCGCAGACGAACATGGGGGTGTCGTCCTTGGAGGGGCCGGTCATAACGACCTTCTTGGCGCCGCCGTCGATGTGGGCCTGGGCCTTCTCCTTGGTCAGGAAGATGCCGGTGGCCTCCACCACATACTCCGCGCCGAACTTGCCCCAGGGGATGTTCTTGGGCTCCATCTCGGCGAAGAACTCCACCTTCTTGCCGTTGACGGTGATGGAGTGGTCGTCATAGGAAATATCGCCCTTGAACTGGCCGTGCATGGTGTCATAGCGCAGCATATAGGCCATGTAATCCGGGGTCATGAAGGGGTCGTTGATGCCGACGAACTCAATGTCGTCGCTGAGGATGCCGGCCCGGAAGACCAGACGGCCGATCCGGCCGAAGCCATTGATGCCAACCTTGATGCTCATAGTTTCATTTCTCCTTTTCATCATTCTAGCTTGGGACCTTTGCTAACGTGCCCATAATACCATATTTCAAGGCGTTTGAAAAGAAAACTTTTTTGAATTTTTTCACAAATTTTCTACGACAGAGAAGGCCGTTTTGGCGCTTTTCACCGTTGCGCAATTTTTTCCGACAAAATTCGGTACTTTTGCTTGTACCTGGGACCAGAATTTGGTATAGTAACAGCAGTTCCCGATACATCATACTATACTCATAGCACCCACGCAGGAGGTGAGACCGTGACAGCAGAGACATTTCATCAGATATTTGACCAGCTGACCGACCCCGCCCTGCTCCACGACGGCAGCCGCTGGATCGCCAATACCGCTGCACTGAGTCTGGATCTGTCAGAGAGCGGTCTCCAGCTGCTGGCGGATTGGGACGAGAGCACCATGGCATGGATCGCCCAACAGTTTTACCAGGTCTCCCGCCAGCGTGTAGACGGCGCGACCCTGCTCATTTTGCGCAAGGATACCTTCTTCTTCGGCGCGGCGGAAAGCGTGGCCGCTCAACTGCGCCAGACGCTCCAATCCGCCTTTGGCTGCACCGCGGACCTGGGTCAGCTGGCACATATTCGCTCTGACTTCCAGGCCAGAGACCGTCTCAGCGGCGTGAACCAGGAGCTGTATCGTCTGCTGCGTGTGGCCCAGGAACTGGAGCTTGGCAGCTGCTCTACCGCTCTTTTGTGCCGCTTGGAATGCTTTGATCTGGCGGCCCTTCTGCACCAGTTGGCCGACGAGCTTCGGGAGCTGTTTCGGCCCGGCGCTGTGGAATTGACGCTGGAGTTGGAGCCCAAGGAGCTATTTTTGCGTGCTGACCAGGATAAGATCAAGTACCTGGCCCTGGCCCTGATCTCCAACGCCCTGGCCCATCTGCCCCAATCCGGCGGGCGGATCATCCTTGGCCTGAAGGAACAAAAAGGCCAGGCTGTGATCTCCATTTGTGACAATGGCGGAGGCTTTTCGGCCGACCTGTTGTCCCGGCCCCTTTGGAGCGAACCGCAGCGGCTTTTGCCGGGGCGCGGTCTGGGGCTTGGCCTTCCTCTGGTCCAGCGCATTGCCGCCGCCCACCAGGGGACGGTAATGGTCAACCCCTCTGACCAGGGCTCCCGGGTCACCGTTTCGCTCCCCATCCAGGCCCCCACCGATACCCTGGCCCAGTCTGCTCCACTCCACCGAGACCCCAGCGGCTTTTCTATGGCCAAGGTCGTGCTGTCCAACGCCCTGCCCCGCTCCCTCTACTACCCCAGCCCCGACGGCGACGAGTGAGCCTTTCATTGAAAAAGCTCTCTTCCGGATGGAAGAGAGCTTTTTTGCGCTATTTGACCTGGAAGATACTCAGATCCTCCTGGGTCAGGGGGTCCTCGTAAGGGCTCATGCCCAACTGGTTGAGCAGTTCCAGGGTCTTTTCCGGGTCCAGCTGGTAATAGTAGTGGATGCCTTTGTAGCTCACCGTGCCGTCTCCGGGCAGCGTGCCCAGACTGACACCGGCGTCCAGATCCAGGTCCAGTACGGACAGGGCGAAAAAGCCCATCTCCCGAACAGACAGGTCGGTCTTGACATTTTCCGCGAAAATGTCCACAAACTCGTTGATCTTGGTCACGCTGTTCCAGCTGGCCAGCTTTTTCACCAGGGCCACTAGGAACTTCTGTTGGGTCTGGATGCGGCCGATGTCGGCATTGGCGTAGCCCGAGCGGAAGCGGACCAGCTGGAGCGCCTGGGCGCCGCTGAGGTGTTGCATCCCCTTGTTGAGATGGATGTGCAGATCCTGGGTGGGATCGTCGTAGTTCATGTTGACCGGCACGTCGAAATCCACGCCGCCCAGGGTGTCCACCAGAGCGCGGAAGCCCCGCAGGTCGATGATGATGTAATAATCCAGCGGGAAGCCCAGCATTCCCGAAAGCTCCGCCTTGACCTCGTCCACCCCGCCGCTGGCGTAGGCGGCGTTGATCTTCTTCACCGTCCGGGGCACGTCCATCAGCGTGTCCCGGGGCACCGAGACCACGCCCACATGCTTGCCCGGCACGTCATAGGTCACCACCATCATGGTATCGGTGTTGCCGTTTCCCGCGTCCATGCCCATGACAAGGAAGGTGTAGCACTGGTCCTTATAGGCCCTCCCCTGGTCCTGCGGCGGCATGGAAGGCGGCGTCAGGCTCTCATCCTCCGGCGTAGCCGGGTCGTCCGACACTATGGCAAGCGTGGCCCCAGGCTCTTCCCGGCTCACCGTGGGCGGACGGGTGAAGTGCCAATAGCCCACCACGATCACCAGCGACAGCGTGAAAACAAGCCAATATAGGACCTTGGCAGCCACAAGGACCGCAGAGCGCTTTTTCCTTGTCTTGGGCCGCACCCTCGAGCCCGTCATGCTTCCGCCTCCCGGAGGATAGCTTCCAGCTCAGAGCGTGTAAAGCGATATGCCTTGTCGCAGAATTGGCACGTCAGCTCCGCCTCGCCCTGGTCCTTGATCAGCTCTCTCAGGTCCTTTGCTCCCATACTCACCAAAGCCCGCTCCATGCGGTGGCGGCTACAGTAGCAGTGGTACTTGATCTCGCCGCGTTCCAACACCTCCAGTTCAAAGCCGGAGAGCGCCTGGCGCAGCACCTCTTCCTCGCTGAGCCCCGCGTCCAGCGCGGCGGTGATGGGGCCCAGAGCAGCAATGCCCGCTTCAATGCAGTCGATATCGGCCTCGGTGGCGCCGGGCAGGAGCTGGATGAGATAGCCTCCGGCCTTTCGCACCGAGCAGTCGGTATCCACCAAAACGCCCAGAGCGCAGGCGGTGGGGATCTGCTCGCTGACGGCGAAATAGCTGGTCACATCCTCGGCGATCTCGCCGGAGACCAGGGGCACGGTGCCCACATAGGGCTCTTTCAGGCCAATGTCCTTGATGAGGGTCAGCGTGCCATCCTTTCCCACACCCGCGCCCACGTTCAGCTTGCCCGGGGCCTTCAGCGCCAGCTCCACTGTGGGGTCGCCCACATAGCCTCGGACCCAGCCGTTGCAGTCAGACACCGCCATCACCGTGCCCAGCGGCCCGCCGCCTTTGATGGTAAGGGTAACTGCGCCCTGCTCCTCCTTGAGCTGGCTGCCCATCATAGACGCCGCCATGAGGGCCCGGCCTAAGGCCGCTGTGGCCAGGGGCGTGGTCTTGTGGATGGTCCTGGCCTCCTCCACCAGCTCTTTAGCTGTAACGGCAATTGCCTTTACATGCCCTGTTTTATCGATCATGCGAATGGATCTATCCATGGCTTGTCCCTTTCTTCCGCGCCAAGAAAAGCACCCGGTCGTCGCCGGTCTTCGGCCCGCGCCGCTTGCCCCAGGCGTAGGTTTTGATGGTGGAAAATCCGGCCCGGGTCAGCATGGCCGTCAGCTCGTCCAGTCCGTAAGCCCGCTCCCGATGCTCCTCCCAGCCCCGGTCCCAGCTGCCGTCAGGGCGGCGGCGGAAAATGTCCATCTCATAGGTACAAAGGGCGGTCTTATGGGAAAACGCCCCCTGCCACACGCAGTAGGCGTCCTCGGTCTGGTCCACGAAGATCTGGCCGTCCATGGCCTCAAATGCCGACGGGGTACGCACATCGAAGAGGAAAAGCCCGCCGGGCATCAAAAAGGTGTGGACCCGGCCAAAGGCCCGTCCGAGCGCCGCCGGGCGGGTCACATAGTTCACGCTGTCCAGGGAGGACACGCACACATCCATGGTGCCGTAGAGGTCCAGCTTGTCCATAGACTGGCATAAAAACAGCGGCGCTATACCGCCAAAATCCTCGCCGCCCTTGTCCCGGGCCTGGGCCAGCATCTCCTCCGACAGGTCCACGCCGATGGTCTCATAGCCCCGCGCCGCCAGCAGCCAGGTCAAGCTGCCCGTGCCGCAGGCCAGGTCTACCACCGTCTTCACCGGACACCGGGCTGCGGAAAACCAGCTCTCCAGGTAATCGCAGACGTGGACATAGTCCACATCCCGGGTCAGGACGTCATAGCTGGGCGCCAGAAAACCGTAACTCATGCCTTGGCCTTCTCCTCCGCCCACATAGGCCGGATCCGGGGCAGCACCTGCTGGTAGCCGTCCGCGCCGTAATGGAGGGCCCGATTGACCCGGCTGATGGTGGCCGAGGAGGCGCCAGTGCGCTCCAAAATGTCGTTGTAGATCATGCCCTCGTCCAACAGCAGGGCTACCTCGAACCGCTGCTCCATGGCCTTGAGCTCGGCCACGGTGCACAGGTCCTGGAAAAAGCGCTTGCATTCCTCCGGGCTCTGGAGGGACAATATGGTGCGGTAGAGGATGTCGCTGTGGACCTTCTGCTCATTCTTCGTCAAAACAGACCCCTCCCAACAGGTTTTTTAGCTTTGATATTTTACCGCAATAAAGCATGAAAGTAAAGACCTTTTTGTGAATTTCGTCCCCGGCCTTGACAAAGGGCGGAAGAATGTGGTAAAAATAATGTGTCGTATGACTGACGGAAGTGGGATGACCACATGGAGTACGACCTTTGTTTGCCGACCGTCTGGGCGCGCTGCTTGGGAAAGTAGCGCATTTTTTGTCCCCAAGGGAAAGGAGCCTGACCGAAATGACTGACATTGAGATCGCTCAGAGCTGTAAGATGGAGCATATCACCTCCATCGCCCAAAAAGCCGGCGTGGACGGCAAATACCTGGAGCAGTACGGCAACTATAAAGCTAAGGTGGACTACCGGATGCTCTCCGATCTGGCCGATCGACCTGACGGCAAGCTGATCCTGGTCACTGCCATCACCCCCACCCCCGCGGGCGAGGGCAAGACCACCACCAGCGTGGGTCTGGCCGACGGTCTGCGCAGGATCGGCAAGAACGCCGTGGCCGCCCTGCGGGAGCCCTCTCTGGGCCCGGTCTTCGGTATCAAGGGCGGCGCCGCCGGCGGCGGATACGCCCAGGTGGTGCCCATGGAGGACATCAACCTCCACTTCACCGGCGACTTCCACGCCATCGGCGCGGCCAATAACCTGCTGGCCGCCATGCTGGACAACCACATCCAGCAGGGCAACGCCCTTGGCATCGACCCCAAGGCCATCACCTGGAAGCGCTGCGTGGACATGAACGACCGCCAGCTGCGCCACATCGTGGACGGCCTGGGTGGACGGCTCCAGGGCGTGCCCCGGGAGGATGGCTTTGACATCACCGTGGCCAGCGAGATCATGGCCGTTTTGTGCCTGGCTAGCGACATCCCCGACCTGAAGGCCCGCCTGGCCCGGGTCATCGTGGGCTATACCTACGACGGTAGACCTGTCACCGCCCACGACCTCAAGGCTGAGGGCGCTATGGCGGCGCTTTTGAAGGACGCGCTGAAGCCCAATCTGGTGCAGACCCTGGAGGGCACCCCCGTCTTCATCCACGGCGGCCCCTTCGCCAACATCGCCCACGGCTGCAACAGCGTTACCGCTACCCGCATGGCCCTCAAACTGGGCGACTACACCGTCACCGAGGCGGGCTTTGCCGCCGACCTGGGGGCGGAGAAGTTCCTGGACATCAAGTGCCGCATGGCCGGGCTCAAGCCCAGCGCGGTGGTGATGGTGGCCACGGTCCGGGCCCTCAAATACCACGGCGGCGTAGCCAAGGCCGACCTCAACGAAGAAAACCTGGCGGCTCTGGAGAAGGGTCTTCCCAACCTCCTGCAGCACGTTTCCAACATCAAGGACGTGTACGGTCTCCCCTGCGTGGTGGCCATCAACGCCTTCCCCACCGACACCCAGGCGGAGCTGTCGCTGGTGGAGCAAAAGTGCAAAGAGCTGGGGGTCAACGTGGCTCTCAGCGAGGTGTGGGCCAAGGGCGGCGAGGGCGGCACAGCTCTGGCCGAAGAGGTGGTCCGGTTGTGCGAAGAGCCCGGCGACTTCCACTTCAGCTACCCGCTGGACGTTTCCATCGAGGAAAAGCTGGACCTGATCTGCCGGCGTATCTATCACGCCGACGGCGTGGAGCTCACCGCCAACGCTAAAAAGCAGGCTAAGCAGCTGGAGGAACTGGGCTTTGCCGGCCTTCCCATCTGCATGGCTAAGACCCAGTATTCCTTCTCCGACGACCCCGCCCTTCTGGGCGCGCCCACAGGCTTTACCGTCACAGTGCGGAACCTAAAGGTCTCCGCCGGAGCGGGCTTCATCGTGGCCCTCACCGGCGACATTATGACCATGCCGGGTCTCCCCAAGGTCCCTGCCGCCGAGAGCATCGACGTAGACGAGACGGGTAAGATCACCGGGCTGTTCTAAACCAGATACCGCCCCCAACCCTCTACAAAGGCCCTTAGTATAAAAGCGCTTCGTCCTTTGACGAAGCGCTTTTTTCGCACATATGGGGCTCTCCCCCGCTATATTGGACTATGGGGGTGAGAGAATGCTGGAGGGGCTGACGGCGGAGAACATCGTCTATCTGGCGGCGGTGGCGGCGGTGCAGTTCGCCAAGGGGCAAAGCGCCGAGTGCATCGAGCTGCTAGCCGCCTTCTTCACCATCATCGGGGACAACCTGGCCCTGCTGGCCCTCAGCGCGCCCTCAGACAGCGATGAATGAGCGCACTTGGTCGGCCCGCTCCAGGGCCTCGTCGTAGCCCTCTTGCCACAGGGCGCGGATCTTGGTAAGGTCCCGCTCCGTGCGGGAAAAGCCCCGGGTACTTTTGGGGCAGAAGATCAGGGCCTTGCCCGCCTTTTCCAGCCGCAGCAACTCGGCCCGGTCGGCGTTATAGCGCGCGGCCCGGGTACGGATGGCCTGGCAGAAGGCGGGGTATTCTTCATAGTGGCGACGGATCGCACCCTCCAGCCGCTCCGGCTGGCGGTAGTAGCTCCGTTCCCGGGTCAGCACCACAATGAGCTTGTCGCAGTCCCGCCTCAGGGCCTGGCGGAAGGGCACGGAATCGCCCACGCCGCCGTCCAGGTAGGGTTTGCCGTTGATCTTGTAGGTGGGAAAAAGGAGCGGCATGGCGCAGCTGGCCCGCAGCAGAATGAGCCGCCGGTCGGCGCAGTCTACGGTATAATAATCGGTCTCGCCAGTCAACAGATTGGTCACTCCCGCCTCCACAAGGCCCGGAAACGCGTTGTAGGCGTCGTAGTCAAAGGGGACAAGCACATTTGGGATGTCGTCATAGACGAAGTCCAGACCAAAGTAGCTATAGTGGTTGCGGCGGCGGAGCATATTGCCCGCGCCCATATAGCGCCCGTCCCGGGCGTAACGGGTCACGATCTCCAGGTTTCTACCCTCCTGGCCGGAGACGTAGCTGACGCCGTAAGCGATGCCCGCGGAGACCCCTACGACGTAGTCAGCTCGAATCCCTTCGTGTAAAAGACCGTCGCACACGCCGCTGGAGTAGATGGTGCGCAGGGCTCCGCCCTCTAAAACAAGTCCCGTCATGCGCCCCGGTCCTCCAAAATGAGGTTTTTCACAGCCTCCACGCCCACCTCGATGGCGGCGTGGAGGTCGTGGCTTTCCTTTACATCCAACCCGGCCTTTTCCCGCTCCTGGTTCCAGACCACATGGAAGCAGCTGCCGCAGCGCACGCCCCGGGCGGCGGCCACGGTAAAGAGGGCCGCCGACTCCATCTCGCTGGCCAGGGTGCCCAGCTTGAGCCAGGCCTGCCACTTGTTCAGCAGCTCATAGTCCACCGGCATAGTCTCCGGCGCATGCTGGCCGTAGAAGGAGTCCTTACACTCCACCACCCCTGCGTGCCACGGTTTACCAAGGGCCTTGGCGGCGTTCACCAGAGCGGTGGTCACTTGGAAATCCGCCACAGCGGGAAACTCCATGGGGGCGTATTCCTTACTGGTGCCCTCCATGCGGATGGCCCCGGTGGCGATGACCACATCGTCGCTTTGGACCTTCAGGGCCATGCCGCCGCAGGTGCCCACCCGAATGAAGGTGTCCGCCCCCAGGTGGATCAGCTCTTCCATGGCGATGGAGGCGCTGGCGCCGCCGATGCCGGTGGAGACCACGCTGACCTTTTCGCCCAGGAGGGTGCCGGTGTAGGTGGTGTACTCCCGGTTGGACATGACGTGGACCGCGCCGTCCAGATAGGCGGCGATCTTTTCGCACCGCCCGGGGTCGCCGGGCAAAATGCAGTACCGGCCTACGTCGCCGGGAATCAGGTTCAGATGAAATTCCCGCTCATGTTTTTGCATAACGCGTCCCTCCATTCCCATTTCATTTCTATTTTTAAGTTTACGCTGAACCGGCTGGAAAGTCAAGAAAAAGCCGACCCGTCTCCGGGTCGGCTCTCTGAACTTATCGGCCTCTGGGGATCAGGAGCATCCGCCCGGTCAGGTCCTCGGCGGCGTCCAGGTCGTTGGCCTGCAAAATGCTCTCTTGGGTAGCGGCGCAGGACTTGGCGATGTCCCAGAGCCCCTCCCCCGGCTGGGCCAGCCGCAGCAGCACCGACGGTCGTTCCTCCCCCTGGGAACGCTCCTCGCAGGACAGCGCGGTGACCACCTGGCGGGGCTGCTGAACGGTGATAAGGTAGGAAAAGGCCACCGGGCAGCGAAGCTCCAGTCCCCCGGCAGTGACCACGGCCTGGACCTCACCGTCCAGATCGCAGCGGCAGCGGCACTCACCCTTGGACGGAAGCGCCGTCCGGCAGGAAAAGGCCACGCTTCGGCTCAACGCCTGCAGCTCGCCGGCTTCGTCCACATAAAGGGCCTCCGCCAGGCCTCGGACGGTCATCACCGCCTCCTGCTCCTCCCGCGCCGTCTGGCACGGGCCCAGAGTCAGAACGCAGTCCTTGATCTCCCGAACGCCCTCAGAGAGTTCCACCGTCTCACGGAAGCTCTGGTTCAGCGTCTTCTCCTCCCAGAGCTGGGCAAAGCTGACCTCTCGGCGCTCCACGCTCAGGTCGTGGGTAATGGAGTATGCGTCGGAGAAGAGCTGAGCCGTGCGGCTCTGGCGGATGGTGGCCTGGGCCAAAAGCTCCATGTGGAGCGACAGGTTCCGTCCGTCTCCGCCGGGAGTCAACACCAAAGAGCTGTCCCGCTCCACCACCTCTACCGCGCACGCGCCCTCTTCCTCCACGCCCTCGACCTCCATGATCTGGGAGAAGGGAAGGCTCCACCGGCCCAGGGCCAGGGCGTTGTCCGCCGTGAGATACCGGCAACATACCTGGGCCTCGCCTTTGAAGATGAGCTTGCTGCCGATGACCTTGGCCTCGCCGCACTTCAGCTCCAAACGGTGGCCCAGAAGGCTCTCGGCCTGGGGTTGGCCTGCGGGAAGCTCGATCTCGTCTGTAAAGGCAAAGCCCTTTTCGCACACCGCCATTACCGGATAGAGCTCCAGCTCCTCCGTTCGCTGCTGGAGGGTGAATTCGCTGTCCTGGCAGGGCTGGCACAGCTGCTCGTCCTGGGGCCTCCACACCTGACAGGAGATAGCCAGTTCCAAGCGGCACAGCACCTTTCTGGGGTTTAGGGCCCGAGTCTCCGCCGCCGTTACCCGGGGCGTCACCACTGCCGGACACCCCAGCTCCACCGCTCCCTGGGCTACGGCCCGATAGGGCACAGCTAGCTCCATGCGGCAGGGCCCGGTCCCCTCCTCCGGGCGGTACAGCACCGTCACCTGCACCGTACCGCCAATCTCCAGCCGTCCCTCGCCGCACTCCTTCCGGGTCAGCTGACACCGGGTCTGGGTGCACAAGATGGCGCTGATGTCCGGGCAGGCGTCGGGCACGATGCTCTCCTGGGTCTCCTCTTGATAGAGAATGGTATCCAGCGCGCAGGCATAGCCCTCCATGGGGTTTCGATCCAGTTCCAAGTCCATATCGTCCTCTCCTTGTCCGCGCCCCATGGGGGTCGCTGTTTTCCTTGCCGGAGAAACTATATGACGCTTGGCCTTTTTCTATGTCACCGTACCTTGAAAATGGCAGCCAGAATACCCCTGAGTGCCTTTGGTGCCTGGACCACAACGATCTTCATAAAAAACGCCTCCTTTTCCATATACTGCTCCAGTATACGCAAAAGGAAGCGAATGGGTTATTTACTTGTGCTCCCAGGGCTTGACGCTGGCGGCCTCCTCGTAGAGCCGGCAGTAGCTCTTGTGGCGGCTGACGGGGATGGTCCCGGCCTCCACCGCCTCCAGTACGGCGCAGCCCGCCTCCTTGCGGTGGGAGCAGCCCACAAAGCGGCAGCGGTCCATGTAGGGCCGGAATTCCCGAAAGCTCTGGGCCAGGCCCTCCCGGTCCGGCAGCTCCAGGCTCTCCGCGTCCAGCGAGGAGAACCCAGGGGTATCCGCGCATAAGCCGTCGCCTACACGGAAAAGTTCCACATGGCGAGTGGTGTGGCGGCCCCGGCCCAGCTTCTCGCTGACCTCCCCGGTCTCCAAGGCAAAGGTGGGCTCCAGCATATTCAAAAGGCTGGATTTTCCCACGCCGGAGTTGCCAGTCAGGACAGATACCTTGCCCGAGAGCAAGATCTTCAGCTCGGCCACGCCCTCGCCAGTGACCGCGCTGAGAGCTACCACAGGAAAGCCCGCGGCCTCGTAGATACACCGCAGGTCGGTGGCCTCGTCCAGGTCGCACTTGTTAAGGCAGATGACCACCTCGCAGCCCTTGCCCTCGGCCATGGCGGTGAGACGGTCGATGAGGAATGGATCGGTGACGGGGTTCACGTTGGCGCAAAGGATGACCATCTGGTCCACGTTGGCCACCGCAGGTCGGTTAAACTGGTTTTTTCGGGACAGCACTGCGTCCACAGCGCCGGTGCCGTCCTCCAGCACCGTCACCTCTACCCGATCGCCCACCAAGGGCTTGACCTTCTCATAGCGGAGCTTGCCTCTGCCACGGCAGGTCAGGGTCCGCCCCTCCAGATCCACATAGTAAAACCCGGACAGAGCCTTCATGATGACGCCCTGCGCCATCAGCTAAAGGTCTCCATATACTGATCCACCAGCTCTCCGTCTACATAGACGCTCACCTGCTGGGTGCCCCGTCCGGACACCAGCGGCGAGATGGGGAAGAGAGCGGTCTCCGCAGTCTGGGTGTAGACGGTGTGGCTGTCCACATCGATGCGCACCTGCACCGAGGTCTTGCCCTCGGCGGAGGCGGGCAGATGGACGAAAATGGCCTTGCTGTTCAGTGGGGCCTGACTAGCCGGAGGCGGCGTTACAGGCGCTTCACTGGCCGGCGGTTCACTGGCGGGCGCGGAGGGGCTGGGCTCCACGCTGGCGCTGGGTTCCACCGGGGCCGACGCCACCCGCAGGTCCACCACCGTGCCCGCCATCACCGTGGTGCCCACGGGGATGCTCTGCCAGGTCACGGTACCGGGCTCCTTGTCGCCGATGGGGTCATCAGTGACCTCACCCAGGGCCAGCTCCATCTCGGTCAACTGGGTCTTGACCCGGTCCAACTTCTGGCCTGTAAAGTCGATCACCTTCACCGGCTTCATCTCCGGACCGCTGGAGACGATCAGGTTCACCAGGTCGCCCTTTTTCACCGGCGTGCCCTCAGGAAGGTCGGTACGAATGGCGTAGCCGGTGGTGATCTTGTCGTGGTTTTCCCGCTGGATGTTGACGGTCAGGCCCATGCGGTCCCGGAGCAGCTCCATGGCCAGGCGGTACTCCATGTTCTCCACCTTGGGAATGGTCATGGTCTCGGTGTTACCGGTGCTGATGGTGACGGTGACCTGCACCTTTTCGCCCTCCTTCAGCTCCTCCATGGTGTAGGCCGCCGGATCCTGGCTCACCACTTCCCCGGCATCATAGGTCTCGCTGGCCACCAGCTCGCCCTCGATGATCTCAAACTTGTCCATATACTCCCGGTTGGTCCGAAGCTCGGATAGGGTCTTGCCCTGGAAGTCGGGGATCTCGATCCGGTTCCCCGAGCCGCTGCCGCCGCCGGCGATACTGCCCAAGATCACCGCCACAATGATGACGATAAAGGCCAGAATGGCGCCTACTGCCAGCAAAATGGGCCAGATCGGGCCTCGCTGGTCGTCGTATTCCTGGTCCAGAGCGTCCCCCTCCTCTCTCCTGCGGACAGGCCGGCGGGGCTCTCGCTCCTCCGTCTCCCGGATCACGCTGCCTGTTGGAACAGGCCGGGTAGGCTCGTCACAGGGCGTCAGGTCGTCTACATTGTAGTCAAAATTGATGTTGGGATTCTTACGGAACTCCTCCAGATCGGTCAGCATGGCGTCGGCGTTGAGATAGCGCTCGTCGGCGTTGGGCGCCATGGCCTTCATGGTGATCTCCTCCAGAGCCTCGGGGATGTCGGGGTTCAGCTCCCGGGGACTGAGGGGAATGGAGTTGATGTGCTGGATGGCCACGGCCACGGGGCTGTCCCCTTCAAAGGGCAGACGGCCGGTGATCATCTCGTAGAGCACCACACCGGCAGAGTATATGTCGCTTCTAGCGTCAATATGGCTGCCCCGGGCCTGCTCGGGAGAAATATAATGCACCGAGCCAAGGGCCTCCTGGGTCAGGGTGGACTGATGGGCGGAGGTGATGCGAGCGATGCCGAAGTCGGAGACCTTCACGCTGCCGTCCCGCAGGACCATGATGTTGTGGGGCTTGATGTCCCGGTGGATGATGCCCCGGCTGTGGGCGTGGCTGAGGGCCCGGACGATCTGGGTGATGAAGTGCAGCGCCTCCCGCCAGTTCAGGGGCGTGCCTTTTTTCTGCATATACTGCTTGAGGGTAATGCCGTCGATGAGCTCCATGACGATATAGTCTAGGTCATCAGAGTGGGATACATCGTACACCGCCACGATGTTGGGGTGGGAGAGCATGGCGACAGCCTGGGACTCGTCGTGGAAGCGGCGGCGGAACTCCGCGTCCTGGGCCAGGTCGCTTTTGAGGATCTTCACCGCCACCAGGCGGTTGAGCCGGTGGCAGCGGGCCTTATACACAACGGCCATACCGCCGGTGCCGATGACCTCCAAAAGCTCATATCGGTTATCCAGGAATTTCCCTATGTACTGATCCATGGGTCCATCCCTCCTTACAGTTGAATGAGGACAGCGGTGACGTTGTCCGGTGCGCCCCGGCTGAGGGCCAGAGCCAAAAGCCGCCGGCAGCCGTCCTGGGCCGGGCCGCCGTGGACCAGCTCAAAGAGCATCTCCTGGTCGGTGACCACATTGGAAAGGCCGTCGGAGCAGAGCAAGATCAGCTCCCCTTCCCGCCGCTCCAGCGTGTAGAGGTCAGCCTGGACCTGCTCCTCCGCGCCCAGTGCCCGGGTAATGAGGTTCTTCTTCGGATGGGACCGGGCCTCTTCGTGGGTGATCTCCCCACGCTCGACCAGATCCTCCACCACCGAATGGTCTCTTGTCACCTGGACAATGCCTTCGGGGCCGATGTGATAGCCTCGGCTGTCGCCTACATTGACAAGGCGCACCAGGGGACCGTCCACCAAAGCGGCCACCAGCGTAGTGCCCATGCCCTGGCAGTCCTTGTCCACCTCCGAGCGGTAGCGCACCAGCTCGTTGGCCCGGTCCACCGCCTGGAGCAGGAGCTGCTCCACCGTAGCGCCGGTCATGGCCAAGCCTTCGGTCAGGGTGGCAACAAAGCTCTCCACCGCCACGGTGCTGGCTACGTTGCCCGCCTTGGCTCCGCCCATGCCGTCGCACACCACGGCAAAGGGCGTCTGGGCTCCGGGCTCTGTGACAAAGTAGGCGTCCTGGTTTTGCGTTCGGACCGCGCCCACGTCACTGACACCCCATAGATTCATCGGGCAAGTCACTTCCTTTCCCGTAGGCCCTCTGCGGCGGCCTTGCGCCGCAGCTGGCCGCAGGATGCGTCGATATCGCCGCCCAGTTTGCGCCGGACGGTAACGGTCAGCCCCCGCCGCTCCAGCCGCTGCTGGAACTGCCGCACCCGGCGGCTGGGCTTTAAGGGGCTTTCGGCCACATGGTTGAGGGGGATAAGATTCACATGGCTCCCAGTCCCCGCCAGCAGGTCGGCCAATAGGTCGGCCTGAGCGTCGGAGTCGTTGACCCCATCGATCATGGCGTACTCAAAAGAGATGCGGCGGCCTGTCACGTCAAAATAGCGTTTGCAGGCGGCCATGAGCTGATCCACTCCCACGCTCTTGTTCACCGGCATGATGCGGCTGCGGGTAGCGTCGTCGGGTGCGTGGAGGGAAACGCTTAAAGTTAATTGTAACCCATACTCGGCCAGTTTGTCAATTTTTTCGGTAAGGCCGCAGGTAGACAGGCTGATATGGCGCATGCCGATATTCAGCCCATCGGGATGGTTCACCAGCTCCAAAAAGCGCAGCACGTTGTCAAAATTGTCCAGCGGTTCGCCAATGCCCATCATCACAATATTGCTGACGCTCTCCCCCGCGTCCAGCTGGGTAAAGAGGACCTGGTCCAGGATCTCCGCAGCGGTCAGGTCCCGCACCTTGCCGCCCAGGGTGGACGCACAGAAGGCGCAGCCCATGCGGCACCCCACCTGGGAGGACACGCACACGGTGTTTCCGTGCTGATAGCGCATGAAGACCGTCTCCACGCAGTTGCCGTCCAGTAGCCGCCACAGGTATTTGATGGTGCCGTCCTGGGCGGAGACCTGCTTGCGCTCCACGGTGGGGTGGGAGATCACACAAGTCTCCGCCAGCTTGGCACGTAGGTCCTTAGGGAGGTTGGACATCTCCTCAAAGCTGGTCGCGCCCCGGTGGAGCCAGGAAAAGACCTGCTTGGCCCGAAAGGCGGGCTGGCCCAGATCCCGGAAAAAGGTCCCCATCTCCTCCAGCGTCATAGACTTGATGTCGGTCACGCTCCGCTCACCTCCGCTCCAGCACGGCGTAGAAGAATCCATCGGTCCCATGGCGGTGGGGCCAGAGAGTCTCCATGGTTTTTACTGTAAAGTTTTCTGCCTTGTCAAGGAAGCGTTCCACCTGGTCTTCATTCTCCGCCCTTCGAAGGGTACAGGTGGCGTATAGCAGCCGCCCACCGGGAATTACCGCGGCGGCGGCGTTTTCCAAAATTTTAGCCTGAATGGGTAACAAGCCATCCAATTCCTCCGGGTCTTTATAGCGGATATCCGGCTTTTTGCGGATGATGCCAAGGCCCGAACAGGGCACGTCGGCAATGACCAGGTCGTACTGCCCCTCCACCGGCTCTGTGGCGTCGGCCACAGCGGTCTGGACGCAGGAAAGGCCCAGCCGGGCCGCCGAGGAGTAAAGCTCTTTCACTTTACGCTCATAAAGGTCACGACTTAGGATATGTCCCTTGTCCTCCATCGCGACAGCGGCGGCAAAGGACTTGCCGCCGGGAGCGGCGCACAGATCCAGCACCCTGTCCCCGGCTTTAGGCTCCGCCGCCAGCACCGCCATACGGCAGGCCGGATCCTGGATGTAGAAGAGCCCGTCCCGGAAGGCCTTTGAGCTCTCCAGATTGCCCAAATTCTCTAAGACCAGGCACCCATCCAAAGCCGGATGGACCCCGGCGGATACCCCCTCTTCCGCCAAACGTTGGATCAGCGCCTGGGGCGTAGTCTTCAGGGTATTCACCTGGGCTGTCACCGGCGCGGGGGCGTTGTCGGCAGCCAAAAGAGCCTCCAGTTCCTCCGGGCCGGCTGTTAAGGCAAATTCCTTTACGAGCCAAAGAGGATGGCTATATTGCACACTGAGCCGCTCCAGCCCATTACCCGGCAGTGCCGGCAGGCTGTCTCGTTTGCGATCCAGATTTCGGAGCACGGCGTTAACAAAACCGGCGGTCCTGGGATTTTTGCAGCACCCCTTGGCCAGGTTCACCGACTCATTCACCGCCGCCATGGCGGGGATCTTATCCAGCATCAGCAACTGATAGGCCCCCAGGCGCAAGATATCCCGGACCCGAGGCTCCAGGCTGTCCAGACCACGGGCCACAAAGGGGGCCAGGTCATAGTCCAGAAGGAGGCGGTTTTGCTCCACACCGTAGACCAAGCGGCTGGCAAGAGCCGCATCCCGGCTATCCAACCCGGCCCTGGCAAGCTCCCGTTTCAGCGCTCCGTCGGCCCAGGCTCCTTGGCTATGGCAGGCGTAAATCACCCGGAGGGCTACCTCTCTGGCGTTCATAGGCGAATGGGATGGCCCAGCAAGAAGGCGGTGGCGGCCATGGCCTTTTTGCCGTCGGGCTGAAGCTCCTGGATCTCCAGCACCTTGCCGTCCCCACAGGCCAGCTTCAGCCCTCGCTTGTCCGCTTGGACCACGGTCCCGGCGGGTTTTATACTGGTCTCCTGGGTCAGGGACGTCTTCAATATCTTACAGCGCACGCCATCCAGCTGTGTCACCGCCGCAGGCCAAGGGTAAAGGCCGCGCACTTGACAGTGCAGTTCCCAAGCGGACCTGGACCAATCCATAGGGGACAGTTCCTTGGACAGCATAGGCGCCAAGGTAGCCGCTGTGTGGTCCTGAGGCGTCCGCGTGGCCGTGCCGTTCTCCAACTGCGTCACAGCCCGGATCAGAAGCGCCCCGCCCAGCTCGGCCAGGCGGTCATAGAGCTGGGCGGCGTTTTCCTCCGGGTCGATGGCCGTGGTCTCCCGCAAGATCATGTCCCCCGCATCCAGCGCGCTTGCCATGTGCATAATGGTGACGCCGGTCTCCCTCTCGCCGTTCAAAATGGCCCAGTTGATAGGGGCCGCGCCCCGGAGCTTGGGCAGCAGCGAGGCGTGAACGTTGATGCAACCCTTAGGCGGCAGAGCCAAAATGTCGTCGGGCAAAATGCGCCCATAGGCGGTCACTACGATCAGCTCCGGTGCCAAAGCGCGAAGCTGCTCCAGGGCCGTGCCGTCTCGCAGCTTGACGGGCTGGAAAACGGGAATGTTCTGTGACAGGGCATATTCCTTTACAGGCGTAGGCTGAAAGACGTTTTGGTGCCGCCCCACCGGCTTGTCCGGCTGGGAAAAGACGCCGCACACCGCATGCCCGGCCTCCACCAGGGCCTTGAGAGATGCCACGGCGAAGCTGGGCGTACCCATAAAGACGATGCGCATTATGACTTCCCCTTCCGGGCCTTGCCCTTTTTCCGCTCACTCTCGACCTGGGCCGCATCCAGCTCCGCCTCGGTATAGAGTCCGCCGATGACGTGCTCGGTGAAAAGGTGGCCGTCCAGGTGGTCGATCTCATGGCAGAAACAGCGGGCCGACATATCCACGTCCTCCACCTCAAAGGTCTTGCCGTTGCGGTCCTGGGCCCGGACCTTGGCCCAGCGGGGCCGCTTGACCCAGCCGTACATCCCTGGCACGGACAAGCACCCCTCATAGCCCTCTTGCTCGCCGGAGGTCTCCAGAATTTCAGGATTTACCAGTTCGATCAGATGACCGTCCGAGCCCATGACCAGGCACACCCGGCGTAGAATGCCCACCTGGGGCGCCGCCAGGCCGTAGCCGTTGGCCTGCTCCAGCGTCTCGCGCATATCGTCGATGAGTTCATGGAGCCGCTGGTCGAAGTTGGTCACTGGACGGCATACCTTGGTCAAAGTATCGTCCCCCTGCTCGATGATCTTTCTTGTCGCCATTGTAGATTCCTCCCTTAATCCATGGGGTCATAGTCCCCAAACAGAGATACATCCCGGTTTTCCCGGTCCTGCTGAGCGCAGCGGAGAAAGTGCGCCAGCAAGGACCGCAAGGGCCCACCCTGGCCGGTGGGGCAGGACAGGGTCAACTGGCAGCGGTAGCGGTCATTGAGCTTATAGATGGCCGCGGGCGCCGGGCCTAAAAGCTCCGCGCCGCAGGCATTGTAAGGCGCCTGGGCCAGGGCCGCGTCCAGGCTTTGGCGCAATCTGCCGCAGGCGCGCAGCACGGCAGTCTCGTTCCGGCCCGAGGCGGTGAGCACAAAGATCTCCCGGAAGGGCGGCGTGCCCATGGCCCGGCGCAAAGCGATCTCCTGGGCGTAAAAGCTGTCGTAATCCTGCCGAGCCGCCGCAGAAATGACGTCGTTGTCCGGCGTAAAGGTCTGGATCACGGCCCGGCCCGCCTTTTTGCCGCGGCCTGCCCTTCCTACCACTTGGGTGATCAGCGAAAAGGTCCGCTCCGCGGAGCGAAAGTCGGGCACATAAAGCCCGCTGTCGGCGTTGATCACACCTACCAAAGTTACATTTTCAAAGTCCAGTCCCTTGGCCACCATTTGGGTGCCCAGCAGGATGGCGGACTGGCTCTTGGAAAACTTATCTAAAATAGACTGGTGAGAGCGACTGGGCGTCACCACGTCCGCGTCCATGCGGAAAATGTCCCGGCCGGGAAACATGATCTGCAACGTCTCCTGGAGCCGTTGGGTCCCCGAGCCCACGAAGGCCAACTCGCCACCGCAGGAAGGACAGCGCTGGAGCAGGGGCTGGGAGTGGCCGCAGTGGTGGCACATCAGGCGGTTGTTGGCCGAGTGATAGGTCAAAAACACCGAGCAGCGCGGGCACTGGGGCGCCTCGCCGCACCGCTGGCAGACCACACGCTGCCGGGCGCCCCGGCGGTTCAAAAGCAAAATGCTCTGCTCACCCCGCTCCAGGTTTTTTAGCAGTTCCTCCTGAAGCTCCTGTCCCACGTCGGTATCGTTGCCCCGGCGCAGTTCCTTTTTCATGTCGCTGACGATGACCTGGGGCAGAGCCTGCTGATTAAAGCGGCCGGGCAGGACGTGCAGGCTATACCGGCCCTCCTGGGCGTGGTACATCGTCTCCACTGACGGCGTGGCTGAGCCCAGTAATAGCAAAGCGCCCTCCGCCGCCGCGCGGTATTGGGCCACCTCCCGGGCGTGGTAGCGAGGTACGTTTTCCGACTTATAGGACCCCTCCTGCTCCTCGTCCAGCACCACAAGGCCCAGGTCCTCCATGGGGGCAAAAACGGCGCTGCGGGCGCCAACCACCACCCGGGCGGTGCCCGAGCGGACCCGCTTCCACTCGTCATACCGCTGGCCTTCGGTCAGCGACGAGTGGAGCACCGCCACCAGCTCGCCAAAGTAGCCGGTGAAGATACGCATGAGCTGAGGCGTCAGGGAGATCTCCGGCACCAGCACCAGGGCCGTCCGGCCCCGGGCCAGGGTCTCCTGGATCAGGCGGATATAGACCTTGGTCTTGCCAGAGCCTGTGACGCCGTAGAGCAAGGCCACGCCGGGCTTGTCCGACTGCGCCCTGGCGTCCAGCGCCTCAAAGGCCCGCTGCTGGTCGGCGTTCAGCGTAAAATCCTCTCCACGGCCTAGCTCGGTGAGCTGGGGCCTTCGGAGGACCTGGCGGCGATCCAGGGTAACGATGCCCCGTTTGGCCAAGGCCCGAACGGTGGCGGGAGTCGCCCCGGTAAGGTAGCAAACATCCTTCATGCCGCCCCGGCCCACTGTAGCGAGAAGCTCCACGACGTTATACTGCAAGGGCGCGGTCTTGCGCCGCTGGGAGACAAGGGCCAGCGCCTCCTCCGCCGGGATAGCCAGGGCGCAGACCTGCTCGGTCTTGTCGCCCACCGAGCGCTTGGCGCTGGCGGTGATCTCCGCCGCGTCAGCTTGGACTAGGAGTTTGATAGCCCCTGCCGGGTCGATGGTGCCAAAGGCCAGCCGCAGGTCCCGAAGCTCCATACCTCCGGGGTGGGCCAGCAACAGCTCAGCCAGCCTCTGGGCGTTCTTACTCTTGCCCGCGGCGGCGTATGCTTTCTCCCGGTCCACTCCCTCTCGCAATCGGCAGATATCCTGGATGGAGAACCAAAGCCCTGTGGGGAGCATGCTCTTGGCGCACTGGTAGACGGTGCAAAAATACCGCCGGGACATCCAAAGGCAGAGCTTCAGCTCCGCCTGGGTCAGCACCGGCTGGTCGTCCAGCACCGTCAGGACCGATTTCAATCCCTTGACCTGGCCGGAGGCCGGACCAAGGGCAAGGACAAAGCCCTCCACAGCCTTGTTGCCCCGGCCAAAGGGAGCCATCACCCGCATACCGGGCGTGATGCGCTGGGCCAGGTCCTGGGGAACAAGGTAGTCAAAGGGCTTGTCTATGGCAAAGGTGGCCGAGGATAGGGCCAGCTTCGCCGTTACCGGCTGCGCCACGGGTAAAACGGCTTATTCGGCCAGGATGACCTGGCCCTCAGCCACCTGGCGAATGGCCAGGGTCACGGGCTTATCGTCCAGCGGATAGCCTTCGTCCTCGGCGGTCTGGGCGATCTTGCGGGCCTGCTGGGCCACCACGTTCACCAGCATATAGCGGCTGGGCACCTGGTGCAGAAGGTCAGCCATGGCGGGATAGAGCATCATAATGGGGTCACTCCTTCAAAAAATTTGGGACTTTGCTGATATCAGTTAGCGCCCGTTTGAAACATGGGCAGGCGCTGCTTCACCCGGCAGCCCTCCGCCGTCAGGATAGACAGGATCTCCTGGGTGGCGTTGGGAACGCTGTCGTTGATGACAAGGTAGTCGTACAAGGGGATCTTTTGATATTCCTCCAAGGCCCGCTCCAAGCGGCCTTGGATGACGTCTTCATTGTCGGTGGCCCGACCGTGGAGACGGCGGGACAGCTCTTCAAAGCTGGGAGGCATGACAAAGATCAGCACCGCCTCAGGGCACTTTTGCCGCACGGTAGAAGCGCCCTGCACGTCGATCTCCAGCAGCACATCCACTCCCGCGTCCAGCTGGTCCTCAATGACCTTCAGCGATGTGCCGTAGTAGTTTTCCACATACTGTGCGTACTCCAGCAACTCGTTACGCTCGATCATGCCCTCAAATTCCTCTTTGGACACAAATCGGTAGTTGACGCCGTCGGCCTCGCCGACGCGGGGCTTGCGCGTGGTGAAGGAGACGGAAAAATGGATGTCGCCGCGCTCGCTCAGAAGCTCGGCGATCACGGTGGATTTTCCCACCCCGGACGGCCCGGACAGAACGATCAGCGTACCCTTTGTCTTTTTCTTTGGCGTCATCGGTCCTCTTCCTCCTCCAATGGGTCAGTCTCTCTGCCTACGAGCCTACCCTCCACGGCGCCGATGGGCAGCGCGGCCAGGACGATATGGCCTGAGTCCATCACCAGCACGGTCCGGGTCTTGCGGCCCAGAGTGGCGTCGATCAGCCGCCCCGCCTCCCGGGCATCCTGGATCATGCGCTTGACCGGCGCGGAATCCGGGCTGACCACGGCGAGAAGGCGGCGGGCGGAGACCATATTGCCGTAGCCGATGTTCACAAGCTCCACAGCCATGGCCTCCTCACTCGATATTTTGGACCTGCTCGCGGATCTTTTCGATCTCCGCTTTCATATCCACCACAAGCCGGGTGACATTCAGATCGGTACACTTGGAGCCAATGGTGTTGGCCTCCCGGTTGAACTCCTGGATCAAAAAGTCCAGCTTTCGGCCTACGCCGCCGTTTTTGTCCTCCGCGCCCTTGTCCAAAAGTTCCCTGAGCTGGGCAATGTGGGAGCGCAGACGAACGGTCTCCTCATCTACCGCCACCTTGTCGGCAAAGATAGCCGCCTCCGTGAGAATACGGCTATCATCCAGCTGCTTGTTCTCCAGCACTTCCCGCAGCTTGGCCTCCAGCTTCTGGCGATAGGCGTTCACCGTCTCCGGCGACTGCCGCTCCACCTGGCCCACCAGGGCTTCGATGGTCTGGGCCCTGCCGAGGATGTCGGCGCGGAGCTTCTCCCCTTCCACAGCCCGCATGGCGTTGAAATCGGCCAAGGCGAAGTTCAGCGTCTCCAGCAGCTGCGCCTTGACCGCCTCGGGATCCTCCTCTTTTTTCTCCACGGTGAGCACATCGGGAAACCGAGCCACCGACGCGGGGTAGCATTCGTCCTTGAGGTAGCCTCCGCCCAGCTCCCAAAGGGTCTTGAGAGCCTGGATATACTCCCGGGCCAGGGCTTCGTTGACCGCCACCTTCTGGTCGTCCCCGGCGGTCTGAGTCATGGTGACGAACACGTCCACCTTCCCCCGGCCCACCTGGCTCTGGACCTCCTTTTTCAATGCGTCCTCGGCAAAGATATAGGCTCTGGGCAGCTTGACCGTGCAGTCCAGATAGCGGTTATTCACCGCCCGGACCTCCACCGTCAACTGAAGGCCATCTCGCTGGGTCTCGCCCCGGCCATAGCCGGTCATACTTTTGATCACCTTTGGATCCCCTCTTTTGTGTCAGATACCGTGCTTGTACAGACCTTTGCCCATGCGCTGGATATAAAAGGCGATGAGCTTGCTGAGGCCAAGATCGTAGACGACGAAAACGATGCTGCCCAGCAGGAAGACAAGCCAGCTCCGAGTCGCGAGCCATGCGGGCAGTACCGGGAAAAAGAGCTTGGAAAAGGCCAGGAAGAACACTGCCAAAATGGCGTTAAAGAAAGCCAGCTTGCCCAAAAGCGCGGCCCAGAAAGGCAGCTTGCGCTCCAATAGGCTCTTAGCCACACCGTAGGGTCCAAAGAAAAGGGCAAACAGCAGGGCGTTGAGCTTGTCGGGCAGGAGCAGCAATCCTAATAGGCCCGCCACCACCCATACCGCCGCGCCGCCAGGGGCGCCCAGGGAGATGACGGCGGCCACCGGCAGCAGTCCCGCCACAGCCACCATGGCCCAGCGGCCTGCTGGCGTCAGGCAGGACAGATAGAGCACAGCCAGGGCCAGTGCGGACAAAATGGCGCAAAGGGCCAGCGGAAAGGTCTTGCTCTTTCTCATGTCAACAGCCTCGTCCGCCGCCACACAGGCAGTTCATGCACATCAGGGTCGTACAGCAGTCACAGGCCTCGCTGCCCGCCATATTCTGATCGCCATAGGGCTGGTAGGCATAGCCGCCCCGGCTCATCATGGCATAGGCCTGCTGATATTCCATATTGCCCGGCGCCATTTGGACTGCCATCTGGTAATTCTGCCGTGCCTCATCCAGCCAGCCCTTGCGGTAGCAAACGGCGCCCATCAAGAAGTACCACTCGGCGTTTTTCACCGTGGCCTCCTGGGTCAGGAGGCGCTCCGCGCCATCCAGGTCGCCCACCTGGATACGCTGGCGCACCCGCTGGGAGAAGGGGTCGGCGGAGGTTTGCGCGCGATAGCCACCGCTCTGTTGCTGATAGCCACCGGGTTGGGTCTGATAGGCCTGGCCGCCCCGGCTGCGCTGCTGGGTGATCTGGTCGTAGGCCTCGTTGATCTCTTTCATCTTCTCCTCGGCCAGATCGGCCAAGGGGTTATCCTGGTAGTTGTCGGGGTGGTACTTCCGGGCCAGCTCCCGATAGGCTCTCTTGATCTCCTCGTCGCTGGCGCTGGGGCTGACACCCAGGATGCTATACGGATCGCTCATAAGGTCAGTTCCTTTCCTTCCGGCCCCATTTACCCGCTTGGACCAAGGCTTGGACATTGGGGAGGCCGAGGTAGAGAATGTTTTCTAAGAGTCCGGCGTGGGCTGTGGCCGGCAAAAGCTGAAAGGCCGACTGGGCCAGCGCCAGGGAGTGATTCATGGTAGTGGTGAGATAGTCGAAGTCCGGCGTCTGGCCAAACCGCGCGGCGATGGGATTGTAGCGGCCCTGCTCCGTATCCTGAGCCAGATCGTCCCAGGCGTCCACCAAGTAGATCCACCGGCCCAGATGGTAGAGAAGCTGCCGCCGGGCACGGTCCAGGTCCTCCTCTCCCGTAGCAGGCGCCGCGGCGGAGAGCAAGCGGGCAAAGGTATCGGCCACTCGGTCCAGTTGGGGAGAGTTGGCCCGCTCCAGCTCGTCCAGTTCCCAAAGGCACATGGCCACCTGGTAGTCAAAGTCTTTACAGTGGGCGTTGGCCCTTTTGTAGGCTCTTTTCAGAAACAGACGCCCTATTCGGCTTTTTGACCCAGTATAAATGCCCTCGTCGGCCACGCTGTCACCCAGCTTGTAGTAGGCCAGGATCACGCTCTCCCATGCGCACAGATCCATGATCGGATCCCCCTGCAAGCAGGGCCTTCCCTGAACGGGATGGACAGCGCACCGCCGGGTATCGCAGCTTTCCTCCCCCCTATCCAGCAAGAGAAAAAGAAAGACAAAATCATAGTTGAGAATGAACCGCGCGCCCCGACCGCAGGTCTCCTTCAGCCGGTGGCATAGCCCGCAATAGGCCGCCTGGTAGGTCTTCTGCTCAGCCTGAGACAGCTTACTCTGAAGGGGCCGCACATAGCCAAACATCGATCATTCCTCCAAGGCCACCACCCGGAAGGTGACAGCCCTGCGGCGGCGAAGGTAGCGCTCCAGCGGGATACATACGCCAAGCAAAACGAGGAAAAACGCGCCTACCGCGCACAGCGCCGCTACTCCCTCGGAGGTGTTTCCAATCAGCAGATACGCTCCAAAAAGGCCCACAAAGGGAAGCAAGTATAAAGCCGCAGCCAGCTTGAGCAGCCGAGACGAGGCGGTCTCCACCGTCACGCTCTGGCCCACCTGGGCGCCCAGGTCGTCCTGGGCCACGGCGGTGATATCACCCACGTTGACCATGGAGCCGCAGCCGGCACAGCTGTCGCAGTCGTGACTGCACGCAGACATCCGCTTGACCAGCACCTCCACCCTACCGTCGCCCAGGCGGCGCTTCACCACTGCCCGCTGGGTCATTGTCCCTCCTCCAGCAGCTGCCGCGCGGCGGCGCCAACGGCCACGGAGACCTTGTATTCGCCTACCACACCCGCGCCGGTGGTACCGCGTAGTGTGACCTTGGCCGGGACCTGACTTTGGCCTTCGGGCACAGAGGACAGATCGGTCAGGTCCACCTGGACCTTGATGGCCTGGGGCAACACCTGATCCAGCGCGGCCCTGGTGCCGCGGACCTGAACAGCCAAGGATCTGGTGACCACCACCGCGTCCACATCTTCCGGAGCGATGAGCTCGATATTCTCCGTCACAAAGTCCCGGACCTCCAGGTCCCGGATGGACACGTTCACCGTAGCCTCCTGAACGCCGCTGAGGTTCTCCACCTCCGGGCCGATGAGGATCGGCAGGGTGAAGGTCTCCGTGCGGATGACCTTGGAAAGGTCCACCACCCCAAGGTCGATGGAATTGTATGCCGCCAGCTCCGCTTCGCTGCCGGAGAGGACCACGGACTTGGGTGTGATAGAATAACTCAGATGGGCGTCGCCCTCGCCAGAGACGCCGCCGCCGGCCAGGAACTCCACTGTCAGCGGTACTTCCTTGGTCATGGCCACAGGCAAAGTGACGTTCACAAACTCCGGGGAGGTCTGAACGGCGTCGCTTTCAATGACCTCACCGTCCTGGCCCACCAGCACATAGGGCATATCCGCGCGGATGGTCTCCCGCTGGCCGTCCAGGTTCAGGGTCACTTGGGCGTAGGCCACCTGGGCCACGTCGGCCCCTGAGCCACTGATCTCAATGGTGGCGGGCTGGAAGACTACCTCGCCGGCCTGGAAGCCGTCTGCCACATCGCCGTTGATCACGCCCTTGACCTCCACCTGGCGGGTGGAGCGCTTGACCACGGTGACCGGCACATAGAAGGGGTCCCGGTCCACCAGGTCGAAGCTACTGGTGGAGACGCTGCTGGGCCAAATGATGTCGTAAGCCCGCTGATGCTCCCCCTCGGCAGGGATGCGGGAGAGGTCCACCTGTACGGTGACGTTGTCACGACGCAGCTGGGACACCACGCTCTGGCGGCCCTGCACGGTAAGGTCCACCGTCTCCTGGGTGCCCGAGGCCACCATCAGACCATTGGCGTGCAAAATATCCTCGCCCACAAAGGTAACAGGGATGTTGGAGACAGTGCGGGTATAGTCGGAGTCATCTACGCTGCGCACATAGAACCACAGTGCGGTGGCGATGAGGACGGAGAAAATAATGTAGAGAGGCTTATTGGGCTTCCGGGTCTTCTTTTTCATCGCCCTCACCTCCCTTCTTGGACTTAAAGAGGCCGCTGAGGAAGAAAGTCTTGCGCTCCTCCTCCTGCTGCTGGGGCATCAGCTCACTGCGCAAAAACTGCTCCAGCTTCTCCGGCGCCAGGTGCTGCATCAGATTGCCTCCCACGGCCAAGGAGATGGAGCCGGTCTCTTCGGAGACCACGGCCGCCACGGCGTCGGAGCGCTCGCTGATCCCCACCGCGGCGCGGTGGCGCATGCCCAAGTCCTTGCTCAGGGTAGTAGAGGCGGTCATAGGCAGCATGCACCCAGCGCCCACGATGCGGCCCGCGCGGACGATGACGGCGCCGTCATGGAGGGGGGCTTTGTTCCAGAAGATGTTCTTCAAAAGAGCGGCCTCCACCGCGCAGTCCAGGGCCGTACCGGTTTTGATCACGTCGTCGAGCAGATTGTCCCGCTCAAAGATCATCAGCGCGCCTACCCGGTCCTTGCTCAGAGCCGTATAGGCCGTGGCGGTCTGGGTGATGGCCTCGTCCAGTTCGGAGCTTTCGATCTCCTTGGCAAAGAAGTTTTTCAGCCGGTTGTTGCCAAGCTGCTCCAGCACCTTGCGCAGCTCGGGCTGGAAGATCACAATAAGGGCCAAAAAGCCCAGCTCCAGCGTGCGGCCCAAGATGAAGTTGATGACCCGCAGGTGCAAAAGCTCCGACACCCACAAAACCACCACCAAAAGCAGGATCGCCCTGGCCACATTGGCGGTACTGGTGCGGGAGACCAACAGCATCAGGCGGTAGATCAGGTAGGACACCACCGCGATATCCAAAAGAGCGCTCAGAATGTCCGCGGGACCCAGCGCCTGGATAATATTACCCAGGTTTTGAACGATTTGCGTCGCCCACTCCACTGCCTGTTCCCTCCCATCCCTGCCAGGTCTTCCCAGCTAAAATTATACAAAATACATTATACTGTATCTTCCGCCGTTTCGCAAGGGACTTGCCAAGATTTTTTAAAAAAAGACGCCGGGGCTGGCCCGGCGTCCTCGCTTATGCTTTTTCCTTGTGGTGGAGGGAGAATTTCCGCTCCTCCCCCTTCAAAATGCGCTGGAGATTGCCCCGGTGCTTCCATACGATCAGCCCGCCTACCACCGCGGCCATCAGAGTCAGCAGCCAGTCCTGGTAGACAAACCATGTACTGAAGGGGAAGGAAAGCCCCGCCCAGATGGAGCCAAGAGACACCCAACGGGTCAGGACCGCCAGCAACAAAAAGCCGCCCCATCCCACCAAGATGATGCGCCAGTCGCCGATGACCAACAGCAGCGTACCGCCCGACAGGATGCCCTTGCCTCCCTTGAAGCCAAACATACAAGGGTACATATGGCCGATGACGCAGAACATCCCCGCCCAGTATTTGGCGAAGGTGATCCACCAATTCCCGGCCTCCTGCTCAGGGCAATATATGCTCAGGAGCGCCGTCGACCACGTTCCGGTTCCAGCCAGGATCCCTCGGGCCACCAGCGCGGCCACCCACACCGCCACCGCCGTCTTCACCATGTCCATAGCCAGCACCGCGGCGGTCCACTTACCGCCAAAGGTACGGTGGAAGTTGGTCAGGCCCGCGTTGCCGCTGCCGTGGGTGCGTACATCGTCTTTGAAGATATACTTGGAAACAATGACCGCGCCATTAAAGCAACCACAAAGATAGGCAAAAATGGCCAGCGCGGCGAAGAGCCCAACAGCCAAAAGCCAGTTGTGATCCATCGTTTACCCCTCCTTCTCGCTTCGCTCCCGGACGGTGAGCTTCACCGGCGTACCCTCCAGGCCAAAGGTCTGACGAATTTGATTCTCCAAATAGCGCTGATAGGAAAAGTGAAAGAGCTCGGCGTTGTTGCAAAAGCACACGAAATGGGGCGGCTTGACTCCCACCTGAGTCATATAGTAGATCTTCAGCCGCTTGCCCTTGTCGGTAGGGGGTTGGACCCGGGCGGTGGCGTCGGCCAGAATGTTGTTGAGCATCCCGGTGGTCACCCGGAGGCTGGCCTGGTCGTTGACGTAGTTAATAAGGTCAAAGAGCCGGTCCACCCGCTGGCCAGTGAGGGCCGAGATGAATAATATGGGCGCGTAGGTCATATAGGAGAGATCCCGGCGGATGTCGTTTCTCATTTTATCCATGGTCTTGTCGTCTTTTTCCACGGCGTCCCACTTGTTGACCACGATAATGCAGGCCTTGCCCGCCTCATGAGCCAGGCCCGCCACCTTGGTGTCCTGCTCGGTGACGCCCTCGTTTGCGTCGATAAGGATGAGGCACACATCGCACCGCTCGATGGCCATGGTGCCGCGGAGCACAGAGAACTTCTCCACCCGGTCCTCCACCTTGGACTTTTTGCGCATTCCAGCGGTGTCGATGATGAGGTACTTACCCTTTTCGTTTTCAAAGTAGCTGTCCACCGCGTCCCGGGTGGTGCCCGCCACGTTGGAGACAATGACCCGCTCCTGGCCCAGAATGCGGTTGACCAAGGACGACTTGCCCACATTGGGCTTTCCGATAATAGCTACTTTGATCACATCGGGGTCGTCCTCGGTCTCGTCCTCATCAGGGAAGTATCGCAAGCACTCATCCAGCAGATCGCCGGTGCCGTGGCCGTGGACGGCGGAGACGGGGATGGGATCGCCCAGGCCCAGGTTATAAAACTCGTAGATATCGGGGTTGGTGTGGCCGGTCTGATCCATTTTGTTCACCGCCAGCACCACCGGTTTGCCCGACTTGAGGAGCATACTGGCCACCTCCTGGTCGGAGGCGGTCAGGCCGGTCTGGATGTCGCAGACAAAGACGATCACGGTGGCGTTTTCAATGGCGATCTCAGCCTGGGCCCGCATGAAGAGCAGGATCTCGCTGTCGGTGCCCGGCTCGATGCCGCCGGTGTCCACCAGGTCAAACCGTCGCCCAGCCCATTCGCAGGGTGCGTACAGCCGGTCCCGGGTAACGCCCGGTGTGTCCTCCACGATGGAGAGACGTTGGCCGGTCAGCTTATTGAACAGCATGGACTTGCCCACATTAGGCCGGCCCACGATGGCGACTAAGGGGCGGGACATGGAGAACACTTCCTTTCTATTGACCTTATAGGCTTCCCCCTGCAAGGGGGAAGCTGGCAGCCGCATAGCGGCTGACTGATGAGGGTGCCTTCGTGTCTTGCAACGCCCCCTCATCCGTCACGGCTTCGCCGTGCCACCTTCCCCCCTGAGGGGGGAAGGCTTTTCCCATTACATTTCAAATATCGCGTCGCATAAATCGAAACCGTCCTGGTTGACGGGGATGACCCGCACGCCTAAACGCTCCGCTACCTGGGCGATGGTCACGTCGTCCAAAAACATGTCCTGGCCGTGGCGGAGCATATTCACCGGGATCAGCAGCCGTGCGCCCAGGTCCACCCCCACAAGCTGATCCATCAGATCCTGGCCGGTAATGAGCCCGGAGACGGTGATGGTCTCGCCAAAGAAACGATTCACGATGGCCTGGACCCTTCCCTCAGTATGGCATTTTTCCAACGCCCTGTCAACGATTTCCTGTAGATAAGGGGCGGCGGCCACACCGCAGGCAATGGTGAAGGGAGTAGCCGTTTTCTCCTCCTGGAGCGCCAGGGCGGAGGTAAACTCGGTCTCCAGCAAACGCAGCATCCCCACGCCGTTTTCCAACTGGGTGTAGTCCTCAAAAAAAGCGTCGTCCGGGATAGGCCGCCCGGCCTGGATGTAGAATTCGTCCGAGCACCAAAAAAGGCGGGTACCGTGCTCCTTGAGACATTGTGACCCAAAGGCCTCCACCATATCCACTACCGCGGCGGCGGTCTCGGGGGTATAGGGCTCCAGCGGATAGAGGCCCTGGCGGTGTTTGGTCAGTCCCACCGGCACCACCGAGACGCTGTTGACCCCGGGATAGAGCCCGGCCAGGTCGGTCATGGTGCGCATCAGGTGTTCTCCGTCGTTGACGCCGGGGCAGGAGACGATCTGGCAGTTCATGGTGATGCCCGCCGCGGCGAAGCGGCCCATGAGCTCCAGCCCTTCCCCGCCCCGTTTGTTGCCCAGCAGCTTGCACCGCAGCTCCGGCTCGGTGGCGTGGACGGAGACGTTGATGGGTGAGATATGAAGGTCGATGATGCGCTGACACTCTCGGGGCGAAAGGTTGGTCAGGGTGATGTAGTTGCCCATGAGGAAGCTCAAGCGTGCATCGTCATCCTTGAAGTAGAGCGTTTCCCGCATTCCACAGGGCAGCTGGTCCACAAAGCAGAAGATACAGTGGTTGGCGCAGGAGCGGGGCGCGTCCATCATATAGGTCTCAAAGTTCAAGCCCAACTCCTGTCCCTCAGCCTTTTTCACTTTTACGTTCCGGCGGACGCCCTCTCGCTCCAGCTCCAGCTCCAGCACAGGGTCGTAGGTATAGAATTTGTAGTCCAGCACATCCACAATGGGGTGGCCGTTGACGGCTCGCAGCCGCTCACCGGACTTCACCCCCGCTTTGTGGGCGGGACTGCGGGCGTCTACGCTGGTAATGACGGTCTTGCTCATAAGAGGTCCACCTCCTTCCCTGCGGCACGGAAAAAAAGAAGGGCGGAAGCCTAGCGCTCCTGCCCTGCTTTCTTGCCGGTATGCACTTACTTCGCGGCGGCTTCCGCCTTGCTATAATCCCGACCGTTGTAGGTCATGCAGGACTTGCACAGACGGTGGGGCAGCTTGTATTCGCCGCACTTAGGGCAGAGGACCAGATTGGGCGCGTCCATCTTCCACACACTGCTGCGGCGCTTGTTCCGGCGCTGCTTGGATACTTTACTCTTGGGGACTGCCATATTGACACCTCCTTTGGATCATGGCCTTATGGTATAATCGATCACTCAAAGAACTTGGCGAGGCCCGCCAAACGCGGGTCCACCTCTCTGACGCAGCGGCAGGGCTCCAGGTTCAGGTTGACCCCGCAGCCGGGGCAAAGACCCTTGCAGTCCTCTGAGCAGAGGTTCTTGGTGTCCATCTCTAAGATAAATGTGTCCGTCATGAGCTGTCCCGCATCTAGGGTGTCGCCGTCCAGGACTACGATGTCAGCCTCGTCCTCCCCCTGCTCCAGGGAGTCGGCCAAGAGGGTCTCGTAGTCCACGGCCTTTTCCCTCTGGAAGGGAACGCCGCAGCGGTCACACTTCAGAGACAGCACCGTGCGGGCCTGGGCGGTAAAGACCAGCGCCCCCGCCATGTTACGGACCACGCCCTCTACCTCCACCGGGGCCTGAATGGGCTTCTGGCCGCCAAACTCCAACTCAGAAAGGTCCAGTTGGAAAGCGAAGGGCAGCTGGGCGCCGGGCACTAGGATGATGTCTTTCAGATCCAGTTTCATGGCACACCTCGCACAACGGTACGGCAGATATTATACCCGCTCAAATGTCAAATGTCAAATCTTTTCTGGGGATTTTTGAAAATTTATGGAATTCCCCTTAAAAAAGCCGGTCAAGAGCCTGGCTGATGGGCAAATAGGCCGCGGGCAGGAAGATGGCGGGCAGCATATTGCCCACCCGGATCTTCTCCTTGCCAAGCCCCAGCATATTGATGGCGATGCCGATGATCAGTAACCCGCCCACAGCGCTCATTTCCGCCACCAGCGCTTCGGAGAGATAGGGCCCGATAGCCCCGGCCAGCAACGTCAGTCCCCCTTGATAGAGGATCAGCGGCACGATGGAAAAGGCTACGCCGATGCCCATGGCGGCGGCAAAGGAGATGCTGGTAACGCCGTCGATCACGCCCTTGGAGACGATGATGGACCAATCGCCCTGCAGCCCCGCGGCCAGAGAGCCGTTGATGGCCATGGCGCCCACGCAGAAGAGGACGCTGGCGCTAACAAAGCCCTCGCTGAAGCGGGCGTTGCCCTGGCCCTGGAAGGCCAGCCTGCGCTTGAGAAAATCGCCTAGGTGGTCCATGTGCTTTTCAATGTTGATGAGCTCGCCCAGCACGGTGCCCACCACCATGCAGAAAATGACGCACAGGGTGTCGGCGGTGCCCAGCGCGGCGTCCACGCCGATGATCAGCACGCAAAGACCCAGGCCGGTGGTGATGATCTGGGTAAAGCGGGCCGGAATTTTGCCGCGAAACAGCAGCCCGATGACACTGCCAAGCAGCACCAAAGCGGCGTTGATAAAGGTTGCGGGCATAGCGTTCCATCTCCTCACAGGTTTTTGCTCGAGGAGACATTATACCCCCTTACTCTCTCTTTTGCAACAGAAATCCATCCACCCAGCGAACGACACCAGAGGCAGTTCTGTAGAAACATGACTTTATGATGTCGTGTTTGTATGCTATACTATGGATGAAATGGGGTGAAAAAATGAAAATAGATCGTTTGATCGGGATCATTGCGATCCTGTCGCAAAATGATAAAGTAACGGCTCCCCAGTTAGCCAAACGTTTTGAGGTATCAAGACGGACGATCAACCGTGATATAGAGGATATTTGCAAGGCCGGTATACCAATTATTACAACACAGGGCTATGGCGGCGGCATTTCCATCGCCAGTGGTTATAAGATCGATAAAACGATCTTTACAAAAAAGGAACTGCAAGATATTTTCGCGGGGCTTAGAGGGATAGACAGCGTATCAAAACGCTCTACCCTTTCCGGTTTGCTTGACAAGCTTTCGGCCAAAAGTCAGCATATCATCACAGATGATATGCTCATGATCGACCTGGCCTCCCATTACCAAGCCTCGCTTATCCCGAAAATCGATTTGATCAAGGAAGCGATCTTAACAAAACATCCTTTGGCATTTCAATACTATTATCAAAAGGGTGAAGCAAAACGTCGAATAGAGCCATATCATTTGGTTTTTAAGTGGTCATCATGGTATGTATTTGGCTTTTGCTTGGACAAGCAGGCCTATCGTCTGTTCAAGCTAAATCGTCTTTGGGATCTGCAAATAGAGGAAAAGACCTTCATCGGACGGGAGATCCCCCAGGAGGAATTGTTATTTGAAGATCATCTTTCGCAGCGCAATGTCCATTTGAGCGCGGTATTTGAGGCAAGCGAAAAGTATCGTTTGATCGATGAATACGGAATAGATAGCTTCTCTACAAGGGCAGATGGAAAATTACTGTTTGAGCGAGATTTTGCAAGCTATGAGAATATGCGCGAGTGGGTATTCAGCTTTGGGGATAAAGTGGCGGTATCAGCACCCCGAGAATTACGGGACGATCGAAAAAAACAGGCAAAAAATATTCTGGATCAGCATGACATATAGCTGTCATGTTACTTGCGCTATACTCCAAGAACAAGGAGGGATACATCCATGATCGAATCAAGATGCGGACTTTTATGCGGCGAATGTTCTTATCAAGAGCAAGTGGGTTGTAAGGGCTGTGTAAACATCACAAAACCGTTTTGGGGCGATCACTGCCCGGTAAAATCCTGTTGTGAAGCAAACGGGCTTGAACATTGCGGACAATGTGAAAGATTTCCCTGCGAGTTACTTAATCAGTTTGCCTACGATGAAAAGCAGGGCGACCAGGGAAAACGAATAGAGCAATGCAGACGTTGGCTTGAAAAATAAAGGAAAGTCAGACCGCTTTGGTCTGACTTTCCTTTATTTTGATGAACCTTCTCTTTCAGAGCGGCTCTTGTCAATTTACATTCTGCGGTAAATCTCCATCTCCCGGCGGAGCTTGGCGGCCAGTTTATCGGTACACATGCCCTTTTTCATGCGCCAGCGCCAATTCTCGCCTACGGTGGAGGGGGTGTTGATCCGGGCGCTGTCGTCCAGGCCCAGCACATCCTGCATCTGGACCACAGCCAGGTCGGCCACGCTGGACCAGGCGCCCCGCATCATGGCCCAGTTCAAGCCTTCCTTGGGTGTCGCACGGAGATACTCGGTGGCAAAAGCCACGTCGTCAGGGCTGGCGCACTGGGCCCAGCCCAGGACGGTGGAGTTATCGTGGGTGCCTGTGTAGCAAACGCACCGGCGGGTGTAATTGTGGGGCAGGTAGTCGCTGTCTTCCCGGCTGTCAAAGGCAAACTCCAGCACCTTCATACCGGGAAAGCCCGTGTCCTCCAGGAGCCTGCGCACGCCGTCGGTCAAGAAGCCCAGGTCCTCGGCGATGATGGGCGGCTTGCCTACATGGCGCTCCACGGCCCGGAAAAAGTCCAACCCCGGCCCCTCCCGCCAACGGCCATTGCGGGCGGTATCGTCGCCGTAGGAAATGGCGTAATACGCCTCGAAGCCCCGGAAGTGGTCGATGCGGACCACGTCGTAGATCTCACAGTGGCGGCGGAAGCGCTCCATCCACCAAGCATAGCCGTCCCGCTTCATCCGCTCCCAGTCGTAGAGAGGATTGCCCCAAAGCTGGCCGTCGGCGGTAAAGCCGTCGGGCGGGCAGCCCGCCACCTCCGTGGGCCGCAGCTGGTCGTCCAGCTGGAACTGCTCGGGCTCAGCCCATACGTCCACGCTGTCCAGCGCCACATAGATGGGCAGGTCGCCGATGATCTGAACGCCCCGGTCATTGGCGTAGCGCTTGAGCTCACTCCACTGGCGATAGAAAAGGTACTGCACACACTTCCAAAACTCCAGATCCCTGGCGTGGTCTCGGCGGACCCCTTCCAGGGCCTCAGCCCAGCGATAGCGGAGGTCCTCCGGCCAGTCCAGCCAGGAGGCGCCGGAATGGTCGTCCTTAATGACCATAAACAGCGCGTAGTCCTCCAGCCAGGGATTATCCGCGCAGAAGTCCGCAAAATCCTCTGGTGGCTGCTGCTCAAAACGCATGAATGCGCGGCGCAGCAAGGGGAAGCGCTTGGCAAAGAGGTCGGCGTAGTCCACACCCTCGCTCTGGGCAAAGCCCGCAGCCTTGATCTCCGAGGGCTCCAAAAGTCCGTCCAGCGCCAGCTGGTCCAGGTCGATAAAGTAGGGGTTGCCGGCAAAGGTGGAGAAGGCAGAGTAGGGCGAATCGCCGTAGCTGGTGGGACAAACGGGCAGGATCTGCCAGTACCGCTGGCCCGCGTCAGCCAGAAAATCTACGAACCGCCGGGCTGACTCGCCCAGGGTCCCGATGCCGTGGGGGCTTGGCAGGGAGAAGATGGGGAGCAGGATACCGCCGCTTCTCATGGCAAACACATCCTTTGTGACAGGTTTCGACTCCATTTTACCCCTTTACCGCCCCTGCCGCAACCCCCTTTATGATGTGTTTTTGTCCAATAACGTACACCAGGATGATGGGGACCACGTTCAAAATGATTCCTGCCATGGTGGGACCCATCTCCACCCGGCCAAAGCCTTGCTGGAAGGATTGGATGAGCATGGGGATGGTCAGGTAGCCCACTGTGCGGTCCAGCACCAGGTACGGGAGCAGATAGTCGTTCCAAAGCCACATGGTCTCCAAAATGCCCACCGACACCAGCGTGGGCTTTAAAATGGGCAGGACCACCTTGAAAAAGGTCTGGATGGGATTACAGCCGTCGATCATGGCCGCCTCCTCCACCTCCAGAGGGATGGACTTCATAAATCCACAGAACATGAATACCGCCAGCCCCGCCCCAAAGCCCAGGTAGATCACGCAGATGGTCCAGGGCTTATCCAGTCCCAGACGGTTGGCGGTGGCGGAGAGGGTGAACATGACCATCTGAAAGGGCACTACCATGGAAAAGATAAAGAGAAAATAGAGCCCCCTGGACCACCATGCATGGACTCGGGTGATAAACCACGCGCACATAGAACAGCATACAAGGATGAGCGCCAGCGATGTGGCGGTGATCAGGAGGCTGTACCCAAAGGCGTTGCCAAAGCCCCGCTCTAAGAGCACCTCGCGGTAATTGCTCACGCCGCCGAAAGTGTCGGCGGCGGGCAGCTGAAAGGCCCCTTGGGTTGTGATGGCCTGCTCCTCCTTGAAGGAGTTCAGCAGGATCATCACCACCGGGTAGACCCACGCCAGGCTCAAAAGGGTCAAGAGGGCGGTAAGCAGGGCGTTCCTGGTCCGGGCGGTTTTTCGCTTCACTGCTGCACCTCCTTGGACCGGGTGGCCCGGAGCTGGACCAGGGAGATGACGATGACCAGCGCGCAAAAGAGAACCGCCTTGGCCTGACCATAGCCCTTCCACTGCCCGCCGGAGCGGCCATAGAAGGTGTTGTAGATATTGAGGGCCAGCATCTCCGTGGCGTGGGCCGGGTCGCCCTGGGTCAGGGCCAGGTTCTGGTCAAAGAGCTTAAAGCCGTTGGTCAGCGATAAAAACAGGCAAATGGTCACCGAGGGCATGATGTTGGGCAGCTTCACCCGCCAAAAAATATCCCAACCGCTGGCCCCGTCGATCTGGGCGGCTTCCAGATAGTCGCCGGGGATAGCCTGAAGCCCGGCGATATAGATGATCATCATATAGCCGATCTGCTGCCAGCATATGAGGATCACAAGGCCCCAGAAGCCGTAGGTGGCATTCAGCGCCAGCAGTGGCCTGCCCGCCAGGGTGAGGATGGCGTTCAAGAGGATCTTCCAGATATAGCCCAGCACGATGCCGCCGATGAGGTTGGGCATAAAAAATACCGAGCGAAAGAGGTTGGTACCCCGGAGCTTACGCGTCAGGCACAGTGCGATGGCCAGAGCGCAGACGTTGATAGCCAGGGTGGACACCACGGTAAAGAGGGCGGTAAACCAAAAGGAGTGGAGAAATTCCCCCTCGGTCAGGGCGTAGAGGTAGTTGGAAAGGCCGTTGAAGCTGACCTTATTGATGGTGGTAAACCGGCAAAAGGAGAGCCAGAGTCCCTGGACAAAGGGCCAGGCAAAGCCGATGACAAAGGCCGCCAGCGTGGGTAATACGAAAACGGGCCAAAATTTTCGCAGGGTCTTTTCCATGCGCTGCCTCTTCTCGCTTATCTCGCCGCGCCCAAAGCGGCGTACTCCTTGGCCCAGCCCTCCACAAAGGCGCTCTCCACCGCGGACCACTCTCCGGTGCCCGCGGCGTAGGCCGTCAGAGCGCTGCCCAGATCGTTTTTCCAGTTTTCCGACGGCATGGTGGGAAAGTTCCAACTGACAGGCGTTTTGCCCTCGGCGGTATAGGCCGCGTCCTGCCGCACGAAGAGGTTGGGGGACTCTACCGCCTTTTTAAAGGGGATGACAAAGCCCATATCCTCGCCCATGGCGGCTGTGCCCTCGGGGGAGGTGACGCACCAGTACATGAAGTCCAGCGTAGCCTGGATGTCCATGTCATCCACGTCCTTGTTAACGCACCAGTAGTTCTCCGTGCCGGTGCAGAGGCCCTGGTCTTCCTCACCGGGCGCGCCGATATAGATGGGCAGCATCACCAGGTCCTCCTCGGCGAACTTGCCCTCCCCCACCAGGTTGCCGTACTCCCAGGAGCCGTTTTGGTAAAACACCGCCTGGCCGGACAGAAACTCGTTGCGGGCGTCGTCTCCGGTCTTGCCCGCGAGGTCCGTGGGCTGGCAGGTGGCATTGTTCAGATAGAGGTCCCAGATCGCCTTGTAGTTGGGAAGGTAGGTCCCCAGAATGGCGTCGGTAGCGCCGATATCCCGGTCTCGGTATTCAAAGTAGATGGGCAGATTGGCCAGATGGGTCTTAAAGCGCCAGTCGGAGGTGCCATCCATGCCGGACGAGGTAAAGGCGGAAAAGCCCAGTTCAGCCTTGCGCACGGTAATGTCCTGGGCGATCATGGCCAGCCGCTCAAAGGAGTCCACATCCTCGGGGATATACCCCGCCTGGAGCAGCAGCTTTTTGTTGGTAATAAGGCCGTAGCTCTCTACCACATAGGCAATGCCCAGGGTCTGATCGCCCTCACGCAGGGCGTAGGCGTCGCTGGTCAGCTCCTGGGCTACAGGCGTGCCGGTGAGATCGTAGCAATAGTCCTTCCAGTTCTCCAGTCCCACCGGGCCGTTGACCTGGAAGAGCGTAGGGGGCGAGGTCTTGGCGATCTCGCTCATCAGGGTTTGCTCATAGGTTCCCGAGGCGGCGGTGACCACAGTGACCTTCACGCCGGTCTGGTCGGTATAGATCTTGGCCAGGTCCTTCCACTGCTTGTCCTGCTCGGGCTTAAAATTTAAGTAGTACACAGAGCCCTCGCGGTCGGCAGTGGTGGCGCAGGAAACCAGGGAAAGTCCCAGCAACGCGGCCAGAGCCGCGGTTAAGATCCGTTTTTTCAAAGCGGTTTTCCTCCAAAATATCCATTTGTCTCATGTGAACTGCCCCTCCGGCTCCACCGACATGCAAGAGCACTCATAGGCGACCCGTTCTTCGGCCCGGTCGGGGTATTGCTTGGTATAGCTTCTGCTCTGGAGCCGTCCCGACAGCTCCAGCCGGGCGCCTACGCCAAGGCGCGCGCACCGCTGGGCCACCGAGCCCCAGGCGATACAGGGCAGGTAGTCGGACCGGCCATAGCGGCGGTTGACTGCCAAAGTGAAGTCGCAGATCTCCCGGCCCAGCGGCGTGCGGCGGACCTCACCCCGGCGGCAGATAGTGCCCTTGAGCTTCAGAAGGTTGGCGTGGGGCTCACAGGTCTCGCTCACCCGCTCGGCCAGCACCGTGATGACCAGCCGGGCGCCTACGCCGCTTCGGTTGTTGAAGGTGCGCAGGCTGCCCGTCACCTCCACCTCTTTGCCCCGCTCCACCGGACTTTGGCGCAGCAACCGTCCGGGCAGCTGGATGTTCAGCACATCCTGGTTGCCCGAAAGGCGCTCCACCGCAAGGGAAAAGAGATAAAAGCTCTCTTGATGGCTCACGTGGGAGAGCTTAGGGTTGGAGACCACCGTGCCCCGGAGGGTGATTTGGTTCAGATCCTGCCAAGAGTCCATGACGCAACGCTCCTTGTCTTCAGTTGCGTCAATCTATGCGTTTGGCGTCTGCTTTAGACCAGCCTAGCCCGATCTCCTTTGTGCCAGCCGACGGCGTTTGCCTCGTCGTAGTCCAGGTGGATATAGGCGGCAAACTTGTCGGACACCCGGACTACGGTATCTTCCAAAATGGCAGGACGGGCCGTCAGACACTTGATGCCCACGCTTTGGTTGTCGGTCACTCCAAGGCGCTTGGCGTCCTCTGGCGTCAGGTGGATATGCCGCTGGGCGATGATCAGGCCCTGGTCCAGCGTCACGGTCTTGTCCCCCACCCGCAGCGTGACCGGGCAGCTGCCCTGGATGTCTCCGCTCTGGCGGACGGGCGGCGTGAGGCCCAGGGTGCGGGCGTCTGTGGCGGACACCTCCACCTGGCACGCCTTTCGCTCCGGACCCAGCACGGCCACGCCCGTAAAGCTACCCTTGGGGCCGATCACATCCACCCGCTCGGCACAGGCATACTGCCCGGGCTGCGACAGCTCCTTGGCCGGCGTCAGCTGATGGCCCGGGCCAAAGAGAGTCTCCACCGCCTCCCGGGTCAGGTGGACGTGGCGGCCGGACGCTTCGATCTCAATGGTCAGCGCCCGGACCACCGCCTCCACGATGTCGCTCCGGCCAGTCAAGTCACACATCCTCGCCGCGGTGGGGCAGGATGCCATCTACCTCGGCGTGGGGCCGTGGGATCACATGGACGGAGATCAACTCCCCCACCTTCTCCGCGGCGGCCGCGCCGGCGTCGGTGGCGGCCTGGACGGCGCCCACATCGCCCCGGACCATGACGGTGACCAGGCCTCCGCCTACGGTCTCCTTGCCCACCAGCTGAACATTGGCCGACTTGACCATGGCGTCAGCCGCCTCAATTGCGCCGACAAGTCCCTTGGTCTCCACCATTCCTAACGCATTCGTGTTTGCCATATGCTTTCCTCCTTGTTCTGCCCCGGCCTTGGGGCTGTTTTTCGCAGGGGTTTCCTCTTGTAAGACCTCTTTCAAGGCCTGCTCGATCTTTGCCTGGGTCGCCTTTGCCGGTGCCTTGGGCTTGGCCTTAGGCTTTGGCTTGGCGGCCTCCCCAGGCTTTAGCGCAAGCGTGCCAGGGTCTCCCGGATGATCCGCTCCAGCTCCTTGGGCGAGATCTCCGCTTGGCAGTTGCTGTTGCCGCTCGGGCAAGACGCCTCACCTCCTCTCAAGTCCGCAAGCTCCCGCTTGCCCCAGGCCACCCGCTTGATGTTTACAAGGTCCAGGGGCCCGATGTTATTGGACGTAGACGATCCGCCCACAGCGCCGCAGCCCAGCGTCATCGCTGGAAAGAGATCGGTGGTAGCGCCAATGCCGCCCAGAGAGGCGGGGGTGTTCACCAAGATCCTGGAGGCGGGGACGGCGGCGGCGAACGTCTCCACCACCCCTTCGTCCAAGGCGTGGATGGCAAAGGTGTGGCCCGCGCCCTCATGGCGAAGGAGCTCCACGCACCGCTCCAGGCACTTGTCCTCGCTTTCCTCCACATAGTATGCCAAAATAAGGCCCAATTTTTCATTGGAGAAGGGATATCCCTTGCCCACGCCCTCTTCCGGCACCAGGAAGACCCGGGCGGAGTCGGGCACGCCGGTAAGGCCGGAGAGCCTGCATAGCTCTTTCATGGACTTGCCCACGATGGCGGGATTCATGGTGCCGTTGGAGCGAAGGACAAAGCCGGCCAGAACGTCCCGCTGGGTCTTGGAGAGAAAATAGCCGCCCTGGCGTTCAAACTCCGCCTGGACCTGGGGCGCGAAGTCCCGCGTTACCACAACGGACTGCTCGCTGGCACAGATGGTGCCGTTATCAAAGGTCTTGGAGTCCATGACCCGGTGGACAGCCTTGACCAGCTCACAGCTTTTGTGGAAGTAGGCCGGGCCGTTGCCCGCTCCCACGCCGATGGCGGGAGTGCCGGAAGAATAGGCTGCCTTCACCATCCCCGGGCCGCCGGTGGCCAGGATGAGCTTGGTGTCCCGGTGGCCCATCAGCTCCCGGGTCGCCTCCAGTGTGGGCGTTTTGATCACCGTCACCGCATCCACCGGCCCGCCGGCACGCTCTACGGCGTCCCGGACATAGTTCACCGCCTTGATAATGCATTTGAGAGCGTTGGGATGGGGGGAAAATACGATAGGGTTGCCCGCCTTGAGGCAGATCATGGCCTTATAGATCACAGTGGAGGTAGGGTTGGTGGAGGGCACCAACCCGGCCACCACGCCCATGGGGACGCCGAAGTCCCAGGTCTTGGTCTGGGTGTTCTTGCCCAGCAGACCCACCACCTTCTGGTCCTTGATGGCCTGGTAGATCTGGTCGGCGGCGAAGCGGTTTTTGATGACCTTGTGCTCCACCACGCCAAAGCCCGTCTCCTCCACCGCCAGCTGGGCCAGTTCCCTGGCGTGGTCCCCGCCGGTCTTGGCCACGGCGGTCACCATGCGGTCCAGCTGCTTTTGATCCATAGCCGCCAGTACCTCCCCGGCGGCCTTGGCCTTTTGGATACATTCTCGGGCCTCCTGAATGGAGGCTAGATCCTTGTCCATTCCCCTTTACACCTCCCTGGGCCGCGCGGCCACATCTCGCACCGTCTGGGCAAAGGCGGCGCAGGCCGCCTGGCAGGCCGACTGAGTGCCCGTCAAGAGCCCACCGCCGTAGTTGGTCTCGCTGGGGGGCTCGTAGAGAACGGCCAAACGAACGTCCGCGGCCTTCATAGCCTCGTCCAAGCCCTGGACCGCCTCTAATGGCGGGGCGATCAGGTAGGCCAGGGCCTCTCCCTCCCGGACCCCCGCCCCCTGGGAGAGGTAGCTCCCGGTGCGGGAAACAGTGTGGGCGAAGTAGACCACGCTGTCATCTTCGTTGGCGCTGACAAACCCCACGCCGCTTTCCAGAAAATCCACCGCGGCCTGGAGCCCCGAGCTGACCTCCGAGGGATTGGGTCCGGCCAGGATGCCGATGACCTCGCCGGCGTACTTGGTGGAAGCATTGGCTGCCCCGGCATAGAGGCTCTTGCCGTAGACCACCGAGACCTGAGACTTCTTGGTGGCCTCATCCAGCGCACAGTAGGTGGCGTCGTCGCAGTCGGTGGTAATGATGCCGATGGAGCGGTAGTCCTGGGGCAGCCCCAGCTGCTGGGCAATGGCCTCGGAGACATTGGCAATGACCCGGGTCGCCAGAATATTGACTTTGATCACATCTCCTGTCATGCTCTCAACTCCTTACGAAATCCACGCCGGAGGCCTTCTTTTCCAATATGGCCCGAATGAGCTCAGCGATGTGTGCCCCGGCCTCCACGGCGTTGGTGCCACCCTTGTGGATGTTGCTCACCACGGTGCGCTTGGACTCGGGAACACCCAGCCGGGGCTGATAGGTGATATAGGCGGACATACTCTCGGCAGTGACCAGGCCTGGCCGCTCCCCCACCAGCAGGCAGATCAGCTCACACTGGGTCAGCTCGCCGATGTGGTCCCCTGCCCCCACCCGGCAGAACTTCACAAAGGGCACCTCTGGGACCTCCATGCCGTAGCTCTTCAACCCTGCCCGGATGGCGTCGATACAGTCGGCGGCGTTTGTTTCGATGGCGGCGGAGCTGAGCCCATCGCCCACAGCCAGGATCACCTTGGGGCTCTGAGGCAGCTTTTGCTTCAAGATGGCCTGGTTTTCCTCGTTGAACCGTCGGCCCTTATCGGGCCTGGTCAGATATTCGTCCTTGTTTTCGCAGAGGGTCTGGACGGGGAAATAGCCGTGCTTGGCCGGGTAGTCCTCCGCCACCAGAGAGAAGACCGAGTCCTGGGCGGCGGCGTGGTCGGCCCGGAAGCGGAGCATGGTGGCGGTCTTATACCGCGCGCCGGCCCGGCCCAGACCGATGCGGGCGGGCGTGCGGGCCTTCAGGTCCAAAAAGGCGGGGCCGTTGACCGGGTTTTCGATGAGATACTGCTTACGAAGGTCCACCTCCGTAATATCGCTGTGACAGCCTCCCGCGCCTGTGCCGGGACTGGAAGCCTGGGCCGGATCGGGCTGGTGGATCTCTCCTTTGGGCGCGGCGTGAAGCTCCCCCCGGCCCGCCAGGTCCCGGACCATCTGCTCTACCATCTGTTTCAACTGCGTTTCATTCATATCCACACCCCCTTATGCCAGTAAAATAGACCCATCTCCGGCCCGGTCTGTCAGCTTGCCGTTTGCCACAAAGCCCATGTCCTCCAGCCACTTCTGGAAGGGCGGGATGGCCGTCAGGCCAAACATCTCCCGCAGGGCCGCGGTCTCATGGAAGCCGGTGGTCTGGTAGTTGAGCATCACATCGTCGCCATGGGGAATGCCCATGAAGTAGTTGCAGCCCGCGGCGGTGAGCAAAATGGCCAGGTCCTCGATGTCGTTTTGGTCGGCCTTCATGTGGTTGGTATAGCACGCGTCGCAACCCATGGGAATGCCGGTGAGCTTGCCCATGAAGTGGTCCTCCAACCCGGCGCGGATGACCTGCTTGGCGTCGTAGAGATACTCCGGGCCGATAAAGCCCACCACGGTGTTCACAAGGAAGGGCGAATACCGTTTGGCAAAGCCGTAACACCGGGCCTCCATCACCACCTGATCGGCGCCAAAGTGGGCCTCGCTGGAGAGCTCCGAGCCCTGCCCGGTCTCAAAGTACATCACATTAGGCCCCTCGGCGCTGCCATCCCGGAGCGCCAGGGCCTGGGCCTCGGCCAGGGTGGCGGCGGTAAAGCCAAAGGCCTCGTTTCCCTTTTGGCTGCCGGCGATGGACTGGAAGATGAGATCCGCGTGGGCGCCCCGGCGGATGGCCTCCATCTGGGTGGTCACATGGGCCAGTACACAGGTCTGTGTGGGGATCTTCCATTTGGTCCTGATCTCATAGAACCGCTCCAGGATACGCTTTACGCTCTCCACGCTGTCGTCCACCGGATTGAGCCCCAGCACCGCGTCCCCCGCCCCATAGGTCAGTCCCTCCAGCAGGGATGCCATGATGCCGTCAGGGTCGTCGGTGGGGTGGTTGGGCTGGAGGCGGCAAGACAGGGTGCCGGGCAGACCGATGGTAGTATTGCAGTGGGCGGTAACGGGCATCTTCTTTGCCGCGTAAACAAGGTCCATGTTGCTCATGAGCTTGGCCACGGCGGCGATCATCTCGGAGGTGAGGCCCCGGGAGACGCGGCGAATGTCCGCCGAAGTGGTCTTTTCACTCAGCAGCCACTCCCGTAGCTCGCTGACAGTCCAGTTGCGGATCTCGGCGTAGATCTTCTCGTTGACGTCGTCTTGGATGATGCGGGTGACCTCGTCGTCTTCATAGGGCACGGCGGGGTTTTCCCGCAGGTCGGACAGCAGCAGTTCACTCACCACCACCTTAGCCGCCACCCGCTCCTCGGCGGTCTCGGCGGCAATCCCCGCCAGCTGATCCCCGGACTTGGCCTCGTTGGCCTTGGCCAGGGCGGTTTTCACATCGGGAAATTCATAGACTTTTCCAAACAATTTGGTCTTCAATATCATCCTGGGTCATCCCCCTTTTTCAAATGCTAGTGTCTTGACCACCACCGGCAGCACCGTCCCACCATAGGCCGGGGCCAACAGGTCGATGTAGCTGCCCTGGGTGGCGTGGATGGCGTCCACGCACAGCAGCTTTCCGTGGGGCAATAGCGGATAGAGGCACTGCCCCAGGGCCTTGGCCATGTCGTTTTCCACCGCCACCACCGTGGTCTCCCCTGCCTCAATGAGCGGGGCAAGGCCCCTCCGGATGGCCTGGGCCAAGTGCCGGACTTCATCATAGCTGGGGTCCTTTAGCCCCGGCAGCGCCAGGCACACCGGGTTTTGCCCACCCTCGTCGGCGTATAGGGGTAGCGCCCGTTCCAACTCTATCTCAAGTGTCTCCACCGGGCACTCAAGGCGCAAGACCGGGAGGTTCTTGATGGGAAAGTCCACATCCCGGAAGAAGATGGTGGAGCCGGAGAGCTCGGTGGCATGGCTGCCCGCGCCCACTACGGTAGCCCGGATGGTCTCCTCCGTAGGCAGCAGCGCCGCCCCGGAACGCTCAAATTTTCGCCGGATGATCCGGCCCAGTAGCGGTCCGATATCGTCATAGGCAAAGTCATCGTCGCTGGGCGTCCAGATGCAGTCGGCCACGCCGCCAGAGAAAGTAAAGTACTGTGGCTTTACAGTCAGGTCGACGGTCTTATGGGTGATAAAGTGGGCCAGCCAGCGGCCCGGCTCCTTCAGACCCGCCGCCTCCAGCAAAGCGTCAGCCATGGCCTCGCAGGCCGGAGTCAACAGTTCCCTGGTGGCCGTTTTGCCCACGGTGAGACCGGGAAACTGGTCCTGGAGCTTTTTCATCACATAGGTGATCTTATGGGTCAGGGCATCTACCTTTACAAGCCGTCCGCCCACATCCAGACATCCCGTGTCCATCAGCTTCCCTTTGTGGTAGAGCGCCAGGTTGGAGGTACCGCCGCCTACGTCGAAGTGAAGGACCGCAGCGTGCTTTTCCTTGGAGAGCCTATCCACCCCCGCGCCCCGGGCTGCCAGCAGGGATTCCAGATCCGGCCCCGCCGTGGCCACCACAAAGTCCCCCGCCAGCCCCGCCAGAGCCTCCAGTACCTCCCGGGCGTTCTCCTTCCGGGCGGTCTCGCCGGTGATGATGACCGCGCCGGTCTGGAGGCTGTCCCGAGTGACCCCCGCCTTGCGGTACTCCTCCTCCACCAGGGCCCGAACGGCATTGGCGTCGATGCGGGTGTCGGACAAAAGGGGGGTAAAGTGGACGGTTGAGCGGTAGATCACCTCTTTTTCCGTGATGTCTACCCTCGGGACCGCCCAGGGGCTGGCCTGGTTTTCCAGTTTCAGCCGGGAGAGCACCATCTGGGTGGTGGAGGTGCCCAGGTCCAGCCCCACGGACAACAGCTCTCCGGTCACCCCACCACCCCCTTGAGGATGGCTTCCACCTCTCGAGCTGTAAAGGGTTTTACGTTTACAACCATACAGGGGTCCTTCATGGCATCTGCCGCCACCTGCGCCAGGTCCACCGACCCGGGCAGCCGCTCCGGGATGCCCAATCTACGCCCCAGCCGCCGCAGCGCGCCGGACAGAGAGCGGTAGTTGGGACTAAGACCGCAGAGCTTAGCCAGCTGAGCGTACCGTTTTGCCGTAGGCGGATGCTGGGCGTTGGCCTCGATCACTTGGGGCAGTAAGATGGCGTTGACCCGGCCATGAGGCGCGTGGATCTTCGCGCCCAGAGCGTGGGCCATGGCGTGGCAAGCGCCCAGGCCCGCGGCGTTAAAGGCGATCCCCGCCAGAGCCGAGGCAAAGAGCATATCCTCCTTGGCCGTCATATCGCCCGAGAAGGCGGCGGGCAGCTTGGTATAGGCGGTGGCAAAGGCTCGCTGGGCCAGAGCGTCTGTAAAGGGGTTTGCCTTGCTGGCCACATAGGCCTCCGCGGCGTGGGTGAGTACATCCATCCCCGTGTCGGCGGTGACGCTCTGGGGCACGCCCGCCAAAAACTGCCCGTCCAGAATGGCCACATCGGGCACCAGAGCGTCGTCCACCAGGGGATACTTCACGCCGTGGGCGGCGTCGGTGAGGACGCTGAAGGCGGTGACCTCACTGCCGGTGCCGGCGGTGGTGGGGATACACCATAGCGGGACACCGTGCTCTCCCTGCCACACCAGGCCCTTGGCGCAGTCCATAGCCGAGCCGCCGCCAAAGGCCACCACCGCCTGGGCGTCCAGGGTCCGCAGGGCAGTCACGCCCTGGGCCACCATCTCCAAGGTAGGCTCACCCTTGACGGCGTCAAATATAGCGGTCTCCGCCCCGCTCAGGGCCGCCGTGACCCGGTCCAGCAAACCGTTTTGAGCCAAAAAATGATCGGCCACCACCAGCACGCGAAGCCCCTTCAGCTCGCCCAGGGCCGTTAAAGCGTCCGGGCCCCACACCAACCGGGTCCGCAGCCGCAGTTCGTCCATACTCATCCCTCCAGTCGCCTCTAGTATGGCCCGGAGACTGGGAATTATCACTTCTTTTTCCCGGTACTGGACGGCGTGGCAAAAATCTGCTATACTGCTTGGGAAACTCTGGGATGGGAGATGGGCTTGTGATCGTTGTCGTCACGGCGCTGGCGCTGTGGGTCGCTCTGGGCGTTTACTTTCTGGGGGAAAAGGGACTGGAGCGGTCCCTTTTCTGGCTGTGCGTCGGAGCGCTGGCAGTAGGCGCGGCAGCGCGATTTTTCTGCATGGACCACATCACCTCCGACTACACCGACTTTCTCTCCCAGTGGGTACAGTTTTTCCGGGATAACGGCGGCTTTGGCGGCATCCGGCTCTCGGTGGGCGACTATAACGTGCCCTACCTCTACCTCATGGCCGCCATCTCCTACTTTGCCGTCCCCGACCTCTACCTTATCAAGCTCATCTCCATCTTCTTCGATCTGCTCCTGGCCTTCTCGGCCATGCGGCTGGTGAACTTGGCCTTCCCCGAAAAGAAAAAGACCGCCGCGGCGGTCTTTTGCGTGACGCTGCTGCTGCCCACGGTGATCCTCAACGGCGCTTACTGGGGCCAGTGCGACAGCATTTATGGCGCGTTGACCCTGCTGGCTTTGGCCGATGCTTTGGACCACCATCCTTGCCGTAGCGTCCTCTGGCTGGGGGTGGCCTTCTCCTTCAAACTCCAGGCCATCTTCCTTATTCCCCTGTGGTGCGTGCTGTGGTATTCCGGCCGGGTGAAGTTCCGGCATCTGCTCCTCTTCCCGGTGTCGTATTTTGCCACCATCCTGCCCGCGCTGCTGCTGGGCAAGCCCCTGGGGGATATTCTGGGCGTCTATTTCAACCAGATGGGCCTCTACAATGACCGCCTCACCCTAAACGCTCCGTCGCTCTACGCTCTGATCCCCTACGGTGCGGAGGTAGACGGCCCCTTCTGGGCCAGGGTGGGTATCTTCGCCGCCTTTGCTCTGGTGCTGGCTCTGCTGGTGGGACTATTCTTTGTGCGCAAGCGCCTGACCAACGCCCACATCCTCACCGCCGCGCTGGTCCTGGCCATTGGCGTGCCGCTGCTGCTGCCCCATATGCACGATCGGTACTTCTTCCTGGCCGAGGTATTGTCGGTGGTATGGGCCGTAGGCGCATACCACCGCACACCGGTCCCGGTGTGCGTTCAGATCGCCTCCCTGGGCGGCTACCACGCCTATCTCGTTCTTCGCTACGCCTTCCCCATGGCCTGGGGCGCATGGGGTATGCTCTTCAGTCTGCTGGCGGTCTTGTCGACCCTTGTGTGGTCCCTCCTGCCGCCCCCCCGCCGCCAGGCGGCACAGTAAAAATAGAGACAAAGAAAGGAGAGGGCCTGAGCCCTCTCCTCTTTTTTGCTGTATGCGCTATCCTCTCTCCTCGTACACATACTTCGTCTTCTAGCTTCTCAGCACTATCAGTGTGTAAAGTACAACTCCGCGTAATCTTCCTGCTCTCCCATGGCGTTGTAGACCCATCCGCCAAGGCCATAGCCATCATAGTAGAGATCGATCCAAAGTGCCGGATCACTGCCACTGGTATCGCCACCGCTCAGGCAACCGTCCTCGTACAGGGTAACGGAAAAGCTGGTATTCTCCATACTTGGTATGCCGTCCTCGACTAACATCTGAATGAATGTACAGGTCCCTACGGCGCTTCCGGGTGGGCAGGAAATCTCCAGGCCATACATCCTGTCATCACAGGACCAGCTGCCAATATAGTCGCTCCAGCTGACGCTCTGCTTCTCCGGGGTTGGGGCCGGGGTCTGGATCGGGACCGGAGTCGGGGCCGGAATCGGTGTGGGAGTCGATCTGGCATAGCTGGTTGTGGTGCCCGATGAAGCGCTCTGTCTCGTTGTAGTGCCGGCCGTGTTGGGCATCTGCCCGGAGACAAAGACGGTCAGGGCGATGGCCAGACAAATGCCAATAATAGCGCCAAAGATAGCCTTAAACTCGCCGGTGCTTTCATTCTGCTGGGGGAGTTGAATACCCGTCCGGTGAGTCAGTTCCTCTTGGAATTCTTTCAGAGGAGCGGGCTTCAGCGCATCCAGTATGATTCTCTTTTCCGCACCATCGACCGTCCCGGTTATGACCAGACGGTGGTGGAAGAGATTGAAGCGCACCCACCACACCGTCAAGGCGCACAGCCCCGCGAGAAACAGCGCGGTCAACATCAGCTCCGTTCCACCGATAGCGAGAGAGACACCAAACAAGGGCAGCGAGAGCAAGGCCACAAAGGTAGACAGCATCCAACTGACCGCAGTCCATATCACAAAGGACGCTTTGGATGCTAGGGTGATCTTGGAGATGCCCTCCAAGGGCATCTCCTCCTCCACCATGTCAGTCTGCCCGAGGATCTTGCTGGTGGAGGTACAGCGCAGGCGCTTTTCATCCAACTCAGCATGGATGTCCATGTGCATACTCCAGCGCATCATAGCGCGCCGGTAGGCCCAGGAAAAGTCTCTCCAGGCACTATCTTCCGAGACGGCAGAACCTTGACGCTCCGGGGCTGGGGCCAGTTGAGTCGGAACAGCCGACGGCACGCTTTTTACCGGTTTCGGCTTCTCCTCTGGGTCCCAATAGGTGCCACAATAGACACAGTGCTCGTACCCGGTCACGGTGGGCTTGCCGCACCGTGGACAAATTTCAGGGACCGTTACCGGCTTCTTGGGCGCAGGCTCCGGCTCTGAGGCTGGAGCCGGAGTAGGTTCCAACTTAGGTTCCGGCTCCGGCACGGGTTCAGGCTCCTGACTCAGCCGGACGCCGCAGTAAAGGCAAAAGTCGTCACCCGAGTCGACCATTTTGCCGCAGGATGGGCAGACGGGAATGGCAACCTTTGTCCCGCACTTGGGGCAAAAGCCCGCCTCAGGCGGTAGCTCCCTGCCGCAGTTCATACAAAAGCTCATAATTTTTCCTCTCTCTGTTTGGCTGGATGCGGGCTTATCGCTTGCGCCAGCTGGTAAGCACGGTGCCATCCTCTGACTGGATGCTGATCTCGGTGTCCGAGATAAAGGATACCGGCATTCCCGCCGTGACCCCTCCGCCATAATCCAGCGTCAGTTTTTTGCCGTCGTAGCTCCAGTCCCCTGTCTCAAAATCATCGAAAGCACTAAGGTTAAAGGTACCCTTGTTAGTCAGGTCCATCCGTATATCGCCCTTGTCCACACCAGTGGATTCATCACCAACGATCATATAGTAAGCGTCCCAGGTCCCCACCAGCTTGTCGTCCTGGCCCGACCCGCCGCAGCCAGACAGGCAGACCAAAAGAGCCACCGCCAGCACAGCAACGGCCAACCACTTACCTCCAACCTTCACGATCCTTTTCATGTTCCTTTCCTCTCTTTCTTTAAATTGATCCCAGCAGCTTTGCCAGGCCGATCACGATTCCATAGCACAGCCCGTAGCCGCACAGAAAACCGGTAATGAGCCGCCTGATATTGGTGGACTCCCGCCAGTTCAGAGCCTGCACGCCCCAATCCAGCAGCATCAGCCCACAAAAGGTGGGCACGACCCATAGTGGCGGGTGCAGCCACTTTACGCTCAATAGCGCCAAGAGCTGGCCCAGGTAGACCCCGGTGCACCGGGCACAGACAGGAAATTGCTTCCCCCGGAAAAAGAAACTGCGCTGGGGCATCTGGTGGCACCCGGAGGCCCGGCCCAGAAGCATACAAACGCGGTAACGGGTCATGACTGACTCAATTGCTCAAAGAAGCTGTCTAAAAGATCCCCACCCAACCAAAGGAGTAGGATCATAAGTATCTCCGAGATAAGCAGGATCTTGACCGGGGACATATTGGGTGGCAGGATCTCCTCCATGGGATAACCCAACTCTTTCTCGACTTCCTCCGACACCATCCCATAGACGACCAGTGGGCTAAATGCCCAGAACACCGCGAAGATCCAGCTCCAGCCATAAGCGAACATTCCCACCGAGATGACCAGGCCGATGATCGCCGCGCCGGTACCATAGCTGGTGCCAAGGGCAATTGCCTTTTCCAGGGCGTCTTTCTGCGAGAGGTGCTGCTTGCCGCAAGAGCGGCAGACCCACACCACCTCGTTTTTCAAATCGATCTTGCTTCCCTTTCCTCCAATCCCACACAAAAGGCCAATAGGTCCCAGCATACACATTCCGCAACAGCCGTCGCTGACACTGTACCCACCGCCGCTAGCCTTGCCGGTGGTGCGGCTGACGGGCTGGCAATCTGTCCCGCCACAGTGGGGACACACGGTGTCCTGGTGCTTGCCGTCTGTCACCGGTGTAGACGTCGCCGGCTCCGTGGCATTATGGTATGTAGCGTCGCTTTGCGGTGGCAAGGGCTCCAGAATAGGGGCAGAGTTCGTTTCTGGTCCCGCTTCTTTCCTGGGCGCTTGCGTCTCTAAGGGACTTCCGCACTTCCGGCAAAACTTCGCGCCGGATGGATTTCCCTCGCCGCAGTTGGAACAATTCATATTTCTCCCTCTCTTTACATAACGTTTTTCATTATCTTATGGCACATTTTAACACATCCCTTTTCTGTTTACAATACCTAAAAAGGGGTGTTATACGATAATGGAGAAAAAACAGTTGATCGAGATCGGACAGCGGCTGCGGCAGCGGCGCAATGAGCTGGGGCTGACCCGGGAGAGGATGTCCGAGCTGGCCGACATCGGCGCGGGCTACTATGGCCAGCTGGAGGTGGGCACCTCCCAGATGTCGGTGGACACCCTGCTGAAGCTCTCGGGCGTCATGCACCTGCCTATGGAATATATCCTGCTGGGCCAGGGCTGGGAGCCGGGAGACCCCAGCGCCGTCATCGACCTGTTGAAGCGGTGCACCCCACGGGAGCTGAAGCTGGCCGAGGAAGCCCTCAAGCTCTTTTTGATGAAGCGGGACGATACCGAATGATAACATGACGAAAGAGCAAAAAGGTTAGCCGGCGGCTAACCTTTTTGTGCTATAATGGTGTAAAATCGGAGCGAGGTGATGGAGATGAAGACCACCGACGAGCTGATCCATGAGATCAAGGCGTCAGATGATATCCTGGGCTACCTGGAGAAAAACAGCGGTGAGATGCAGGTGGACAGCCTGCCGTCTTACTTGAAGGACTGGCTGAACAGAAAGGGCCTGACCAAGGCCGATGTGGTCCGCCGCTCCAACCTGAACCGGGCCTACGTCTACCAGATCTTCCTGGGGCGGAAGTACCCCTCCCGGGATAAGGTCATCGCCCTAGCCTTTGGTCTGGGGCTGGACGCCGAGGAGGCCCAGACCCTTTTGAAGCAGGCGGGCTACCGGGAGCTATACCCGCGAGACCCGCGGGACGCCCTGCTGCTCTATGCCTTTAGCCAGGGGCAGGGCATTTTGGAGGCCAATGAGCTCCTCTACGACCACAATATCGAAGTGCTGGAATAGAAACGCCGCCGACTCAGCAGTGAGCCGGCGGCGTTTTTTAGAAGATGGGCGTGTCGAACACATCCAGGTCATAGAGGGCCAGGATCAGCGGGCCGGTCCATGTGGGGTAGTCGCCGCAGTCCTTGGCTGGAATACAGACCATCTCACCCTCTGGAGAGACGACCACAAGGCCCAGGAAGTGTCCATACCGATACTCCCCGGTCCGATAGGAATGCTCTAGTTCGAAAACGCCGAAGATGGGCCAGTCCGGCTCCGCCTCATAGCCGGTGAAAATGGCAGTCTGTTTGGGGAGTTTCTCCTCCAGATAGGCGATGTACGGTGCAAGTTCGCCGGTAAATCTTCTGTGCCGGACCCAGTCGGCCTCCTTCAGCTTGTCGATGTCTACCGTGGAAAAGATCCGGGGCCGGTCAAACCACTCCATCTCAAAAAGAAGGTAGTGGAAGGTCTCCCGCATCTCTCCGTCGGTGGCAAAGCCGTAGCTCAGGATGGCGACGTAGTAGAGGATACGAAGACCGATCAAAAGCAGGATGGGCCGCAAAAGCCACCGCTTGGCCCGTCCCCGCCAGATGGCCCGGCGGACCTGGGAGGCCGAGTGGTAGCGATCCTTGGGGTCCAGGGCGGTACACTTGCGCAGCAGCTTTTTCCACCGCCGCTTCCGTGCCAAGGGTCCCAGCAACTGGCGGAAGGTCACGCCCATGGCGTAAATGTCCGTCCGGGCGTCGGTCTGGGCAAAGCCGTACTGCTCCGGCGGCGCGTAGCCACGGGTGCCTAGGAGCCGGGTGTCCTGCTCCGCTGTCTCCCGCTCCTGCCGGGCGGCGTCGAAGTCGATGAGCCGCAGATGGCCGTCAGCGGCTAGCATCAGGTTGGAGGGCTTGATGTCCCGGTGGAGGATGCCGTGGCCGTGCAGAAACTCCAGCACGCCGCACAGCTCCAATAAAAGCCGGGTCAGCTGCCCCTGGCTGAGACTGGCGCGGTCCAGCGTGACCCCCTCGATGTACTCCTCCAAAATGACCGTCCTGTCCTCCTCTAGCGTCACCTCTTCGATCCGGGGCAAATAGGGGTGGGCCAAGGTCCGCAGCTGGGTGTAGACCAGATATTGTCCTTGCAGCTCCTTGCGGACATACCGCTTACCCGTCTCGGCGTCCCGCACCAGCACGACCCGGCCCCGCTCGGAGTGATGTAGGACCTCCACTTCCTCCATGGCGCTCCCCCCCTCCATGCCAGTTTAGCACATTTGGCGGCGTCTTGGAAGACGCTGCGTAAAAAAGAGACGCGCCAACTTGGCGCGTCTCTTCCCTGTAGACCCTGGGCACGCTCTCTACCCCTGCCCCAGGAGGAGGGGCTGGAACTGCTCCCCGGCCAGGGCCTTCTCCAGCGCGTCGGGCACCAAGGAGAAGTCGGCCACCAGGCTAGTGGGCTTACCCGATGGGTCGTCCTGGCGGAAGGGGACAAAGTAGACGTTCTTCCGGCCCAGCAGCGCACCGATGTTGGGAGCGGCGGCAGAGAGACCGTCGTTGGTGGATGGGGCCAGCACCAGGGGCCGGCCATTTCGCAGGTGGGCCTTGGCGGCCAGGGTGACAGAGGTGTCGGCCACACCGTGGGCCAGCTTGGCCATGGTATTGCCCGTGCAAGGACAAATGACAAGGGCGTCCAGCAGCTTTTTGGGGCCAATGGGCTCGGCGTCTTTGACGCTCTGGATGACCCGGCAGTCGCAGATGCGCTCCATCTCCCGCATGAAGTCGTGGGCGTTTCCAAAGCGGGTATCGGTGTCCGCCACCATCTCCGAGACGATGGGGACCACCCGCTCATAGCGGGCCTTGACCGCCTCCAACGCGGTCATGGCTTTAGATAATGTACAAAAGGAGCCGCAAAAGGCGAAGCCTACCGTGATTTGCTCCATGGTGACACTCCTTCAATTCTCTTCTCGCAGCATATTGTAAATGGTATCCCGGATGGCCGCTCCGGCACTGACCGGAGCCACCTTACCAGGTAGAGACAGCGCCCACACGCACCGCACGCCCAGCTCCGCCGCACCCTGGAAATCCACCCCGCCGGGCTTGGAAGCCAGGTCTATGACCAGACACCCCTTCTTGAGCTGGACCAGCAACTCCCTGGACAAGACCCGGCTTGGGACGGTGTTGACCACCAAGTCAAAGCCCAAAAGGCCGCCGGACAGCTCGCCCAGGCGCAGCGTATCGTGGCCGTAGGCCTCCGCCCAGGCCAGCGCGTCATACCGCCGGGCACACACGGTGACCCGCGCCCCCAGCGCGGCCAGACGGTGGGCCGTCAGCTGGCCCACCCGGCCATAGCCCAGCACCAGCGCCCGGCAGCGGTGCAACGTTATCCCCATCTCCTCCAAGGCGATCTGCACCGCCCCCTCGGCAGTGGGTACGGCGTTGGCTACGGCCAGTTCCTCACGGGTAAAGTAGTCGTGGACGGTGAGACCGTGGCGGGCGGCCAGGGAGAAGGCGCGGTCATCGGCCCGCCCGCCGCAGAGGTACTGCTGGGGCCGCAGACGGGCAAAGAGGTCGTCAAGCAGCTGGGTCTGGGGACACAAGGGCGCGTTCAGCGCGTCCCCCTCGCCCCGAACGGGCAGGGGCAGCACCACGCAGTCGGCCCGGTCTATGCCCTCCAGGCTCTCAGAGCGCTCCACGCTCTGGGGCAGTTCCGCCTTGTCCAAGCACCAGGTCGCCACCCGGTGGCCGTCCTCAGTCAAGGCCGCCGCCAGGGCCGCCTGCCTCTGGTCGCCGCCCACTACCCAAAAATACCGCTGCCGCATCCGTCATCCCTCCTGTGAGTCACTGCCCTACATCCTATGCGGCGCCCGCATTGCGGGTATCTTGTCCCAAAGCGCATCGGCAGGGTATATAAGAAAAGGCGGCGTCACTGTGGACGCCGCCTTTGATGGCTATCAGTCGCTCAGCTTTCCCCAAACTGCCACGCTGGGAGCCAGTGGAGCTTCGTTGGTCCCGATCCAAAACAGCTTTACATGGGCGGCATCCGAAAAGATCCGGGCCTCCGGGCTGTCGGCATTCAGTATCTTGACCTCCGCAAACCGCCCATCGTCATCATAGCACCCCACCAGTACCTTCTCCCCCGTCTGCGCTGTCGCGGGGAACTTCACGCTGACCGCACCGTCAGTGGTGACAACCCAAGCCGGAGCGGCGGCGCCGTCGGTCTCAAAAGTTCCCGTTTGTTGGATAGGGGGCGAGTCATCGCCCACAGTCAGGGTAAAGGACGCGGCCAGGTCTGTTTCGCCGGTGGTATACGCCCCGGGGACGACTACCTCGATCCGGTATACGCCGTCCGGGACCGGGTCAGAGAAGGAGGTCGCGGCATAGATCTGGAATTCATCTCCGTTTCCCGTATCGCCCACATACAGATGCAGTCCGGCGGCTTCATAATAATAGTCCTCCGCGTTGTACGAGGCCTCCTGGCCGTTCACCCGAAGGGTCAGCGGGATCTCCTCGATCCACCCTCCGTCGCCGGACCAGCCGGTATGCAGCGGCACGATGATCTCCATGGCTCCGCTGTCCGCCGAAAGGTCCTCCGGGGCAAGGCTTTCCAGTTTTGCGTCGCCCTCCTCTTGCACCGGGATCGTCCAGTTGCCGTCCTCGTCACGGGTCAACGCCATATCAAGCTGGTTGGCATAAGGAAGAAGCACAAACGCGCCGTCTTGGGAATTTGGCGCCTGGATATAGCAATGTCCCTGCGTCGGCAAAGTCGTGGACTGGGTGTCGTCATAGTTGGTGTAGCCGATGGCCACCTTGGTGGTCCCGGTCACGGTGCCGGCAATGGGCAGGGTCTGGCCCTGATCCAAGATAAGAATACCGCCGCCGCTAAAGTCGCCGAGGGTGGGAATTCTCCCCGCAAGAGCCTTGAGGTTCAGCCTCGCACCGCCAGCCAAAGAGACGGCGGCGCCGTCCAAGCTGTGGCTTCCGCTCTTCAACTCAAGATCACCCATTTCCACCGACAGGCTGGAAAGGGCGGAAAAGGTTCTGGAAATCGCGTAGCTGCTATCGCTGCGATAATTCACGCGGGTCTCTCCCGCTCCCGCGCCCTCCACATCGGGAGCGTTGCCATTGACGCTGACAGAGCCGGAGACGGTATAACGCGCCGCGTCCGACAGCGTCACCTTTCCGTTGGGCGCGCCCACGGGGATGCGCTGCTGGGCGCCGCAGGCGTAGATTGTCCCTATATCTCCGCTTCCCTCAATATGGATCACCGCGTCGCCGTCAAATTCATTGACCGGGCCGTTATTCTCCGGGCCGTTGGTGCTCTCGTTCATTCCACCCATGCACAGGTTGCCCGCGTATATATTCCCCTTGCCATAGGTGTCGAATTTTTGAAGGGTCGTACTTCCCTTGATGCGGATCGTCCCCACCTGGCCGGGAGCGGGCACCGGGGTCGCGAAGGTCTCTTGATTACTGTTGACAAAGCCGCCGCAGAAGAGGTTGAAGGAGAAATTGCCGCAGGCCACATTCTCCAAGGTCAGCGTATGTCCGTTGGCGACGATGGCGTTGCGGACATTGCTGGTGAAGTGCAGGGTGGTATCCCGGAAGGTCACATCTCCGCCCAACACAATGCCTCCGGCCCGGATGACCACACTCCCGCCGGTGATGGTCACATCCTTATCAATGACCCAGGGATGGTCATTGGCTGTCTGAACGCCGCCATCTCCCACAAGCACAATGGTGTCGCCGTCCTTCACCGTTCCCTGGGTGAAGAGATGGAGCAAGCTTTCCTGGTCGGCAACGGTGTGGGTCGTTCCCCCTTCGGCGGCAGCTCCCGTCCGGGGCAGCCAAAGGGCAGCCAGGCAGAGCGCAAATAAAAGGGAAAGCAAACGAAGTGACTTTTTCACCAGATCAGTCCTCCTCTTCCTCATTGGCTGAGCTCCAAAGTCAGGGACACCGGACAGTGGTCGCTGCCGTGGATCTCCGGGTGGATGGCGGCGGTGCGGAGCCTATCCATCAGACGCCGCGAGGTCACAAAATAGTCGATGCGCCAGCCGGCGTTGTTCTCCCGGGCGTGGAAGCGGTAGCTCCACCAGGAATAAGCGCCGGTCAGATCGGGATAGAAGTGGCGGAAGGTGTCCACAAAGCCCGAGTCCAAAAGGTCGCTGAACTTCTCCCGCTCCTCGTCGGAAAAGCCGGCGCTGCCCCGGTTGGGACCGGGATTTTTCAAGTCGATCTCCTCATGTGCCACGTTCAGGTCGCCGCAGAGGATCACCGGCTTTTTCTTGTCCAGCTTCAAAAGATACCGCCGCAGGGCGTCCTCCCAGCTCATGCGGTATTCGATGCGCTTGAGGCCGTCTTGGGAGTTGGGGGAGTAGACCGTGACCACAAAGCAGTCCGCCAGCTCCAGGGTAATGGCCCGGCCCTCGCTCTCATGGTGGGGGTCGTCGATGCCGTAGCGGACGTCCAACGGCTCCAGCCGGGTGAAGATGGCCGTGCCCGAGTAGCCCTTTTTCTCCGCGCTGTTCCAAAAGAGCCGGTAGCCGGGCAGGTCCAGGCTGATCTGGTCTGGCTGGAGCTTTGTCTCTTGCAGACAGAACACATCGGCGTCCAGGGCGGCGAAGCTCTCTAAAAAGCCCTTTTGCATACAGGCCCGCAGACCGTTGACATTCCACGATACCAGCTTCATCTTCCATCCTCCTCCGGCTGGGGCCCTTGATACTCCAAGAGGTCGCCCACCTCACAGCTCAGCACGTAGCACACCTTGGCCAAAAAGTCCAGGTCCGCCATCTCCACGCTGACGCCCTTATAATAGCGGTCCACCACGTCGTATTTCACGCCGGTGAGCACGCTGAGCCGGTTGCGGGTAAGTCCGCGCTGGTCCAGGAGCTGGGCCAGCTTCACCCGGATGCGGCCATATTCCTCCGTCTGGTAGCGGATGATGCTCTTGGGTCCCTCCATGCGGCAGCGCCTCCTCTCTTCTTTTCCTATTTTAACAACGGATACCCCTATTGACATTTCCCTTATTTTAGTATACCCTTACAAAAGGGTAGTTCGTCCATGAAAGGGAACCACTCCCAGTCCCTGTGCGTCTAAATACTAGTCATAGTTTCTTCACAGAATCTTTAGGATTTTATCCAGATTGTAACTACCCACTCCGATGGCAAAGTGGTATAATTCTTTTCGATCTCGCCTGATATGTTAAAATGCCGAGTTTTCGGCCCGAAATAAGGAGGACATTGGACTATGAGCGAGGAAGTCAAAAGCACGGCTGTGGGAACTGCCGTTGCTCCGGAGGCGACCGCCCCGGCTGAGAAGAAAAAGCCTGCGGGCAAGAAGCGGAAAAAGCGCCACCTGACCCGCAACATCATCATCGCGGTGGTGGTGCTGGCGGCCTTATGCGTAGGCGGATATTTCCTGTTCAGTTTTCTGGGGCAAAGTAAGGAATCGGACAGCCAGATGATGACCCAGACCGCCGACTTTGGCTCCATCCAGTCCTCGGTCCAGGGCTCCGGCTCGGCCAGGAGCAAGGAGAGCGCCGCTATCACCCTGCAAAACGCGGGCACGGTACAGAAGCTCTACGTCGCCGAGGGCCAGATCGTCAACGAGGGTGATCCCCTCTACGAGGTGGTCTCCCCCGCTGCCCAGGAGGCACTGGACGCGGCGCAGAAAAAGCTCCAGGACCGGCAGGACGCCCTGGTCAAGGCCCAGAAGACCCTGAGCGAGGACCAGCAGACCTATAACGACCTGCTGGAGGACCAGAGGCTCTCCAACGACGCCCGGTTCGTCAAGGCGCCCTTCTCCGGCCAGCTGCGGGAGACAGCCCGCTACCGGGTGGGCGACAAGGTCACCCGGGGCGAGAAGGTGGCGATGCTGGTCAACGATCGGAAGTTCCGCATTCCCTTCTACTTCTCTTACGCCTATGAGGGCCAGATCGCCGTGGGCCAGAGCGTGCAGGTCACCGTCAGCGGCAGCGACGTTCAGGGCGTCATCGAAGAGGTGAACATGGTCCGCCGGGTCACCGCCGAGGGGACGCTGCTCTTCGAGGCCGTGGCCGTCATCGACAATCCCGGCGCCCTCACCGAAGGGCTCACCGCCTCGGCCTCCCTCACCGGCTCTGGCGGCGCCGCCATCTACCCCTATGACAATGGCAAACTAGAGTTCTACCAGACCCAGGAGATCTGGACCGAGGCCGCCAAAGCCAGCAGCGACCGGGAGCCCACCCTGGTGGAGTCCACCAGTCTGCGGGACTATGCGGACGTCACCCAGGGCCAGGTGCTGCTGACCCTGTCGGCGGAGGACTTCAGCCGGGACATTGAGAACGCCCGGGAGCAGGTCCGGCTGAGCCAGGATAACATCACCGCCGCCCAAGAGGGCGTGACCGACGCTGTCAAGGATGTGGAGGACGCGCAAAAGGCCCTGGCCGACTTCTCCGCCACCGCCCCCATCTCGGGCACGGTCACCTCCTGCACCCTGGTGGAGGGTCAGGAGGTCAAGAGCGGCGACACGGTCATCACCATCTCCAACAACACCACCATGGTGGTCACCATCCAGGTGGACGATCGCAACATCGCCTACGTCAAGCCCGGCATGACGGTGGACCTCCAGAGCGACCGGGGCGACGGCGCTACCTTTGTGGGCACCGTCACCAAGATCGATATGTCCCTCTCCGGCGACGCCATGGGTAACGGCATGACCAACTACCCCGTCACCCTGGAAGTGGACAATATGGACGGCTCGCTGCTGGAGGGTATGTGGCTCAACTACTCCTTCGTCACCAGCCAGTCCGATAATTGCATTACCGTGCCTATGCAGAGCGTGAAGTACATGAGCCTGGAGGACGGCGAGACCGCCTCGGTGGTCTTCATCCAGGCCGACAGCAAGCCGGAAAACGCCGTGGACGTGGACATTCCCGAGACTATGCCCGGCGAGACTCCCACCTACCCCAGCGAGAGCGACGGCTATTATCCCGTGCCGGTAGAGACCGGCCTGTCGGACAACTATAATGTAGAGATCAAAAGCGGTCTTAATGGCGGCGAGACCGTCTTCGTCTCCTACATTATGACCCAGGCCTGGGGCTAAGGTGAACATCATGCTCATCGACATCAAAGACCTCTACAAGATCTATAACGAGGGCAAGGAAAGCGAGGTCCGGGCGCTGGACGGCGTGAGTCTGCAGATCCAGCGGGGCGAGTTCGTCTCCATCATCGGCCAGTCCGGCTCGGGCAAGTCCACGCTGATGAACATTTTGGGCTGTCTGGATATCCCCACCTACGGGGATTATCACTTGAACGGCACCGACATCACCGAGCTCACCGACAAGCAGCTGGCCCACATCCGAAATAAGGAGATCGGCTTCATCTTTCAGGGCTACAACCTCATCCCCGAGCTGAACGCCCAGGAGAATGTGGAGCTGCCCCTTATCTACCAGGGCGCGGGCATGGAGACCCGCCGGGAGCGGGCGGAGGAGGCCCTGGAGCGGGTGGCCATGTATGACCGCCGCCACCACCGCCCCAGCGAGATGTCCGGCGGCCAGCAGCAGCGGGTGGCCATCGCCCGGGCCATTGCCACCCACCCGGCCATCATCATGGCCGACGAGCCCACCGGCGCTCTGGATTCCAAGACGGGCCTTCACGTGCTGGAGATCCTGCACTCCCTCCACCAGGAGGGCTCCACCATCATCCTCATTACCCACGACAACTCCATTGCCGCCACCGCCGAGCGCATCGTCCGGCTCTCCGACGGCAAGGTCGTGGCCGACGGCACCAGAGAGGAGGTCATGGCGTGAAGATCGGACAGGCTCTCAAAATGGCCCTGAAATCCCTCTCGACTAAGAAAGGCCGCAGCTTTTTGACCATGCTTGGCATCATCATCGGCATCGCCGCGGTCATTGCCCTGGTAACCTATGCCCAAGGCCAGAACGCGGCGGTAAAGGCCCTTTACGACAGCCAAGGCTCCAATGTACTGAATGTCTACGCCTACAGCTACTCCGGCGGCAGCGGCGCGGACGATGTGGGGCAGATGCTCTATGACTACTGTCTGGGGCTGGACGATGTGGTGGGCGTGACTCCCAACGGCAATGTATGGCGTGACCTTACTGTCTCTTACGGCGCCAAGACTCTGGCCCGCCAGGACCGCTACGGCATGGGTTCGGTGGCTATCATAGGCGGCGGGATCGCCGTAGACGGCGGCGTGGGCGGCCAGGACGACCACTACCCCACCTTTGCCCTGGGCAACGACAAATACGGCCTTTGCAACAACTATCAGATCGCCAAGGGCCGGGAGCTGAGCTATCTGGAGATCGAAAACATGGCCCAGGTGTGCGTGCTGGGGGCGGACACGGCGGAGTACCTCTTCTCCCTGGCCGACCCCATCGGCAAGAACATCAACATCAACGGGATGCCCTTCCGGGTGGTGGGCGTTTATCAGAGCAAGGCCGCCGGCGTAGACGTAGGTGACGGCGAGGAGGGCCACTGGGTGACCGAGTCTCTTCGGGGCCAGGATAAGTTGATCCTGCTGCCCAGCACCATGACCCGGTACTTTAACAACAACGAGCCCATCGACCAGTACATGGTCAAGGTCAAGAGCCAGAGTGCGGTCAACGACGTGGTGACCAAGCTCAACGGCTACCTCTCCGGCATCATCGACACCAATAACGGCTTCTTCGGCGTCAACAACCCCAACGAATGGTCCGCCGAACTGGATGACGCCGACGCCATGCAGGCGCTGTTTCTGGGCATCATCGCCGCCATCTCCCTGCTGGTGGCGGGCATCGGTATCATGAATATCATGCTGGTCACCGTCACCGAGCGGACCCGGGAGATCGGCATCCGCAAGGCCATCGGCGCTGAGCGCAAGAGCATCATCGTCCAGTTCCTCATCGAAGCGGCTATGATCTGCGGCATCGGCGGACTGCTGGGCATCGCGGTGGGCTATGTAGCCGCCGCCGTCTTGACTAAGATCTTCTTCGGGCTGGTCATTATGCCCGAAGCGGGCATTACGGTCCTGGCCTTTGGCATCTCGGTAGTGCTGGGTATTCTCTTCGGCCTCTACCCCGCCTTGAAGGCCAGCGCTCTCCAGCCTGTCGAAGCCCTGCGTGCGGATTAAAGAAGAAGGAGTGAATGGATATGAAAAAGCACATCATCGCGGGCATGTTAGCCGCTACCTTAGCGGTCTCCCCCGCCCTGGCGGTCTTCCCCGACGTGACCGATCCCGCTGTCAGCGAGGCTGTGGAGGTCCTGAGGCAGCTGGAGGTGATCAACGGCAGACCCGACGGCACCTTTGACCCCCAGGGCACCTTCACAAGAGGTGAATTCTGTAAGATGGCCCTGACCATCCTGGGCCGGGCCGAGGAGCGGCAGCTCTACGCCGGGCGGGTCATCTTCTCCGACGTGACCGCCAGCCACTGGGCCCTGGGCTGGATCAACGCCGCCGCGGCAGTGAAGGAGGATGTGACCCCTCTGGTCCGGGGCAAGGGCGACGGCCGCTTCTGCCCGGATGACGCCATCACCGCCGGAGAGGCCGTCACCATTCTCCTCAGGTGCCTGGGCTACTCTGACAAGGATGTGGGCGGCGACGGCGGAGCCTGGTATGCCGGAGCTATGGTCCGAGCCAGGTCCATCGAGCTGCTGGAGGGTCTGGAGGGCCTGGACGGCAGCGACACTCTGACCCGGGCCCAGGCCGCGCTGCTGTTTGAAAACCTGCTCTATACCCAGCCCAAGGACAACCAGAAGATGTTTTTAGAGACGGTACTGGGCGGCTCTATGGGCGAAAGCCAGCTGGTGCTGGAGGTCAAGGGCAAGGCGCTCAGCGCCGGCGGCTGGGCGGTAAAAACGGACAAGGGCAGCTTTGTCACTTTCCGTGACGATCTGGACGCCGGTCTCCAGGGCCGGATGTGCAAGCCGGTCACAGACCGGGAGGGCAATGTGTTGGCCCTCCAGGCCGACGAGGACTACACCGTGCGCTCGGTACGCATCCGTTCGGCGGAGGCCCGGTACGTGCTCACCGAGGACGGCCAGCAGCTGCTGGTCAGCGCCGACGTGCCTGTGTGGCGCTCGGACAAGGACCAGGAGAGCTATGCGGAGGCCTATAAGGGCATTATCCCCGGCGCCACGGCGCTGTTTTGCTACGATAAGACCGACACCCTGATCTCCATTTACTTTACCGGCGACAGCGCCACCGCCGTCACCGCCGTAGCCAAGGACGCCAGTCGCCCTTTTGACGGGGCCTGGGAGGGTAACCCCACCGCGGTTTACAAAAACGGCCTTAAAGCCTCCCTGTCCGATGTAAAGCCCTACGACGTGGGGACCTACGATCCTCGCACCGGGGTCCTGGAGCTGTCGGACAAAAAGCTCACCGGCGTCTATGAAAACGCCGTGCCCAGCCCGGTCAGCCCGGACACCATCACCGTCATGGGCTGCGACGGTCTGGTCGTGCTGGACTGCGCCCTGGGCGACCTTTCTAAGTTCAAGCTGGGCGACCGGGTGACGCTGCTGCTGGACCGCAGCAACCGGGTGGCCGGGGTGGTCAGCGCCGACAAGGTCTCGCAGAAAGCCCTGGGCACCGCCACCATTACCAAGGGTGGCAGGGACTCCTACGGCGACATCTATACCGCCACTGTGACCGCCGCGGGCGGCCTCACCCTCAAGGGCCGGGTCCGCTCCAACGATCAGAGTGTAGAAAACGCGCCGGGCAAGCTATGGGAGGTGACCTCCACCAAGCTGGGCTGGCTGGAACTGACCACCGCCTCCTCCGCCGGCGTCACCGGCGACTGGGACGTAACGGCTATGACCTTAGGCGGCGCCCGGGTCTCGCCGTGGTGCACGGTATATGACAAGATCGAGGGCGGACGCATGGTAGATGTGGGCATGGACGCCGTCACCCTAGCCACCGTACCTGCCAGCTCCATCGCCCTGGTCCATCTGGATTCCAGCGGCGCGGTGGACGCGCTGGCTCTACGGGACGTGACCGGAGACGGCTACACCTACGGCGTCACCGATTATGTTCAGGGTTCCTACTCCTCCAGCGAGTACGGTATGGGCAGTTCTACCTCCAGCACCCTCACCCTCACCAACGGCGCGGGGGATACTAAGTTGGTCACCGGCGTGGACTTTTCCGCCAAGGGCATGGAATATGTGGGCGCGGCCCCTGCCCTGCTCACCCGAGGCGGCGAACCTACCCTGGCGAGCTGGGTGTCCCTCACCGCCCACAGCGGCGTCCACCGCACCGCCTTTGGCGAGGATACCGTCCGGGTGGACGGTGTGGACTGGCCCCTGGCTGCCGACATCGACAGCGGCTGCTATAACGCCAAGTCCGAGACCTGGTTCAAATCTCTGGACGCGTGCCTGTCCTATTCCTCCACCCTCACCGTCTACTGCGACCGCTCCCCCAGCCAGGGCGGAAAGGTCCGGCTGGTGGTGGTGGAATGAGTCAAAACCGGGAAGGTCACCCTTCCCGGTTTTATTTTCTTGACAAGTGTGCTATAATTGACTATACTGATTTCCCCGCAAAGGAGGTGACCGCCGTGGCCCAACAAAGCGCCAAGCGCGTGGTGGCCAAGAACCCTAAGGCCTACCATGACTATTTTATTGAGGATACCTACGAAGCCGGCGTGGCGCTGGCGGGTACGGAGGTCAAGTCCATCCGGCTGGGCAATGTGAATCTCAAAGATTCCTTTTGCCTGGTGAAAGACGGCCAGCTCACCCTCCTTGGCGTCCATATCTCCCCCTACGAAAAGGGCAATATCTTTAACAAAGAGCCCCGCAGGCCCCGGCAGCTTTTGATGCACAAGCGGGAGATCGGTAAGCTGGGAGCTAAGGTCCAACAGGAGGGTTATTCCCTCGTTCCTCTGTCGGTGTACTTCTCCGGGCCCAGGGTCAAGATCGAGATCGGTCTTGCCAAGGGCAAAAAGCTCTACGACAAGCGCGAGGACGCCGCTAAGCGGGACGCGAAGCGGGAAATGGAACGCAGAATGAAGGAAAGAATGCGATAAAAAAGGAGTGTTTGAGCTATGGCAAATCCCACCTTTACCATCACCATGGCCGGCGGCGGCGTCATGTCCGGCGAGCTCTATCCTGACAAGGCCCCCAACTCGGTGCGCAACTTCATTGCCCTGGCCCAGGCCGGTTTTTACGACGGTCTGATCTTCCACCGGGTCATTCCCGGCTTTATGATCCAGGGCGGCTGCCCCCAGGGCACCGGCACCGGCGGCCCTGGCTACACCATCCCCGGCGAGTTTTCCGGCAACGGCTTTGCCCAGAACGACATCGTCCATACCCGTGGCGTTCTCTCCATGGCCCGAGCCATGGACCCCAACTCCGCGGGCAGCCAGTTTTTCATCATGGTGGACGCCGCCCCCCATCTGGACGGGCAGTACGCCGCCTTCGGCAAGGTGCTGGAGGGCATGGATGTGGCCGACGCCATCGTCTCCACCCGTACCAACTTCCGGGATAAGCCTCTGACCCCCCAGAAGATCCAGTCCATCACCGTGGACACCCACGGCGAGGAGTATCCCGCCCCGGAGAAGGTTTAAAGCAAGTTATCCCAGCAGAAGAACTACGTTTGCTATATCCGCATATCTGCTCCGCGGCGGCTCACGCCGCCGCTTCGCGGGGGCGTACCGGTTTCGACGGGGACGTGGAGGCGGGAATAGCGGGCGGATGCGCCTATCATCCTTAAAATGGGCACCTTATAAATTAAAGAACAACGACAACGTAGTTCTCGCTGCCGCCTAAGGGCCGCAGCCATCCGCGCCGGAGGGGCCACGGGCCGGCAAGGGTGTCATCTTAGTGGCGTCCGTGCGTGCGCAAAGAGTTGAGCGCACCATGCACAATGACTCTACCGATCCCCTGAGTGTGACGGCTCACGCCTGGGTGAGGGAATGTAAATAACCGTCTGCGCCCGGAGAAGTTCCCGTTAAAGCGTTTTCGGACAGGGGTTCAACTCCCCTCGCCTCCACCAAAAAGAAGGACACGCCGTAGGCGTGTCCTTCTTTTTGGTAATCGTGGGGTCCTGCTCTGCTTAAGAAGCGTTTGCATGAGAGCGGACGGCTGTGGTATACTGTGATTACAAGGAGGTGGCGTTTCATGAAATTACGAGCGCTGTGCTGCGCGTTGTGCGCGCTGTTGCTGGGGGGGTGCGCCTCCCAGCAGGCCCCGGAGCCTTCCCCTTCCCCCTCGCCCAGCCCGGCGGCGGTGAGCGTCAGCCCGTGGTACACCACGGGCAAGGGGGACTACGTCCAGGGTGGCTTTTCCGTGGAACTGCCCCAGGAGTGGCAGGAGCACGCAGTCTGGGAGACCGACGAGACCGACACCACCTACGCCCTGTCCTTTTATGAGCCCAACAGCCGCGAGGCGGGCACCGGCGGCTGGCTCTTCTCTCTGTTGGCCATCCCCACGGACCTGGACTACACCGAGTACCCCGACTACCAGCTGGTGGGCATCCTCACCACCGAAGACGGCTTTGTGGAGAACCTGGTGGCTATCTACCCCACCGATGTAGAGTTCACCGAGGAATACGCGGAGCTTTTCTCCTCCCTCACCGACCAGATTCCCGACATCATCGCTACCGTCGACGCCACCGAGGGCTATACTTTCCAGCGGGTTGGAGAATGACCGCCACAAAATCGTTGGATCAAACGCAAAAAAGAAAGACAGACCACAATGGGTCTGTCTTTTTTTACCCTTTCCTGCCAACGCTTACATAGGCTTCAGGTTTTGATCCAGGCGGTCCAGCATCCAGGCCAGCCGCTTCTCTCGTCCAGCGTCCGTTTTCGCGTCAAAATAGGCCCGGGCATAGGTCCTGCGCACCGACGGGGACATGGCCTGAAAGTTGGCAAAGGCCGGCTCATGTCCCGCCAGCAGTTCGGAGAGCCTGTCTATCTGCTCCTGGGTGACCGTCTGGGGCTTTGGCGCATCCCACTGGCCGTTCTCCCGTGCTTCCCGGACCTTCTCTCTGCCCTGCTCAGTCATCAAACCTCGCTTTTCCAGGTCTTGGACCAGGGCCTTATTCTTCTCCGACCACTTGCTCTTTGCCCGGCGCGGGGAAAAATACTTCTGATAAGTCTTGTCGTCAAGGCTCCGCATCTGGCCGTCGATCCAGCCAAAGCAGAGAGCCTCCTCCAGCGCCTCATCCGCTTTCAGGGTCCGCGGCCCGCCGGGCTTGCCAAACAAAAGCCACACACCGTCCTTTGACCGGCCGTGCTCCTCCAGCCAGTGGCGAAAGTCCCCTCGCGTGGCAAATCGCAAAGGCTCGCTCATACCATCCCCTCCTTTTCACTCACTGTTCTTCCCGGAACAGGCGGTTGAAATCCCGGGGCTTGCGGGATCTCAGGGTAATGGTCTGGCCGGTGACGGGGTGGGTGAAGGTCAGGCGGTGGGCGTGGAGACAGAGCCGGCCGATGGGGCTTTTGGGCCCGCCGTAGCGCTTATCCCCCACCACCGGGCAGCCCAGATCCTGCATATGGACCCGGATCTGGTTCTTGCGCCCAGTCTGCAAGAAAAGCTCCAGCAGGGTGTAGCTGTCGCTCTGCTTGACCACCTGGTAGCCGGTGACGGCCTCCTTGCCATCCTTGCAGGGGGCATCTACGGAGTAGACCAGGTGGGTCTTTGTCTCCCGGAGCCAGGAGCGGACCACATCCTCCTTCTGAGGTGGGCGGCCCGCTACCACGGCCAGGTAGCCCCGCTCCTTCACCGCCGTATCCCAGCTTTTCTGGAGCGTCTCTTTTACCTCCTGGCTCTTGGCAAAAAGCAACAGCCCGGAGGTATCCTGATCCAGGCGGTGGACCACGAAAATTTTCGCTGACGGGTCGGCGATCTTCACATGGCCGGACACCAGGCGGTAGGCCGTGCGCTGATCCCCCTTTCCGGTGGAGACGGTGAGCAGCCCCGCGGGCTTTTCGATGGCCAGCAGATGCTCGTCCTCATAGCAAATGGGAAAGGGCAGGTCTAAGGGGGCCGGCGCGTCCGGCGGCAGCAGGGTAACTACGTTTCCCGGCCCCACCACGGCGTCGTGCCGGGTGACGACCGCACCGTCCACCAGCACCTGGCGGTGGGTCAGGAGATTTTTCACGGCGTTTCGTGACTTACCTTTCACCTCATTCAGCAAAAAGGGCAGCAGCGTGGTCTCTGCCTCGGGGCGCAAGTCCCGGCGGCTGTCGGTCTTCATGGCTTCGTCTCCTCCTTCACCACCACGTTCTCCTCTCCCAGCACCTCCCGCAGCTCCTCCAGCAGCGCCGGATGGAGCGCGCACGCCGCGCCCAGCTTTTTCTTTTCCCGCTCCAGGTACAGCACCACCTTCTCCTCGCCGGGAAACAGGGAAAACAGGCACTTGACCCGCTGGAGATGGGGGTCCTGCTCGCAGTGGAATTTCAAGTAGAGCCGCTGCCGAGGCGGTTGGGCCACCGCCTCGGAGCCGTCCTCCAACGGTGTCACCGTGTCGCACAGCAGCTGGGGCGCTTTCTCATCCCGGACGGAGAGCTTGCCGGTGACCAGCACCGGGAAATTTGCCTTAAGGTAGCTGCCCGACTGGTTCAGCGTCCTGGAAAAGACCAGCAGCTCCATGGTGCCGGTGTCGTCCTCCAAGGTCACATAGGCCATGAGGGAGTTGTTTTTGGTGGTCTTGGTCTTCACCGAAGCAATGATACCCGCTAGGGTCACGCTCTGGCCGTCGCGGTAAGCGCCCGAGCCCTCCTCTTGCTCAAAGGCGGCCAGGATGGGGCCGATGGGCGCGGCCTTTTTCTCCCGGGCGATATGGCGGTATTCGTCCATGGGATGGCCGGAGAGGTAGAGGCCGGTGACCTCCTTTTCCATGAGCATCTTTTCCCGCTGGGTATACTCGGGAAGGTCAGGCAGGGCGATCTCCGGCACGGTGACGGTGTCCTCCCCGCCGCCGCCAAAGAGGTCGAACTGGCCCTCCAGCGACTGCCGGTGGGCCTCCCCCACCGCCCCGGCCACCGCGTCGCACACAGTCATGAGCTGGCTGCGGCGGGCCCCGGTGGAGTCGAATGCGCCGGAGCGGATCAGGCTTTCCAGCACCCGCTTGTTGAGGTCGTAGTCGTACATCCTGGAGCAGAAATCCGTGAAGGACTTGAAGGGTCCTTTTTTCTGCCGCTCCTGGAGGACCTTTTCCGTAAAGCCCCGGCCCACGCCCTTGAGGGCGGCCAGGCCGAAGCGGATGTCCTTGCCCGACACGGTGAACTCCGCTCCCGACTGGTTCACATCCGGCGGCAGCAGGGCGATGCCCATGTCCTTACACTCGGCGATGTACTCGGCCACCTTGTCTTGACTGTCCAACACCGAGGTCAAAAGGGCCGCCATATACTGGCGGGGATAGTGGTACTTGAACCATGCGGTCTGATAGGCTACGATGGCGTAACTGACGGCGTGGGCCTTATTGAAGGCGTACTCGGCAAAGGCGTCGATCTCCTGGTAGATATCCTCCGCCGCCGCGGCGGGGATGCCGTTTGCCACGCAGCCCGGGATGCCCCGCTCAGGATCGCCGTGAACAAAGGCGGCCCGCTCCTTTTCGATCTGCTCCCGTTTCTTCTTGCTCATGGCCCGGCGGACCATGTCGGCCTGGCTGACGGAGTAGCCGCCCAGCTTGCGGAAGATCTCAATGACCTGCTCTTGGTATACGATACAGCCGTAGGTAACGGACAAAATAGGCTCCAGGGCCGGGTCCTTGTACTGTATCAGCTTGGGGTCCTGCTTGCAGGCGATAAAGCGTGGAATGGAGTCCATCGGCCCGGGCCGGTAGAGGGCGATGATAGCGGTGATATCCTCGATGCTCTGGGGTTTCAATCCCACGCACACGCCGGTCATACCCGCCGACTCCATCTGAAAGACCCCCGCCGTGCGGCCCTGCCCCAGCATATCGTAGACGTCCTTGTCGTCCTGGGGAATATTGGCCAGGGAAAAGCCGGGGTCCTCCTGCTTCACCATCTGCACCGCGTCATCCAAAATGGTGATGTTGCGAAGGCCCAGAAAGTCCATTTTTAAAAGGCCCAGCTCCTCGATGGTGGTCATGGTGTACTGGGTCACCGGCACGCCGTCGTTGGTGGCTAAGGGCACATAGCTATGGACCGGCTGGGCGGTGATGACCACGCCGGCGGCATGGGTGGAGGTGTTGCGGGGCATCCCCTCCACCGCCATGGCCGTGTCTACTAATTTGCGGACCCGCTCGTCCTCCTCATAGCGCTCTCTCAGCGGCTTGGAGAGTTTCAGGGCGTTTTCCAGGGTCATGCCCAGGGCGAAGGGCACCTCCTTGGCGATGGCGTCCACCTCGGCGTAGGGAAAGCTCAGGGCCCGGCCTACGTCCCGGATGGCGGCCCGGGCCTTCAGGGTACCGAAGGTGACGATCTGGCTGACCCGGTCGGCGCCGTATTTTTGGGCCACGTAGTCGATGACGTCCTGGCGGCGGCGGATGCAAAAGTCCGTGTCGATATCGGGCATAGTGACCCGGCCCGGGTTCAAAAAACGCTCAAAGACCAGGTCGTATTGCATGGGGTCTACTTCTGTGATGCGCAGGCAGTAGCTGACGATGCTGCCGGCCGCCGAGCCGCGGCCGGGGCCTACGGGGATACCATTTTCCTTGGCGTAGCGGATGAAGTCGGAGACAATGAGGAAGTAGTCCACAAAGCCCATCTCCCGGATAACGCCCATCTCGTAATCCAGACGCTCCTTGTATTCCTCCGGGGCATTGGGATACCGCGCGTCAAAGCCGCTGTGGCACAGGTCCTGGAAATAGGCCCAGCTGTCCGCGTAGCCCTGGGGCAAGGGGAAACTAGGCAGATGGTGCTTGCCGAATTCAAACTCCAGCTGGCACATATTGGCGATCTTTTCCGTGTTGGCCACCGCCTCGGGCCAGTCGGGGAAAAGGGCCGCCATCTGCTCCTCGCTTTTGAGGTAAAACTCCTCCGTTTCAAACTTCATGCGGTTAGGATCGTCCACGGTCTTGCCCATCTGAACGCACATCAAAACGTCCTGGGTAGCCGCGTCGGCGGCGCTGAGGTAGTGGGCGTCATTGGTGACCACCAAAGGAAGCCCCGTCTCCTGGTGGATGCGGATGAGCCCCGCCGCCACCTGCTTTTGCTCGGGGATGCCGTGGTCCTGAATCTCCAGGTAATAGTGGTCGGGGCCAAAGAGGGCCGCCATCTCCAGGGCATGGGCCTTGGCCCCTTCATAATCGCCCGTGCGGAGCCTGCGGGGCAGCTCTCCGGCCAGGCAGGCCGACAGGGCGATCAGTCCCTCGGAGTGCTCTCGCAGCAGGTCCATATCGATGCGGGGCTTCATATAAAAACCCTCTACATAGGCCATAGAGACCATGTAGGAGAGGTTCTTATAGCCTGCCTCGTTTTCACACAGCAGTACCAGGTGCCGGGCCTCTAAGTCCAGGCCGTGCTCCTTGTCAAAGCGGGTCCGGGGCGCCACATAGACTTCGCAGCCGATGACAGGGTGGATGCCCGCCTTTTTGCAGGCCTTGTAGAAATCGATGACGCCGTACATATTGCCGTGATCGGTGATGGCGATGGAGGTCTGGCCCAGCTCCGCCAGCCGGGCGGCCAGCTTGTCGATGCGGCAAACGCCGTCCAGCAAAGAAAATTCCGTATGGACATGGAGATGGCAAAAACCCATGATGGGACCTCCTTTTGTAAAGATCAGCACTCCTTGGCCAGGGCCATGAGCTTACGAAGGCGGTGGTTGAGGCAGGATTTGGTGATGGGCGGGTCAAACTCCTCAGCCAGCTCGCTGAGGGTGCTCTCGGGCTGGGCCAGGCGGAGCCGGGCCGTCTCCTGGAGCTTGTCAGGTAGCGTGGACAGCAGGCCCGAGCGCTCCAGCCGCTCGATAGCGGCGATCTGCTCCTGGGCGGCCTGGACCACCTTGTCCAGGTTGGCCGCGTCGCAGTTGACCTGGCGGTTGGCGCCGTTTCGCAGATCCTTTTCGATCTTGGCGGTCATGACCTCCATGGCGCACACCCCCGCTCCCAGAGCGGTGAGCATATCCTCCAGCTTGGTGCTATGCTTGATGTAGGTGATGTAGTTCCCCTTGCGAACGGTCTGTTTGGTCTCAAAGCCCAGCTCCCGGAGAATGACGGGAAAAGCCCGGCTGACGCCGATGTGGCAGGTGGACCACTCCAGATGGTAGTCCTTTTCCGGATCGGTGACCGCCCCGCCGGCCAGAAAGGCTCCGCGGCAAAAGCTGAGCTTGCAGCAGTCCTCCTCCACAATGGGGAAGTTCACCGTCCGGGTCAAAGTCTGGCCCGGCTCGCCGCCGTAGGCCCGATCCAAGATGGAGAGCTTGTCCGCATCCCGGATGACAAAGACCCGCTTGCCCGTCTCCTCCGGGCCGGGACGGCGGTCAAAGTCCAGGTGAAAGGCCTTGTGGAAGAGCTGGGGCAGGCGGCGGGCAAAGGCGTCGGACTCAGTGACGATACGCACCTCATGGCTTGTCCAGTTGTTGCAAAACAGCAGCACGCCGTAGCACTCAGCCAGGGCGCAGCATTTTTTGGCAAGACCACGGCGGCAGATCTCCTCTTTGACCCGCGCGGAAAAGGTCATAGCGCTTCCCCTCTCTTTTGTCAAAAGACCTTGGTCTGGGCCCGCTGGCGGTAGAGCTCCACCACCGCCTCGCCCAGCCGCTGGGGATCGTGACGAGCATAGGCGGAGTCCTGATCGGTCAGGGGGTACTCCACCACCTCCACGCCCAGCTGCGCCAAACGCTCAGCGTCGATGACGATGGGCTGGGCGTCCTCGGCCCGGTAGCGCTCCAAAAGGCGCTCGGGCACGGGGGCGTTGTTACAAAGGCACACATCCAGCCCGCCCAGGCCGTGGGCCATCAAGGCCAGCACATGGTCGGCGGCGGTCATGTGCTCGGTCTCGCCGTCCTGGGTCATGATGTTGCAGGCGTAGACCTTCATGGCCTTGGAGCGGGCAATGGCCTGGGCTACGCCGTCCACCAGCAGGTTGGGAATAACGCTGGTATAGAGGCTGCCCGGTCCCAGCAAAATAAGGTCCGAGCGGTCGATGGCTTCCACCGCCTCAGGCAGGGCCGCCGGGTGCTCAGGCACCAGCCGGACCCGGTGGATACGGCAATCCTGGGACTTTTTGAAGTCGCAGATGCTGGATTCGCCCACCACATGGGCGCCGTTTTCAAAAATGGCCTCCAGCTGCACATCGGCGTTGGTCACCGGTAGCACCCGGCCGGAGATGGCAAGGACCTGGCTCATTTTCGCCACGGCCTGGTCAAAGGAGTCGGAGATGCCGTTGAGGGCGGCCAGGAGCAGGTTGCCAAAGGCCTGGCCGCTGAGGGACCCCTCCGTAAAACGGTAGGCCAAAAGCTCGCTCATGACCGGCTCTACGTTGGCCAGGGCCTGCATACAGTTGCGGATATCTCCCGGCGGCGGCATCCCCAGGTCCTGACGCAGGACCCCCGAGCCGCCGCCGTCGTCGGCCACGGTGACGATGGCCGTCAGGTCCCGGACCCGGGTCTTCAGGCCCCGGAGCATGGTGGAAAGGCCGTTTCCGCCGCCGATGGCCACCACCCGGGGGCCCGCCTGCTTCATTCTCGTCATAGCGTCAGGCCCTCGTCATGTCCCGATGGTTTTCGCTGGCGTTATAGCCCTTTTGGCGGATAAAGTCGGCCAGGGCGCGGGTGACGAACACCGAGCGGTGCCGTCCGCCGGTGCAGCCCACGGCGATGACCAGAGCCGTCTTGCCCTCCTCCACATAGAGGGGCAGCAAAAAGCTCAAAAGGTCCTCTAAATGAAGCAGCAGATCCCCGGTCTGCTGATAGCCCGCCAGAAAGCTCCGGATGTCCTCATCTAGGCCGGTATGGTCCCGGAGCTCCGCGATGTAAAAGGGATTGGGCAGGCAGCGCACATCGAAGACCAAGTCCGCTTCAATGGGGATGCCATACTTGAAACCAAAGGACACTACGCTAACACTCATTTCCGGCATGGCGCCGGGGGTGCCGAACAATCGCAGCACCTCACCTTTGAGCTTGGCGGTAGAGAGAGCGGTGGTGTCCACGATGTACTCCGCGCGCCGCCGGACCTCCGCCATGGCCGAGCGCTCCAGCTCCACCGCCTGGGGCAGAGTCCGTCCCTCCCGGGCCAGCGGGTGGCTGCGTCGGGTCTCCTTATAGCGCTTGATAATGGTGGCGGTGTCGGCCTCCACAAACAGGATCTTATGGCCGCACTGCATAGACTCCAGTTGGTCCAGCGCGTCAAACAGCGCGTCGAAGGTCTGGCCGCCCCGAATGTCTGTGACCAGGGCCACCCGTTCATATTTGCCCGGACTTGCCATGCACAGCTGCGCCAGGGGTGGGATCAACTGGGCGGGAAGATTGTCCACGCAGTAAAAGCCCATGTCCTCCAAAAAGGACGCGGCCTTGCTCTTCCCCGCCCCGGACAATCCGGAGACAATGATAAATTCCATGGGGTACACCCTCCGTTACGGTATGATCTCTACTTCCGCTTCCAGTAAAACGCCGGTGCGGTCCAGCACCTTGGCCTTCACCTGGTCCATCAACTCCAAAACGTCGGTGCAGGTGGCGCCGCCGCGGTTGATGACAAAGCCGCTGTGCTTTTCCGACACCTGGGCTCCGCCCACCTGAAAGCCCTTCAGACCGCATTCTTCAATAAGGGCGGCGGCAAAATACTCCTGAGGCCGCTTGAAGGTGGACCCGGCGCTGGGATATTCCAGGGGCTGCTTTTCCCGGCGGCGGCGGTTCAATTCCGCCATCTCGCCCCGGATCTCCGTCTCCTCACCGCGCTGCAAGCGAAAGAGCGCCCCGGTGATGAGCCATGGCTGCTTGCAAAAAACGCTGCGGCGATAAGAAAAGTCGCACTCCGCCGCCGTGGCCCAGCAAAGACGTCCGGCGCTGTCCAGGTAGTCCACCCGCTCCAGCACCCGGCTCACCTCTCCGCCGTAGGCCCCGGCGTTCATCCGCACCGCGCCGCCTACGCTGCCTGGGATGCCGGAGGCGAACTCCAACCCCGTCAGACTGTGATCGGCGGCAAAGTTGGCCAGTTTGGACAGCAGCACGCCACTGTGGACATATATGGCCGTGTCCTCCTCCAGCCGCAGCGTCTGCTCCAGCTTGGCCGTAGACAGCACCACGCCGTCGTAGCCATCGTCGCTGACCAGCAGATTGGAGCCGTTACCCAAAAAGAAGGGCCGGATGCCCTTTTCGTGGCATAGCCGCAGCACCTCGCCCGCCTCCTGGGTGGTCTTGGGGCAGAACATCCACCTACACGGGCCGCCGATGCGGAAGGTGGTATGGCGGGACATGGACTCGTTTTCCAGCAACTCGATCTGGGGCAGCAAACCTCTCAGGTCCAAGCTTTCTTCCATGTCCTCACCTCCACAATAGATTTAGCAACTTATTATAACAAATTTTTTTCTCAAATAGAATACCCTGGCAGGGTTTTTTTCAACTTTGCAGGTTAAACTAATCACTGTCCAACCAAAGAGAGGAGGAAACGAGCGTGATTCTCGATAGAATTGCCCTGGTCCTGTCCATTATCGGCGGGCTCAACTGGGGCAGCGTGGGCCTGTTCCGCTTTGACGTGGTGGCCTTCCTCTGCGGCGGCGCCACCACGCCTCTGGCTCGGGTGATCTACGTCCTGGTGGGCCTTTCCGCCCTGTGGTGCATCACCCTGCTGTTCCGGGATACCGAGCGGGATACCGGCCGTCATCCCCAGGCGGCATAACGATCCAGCTTCCGCGAAAGAAGACGCCTTTGGGCGTCTTCTTTTTTGCCTATCAAAAAATATTTATTGTTTTTCAATAAATTTATCTTGACAATCAATAACATTAGTGGTAACATATGGCCCAAGGAGGGATGGGACGATGAACGATACATCCGCAAAGAAGCTGGCCCGGGCGCTGAAGGCCCTGGTGACCATCGTATTCGTATGCAACCTTTTGCTACTGCCGCTGGTGCCCGGTCTGGTGGGTATTGGCGCGGGCGGCGGTATGGAGGCGCTGTGGGTCATTGCCAACGGCACCTTTTACCACACGTTGGCCTTCTTTACCGTGTGCTGGCAGTATCTCTGGCGGGTCTGGCGGGATACCTATACCGCCGTTCTGGCCGCCTTTTTGCTCTTCTGCGGGGTCAACACCGCCGTTGTGCTGTGGCAGGCCCGGCGGGTGCTGGGCACGGTCATCGCCGGGCTGCCCTTCCAGCGCTCCAACGCTAAAAGCATGAAGACCGCCGCCGTCTCCTTCGGGCTGATCGCTCTGGCAGCCCTTTGCCGGATGGTGTGGGGTTTTTTCTACTACCGCTCGGTGGCCCCAGTCTTTACCTATAACGCGCTGTTCATCCCCATTTTCGGCATGGCTTCGCTGCTGTGTCTTGTAATGTCCGCGCTCTTCGGCCAGGCCGCTGCGCTCAAAGAAGACAGCGACCTGACCATCTGAGGGGAGGCAGGGCTATGGCGATCGTTGTCAATCTGGACGTGATGATGGCCCGGCGGAAGATGACCCTAAGCCAACTGGCCGCGGAGGTAGACCTGACTCTGGCTAACCTCTCCATCTTAAAAAACGGCCACGCCAAGGCCGTGCGCTTTTCCACCCTGGACGCCATCTGCAAGGCCCTAGACTGCCAGCCCGGAGATATCCTGGAGTGGCGGGAGGAGCCGGAAGAATAAACGAGGAAAGAGGAATTGAATATGGACGAACAGACCAGGCCGGCGGCTGCTCCCGCCCCGGCTTCCCGTTCTGCACCCTTTACTGTGCCCACTCCGCCTGTCGTACCCGGACCTCCCCCGCCTCCTGCCCCCTCCAAGCGGCTCAGCGACTATGACCCCGATGGGCGTGACCGCGCCGCTCTTTTTCTCTCCTGGGCGGTAGGGACGCTTTTCGCCTCGCTGTGTATGGTCCCCACCTCTCAATGCCCCGGCCTGGGTCTCACCGCACTGGTGACAGCCTGGTATGCAGCCCTTTTCTGGTACAAGGGCCTTGCGGGCTTTACCACCCGGCCCAGTGTACTGCTCTTCGCCGCGGTGATAGCCCTCACGCTGTGCTTTGCGCTGTGGTCGGACCAATGGTTTCGCTGGTGCAACCTGCTTGCTCTACTGGGACTGATGACTCTCCAGCTTTTTGAGTGGTCGGGCGGTGTTCGGCAGAGCTGGCATCTGCCCTCTATGCTGGCAGAACGCGCCCTGCTACTCCTCACCGGCTTGGCCTGCCGGCTCCCCGCACTGGGCCCTGCCGTTCGATCTTTTCGCCGGGGCAAACGCACCGCTGTGCTCATCCTGTGCGGTCTGGCGCTCACCATCCCCGTGGCCCTGGTCGTAGTGCCTCTGCTCCTCAGCGCCGACGACTATTTTGCCTTCCTCTCAGCCCAGGTGGTAGCGCAGCTGGAGCGGCTCTTCGGGCAGTTTGCCGCCTACCTCTTTGTCGGCCTCCTGTTTGCCCCATTTCTCTTCTCCCTGATGCACTTTCTGCGCCGCCCGAAGCCAACGGAATTTCAGGCTCCCGCGGTCCCGCGGGCCGATCCCACCATTGCCGTGGTCGTGCTAACGCTGATGGACCTGCTCTACGTCCTCTTTCTGGCCGCCCAGTCCGCCGCATTGTTTGGCGGCGCCGCATACCTGAAACGTGTATCCTTCCTCACCTATGCCGAATACGCCCGCAGCGGCTTTTTCCAGCTAGTGGCCGTGGCAGGCATCAACCTTACCTTGGTTCTGCTGGCCCTGGCGCTCACCCAGCAAGAGGGCTGGCCTTGGCGGGCTGTTCAGGTCCTCAGCACCGTCATGGTTGGAATGAGCTGTGTACTTCTGGTCTCGGCCTGCTACCGCATGAGCCTCTATGTCGGGACCTTTGGTCTCTCCTTTAAGCGCTTTCTCACCTATTGGGGCATGGGCATCCTGGCCCTTCTCTTTGCCGCCGCTATCTGGAAAGTCTGGCATCCTGCCTGGCGTTTTTTCCCCGTGGCTTTGACCATATCGGTGGCAGGCTGGCTCCTTTTGAACTTCTGCAACGTGGACTACCTGGTGGCCCGGTACAATGTGGACCGCTATCTGCGGCAGGAGACCGCCGTAATGAACTACGACTATCTGATCACAGAGCTGTCCTATGACGCACTGGGACCACTATCCGACCTTTCCGGGGAGTTTGGCGGCGCGCTGGATGAGCTGATCGCCCAGCGGCAAGCCCAGGCCCGCGCCGACGCCTCCGACTGGCGGACTTGGTCCCTCTCCGCCGCAAGAGCAGCTGGAGGGTAAAAGCAAGGCCATAGGCGCAAAAAACGGACGGCTTGGGGCCGTCCGTTTTTATTGTTATCTCAGCCCTCCACCGGCAGGCGGATGGTGACGATGCAGCCGCCGCCTTCGGCGTTACCAAGCTCCAGGGTGCCGCCGTGGCGGGTGACGATCTCGTCGCAGACGGCCAGGCCGATGCCGCTGCCCCGGGCCTTGGAGGAGCCCTTGTAGAACTTATACTTCACATGGGGCAGCTCATCTTCGGGGATACCGGGACCGTAGTCCCGGATGGTAATGACGGCCTCGTTCTCCTCCCGGTGGATGGCCGATTCAATGCGCTTGCCCGAGCCGCCGTGCTTGGCGGCGTTGTCCAAGATGTTGCAAAAAACCTGCCGCAGGCGCTGGGGATCGGCGTTGATGGGGGGGAACTCCTCATCGCAGTCGGTGTGGGTCAGGGTGATCCCCTCCCGGCGGAAAAACTCCCGGTAGGTGTAGACCGCGTCCTCCAGCTCCGCTTTGATATCCACCGGCTCGATGGAGAGGGTAAAGCGGCCATCCTCGATGCGGGAAAACTCCAGCAGTTCCTCCACCATGTTGGTCAGACGTCGGGCCTCGGAGACGATGATGCCCATGCCCTTTTTCATATCCTCCGCTTCCCGGACCTCGCCGCTGGCCATGGTCTCGGCCCAGCCGTTGATAGCGGTCAAGGGGGTGCGGAGCTCATGGGACACCGAGGAGATGAATTCGCTTTTCAGCTTCTCAGCCTGGTCGATCTTCAGCGACATATCGTTGATGGCGTCCACCAGGTCGCCGATCTCGTCCTGGGAGGTCTTTTCCATCTGGATGCCATAGCTGCCGCCGGCAATGCGCTGGGCGATGTCGGTAATGCCGGCCACAGGGACCACGATGGAGCGGACAAAGTAGAGGTTGGAGAAATAGACCACCAGGATCATCACAAGGCCCACGCCCAGGGCCAAAACGACCATCAGCGCGATCTGACGGTCCACCAGCTTCAGGGAGGTGACCATACGCACCACGCCCACCACCGAGCCGTCGTAGACAATGGGTGAGGAGACGCTCATGATATGTTCGCCGGTGTTGGGGTCGTTGCCCGACCATTGCTGAAGGGTCTGCTCCTCCGCGGCCTTGGCGATCTCAGGGGTGCCGGGCATGGACCCGGCGGTGAGGCCGTAAGAGGAGTACTGGATGCGGCCATAGGCGTTGAGAAATTGGATCTCCAGCCTGCCTTTATCCTCAAACTCGGCGACGTAGGTGGCGGCCCGGTTATTGTATTCGGTCTCGGTAAAGTTGCGGAAGGACCGGGTGGCCATCCTGGCCCGGGTCTCCAGGCCGGAGGAGACGGTGGAGTAGTAAAAGCTGGACATGGCCAGAGAAAAGGCGGACACGCCCAAAAATACCACCAGCAACACCACGCCTAGCGAGTTGACCATCCATCGGCGGCGAATGGACTGGGTGCGGGCTTTTTTCGGCGTCTTGCTCATGCTGTCTCCTCCTTTCTCACGGATATCGCTTACATGGACACGCAGCGCATCTAAGCCCTGCGTGCGCTTGTTTCATGCCGGGCTTTTCGCCTATGCGCAGTCTGTTTCAACACTTCTATGCGCTCAATTAAAAACCCCATTTATAACCAAAGCCCCAGACGGTGGTGATATAGGCCGGGGTCTGGGGGTCGTCTTCGATCTTCAAGCGCAGACGTCGAATGTTCACATCCACGATCTTCAACTCGCCGTAGTATTTCTCGCCCCAGACAGAGCTGAGGATCTCCTCCCGGGACAGGGCCTTGCCGGGGTTATCCATAAAGAGCTTCATGATAGAATACTCCACCTGGGTCAGCTTGACCCGCTGACCGTTTTTCTCCAGCGTGCGGTTGCGGGTGTTGAGCAGGAAGGGCGGGTTGTTGATCACGCCATCGTCCACGCCCTGGCTCTCAGCGCCGCCCATGCGGCGGCAGATGGCGTCCACCCGGGCAGTGAGTTCGGCAGGCGAAAAGGGCTTGGTGACATAGTCGTCCGCACCGGTCATCAGCCCGGTGACCTTGTCCATCTCCTGGGTGCGGGCGGTGAGCATGATGATGCCGATCTTGGAGTTTCCGGCCCGGATGCGGCGGCAGACCTCAAAGCCGTCCATATCGCCAGGGACCATGATGTCTAGAAGGGCCACCTGGATATCGGGATGGGCCTTGAGCTGGGCCAGGGCCTCGTCCCCGGTGCCCGCTTCAAAGGTCTCATAACCCGCCCGCTTTAAGTTGATGACCACAAAGCTGCGGATGTTGGTCTCATCCTCCAAAACCAAAACCTTTTTCATAGCTGGACCCTTCCTTTCGGTCAGTTCTCTGTGGACCACTCGGTCCTGATAATGTGGAAGCGGCTGATGATATCCTCGCCGGTGAGTCCGGTGTCCCAGACCTGGGGCATCAGTTCGAAGGCATACGTGTCGGTGGCGTCGGTCAAGATCGTCTGCCGCTCCCCCAAGCCGGCGCGGCTTGCCTGGTTGGTGCCGGTGAGCTTATAGAGGACCAGGAAGGTCTTGGCCGGGCGGTCATCTCCCTGCCACAGAGAAAAGGCCACGCCCCGCTCCCCGGCGCTGACGGAGTCCTGACGGGAGATGACAAGGCGGTCGGTCCAGCTGTCGGGCACGTCGAAATACCAGCCGTCGGTAACATTATGGAAGGTGGTGAGCACCTGATGGGGCCTGCCCCGGTCATCAAACTGCCGCCATTCCAGCAGCCAAAAATCATCGGTGACGCCGCTGGACTTCCGGGCCAAGACGGGCAAGGGCACCTCCATGACGCCGTCGCGGTCGATGTCGGCGCCGGAGACGGCGGTATAGGAGCGGACGGTCTCCTCGCTGCGCATCGTGGTGGTGTCCAGGGTGATGTTGGTGAGGACACCGTCTCGCACCGAGAGGATATCCACCACCTGGTCCGGGGCGTCCCGGAAGCTGGAGGTGACAAACAGCGCGGGGATGCCGCCGGCCAGATTGCCGCTTCGCAGGGTCTTGATCTCGTTGATGCCGGTGGACAGCGGCGCGGTGGATTTCAGCGCCAGGGCCGCGCCGTCATAGTCGAAGTATTCCGCCCGGGAGGCGTCCTCCTCGCCAGTCTGGAGGGACAAAACCACGACCTCCCGCTCCAGGTCGTTGTCCAGATCGGCCAGGCGGAAGCGGGTGTAGCTGTCCACCCAGAGAAGCTCGATGGCCTCCACATCCTCCAGGCTGTACGCCCCCAGGGTGTGGTCGTCGCCGGAGATCTGCCAGGAGACCACAGCCTCCTTCATCTGGGAGCCACCCAGATTTTCGTAGCTCACCGAGTAGATGCCCGTACCCACGCCCTCGATGACGGAGGCCACGGTGTAGCTTTCGTCCTCCTGCTGGCGGAAAATATAGACCTTCAAGGGCTTTTCGTCGCTGGGGACCCGGAAAAAGGCCACGGCGGACTCCAGACGTCCGTCGGAGTCCAGGTCCTGGAGCTGGACGGTCTGGGTATTGCTGCCCGACATGGGGGCGATGGACTCGCCGCCGATGGAGGTGCGGACCTCATCCAGCTTGGCCTTGAGGTTTTGGTAGTCTTCCGGCGGCTCAGGCAGGGCGAACATATCCCCGTTTTCGCCGCGCATACAGCCCGTCAGGCTCAAAAGAAGGGCCAGGGCCAGCAAAAAGGCCGCGGGCCTTATATGTTTTTTCATGTCCTATCCCCTCCTTTTCCGACGGTGCGGACTTATTATAGCAGTTTCTGTATAAAAAAACAAGGACGAGCTTGCGCCCGTCCTTGCTTTTGTTTGATCTAGCCTGCCAGATAGGCCTCCAGCAGCACCTGGAGCAGCTCGTCCCGGTCCAGCTTGCGGATCAGGGCCCGGGCGTTTTTGTAGTTGGTGACGTAGGTGGGGTCTTCGGAGAGGATATAGCCCACGATCTGGTTGATGGGGTTGTAGCCCTTCTCCTGCAAGGCGTCGTATACGGTGGTGAGGATCTGGCGGATCTCCTCGCCGCGGTCTTGGTTGATGGTGAATTTACGGGTAAAGTCCAGGCTGTCCTCCATGGGGCTACACCTCCTTTCAGTCTGTTACCTATTGTAACCTATTTTTCCGCCGTTGTAAAGAGTGCAGGAAGTTAAATTTTCATTAACGCAGCACCGCGCCCAGTTCCTTTTTTTCTCATGATGCTCGGGCGGGCGAAGCTCGCCCTGCGCAAATTCTCCGCTATCGCTCCGAATTTACGGCGCTACCGCGCCGTCCCACCTCTCGGTGGGTCCCTTTTTAGCGCAACACCGCGCCCAGTTCCTTCTCCAAGGCCGCCAAGATGGACTTCACGTCCTCGTCGGCCTCTTCGCTGGTAAGGCTTCTATCGTCAGAGCGGAGGGTCAGGTTGAAGGCCACCGACTTCTTGCCCTCGGGGATGGGCGCGCCGGTGTAGATGTCAAAGAGGGCCACGTCCTTCAAAAGCCCCTTGGCGCCCTTGGCGATGCAGTCCTCCAGCTGGCCCACGGTGACGGCCATATCACACACCACGGCGATGTCCCGGGTGACGCTGGGGAACTTGGGCAGCGGGGTATAGACCGCCCCGGCTCCCTTGGCCTCCATCAGAGCGTTCAGCGACAGCTCCGCGCAGTAGAGGTCCTGGTCCACGCCGTAGTTCTTGCACACCAGAGGGTGGACCTGGCCCACCACGCCGATGACCTGACCTCCGGCCCACACCGCCGCGCAGCGACCGGGGTGGTAGGAGGGGTTTTCCGTCACCGCCACAAAGCCCACATTCTCACAGCGAAGGTCGGCAAGCACCGCCTCCACTGCGCCCTTCATGGCAAAGAAGTCCATGTCGCTGCCGTAAGCGCCCAGAGTCAGGTACTTGCTCTCGATGGCAAGGCCGTCCTCCCCGCCGGGCAGGTAGGTCCGGGCCACCTCGTAGAGCTTTACGTCGCCGTTGCGGAAATTGTGGTTCCGGGTCAGGATCTCTAGCATGGAGGGCAGGGACGTGGTGCGCATGATGGAGGTATCCTCGCCCAGGGGGTTCAGGATCTTAAAGGACTTGCGGCGTTGGCCGTCCTGGGGCCAGCGGATCTTGTCATAATAGGTGGGGCTGATAAAGGAATAGGTGATGATCTCGTCAAAGCCCATGGCCCGGACGCACTGGCCCAGCTTGCGCTCCAGCTGCTCCTGGGGCGAGTAGCCGCCCACGGTGGTCTGGCCCCGCATCAGCGTGGTGGGGATATTGTTGTAGCCAAAGAACCGGGCCACCTCTTCGGCCAGGTCCGCCATGCGCTTGACGTCGCCCCGCCAGGAGGGCACGGTGACGGCGCGGCCCTCTACCTGGAAGTCCAGCTTGCGGAGGATGTCCACCATGTCGCTCTCCGGCACATCGGTGCCCAGCAGGGCGTTGATCTTCTCCGGCTCCAGCTCCAGCACCGTGGGCTGGGGGACGAAGTTCAGGATGTCGATAACTCCATCCACCACCTCACCCGCTCCTAAGAGTTCCACCAGCTCGCAGGCCCGGTCCACAGCAGGCAGGGTGTTCATGGGGTCCAGGCCCTTTTCAAACTTGGCGCTGGCCTCGGTACGCATACCAAGAGCCAGGGCCCCCTTGCGGATACAGGTGCCGTCGAAGCAGGCGGACTCAAAGACCACATCGGCGGTGTCGTCCACGATCTCGGAGTTCTCGCCGCCCATGATGCCCGCCAGGCCTACGGCCCGGGTCTCGTCGGCGATGACCAGGTGGTTGGCGGTCAGGGTGTGCTCCTTGCCGTCCAGGGTGGTGAGCTTCTCGCCCTCCGCCGCGGTGCGGACGATGATCTTGCCGCCGTGGACGTAGCGGTAGTCAAAGGCGTGCATGGGCTGGCCGTACTCCAGCATGACGTAGTTGGTGATGTCCACGATGTTATTGATGGGCCGAACGCCCATGGCCCGCAGCCGCTGGCGCATCCACTTGGGGGAGGGACCGATCTTTACGTTGCGCACCATCCGGGCGGTGTAACGGGGCACCAGATCTGCCGCCGGGGTCTCCACATCCAGCAGCTCGGCCAGGCTCCCCTCTGCCCCACCCTTCACCACCGGCGTGTGGAGCTTCAAGGACGCGCCAAAGGTGGCGGCGGCCTCCCGGGCCAGACCGATGACGCTCAGACAATCGGGGCGGTTGGGGGTGATCTCGAACTCCACCACGTGGTCGTTAAAACCGATGGCCTCCCGGATGTCCGCGCCGGGGGTCAGCTTGCCGGCCAACTCCGGGTCGGCGCTGAGGACAAAGATGCCCTCTTCGATGGCGTAGGGGAAATCGTGGGCGGTGAGGCCTAGCTCCTTGAGGGAACACAGCATACCGTTAGACTCTACGCCTCGAAGCTTGCCGGCGGTGATGTGGACCCCGCCAGGGAGATAGGAATCGTCCAGGGCGGCGGGAACATAGTCCCCCTCATGGAGGTTCTGGGCGCCGGTGACGATCTGGATGGGGGCCTTGCCGCCCACATCCACCATACACACCCACATATGGTCGCTGTCAGGGTGGCGCTCCAGGGTCTTCACCTGGCCCACTACCACGTTTTTGATTTCGTCGCCCTCTACGGCGGTGGTCTCCACCTTGGAGCCCGAGAGGGTCATGGCGTCGGCAAACTCCTTATCGGAGACCGTCACGTTGACAAATTCATTGAGCCATTCACGGGATAGATTCATAGTTGACTGCCTCCTTTCTTAGAACTGCTCCAGGAACCGGACGTCGTTTTCGAAGATGAGCCGCAGATCGTCGATCTTGAAGCGGCGCATGGCGGTGCGCTCCAGGCCCATGCCAAAGGCCCAGCCCGACCACTCGTCGGGGTCGATGCCCGCCATCTCCAGCACCCGGGGATGGATCATCCCCGCGCCCAGCAGCTCGATCCAGCCCTCCCCCTTACAGGTGGGGCAGCCCACGCCGCCGCACTTGTGGCACTGAACGTCCATCTCGCAGGAAGGCTCGGTAAAGGGGAAGTGGTGGGGACGAAAGCGCGTGACAGTGCCCTTGCCAAAGAGCTGCTCGGCCAGCAGGTTCAGCGTGCCCTTCAGATCGGCCATCGTAACGTTCTTGTCGATGACCATACCCTCCACCTGGTGGAACATGGGGGAGTGAGTGGCGTCCACCTCGTCCTTGCGGTAGACCCGCCCGGGAGCGATGATGCGGATAGGCAGGGGCATGGAGTCCATAGCCCGGACCTGCATGGGGGAGGTCTGGCTGCGGAGCATGACCCGCTCGTCGGCGTCAAAATAGAAGGTGTCCGACCAGTCCCGGCTAGGATGGCCGGGCTCGGCGTTGAGCCGGTCGAAATTCAGCTCGCCCAGCTCGATCTCCGGACCGTCCAGCACGGTGAAGCCCATACCCACGAACACGTCCTTGATCTCGTCCAGGGCAATATACATGGGGTGGCGGTGGCCCAGCTTGGGAGCCTTACCGGGGATGGTCACATCCACCGTCTCCAGCGCCAGCTTGGCCCCCAGCGCTGCCGCCTCCAGCTTCTCCTGCTGGCGGGCGATGGCCTCAGTCAGGGCCTCGCGCACATCGTTGGCGATCTGGCCCACCACTGGCCGCTCCTCGGCGGACAAGCCACCCATCTGCTTCAAAAGGGCGGTGAGCTCGCCCTTCTTGCCCAGGTACTTCAGCCGCAGGGCTTCCAGCTCCTCCCCTGCCGCCGTTTTCTCTAGGGCCGCCAGGCCCTCGGCCTTGACCCTGGCCAGGTCTTCTCGGATACCCATTTGTCTTCCTCCTTACAAAAATGCAACAAAAAAGCCCTTCATCCCTACTTCACAGGGACGAAAGGCATTCCTTCCGCGGTACCACCCACATTTACGCACACGTTTCACGCGGCGTACACTCTTGACTTTGTAACGGCGTCACCCGTCCCGGCCTTGTCAGCCGGACCGCTCCCAGGCGAACTAAGCGCTTGTCCTCAAGCCCCGCTTCCAGCCGACGACGGAGCCTCTCTTGTAAGGCGTAGGGCGCTATTTTCCTGTTCCTCGCGTTTGAACGGGAAGTATCATAGCACATTTTCCACGAAAATGCAAGGCCCTATTTCTCCGCCTCGTCCGGGCGGTACTCCAGGATGTCCTCCACCCGGCAGTCCAGGATGCGGCAGAACATCTCGATGGTGTGGGTGCTAACGCTCTCGTTGCGCTTCATCCGGGTGATCTGCGAGGGGCTGACGTGGTAGCGCTTGATCAGGGCGTACTGGGTCACACCCCCGTTCCTTCATGGTCTCCCAAAGCCGGGCATAAGACATCTTGCATGGCACCACTACCCCTGTCAAGACCACCATCACCTTTAGCTCTCTCACCGTGTCCGGCAACCTGACGGAAGGGACCGACGCCATGCTGGACGGCTCCTTTACCTCCACCAACAGCAAAATCTGCAACGTCAAGGCAGAGGTCTGCGATGCTTCCAGTGGAGCTGTCAAGTTAAGCGCTGCCAGCGGCGGTAATTTCAGCGTTTGGACCTATGGCCCGCTCACCAATTCCAAACTGAATACAGACCTGGACCTTGGCAAGCTCACGGCAGGGACCTACTATGTCCGCTATACCGTCACCACCCAGGACGGAACGACCGCTTCAAAATCTACGGCGAACTTTACCGTAACACACGCCTGGGGCGGCTGGGCCACCGTCAAGGCCGCCTCCTGCGGGGTGGCGGGCTCGCGCAAGCGTACCTGCTCGCGCTGCGGCCAGACGGAGACCGAAACCATCGCCGCCCTGAGCCATAACTATCAAAAAATCAGCTCCACAGCCGCTTATGATGTCTACGCCTGCGCCAACTGCAAAGATGGCTACCGTGTGGACAAGGTGAAGTGGCTCCAGAGGCCTTCCAGTGAAAGTGGTACCCGCTCCGTTTACGTCGGTAATAGAGGCGACACGGAACTCTCCTGTCGTTGCCTGGTCGCCCGCTATCAGGACGGGCGGCTGGTCTCTCTTACCCAAGAGGTCCTCAACATCCCCACTGGCACCAGTAAAAGTATCTCCACCAGCATTCCGCTGGACACCGGGGACGAGACTTGGAAGGTATTTGTTCTGGACGATCAGTCCTGCGTACCGCTCCTTCCCAGCCTGGAATATTGACCGCTTGGCGGGCCGATGGGGACATCGGCCCGTGAATACCTCTTGCCTTTTTTGCCCAAGGCGAGTATACTAGCCGTGTATGTGGATGCGCCTTTGAAAAGGCAGACCCGCAACGGGCTGCGAATCCAGGGGTGCGGAGGTACACTACCATGGTAAAAGCGATCGTCGGCGCCAACTGGGGCGACGAGGGCAAGGGCAAGATCACCGATCTCCTGGCCCAGCAGTCCGACGTGGTCATCCGCTTTCAGGGCGGGGCCAACGCTGGGCACACCATCATCAACGACTACGGACGCTTCGCCCTGCACATCCTGCCCTCGGGCACCTTCTATCCCCACGTGACCAACATCATCGGCAACGGCGTGGCTCTGGATGTGAAAAAGCTGGTGAATGAACTCAAGTCCATCACCGATCAAGGTGTGCCCGCACCCAACCTGATCGTCTCCGAGCGGTGCCAGCTGCTGCTGCCCTACCATGTTTTGCAGGACGGCTATGAGGAGGAGCGACTGGCCGGGCAGGCCTTTGGCTCCACTAAAAGCGGCATCGCCCCCTTTTACTCCGATAAGTACGCCAAGATCGGCATCCAGGTCTGCGACCTCTTTGACGAAACCCGGCTCCGGGAGCGGCTGTCCCACGCCCTGGACATCAAGAACGTCCTTTTTGAGCACCTCTACCACAAGCCTTCCCTGGAGCTGGACGCACTGCTGGCGGAGCTTTTGGAGCTGCGGGAGATCATCCGGCCCTACGTAGGCGACGCGGTGGGCTTCGTCCACGACGCGCTGAAAAACGGCAAAACCCTCTTGCTGGAGGGCCAGCTGGGGGCCATGAAGGACCCGGACCTGGGCATCGTGCCCATGACCACCTCCTCCCACACTCTGGCGGGCTTTGGCTGCGTGGGCGCGGCGGTGCCGCCCACCGCCATTGAGGAGGTCATCGCCGTCACCAAGGCCTATTCCTCCTGCGTGGGCTCCCAGACCGAACCCTTTATCAGTGAGGTCACCGGCGAGGCCGGAGACGAGCTGCGCCGCCGGGGCGGCGACAAGGGGGAGTTCGGCGCCACCACAGGCCGTCCCCGCCGGGTAGGTTGGTTCGACTGCGTGGCCACCAAGTACGGCTGCATGGTCCAGGGCGCCACCCAGGTAGCCCTGACTTGCCTTGACGTACTGGGCTATCTGGACCAGATCCCGGTGTGCGTGGGCTATGAGCTGGACGGCAAGGTCACCGACATCTTCCCCACTCCCCCGGACCTTGTCCGGGCCAAGCCGGTCTTCGAGACCCTGCCGGGCTGGAGGTGCGACATCCGGGGCGAGACGGACTTTGCCAAGCTGCCCCGGGAGGCTCAGGACTATGTGGCCTTCCTGGAAGCCCACATCGGCGCCCACATCGGCATCGTCTCCACCGGCCCCAAGCGCGGCGAGATCGCCCTTCGCAAGTAAATACAGCAAAATGACCTGGCCAAAAGGCCAGGTCATTTTTTTGCCGTTAGCGTCCCTCGATGGCGTTGCGGGCGCTGCGGCCCATGTCCCGGGCCGCGTCGCCCATATCGTCCAGAGTGTCCCGGACGCCCTCGCCCAGGTCCTCCAGAGGACTGTCCTCCGCCTGACCGGGAGCTTTGTCATCGCCGGTGTTCCCGGTTCCGCTATGCTCCTGGCCGCCTACCACGCCGTCAGCTCCGGCCAGTTCGTCAGAGCCGTTGTCGGGGTCGGGCAGATGGCTGGGGGGTACAGTCTGGCTGGGGCTGGGGCTGGGTGTGGTAACGTCGCTGCCGGTCCGGTCGCCGCCGCAGCCCGCCAGAGGCAGGACCAAAAGGGCAGCCAGACAGGCAGTGATCCAAGTCTTTTTCATCTCTCTTTTCCTCCCTCAGCAAAAAAGCTCGTCGCCTTTCCGCTGGAGGTAGTGTTTCGCGCTTGACGGCAAAATAGACCCGGAAAAAAACGGGCAAAAAAATAGCTTGCACTTTGATTTATTTTATGGTATGCTATCCATAAATAAGAATCATTCTCGTTAAGGAGGCGTCTTTATGGCCACACAAAGGTATTCCCGGCAGCGGGAGCTGATCTACAATACCGTATACGCCTCCAAGGCGCATCCTACCGCGGAGATGGTATACACCGTGCTGAAGACAGACCATCCCAATCTGAGCCTGGGCACGGTGTACCGCAACCTCCACCTTCTGGCCAGCGAAGGCAAGCTCCGCCGAATGCCCTTTCCTGTGGAGCGGTTTGACGGGGACGTGACGCCCCACCACCATTTCTGCTGTGAGAAGTGCGGGCGGGTGATCGACGTGGAGCTGCCCTATGACGACGCTTTGGACGCCGCTGTCCCCGCTTGCGCGGGCCAGGTCCGGGAGCACACCACCGTCTTTTACGGCCTGTGCGCCCAGTGCCAGGGCGACCAAAAGGGGCACTAATTCCGGTCCGTTCGGAATATAAGATAGTGTAATTTTTTATGAAAAGGAGTTGTTACTTATGGAATTGAAGGGCAGCAAGACCGAGGCCAATCTCTGGAAAGCCTTTGCTGGGGAGAGCCAGGCTCGCAACAAGTACACTTATTTTGCCAGCCGGGCCAAGAAGGAGGGCTTTGAGCAGATCGCCGCCATTTTCCAGGAGACCGCCGACAACGAGAAGGAGCACGCCAAGCTGTGGTTTAAGGAGCTGGGCGGCATCGGCTCCACTGCTGAGAACCTGGCCGCCGCGGCCGCCGGGGAGAACGAAGAGTGGACCTCCATGTATAAGGAGATGGCCGAGACCGCCAAGGCTGAGGGCTTTACCCGCCTGGCCGCCATGTTCGAGGGCGTGGCCGCCATCGAGAAGGAGCATGAGGAGCGGTATCTGGCCCTGCTGAAGAACGTGAAGGAGGATCTGGTGTTCCAGAAGCCCGACGGGGAGTACGTCTGGATCTGCCGCAACTGCGGCCACATCCACACCGGCAAGTCCGCCCCCCAGGTCTGCCCCGTCTGCGCTCATCCCCAGGCCTATTTTGAATTGCGGAAGGTCAACTATTGAGCCGGAACGCAAAAGGTACATCTTCCTCTTTGGGCGCAGACACCCCGCGCAGCGGGGGCGGCGCTTTTGCGCCGTAAAATTTGCGAGGCCTTGCCTCGCGAATTTGCGCAGGGCGAGCTTTGCCCGCCCGAGCAGCATAATCAAAGGGGTCCCCGGCGGGCCGCTAGGCACGCTGGGGCAGCTCATCCCCAGGCCTATTTTGAATTGCGGAAGGTCAACTACTGATAAAAGTCGATCCATAAAGGGCGGTGGCGCTGCCACCGCCCTTTTATTGCGCGGGCAAAGGCCGAAATGTTTTGACAAGACCACCTGGCTGTGCTACAATCAGTCCATCCCAAAAAATGTAAGGAGGATGTTCCATGAAAAAGTTTACCCGTTGGGTGCTGGCGCTGGGTCTGTGCCTGGCTTTGCTGGTCTGCGGCGCTCTGGCCGCCGAGACTCCCGCCGTCAAAGTCCAGCTGGACGGCCAGGACCTGGCCTTTACCGACGCCGTGCCCCAGGTGAAGGACCAGCGCACCTTCCTGCCCTTCCGGGCCGTCTTTGAGGCCATGGGTGCGGAGGTGGACTACGAGGGCAGCGTCATTACCGCTGTCCGTAGCGGCAAGACCCTGACCATGACCCTGGGCCAGACCGCCGCCACCGTCACCGAGGGCGGCAAGACCATCCCCATCACCATGGACGTGGCCCCCTATGTGGACCCCGCCACCTGGCGGACCTACGTTCCCGTCCGCTTTGCCGCCCAGGCCTTCGGCTGCTCGGTGGGCTGGGACCAGGCCGCCCAGACCGCCATCATCATCGACCTGGATAAGCTGATGGACCAGGCCTTGGAGGGCAAGAGCTTTACCTATCTGGAAAAGCTCAGCGCTCTGGAGAAGAAATACGAGACCGGCATCTGGGACGCCACCGGCACCTTTGACCTCGACCTGTCTGTGATGGGAATGCCCATGAAGGTGAACGGCACCCTCTCCGGCACCACCCAGGACAGTGAAAAGATGTCCATGGACATGACCATGAAAATGGACATGTCCCAGTTCATTTCCCAGCTGGTCGCTCTGGGCGGCGAGACCCCCTCCGCTGAGGACCAGGCCATGCTGGACACTTTGAAGACCGATGGCGTGCGCCTTGCCATGCGGGGCGACATGGCCCAGGGCCAGCTCTATATGAATATGGATATGGGCGCGCTGGGAGAAAAGAGCGGCTTTGACGCCAACACCTGGTACAAGATGGATATGGCCGCTCTTCTGGAGCAGGCGGGCATGAGCTGGCCCGAACTGATGGACCTGTCCAAGAACACGGACTCTATCTCCCTGGTCAAGACGGTCCTGTCCATGGTGGAGCCTGACGACGCCGCCAATGACTATACCGACCTTAAGACCGCGGTAGAAGGTACGGCCAACAAGCTCTGCGACGAGGCCTTTGCCCCGGTGGACGGCCAGCGGGTGACCTCTTACACTTTGGACGAAGACGGCATGAATCTTGACCTCAGCCTTGCACTGGACATGAATGGTGAAGCTGTAAAGGGCTACACCATGGATATGGACTTTACCGCCCAGGTTGAGGGCCAGCCCGTTACCATGTCCATGACCGTCAGCCTGGACGACCAGGGCAAGACCACCGCCAAGATGGTCATGGGCATGGGCAGTCTGCTCTCGATGGACATGACCATTGACGGTGCGGACACCCCCGGCACCACCGCCCCGGTGACCACTCCCCCGGAGGGGGCCACGGTGGTGGACTATATGGAGATGCTCCAGGCTCAGATGGGCGCGAACGTGGGCGTCATCGGCGGTGCCGACGGTCCCACCTCTATCCAGGTAGGCTGAAGCGTTCCAAACATTTGAACCGCCAAAGAGGGCGGGCCGGAAGTTCCGGCCCGCCCTCTTTTTTCGCCTCGGTCCGGCAAATTTTTTCCACCCTTGGCAAAATACATCTTGTATCTCCCCAAAAACAGTGCTACAATATGTGGGTGTTTTGAAAAAAGGGGGAGAGAGCTGTGAAGCTCGGCTTTGACAACAGAAAATACCTGGAGACCCAGTCGGCCCGCATCCAGGAGCGCATCGCCCAATTTGGCGGCAAGCTCTATCTGGAATTTGGCGGCAAGCTCTTTGACGACTTCCACGCCGCCCGTGTCCTGCCGGGCTTCGCGCCGGACAGCAAGATCCGGATGCTCTGCCAGCTCAAGGACCAGGCGGAGGTGGTCATCGCCATCAACGCCGGGGACATTGAGAAAAACAAGGTCCGGGGCGATCTGGGCATCACCTATGATGTGGACGTGCTGCGGCTCATCGACGCCTTCCGCTCCATGGACCTCTATGTGGGCAGCGTGGTCATCACCCGCTTTGCCGGGCAGCCCCAGGCAGTAGCTTTCCAAAAGCGATTGGAAGACCTTAGCATACAGGTCTACCGCCACTACCCCATCGAGGGCTATCCCCACAATATCCCTCTCATTGTCTCCGACGAGGGCTACGGCAAAAACGACTGTATCGAGACCACCCGCCCCTTGGTGGTGGTCACCGCCCCCGGCCCCGGCAGCGGGAAGATGGCCGTGTGTCTCTCGCAGCTCTATCATGAATATAAACGTGGCATAAAGGCCGGGTACGCCAAGTTCGAGACCTTCCCCATCTGGAACCTGCCCCTGGACCACCCGGTGAATCTAGCCTACGAGGCGGCCACGGCGGACCTCAACGACGTGAACATGATCGACCCCTTCCACCTGGCCGCCTACGGCGAGACCACGGTGAATTACAACCGGGATGTGGAGGTCTTTCCCGTCCTTAGCGCCATGTTCGACAAGATCATGGGCCAAAGCCCCTATCATTCGCCTACGGACATGGGCGTGAATATGGTGGGCAACTGCATCGTGGACGACGCGGTGGTGTGCGAGGCCGCCCGGCAGGAGATCGTCCGGCGGTACTACGACGCCCAGTGTGACCGTCGCCGGGGCAAGGGCTCGGACGAGACGGTGTTCAAGCTGGAGCTTTTGATGAAAAAGGCCGCTGTGACCCCGGATATCCGAACGGTCATCGCCTCGGCTCAGGACAAGGCCCAGCGTACCGGGCTGCCCGCCACCGCCATCCAGCTGCCCGACGGGCGGCTCATCCGTGGCAAGACCAGCGACCTGATGAGCCCCGCCGCGGGGGTACTTTTGAATGCGTTGAAGGTGCTGGCCGATATTCCCAAAAAGGCCCACCTGATCTCCCCCGACGCCGCCATCCGTCCCATCCAGAGCCTGAAGACCCGCCACTTGGGCGCGCCCACCAGCCGCCTTTGCGCCAACGAGGTCCTCATCGCCCTGGCCATCAGCGCTATTACAAATCCCGTGGCCGGTCTGGCCCTGGAGCATCTGGCAGACCTGCGGGGCTGCCAGGCCCACTCCACGGTGATCCTGGACCACGCTGACGCGGAGACCTTCCACAAGCTGGGTCTCCAGGTCACCTGCGACGCCCAATATGCCACGGGAGATCTATACCAGAGAGGATGATCCATCATGGCTGTTAAGTTTATCTTCGTCACCGGCGGCGTGGTCTCTGGCCTTGGCAAGGGGATCACGGCGGCCTCCTTGGGGCGGCTCCTCAAGCAGCGGGGCCTGCGGGTCCGGGTCCAGAAGCTGGATCCCTATCTGAACGTGGACCCGGGCACCATGAGCCCCTATCAGCACGGAGAGGTCTTTGTCACCGACGACGGCGCGGAGACCGACCTGGACCTGGGCCACTACGAGCGGTTCATCGACGAGAACTTGACAGTGAACTCCTCTGTATCCTCGGGCAAGGTCTACTGGAACGTCCTGAACCGGGAGCGCAGGGGCGACTATCTGGGCGGCACGGTGCAGATCATCCCCCACATCACCGATGAGATCAAGCGCAACATCTACACCCTGGACACCCCCGACGTGGACGTGGCCATCGTGGAGATCGGCGGCACCGTGGGCGACATTGAAAGCCAGCCCTTTTTGGAGGCCATCCGTCAGGTGTGCTCGGAGCGGGGCCGCCAGAACGTCATGTTTATCCACGTCTCCCTGATCGTCTCCATCCCCGGCTCGGGAGAGCTCAAAAGCAAGCCCACCCAGCACTCGGCCAAGGAGCTCTTATCCCTGGGCATCCAGCCCGACGTCATCGTCTGCCGCAGCGACTATCCCGTAAGCCAGGATATTTTGGACAAGATCGCCCTTTTCTGCAACATCCCCGTAGACCACGCCATCCCCAACCTTACCGGCGACATCCTCTACGAGGTGCCTTTGATGCTGGAGCGGGAGGGACTGGCCGATGTGGTGGTACGGCGGCTGGGGCTCATCTGCCACGCCCCCGATCTTACCGAATGGGCCACCATGGTCCACCGGGCCAAGCAGGCCACAGACCATGTGAAGATCGCTCTGGTGGGCAAGTATGTAGCTTTGCACGACGCCTATCTCTCCGTGGTGGAGGCCCTGACCCACGGCGGCATTGAAAACGACGTGAAGGTAGATATCTGCTGGATCAATTCCGAGGACGTGACCGCCGGGAACGTAGCCCAGCTCCTGGCGGGCTGTGCGGGGGTGCTGGTGCCCGGTGGCTTTGGCGACCGGGGCATCGAGGGAAAGATCACCGCCATCCAGTACGCCCGGGAGAACGAGGTCCCGTTCCTGGGCATCTGCCTGGGGATGCAGATGGCGGTGGTGGAGTTTGCCCGCCACGTCTGCGCCATGGCTGACGCCCACTCCAGCGAGCTGGCCCCGGCCACCACACACCCGGTCATCGATCTGATGCCCGACCAGGTGGGCGTCACCGCCAAGGGTGGCACCATGCGTCTGGGGGCCTATCCCTGCCATGTAACGGGCAAGGACAGCTTTACCTATGCCGCCTATGGCATGGACCAGCTCTCCGAGCGCCACCGCCACCGCTACGAGTTCAACAACGCCTACCGCCAGGCCCTCACGGAAAAGGGTTTAAAACTGGCCGGGTTGTCGCCCGACGGACATCTGGTGGAGATCGTGGAGCTGGACAAAGCGGTCCACCCCTGGTTTGTGGGCGTTCAGTTCCACCCCGAATTGAAAAGCCGTCCCAACAAGGCCCATCCCCTGTTCCGGGCCTTTGTGGAAGCGGCAAAAAAGCATGCGAAATAAACCAAAATGGCCGGCTTCCCGCCGGCCATTTTTTATCCGCTTTTCGCCGTTTCTGACGCCGCCTTCTTTTAGCCTTGAGGCTCTGTAGCGGTGGGCGCATTGGTCAAAAGCGCGTGAATGGTATCGCTTCTGGACTGCCAAAGCTCCGGCTCCGCGCCCGAGGGAGTAAGCTCCAGACCCTCCAGCTCCTTGGCCAGCCGTCTGGAAAAGGGCACCGCGCCGTAGAGATTCAGGTGCAGGAAGTCGTGCCAGTCCGTTTGTGGATCAAAGCCGGGCCAGTCGCCGCCGTTGCAGTTGAAGAACCGGGCGTGGGGAATGGCGGATAGGTCTTGCTCAAGCGTGTCCAGAGCGGTCTGGGGGATCTGGCAGAATACCGGGGCAAGATAGCACACCAGCTGAATATCCCGCTGGGCGCAGAAGTCGGCGATCTTCCGCAGGTATTCCATATTCTTTCGATAGGCGTCGGAATCCGCGTCATATTCTCTGGGCGGCTGCTCCAGCATGGGCGTGGCATCGGTCAGCAGGGTATAGCCGGCGTAATCATCCCTTTGCTTGACCAGGCTCTGCTTGATCTCCGCGGGTGTGACGGTGTAGATACGGTCATGGTCGCCATAGAGCGGGAAAAACAGTTCGGGCCAATCCTCCCGCGCCGCTCCCTCCAAGGTGGCTCTCACACGGTTCTCCCCCCAGGGCATATAGAGAAAGTTGGGCTTCGCCAGCTGGGTATAGGGGGGGAAGAACAGGCCGTTGAGTTCTACCACCACCGCCTGGGGAGACTGGGTCTTGCAGGCCTGACGCAGGTAGTAATAGGTGACGCTCGGCGTCTGCTCCGGCCCGGCCATCACATAGGAGGTCAGGCCGCTCTCTTCCCAGACTACGGCGGGGATCACGTCGCAGTAAACAATGGAGCTGCCAAAGTACAGCACATCCAGGGAGTTGGGCGTTTCCATCTGGTACTGATCCCAGGTGGCGCCGTAACTCGTCCGCACGGGCAGGAGCAATTTACCCAGACCCCCGGTCAGGGTGATCAGCAGGGTCAAGGCCGTCACAATGGCGGCGGCCTCCCTCCACTTTTTCAAGAAAACCGCCCCCTCAAAACTGAAAGTAGGTAAAATCGCTCACCTGGAAGCCCGGTCCGTATTGGCCCAGCAGCAGGATGGCCGTACACAGCATAGCCAGCGCGATCCAGTAGCGGAAGCTGGTGCGGTGAATGGTGAGCTCCCGTCCCCGGGTGATCGCCACATCCTCTGCGGCCAGAGCCGCCAAGCCCAGGAGCAGAACACATCCCTTACGCGCGCTGGGGAGGATCGCCGCCACATTCCCAAGCCCGTCCCGGAGCACCAGCAGAATACGCTTGATGATGAAGACCGCCTGACCCACCGAGTCGGCGCGGAAAAAGATCCAGGCTACGGTGATGAGTCCGAAGGTAAATAGGCCCTGGAAAAGCGCCACATACCATGCGTCTTCGGGGATATGTAGCCTTGCCCGAAGCCGCGTCCGGGCAGGGCGTGTCCAATCCCCTACCACCTGGTAGAGACCGTTGAGCAGTCCCCAGATCACAAAGCACAGCCCAGCGCCATGCCACAGGCCGCTGACAGCGAAGACGATCAGCACATTCAGCCAGGTGCGTCCTCTCCCCTTTCGGCTGCCGCCCAGAGGGAAGTAAAGATACTCCCTAAACCAAGAGGTCAGCGAGATGTGCCATTTCTTCCAAAACGATTTGGCTGTGCGGGAGAGATAGGGAGCCCGGAAGTTCTCCGGCAGGGTCATTCCCAGCATTTTGGCCACGCCGACGGCCATATCGGAGTAAGCGGCAAAGTCCACATAGATGTAGAGAGAATAGGCTACCATGACGATCATCCAAGCCCCGCCGCTGAAGGCGGCGGGGCCGGCGTACGCCGGCTCTATGATCTCCGCCAAAAGGCTGGCCAGCACCAGTTTCTTCCCCGCGCCCCACGCAAAGCGCCACAGTCCGCTCTTGAAGCCCTCCAGCTGGAACCGCCGCGCCTGCCGCAGCTGGGGCAAAAGCTCCCGGGCACGGTTAATGGGACCGGAGAGGATGGAGGGAAAGAAGGAGGCATAGGCGGCAAACAGCAGGAAGTTCCGCTCCGGGGCGCATTTGCCCCGGTAGACATCAAACAAATAGCCTGCCAGCGAAAAGCTGTAGAAGGATATCCCCAGGGGAAGAAGGAGCTCAAAGGGGGACGGAGCGGGCCGCCCGGTCAGCGCGAAGAAGGTCTGCGTGACAAAATTCAGGTACTTGAACACAAACAGGCTCCCAAACAGGGCCAACACGCCCAAAATCAAAAGCAGCCTTTTCCACCGCTCCCACTCCATTGCCCAGGCGCAAAAGAAGGAGATGACAACAGCGCCCAGAAGCCATGCTCCGGCGGCGGGCCCAGCCCACAAATAGAATACGGCATTGGCCAAAAGGAGAAAAAGGTTCTGCGTTTTAGCGGGAAGGATATAATACAAAAATGCCGTTACGGCAAAAAAGCACAGGAATGAAGCTGTGAGAAAATTCATAGCACCCTCCTTTATCCGCCATCACGGCTCCATGAATACTGTATTCGACATTATACCCCCCCAGCCCTTCGGTTGTCAAACAGCCAAGGTCCTCAAAGGCAGTGGACATCCGCGTCATCTACCGCTTCAAGCGCAGCGGCATGCGAAAGGGCGAGTAAAGCAACAAAGAATAAGGGATAGCATGCCCCAAGCCCTTAGCATAAAAGGCCCCGGACGGCGCTGCCGTCCGGGGCCTTTGGTCCGCGCTGTTTACAGCCGGGTGAAGACGCTGTATACCATGATGAAGTGGCAGAGGCTGCCCGCCAAAATGAAGAGATGGAAGATCTCATGAAAACCAAAGCGAGGGTTGTCCCGGCCAGGCCATTTGAGAGCGTAGAGTACGCCGCCGATAGTATAGAGCACGCCACCCGCCAGCAGCCAGGAAACGCCCCGGGCGCCCATAGTCCGCCACAGCGGATAGATGGCCAGAATGGCCAGCCAGCCCATGAAAATGTAGATGCCCGAGGTGACCCAGCGGGGGGAGTTGACCCAGAACAGCGTCAAGATGATCCCGGCAATGGCCAGGCCCCAGATCACACCAAACAGGCTCCAGCCCCAGCCGCCGGCGGTCCGCAGCGGCAGCAGACATACCGGAGTATAGGTCCCGGCGATGAGCAGGTAGATCGAGCAGTGGTCCCACTTGCGAAGGGCCAACCGCCCCGCCACCCGGGTACGCAGACAGTGGTAGAGGCTGGAGGCGGAGTAAAGGGCGATCATGGACGCGCCGTAGATGGAAAAGGCGGTGATGGCCCAGGGGCCCAGGCCCCATACGGCGGCCCGGACGATGAGCAACACCGTGCCTAGCACAGCCAGCGCCGCGCCTACGCCATGGGTGATGGCCGACCAGGGGCGCAGACCGTCATAGGGGTCTCTTCCCTTCTCCTGGTGCCGCCGCTTCGGTCGCGGCTGCGCCGTCTCAAATCCCATCAAGGGGATGCACTCGTCCATAAGATCGCCTCCAGAGCTTTTTCATGGTCACATTATAACTCTTTCTCTTTCGTCTTGTCAATATCAATATCACTAAATCTGATATTTAATATTAGATTTATTTCGACGCCAAAAAATATCCCCACTCAGTATAGACTGAGTGGGGATGGTTTATACGCCCTGGCGGGAGGATCACTCCTGATCGTCGCCCTGGTTGGAAACGCTCTGGTCGTCGTCCTGGCTCAGCATCTCAGCGATGCCCTCCTGGACCTCGGCGTTGTTCTCAATGGCCTCGGCCACGGCGGCATAGCCACGGCGCTGGTCCTCATCGGGGATCAGGTCGTACTTGCGGTACTGGGCAAGACCCGAGCCGGCGGGAATGAGCTTGCCGATGATCACGTTCTCCTTCAGACCCAGCAGGTGGTCCACCTTGCCCTTGATGGCGGCCTCGGTAAGGACCTTGGTGGTCTCCTGGAAGGAGGCGGCGGAAAGGAAGGAGTCGGTGGCCAGGCTGGCCTTGGTGATGCCCAGCAGCAACCGGGTGGCGGTGGGCAGCTGCAGCTCCAGGCCGTCGTTGGTCTCCCCCGCGTCGATCCGGGCCTGGACCGCGTCCACGGCGTCCAGGAACTCAGTGAGCTCGATGGTAGCGCCGCTCAAGAGGTCGGAGTCGCCCGCTTCCTCCACACGGACCTTGCGCATCATCTGGCGGACAATGACCTCGATGTGCTTGTCGTTGATGTCCACGCCCTGCTGACGGTAGGGCTTCTGGACCTCCTGGGTCAGGTAGTCGTACACGGCGTGGACGCCCCGGACCCGAAGCACATCCTGGGGATAGAGCGCACCGTCGGTAAGCATGGCGCCCTTTTCCACGCTGTCGCCGTCCTTGACCCGGAGGCCGGAGTTGACGGGCAGCGCGTAGGTGACCACCTCGCCGTCGTCGGCAGTGATGGTGACATTGGCCATGTTGGCACGCTTGCCCTCTTCGATGGACACCTTGCCGCCGATCTCGGCCAGCTGAGCCATACGCTTGGGCTTGCGGGCCTCAAAGAGCTCCTCGACACGGGGAAGGCCCTGGGTGATATCGCCCGCGCCGGAGTCGCCGCCGGCCACGCCGCCGGTGTGGAAGGTACGCATGGTCAACTGGGTGCCCGGCTCGCCAATGGACTGGGCGGCGATGATACCCACCGCCTCGCCTGCGCCCACGCGCTCGCCGATGGCCAGGTTCATGCCGTAGCACTTAGAGCACACGCCGCTGCGGGCCTGGCAGGTCAGCACGCTGCGGACCTCCACCTCATGGATGCCGTGGGCCTCCAGGACCTCGGCGTCGGAGGGCATGAGCATGGTCTCGGTGTCGTAGAGGAGTTCGCCGGTCTCGGGATCCACCACGGGATGGGTAAGGTAACGGCCCCGGAGCCGCTCGGCAAAGGGCTCGATGACCTGGCCGTTCTCGCTGATCTCGGAGATCTTGATGCCGTCGGTGGTGCCGCAATCGTCCTCCCGGATAATGACCTCCTGGGCCACGTCCACCATGCGGCGGGTCAGGTAGCCGGAGTCGGCGGTACGAAGAGCGGTATCGGCCAGACCCTTACGGGCGCCTCGGCTGGAGATAAAGTACTCCAGTACGGAAAGGCCCTCACGGAAGTTTGCCTTGACAGGGATCTCGATGGTGCGGCCAGAAGTATCGGCCATCAGGCCGCGCATACCGGCCAGCTGACGGATCTGGGCGGTGGAACCACGGGCGCCGGAGACCGCCATCATGTTGATGGGGTTATACCGGTCCATGGCGGCCATCAGCGCCTTGGAGACCTCGTCGGTGGTCTTTTCCCAGGCCTGAACAGACAGACGGTAACGCTCTTGCTCGGTGAGGAAGCCCCGCTTGAACTTGTGCTCGATCTGGACCACTTCCTGCTCGGTCTTGGCGATCAGCTCGGGCTTGGATTCGGGGACGGTCATGTCGTAGATGGAGACGGTCAGAGAGCCCACGGTGGAGTAGTGGTAGCCCTTGGCCTTGATGGTGTCCAGCACGTTGGCCGAGACGGTGAAACCGTGCTTGTTGATGCAGCGGTCCACGATCTTGCCCAGCAACTTCTTGCCCACTACCTCGTTGATCTCGGGGAGGAAGGCCTGCTCGGGGTCGGTGCGGTCCTGGAAGCCCAGGTCCTGAGGGATGCCCTCGTTAAAGATCAGGCGGCCCACGGTGGTGCAGACCAGCTTGTGCTGGAGCTTGCCGTCCAGTTCGGCGCCGCGGCGGACCAAAATGGGCTCATGGAGGTCCAGCACGCCCTCGTCGTAGGCCAGCCGGGCCTCGTCATCGCTGGCAAAGGAGGACATATACTCCCGGGGCATCTCGCCCTTTCCAAGACCCTGGCACAGGCCGGCCATGGTGCGGCGGTAGCCCTCGTAGTAGTCCTCATCCTTGACCCAGACCTGGTCCTCGGGCACCAGCTTCTCTGCCTTCAGGGCCTTCTCCACATCCTTGGGCGTGTCGTAGCAGCGCTCGGGATCGGGCTTCATCTCCCGGTCATAAGTCAGGTAGTAGGAGCCCAACACCATGTCCTGGGTGGGGATGTTCACCGGGCCGCCGTCCTGGGGCCGCAGCAGGTTGTTGGCCGAGAGCATCAGGATACGGGCCTCGGCCTGGGCCTCGGCGGACAGAGGCACGTGGACGGCCATCTGGTCGCCGTCAAAGTCGGCGTTGAAGGGGGTACACACCAGAGGATGGAGCTTGATGGCGCGGCCCTCCACCAGGACCGGCTCAAAGGCCTGGATGCCCAGACGGTGCAGCGTGGGCGCGCGGTTGAGCATGACGGGGTGGTCCTTGATGACGAAGTCCAGGGCGTCCCAGACCTCAGGGCGGCCCTTGTCCACCATCTTCTTGGCGCTCTTGATGTTGTTGGCGTGGCCATCCTCCACCAGCTTCTTCATCACGAAGGGCCGGAACAGCTCGATGGCCATCTCCTTGGGAAGACCGCACTGGTAGATCTTCAGCTCCGGGCCCACCACGATAACGCTACGGCCCGAGTAGTCCACACGCTTGCCCAGCAGATTCTGGCGGAAGCGGCCCTGCTTGCCCTTGAGCATATCGCTCAGAGACTTCAGCGCCCGGTTATTGGCGCCGGTGACGGCGCGGCCCCGGCGGCCATTGTCGATCAGGGCGTCCACCGCCTCCTGAAGCATCCGCTTCTCATTGCGGACAATGATGTCCGGAGCGTTGAGCTGGATGAGCCGCTTGAGACGGTTGTTGCGGTTGATGACCCGGCGGTAGAGGTCGTTGAGGTCGGAGGTGGCAAAGCGGCCACCGTCCAGCTGGACCATAGGCCGGATCTCGGGGGGGATGACAGGCAGCACGTCGATGATCATCCACTCGGGCTTGTTGCCCGACACCCGGAAGGCGTCCACCACCTCCAGGCGCTTGACGATGCGGGCCTTCTTCTGACCCGCCGCGTCCTTCAGCTCGGCGCGCAGCTCCTCGGAAAGGCTGTCCAGATCCACGTCCTGGAGGAGCTTCTTGACCGCCTCCGCACCCATGCCGGCCTGGAAGTCGTCCTCATACTTCTCCCGGTAGTCCCGGTATTCCTTCTCGGTGAGGATCTGGTTCTTAGCCAGGGGAGTAAAGCCGGGGTCAGTGACGATATAAGCGGCAAAATAGAGGACCTTCTCCAGAATACGGGGAGAGATGTCCAGCAGCAGGCCCATGCGGGAGGGGATGCCCTTGAAATACCAGATGTGGCTCACCGGGGCGGCCAGCTCAATGTGGCCCATGCGCTCCCGGCGGACCTTGGCCCGGGTGACCTCCACGCCGCAGCGATCGCAGATCTTGCCCTTGAAGCGGATCTTCTTATACTTACCGCAGTGGCACTCCCAGTCCTTAGTCGGGCCAAAGATCTTCTCGCAGAAGAGGCCGTCGCGCTCGGGCTTAAGGGTACGGTAGTTGATGGTCTCAGGCTTTTTGACCTCGCCGTAGGACCACTCCCGGATCTGCTCGGGGGAGGCAATGCCGATCTGAATGGCGTCAAATTCCGCGTAACTCATTTGCTTCTACCTCCCTTTCCTTAGTCTTCCTGGTCATCGGTTACGATGACCGCGTCGTCAGAGAGGGCGAAATCGTCCTCATCCTCGTCGTCCTCAGCGTCCTCGGCGGCGTAAGAGGTGTCGTCCTCGTCCAGACGCTCGCCCTCCTTCACCGAGAAGCCCTCCGCGCCGGCATACTCGCCACGGCCGCCGTAGTCAAAGTCGTCGTCAAAGTGGAAGTTGCCGGGCTGGTAGGTGTCGTCGTCCTCGCCCTTGAGCTCGATGACGTTGCCGTCGTCGTCCAGGACGTTGATGTCCAGACACAGGGCCTGCAGCTCCTTGACCAGGACCTTGAAAGCCTCGGGCACACCGGGGGCGGGCACGTTGTGGCCCTTGACGATGGACTCGTAGGTCTTCACACGACCCACCACGTCGTCGGACTTCACCGTCAGCATCTCCCGGAGGGTATAGGCCGCGCCGTAGGCCTCCAGGGCCCACATCTCCATCTCTCCGAACCGCTGGCCGCCGAACTGGGCCTTGCCGCCCAAGGGCTGCTGAGTGACCAGGGAGTAGGGGCCGGTGGAGCGGGCGTGGATCTTATCGTCCACCAGGTGGTGGAGCTTGAGGAAGTAGACGTAGCCCACGGTGACACGGTTGTCAAAGCGCTCGCCGGTGCGGCCGTCGTAGAGCCAGCTCTTGCCGTCTTCAGAAAGACCGGCCAGCTTCAGGGTGTCTTGAATGTCTCGCTCGTTAGCGCCGTTGAAGATGGGGGTGGCCACCTTCCAGCCCAGGGCCTGGGCCGCATAGCCCAGGTGGACCTCCAGCACCTGACCGATGTTCATTCGGGAAGGCACGCCCAGGGGGTTCAGCACGATGTCCAGCGGCGTACCGTCGGGCATAAAGGGCATATCCTCCTGGGGCAAGATCCGGGAGACGACGCCCTTGTTGCCGTGGCGGCCAGCCATCTTATCGCCCACGGAGATCTTCCGCTTCTGGGCGATGGATACCCGGACCACCTGGTTGACGCCGGGGTTGAGCTCGTCGCCGTTTTCACGGGTAAAGACGTTCACGTCCACCACGATGCCGCTCTCGCCATGGGGCAGCTTCAAGGAGGTATCCCGGACCTCCCGGGCTTTTTCGCCAAAGATGGCCCGCAGCAGCCGCTCCTCAGCGGTGAGGTCGGTCTCGCCCTTGGGGGTGACCTTGCCCACCAGGATATCGTTGGCGGTGACCTCCGCGCCGATGCGGATGATGCCCCGCTCGTCCAGATCCTTCAAAGAATCCTCGCCCACGTTGGGGATGTCCCGGGTGATCTCCTCGGGACCCAGCTTGGTGTCCCGGGCCTCGGTCTCATACTCTTCAATGTGGATGGAGGTAAAGACGTCGTCCTTGACCATGCGCTCGTTGAGCAGGATAGCGTCCTCGTAGTTGTAGCCCTCCCAGGTCATAAAGCCCATGAGGATGTTCTTGC
>OLGB01000023.1_pt1 | contig 207175 bp, 174 predicted proteins | sample 1605691 | NCBI WGS metagenome assembly OLGB01 (sample SAMEA3888925, study PRJEB22519) | human gut metagenome | biome: human gut; feature: human-associated habitat; material: faeces | place: Denmark | collected 2010 | reverse complement strand
ACGGATTTTCGGGTTCCCGAAAAAACTCAAAAGGTCGCAAAATTATGACTTTTTAATAAAATAAGGGCTGCACGGTAAACGTGCAGCCCTTTGTGTTGTTTTTTACGTATTACTTATTTGTTATACGTTTGCGGATTGATGATCTGGATTTCAAAAGCCTTTCCCTTTGTTTCGTCGGAAATAAGGTTTTCTTTTGTGATTTCCGGCGCTTCCGTCAGGTAGTTGACGTAGCCTTTGATCGAGAACGTCTTTCCGTAGACTTTTCCTTCGACAGTTGCGGTGCCGTACGTTTCGCGGTCGCCGTCTTTCTTCGTGCCGATGATGACTTTAAGCGCGATGTCGTCAATAATTTCCGCATTTGCGCTTGTGCCGGCCGCAGCTATTTCCTCGACTTTCCAGCTGTTTGCCGTCTTATCGAAATACGGGACGTAGGTCTGTCCGAGGCGGTATGCCTGACGGAGCAACGAACCGGCTTTGCCGTCGATATAGTTGCTTTCCGTGTATTCCCCCGCTGTGCGATTGAGTTCGTCTACGATTGCCTGTTTAAGGACGTCGGGCGTGTTGATAAGCACGAGTTCGCCTTTTTCGTTAAGTTCGAACCCTTCTTCGCGGATATATGTCTCGTTGTTTTTCTTTACGGCGAGTTCAAGCTCTGCATAAAGCACGTACGGGTACAGATATTTGTTGCCCGCGCTGTCTTCAACCACGGCGTATTCTTTGTGGCCGTTTTTGTGCATTATTGCGGTCGTTGCCGTCGCTTCATTGTCTGCAAAGAACTTTTCGCCGTCGGTCATATATTTCGAGGGACGGAGCAACATAAGCTGTTTGCTGAGACCTTTCGCGTAAATTCCGCGAGCCGTCAACTTGTAAAGTTCGGTTTCGAATTCCTTATAAACCGCGACCGAGTCGTAAATCTTGCCACTCATTTCAACCTGGTACTTCGTGAAGTATTTCATTGCAAGAGCGACCATGCTCACCGCGTCAATGGTTTTATCTTCGTCAACGGTTTTGCCATCGCTTGTCAGCATATAATCAAACAAGTTGTTGAACGTCGTTCTAAGGAGGTTTTCGCCGCCAATAACGAGCGCGTTGTCAAGACCGTACGCATTCTTTTCGATGCCGATAAGTCCGTACACTGCGGGAATTATACCCTTTTCGCCATTAAACACCAAGTTCATAATAACGTCGCCAATCTTGATGTCGCCTTCCGACGCCGCTTTGGCTTTGTGCGGCTCGTAATTTACGAACAAGCCGTTGCCGTTCTTATTGATAAGGTAGTTGACAAGTTTCACGAAGTTGAGCCCTTTGACGTGCGCTTCGCCACTCGTCATCAGATGATCGATGGATTCGTTGACTTTGGCGTAACTATAAGAAACATTGTATTTCGTATATTTATCGCCGGTGTAGGTTGTCTGTTCTTCGGCGGTCAAAAGGACGTAGGCGTTAGTTGCCTCATCGAGACGGTAATTTCCGTTTTCGTCTTTTTCATAGACCGAGTACAGGACGCCGCCGACTTTGTCTGTGCCGTCCTCTGCATAGAAGCCCCATTTGCCGCCAACTTTCTTAAAGCCGTTGACGCCGATTGCGCCGTTTTTACCAAGCGCGACGCACATATCGAGAATCGCGGGGAGAACGCCTTTGTATTCTTCCATGATTTTCGCGTCAAGTTGCAGGTCGTAATCGGGGTTTTCTTTCGTTCCTATGTTTTCGGAATACAGTTGAAGTTTTGCAAACACTTTATCGTTTGCGGTAATCGTTGCGACCGCGCGGGTTTTTTCGATATTTTTGAAATCGAGCGTTCCTTTAATGTTGAGTTTCAGCGTTTCGGGAACGGTGAGCGTGTTCGTCGCCGCGTCGTAGTTCAGATCTTTGCCGCCGACTTTGATTGTCAAGCCGTTGGCACTTGTATAATCGTGTGCGACAAGGCTCAGAAGGTCTTCGCCGAAGTCGAAATCAAGACCTGCGTCGATATTCATTGCGCCGTATTCGTCTTTGTTTACAGCCGTCGTGGAAATCGCGTTTTTATCGTTGCCGATTTTAAGGTCGGTGATTGCAAGTTCGATACCGAAAGTCCTGTTGTTTTCGCCTGCGGGCAGGTTAAGGTCGAGGAAGAATTTGCTCATCTTACCGATGCTGCCGTTTGCGCCCGCGTCCTTTTCAAAGCCCAGCTTGATTGCGCCGTTTAAAATAGGCATCTTATTTTCGGTAAATTCTTTCAAAGGATAGAGTGCGATCGTTGCGGAAAGTTTTTGCGACAGGTCGCTCTTGACGGACGCGTAACCTTTGTTCGCTTCTTGGAACTGACCGCTCTTCCAGGTGTACCAGGTAGGTTCGCTGAACAAGTTGCTTGCAAACGGTATGCCGCCTACGTCCGCGGTAAGAATGCCTTGAATGTCAAGGGTTTCGCCAAAGTAACTGTAAAACTTTTCTTTGCCGCCGAACATTGACGAAAGTATGGAGTTGACCGAAATGCCTTCGAAAGAAATGTCCTTCTCAAAAATCGTGTCGGCAAGGGTTTTCACAACCAATTCGCCGTTGTCGTCTTTAACATATTTGCCGTTAACTAAGTTGTAACGATTTCTGCTTGCCGCATTGACAAGCGTGTCGCTGTACGGCATATACTCTTTCTTTACGAACGTGTTGATAAGCCCGGTGATAACTTTGTTAAGGTCAAAGTCGCCGCCGTTGAAAGCTTCGACAACGCTCTTTACGATGTTGTTTTTGAGCAGCCCTTCGATCTTAGTGAAAAGCTCGTCTTTGACGGTTTGTCCGTTTGCAGTCTTGTCAAGTTTCGTAAGGTCAACGCCGACTTTGTTCCCTGCGATCGTTGCGTAAAGGAAGTCTTTTTCGTAAATAAGGCGGAAAGAATCGACGCCGTTAATGCGCGCGGACACATCGATATAAGTTTCGTTGTCGGAAGTAAGAGCAACCGCTTTCGAATATCTCGTATATCCCGCCTGCGCAGAGTTTGCGGAATCGAACGGTACGAATTTCGCAACGCAGTTGCCGTTTTTGTCGACAACGTAGTTATTGCCTTCTTTCGTTACTCTGATTTCGCCTTCTTTGAGTTCGGTCGTGCCGGTGAATATCGTCACGTCATTGCCCGAAAGCACGTATGCGCCGTTTGCGTCAACAATATATTTGTCGATGACGTTCTGACGGTCGAGAAAACCTTTCAGGGCAAGTTCGATCGGCATTTTTTCTGCGACGCCGCCGTCCTTTTTAAGGGTGATTGTCGCGCCGAGGCTCAAAGCGATGTTTTTGCCGTCGGCAAGTTCAAACGAAGTGCCGTTTGCGATTTCGTTTGCGCTTTGGAACATCGTGTTGACAAATGCGTTCATCGAGGCGCCTGCTTGGTTACCGCCGGTTCCGCCACCGCCGGTTCCGTCACCGCCGCCCGTTCCGCCGCCTTGGTTTCCGCCGCCGTTTCCTTTATTTTTGCAGGCAGCCAGAACGCCGACGCACAAAACGAGAACGCAAACTATTGCGAGTACTCGCAAAAAATTCTTGTTTTTCATTTTTCGTCTCCTTTTGAGATTTAAATTGTACACGCACGCAGACGTGCGTATATCTCTACATTTTATATTTTAATATTTATTAGTTTTCTTGTCAAGGCTAAGTCGGGATTTCCGCCCGACGCGCGCCGTTTCGGGGTTATCGACAAATCGTTTTAAGGTAATTTTTAACCTAAACGTTACAAATGCGCCCGCGTGTAATATTTTGCGAAAAACCTTTACATATTGTCCTTACGTTTGTATAATAATCGTTAGGAGGAATTTTATGCACGATTCGCACGTTCACAGTATTTTTTCGGACGACGGCATGGAGGCGGTCGAAGACGTCGTTGCGACGGCGCTTTCTCGCGGTTGCGACTATGTCGCAATCACCGATCACGTCAACCGCGATTATCAGGTCATCGGATATGACAACCCGCAAATAAATATGTCGGCGTACGTCGCCGCAATGCAGGACTTCAAACGCCGCTTCAATAAGAAAAACTTCCGCCTTGCCATGGGCGCGGAGCTTGGTTTCCTGAAATCGGCAAACAATCTGTATATCAAAGACCTTGCCGATATCGACTTCGACGTCATTATCAACAGCGTTCACTGCGTGCTCGGCAGCGAGGTCTATTACGCGGAATATTTCAATAAGTGCCCCTATAAACACTTTGCCTATCTCGAATACCTGAAAGCCGTCCGGGAAAGCGTCGACGCGCCCTACCCCTACGACATTATCGGCCACATCGGCTATATCCAGAGAAACGCGCCGTATAAGGAGCCCGATATGTTTTACGAGGAGTTTTCGGACGTCTTTGACGATATCCTCACCGCCATCATCGAAAAGGATAAGTGCCTGGAAGTCAACAGCAAAACTTATCGCGGCGGAAAAACCACAAGCGAGTTTTCTTTGCGACACCTTTCAATCCCCGACGTCGACGTCCTGAAACGATACTACGAACTCGGCGGAAGGAAAATTTCTTTCGGCAGCGACGCACACCGCACCAACAGCATCGCTTACAATTACGACAAAATTGCGGCGGCAATGAAAGAAATCGGCTTTGAAGGTTTCACCCGATACGTGAACCGCGAGCCGGAACTTGTGAAGTTTTGATAAACCGAAAACAATACGATGCCAACAGATAATAACACTAACATTGCCAAAACGCCGATATTTCAACGCTTTTATGAAAAATGCTCGCTTGTGGTACGAAAAGTACAACTGCGTTCGCCTTTTCCAAAAATCATCTGAAATCTCGGCGTTTTCGGTTGTGAACAAGTTTCCCGTCGTGTTTTTAGGATAAGACAAGGCACACGAGCGGCTTAATACTTTATCGTATAAGCCGTGAGCGTAACGCAGTATTAGTCAAAAACACGGCGGGAAACCTAAGTTCGTATTATTATCTGTTGGCATAACAAAAACCGTCGTTTCCCGACGGTTTTTTCGCGCTTCGCGATTTATAAAACGCTTTTCGTCACGTTGAACTTTACGCCGTAAGAGTTTGTGACTTCGTGATACTCCGCGTTTTCAAAAAGTCCGCTCGTGCGGGACACGACGTAATCCGCGCACTCAAAAAGGGGCTCCGAAAATCCTTTGTCGATATGATATATTTCGAGCGATCGGCGGGCGGGGGTTTTAACCTTTGTGTTTCTGATTATTGCAAATAATTTTTTCATTTCGTTCACCTCTTGATTGCATTATTGCATACAAAATATGACAATGCTTTGCATATTATTGAAAAATGTTTGATATTTTTTGTTTTTTCGCAAGGTGAATTTTTGCAAAAAGAAACGCCCCGAAAATCGGGACGTTCCTTTGATTTAGGTGGAAAGATTACTGTCGTAATCCGATAATAAGCATATTATTTGCCGACATTGACGCTGGCGTTGCCGCTGACTTGTACAACGTATTTGCCGTTTTCGACTTCCGGTTCACCGGGGACGTATTTTGCAACGCCACTGATGTCGACGTTCACGTTTGCAGAGCCTGCCACGATGACAACCGCCGTGCCGTTGATTGCAAAGTCGGTTTTGTCAAGGTTGGTTGCGTTTGCATTCGAGATAACGTTTGCAACGACGTTCACTTTCACAAGTTCTTTGTCGGTTGCTCCGACCGCTACGTCAACGTAGACTTTCGCGCCGGTTTCGGTATCGCTGATTTTGCCAAGTTCGACTTTTACGTTGACCTTGCATGCTCCGTCAACACCGACGTTAACTTCAACCACAACACCACCGTTGTCGTTGGACCATGCCTTGACGTTTACGCCAACACCGTCAACTTTAAGACCGGTGCCTGCTCCAAAAGCGAACACCATTGTGTCTTTTTCTTTGTCATAAGTGCAGGTGCCGCTGATTTTGACAAATTCTTTTTCGCCGTGCATTACAACCGCTTCAAATGCATAGTCTTCTTTGCCGTTGATATCTGCGTCTTCATCGTTTTTTACTTCGCCGTCTTTGATTTTCTTTGCGTTGATGTAAATCGTCGATACGTCGGATACGTCTTTGCCTTCGGCGTCTTTATAAGTGACGGTCACGAGCATTTTATAGTTGTATTCGTCTTTGTCGGACGAGGTAATTTCAACTTCGACGCTGTGATCTTTGATGTACGCCTTTGCGTTGTTTACGTATTCGTTAAGGTATTTTGCAAGTTCGTCGGTTGCCGCGCTGATACCGGGGATTGCGCCGATGCCGTTAATGGTGAAAGAAGGATCAACGTTTTCATCGCCTTCCGCCGAAGCAGTGCCCGCTGCCGAAGAGTTCATCGCGACTGCAATTGCCGTGCCGAGAGTTTCGGCGTTGTCTGCTTTTGCAGGTGCGGTTGACTTATCCTTATTGCAGGCGGTAAGCCCTACGGCAAGAGCCGCTACCATCGATACTACAAGAAGTATTGCCAGGATTTTCTTTTTCATATTGAGTAAAACCTCCGTGTTTTTCAAATTGTTTTCGCAAAGTAAACAATCGATGAGCGCGTTTTATTGGGATTTTCTGAAAATTTTTTATTTTTTTACTCCACGCAAGTACAAAAGTACCTTGCGTGGGTTTTATAACAAGGTGTCTTGCAATAAAAAAACCTTACCGTTTCCGATAAGGCTTGTTTTTATTTTTATATTGTTTATTAAATATTAAAAATACTGTTCGATGTTTGTTCGCTCGGGTTCAGAATATCGTTGATTAAACCGGTGATATAATTGTCGTACATCGTCTTGATTTTCGCAAAGTCGATGTTTTCAAGTGAGATACGGATTTCCGCAACTTTTGCCTGCAAATCGGTCAGCCCCAAAATCTCGCACATACTTTCGATACTTTTAAGGCTTTCGATCATTTCGGCGTAAGAGCCCTTTGTAAAACTTTTTACGTAGTCGCTGCTGATATTTTGTCGCTTGATTTCTTCTTCCGCATATTTATAATAAACGTCAGAAAAAATGCTTTTGTCGCCGAGCCAGGATTCTTCCAGCAAACTCTTTCTTTTGGCAAAAGCGGCGGTTAATTGTTCAAAACTCATTGATGAAGTCGCGTTTTGCAAATATTTCTTCGCCCGGTCTGTAAGGTCTTCCTTTGAAATCGTCTTTATCGACAGCGAAAAGTCAAACGCCGTTAAAAGCCGTTTTGCAAAGCTTTCGGCGGTCTCGCCGGAAACGGAAACGGAAAGCCCGTCCGCGTCATCGACGAATTTGAGCGTCCGCGCGGCTTCGTTGATTTTTCTTGTCGCAACGTCAAATTTAAGCCCTTTCAATTCGCCCGAAAGATGCAGTATCATGTCGCCGTCCACGTTTTCGGCGCGCACCGTTTCTACGGTTTCCTCGCTGTTTAACGTGAGCGTGATTTTTGCGCAGTCGGTTTTTTCGTCCGCCGCCGCAGTCGCTTTGTCCGCGCCAGCAGAAACTTGCACGTAATAATAATTGCTTATCGGCGAATTATCTTTTTTCGGCGCGAATAAGACGCCGCAGGTGATCGCGATTGCCATAATCAGCACGCACGCCACGGCGGACGTCGCGATTCTGAACGCTTTGCTTGCGCCCGCTTTCTTTGTTTTCGCCACGGGTTTTTCGATATAGGAGGACTGCACGACGTCGTCGTAAACGCGAGGCGTAATACTTTCGATTTCGCTTTTTAATCTGTTTTTCAAATCTTTGTTGTTCACGCTTGCTCCTCCTTTAAGTATTTTCTGAGTTTTTTAAGGCTGTTGTTGTACGTCCAGAGTACCGTGCCCACGGGTTTTTTTACGATTTCAGCAATCTCGCGATGTTTGAATCCCGCCACGACGTACAGCATAACGATTTGCGCTTCGTCGGCGGTCAGCACCTTTTTCATCGCGTCGGTGACGGTGGTGTCGGCAAGGTCTTCGACGCTCTTTTCGCCGGACACGGGTTCCCACTCCGAAAAATCCGTCGCGGTCTCGTACTTCGCGCGCTTTATGTGGTTGAAGGCGATGTTTTTGCCGATCTCGATAAGAAACGCCGCCGGATTGCCCGATTTGTAACTTTGCACGCTTTGTCTGAAACGCACGTACGTATCCTGCATAAGGTCTTCGGCAACTTCCCTTCTCCTTACTATCGACAATAAATACGAAAACAAACCTTTTGACGTGAGTTCGTAAAACTCCGCAAAAGCGGTTTCATCGCCCGATTCCTTGATGCGCGCTATTAAAATGTCAAGGCGTTTATTATCCAAACGGAATACCTCTTTTATTTAATAGGCATATTATACAAAGTCGGGAAGAATTTTGCAACCGATATAACCCTTGCAACAAATAAACAATCGAATCCCTTTTTTTATTTGACGATTTTTACATTTTTTCGAATTTTGTCAAAAAACGGCGGATTTTTCAGGTTCCGCCGTGTTTTTTCCAAAAAGAAACCCCGGAAAAATCCGGGGGGTTCTTTCTTTTTGTGTTTGTCAGCCTTGGATTGCTCCGACGGGGCAGCCTTCTGCGCAAGCGCCACAATCGATGCATTCGTCGGGGTTGATTTCGTATTTACCGCCGTTTTCGGAAATAGCACCTACCGGGCAAGTGTCCGCGCACGCTCCGCAAGCGATGCATTCATCACTGATTTTGTGTGCCATAGTAACGTCTCCTTTTCTAATTTGTCTTATTTGGGTTTTCCCCTTTTCATTATATTACCACACCGCCGCGGAATTTGCAAGGGTTTTCAAATTTTACTTGACTTTTATTTAGACAAACGCGCGAAAACAATATATAATAAGGATTATGAAACCGTTGTACGACAAAATCTGCGAATACGTCGCAAAAAATCCCGCGCGCTTCCATATGCCGGCGCACTTCGGCACGGGCGATAATCCACTTTTTTCAAGCGCGAAATACGACGTGACCGAACTCGATTTTTCGGACAATCTGCAAAATCCGACGGGCGCGATACTTGAAAGCGAAAAGGAATGCGCGAAAACGTACGGCGCGAAAAACTGCTTTTATCTGACCTCGGGCAGCACGGCGGGGGTTTTCATCGCAATGAGCGCGATACGAAACCGCACCGACGAAATAATCGTTGCCCGCTCTTCGCATAAGTCGGTTTACGCGGCGGCAAGAACGCTCGGGTTTAAGGTAAGATATATTCCGTCGTCTTTCGACAAAAACGGAATCCCTTTGCCCGTGACGGAAAAAGACGTCGAAACCGCGCTTGAACAATATCCGTCTGCGGGCGCGTGCGTCATAACGTCACCGAATTACTTCGGCATGACGGCGGACGCAAAAAGTATATCCGCGCTTGTGAAAAAACGTGGCAAAATTCTTTTCGTAGACGAGGCGCACGGCGCGCATTTCCCGTTTTCAGAACGCTTTGAAAAAGGCTTTTCGGGATTTTCCGACATCTCTGTTATAAGCTTTCACAAAACCTTGCCCGTATATTCGGGCGGGGCGGCTTTATTTTGCAATAACGATACTTTAACGGACGATTTGTTGCGTTTACGTGCCGATTTGCACACTACAAGCCCGTGCTATCTTACCCTTGCAAGCATTGATTATTCCATTGACGAAAGAAGAATATCGGGCGAAGAAAAGTATGAAAAACTTTTTGAAAAGGTAAACTTATTAAAAGAAAAACTGCCTCTGGAAATAATTAAAAACGACGACTTCACAAGGCTTGTCGTAAGGTGCGGGGACAATGGGTTTTCGGCACTTAGGAGTAAAAACGTCGTGCCGGAAATGACTTTTTACGATTTGGCGGTCTTTATACTGTCTCCCGAAAACGAAGAAAGAATCGACGATATTTACGACGCCTTAAAAGACGTGAACTGCGAAAGCGCGCGTGAAATTCCGCCCTTGCCCGCGCCTGTTTTCAAAAAAGTAACGGGCGGCGGCGCGTATCTTCCGCTGCACGACGCGATAGGTCACGTGTCGTTAAGGGAGGTCGGGACGTATCCCCCGGGCATTCCCGTCGTCGCGTACGGCGAAGTAATTACCGAAAATATTGCCGATTTTTTGAAAGACCGCGACGTTTTTGGTTTTGTAAACGGCAGATTATATGTTACAATAGATAAGTAGAATAATTAACGGACATCATTATGAAAGGAAAATTTATCACTTTTGAAGGCGGCGAAGGCGTCGGAAAATCCACGCAGGTTCGTCTTCTTATGGAATATCTTGAAAAAACGTCGCAACCCGCCGTTCTCGTTCGTCAGCCCGGCGGCACTCCCATTTGTGAAAAAATTCGCGAAATACTGCTCTCTCCCGAAAGCGCGGATATGACGCCCGAGTGCGAGGCGTATCTTTACGCAGCGGCGCGCGCGCAACTTTTAAGGGAAGTCGTCATTCCCGCCCTTAACGAAGGAAAAATCGTGATTTGCGACAGGCACGTCGACAGTTCGGTCGCCTATCAGGGCGCGGGACGCGGACTTGGCACCGACGTCGTGAAAAACATAAACGCAAAAGCAATCGAGGGCTGTCCCGTCGACGCGACGGTTTTCATCGACCTGCCCCACGACAAAATGTTCAGAAGCCGCAAAAAGGCGGAAGAACTGGGCGACCGTTTCGAGGTGGAATCGGGCGATTTCCACGCCCGCGTTTACAAGGGCTTTTCCGACATCGCCGACGAAAATCCGGAAAGGGTGATCCGCATCGTCCCATGCGAGTGCAAGGCCGAAACAAGCCGGCATATTATCGACGCCCTTCGCGAAAAAGGACTTATCAGATGATTGAGTTTCAGGACGCTCTGAAAAAGAGCCGCGCCTACAACTTAATAAAACACGATATCGACACGGGCAATTTGTCGCACGCTTATATGGTGATCTCGCCCGACGTTTTCGCCGTGCAGAATCTTTTCAGACTGATTGCGTGCGCGGTATATTGCAAGGACGCCTGCACGACCTGCCCCGTTTGCAAAAAAGTGCTGAACGGAAATCACGCCGACGTGAAATTCATCAACGAAGACGGCAAAAAAATCAAGGTCGAAGACGTCGCCGCCCTTATCGAAGACACCGAGACGAAACCGTTTGAGAGCGACAACAAACTGTACTTTGTAAATTACGCGGACAAAATGAACCCCGCCGCGCAAAACAAGTTGCTGAAAACTCTGGAAGAACCGCAAAAAGCGGTGAGCATATTTCTGGGAGTCGGCAGCGAAAGCGCGATTCTGGACACGGTGAAGTCGAGAACGAAAAAAATAACCCTTGACAGGTTTTCCGCGGGCGACATAAAAGACGCGCTGATAAATTCGGGCGTTGCCGTCGGGAACGCGACGATTGCCGCTGCCTGCGCCGACGGTATGCTGTGGCGCGCAAAGGAAATTTCGTCAAACTCCGCCTTTTCGGAAACGTTCGACCGCGCCATATTCATACTCAATAATCTGAAAAAAAGCAGCGATGTGGCGTCGTTTTTGAACGATAAAACCCTTGATAAGGATAATTTGCCCGTTTTTCTGGACGCGCTCTCAATAGTGCTTCGCGATATGATTGCGGCAAAAACCGACAAGAACCTTATCATGAGCAAACATAAGGAATGGGAAATCGAAACGCTGTCGAAAGGCTTTTCGCTTGACGCCCTTTCCAACATACTTTATCTTGTCAACGAAGAAAGAAAAAAATTGAGTTTTTACGTGGGAAGCACCGGCGTTGTCGAAAACCTGCTTCTCGGTATTTTGGAGGTTAAATATAAATGTCAGTAACGATAGTCGGCATAAAATTTAAGAACTCGTGCAAGGTGTACTATTTCAGCCCCGAGAACATTTCGTTTTCGGAAGGCGACGCGGCGATTGTCGAAACGGCGCGCGGCACGGAATACGGCGAAGTCGTGCTCTCAAACCGCGAAGTCGACGACAAAGACGTCGTGCAACCTTTGAAACCCGTTTTAAGGAAAGCCACCGACGCCGACAAAAAACAGGTGGAAAAAAACCTTGCCATGCGCCCCGAAGCCATTCGCATCGCAAACGAGAAAATCGAAAAACACAACCTTAATATGAAGCTTGTGGACGTGGAATACACTTTTGACCGTCAGAAGATTATCTTTTACTTCACGGCGGCGGGACGAGTCGATTTCCGCGACCTTGTCAAAGACCTTGCGGGCGTGTTCAGAAACCGCATCGAACTTCGCCAGATTTATGAACGCGACGACGCGAAAATGCGCGGCGCGCTTGCCCCCTGCGGACGGCCGTGCTGCTGCAACACATGCCTTCCCGACTTTGCGAAAGTTTCCATCAAAATGGCGAAACTGCAAGGACTGTCGCTTAACCCCACAAAAATCAGCGGCGTTTGCGGACGTCTTATGTGCTGCTTGAAATTCGAGAACGATTACTACGCCGAAATGTACAAAAAAATGCCCAAGGTCGGCAGTCGCGCAAAAACTCCCGACGGCGAAGGCGTCGTGGAAAGCAACGACATCTTAAAACAGCAGGTCAAAGTCAAAATCATGGACAAAGACGGCAGTTTCGACGTCAAAACCTACGACCTTAAAGACGTGTCGGCACGCGTGCATCAATCGGTGGAACCCGACGATTCTTCGGACGACGAGGAACTCAAAAAACTTGAAGATTGATATATAAATATATCTTTTTTGGAATACAAGGTTTATCGACAAAATATTTTGTGTCGAACATGAGATATTTTTGTTGACAATTTTCTTTTATAAGTTTATATTACGGGCTATGAAATCAGAGAAATCGAAAAAATTTTTAAGTCGTGTCGGGTTTTACGGTCTTTTGCTATTCTTCGCACTGCTTCGCGCGGTGGCGTCGTACGTCTTTATTGTCCCGAACGCATTTGCCCCGGGCGGCGTAGGCGGTATCGCGAGTATCGTGTACAACGTCGTCAATCTGTACGACCATAAACTTGCGGAAAGCGTGTTCAACCCCGCCGTCACGATTTTCGTGCTGAATCTGCCGCTTGTTATCGCGTCGTTTTTCACGCTCAACAAACAATTTGCAATCAATACGACCGTCATCGTTTTGGGCTATTCGGGCTTTATGGCACTGTTTTCCGCACTTAAACTGCCCGTATTTCAAGGCTCGGGCATGGAAAGCAGTCTGACGATAATCTCGGCACTCGCGGGCGGCGTCATTACGGGCGTTGCGCTTGGCGGCTCCCTTCTTACGAACAGCAGCGCGGGCGGCACGGATATCCTTGGGAAAATCGCAAACAAGAAAAAGCCCGAACTTAATACAAGTTGGTTTATTTTCCTGTTTGACAGCATCGTCGTTTTGCTGTCGGGTATCGTCGGTCTGCTGTCGGCAAAAGGCATGGACGCGAACACTACCTTCGTCAAAATCGCTTCCCCGATATTTTACTCGTTCATCACCCTGTTTTTGACAAGCGAGGTTGCGGACGTCATCACGACGGGTACGCAATCCAGCGTCGTGTTTAATATCATCACCGATAAGGCGGAAGAAGTCGGCGACGCAATCGTGCAAATCCTGCACCGCGGAGGCACGATAATCCACGCGGAAGGCATCTATACAAATTCCACCAGAAAAATCCTGGTCTGCGTCGTGAAGAAAAAGCAATCCGCCCTGCTCAAACAAATCATAAAAGACGTCGATCCCAACGCGTTCACCTATATCAATAAGGCGAAAGAAGTCAGCGGATTCGGCTTCCGCAACAATCAATAACAGCGCGCAGCGATATAAACCCAAAACAAAAGCACCGAAAAATCGGTGCTTTAATTATATCGTTTCCCTTCCGGGCGATGCGTCGCACACTTCTCTTTTGAAATCACGTTATCGCAAGCGATAACGCTCACTCTTTTGTTCGTGTGCTCCTTCTCCCCACGGGTACAAGTATCCCGCGGGGTCCCCTGATTTATGCCTCGCAATGACATAAGGCGCGTTGCACGGAATTAAAATTGCTCTAATAAAAAAGCACCCGTCAGGGTGCTAAATATAGTTCTCTTAAAAAGTCAGAATTTTGAGAGAATATGCTCTCTCTAAAAAGTAAAGATTTTGATGGATTTTCGGGGTTCTTGACGGGTTCGTGCGAAGGCGCGTACTTTGCCGTACGTAACTGAGCAGGGTTCCGTCAAAACGCCGAAAAGGCGCAAAATATTTACTTTTTAATAGGTTTCATTGTGGGGAACAACAAAACATCCCTTATCGTCTCCGCACCCGTAACAAGCATTACAAGACGGTCAACGCCGACGCCTAATCCGCCCGTCGGGGGCATGCCGTATTCCATTGCGGTGAGATAATCTTCGTCGATGTCGTTGGCTTCTTCGTCGCCCTGTTTTTTGAGTTCCGCCTGAGCCTCGAATCTGCCGCGCTGGTCGATGGGATCGTTAAGTTCCGAAAAAGCGTTGGCGTATTCCCTGCCGTTTATGAACAACTCAAAACGCTGGGTGTAGCCGGGATGATCGGGATCGCGCTTTGCAAGCGGGCTGATTTCCACGGGGTGTCCGGTAAGGAACGTGGGCTGGACGAGTTTATCCTCGACGTACGCCTCGATAAACAGATTGAGAATGTCGCCTTTTTTGTGGCGTTGTTCGTATTCGATATGGTGTTCTTTCGCGACCGCCCTTGCTTCTTCCAAAGTTTCGATTTTGTCAAAGTCGACGCCTGCGTACTTTCTGACTGCCTCGACCATCGAGATTCTTTCAAAAGGTTTGTCAAGGTCCAGGTCAACTCCGTCGAAGGTGATTTTGCCCGTGCCGCAAACTTTGTTTGCAACGTATCTGAACATACCTTCGGTGATGTCCATCATACCGTGAATGTCGGTGTATGCCTCGTAAAGTTCCAGCAAAGTGAACTCGGGATTATGGCGTTGATCCATACCTTCGTTTCTGAAAACTCTGCCGATTTCGTAAACTTTTTCAAACCCGCCGACGATAAGGCGTTTAAGATAAAGTTCCAGAGCAATACGAAGGTACATATCGATATCGAGCGTGTTGTGGTGCGTAATGAACGGCCTTGCGTTTGCGCCGCCCGCGATGTTGTGCAGAACGGGGGTTTCGACTTCCAGATATCCTTTTTCGTCCAAAAAGTTTCTGATTTCGCGAAGGACCATACTACGTTTCACGAAAACCGATTTTACTTCCGGATTGACGATAAGGTCAACGTAACGCTGACGATAACGAAGGTCGGTGTTGGTAAGTCCGTGGAATTTTTCGGGAAGCGGCAAAAGCGACTTTGAAAGAAGTTTCACCGACGTAACGTTGACGGTGGTTTCGCCCATGTGCGTCACGAAAACTTCGCCGGTAACGCCGATGATATCGCCGATGTCGTATTTTTTGAATTCCGCATACGGCTCGTCGCCCAGAACGTCGCGCTTAAAGTAAAGCTGAATCTGTCCGTCGCCGTCAAGGATATGCGCGAAACTTGCCTTGCCCATAACGCGTTTGCTGACAAGTCTTCCGGCAAGCGACACGGTTTTGCCCTCGTATTTTTCAAAATTATCGACGATTTCCTTGGACATCGCCGTTTTTTCGAAGCGGACTTCTTTGAAAGGATCTTTGCCCGCGTCCTGCAAATCGCGCAGTTTGTCGCGGCGAACCTTGATAAGCTCGCTTAAATCTTCCTGTTGTTCGTTGTTTCGGACGTCGTTTTCTGCCATTTTGACCTCTTATGCGTTAATGCTTAAAATTTTGAATCTTGCTTCGCCGCCGGGGGTGGTAACGACGACTTCCTGTCCCTTTTTCTTGCCGATGAGCGCGCTGCCGAGAGGAGATTCGTTGCTGATAAGATTTTCTTCGATTTTCGCTTCCGAAACGCCGACGATTTTATATTCGAGCTTGTCCCCGAATTCCAGATCCTGAAGTTTTACGATGCAACCGACGCTGACGGTTTTGGTATCGATCGTGCTTTCGTCGATAATCGTGCAGTTGCTGAGCATTTCGTTGATTTCACGAATGCGCTTTTCAAGGAAACCCTGCTCTTCTTTGGCGGCGTCGTATTCCGCATTTTCGCTGAGATCGCCGAACTCACGGGCGATTTTGATTTTTTCCGCCATTTCTTTGCGACCTGTCGAACTGAGTTCGTCATATTCGCGTTTTAATTTGTCGTAGCCTTCCTTGGTTAAAAAAACTTCTTTTTCCATTTTTCTTCTCCATAAAAAATCAAAGGCATATAAAATATGCCAATGTCTATTGCCCTATTATACTTGCGACTTTTCGTTTTGTCAATGGTTTTGACCGCCTTACGGGCGTGCTATCGCGCCAAAATGCGCGAAAAAAGACGAAAAACGGCAAAAAATGAAAATTTTCGGGACATCGTTATCAATAAACTGACCGTCAGTACAAAATTGTACTTTAATACAAAAATCTCTTTACAACCGTATTATTTTAGTGATATAATCAAAATATATTATAAGGAGATTTTATGGCACCATTGGAAACGTCACGCCGTCTGCGCAAAAAAAACAACACCCACAAAGCGTTGTTGCACGCGGCGAAAAAACTGTTTGAAGAAAAAGGTCTCGGGAACGTTACCATCGACGAAATATCAGAGGCGGCGGACGTATCGCGCAGCACTTTCTTCACTCACTTCAATTCGCTGGACGACCTTATGGAACAAATCGCGGCGGAAGAAATCAACGACCTTGTTTCGGTCTTTGAAGAATCCGAGCAGGAAGTTTCCATATCGGCGCTCATCGACAAACTCGTCGACGACACGATACCTTACCCTTACCTTACGGGCAATCTTTTAATGCGCGGTATCCTGTGCAAAGGCGAAAGCAGTTTCTCGAAAATTTACGATATGGCGACGGAGCGCATAAAAACGCACGCGGCATACGCGAAACTTCTGGAAACGTTCACCCCCGAGGAACTTTCGGCATATATCCTCGGCGCATATTTCGGAATTGTTTTTCAACGCTTCATCAAAAACAAACCCTTTGACGACGTTGAAATCAAACAGTCAATCGATAAATTTATTAACTATTTAAAACGTTAGGAGGACTTCACTATGAGCAGAAACGGTTACGCTTGCGAACAAGGCAAATGGCCGAAAGCGCAAGACATCTACAACGAGTTGCACGAACTCACGAGCAAACCCATCTATTGCGTATCGGACGCAGCGTATAAGGACATCGTCGAAAACTACTTCGACAAACAATGCGCGAAATCCAAAGCAATCACCACCGAGGCAAAACAATATATCCCCGGCGGCGTTCAGCACAACCTTGCTTTCAACAAACCCTTCCCCATGTGCATGGTAAAAGCCGAAGGCGCATACCTTTACGACGCGGACGGCAACAAATACTTCGACTTCCTGCAAGCGGGCGGCCCGACAATCCTCGGCAGCAACTTCCCCGAAGTTCAGGAACAGGCGATCGAACTTATCAAATCCTGCGGTCCCGTTACCGGTCTTTTCCACGAAGCGGAACTTCTGCTTGCAAAAGAGATCAATAAACATATGCCTGCGTGCGAAATGTTCCGTATGCTCGGCTCGGGTACTGAATCCGTCATGGCGGCAATCCGCGTATCCCGTTGTGCAACCAAAAACAAACGCGTCATCAAAGTCGGCGGCGCATATCACGGCTGGTCCGACCAGATGGTCTATGGTCTGAAAATCCCCGGAAGCCGCAACCTTCTTGAAAGCCATGGCATTCCCAAAGGCTGCTTCGGCTCCACCGACGAAGTCCGCCCCAACGACCTGAAAATGCTGGAAGGTATGCTCAGACGCAATAAACTTCGCGGCGGCACGGCTTGCGTCATCGTTGAACCCGTGGGCCCCGAAAGCGGCACTCGCCCCATTGACTTCGATTACAACCAGAAAGCCCTTGAACTTGCCCACAAATACGGCGCGCTCTTCATCTTTGACGAAGTCGTTACCGGTTTCCGTATGGGTCTTGGCGGAGCGCAAGGCTTCTTCAACGTCAAACCCGACCTTACCATCTTCGGCAAAATCATCGCCGGCGGTTATCCCGCAGCGGGCGGCGTAGGCGGCAAACGCGAATACATCTCCCTTATGGCGGCGGGCGTCGCGGGCCTTGGCAAAAAAGCGTACGTCGGCGGCACTCTCGCGGCGAACCCCTTGTCCGCATACGCAGGATATTGCTGCATCAAAGCCATCGAAAAATACAACGCTTGCGAAAAAGCGGGTATTGCGGGCGACAGACTTGCGGCAGGCCTTAAAGCCCTTGTCAAAAAACACAATCTTCCTTACGTCGTTTACAACCAGGGCAGCATCGTTCACCTTGAATGCACCGGCGCAATGAGCTTCGATTACAGCAGTTTCAGCTTCCTTAAATCCGCTTTGGGACTTCTCAAAAACAAGCCCGAAATGGAAGCCCGCGCAGAAGCCATGAAAGATATGGGCGCAGCGTACATGGCAAACGGTATCGTTACCCTTGCAGGAAGCCGTCTTTACACCTCCATGGCGGACACCGACGAAGTCATCGACGCCGCGCTTGAACGCTTTGACAAAGTTTTCTCTCTCGTAAAAGCACAAGGCACGCCCGAACTTCAACGCAGTTTCGAAAAACCCAAAAAGAAATAATCGTTAAAACTTGCGGGCGGTTTTTTCCGCCCGCTGTTTTTAATAAGGAGTCGTTATGAACGAAAAACTCAAAAACACAATGGTTGAGTACGCGCATAAGGTTTACGACGAAAATCTTTTCGGCGCGCACACCAACAACATCAGCGCAAGAGTGGACTCGGAAAGTATGCTTATCACCAAATCGGGGGTTAACTTCAAAGATTTGACCGTTGAAGATATCATTGAGGTAAAATTCAACGAAACCGACAAATGCCCTTCCGACACTCTGAAAGACGCGCTTTTGCACGTTAAACTGTACGGCGCGCGTCAGGACGTCGGTGCGATTATGATTACTTCGCCCGTGTTCGCACTGACCGTCGCAAATAAAAAAGTCACCATTCCGCCCGTTCTGGACGATATGGCGCAAATCGTCGGCCCTACCGCAAGAACCGCAAAAACCAACGACATCTTTGGCATTTCCAAGGCTCTTAAAGGCCGCGGAGCATGCCTGCTTTCGGACATCGGTATTCTTTCGACAGGCACGACGCTCAACGAAGCGTTCACCGCTTGTCTTGTCCTTGACAAAGCCGCCCATACCCTTATCATGGCGCAAGCCGTCGGCGGCTGCAAACCCGTCGGCAAAATCGGCGCGGTGCTGGAACACGTCGTGTATCGCAAAAAATACAGCAAGACGAATCAGGAAGCGCTTTTGAAAGCCGAGCGCGAATAGGAGGTTTATTATGGCATTTACCGAAAAAGAATTAAGACAAATGGTCAAAGACGCAGGCGTCAGAATGCTGGAAGAAAACCTCGTGCAAGGCACCTGGGGCAACATCTCGATCCGCCTTGACGAAAAACACGCGCTTGTCACCCCGTCGGGACTCGATTACGTCGTTATGACGCCCGATGACCTTCCCGTCGTCGATATCGAAACGCTTGAATGGACGGGCCCCCGGAAACCCACAAGCGAAAGGAAAATCCACGCCGCTATTCTTCGTGCGCGTCCCGAAATCAACGTCGTTCTGCACAGCCACCCCACCTGGGGCGCAACCTTTGCAAGCACGCACCTTTCATTGCCCGCTTTCAACGATAAAATGAAAAAGTATCTTCTGGGCGACGTCCGTTGTGCAAAGTACGGCCTTGCAGGAACCAAAAAACTTACGAAAAATACCGTCGCCGCAATGGAAGGCAGAAACGCCTGCTTCCTTGCAAACCACGGCGTTTTCGTGTGCGGGAAAACTCTGGAAGACGCTTTCGAAGCGTGCCGCGCTCTGGAAGAAGGCTGCAAAACCTATATCGAGCAAAAGACCGTCGAAAAGGCAAAAGCCGACAAATACACGACCGAACTTTCGCTGGAACTTTTCAAAAAGACTTATAAGAAATAATTTGACACAACAGAAAGCCGCGGAATTTCCGCGGTTTTTTTGTTTTCTTTCGTTATCAAATTTGTATGTGATTTGTCGGCTTATTGTCCCTTGCCGATTTCCTTAAACCTTTTTTCAAGCGCGGCAAGTTCCTCCTTTGACCTTGTCGCTTTCAGGTAATCGACGTACTTTCTGGTGTCGGAAATTACCGTGGCGTTTGATAATTTGTCCGCTTCTTTTATTGTATAATTCTTCCCGATATTTTTCATCGCGTGACAATATACAAGCAGTTTTTTGACTTTTTCAATCGAAATATCGTTGTCAACTGCCATTTTTGCAAGTTCGCGCTCCGAATACTTGCTGAAAACCTTTTCTTTTGCGACTTCGTTTTCGTAAAATTCAAGGTGGCGTTCGCTGAAAACATCGTAAAGCGTTGCGGCGTTTGCCGCGCCGCGGTTTTCAAAACCCGCGATGAAAAACACCGCCGCCGTCATCATAAACAATAAGCATTTTTTCATATCTCTGATAGCGTGTCGGAAAATTAAAAGAATATACTAATTAAAATAAAATTGCTTTTTTCAAAGAATAATGATAACATTAGCGTATGGACGAACAAAACGTAAAAAACGAAAAGAAAAAAGAACTTCTGAATATTTATTGGTTTTTGCTTATGGTGATGGCGGCGATAAGTCTTGTCAACCTGCTGGCGATTTCCACGGACAGCATGAAAGCCGCCGCAATCGTGAACGTCGTCCTACTTTTTGCGATTCCCCTGACCTTCGTCTTGGGATATATCGATTTCAGAAATTTCGCGCCGATGAGCGTCAAAAAAGAGTTTGCGTACGACGCGACGGCGGTCATCGCACTTTTTATCTCGCTCATTCACTTCAACGTTCGGAACTACACTTTCATGCAGGACTACACCGACGAAAATACTTATATCATATGGGTGTCGGTGTTTGCGGCGTTGTACCTTGCAATCGCTTTCATTTGCCTAATTTTGACGTTTCTGAACTTCCACAGCAGAAAAAAACAAACGAAATATTACTACGCGACGGCGATTGCGTCGATTGTCAGCTGCGTGTTCCTTACCGCGTTCAACTACAACACGACGGTTACGATATTCTGGGCGCCGCTGAAACTTATGGGGATTCAGGACGGCTTCGTCGTTGACCTGGGGATAACCGTCCTTGCCCTTCGCGTTATCGTGGAATACGGCATTTTCATTTTCCACGCCGTGCGCGAAAAGCAAAAAGGAGGGCTCCCCGAGGGTGAAGAAACCGAATACAAAAAATGCGTGTTTATTCCGTCGGTTATCGCCGTCGTCTTTATGCTTGTCAACGTGATTGTCCTTCCGATAATCAGCGGTATGCAGAACTTTTATCCTGATAAAAAGCAAGGGCTTTTCATCGCGTACGAAATTGTCGAAAGCCTTTCCGTCGCCGCCCTGCTTGCGTCGGGCATCGCAATCTGCTGCTTCAAAAAAAAGAGCGAAAAGTACGGCGAAATTTATTTAAGGCAAGGGCTTGCAAGCATAATCTTTGCGCTCGTTTACGCGATTATGGACTTTATCCCCGTGGGCACGCTTATCGGCGGAAACATTATAAAGGCGCAAATCGCGTCCGACGTTTTCCATTCGTCGATAAAAATCGGCGGGCTTGCCATTTACACCTTATACGTCGCACTGCGTAAGCCCCTGAACGAAACCCTGAAAAAACTTGACGAAGAATACGCCGAAAAACATTCTGCCGAAAATTACAGCATTTAATTTTTGCGGACGGGCGGCCGTCCGTTTTTTCACGGCAATAATACACCCCTTGAAAAAGGCGCAAAAAAGGGCACGCTGTTCAGCGTGCCCTTTGCATTGTTGAAGATTATTGTTTCTTCTGGTCGTCAAGATACGTGCCCTGCGCGTAATATGCAACCGTGAAGAGCTGTGCCGAAAGTTCGTTGCCGAATTCGGGCGCGCCTTCGATGGACAAATATCCTTTTTGCATATAAGGAATCATCTCGACCTTGCTCATGAGAATTTCAAGAGCGTGTTTGGGAGAGTCGAAGCGCATGCATACGAAAGGTTTGCAACGTTGGCATTCGCCGCGTCCCGAAACGGTCTGACCGTCCTTAACGCGGAGCCAGCCTTGGAGTTTTTCGTGACCGGTAACCGCAAATGCGTACACACGGTCGGGGCTGCCTTCCGTAAAGTGCTTGACGTCGGGATGTTCAACCCTGTTAAGTTGGCTGACGCCGACGGTAAGAAGGTTGATGTAAAGCAAGACCAAAAGTTCCTGATCTTCGGGTTTTTCGGGAACGTCGGTGGCTTGCAGCAGTCCCGCCATTCTGAGAAGAGTCATAAGGATGTTCACGAAAGTGGGAAGGTGTGCGAGCGCGCCCTTGATTTTGGGAAGCGGCATACCTTTTCCGGTGAAGAACAGAATGAACTTCTCGGGGGTTGAAAATTCCAGTTCGATATCAGGATGGGGGTGGGTTTCACCGGTGTGAGTTTCCCACTTGCCGTCCTTGACAACGAAGTGCGTTGAAAGTTTTCCGGTCTTCTTGAATTCCGGCGACAAAACGCTGATCTGGAAAACGAAGTTTTTACCCTTGAATTTCTTTACGAATTTCGGATCGTTTTCCGCAACGGTTTTTGCCAAAGGAATCGCGGCGAAGAAGAAAATTCTCAATGCATACTTATCGCCTTGAGTCATTGCCATAATACTATACCTCGTCTACCCAGTTTGCGCCCTGCGGAGCAAGTTTGACGGCTGCGCAAGCTTTTGCGGATTCCGCTTTGACGGCAGAGCCTTTGACGCCTTCTTTTTCGAAGTCCTGATTGATGACTTCAAGAGCGTTTTTCACGATGCCTTCCGCATCGATTTCGTGCATAGCCATAAGGTCTTCGTGGAGACCGATTTTGCTGAACTTGTCTTGGAGACCGAGTTTTCTGAACGCGCAAGCCTTACCTGCTTCGATGACGACTTCCGCAACCGCGCTGCCGAGACCGCCGATAACGGTGTGGTCTTCCGCGGTGATGATACGACGAGTGTCGTTGACCGCAGCAAGGATTGCTTCCTTATCGATAGGTTTAATGGTGTGCATGTTCAGCACGCGAGCGTTGATGTCGTGGTCGTATTTAAGGATCTTCGCAGCCTGAACAGCCTGATATACGCAGCTGCCGCACGCGATAATGGTGATGTCGTTACCTTCGTTAAGGAGAACGGCTTTGCCGACTTCGAAGTCGTAGTTGTCGTCCGCGTAAACGTTGGTGTCGAAACCACGGTTAATACGAATGTAGAAAGGACCTTCGGTGTTTGCAGCCGCTTCGACCGCTTTGCCCGTTTCGATACCGTCGGCGGGGCAGATAAGCGTCATGTTGACAAGCGAACGGATAACCGCGAAGTCTTCGATTGCGTGGTGGGTGGAGCCCGCCTGACCGAACGACGTACCGCCGTGCGTGCCGATGATTTTCACGTTGACGTTCTGATAGCAGATATCGGTGTGAATCTGGTCAAGCGCGCGGAGCGACGCGAAGACGGAGAAGGAAGACGCGAAAGGAATGAATCCGCATTTCGCAAGACCTGCCGCCATGCCGTACATGTTCTGTTCCGCAATACCGACGTTAATGGTTCTTTCGGGGAATTTTGCCGCGAAGTCGCCGATTTTCGTCGAGCCTTTAAGGTCGGCGGTAAGAGCGACGATTTTGGGGTTTTGTTCGCCGAGTTTTACAAGAGTTTTGCCGTAAATTTCGGCAGTTGCCATTGATGTGCTTTCAAGCGCAGTATATACTAATCCGCCAGCCATAATTAAATGCCCTCCTTTTCAGCCACAGCGATTCTGGATTTCTTGTATTCGTCCAGATCGTGCAAGCAGGTTTCATACATTTCGTCGTTGATGGCGCCGTAGTGCCATTTGAAGTTACCGGACGTAAGTTTCATACCTACACCCTTGATAGAGTCGGAGATGATGCAAACGGGTTTGCCGTTCGGTGCTTTCTTTGCGTATTCGATAGCGTCGCAAATTTCGTCGAAACGATGTCCGTTGATGACTTTGGTGTCGAAACCGAAAGCGGTCATTTTGTCCGCAAGGGGTTCAAGCGCCATAACGTCTTCGGTGTTGCCGTCGATACTGAAATGGTTGCGGTCGATGATAACGACGCAGTTCGTGAGTTTGAAGTGCGAGATTGCCATGAACGCTTCCCAGCAGGAACCTTCGTCAAGTTCGCCGTCGCCGGTCATAACGTACGTGGTGTAGTTTTGTTTGTTAAGACGTGCCGCATAAGCCATGCCGAGAGCAAGCGAGGGGCCGTGTCCCAACGAACCGGTGGACGCGTCAAGACCTTTGACCTTATTGCTGTCAAGGTGCATTCCGAGACGGCTGCCGGTAAGGTTGAAGGTTTTGAGTTCTTCTTTGTCGACAAGACCGAGGTCGGCGAACATACCCGCAAGGAAAATGCCGATGTGTCCTTTGGACACGATGCATCTGTCGCGGTCGGGATCGTCGGGGTTCTTCGGGTCGAAATTCATATACTTGTAATAAAGAGCAGTGAGGACGTCGGCTGCGCTCATGCTGCCGCCGATATGCCCGCTGGAACAATGCGTGGTGTAAAGACAAAGTTTGCGCAGTTCGTCAGCCTTTTCTTCAAGCCTTATCCACTCTTGTTTAGTTAAAGCCATAATTGATTCCTCCTAAAATTATTTAATGAGTTGTGCCTGGGGATAGCGTTCACGCACTACTTTGTACGCTTCGTCCGCAACTTCCCAAGTGTATTGGATGTCCTCATTGCTGAGTGCATAGTTGATGAAGTGGTTGTGGTGGCTGGTGAAGAATACGCCGCGTTTTACGCACTCGCATACCCAGTCCTGATGGATAACGCGCGAAGGAAGGTCGTTCGCAAGGCGAAGATAGAACATACCCGGTTCGCCTGTGACGCGGAGGTCGAATCCGTTGTCTTTTGCGATTTCTTTAAGGCCGTCGGTAAGTTTCTTGCCTTTCTTTGCGTTTTCTTCGGTAGCGTTCAACGCTTTTGCCTTGCGAAGGGTTGCGATACCCGCCGCAAACGGTACTGCCGAAAGCCAGTAGCTGCCGGTGTACGCGATGTCGGACGTCGCGTTGAGAAGTTTCTTATTGCCGCAGAGGCACGATACGTTGTATCCGTTTGCGATTGCCTTGCAGAAGCAGGACAAGTCGGATTTAATGCCGTAATGGTAATCGGAACCGTTGATGTCGATACGGAAGCCCGCGCGTACGTCGTCGATAATAAGAACTACGCCGTATTTGTCGCAGATTTCGCGAATCTTCTGCCAGTATCCGGGGGCGGGCAGTTCGTTATCCGCAAAGTTACCGTGTTGATAAGGTTGCGAAATGAAGCCTGCGATTTGTCCTTCGTACTGTTGGCAGAGAGCCTCGAATTGTTCGGGATGGTTCCACTCGATATAAAGGTTGTTGCAAACGTCTTCTTCGATGATGCCCGAATAGCCGAGTTTTTGCGTCCAGGGAGATACGCCGTGGTACCAGCCTTTCGTCAAAACCATTTTCTTGCGTCCGGTATAAGCACGAGCGATCATCATCGCAAACTGCGTGACGTCGTTGCCGTTCTTTGCGAAGAATGCCCAGTCGGCCATATTGATGGTCTTGCAAACTTCTTCCGCAAATTCGACGGTGATATCGCTGATAAGCGTGGTGCAGTCGCCCTTCTTTCTCTGAGCGGCGGCGGCAGCGTCGACGTCGGGATCGTTATAGCCCAGATAGTTGGGGCCGTAACCGCACATATAGTCGATGATTCTGTTGCCGTCGATATCGTATATGTACGCGCCTTGCGCGTGATCCATATATAAAGGATACGACGATACGGGAACCATACAGCCCTCGGAAGGTCCGAGATGTCCGTAAATGCCCGCGGGGATACAATTCAGAGCCCTTTTGAAAGTGGCCTGGCTTTTGGTAACGTCAATTATCTTTTTGGGTTCGTAAACGAGATTCATAATTTCCTCCTATCCGAGATATGCGCTGACGAGGTTGAGCATCTTTGCCATTTGTTCCAGCATATCGAGACGGCCTCTTACCTGGAAGTCGCCGCTGCCCATACCGCCGAAACTCGACGCGTTGCCGTTCAGCAAGTCGTGCGCGAATTCCATATTCGCAAAGAACATTTGTGCCGACCAGTCGTCGATTGCGCCCTTTGCTCCGTAAAGTTTGTGGTCTTTGACGGTGATGTTGAGTTGCGGACCGCCGGGGATACCCGCAGCAATCTTGCCGTCGCACATACGCTTTGCACAAAGTTTGCCGACCTTATCGCTGTTTGCGACTTCGCAGAGTGCGAACAACGCGGTGTACAGCGTGAGAGTCGTGTTGATTTTGAAATATTCGGGATCTTTCAGAAGTTCCGCCTTCTTGTCCGCCGCCGGTTGCAGATAATACGAGAGCCTGTCGGCGAGTTTCGTGAATTGATTGAGAAGGAATCCTGCTTTGAATACGTTGTAGAAAATAGGTATGACCGTTTTGGGTTTACCGTTAGCATCCTTGGGCGGATCGATAAGGTTGTTGAAATGCTCCGCCGAAGTGAAGAAGAGTTGCAGTCCGGCGTGTTTTTTGCCGCGATTGAAAGTACACTTGCCGTGATCGAAATCTATGGTTGCGCTTCCTACGTCGGGCACGTTGAACTGTACGGAAAGTTTGGTATCCTTGATGATGTCGGCGGACTCTTTGTCCATTGCACATAAATCTTCAAGGTTCCTTAAGACAGCAAACAGATTTATTTTTGCCTTGGTGATGTTGTCCATAGGATATCCCCCTTTTTATAGAATTTAGTAATTTAATCTTACCATAAAACCGCGCCATTTTTCAATCCTTAATCAGATAAAAATATTATTTTTTACACTCGTCTTGTTTTGTATGGAAAAGAACGTGTGTTTTTAAGGCGATTTTTGACAAAACGGCGCGTTTGTATTTTCTTTTTTAATAAAATCGTATGCGCGTTTTTCCCTCTTTTGCCTTTTTCTTTTGCCGGGCGGCGGAAAATTGTTGCATAGTGCGGCGATTTTTATTATACTTATTGTAATAAATCTTGGAGGAATTTTATGTCATTATTAAGCACTGCTTTTTTTGTCGATGACTATATCAAATATTTATTATGCAACCGCTTCCCCGGAAAAGGGCTTACGGAAGTGAAAGATATCGTCTATGACGAGGAACATCCCGACACGGGAAAACTCGATATTATTTATGACGAAAAACAACGCGGAAAACTTACGGAAGGAAAGTTCCCCGTGTTCTTTAATATCCACGGCGGCGGCTGGATCGAAGGCGACAAAAAAATGCGCCGCGGTTACTGCCAGCATATGGCGCGCACGGGCGCTTTCACCGTCAATATCAGTTACGGTCTCGGTCCGAAATACCGCTTCCCCGACTACATGAAACAGGTCTACAAGGCTCTGCAATGGGTTGTCGCCAACGCCGACAAATACGGCCTTGACCTTGACAACTTCGTCATCTCCGGCGACAGCGCGGGCGGACACCTTTCCATGGTGACGATAAACTGCCAGAATCACCCCGAATATCGCGAACATCTGGGACTTCCCGACGTCGATATAAAAATCAAGGGTGCGATTCTCAACTGCCCCGCAATCGACTTCGAAGGCAAAATCATCAACCTGCCCGTTATCCGCACAATGACTTATCACTGCACCGGCATCAAACACTACAAAAAACTCAAATCGGAGTACGAATATTACAACGAATTGCAGGTATTTCTCGGCGTCGAGAAACCCTTCCCCCGTCTGTTCCTTAACAACGGCATGCAGGACGTCTTCACGAACGGCGGCAGCAAGAAACTGAGAAAAGCGCTGGAAGCAAAAGACATTCCTTACGAATACTTCTGCGCGTGGGAACCGCTCAACTCTTTCCACGACTACAACCTGAAAACGTGGATGCCCTCGGCGCGCATCGTCCTTAAAAAGGAAAAGGACTTCCTGTGGCGCGTATATCAGGATAAATAACGAAATTCCGCTTTGCGGCAAAAAACTAACCACCGATTTTTTTTCGGTGGTTTTCTTTTGTGCTTTTCGTGTTTTCGCGAATTTTATTAAATGCGGGATTCGATATATTTTACGACGTCGCCGATGGTATGAAGGTCTTTCACGTCTTCTTCTTCGATGGTGATGCCCCATTCGTTTTCGGCGTCCATCAGAAATTCCACGATGTCCAGACTGTCCGCGCCGATGTCTTTGATAATATCGGAATCTTCGGTGATTTTGCTTTTGTCGATGCCGAGTTGTTTTTCAAGCATGTCTTTAATTTTATCAAGTACCATTTCAAAGTCCTCCGTTTCGGAATATGTTTTATTTTACTAAATCTTTTTCGATAAGTCAATCGAGATCGACGAAAATAACGGGCTGGTCTTCCGCAACGACCGTGCCGACGTATCCCGCGAAAATGTTGAGCGGCGTTGCGACGACGCGCTTGCCCTCGTAAAACAAATCGCCCGACACGTCGTTTGACCTGACGCCCGAAAGCCCCTCGCTCGTGAGTTTGAGATAGGCTTCCTTTCTCGTCCATACCGCAAGAAAAGTTTCAAGGTCTTTGACTTCTTTCGCCTCGCCTTTCGTGAAAACGTTTTCGACGACTTTTTGATAAGCGCGGGGACGGAACTCCTCGATGTCGATTCCGACTTCCGTCTGCGCCATTGCGACGACGACAAGCGCGCCGCTGTGCGAAATCGAAAACCTTACGTCGGGATAATCCTTGAAATAAGGTTTGTCGTTGTGGTTTTTAAGCTCGGTAAGTTCGCCTTCGAGCTTGGTTTTTTTCATGGTTTCAAGATATTTCGTCAGGCATTCTTCCAGAAGTTCACGCCTGTCGTACTCACCGTATTTTGCAAAAATAATCATTTCGTTCTCCTTATATCAAAAATGCGGTACACTGCAAAAAGTGCAGTTTACCGCATAATTTTGGTTGTTTAACTTTGTTTTTGTTTTTCTTTCTTCTTGCGACGAACGTGGTCGGGACGATAAATAATGCTCCTTTTATCAACCGTTTTTATGAATATCGACGGCAGGAAGAAATTGTGCTTTTGCTTCAAAATTTTGTCGGCGGTTTTCATAATGCCCGCCCCGTCTTCACGGGTGAGCGGCGCGGAAAGATGCGACGGCCAGAACACGTCGTATCCGTCGATTTTCAAAAGTTTTTCCTGCGTTTCGCGGTATTCTTCGATTGACGTCGCGTGCGCCAGAAACATCAGCATAAGCGGGTTGAACGTGTCGCCCGAAAACATTATGCGGTCGCTCCTCGACAAGAAACACAAGCAGCCTTCCATGTGTCCCGGCGTCTCAAAAACTTCAATCTTTTTGTCGCCAAGGTCAAACGTGAACCCTTCGCAAATCGGGATAAGTTCCGGCTCCTTTTCGACCTTTTTCATGACCGCGTCCTTAAACTTTATGCACTTGAAAAACATAAGATAGCGCATAATGATTATGTAAAACTTGCGGTACAAAAGGGTTGCTTCCTTTACAATGTCTTTGTCGCGACTGCTGACGTATATTTTGTCGAACTGCTCGCGGCCGCCGGCATGGTCGACGTGTCCGTGCGACAACACCATATCGTAAGGTTTCCCTTCGACAAGCCTTTCGATGACCGCCTTATAGTCGCCTACGCCCGTGCCGCAATCTATGCAAAGCGCGCGCTCGCTGCCCACGATCACGAACATTGTCGAAAGGTTGTATTCGTTGATTTTATAGATTTTCGGCGCGACTTCCTGCACGTCGTAATCTTTCAGTTGGGTTTTTAACGTTTTGTCGACGCTCATAATTTCACCTCGCGATATATTATATCAGCCTTTTTCTTAAAATACAAGGCTTAACGAATATCTTTTATTTATTCTTCGCCCGTCTGTTTCGGACGGTATTTGCCTTTTTCATTGAGATAATAGACTTTTTTCCCACTGACCGAGATATATTCGCAAAGCTCGTTTGTCCCTTCGCCTTCGCCGATAATCGTAAGTTCTTCTGCACAAAAACTATCGAATACTAGTGTTGTTTCCACAACATACTCTTCGCCGCTTTTTTTGAATATCGTAAGGTCGATTTCCGAAAACAACATTACGTATCCCCCTTCCTCCGGCAAATTCGTTATATCGGGAACGATAATCATCTTTTCCGCCGTATCGGGAAGCGTGATTCTGCCGTTTGCGATTTTCTTGTCCGTCCTTTGTCCGTCAACGAAAACGATGTAGTCGCTTTCGTTTTCAATTATCATTCTGTACGTTTTGAGTCCTACGCGTTCGATTGCGTCGCCGATTACGACGATTTCTTCTGACACTCCGTCTGAAAACCCTTCGGCTGTCGCGACGATTTTCACTTTGTTTTCGCCCTGTTGAAGATGCGCGGAAATATCCGCCGTTGTTTCGGTAACCGTCAGAACCTTTTCGCCGCCGACGTAAACGTCATACGCCGTTGCGCCGAGTACTTTCGTCCAGCTTACAACGCTTCCGCTTGCCGTGGGTACGGGTGACGAGAGCGCGCCCGTCTTAACAAAAGTCGCCGTTCCTTCCGCCGATTCATAATACCAGCCGTTTGCGTTTGCGACAACCGCAATCGTGTAGGTTTTTACTTCCGCAACGTACGGCGAAACGTCAAAACTTTCTGCTGTTACGTTTGTGGAAATTATCCTGCCGTCGATTTTTATCGTGTAATCGACCGCGTTTTCAACCTTTGTCCAACTGACAATTGTCCCGTTTACGGCAACCGTCGGCGCCTCGAGCGTCAGGTAATTGCGGTAATATATCGTCGTTACGTCGGAATAATCGTAATTCCCGTTCGAAAGTGCCTGCACTTTCACCGCGTATTCGCCCGCTCCGTGCTTTGCGACAAGTTCCGAAAGGTCAAAACTCGTTCCCGAAAATCTGTCGACCTTTTCAATTTCGGTTTCCATAAAAGTTACGACGACCGAGTATTCGTTTGCGCCTTCCGACTTTGCCCAGGACACCGTTTTGTTTTCAACCAAAAGCCGCGGACTTTCAATGGTTTTACGACATTCGTACGTTGTGGTCGCCCACTCGCCCGCGTCGTATCCTTTTCCGCCCGTCGCGCGCACTTTTATCGTATAATCCGCAGGAACGGACACTTTATCTGTCAAATCATACTTGTTATCGGTTGTTTTTAATATTTCGCCGTTCACGTCGATTTCATATCCGCTTGCGTACGAAACGCTGTCGAATGATAAAATCACCTTCCCGTCGACGCTTGTTATCCCGACGTTTTCCGGGGTGCCTAGTTGCATCACGTTGTCGTAAGAAAGCGTTGAAAACTTGCTGTCGAAAGTCAAACGATTGTCGCCGTTTGCGCGCACTTTTATTTCGTAATTTATCGGCGAAGTCAGTACGTCGTTAAGTTCGATCTCTGTTTTGGTCGCGGATTTTAAGACGGACACGCCGTTTATCACGACGTCATACGACACCGCTCCGTCAACCGCGGAAAACGACAGTTTCTTGTCGGCGGACATCGTAAGTTTTTCGGGCGCGGAAAGCGCGCGACCGATAACGAGCGTGGTTTCGTAAAAGTCGGACGTGCGCGTTTCGTCGGCGCAAATCGTCCTTATCTTTACCGAAAATTCGCTGCCGCTTTCGACGTTAATCGGCACCGTCGTTACGTCCTTTTCGACAACGGTCGCCGTTCCGTTTACAACGACTTCGTACCCGTTATTGCCGGGGACGTTTTCAAAGGTCAGATAATAATTCCCGTCACGCACGATGACGGAAAGATTTTGCGGCGGCATCGTTTTGCCGTCGTTTGCAAAAGCAACGTCGCTTGCACCAAACGGCGCAAAGACGGCGACAAGCAGCATAAACACCACCGCCGCGATTACTTTTTTCATTTTTTATTCCTCCTCATTATATATAATTTCGACCGAACTCGGCTTATAGCCGTCAAGCATGGCCGTGATCTTGATTTTTGCCGCGCTTGTGCCATTTTCCAGCACGTCGGATAACGCAAGCGACTTGTTTTCGTCAAGCTTGTCCGCGACGTTGACGCCGTTGATTTCGACAAGGAATTTCACGTCCTTTTCGTGGGAAACGGTCAGAACGCCGTTTTCGATTTTTGCAACGGGCGCGGAAAGCGTGCCTTTGAAGGTATATTCCGCCGCGAAGGAAATTTCGCTTTCGGGGCGGTCGCCCGTCGCGCGGACGGAAAAAGCATATGTGCCGTTTTCTGTGAAAAGCGTATCGACGCGGATAAGTATGCTTCCGCCCGAAGCCTTCTTGCCTAGTGGCGTTTCAACCTTTTGCCCGTTCATAAAGATTTCGTAACCGCTTGCCGCAAGCACCTGTTGGAAAACAAAATAAACCTTGTCTTCTTCGATGAGCATACCGACGTTTTTCGGCGTATCGTACGGACGGACGTAATTTATATTTATTGCGCTTTCGTTCTCGCCGAAGCCGTCGCCGGATACTTTTACAAGCACGTTGTGCGCGCCGTCCGACACATTGTAATCCGCAAGGGAAAACTTCCCTCCGGAAGTAGTATTAAACAAAAATTCGCCGTCGATAAATATTTCGCACCTTTCGGCGTTTTCACCTTTGACAACTGAAATACTTCTTCCGTCAAAAGATATTTCGGGCTTTGAAAGTCTTTTCAAAAACACCGCGTTTATTTTTGTGTTTTCGGATTTAATCGTAAAATTCAAGGTTTTATCGTAATATTTCGTCCCGTCAATCTCAAAATGTGCAAAAACAAAGTTTTCGTCGTCGCTTGCGGAAACCGTGATTTCTTCGCCGAACGCCGCGCTTTCGGGCGCCGCGACTACGCACGCTTTGTCTGTCTTTTCAATTGTTATCGGATACTTCTTTTTTGAAAACCTAACAACGAAAACGCGATCGCCCGTTACCGTGAACGAGTATTCGCTGTTTGATGACACAAGATTGTCTTTTTCGTAAATCCCGTCGATTTCAAAATGTCCTTTCGGGGTGACGGTAAGTTTTTTGGTTTCGCCGTACTCGTACTTTCCCGCGCCCGTAACCGTCCCGTAATTTACGTCAAAGAAAGTAAGCACGTCGTACCGGCACTTCGTCCCGACGATTTCAATGCCGTCCACGGAAAAACCGCCCACCGTGTAGGAATTGAAAGAATATCCTTCCTTTGAAAACGTGATTACGTCGCCGCTTTTAAGATGAGAAATGTTGAAGCATCCGCTTGAATCAAGCGAATAATCTGTTTTTATGCCGTTGACAAGAATTGAAATCTCAAAAAATTCGGCGTCCGTTATTACGATACCGCCGACAGAAAAGTCGTTATTTGTCTGTGTCTTGGAACAAGCCGAAAACACAAGTGTTGCCACCGCGAACAACGCGAGCAGCAAAATTTTCTTTCTCCCCTTCATTTTCCCCTGCTTCTGATCGTTTTTCTGTCCGTAAACTTTAATTAGTTTACCGCGGCAGCAAAAAGCCGTCAAGGTTTTTTTGGGGAAAAACGATAATTTGACATATATTTTGTCTTTTTTTACGATATTTTGCTAATATTCCAAAATTTTTCCCGACACTTGTCTAAAAATTGTTGTAAAATCAGCGCGCGTTTTTTCAGTTGGGTAGTGGCACTAACCAACTGAACCGATTAAACGCAGTTAAAAGCGGTTTATTTTGAAACACGACAAAAAACAACCCTTCGGGCGAACCGAAGGGTTATCCTTTTTCAACAATTATCTTATGTCTTCAAGCAGGTTTTTGCCGGGTTTGAAAGCAACGGTCTTCTTTGCGGAGATTTCGATTGCTTCGCCGGTTTTGGGGTTGACGCCCATTCTTGCGGCGGTTTCTTTTGCTTTGAACGTACCGAAGCCGACAAGAGCGACGTCGTTGTTGTCTTTCAACGCTTCCGCAATGACTTGAAGAGCGGCGTCGACGGCTTCTTTTGCTGCCGCCTGTGAGATGTTTGCTTTCGCGGCGACTGCGCCGACAAATTCGTTTTTATTCATAGTTATCCTCCGTTATTGGCTAATTGCCTGAAAACAGTATAACCGAAATTTTGCCCCCGTGTCAACAGAAACGGGAAAATTTGGTTATCGGGCGGGTTTTCGGGGCGGTTTTATGCCAACAGATAGTAATACGAACGTTGGCATACTTTTAATAATACCCAAGATAAAGCGTTCCGAAACGCATAATTTCGGGAATTATCATATTTGCGAGCGAATAATATATCGTTTTTCCGTCGCGGCGCGCCGTAACGATGCCCGTGGAGCGCAGAATTTTGAGCTGATGCGACACTGTCGTCTGATTCATATCGAGCATTTCCGACAAATCCCCGACGCACATTTCGGAAATGCAGATTGCCGAAAGGATTTTTATGCGGGTACTGTCCGACAAAACCGAAAACAAATCCGAAAGTTCGGTAAGAACGGCGTTGTCGGGCAGATAATATCTGACTTTGACTTGCGTTTTATTATCGATAAGCGGCATGGCTTCCCCCTTTGTTAACACCGATTATACATTAAAAGAAAACCGCGGTTTTGGGTAAATTTATCTCATTTTGTCGCATATTGTATATTTAAGAGATTTTCAAAAGGGGGAAAATATGTTTGACGACAACTGGATTTTGTACCTGTTCATAATAATGGTGCTGTTCGGCCGCGACGGCGAAATCGCGGGAACGGAACTTATAGTACTGTTTGCTTCGACGCTTGCCGTGCTTATCGGCGAAAACGGGAACGGCTGCGGACTGTTTTCGGGGAATGCCAACAGATAATAATACGAACGTTGCCAAGCATACGACAAATTCTTCGACCTGACGATTTTATAAATCGTTTGACACCGCCGTTCGTTTATTTTACAATAGATAAAAAGAGGTAACGTATGAAAGAAATTCAAGAAATCGCCGAAAGGCTGAAAGGAATCCGCGAAATGGAAGAAATTTCCACGGCGGAAATGGCGGAATGCGCGGGCATTTCGGAAAACGAATATATCGACTACGAATCGGGCAAAAAGGACTTCACCTTTACCCTGCTTTATAACTGCGCGAAAAAACTCGGCATCGACATCACGGAATTACTGCTCGGAAAATCGCCGAACCTGTCGGAATATTCCATCGTGCGCGCGGGCTACGGCATGAAACTGAAACGTCGCGAAGGGTTTGAGTATCTGCACGTCGCGCAATATATGAAAAACCGCATTGCGGAGCCGTTTGTCGTTACCGCCCCGTATATCGAGGAAGAACAGGACAAGGAAATTCACCTTTCCAGCCATAAGGGACAGGAACTCGACTTTATCCTCGAGGGCAGCCTGAAATGCAACATAAACGGCAATATCGAAATTCTGCACGCAGGCGACTGCTTATATTACGACAGCGGAAACCCGCACGGAATGATTGCGACGGGCGGCGGAAAATGCGTGTTCCTTGCAATCGTCATGGCAAAATGATCAAAAGAGATAAGGGATGAAATATGAAAGGTACGGTTGCGATAATCGGCGCGAATCAAACGGGTTTGTTTGCCGCAAAGTTGTTTTCGGAACAAGGCTTTTCTGTTTTTGTATTTGAAAAAAACAGCCGTGAAAACGCGGCGTACGAATGGACGGACGATATTTCTCCGTCCGTTTTCAAAGAGGTCGGATTACCCTTTCCCCCAAACGATATTTTTACCCGCACAAGGAGTCTGACTTTCGTCCCGCCCGGGCACAACCCCGTCTTCGTCCCTAAGAACGAAGAAGAACCTGACATAAACGTGTCGCGGCGCGGACTTAACGACTGGCTTATTTCCCTTCTTTCGGAAGATGTCGAATTATATTTCGACGCGTGCGTCACGCGCGCGCTTATCGACGGCGACGTTGTTTACGGCGTGGAGTTCTCAAACGGCGAAACTTTTGAATGCGACCTTGTCGTCGACTGCGGCGGTGTGAACTCGTCCGTCAGACGTTCCTTACCGCAAATTTTCCAAATCCAAAACGAAGTGAACGCAAACGACAAGCTTTTTGTGAAAAGAGAATTTTTCGCGCGTCCCGAAAACTGTCCGCTCCCAAAGCATCCCGAAAAAATATATCTTAAACACAAAAACGAAAACGGCATTTCCCGGTGCTTTTTGAAAAAGGACGACGAAACCTCGGACGTCCTTGTCGGCAGAATCGGCAGTCTTTCGGACGAAACCTACGAAAACGCTATTGCCGACTTAAAAGAGGACAATCCCGTCATCGGCAACAAAGTTTCCGGCGGCGACGTTATTTTTGAAATCCCCGTGCGCCGTCCCCTTTCGAATATCGTTGCAAACGGATACGTCCTGCTCGGCGACAGCGCGTGCATGACAATCCCCATAATCGGAAGCGGAATTGGAAGCGGACTGAAAGCCGCAAAAATGCTTGCCGACGCCGTGACGAGTGCCGATAAAGCTCCTTTTTCAAAGAAAAATCTTTATCGCTATCAGTTGAAATTTATGCGTGAAATCGGCGGAAAACACGCCGCAATCGAACTTGTCAGAAACAAACTGCTTTCAAGCCGCGGCAACGAAATTGACGATCTTGTGAAATCGGGCGTTATGGAGGGGTTGGTGTCGGTCGTGTCGGGCGGAAGCGCAAAGCGACTTGTCAAAAGTTTCCTTGCACTCTTTTTCAAGTATTTTTCGCTGTGGAAAACCCTTTTCGGCGTCTCAATAAAAGCGGCGTGTGTTGTATCTCACGCCACGAAAATGCCGCCGCGCTTTGACGAAAAGGATTTTGAAAAGTGGCGGGAAAAGTACGATAAGCCATTTAATAAATAAAAATCGACGCGTAAACTTGTGTTTTATGCAGTATGGAGGAGATTATGAATAAAAACATCATCGTTGTCGGCGCAAACCAGACGGGGCTTGTTTTTGCCGCGTTTGCAAAAACCGCCGGCTTTGACGTTACAGTGTACGAGGCGAAAAAACAATGCGACGTCGCGTACGACTGGACCGACGATATGGTTGAAGAAACCTTTGAAGAAGTCGGCATGCCCCTTCCCCCAAAGGAGATTTACACGAGAAAAAGAAACTGGACGTTCGTGCCGCCCGAAAAAGGCGTGAATGTCCTTATGGATTTGCCCGACGACCAACTTGATATGGCGATATATCGTCGTCCGTTCAACGCGTGGCTTTTGTCGCGCGCAGAATGTGCCGGCGTGAAGGTTTTTTACGAAACCCCGGTAAAGCGCGCCATTGTCGAAAACGACGTCGTCCTTGGAGTGGAACTTGAAAACGGCGAAGTCGTGCCGGCCGGGCTTGTCGTCGATTGCGGCGGCGTAAATTCCGCTGTCAGAAAGAGCCTGCCCGAATCTTTGAAAATCACGAGAATCGTCGACAAAAACGACACTTTCATCGTAAGGCGCACTTTCTTCAATCGCCCCGAAAACACGGCGCGCCCGAAGTACACGAACCGCGCGTACCTTAAACATATCAACGAGCGCGGCATATCCTGGTGCACGCTGTCCCACGACGAAAAACAAGCAGACGTCCTTATCGGCCGCGTCGGCGAAATGTCCGACAAAACCTACGAAAACGCCCTTGCCGATATCCGCCGCGACAACGAAATCGTGGGCGATAAAATCATCACGGGCGGACAACTTCTGCAAATCCCCGTACGCCACCCCTTGTCGCGTTTCGTCGCAAACGGATACGCCCTGCTCGGCGACAGCGCGTGTATGACCATACCTATGCTGGGAAGCGGCATGGCAAGCGGTATGAAAGCCGGTAAAATGCTTTCGGACGTCATCTCTTCCCCCATCGGCGAAAACCCTTTTTCAGTTGAAAATCTTTATCGCTATCAGGCAAGGTTTATGAAAGAAATCGGCGGAAAGCACGCCGCCGTCGATATGATGAAAAACTGGCTTCTGAACAGCAAAAAAGGCGATGTCGACTTCCTGCTCGGCAAAGGCGTGGTTTCAAGGAAAGTCCTGATCGAAGCGAGCGCGGGGCATATGATCGTCATGTCGCCCGCGGAAATGGCGCAAGCCGCCGTAAAGGGAATCAAAAAACTTCCCCTTCTTCTGAATCTTGCCGTGCTTTTGCAAAAGATGAAGAAAGAATGTAAGACCGCGTCGAATATGCCCAAATATTACGACGAAGCCGCCTTTTCGAAATGGGAAGAAAAATACGAAAAACCTTTCAGAAAATAATTTTCGGCAAAAAGAAAACCGCCGTTCATACGGCGGTTTTTGTTTGGTTCGTTACTTGTTTTCGTCGGGCTTTTCGTCCGTTTTGTTGTCTTCGGGTTTTTCCGACGTGTCCGTTTCGGTTTGTTCGGCGGGCGCGGAGTTTTCGATTTTTTCAATCTTTTCCTTCAACTTTTCGTGAAGTTTTTTAATTTCGTCCGCAGCCGTTTTGTCGTCCGCACCGACGTCCGATTTTTCGTCGGTTTTTTCTTCCGTCTTTGACGCTTCTGCCGCTTTCATTTTTTCCATGCTTTTTTCGTTGCTGAGTTTAATGATTTCTTCGGGCGTTTTACCTTCAAACAGCATATCGACTTCGTTTTGGAAAATGGTTTCTTTCGCAAACAGCACCTTGACCATATTGTCCAAAAGGTCTCTGTGTTCCGAAAGAATATTTCTTGCGGTGTCGTAGCACTCGTCGAGGATACTCTTCATTTCGGCGTCGACTTTCGCGGCGGTTTCGGGCGACATTGCCTGCTGATTGAAGTCGCGTCCCAGGAACACCTCGTGTTCGGGATTGCCGAGATATATCGTGCCGAGCGGGCTCATGCCCCATTCGGTAACCATCTTTCTTGCGATGGCGCTTGCGCGCTGAATATCGTTGCTTGCGCCCGTCGTGATGTCTTCGATGACGATTTCTTCGGCGACGCGTCCCGCAAGCATCATTGCGATTTCGTCCATCAACTTTCCGCGGGTAACGTGGTTGTCGTCGTTCACGGGACGGGTGATGGTATAGCCTGCCGCCTGTCCGCGCGGTATGATGGAAACCTCGTTGACTTCGTCGCAGTTTTTAAGGAGTTTCGCAACGATTGCGTGTCCGCTTTCGTGATACGCGGTGATGCGCTTGTCTCTTTCGCTGACGACGCGGCTCTTTTTCTGCGGGCCCGCGATGACCTTATTGATACCTTCGTTGATATCGCCCATCGTAATGACCTTTCTGTTGTCGCGCGCGCAAAGGATTGCAGCCTCGTTCAGAAGGTTTTCGATATCCGCGCCGGTGAAGCCCGAAGTAAGACGGGCAAGCGTTTTGAAATCGATGTCGGGGGCAAGAGGTTTGTTCCTTGCGTGAACCTTGAATATTTCTTCCCTGCCGCGAACGTCGGGGACCTGTACGTAAATCTGACGGTCGAAACGGCCGGGGCGCAACAATGCGGGATCGAGAATGTCCGCGCGGTTGGTTGCCGCCATAACGATAATGCCGTCGTTCTTTTCAAAGCCGTCCATCTGGACAAGCAACTGGTTGAGCGTTTGTTCGCGCTCGTCGTGACCGCCGCCCAAGCCCGTGCCGCGCTGTCTGCCGACCGCGTCGATTTCGTCGATGAAAACGATACACGGCATATTGTGTTTCGCCTGGTCGAACAAGTCGCGCACACGAGACGCGCCGACACCGACGAACATTTCGACAAAGTCACTGCCGCTTATGCTGAAAAACGGCACGTTCGCCTCGCCTGCGACCGCTTTTGCAAACAACGTCTTACCGGTGCCCGGAGGACCAACGAGCAAAACGCCCTTGGGAATTCTCGCGCCGATATCGACGAACTTTTTGGGGTTTTTAAGGAATTCCACGATTTCTTGCAGTTCTTCCTTTTCTTCTTCCGCGCCGGCGACGTCCGAAAAACGCACCTTAACCGACTGGGTAACGCGGGCTTTGGTCTTTCCGAAGTTCATCGCCTGCTGGTTTTGTCCCTGGCTCTGACGGTAAATAATGTACATCACGATACCGAGAAGCACGACCGACAGTATGGGCAAAAGCAAGCTGTAAAGAAGCGAGCGGCGCGCGGGATTGTCGTACGAAACCTTGGGAGACGTCCAACCCGTGTTGCCCTGACAGTCTTCGATCATGTCGTAAACCTGCTGAACGTTTCTGTCGGGAATATAACAAAACGCGTCGTACTTATTCGGAAAATTCTTTTCGGCGATCTTGCTGTCGTTATATCTGACTTTCAGAACGTAGTCGCCGGTAATCTGAATGTTCGAAACTTTGCCCGCCTTTATGTCTTCGACAAGCGACGTGTAGCTTATCTCGCCCGCGCCGTTGTCCGAGAGCATCGTCGCGACAAGCACGACAAGCACAAGACAAATCAGAAAAATTATTATTCCTTTTGTTCTTTTTTTCACTGTGTAATAGCCTCCGCTTCCGCAATAAAAACGTCTTATTATTTATCTTTATCACGAAGTTAGTACTATTATAACATAAACTCCCTAAAAATCAACTAAAATTAAAAACTCGGGTTTTGTTGATTTTTACGCGGGAAATAACGCTTTATATAACGCAATCGCAATTTTAACACTCGTTTTTTGCACTTTATCCCACGATACCGCCATAAGAGTTTTCAGCGGATCGTCCGACGGTTTTTCGACCGCGCCGAGAATGCCGACGTCGCCTGCGGGATTTTCGATTCCCGTTATCGCCCTTTTGGGGTTGACTCCGCCCGAAACCACTGCGACGAAAGGCTTTTCCGCCTCCTTTGACAAGCACGCGTCCACCGCGATTACGGGGCTTTCGGGGTGCGCGCATTTTATGAGTTTCAGAAAGTCCTGCACGTTTCTTCCGTTGACGCTTTTTCCCGTCGCGCCGTATACGAAACATCTTGCGTTCAGCCTGTTTTTCAAAATATCGCCGACAATCGGACCGACGCTGTCGCCGGCGATTTTGTCGCTTCCTATGCACAAAATTACGGGTGTTCCTTGTTTCATTTTTATCTCCTTTTCATAAGTATTGACAGGGCTTACAAAAATAAGCGCGTTTTTTTATTAAATATTGTTTGATTTCTGTGACAAATTTGGTATAATATTTATAAATATTGAGAAATATCGTAAAAAAGAGGGATTATGGTATGTTGAATGCTTTATGTACAGCGAGCATGAACGTCTCGGATATCGTCATTCTGGCGGTTCTGGCGGTCGGCATCGTCGCGGGTATTATCGCAGGCTTTGCAAAATTGCTCAACGGCACTATCGGCGGCATCATCGCGTTTATCGCGGCGATATGCCTTGGCATATTCCTTGCGGGGTATCTTGCCGGCGTTTCCGCGTTTGTTGACCTTCAAGCAAAAATCAGCGACTTTTTCGTAAGTAAATTCGACGTGGCGGGCTACAAGGCAAAGGTCTCCGACGGGGAACTTTTCCTGAACGTCAGCGGCAGCGCGTGGACAAGCGTATCGACGCTGTTCGAAGGCTCGTCAAAACTCAAAATCGCACTGCTTATACAAACCGTTTGCGTCAAGCTTTTCAGCGGCGCGCTCACGGGCAGCGTTACCCTTGCGGCGTTTGCGGCAAACCTTATCGTGAAAGCCCTTTGCGCCCTTATCGTTTTCGTCGCGTCGATTATCGTGCTTGAAATTCTGTTTTCGCTTCTTTCAAAACTTCTTTCAAAGATTGTCGAAAAACAAAAAGGCTTCCGCAGCGTCGACCGTATTATCGGGCTTGTGTTCTCGGCGGCATTCACCGTCGCTCTCGTTTTCGTCGCAATGTTCGTGATCGCGAAAGTCGGCTCGGGCGCGCAGGCGGCAATCGACAATATCGAATCGGGTACCGTTGCGAAATGGTTTTATGAAAACAACCCGTTCCTTCTTCTGTAAATAAGACAAAATTTAACAAAAAATTAAGCAAGGCTTTTTAACCTTGCTTTTTTTATGTGTTTTGTTTTGAGGTTTATTTTGCGGTTTTCAGATAAATCAGCAGGACGGTAATATCCGCGGGGCTCACTCCCGAGATCCTGGACGCCTGTCCTAGTGTCGCGGGGCGGATTTTTGAAAGTTTCTGCCGCGCCTCGATTCTCAGTCCGCTTAAAGCGTTGTAGTCGATATCTTCGGGCAAAATCTTTTCTTCCAAACGTCGTGCGTCTCTTATCGCGGCGTCTTCCTTTTCAAGGTATCCCGCGTATTTTATCATGACTTCCGCCGAAAACAGCGCGCTTTTTGAAAACTCCGAAAACGCGTTTGTGACTTCCTTCAATACGTCAAAGGTGATGCCGGGGTGTTTCAACGCTTCTTTTACGGGCATTGTTTTTTCAACCTGCACACCCTCGTATCTTTCAAATATTCCGCCGTTTTCCTTTTTGATTTTGACGGTTTCGGAAAGCCTGACGATACGCTCGATTTCTTCCCTTCTTTCCTGCATTTTTTTGAGCCTTTCTTCCGTCGCAAGCCCAAGGGCGTATCCTTTTTCGGTAAGGCGCAAGTCGGCGTTATCCTGACGAAGCCTCAAACGATATTCCGCGCGCGCCGTCATCATACGATACGGCTCGTTCGTGCCTTTTGTGACAAGGTCGTCGATAAGCACGCCTATGTACGCTTCGTCGCGGTTTAAGGTGAAGGGCGGTTTTTCGTCGACGTACAACGCGGCGTTTATGCCCGCCATAAGCCCTTGCGCCGCCGCTTCTTCGTATCCGCTGCTGCCGTTGATTTGCCCGGCGGAATAAAGCCCTTTTATCCTTTTTACCTGCAACGACGACGAAAGTTCCAGGGGGTTTATGCAGTCGTATTCTATCGCGTACGCATACCTTATAAACCGCGCGTGCGTAAGCCCTTTTATCGAGTGGTACATTTCTTCCTGCACGTCTTTCGGCAAACTTGACGACATGCCCTGAATATACATTAAATCACTGTCGCGGCCTTCGGGCTCCACAAATATCTGGTGTCGGGTTTTGTCGGGGAAACGCATTACCTTGTCCTCGATGGACGGGCAATATCTCGGGCCGATTCCGTGTATCGTGCCGTTGTAAAGCGGACTTCTTTTTATGTTTTTCCTGATTATTTCGTGAGTTTTTTCGTTGGTATAGGTGAGCCAGCACGGCATCTGAGAATAAAGATTTCCGTCGTTCATGAACGAAAAAGTACCGATATCGCTTTCGCCTTCCTGCACTTCCATTTCGTCGTAGTCGATGCTGTCTTTCGCAATGCGCGCGGGCGTTCCCGTTTTGAAACGGCGGATATCTATGCCGAGACTTAACAAGTTGTCCGTAAGGTGCGTTGCGTTTTTGAACCCGACGGGGCCGCTGCTTTTTGTTTCCGCGCCGATTATCGTGCGCCCGTTTAAATATACGCCCGTCGCGATAACGACCGCCCGTCCCTCGATTTCGCCGTTTTCAAGGGTGGTTATGCCGTGCGCCACGCCGTCTTTTACAAGAATTTTTGTCGTTTCGTCGTACAACACGTCAAGGTTTTTCTGATTTTCCAAAACGCGCAGCATTATGTCGTGATACAACGCCTTGTCCGCCTGTCCGCGAAGACTGAATACGGCGGGACCTTTTCCGCGGTTGAGCATTTTTATCTGCAACAACGCCTCGTCCGCAGAAAGCCCCATTTGTCCGCCAAGCGCGTCCACTTCCCTCACGAGATGACCTTTCGCCGTGCCGCCGATTGCAGGATTGCACGGCATAAGCGCGACGCCTGCCTTTTCAAGCGTCGTAAGAAGGGTGCTTTTGCCCATGCGCGCCGCGGCAAGCGCGGCTTCGATGCCGGCGTGTCCCGCGCCGATTACAATTACGTCGTAAACCTTTTTCATTATTTACCCACGCAGAATTTATCGAATATGTCGTCGATGATTTTTTCGCTGACGGTTTCTCCCGTGATTTCACCAAGCGCGGTGTAGCCTTCCGTCAGAACGGAAATTACGCAGTCGGTCGTAACGCCCGCTTTCAGAGCGTTAAGCCCTTCTTCGACCTTTTCTTTTGCCGTCGTTACCGACGACAGTTGTCTTTCTGACGTCAGCACTTCCGATTCCGACGTCTTTTCTTCATCGAAATATTTTGCGACGATTTTCAGAAGTTCGTCGATTCCGTCGCCCGTTTTCGCACTGACGAAAATCTTGTTTCCTTCGTTTTTCGCATCGTTTATAAGGTCGCTTTTGTTGTAAACTTCCACGACTTTTTTGCCTAAAAGCGCGTTTTCAAGTGCCTTGTTTTCAGGCTTTCCTTGCGTTGCGTCCAGAACGCGAAGTACCAAACGAGCGTCTTTAACTATCGAAATCGAACGGTTAATGCCCTCTTTTTCAATTTCGTCGTTACTTTCCCTTATTCCCGCGGTGTCGCAAAGATTGATTTTTTTCCCGCTTAATTCAAAACTGTCCGAGATAAAGTCCCTTGTCGTTCCTTTTATCGACGAAACGATTGCGCGGTCGTACCCCAAAATCGCGTTCATCAGACTTGACTTGCCGACGTTCGTGTCGCCGACGAGAGCGACGTCCATTCCTTCTTTTATCATTTTGCCGTAGGCGCGGCTGTTTTGAAGCGCGGTAAGGGTTTTTACGATTTTTTCAAGTTCTTCTTCCGCCGACGGCAGTGTTTCGTCTTCCAGTTCCTCGGGATAATCCAGTACCGCGACAAGCCCCGTCAGGACGGTTTTCAGGTCGTTCTGAACGTCTTTCACCGCCTTGGACAATTTGCCGGTCATAAGGCGATATGCGGCTTTTACGGCGTCCGCGCTGTCGGCGTTTATCATATCTATGACGCCTTCCGCGTCGGACAAATCCATTTTTCCGTTCAGAAACGCGCGACGGGTGAATTCGCCCCGCTCCGCAAGGCGCGCGCCTTTCGACACGCACGCAGAAATCACGCCTTCCGCAATCCTTGTTCCGCCGTGTACGTGAAACTCCACGACGTCTTCGCCGGTGTAACTTTTCGGCGATTTGAAATAAACCATATAACCAAGGTCGGAAAAGTCTTTCGCGTTGATTTTTCCGAAGTACATAAAGTTTGGTTTAATTTCGCCATTTATCGCTTTCGTTTCAAAAACGGCGCGGGCAATCGGCAACGGGTTTCCGCTGAGTCTGATTACCGCTATGCCGCCCTTTCCCGCGGGCGTTGACAATGCCACGATTGTGTCCATACTAATTTGCTTTATAATAAAAATCTCGCCGTTTCTTGCGGCGAGAACATTCAGTGTTTATCACCCAAAAAACAAGTTTTTTCGGGAACGTGTTCCATTTTCCAAAAGAACAAAGTTATCTTTTAGGGGCTATATAATAAGGTTGCCCTTCCGGGAGATTGCCACGTCGCCTTGCTCCTCGCAATGACATAACGTGCTTCGCACGCAAAAATCTCTCTAATTACTCCCCTTAAATCGGCGAGAATTTGATGGATTTTTGACGTTTCTTTCGGGGTTCTGAAAATCCCAGTGTACTTGGCGTACACGGATTTTCGGGTTCTCGAAAAAACTCAAAAAGGCGCGAATTGTCGCCGATTTTAAAAGTGTTTTTTGGTATAACCAAAAGATTTGAATTTCGGCGGCCCGTTCTTTTTCAGATTAAACTCCGTTGACGTTGGATCTTCAACGGGCTTTACGGGCGCGGATTCCTGACGAGAATCGTTGCGGTTGCCGCGACGGTCGCGGCTGTCGTTTCGTCTGTTTCTGTCGTTACGTCTGCCGTCGTTGCGTCTTCCGTCGTTTCGCCTGCCGTTTCTTTCTTCGTATCCTTCGCGCACGCCGCCTTCTTTCGGGACGATGACGATATGACGATTCATATCTTCTCCCTCGGATTCGGTCGTGGCGTATTTGCTGTTTTGAAGCGCGGTGTGGATCACGCGGCGTTCAAACGGGTTCATCGGTTCAAGCTCGACCTTTCTTCCCGTGCGGTACGCCTTGTATGCAAGGCGGTTTGCAAGGGATTCCAACGTTTCGATGCGTTTTTCGCGATAGTTTTCGGCGTTGATCGACACGCGGATAAAGTTGTGTCCGCTTTCGTTGACAAGAATGAGCGCAAGATACTGTATCGCGTCAAGCACTTCGCCGCGGTATCCGATAATGACGCCGCTGTCACTTCCCGTGATATTGACGACGATTTCTTCGTCTTTGACTTCGCAGTCGGCATAGCATCTCAGATTCATTCTTTCAAACAAGCCGTTCAGAAAGTCGATGACAATGTCCGCGGGTGTTTCCTTTCTTTGGACGGTTACGACCGCCTTGCTGAAAAGACCGCCTTCCTGCAAAACTTCTATTTCGGCGTTTTCTCTTTCGATGCCGAGTTCTTTCAAGCCTTCCTCGATGGCTTTTTCGACCGAGGACGCTTTGACTTCGATTTTTTCCATAGGGACTCCTTATTATTTGAAGGTCGATTCAAGGCGTTTTTCTTCGTTTCGCTTGTCGTTGACCTTTACGCACGCATTGTAAATAAGTTGGAAAACGGTGCTGAACAGGTTGCTTATTACCATATATATCGTGAACGCCGTGCTGTACAAAAGGGCGAACACCGCAAGCATAATGGGCATAAACCACTGCATCATTTTCATGTTTGCCTGCATTGCGTTTTGCATATCTTTGCCGCTGCCGTTAGCCGTCGGGGGCTGGGGCGGCTGGGTTTGTTTCATAAGTTTAGTGGACGCGAAAGTGATAAGTCCGGTGATTATGGGCAATAACATAAAGCCGTTCCAGCGGCTGCCGCTCTTCCCGTTTCTCTTGACCTGATTATACTTCGCGATAAGCGGGTTCATGACTTCTTCGTATTCGGTACGGTTGCCGTGCTCGATAGAAGCGGTGTCGATGCCGAGTTTTCCGATTCCGTTGCCGATAAACGTTTCGTAATCGGGGATAGGATTCTTCCAACTGTCGGGCATAAACACGTTGTTTACCCACATGAACTTGATTTCTTTTTTGTATTTGTCGTCAAAAAGGCTTACGACCGTGTTTTGCGCTGCCGTCGTTGCGGTTTCTTTTGCGACAATGGTTGCCGCCTCGTCCGCTTCCGTTTCGCTCTTCCCTTCGATGTTATGCAGTTTGTCGTATTCGGTCTTATAAACTGCCGCGTATTGCGTTTCGTAGGTCGAATAGTACGAGCTTGACAAATCCTTGTACATGTTGATGTTATATTGCTTTACCATGCCGTTAAATCCCGAAAACACCATGAAGAATATGACAAGCGAGATTATCGACGGAAGACAACTTCCAAGCATGCTGTACTTTTCCTTGCGGTAAAGTTCCATCTGCTTTTGCGAATACAACTCCTTATTTCCGGCGTACTGCTGCTGCAATTTTTCAAGTTGCGGCTTCATTCTTTCCATCGCGCGGTTGTTCTTCGTCATTACGACTTTCTGCCATACGTCGAAGGGCGACATCGCGAGCTTTAAGATGAGCGTGAAGCAGATTACCGCCACACCGTAGTTACCGATACCCTTGTTCAGCGCGTCGATAAGCCACATTACGCCTTCGGCAATTTTGTTCGCCGCAAGGCCCATCTCCATTATACTAACCATTTTGCGTTTCCTTTATAGTTTTCTGCCACGGGGTCGTAGCCGCCCTCGTGGAAAGGGGTGCATCGAAGTATCCTTTTCGCACCCATTACGCATCCCTTAAAGAATCCGTGTTTTTCAATTGCGGTCAGGGTATAAATCGAACACGTCGGCACGTATATGCACGGCCGCGTAAGATTTATCGAAATAAAACGTTTGTAAAATCCAATTAAAATACGGGCGAGCGTTTTCATAATCATAAGGAATGGCCCAAAAGTCCGGCCTTTTTGAGGAGCGACCTCATCGAATCGGCAATGACGCTGCTTTTCTTGCCGTAGACTGTGCTTCTCGCCACGAATATTATGTTGTACCCGGGGGTTATCTCGGGCATCATAAGACGGACGCTTTCGCGCATCTGTCGTTTTACCCTGTTGCGCTGGACGCTGCCGCCGACCTTTTTCGAAACCGAAAATCCGACTTTGAGCGCCCCTTTCGTCTTTACTGTGTACAAAACGAAATCGTCGTTTGAAAAAACCGTGCCTTTCCTGTAAATGTAGTTGAAAGACGCGCGTTTTTTTAACTTATATTCCTTTTGCATTGTTCGGGGGAGCGTCTGCCCGCACAATTAGTTGTGCGGGGTAAGTTTTGCTCTGCCTTTGTTGCGGCGACGTTTCAGAACGTTGCGGCCTTGCTTGGTTTGCATTCTCTTCCTGAAACCATGTACCTTGGTTACGTGTCTTTTCTTGGGTTGGAATGTCCTTTTCATATATGCCTCCTTGATAGGGATTATTTCTTCGTTACTATTGTTATTATAATATAACAATGCCAGTCAATTATAAGGAAATTTTGTTCGCGTGTCAACCGATTTGACGCCTTTTGAATAAATGCCGTTTTCCGCCCCGATAACTTTTCGGTAAAAAGTATAAGGCGATTTTTTCCGTTCGATTGCACATAAAATAAAAAACTTTCCGTTTTCGGAAAACGAAACGGCGATATTTCTCGTTTCGTTCAAAATCTTTTTCAAAAGAAAAAACCTTTTTCTCTTTTTTGAAAAATTAAACCGTACTTTGTACGGTTTAAAAAATTGTTTTCGAAGATTTTGTGCCGTTTTCCGTCAAAAAACAAACAACGGCTCTTTTGAATTAATACTTGTTCCCGCCCGGTTAAATTAACATCAGTTTCCGCCGCGTTATGAAAATTAGACACTTGTATAGTTTTTTTGCCAATGTTTATGCTTCTTTCCGTTCTCGCGCTTTGTTTTTTGTCCGAAATTACTCTTTTTGCAATATTCGACAATGCAGAAGCCTTTGGTGTGCTTGCAACAAATTAAATCATCAAAGCACCATTCGCTTGCAACAACCACGCAACAAAACTCCGTTCGTTTGCAATAAACACTAAATAACAAAGCAACTTTCGTTTGCAACAAAAAAACAAAACAGCAATACGTTGTTTCGCATGAAACAAAACACAAAAAAACACCGCACGCATGCAGCACTGTCAAAACAATTCAACTTTATAATACCCGGCATTTGCTACAAGGCACCGCTTAAATAAAACACCGTAATTATTACAGATCGCTTTTTGTCGATTTCCAGCATCAGTGTTTTACAATTGCTTTTCGCAACACATGTGCCAGAATCGTTCGCGACTGTTTTTTAGGAATAAATACACCACAACACGACTGCGCTCGCCCATAAACAAGCACTTATCAAAAATTATTGTTTTTACGATCAGACAACGCAAAATTATTCGACCTAAAACAGCCCGAATAAACATTATTTGCATTTTACACCCTTTTTACGTCCAAAATCATAATTATGCCAACAGTTAATAATACGCCTATCGTATTGCAACCGTCTTCGATTGCGGAAAAAGACTCAAAGCAAAACAATCGTCCACAAAAAAACAGTACATATCCACAAGTTGAAAATATTACCATTCTTCTCAAAAATCACTTCTCGTTGAAAAATACGATAACTTGTCTCTTAAAAAGACAACAATATCGTTCAAACCGTGTCGGTCATTTTTTACGGTGCGTTTCGATGGTTTTTTACAATCAAAAATTATTTGTGCGCCGGCGATTACGCCGCTACCATTTGCGCCATAAAATCCACGCAATTAAAACAAAGCCGAACAACCCGCTGCGTTTTCTTCAACACAAGAACAGTATCCGTCACTATTTGGCAAACGATTTAACTTTTTCGTCATTCGCAAAGCGACGTTCAGAACACAAAAGCATTTTCACAACAAACAATACACGCCCAAATCAAAGATCAACCGTTTGAATCAGACCGCACACATTTTTACGTAAGGCTTAACAAAAGCAACGTTGCAATACACCGTCCGACCATAATTTTATTCTTTCTCACAAAATCACAATCGTTCAATAAAAAACAACCAATCGGAACAATCAATCAAATCAAACAATCATAAAAAACAATCCAAAATCTCTTGATCAATAATACGCTCAAAACATAACAAACAAACACGACAAACTATCTCATCAATCAATCGTAAAATCAATCACAAAAACAACCACAACAAACAATCCAAAATCTCTCAATCAAAAACACGCCCAAAACAAAACATAACAAACAAACACGAAAAAATGCAACGTTTTGAGTATTAAAATAACGCAAACGGCAACTTGTTTCGAACTAACTGAAATTGCGCCTTTAATAAAGACTCAATACAACCGCAAAAAACAAAACAACCGAGCCGACACTTTGAGATAATAATACAGTAAACACGAAAAAGAAAACTATTTTTTGATAACATGAAACAAACAAGAAAAAAAATATTAAATATGGACTTCATTCAAAACACAAAAACAAACAGCGATTTCAATATTATATTATTTTCTACGCAAACAAAAATAACCGTTTTTACACCGTTATCAGATGTTGATAATTTTTATTTTTATACCGGGCAAACAAAACACAACTCTTTTTCATAAAGAACACTCTTTTCGGAACACAGCGCAACAATAAGAAAAAATAAAAAGAAAAGCCCGAAAACTCGGGCAAATAAAAACATTGCTATTTTATTTCTTTGGCTTGTCTTTTCGGCAATTATATACTGCAATAACCGTTTGCCTTGCAAGATCGGAATTATCAATATCCAGTACGTAATGCAACTTTGCGCCATCGTATGGAAACTCTTGTTCGCAATCTTCACCGAGAAGTTCGGTTGTTTCTTTCAAAATCTTAACAAAAACACAGTCGTCGCAAACAAGTAAAACGGGCACGGCTTTATAATATACCATATATTCGCCAAACATTTTCTTGAAAGAAATATCAGGTAAATCAATTTGTTCGACAACGTATTTAATATAATTCAGATCGGTAGCCATAAAACCTTCTTTTATGTTATTTTTCTCAAAAATATTATAACAATCGGTTGGCAATATGTCAATTTACTGGAAAAACGATTAAAAGATATCCACATTTTTAAGAAGCGACGTTTCACGTGAAACAACGGGATATTTTGACAGTTTTAAGATGTATCGATTTTATATGTTTCGCGTGAAACAATTAGTTGTCCACATTTGTTCCACGTGGAACAAAAGCCGTTGTTTTGGGCGTGTTTTAGCCTGTTTTTACGGGGATTTTGGGCTATTTTTAATTGTTTTTATCGTTTTGTTTCGTGATTTTCCGTTCTTTCTCCGTGTAAATTTAAGGGCGCGGTTTTGTGGATAACTTTCGGCTTTTTCGGACAAGGTATATTTCGCGTTTTTTTGGAAATAATTGCAATAAATTATATTAGGAAAAGGCGGTAATTATTATGAAATGTACGTCGTGTAATAAGTCATTTTCACCCGAAAAAATGTATGTATGTAAGTCATGCGGTGCTTGCTTTTGCGAAGAATGTGTGAAAAACGACCAACACTCGTGCCTGAAATGCGGCACATTCCTTGATCGTTTGAATTAAAAAGTGCCGTTTTTCTTGGAAAAAACGGGCGTTTCACGTAAAACATTGTCGTTTTTAGCGCGGTTTTATTGTCTTTTTATATTGGTATTAGCCGGATTTTTTGTTTATTTTTCGCCGTGTTTTATTATAAAACCAGATAAAAACTTTTGTATTGCGGATTTGATTATTCTTTTCTTTTTTGCTGTTGCGGCAAGGAGCGTGAATGATAATGCCTGTTATGATAATTTCACAATCGTTTTGTCTTGAATAATTTGCCGTTAAGACTTTTGTTTTTATTATTTTTTTCGGTATAACAAAAAACCGCCGTTTCGGGCGGTTTATTATTAGTGCGTTATCGTCTTACAAAACGTTATAATTATTAAAAAGGCGTCTTGTTTGACGCCATTCCGATGTTTTATGTTTTTTCTGCGAGTTGTTCTGACATGGTTTGCGCCGGGCTCAGACTTTGTCACGTAAAGGTTTTTCACCTTTAATTTATAAGTCTGCGCCGATTAAAAGCATTCTTTATGCAGATTAAATAATATGGGGCAAAAACGCTTTGATTTCTTCCTTTGCGCCTTCGAGATCGTGGTCGAGATAATTCCCGCATTCCTGCCGCTTGGAGCCCGGGATTTCCGTCATTTCCAGGCACTTTTCAAAACACTCTTTCACAATAGGCTTTACTTCGTCAAGCGTGGTGTCGAGCATAAGCAGATAAAAGCCCGTGCGGCAGCCCATCGGCCCGAAATAAACAACCTTGTCTTTGACCGCGCTGTTTCTTATCACGGTTGCGAAAAGGTGCTCAACGGTATGCGCCGCGGCAGTCGTAAGGAAATCGCCCGCGTTCGGTTTTTTGAAACGAAGGTCGTAAGTATAGATATTGTGCTCCTCATGAGAAAGGTAAACCCCCTCCGGGTGGGCGTCGTGATTTATAAGAAAAGATTTGATGGTTTCCATAGTTTTTGAATTTTATATATTATAATATAATATATAAAATTTTATCCTTTGTTTTTTCGTGATTTTTCGGCTTTTTGCCTTTTTATTTTTCGCGCGCAATCGCGTCGATAACGTCTATGATTATTTTCGCGCAATCGCTTGTCCCTTGGTCTGCGATTTCGTTGAAGTCGGCGGGGCTTGTTTCGTCGGCGTTGTCGCTGACGATTTTAAGGCTTAGCGCAGGCACTCCGTTTTTGTTTGCGATAATGCAAATTCCCGCGCCTTCCATATCGCAGATTTCGGCATCGAAATCCGCAATAAGTTTATCTTTAACTTCGCTTGACGAAATGAACTTGTCCCCGGAAGCAAGCCTTGCCGTCTTAATTTTTGGAAAATCCTTTTTCACCGCGGAAATAAGGGTTTTGTCGAAATAAAAGTACGGGTCGGGATTTTCGTCGTAATGGCCCGCTTTCACGTTGTCGATTGCCGACGTGTCGATTTCGTAATGCACGACTTTTTCGACAACCGCGACGTCCTTGCAGCCGAAGCGTTTCGTAAGCGTCCCGACGAAACCGAAGTTGAATATCGCCCGTACGTCGTATTTCGCGATTAAAAACTCGGTTGCTCCCGCGGCCGATATTTCGCCCATGCCGGACACCGCGACGTAAATCAGGGCGTTTTCGCGGCTGACAAGGTACGTGTCGTACGGCTTATTTTCGATTTTTTCGACTTTCCCGAAGGCTTCGAGCACGCCTTTGACTTCGCGTCCGATTGCGATAACCATTCCGAATTTTTTCATAACAGTCCTTTTTTGTCGATATATTTTACATAAGTATACCATATCTTCCCGAAATTTCAAACAAATGATTTGTTAAATCGTCGCGGCGTATGGTATAATTTCGGATTGAAGAGGTATTTATGAAATTCGATAAGAGAAACGTTGCGCTCGCATCGCTTGTATTCGGCTGGATTTCGATTTTCTGGAACGTATACGATCAGCTCATTCAATCAATAAACACGTATTCTTTCGCGCTCGAACCGTACGAAAGCGGTTGGATTCTTGCAATCGACAATATTGTGGGGCTTTTTATTCTGCCTCTTTTCGGCCACTTTTCGGACAGGTGTAAAAGTCGTTTCGGCAAGCGCACGCCGTATATTTACGTCGGCACGGCGATATCGCTTATCGGGTTGTGTCTTGTTGGCGTATTCGCGTCGGAAAGGCAACTTGCCCCATATATCGTGTCGCTGACGGTGACTCTTATCGCGATGGCGGCGTACAGAAGCGCGGGGCTTTCTCTCGTGCCCGATTTCGTATACGAACCCGACCGCGGCAGGGCAAACTCGATTGCGAACCTTGTGTCCGTCGCGTTCACCGCCGTGGGTATCGTGCTGGCGATGGCGTTCATGCCCCTTAAAGCCGCGAAAAACGCGCAATTTTTGCCGATTTGTCTTGCGGTTGTCGGCAGCAGCCTTATAACGGTTGCCGCATACTCGTTCACTTTCAGCGAAAAACGGGTGACGGACGACTTCAATCGTCGTTTGGAAGAATATAAACGCGACTACCCCGAAAAATACAAAAGCGAAACCGTCGTTGTGGAAGAACTTGACAAGCAGCAGATGAAGGGCAATCTTTTCAATAAGATTTTCATTCTTGCAAGCGTGTTCTTCTTTTATATCGCGTACAACGCGCTCGTGTCGAATTTCACCGTGTACAGCGACGTAATGCTCGGCTTCAAAATGCCGCAACTTCCGCTGGTATTCGTCATAATCGGCGCGCTGCCCGGGTTTATATTCGCTTCTCTCGTCGCAAAGAAAATCGGCCGTAAGTACACGATAACGATCGGACTTGCGCTTATGATGGTCGCGCTGCTTGCCGCGATGCCGTTTTCCAAAAAAGACTCGGGACTTGAACTGAAAATCCCGCTTGTTTTCTTCTTTATGGTTGAGGGCGTCGGCTACGGCTTTGCGATGGCTAATCTGTATCCGTTTTATCTGGAACTCAGCAAAGCCAAAAACATCGGGCAAAACACGGGTATCTTTGCGGGCTCTACAACCGCCGCAATGGTCGTCACTCCCATACTCGCCGGCTACGTAATCAAGGAAGTCGGCAAGAAAACGGGCAAGACTTACGTCATCGAACAAATCGTAAACGGCGTCAATACCGAGGTCGTGAAAGTCGGCGATTACAGCGTGCTGTTCCCGTACTGCGCCGTCGCGATTCTAATTGCGCTTGTCTGCATTCTTATCGTGAAATCCGACTACGCAACCGGCGGATTGCGCGACCATATGAAAAAATATTTCACAAAAAGGAAAGCGAAAAAGAATGACTGAATCCTTTTTTACAACGCTTAAAACCGCGGCGGAATCCGTCGGCATAAGCGTTACCGACAACCAATGCGAAAAACTTTACAAATTTTACGAAACTGTGGTTGAATACAACAAAAACGTCAATTTAACTGCCATTACTGACGAAAAAGAGTTTATCGTAAAACATATTGTAGACAGTATTTCCGCCGCAAAATTTATAAAAGAAAACGCCGCCGTCGTCGATATCGGGGCTGGCGCGGGATTCCCGTCGATACCACTTAAAATAATCCGTGACGATATTGTACTTATTATGCTTGACGCGCTTTCAAAACGCGTGGATTTTTTAAACTTTGCCGTAAGCGAACTTTCCCTTAAAAACGCAAAAGCCAAACATTTAAGGGCGGAAGAAGCGGGCGAAAAACTTTTAAGGGGGAGTGCCGACGTCGTCGTCGCAAGGGCGGTCGGTCAGACGAATATCCTTCTGGAACTTTCAATCCCGCTCCTTAAAAAGCACGGCGTTTTTATAAATTATAAAGGCAAAGATTTGTCCGACGTGGAAACCGCAAAGACGGCGGAAGCCGCGCTCAACGCGAAAAAAACCGAGGTTTTCAATTTCTGTCTTCCTTTTGGCGTCGGCGAAAGAAACGTCGTCGTTTACGAAAAGATTGAAGACACGCCGAGAATTTATCCGAGAAAATTTGGCACAATTAAGAAAAATCCGCTGTGAAAACAGCGTTTTTTTGTTTTATCCGCTTTTTAATTTCTTATGTTTCACAAAAATAATGTTTCACAAATTTTTGTAAATAATTGATTATTCACCTTTTTAATGTTATACTGAAAAAAAATACTTTTACATACGAGGTGTTTTATGTCAAACAAAGGTATCGGAAAAGGTCTTGCTGCCTTGCTCGGCAATATGAAGGAAGAAGAAACGATTGCGGAAAAAAGCGAATCCGCCGTATCCCGCGAAATAATGAACGTCGATATTTCCCTTATCGACACCAACCCTTATCAGCCGCGTAAAGTTTTTGACAAAGCCGCTCTGGAAGAACTTGCGGCGTCGATTAAGACATTCGGTATTATCCAGCCTCTGATAGTTTTGAGAAGCGGCAACAGATACGTCATAATCGCGGGCGAAAGGCGTTTCCGCGCGGCGCGACTTGCCGGTCTTACCTCGGTGCCATGCGTCGTAAGGGAACTTACCCCGCGCGAAATGAGAGAAATCGCCCTTATCGAAAACCTTCAACGTGAGGACTTAAACCCCGTCGAAGCGGCGGAAGGTATCGCGGAACTTATCAAATCGTGCGACCTGACGCAGGAAGAAGCGGCGGAACGTATCGGAATGAGCCGCCCCGTCGTAACCAACCTTTTAAGGCTCTTGTCGCTTGACAAAGAAGTTCTGGAACTCGTAAGGGCAGGCAGACTTTCGGGAAGCCACGCAAGATGTCTCGTCGTCGTTACCGACCCCGAAGTGCAGGTATATTACGCCAACAAAGCGTGCGACAACAAAATGTCGGTAAGGGATCTGGAACAGCAAATCCAACTTTACCTCGGCAGGAAACTTATCCCGACCGGCGCAAGAAAAGAAAAACAATCGAAGGAACTTAAAGGGTTTGTCAACGATATGAAACGAATCTTCAATACGAAGGTCTCAATCCTTGGCGGCGAAGAAAAAGGACAAATCCGCATCAATTATTATTCCAACGACGATTTGCAACGCATTTACGACTTAATCGACAGTTTAAGACGTTAATTTTTAAGATAAAGTATGGAAACTACCAGAATAACCTTGCCTAAAATTACCTTGATCGGGAAGTGCGGTTCGTCGAAAGACGGCAAAGATTTCGTCAGAGATTTATGGACGGAATTAAATAAAAACTTTTCGGAAATATCTTATCTTGCAAAGTGGGATGAGTCGGGCGCGCTTAAAGGTTTGTGGGGCGCTATGAGCGATGAATCACTGTCTTTTAAGCCGTGGGAAGGCGGATATGAAAACGGGCTTTATCTTGCGGGTGTCGAAGCCGTCGACGACGCCGTCGCGCCAAGCGGCTGGACAAAATGGGAGATACCGTCTTTTGAATATATAAAGGCAAAGGTGGAATCTACCGAAACTTTCAAGGAACTTATCGGATACCTTATCGCAAACAAGATAAACCTTGTCGGAAGCGTGCAGAATTTCACCAATCCGAAAACCAACGAAAACTTCCTTATGTTTCCGATAAGAAAAGTCGAAGAAGAAAAGTAACAAAAAGGTTAAAACAAAACACACTGCATATTTTCGCAGTGTGTTTTTTTGTTTTGGAATAAGTTTATATTAGTTGATAATACGCACGGGCAGAATAAGATAAAGATATTCGTCTTCCTTCTTTTCCGTAGGTACGATGACGCCGGGCGCGGTCGAAGTCGTGAAGCAAAGTTTCACAAAATCGTCGCTTATCGCGCGCAGACTGTCCGAAAGATATCTTGCATTGAACCCGATGTTAAGGTCGTGTCCCAGAAGGTCTATATTGACGATTTCGTTGATGCCGCTGATTTCGCTTTCCGCAGATATCGACATTCTCTTTTCGCGGATTTCAAGTTTTACGACGCTTTTCTTTTCGGTGCGGGTTGCAAGCGACGCGCGGTCGATTGCGGTGTCCAACGCCTTTTTATCGACAAACACGGTGGTTGTGAAGTCGGAAGGAATAATCTTATTGTAATTGATATATTCGCCTTCGATAAGTCGCGTTACGATTTTGGTGTTTTCGAGATCGACCATGAAATAGTTTTTCTCGATGCTCACCTTTACGTTTTCGTCGCTGTCGTCAAGAAGTTTTGAAATTTCACTCATACTTCTTGCGGGGACTATTATTTTAATATCCGCTCCGCCGTATTCGATTTCTTTTTTGCAATAAGCAAGGCGGTATCCGTCTGACGCGACGCCGATGATTTTATTGTCGGAAATTTCAATGCTGCAGCCTTTGAGGGTAGGACGGTTATCTTCGCTTGCGGTGCAGAATATAATTTTTTCGATAAGGTTTTTCAACTCTTTCTTTACAATATAAAAAGAGTTTTCGTCGTTGACGTTTTTGAAAGCAGGATATTCGTCGGCTTCCATCGTCTGTATATAGCCGTTATTTTCGCCGTAGGTAAGTTTAAGGGTGTTTTCCTCGGACGTATCGATAATAACGTCTTCTTTATCGATTTTTCTGACGTATTCCGTAAAATATTTTCCAAGGATAACAGTTTCTCCTTCGGTGAAAATATCCGCCTTTATTTTCTTTTCGATTGAAAGTTCGAGATCCGTTGCGGTAAGCGTCAAAGTATCTCCTTCCGCTTTCAGTTTAATACCGTTCAATATCGGCATTACTTTCTTTAAGGGAAGGGCTTTTCCCACCTGTGTTAAAGCGTCTGATAAGTCAAGGCTGTCGCAAGAAAGTTTCATCGTTTTCTCCTTAATTATTTATTGTTATTTTATACTTGATGATGATTTTGTTAATAAGGGTTGTGGAAAAGTTGAAGGTGAACGTTTCGCACAAAATATTGACAAAATCGGATTACTTCCAACAACAAGTTGTGGATTTTGATGTTTACAACTTTGTTGAAAACTTTTAATTATTATAAACATTTCTACAATCAGCGTTTATAGAGCATGTCTTTTATGTCGTTGATTTGTATTTTTAGTTTTTGTGACGCGCCGCTATTCGATGAAATAAGGTCCGAAATTTTGTCGCGCGCGTGGATTATCGTCGCGTGATCGCGGCCGCCGAAAATACCGCCGATCGACACAAGGGGAACGGAAAGCATGTCGCAGATAAGATAAATCGCGATCATTCTTGGCTCCACAAATTCCTTGTTTTTCTTTTTGCCGATGACGTCGTTTTCGGAAACGCCGAAGTATTTGCAGGTTGTCGAAAGCACGTCGTATGCGTCAAAGTGTTCCTTTTTCGTTTCGATATACCCGGAAAGAGCCTCTTTCGCAATCGCAAGCGACGCCGGCTGTCCCGAAAGTTGGGAATAAAACATAACCTTGTTAAGAAGACCTTCAAGGTCGCGGATGTTGTTTTCCATATTACTGGCGATAAACGACGCTACTTCGTCCGAAAGATAAAAATTTTCGGCGTCGGCTTTCTTTTTGAGAATTGCGATTCTCGTTTCGATATCGGGCGGCTGAATGTCCGCAAGAAGTCCCCACTGGAAACGGGTGCGAAGCCTTTCTTCAAGGGGCGCGATTTCCTTTGGCGGACGATCCGACGAAATAATGATATGTTTGTCGTTCTGATATAAATCGTTGAAGGTGTGGAACAACGCCTCCTGCGTGCCTTGTTTCGACGCGATAAACTGAATATCGTCAATCATAAGCACGTCGACGGAACGATATTTTTCACGGAAAGCGACGCTCGTTTTGGAATCTCTTATCGACTCCACATAGTCGGCGATATACTTGTCCGTCGTGATGTACATTATGCGTTTTTGAGGAAATTTCGCGTTTATGTAATTTCCGATTGCGTGCATAAGGTGGGTTTTTCCAAGCCCGACTCCGCCGTATATGAACAGGGGGTTGAAACGACCGCCGGGATGCTCGGACACGGCTTGCGCCGCGGCGAAAGCGATTTCGTTGGATTTCCCGACGACAAAGTTTGAAAAGGTATATTTTTTATTGAACGAAAAACCCGCGTCATCGGATTTTTCAACCTTTTTCACGACAAGTTCGTCCCCCAGGGTATAGTCCTGCTGTTTCAGGCAATCGGCTTTTTCGGACTCGATAATAATCTTAACGTCCGAGATAATGGGGTTGACTTCTTTCACCGCTTCGAGGATTGTTTCGCGGTAATTTTTCACGATTGTGTTTTTACTGCTCTGACTTCCCGTTTGCAGCACGAGAGTATGACCGATAAAACAAATCGGTTCCAGTTTTTCAATCCATACTTCGTAACTTATCGCCTGAAGTCTTGCGGATAATTTGATTTTGGTGTCGTTCCAAAGGGTATTGATATCGATCATAATAAATATATGATAACATTATTGACCGAAAAAAACAAACAAAATCGGTATATATTATAAAAATAAAGTACATTTATTTAAGAAAGTTTTTTGCGCTTATTTTATCTTTTTTCAGCGACGGTGCCGTTCTTTACGACGTACAGTTTTGACAAATTAAGGGGTTTAACGTCAAATTCAGTACACGTAATCACCGTTTGCGTGCGGTTTGCAAGTTCGATAAGTTTTTCGCGGCGCGCCACATCAAGCTCGCTCAGAACGTCGTCCAGAAGTAAAATCGGGGCTTCGCCCGTTTCGTTTTTGAAAAGAGTGAGTTCCGCGATTTTGACCGAAAGCGACACGCTTCTTTGCTGTCCCTGCGACGCGAATTTTCTTGCGTCCACGTCGTTTAATATTATTTTAATATCGTCGCGGTGCGGACCTTGCGACGTGTACATAAGGGCGCGGTCGCGCTCCACCGACGTCGAAAAAGCGGAAAGTAAATTATTGTAAATTTCGTCGTATGTGTCGCCTTTTATCGCGCACTCGTATTGCAGCGACAGAGTTTCTTTTCCGTCCGACAATTCAAAGTGAGAGTCTTTTGCAAGGGTTGAAAGTTTCTTTACGTAATTTTTCCTTGCAAGAATCAGATTCGCGCCGACTTCCGCCATACCCTCGTCCCATATCGACAAAAGGGTTTTCAGGTTTTCGTTGCGGTTTTCGTTTTTGAGAAGGGTGTTTCTTTGTTGCAGAATTTTGTTGTATTTTGCAAGCGACTTAAAGTAAGTTTTCGATTGTTGCGAAAGGGAAATGTCCAAAAATCTCCGTCGTTCGTCGGGGCCTGCTTTCACGAAACGCATTTCGTCGGGGGAGAAGTACACGACGTTGACGATACCGATAAGTTCGGACAGTCTTTTCACGGGAAGATTGTCGATTTTTATTTTTTTCGCGCCTTTGTTTTCAATTACTATTTCGATGACGTGCGTGCGATATTTTTTTGCGATTTCCGCCTTGATATACGCGCGCTCGGCGTTGAACGAAATAAGCTCCTTTTCGCGGCTCGTACGGGGGGATTTGCCAAGTCCCAACAGATAAATCGCTTCCAGCATATTCGTCTTTCCGCTTGCGTTTTCGCCGGAAAGCACGTTGATGCCTTGTCCGAAAGTAACGGACGCCGCGTCGTAGTTTCTGAAATTTTTCAGTTGAAGCGATTTGATAAACATACGGTTATTATATCATATCGGAAAAGAAAGTAAAAGAATTTTTAGGAAGTATCGGAAAAACGCGCGGTTTCTTATCCGCGGCGGAACCGTAAAAAAAGACGTCCGCGCCGCAGGGGTTATCAGAACCGAAATAAGAAAAACGGATATATTCCCCCACGACAAATTGAATTTTGCCCTTAAAAGCCCCGAAAATCCCGTAAAAAAGGATAATTTATCAAAAAGACGCGAAAAACGTTTTGTAATTTATTGATAATATGTTATAATTATCATACTTATTACTTTATGCGTGCGCACGCATTGCGTACGCGGGAGAGCGTATGCGCGTGTTTTACACGGACGTCGTCGCGATAATCGACGAAGGCGTCGGAAATTCGACCTTGTCCCTGGCTCTTGACGAAATCATTTCGGAAGGCATGATAAAGGTACAAAAAACCGGCGAACCCAGAAGCGTCGTTTTTTACGACGACGAAGACGGAAAACAACATGCTTACATAAGCAATCTGTCTGGGCGCGCGCTTTTTTCACATTTTGAAAAACACGGTTTTATTTTCATATAAACGGAGGTATTATGGAACAACAAAATTTATCTTACGACCAGGGCGCGATACAGGTCCTCGAAGGGCTGGATCCCGTCCGTAAAAGACCGGGTATGTACATCGGCTCGACCGACGAAAGGGGCTTGCATCACCTTGTTACGGAAGTCGTCGACAACAGTATCGACGAGGCTCTTGCCGGATACTGCGACAAAATCATCGTTTCGATTGAAAAGGACGGCAGCTGCAAAGTCGTCGATAACGGCCGCGGAATCCCCACGGGCATTATCCCGAAAGAGGGTAAATCCGCCGTTGAAGTCGTTCTGACGAAGTTGCACGCCGGCGGAAAATTCGGCGGCAGCGGCTATAAAATCTCGGGCGGACTGCACGGCGTCGGCGTATCCTGCGTGAACGCATTGTCCGAATGGTTGGAAGCCACCGTTTACCAGAACGGCAAAATATACAAACAAATTTTCAACAGGGGCATCGCGCAACGTCCGTTGCAGGAAGTCGGCACGACCGACCGCACCGGCACGACGATTCAGTTTTATCCCGATCCCGAAATTTTCGAGACGCTTGATTTCAATTACGACACGATGAAAATCCGCCTGCGCGAACTTGCGTATCTCAACCGCGGGTTGACCATTCAGCTTATCGACCGCCGCGAAGAGCCCGCACGCGACGAAACTTTCCATTACGAAGGCGGTATCGTCCAGTTTGTCGAAAGTCTGAATAAAAACAAAGAGACCGTTTTCCCGGAGGTCATTTATTTTGACGAAAGTTACGAAAACGGCGAGGTCGAAATCGCGATGCAGTACAACGACAGTTATTCGGAAACCATTTTCGCGTTCGCCAACAACATCAATACCGAAGAAGGCGGCACGCACCTGGAAGGTTTCAAAAACTCGCTCACCAAAATCATCAACGATTACGGCAAAAACAACAATATTCTGAAAGGCGACGAAAAACTTTCGGGCGACGACGTCAGGGAAGGCTTGACGGCGGTTATTTCCGTGAAACTCACCAACCCGCAGTTCGAAGGTCAGACCAAGACGAAACTCGGCAACAGCGAAATGCGTACGGTCGTCGCAAAGGCTATGGCCGAAGGGTTGGGCTCGTATCTCGAAGAACACCCCAAAGAAGCCAAAGATTTGATTATGAAAGGCGTTCTCGCCCAGAAGGCACGAGAAGCCGCAAGGAACGCGCGCGACCTTGCAAGGCGCAAATCCGCCCTTGAAAGCACCACGCTCCCCGGCAAACTTGCCGACTGTTCGGACAAAGATCCTTCTCTTTGCGAAATTTACCTTGTCGAGGGCGACTCCGCAGGCGGCAGCGCAAAGATGGGGCGCGACAGACGTTTTCAGGCAATACTGCCCCTCCGCGGTAAAATCCTGAACGTTGAAAAGGCAAGGCTCCATAAGGTCCTTGAAAACGAAGAAATAAAGACGATGATCACCGCGTTCGGCGCGGGCATCAAGGAAGACTTTGACGAAAGCAAGCTTCGTTACAACCGCATCATCTGTATGACGGATGCCGACGTTGACGGCAGCCATATCCGCATACTTATGCTCACGTTCTTCTTCCGTTTCATGCGCCCGCTCATCGAAAACGGCCACGTTTATATCGCGCAGCCCCCGCTTTACAAAGTCACGAAGGGCAAAACCGTCAAATATTGTTATTCCGATGACGAACTTAACGAATATCTCGACTCCGTCGGACGAAAGGGCAACGAAATTCAGCGTTACAAAGGTCTTGGCGAAATGGACCCCGAACAACTTTGGGAAACCACGATGGATCCGAAATCCCGCACGCTGCTGCGCGTAAATATGGACGACGCGATCGCCGCGGACGAAATATTCACCGTTCTTATGGGCGAACAGCCCGAACTGCGCCGTCAGTTTATCGAAGATAACGCGACGCTCGTAACAGAACTTGACATTTAAGGAGAGATGAAAAATGATAATCAAAAATAATGATTCTCAGAAAGATAAAGATTTCGTCGAACATCTCGGGATGTCGAAAATCGTCAAAATCGACCTTGACCAGGAAATGAAAAAATCGTTCATCGCCTACGCAATGGCGGTCAACGTATCCCGTGCGATTCCCGACGTCAGGGACGGTCTGAAACCCGTACACCGCCGTATCCTTTACAGCATGAGCGAACTTAATCTGACCTGCGACAAGCCGTTCAGAAAGTGCGCGCTTATCGTCGGCGACGTTCTCGGCAAATATCACCCCCACGGCGACGCCTCGGTTTACGACGCTCTCGTAAGGCTTGCTCAGGACTTCTCGATCCGCTGCCCGCTTATCGACGGACACGGCAACTTCGGCTCGGTCGACGGCGACCCCGCGGCGGCTTATCGTTACACCGAAGCAAGGCTTTCCAAAATCGCCAACGAAATGATCCGCGACCTTGACAAACGCGTCGTGGACTTTTGCCCAAACTTCGACGACACGCGTGAACAGCCCGTCGTGCTTCCTTCGCGTTACCCCAACCTTCTCGTGAACGGTTCGGACGGTATCGCCGTCGGTATGGCGACGTCCATTCCCCCGCACAATCTCGGCGAAGTTATCGACGCCACCGTCGCTCTTATGGAAAATCCCGAACTGGAAGTCGAAGACCTTATGAAATTCGTTCCCGCGCCCGATTTTCCGTCGGCAGGCATAGTTCTCGGCCGTGCGTCCATTCGTCAGGCATACAAAACCGGTCGCGGCGGCTGCATAATCCGCGCCCGCACCGAAATCGAAGAAATGGCAAACGGCAGGACGAGAATCGTCGTTACCGAACTTCCGTATCAGGTCAACAAGGCGCGCCTTATCGAAAATATCGCCGACCAGGTCAAAGACAAGCGAATAGAGGGCATTTCGGACATTAAGGACGAATCCGACCGTCACGGACTCCGCGTCGTAATCGACATCAAAAAGGACGCGAACGCGCAGGTCGTTCTGAACACGCTTTTCAAACAAACCCAGATGCAAATCAGTTTCAGTATGATTATGCTTGTCCTTGCCGACAAAAAACCGCGCATTCTCAATCTGAAAGAAATCCTGACTTATTACATCAAGCACCAGGAAGACGTCATCACCCGCCGTACGAGGTTCGACCTTGAAAAAGCGGAAGAAAGGGAACATATCTTAAAAGGTCTTGCAATCGCGCTTGCGAACATCGACGAGGTCATTAAGGTCATCAAAGAAAGCGCCGACAACGACTCCGCCGCGAAAGCCCTTATGGAAAGGTTCCTTCTCAGCGACAAGCAGGCGGCGGCAATCCTTGAAATGAGACTTCGCAGACTTACTTCTCTGGAAGTCGAAAAGATCAACGACGAACTTGCCCAAAAAGAAGTCGAAATCGCCAACTACAAGGAAATTCTTGCCGACATCAACAAAGTCAACGACATCGTCAAGAAAGAACTTTTGGAGGTCAAGGAAACGTACAATACGCCGCGCCGCAGCGAAGTTTCCTACGATTATTCCGAAATCAATATCGAAGACCTTATCGAAAAGGAAGACATCGTCGTTTCGATGACTCATGGCGGATACGTCAAACGTCAGCCCGTTGCGGAATATAAGAGTCAGCACAGGGGCGGCGTGGGCATCACCGCGCATAAGACGAAAGACGAAGACTTTGTGGAAAGCATCTTCACGACGTCCACCCACGACGACCTTATGTTCTTCACCAACTTCGGCAAGGTTTACGTCATCAAAGGGTATGAAATTCCCGAGGCGTCCAGGAACTCCCGCGGGCGCGCGGTCATCAATATTTTGCAGCTCGATCCCGGCGAAAAGGTCGCGACGCTTCTTCCCGTGCCCGAACGCGGCGAAGGCTATCTGATGCTCGCAACCAAACAAGGGCTTATCAAGAAAACGGCATTATCCGAGTTTGAAAGCATCAGAAAGACCGGTAAAAAGGCGATTCGGTTGGTTGACGGGGATGAACTCATCGCGGCAATGATCACGAAAGGCGATGAAGAACTTATCATCGCGTCGCACGAAGGCAAGTGTATCCGCTTCCGTGAGGCAGACGTCCGCGCAATGGGCAGAGACTGCCAGGGCGTACGCAGTATGAAACTTAACCCCGGCGACTACGCCGTCGATATGGCAATGGTCGAAGAAGACAAAGAAGTTCTGACAATCTCCGAAAACGGCTTCGGAAAACGCTCCTCGCCCGACGAATACCGCGTGCAAGGCCGTGCGGGTATGGGCGTCAAAGCGGGCGTGTTCAACGAGGAAACCGGAAAACTCGTGTGCCTGAAAATGATCAACGCCGACAACGATATTATGATTATCGCCGACAACGGCATCATTATCAGAGTCGCGGCGGACGAAATTCGCAAGATCGGCAGGGATACCAAGGGCGTCAAAGTCATGAACCTCAGGGAAGGCAGCAAGATTATGTCGATTGCGGTCGTCCCGCACGAAGAACCCGAAGAAGAAGTCGTGCTTGACGAAAACGGCAATCCCGTGACGACGACCGAAGACGTGACGGAAGTAACGTCTGCGACAGATTCCGAATTCCCCGTCGATAACGAAAGCTCGGAAGAAGCGGCGGAAGTCAACGCCGAAATCAACGCCGTAAACGAAACCGTTTCCGACGAAGAATAACCGAAAAACAATAAAAAACGAAAGGCACGCTACTTTGCGTGCCTTTATGTTTACTTGAAAAAAATCAAAAAACTTTTGCTTTGAGAAATTGCGAGTTTAACAATTAAAAAACACTTGGATAAACTCTTGTTCGCTGAGTTTCATCTTTTCGGAAAAATCCGAATACGACAGGGCATCCAAAGGAATTTTTAATCCGTGTTTTGTGATGCTTATATCATTACGCGGGCGAACGTTTGATTCATAGGTTGAGCCGCAATTCATCCATAGCTTTAAATCATCGCTGTTTTCTGTCTCGGGATACAGAAAATATCCAACACTCGCGTCAAAACGGAACATGTATGCCAAAAGTTGCAAATAATCGTGATTTCCGATGTTTTTAATCGGTTTGTATTTTGCGTCGGCGATTATTCGATTTTCTTTGTCTCGGCTGATAAAATCCGGATAGATTAAACCCGCTGTGTTATTGTTAAAAAGGCGCTGAGCGCCCTTTTTTGCCTTATTTAACGGATGGTAGAAGATTTCGTTGACAAGAGTGTTTACGTACTCTTCCCATAACCACGCGCCGTCAAATAATATGCCGAAGACACGTTGAGAACCGGATCCTATGCTATGCTTCTGATGTTGAAGAATCAGAATGCAAAGTCGTTGCAAAGAGAGATATTCTTTGAAATAAGCGTGGTGTATAATGTATTTTTTATTTTGTTCGATTATTTTTTGGCGGTCGCAAAGTTCATATCTCGGCGTCGATGCGAGAATAAGATTTACCTCGTCCTTAACCTTGAAAAGAAGATGGTTGCCAAAAGGCTTTTTCTTAATAAATTCGATGGTATGACGGATTAGTTCCGTCAAAGGATTGTCATAAGAAAACTCGCGTTGACTATAAGCAATATTTCCCGTAAACGGTGTATTTTTCGAAATATGCCTTGCAACGTCGATAGTTCCTCTGATATTCTCGTCATTGTATTTGTATCGTATATAAGTCTTAAAAATGCCTTTGCGCATAGCCGTTTTCAGATGATACGGAAACAAGAACAGCAAAAAATTAAAAAGGCGTTCGGATTGGTTGGCGTCCGATTCTGAATTGACGATATTCGGAAGATCCAGAACTTTGTCTAAAAGATACTGAAAAAAGTAATCCTCGCCGTTTTTACAAAATCTGGATTCAATAATCAGTCGTTCGTCGCCTATGCCAAGAAAGCCCATAACGTTTCCAGAGCGAAAATCATTGTTTACGCTTTGGAGAATCGTCTGGTCTTGTGTAATATCGTCTGCGTCGCTTATGATTTCCGGAAACACAAAGATGCCTTCGCAATCAAGTTGTTTTAACGTTTTATCTGCGATCTTCTCGGTCAGTTTTTCGATATTTGAAAACAACTCTTTGTTTTGCTGAGAGTTATCCTTGATTCTGAGCAGATTCATTTATATCACCTTGATTATCAGACGATTGATTTTCATATGCTTTTTTAAATCGTTTAATAATTTCATTCTCGTCGTACATTCCCTGGACGTATTCTTGCAAAAGGGGCAGTAGATAATCTGTCCAAAGTCTGCCGAAATCATTGTCCACCGAACTTAATTTTAAAAAATACGCTGCGCCGATCTGATAATTATCATTCAAATCATCAACGTTACTAATTTCTTTATTAAGAGCGTTCATTTTGTTTATTGCACGGTCGATGAGTTCTTTGTCTTGTAAATCGGAAAGAATTTCATTGATTCTATCTTTATCGCTTGCTTTCAGTTCGATAAAACGGAAGCGACGGCGCATTGCAAAATCGAAACTGTCAACAGAACGATCGATGTCGTTCATAGTGCCTATGATATAAACGTTTTCGGGGATGAAAAACTTCTCGTCCGGATCGGAATGCAGATTAGAATATTGTGTGGATATTTCTCCGCTTTTGCCGCGATAGCCTGGGTCGATTGCGAAGAACAGTTCGCCGAAAATTTTTGAGATTTCGCCGCGATTAATCTCATCAATGATAAATACGTATTTTTTCTCTTCTTCCGACGCGGCAGAAATCTTTAAACCCGAGTTTTTCTTTGATTTAATCTCTTTGTAAATGGCAAAATCATAAGAATATGCTTGGACAGTGACTGATTTTCCGAAAAAGTCCGTGATATCTTTTATTTTGTTGAATTTATGATCGGAAGCCATCAACATCTTTCTTATCTCGTCAAGGTTCAAGGTGAGTTTGTTGACGATGGCGTTACCCGGTATAGAAATGTATATGTGGTTATCATCGACGTTTGTTATGGTAAACTCGTTGCCGGTGATTGTTTTGAATTTATCCAAACCGAATTTGACATCGGAAAAGAATGCGCTTATCGATTGCTGAACGCCGACTTCTTTTTTTATCGTTTCGTCGGATTTTTTGGAGTTTTCGAGATTCTTTCTGGCGCGAGTAACAAATCTTTTAAACACACCGTCTTTTAATTCAAAACCCATTGTTCCGTCGTCATTTATTTTGGGTCTTAAACCTTCGATGAAATCGGTATAATCATAGTTCGGGTGAAATTGAACGAATTCGATTTGTTTTTTCTGGTCGGCAGAAAGGTCGTCGTATTTTATTGTTTTTCCTTTGCTGACGATATACGTTGCGATTTCCCTTGCAAGATACGACTTGCCCGTGCCGGGAGCGCCGCGAAAAATCAAGTTTTTCGATTGCAACAATATTTTGGAATATTTGGCTTGCTCGTAGAACGCAGGAGCAGGGGCGGCTTGCTCGTCGGGCGAATCCGCATCCGGTTCGGTTTGTTCATTTTCATAGCAGTACTTTAAAACAAACGAATCGCCGGGGTTGCCAAAACGTTTCAAGCATTCTTGGACAAAAAGAACGGTCGAGAAAACATTCCAGGAATAGAAAACGAATTGCTGCCCGTTTTTACAGTCATATTCTAAAAATTCAATGGTTCTTCTTTCTTTTCGGAATTCTTCTATACTCGGATAAATGCCGGTGATCAAATGACCGTTAGCAGGTTTATATACGGGGAAATTTGTTTTTTCCTCGTCGGATAATGCGGAGAGTTGCTCTTCATATAATTGACAGGCAAGATAAGGCAGGATTCTGTTGCTTTTCTTTCTTTTTCCTTTATCACGATCCAGGCGTTTTATTTCGCCGTTTGCCTTTTCAAAGTACGTATCGATTTGTACACACTTATCACCGATAGAAAGGTTGTCCAACGAGAAATTTTTATCGGAAGAAGTTACACCCTCCGCGGTAATGCGCAATTCATAATCGCCATCGAAAGAAAAATCAAGAGACCTTAAACGCTTAATGGCCTCTGCGGGACCGAATCCGTCGGTTGAAATCGACATTCCTGATTTCAAATGGCGCGCTACTGCGATTACATATTTGGGCGGATATTTTTTTCCGTTATCGGATATAAGCCAATATTTTATACTTTCGTTATGAGACGGAATTCCGTTCTTGTCAATATAATCTAATGCTTTGAGAATATCCTGTTTTTGAAATTGTGGTAAAGACATATTTTTCCTCCCAGATTGTACATAAAAACATTATAGTGTATGGATATATCGGATTTCAAGTAATTTGTCGATATAGATTTTAATAAAGAGACAACTCGCTGAAATTTTAAGTATCTTTTATGAAAAATTTTTAATAAAATTAAGGCTTATGCTTAAAAATGAAAGAAAATGGAGCAGGAACATGAAAAAGAGGATTTTGAAAGTTTTGGTAGTAACGATTATTGCGATATGTTCGTTTTCGCTTGTCGCCTGCAACAGTGAAAACGACAAAAGCGGCGGACTGAAAAAAACGACTGCCGTCGCGCCGACAGTTTACGACGTGAGCGAAAAAGAAAGCGCGGTGGAAAATGCGGCAACAGTCGATTTGTCGGCGCTGTCCGAAGACGTGAACGCGGACGGAGCGACCGTGCTTTCAAACGACGTAACGACGATTACGAGCGCGGGCAGTTATATATTGACGGGCGCGTACGCGGGGATAACCGTGAGCGTCGGCAACGGCGAAACGGCGCATCTGTTTCTGAACAACGCGACGATATCGGGCGGCGCGGGAATCGCGATTTCAAGCACGAATAAAAAATCGACGCTTATAATCACCGCGTGCGAAAACACCGAAAACGAAGTGGCAAGTAAGGGTGACGACGTGAACGCGATCCACGTCAAAGGCACGCTGAAAATCAATGGCACGGGAACGATAAAAGTAAGCGCGAAAAAGAACGGTATCAAGGTTTCAAAAGGGCTTTCGATTGCGGATTCTACGATAAATTTGACCGCCGGAAACCACGCTTTGTCCGCAAGGTTTATTGAAACGGAAAACGCCAAAATAAACGTTTTATCCGCTGGAAAAGACGCGTTAAATGCGGAATGTGACGATGAAACGCAAGAGTTTACTTTGGACGAAGGATACGTTTCTCTTAAAAACAGCAAGATAATTGCAAGCGTTTCGGGCGACGGAATTCAGGCGGACACGTTCGTATATATCACGGGCGGAAGCGTGGATATTGAAACCTCGGCAACGTTTGTGAGTTACAGCGCAGAAAGCATGGCGACATACGACCTTTCCGAGGACGATTTCAGATATATCAAAAGCGGCGATACCTATAAAAAGGTTGCCGACGACGTAGCGACAAAGGGCGCGCGATACGCAATGATTCAAAGCGTGAAAGGCATCAAGTGCGGCGAAATCAAATACGAAATCGACGGCACCGAATACGTCGTCACAAAAAATTCGAATTACTTTATCGTCATTGACGGCGCACGCGTGAAAATAGATTCGTCCGACGACGCGATCCACACGAACTCCGGAAACGTGCTTATAAAAAGCGGCACGCTTGATCTTACCACTCTCGACGACGGAATCCATGCCGATGAACTTGTGAAAATCGACGGCGGCGAAATCACCGTGAACGACTCCTATGAAGGAATCGAGGGCGCATACGTTGAAATCAACGGCGGCACGATTTACATCACCGCAAGCGACGACGGCATAAACGCCGCAAGCGACGACGAAAGCGTGAACGAACATATCATTATCTCGGGCGGAACGATAACGGTCGACGCGTCGGGCGACGGCTTGGACAGCAACGGCACGATTTACGTCACGGGCGGCACACTTATCGTATACGGCCCAACGACGGGCGCGGACACAGGACTTGACGCAGACGGCGGAATCCTTATCGACGGCGGCAACGTATTCGTCGCGACAACCAAAGAAATGATTGAAATCCCCGCGTCGAACTCAAAATCCAACGTGCTTGTGTACGGCGTAAACACGGTTCAGGCGGGCTCGGAAATTATTCTGACAAACGCGGACGGTGGCGAAATGGTCCGCATAACGCTCAAAAAACAGGCGCAGGCGATAATCCTGTCAACGCCCGAACTCGCAACCAACGGCACGTATAGTCTGTATGCGGACGAAAACCTTCTTGCAAGCTTTTCGGTGACCGAAATGATAACGGCAATCGGCGTGCGGTCGAACGGCAGACAGGGCGGAAATCCCCCCGCGCCCCGAAATTAACACAGATCACAATCCATAATTCCTTAATCCTAAAACACATCAAAAGACAATACCACCGCAACTGCGGTGGTATTGTCTTGCCCCACGGCGCACACTGCACTTTTGACCAAACAATCGTCGCAAGCGACAATTGTTTGTCTTTTGCTTGTGTGCGCCTTTTTCTCCACGCAAGTACAAAAGTATCTTGCGTGGGTTTATAACAAGGTATCCCTTCCGGGAGATTGCCACGGCATCGCCGTTGGCAATGCCTCGCAATGACATAAAGTGCGTTGCACGGGATAGAATAAAGAAAGAACGAAAATTCTGCAAATAGATTTTGGTAAACAAACTCTTGTTATATTCCGTACGAAGTACTTTGTCATTGCGAGCGACGCGTGGCAATCGCCCGGAAGGGAACCATATAAAATAAACGCGGTATTTCTTTCAAAAAGGAACATAAACGAAAAATTTTTTTCGAGCAAAAAGGACTTTGTGCGCGAAAAATATTGAAATAAACCTTTTCACTGTGTTATAATTACTTTATCTTTTAATAACGTTGGAGGAAATTATGGCAGATTTTGACTTCAAAGCCGCTTCCGAAAGTATGATGGACTTTATTAAGAAAGTCGAAACGGAAATCGGTCCGCGTCTCCCGGGTTCCGACGAAGAACGCGCCGGCGCCAAACTCATCAAAGAAGAATACGAAAAGAATATCGGAATCAAGCCCGTGTCCGAGCCGTTCAAGGTTGCACCCGAAAGCGGAATCGGCTCGATCCCGTACATCGGTATCGGCGGACTTATCGCGCTTATCGCGTTCTTTATTTACCCGATAGCGGGCGCGGTAATCGCTGCGCTTTGCTTCATATACTTCGCGCTTATGGGCGGTTTCTACACGCAGATTTTCGATTTCCTTTGGAAAAAGAAAGACACCGAAAACTTCTATACCGTGCAGGAGCCTTTGTCAGGCAAGACAGACTATACCATCGTGTTGTCCGCGCACTACGACAGCAGCTGGAACTGGAATCTTGCAAAGAAAAACCCCAAAACGTTCATTCCGAAAATCGTTTACGGCGTCGTAGGGCTCCTTTCGATTCTGGTGTTCGGATTCGTGTTGCAGTTTGCCGCGGACGGGACGTACGCTAATCCCTTGTGGACAAACGCCGCAACCATCACCACATGGAAATGGTACGCATACGTCGGATATATCCTTCCCATCGTCTGCATTCCGGGGCTTTACTTCATCACGCAATTCCTGTCGCACGACAAAACCATCGCGTCCCCCGGCTGTATGGATAACCTTACGGGCATCGGCTTGAATCAGGAAATCGCCAAACATTTCAGCGCGCATCCCGAAGATTTGCCCGAAAACTGCCGTCTTATCTGCGCCGCTATGGCTTGCGAAGAATCCGGTCTCCGCGGCTCGCGCGCGTTCGTGAAACACCATAAAGACGACGGCATGCTCAAAAATTGCTATCAGATCAATGTCGACAGCATCTCCGACGAAGATTACTTCGAGGTCATTCAGGGCGACGCCGCGCAAATGTGCAAATTCGATATGGAACTCGGCGATATGCTTTACGAATCCTTGCAGGAACTCGGACTTGTCAAAAAGACGGGCAGAATCTGGAATCCCGTCGGCGGTTGCGACAGCACCCCGTTCTGCCGCGCAGGCGTAAAAACCATCACCTTCGCCGCGCAAAACCCCATTGCCACCGACTATTACCACACTTCCAACGATAAGTCGGATCGCTTAAAGACCAGCGTTTTCGAGGGCGGTATCGAAGCGGTGTATAGGACGATCAAGAAAATCGGCGCAAAAGAAGACGCGAAACGTCAATAATTTGCGTGCTTTCGAGTTTTCGGCAGAACTTGCTCGGTTGCGTACGAAATAGTACGCGCGCTCGCAAAACCTGCCGAGAAACGTCAACGGGGACCCCGCGGGATACTTGTACCCGTGGGGCGGCAGACCATCAAATTCTTGACGTTTCGCACAGCATATAAATTAAGCACCCCAAGCGGGTGCTTTTTTTGTGTTGTTTTCCCCATTCAGGGAACTCTTGTTGCCTTCGGCAGTGATATTGCTTACGCAGTGATATTGTCTTCGACAGTGATATTGCGTTGCAGTGATATTTGCCCTGCGGGCAAGTTATGGATAAATACCGCAACTTCGGCTGGAAGCCGAAATATAATTTTGGCGACAGCCAAAATATCACTTTGACGAAGTCAAAATATAACTTGCGAAGCAAATATAACCGCACATCGGAACCCGCGCCGCTAACCCTGAATTCCCCTTTCACGGTTTTTGAAAAGCGTGGTTTCCAAAAACCCGAGCAATGGTGGAATTCTATATTGTATATAAAAAATACATATCGCTTGCAAATATATTTTTGATATAGTATTATAATTATTAGTAAAAAATAAAAAATGCGATATTGTTTCGTTACGATATATCGGAGGAACTATGAAAGGCGGTTTTGGAAAATTTCTTACATTCATTTTAGGGCTTGTCGTGGGCGTATTGCTTGTCGGCGGTACGATTGCGGGCGTGGTGTACTACGCGGTGGCGGCGGTTTCCGTCAACGACGTGGAAAACTACACAAAGCAGGAATTCACTTTCATCGACAAGGACGCTGAAATCCGCAACAAATCCATACTTGACATTTACGATATGGTGAAAGGCGGCAACATCAAGGAGACGACGGTGTCCGACGCGAAGCGTATTTTCGGCATCGACATCATCAAAATCCTTGAAAACTCGCTTGAAATCACGGTGGACGACAAAAGTCGCGAAACGCTTGGCGCGTTAAAGGTCGCGGACGTTTTCAAAGACGATAATCTGAAAGTCGTGCTTAACTGCTTTACGCTTGGCGACGTTCTGAAAAAGACGGGTATCGATACGACCACGGGACTTGCAAGCAAGCCGATTGTGCAGGAACATATTTCGGAGCCTGTCATCGACGGATTCAACGCGCTGCTTAAATCGTTGGAAATCAACGAAATGACCATCGCCGAAATGCAATATCTTCTCGGCGTGTCGTTTGGCGCGGGCGGCGTGCTGGACACTGTCGCAAACGTGAAAATCGGCGATCTCAATTCCGCGATAAACAACATTAAGTTTGAAGACGTTTTGCCCGATTTCGACCGTGACCTTTATACCGAATGGGATTACCAAAACAACACGGCGGTCTTGTACAGAAGATCGCGCGCGCAGTTCCCGCAGAAAACGCTCATCGCAGCAAACGGCACGAGCGAATACTTTGAGTACGTTTCAAACGACAAAAAAGTCAGCGGCGAAACTTATTATCTTCTTGACGCCGACGCGGGCACGATAAAAGTCAGCGACGACGGCAACTGGAAACTCAAAGCAGGGGCGGAACTTCCCTACTTCAAAAACAGATACGATAAATCGGGCAATCAAAACCGTTTCGGCATCGCATACGTCGTGCCCGAAGACAGCCACGGTATGACGGTTACCGAAAGATACGACGCCGATTATTCGACGAAGAACGAAAGCGGTTTGTTCTATTACGAATACGATTTTGTAACGGCAACGGAAGCGGGCATTGAATATTTTTACCGTGTAGGCGCGGCAGTCCGCACGAAGATTCAGGACGCAACCGGAACAGAACCCGCAAAATACGCCGAAATCATTGAATGGCGCGGATACGTCGAAACGACAAAGGCGGACTATTTCGAGGCAGAACCGTGGAAAACTTACGGTTACAGCAGAGACGGAAAGGTCACCGACGAAGAACTCCAAGAACACCCGTCAACCGATTCTTTGGTAAGATACGCTCTTATGCACGTCGGGAAGAGCGAGCCCGTCCTTAAAGCGCTTGCGGACGAAACTCTCAACACCCTTGACGGCGCGATCGGCGATATGAAACTCGGTCAGGTCATCGAGATTACCGACGCCAGCGCGGACATTCTGAAAAAGCTGAAAGACAGCAAAATTTCCGAAATCGATAAAGACGTCAAGAACGTCAAAGTCGGCGATATTATGAAGGTTGTTTCCGTCACGACCGCAGAAAAAGCGACGGACGGCGAATATATCGCGCTTCCCGCACTTTCCGCGGGCAAAGAATACAAAGGCACGTTTATCACCGCAAAAGAAGGGGATAAAACCGTATATCTTGTGAAATATAAGGACGGACTTACAGGCTTTGGCGACAGATACAACATCACCGAAAAGGCAAGCAACGGCGTTGTCGTCGCGCTTGCAGACAAGACCATCGGCGAGTTGCAAACCGCAGGTATCGACGACCTTGTAAACGCCGCACGACTTTCAAGCGTAATGGATATCGACGGCGACGTGTTTGTGTCGGGAGACGACTTCCCTTCGATTCCGAAGGAATATGTCCTTGACGGAACCGATAGAAACGGATTTTTCCGTCTTGCGGCGGCGGGCGAAACGGCTGAATATAAGAGAGTATACGAAGGCGACGGAAACGCTGTCGTCAAAAAACTTTCGACAATCGGCGTAAACAACATTGCCGCCCGTATGGACAACGTTGTCAACAGCACGCTCTTAAAGGAAGTTGTCGAAGTCAAAGAAAGATATAAATTAAAAGTCGCGACGGCGGCGGACAAAGGCAACACAAGCGTCAGGAAGTATATCTCGCTTGCCGACGTTTACGCAGCCCCCGAATACGCGGGAACGTTCAACGTGGGTTACGTGGAGACCGCTCCCGACACGGACATTAAATTCGTGCGCGCAACAGGCACGATTGCAGCGGGTGTCACGCAGTACGTGATCGTCGATAAGGCAAGTTCGGGCGTGCTTGTCGGATTGCAGGACAAAACCATCGGTACGCTTTCGACGGGCGTCGACGAAGTCGTCAACGGAGCAACGCTTTCGGACGTTCTGGAAATCGACGGCAAAGTTTACGTCAAAGCGACAGATTTCGACGCGGCGGTTGCATTAAGCCACGATAAAATCGGGCAACACGTCGCATATTATAAGGACGGCAACCTGTTCCTGGAAGCAGGCTACGTCAGAAACAACAACGGCGATTACGTATATCTTGACAAAGAACAAGACGGCACGCCGGTTAACGACCATATCAAGTTCGGGACGCTTTACAACGAACATGGGGTAGCAGAAACCAACGGAGCATACTTTAAGTACAACGGAAATCTTTATAAATTGTCCGATTATAAACGCTATAAGTTTGACGGCGAAACCGCAACCGAATACTATGCCTGCATTTACGACGGCGAATCCGACAAGATACTTTCAAAAATGGCAACGATGACCGTTAAGGACCTTGCCGACAGCGGCACGATGGACAAAATCGTGAAAGATATGCGTATCGGCGACGTGATGGAACTTAACGACACAAACAGCATTTTATACGGTCTCGGAAACAGCAAGATTTCTTCAATCGAAGCCGAAGTTTCCGACAAAATCAAAGTCGCAACCTTGCGTGAACTTAACACCTGGGGCAATCTCGGAATGTCGGAAGCAACGCTTGACGCGATAAAAGTCGCAAACGGCGGCGAAGACCTGACGGCAAGCGAGTTCTTCAAAGGACTAAATGCCCGCTTTGTCGACGGAAAACTCGAAATATATTTCAAATTCGAATAATGGCGTATCATATCAGGAAGTACAGAGAATCGGATCGCGACGACGTGAGGAGAATTTGCCACCTTACGGCGACCGCGCCCGCATACGTCAAAAATCCGGAACTTGTCGCAACGCTTTACGCCGACTATTATACCGAGTTCGAGCCCGACGGCATTTTCGTTTTGGCGCGGGACGAAGACGACGTTGCGGTCGGATATATTCTGTCAAGTCTTGATTACAAAACCTTTGTGAAGACATTCACCAGATACGTTATGCCGCGCGTCAGAAAACTTTCAAGGATTGAAGCGTTCACACACTTTTTCGCATTCCGCCAAAGTCTTTATATGGACGCGAAAAAATATCCCGCGCACCTGCATATCGACATTTTGCCCGAGGCGCAACACCAAGGATACGGCGCGAAACTTATGGACGCCCTCATGGATTACCTTGCCGAAAAGGGCGTGAAAGGCGTGCATCTCGGGGTAGGCGGCGACAACGCGGGCGGCATCAGGTTTTATGAAAAGTACGGATTTACGATGATACACGACTTTGGGTCTTTCGGCAAAGTCTTCGCCAAAGAAGTAAAACGGCGATAATTCGCGCCTTTTCGGCGTTTTTACAGAACCCGAAAACTCGTGTACGCTCAGTACACTAGGGTTTTCGGAACCTGCAAAGAACCCCAAAAATCCATCAAATTCTCGCCGTTTTATAGGGAATAATAAAAGAAAATATTATTTTGCGTACGAAGTACTTAATGTCATTGCGAGGAGCAACGCGACGTGGCAATCTCCCGGAAGGGAATCCTTGTTGCCTTCGGCAGTGATATGCCTACGGCGAGATATTGCTTTCGCAGTGATATTGTCTTCGACAGTGATATTTGCACTGCGGGCAAGTTATGGATAAATACCTTAGCTTTGATGAAGCCAAAATATAACTTGCATTGCAAATATAATCGTTCTTGTCCTCGGTGCACAATTTATGACGACTAGTTGACAATTTGCATAATAATAAATATAATATACTAAACTCACAGGCGATGAGAAACAAGAGTAGCGCAGGACGCCATCAAGAGAGAAAACCCTTTTGGCTGCAAGGTTTTTTGGATAAATGCGGGAAAGTGCGGTTTTGAGCCTTACGGGAGGAAATGCCCGTGCGTGCGCGCAAACGTTATTGCGCTATCCTTGATTGAGGTGGAACAACGGAGTTAATTCAGCCCGTCCTTAAAGGAAACTTTTCGGACGGATTTTTTATTAAAGGAAGGTAAAAATGTCGGGATATCTCAAAAGTTACGTGGCGGCGGCAATGGAAAAAGATCCTGCCGCGACAAGCAAAATTATGGTGCTGTTTACCTATCCCGGGGTAAAGGCGCTTATGTGGCATCGTCCCGCAAACTGGTGTTACAGACACAAAATGAAATTCCTTGCGCGGGTAATTTCGCAACACGTGCGGTTCTGGACGGGCATTGAAATTCACCCGGGCGCGATAATCGGCAAGGGAGTGTTCATCGACCACGGCGCGGGAGTCGTCATCGGCGAAACGGCGGAAGTCGGCAACAACGTTACACTTTATCAGGGCGTAACGCTTGGCGGCACGGGCAAAGACGCGGGCAAACGACACCCCACGATTGAGGACAACGTCGTGATTGCGGCGGGCGCAAAAGTTCTCGGTCCGTTCACCGTCGGCAAGGGAAGTAAGATCGGCGCGGGCAGCGTAGTGCTGAAACCGGTGCCCGAAAACTGCACAGTCGTGGGCGTTCCCGGGCGCATCGTAAAGCAGGACGGAAAGCGCGTGGACAGCTTAAACCAGGTGGAACTTCCCGACCCCGTGCTGGAAGAACTTCGCCGCATAAACGCAAGGCTAACGCAAATCGAAAACCTTTCGGGCATCAACTGTTCGCGTTATTCGATTGCAAACGAAGAAAACACAAAATCAACCGAAACGACAGATTAAAGGAGAAAAAGTATGGTTAAAGTATACAATACGCTGACAAGAAGAAAGGAAGAACTTATTCCGCTTTCGGGCAACAAAATAAATATGTACGCGTGCGGCATCACCGTTTCGGGCGACGCTCACATCGGTCACGCATATCAGGCACTCATTTACGACATCATCAGAAAGTATCTTGTGAAAAGGGGCTTTGACGTAACGTACGCCAGAAATTACACCGACGTCGACGATAAGATTATCGCAAAATCGAAAGAAACGGGAATCCCTGCCGACAAGTACGCGGCAATGATGATAAAACGCATCGACAAAGTTATGCGTGAGTTCGACGTGGACGATCCCGACATCTGGCTGAAAGCGACGTGCAATATCGACAACATCATTGACTTCATAAAGGGGCTGGAAGAAAAAGGGTACGCCTACGCAACGCCCGAAGGAGACGTGTATTTCTCCGTCGAAAAATTCCCGTCCTACGGCGCGCTCAGCAACAGAAAAACCGAAGAAGCGTTTTCCGGCGTCCGCATCGAAAACGAAGACAACAAGAAAAGCGCGCTGGACTTTGCGCTTTGGAAGTCCGCAAAAGAAGGCGAAATCTCGTGGGACAGCCCGTGGGGCAAAGGACGTCCCGGCTGGCATATCGAATGTTCGGCAATGAACCGCGCGGCTTTCGGCGATCAGATCGACATACACGGCGGCGGCCGCGACCTTATTTTCCCGCATCACGAAAACGAAATCGCGCAGTCCGAGGCGCTTACCGGCAAAAAATTCGTGAAATACTGGATTCACAACGGGCTTATCAAGGTCAACGGACAAAAAATGAGCAAGTCTTTGGGCAACAGTCTGCTCCTTGAAGACTTGTTGAAAAAGTATTCGGCGGAAACGATAAAATTCGCGCTGTTGCAGACGAACTACCGCGCCGACATCAACGTCACGGACGATTTGTTCCCCACCGCCGAAAAACACCTTGTCGACTTTTACAGAGTTTTGGAAGAAGCCGAAAAATCCGGGCTTGAAAGCAGCAAAAAGACCGAAAAAATCGGAGAAGACTTTGTAAATTGCATGGACGACGACTTCAACACCGCGCTTGCGATAAGCAATCTTTTCGGATATTTCAAAAACATCAGAAAGAAGTTGAAAGACGGCGACGTAACCGCAATCGAAGACATCAACGCAATCCGTGAAAACTACGATATCCTTGGATTGTTCCGCGCGGACGCAAAAGAATTTTTGAAAAAATACGACAAAGCCGACGCCGAAAACAACGTGTCCGTCCCCGAAGAAATTTTCGCGCTCGCGGAAAAGAGAAAGGCGGCGAAAGCCGAAAAGAACTACGCTCTTGCCGACGAAATCAGGAAAGAAATCGCGGACAAAGGGTTTATTCTTGTCGACACGAAAGACGGATTCACGATAAAAAAGGCATAAAGAAAAAGGTCGGGCGCGAAAACCGCGCCCGTTTTTATTAAGGAAAAATCATTGACTATATTAACTTATTAAGGCTATAATATAGTAATTAAATCGAAAAAGGATTTTTTATGGCTTATTACGAAAGACTGAACATCAAAGATATTTTTCAGGAAGAAGTGTTCACCGACGAAGTGATGCAGCGATATATGTCGGAAGACGCGTATCGCGCGCTGAAAGACGTTATCGCACGCGGCGACGAACTGCCGAGGAGTCTTGCCGACGAAGTTGCCGCGGCAATGAAGACGTGGGCTGTCGAAAAGGGTGCGACGCATTTCACGCACTGGTTCCAACCGATGACGGAATACACGGCAGAAAAGCACGACAGTTTCATTTCCGTCGACAAAGACGGAAAGGTACTGCTGGAATTTTCGGGCAAAAGTCTTTCAAAGGGCGAAGCGGACGCGTCGAGTTTCCCGTCGGGCGGAATCCGCGCCACGTTCGAGGCGCGCGGTTACACCGTATGGGATTGCAGTTCCCCGGCGTTTATCAAGCGTTCAAAAGGCGGCGCGGGCGTACTGTGCATACCGACGGCGTTTTGCGCCTACACCGGTGAGGCGCTTGACAAAAAAACCCCGCTCCTTCGCAGTATGAATGTCCTGAACCGCGAGGTTTTAAGGCTTTTAAGGATTCTCGGAGACAACGAAACCAAAAAAGTTACCCCCGTCGTCGGCGGCGAGCAGGAATATTTTTTGATCGACAAAAACCACTATATGCAGCGCGAAGACTTGAAGTACGCGGGACGTACTTTGTTCGGCGCGCCCCCCGCAAAAGGACAGGAAAAGTCCGACCAGTATTACGCGACAATCCGTGACCGCGTCGCCTTTTTTATGGAAGATCTGAATCGCGAACTCTGGAAACTCGGCATCGCCGCAAAGACGGAGCATAACGAAGTCGCGCCCGCTCAGCACGAGCTTGCGCCGATTTTCACGTCCGCAAACATCGCGACCGACCAGAACCAGCTTATCATGGAAACGATGAAAAAGGTTGCGGAAAAGCACGACCTTGCGTGTCTGCTGCACGAAAAGCCTTTCAACGGTGTCAACGGCAGCGGCAAACACAACAACTGGTCGATAATGACGGACACGGGCGTGAACCTGCTGGAGCCCGGCAGCAATCCCGCCGAAAACCGCATATTCATGCTTATGATACTTGCGGTCATCGCAGGCGTGGACGAATACGCCGACCTTGTCAGAATGAGCGCGGCAAGCGCGGGAAACGACAACCGTCTGGGCGGAAACGAAGCACCCCCGTCGATAATTTCGGTTTTCGTCGGCAACGACCTTTACTCGGCGTTTGAAACGCTGAAAGAAGGCAAAACCGCCGTTACGAAAGTCAAAGAGTACATCAAAATGGGGCTGCCGTCTTTCCCGAAACTCAAAAAGGACAACACCGACAGAAACCGCACCTCGCCGTTTGCGTTCACGGGGAACAAGTTTGAATTCCGCATGGTCGGAAGCAGCGCGTCGCTTGCGACGTCCATAATCGTCCTTGACACGATAACCGCCGAAATGGTGCGCCGTATCGCCGACGAAATCGAAGAAAAGACAAAATCGGGCGAAGACCTCGACCACGCGTTGTCGGAAATCATCGTGTCTTATATCCGCGCGCACGGCCGCATTATCTATAACGGCAACAATTACAGCAAGGAATGGGTGGAAGAAGCGAAACGCCGCGGTCTTCATATGACGTCCAACAGCCTTGACGCGTTCAAATGTATGCTGGACAAGGATATTGTCAATCTTTATGAAAGGAACGGCGTTTTAAGCGAAAAGGAACTTACGAGCCGCTATGAAATCTTTGTCGAAAACTACGCAAAGACCGTCAATATCGAGGCTCTTGCAATGCGAAATATCGCAAGAAAACAAATTTTGCCCGCGGTCATGAGGACGGAAGGAAAACTTGCGGCATACCTGAAAGACTTAAGGGAAATAAATCAGAAATTCGGGGCGGCGGACGAAAGACTGCTTGCCGAAACCGATAAACTTATCGACGAAACCGATCGTCGCACGACCGATCTTGAACACGCTCTTGCAAAGGCAAAGTCGATTGAGAATTTTGAAAAACAGGCAGAGTGTTATCGCGACAAAGTCCTTGTCGCAATGAACAGACTGCGTGAAAGCGTGGACAAGCTCGAACTTATCACCGAGAAGAAAGAATGGCCGTTCCCGTCTTACGGCGACATTCTATTCTATGAGTAAAAAACGATGTTAAACGTTGAAAACGACAATATAAAGCCCGAAAACGGCAACATAACGCCGTCGGAAGTCGACCTTAAAAGGGCGAACATCATCGCCGACACTTTTGTGGAAAAGGTTGAAACCGCCGCGCCTGTCAGGATTGCGACAAGCGTTGACGAAAAGAAAGGCGCGGTGAAAATCCGTGAGCTTTACGAAAAGATTTTGGGGCTTCCTGCAAGGACGGAACCCACCACCGTCGCGCCGCTTGCGGGACGATTCGGCATACCCGTTTACGGGGTGATTTTCGCGATCGCGCTTGCGTTTTATATAGTGGGCGTGCTTATCGACGACAAAGCCGTCGCATACGGTTTTCTTGCGCTGTCAATGCTTGTTACCGTTTTTGTCGGCGCAATGCTTTTCGTACAGGTTCTGACAAACAAAAACACGTTCAACGCGCTTTTCCCGAAGCGCACGTCGTACAACGTATTGTCGTCAATCGAGGCGAAAGCCCCTGCCGAAAACACGCTTGTCATCGGCAGCCACTACGACAGCGATATGGACAGGTCGGACGTTGTAATGTTCCTGAAAGATAAAAACCTGCCGAAATGGATTTCACGTGCGTTCAAGGCGTTGTCGATAATCAGCATACCCGTGCTTCTCGTGTTTGAAATTATCGCGATATGTCTGCCGCACTTAAACGTCGGCGACAAAGCGGTGATGTTTTTATTCCCGACGATATTCTGCGGACTTGCGATATTTTATCTTGTCACGATGTTTTCATACAAAAAGCGCAACAGCAACATCGGACACGAAGGATTGCAGGCGGCGGGGGTATCCCTTGCGGTTGCGGACTATTTAAGGCTGCATCCCGAACTTATCCCCGACAATACGAAAGTCGTGCTTGCGTGTTTCGGCGCGAAAGAATGCGGCGCAAAGGGCGCGGAACAACTCATACTGCAACACTATGGCAGGGACGAATCACTGATAAATCCCGTCGTGATAAACTTTTCAAAAGTCGGCGATTGCGACAACGTCGTGATACAGGGCGACAGACAGTACAAAAACATTTACGACCTGAAAATCAACAACGTGGCGTTCAAGGCGATCAAGGAAGAATGCGACGACGTGGCGTTCAGGTACAGCGAAACGCTTTTCACCGACAGCACACCGTTTGCGCGGCGCAAAATCCCCACGACTACGATCGAACTCAAAAAAGGCGACAACGAACTTTCGTCGGCATACGACAAAGCCTTCAAAAGCGCGCTTAACGTGACGGTCGATACGATGCGGTATATGCAGGAACGCCAGCAACTTTTCCGTGGCGAAAAGACGATAATGTAAACTGCCCTCTAATTTTTCAAAACAAAACGAAATTCCCGCAACGAGATTGCGGGATTTTTTTATTAAAAAAAAAACGACGAAAGATACGGCGGAAAAACGCCGAAAGGGGGAATAAGGTTTGACTTTTATAAGAGAATTCATTAAAATCTTATTAACTTGATAAGGTCGCGGACAAAAGGCGCAACGCAAAGTCTGCATAAAGGAGAAAGGTTAATGAAATCCGAACCCGTAAACGTTATTCCCGAAATCGAAACAAACCCCGTCGTATTTCAGCAGAAAGAACCCGAAAAGAAGTGGAAAACCGTCGTCAAAAAGTATGCGAATCGTTACTTCATCGACGCGTTTTCGGGAATGGCGCAAGGACTGTTCGTCACGCTTATCGCAGGGACGATATTTAAGCAGATCGGCAGTTGGTGCGGCGCGAATTCGGGATTCGGCGCACTGCTTATTCTCATCGGAAACATCGCCTGCACGCTTATGGGCGCGGGCATCGGCGTAGGTATCGCCAAGAAACTGAAAGCGCCCGACCTTGTGGTTTTTGCGTGTGCGGTCGCAGGATTTTTGGGAGCGTTTTTGCCCGACAAAGTTTACAATCTTTTGTCCGACGGAAGTTTTTCGTTGAAAGCAGTGGCGGGCTCGATAACGGCGTTCAAAGTGGGCGCGCCCGGCAATCCCATCGGCTCGTACGTATCGACGCTTATCGCTTTGGAAATTGTATTGTTGGTGCAGGGCAAAACCAAACTTGATATCTTAATCGTACCTTTAACGGTGATGTTTGTGACGATAATCTCAATGTTTGTCGCATATCCCGCAATCTGGTTCATAAAAGTAATTCAGAAATTCATTGAAATTTCGGTGACGGCGCAACCCTTTATTATGGGCGTTGTGATATCCGTCGTGATGGGCATACTTTTGACGATGCCCACGTCTTCTGCGGCGATATGGATTGCGATTGCGTCGGGAAGTACGTCCGACGCGATGATGCTTGCGGGCGGCGCGGCTGTCGTCGGATGCGCGGCGCAAATGGTCGGCTTTGCCGTGATGTCGTTCAAAGAAAACGGCGTCGGCGGACTTATCTCACAAGGTATCGGCACCAGCATGTTGCAAATCCCCAACATTATGAAACACCCGCTCATTTTCGTACCGCCGATTATTGCCTCCGCAATCGTAGGTCCCATTGCGACGTGCGTGTTCAAACTTCGTTGTACCGCGGGCGGCGGCGGCATGGGCACAAGCGGACTCGTCGGCGTGTTCGGCGCGGTCGAGGCGTCGAAAGGCGTTGTGTCGGACGCGAATATCGCGCTTGCCATAGTGTTTTTGATGTTCGTAATTCCCGCAGTCGTGTCGCTTTTACTTAGAATCCTTTTTGAAAAGAAAGGCTGGATCAAAGGCGAGTGGATGAAACTCGATGTTTAATATAGCAATCGTTCTTATTATTCACGCTTGCTATAAGAAAATCAACGATAAAAGACGTGCGAAACGCACGTCTTTTTATTTTTCCGAAAAAGTTTGAAAAATCCCGCAAAGTTTATATTTTCGTCAAATCCTTGCCTAAATTATAAAATAAGTATATACTTTGTATATATTTAATATTTACGACTTTTTATCGGAGGCATTATGCTTTTATCGAAACTTGTGGGGGAACGCGTTAAGGAAGCCCCTGCGGACGTTACCATTTTAAGCCACGCGCTGCTTGCCCGCGCGGGGTATATCAAGCCGGTTGCAAACGGCATTTTCTCGCTTACTTCTCCCGCCCAGCTTATGGCGAAGAATATCGAAGACATTATCCGCGACGAAATGAACAAAATCGACGGACAGGAAGTGAAGTTCCCCGTCGTTATGCCCAGGGAACTCTGGGAGCAGTCGGGAAGATATTCAAGCATCGGCAGCGAGATGGTGCGGTTTAAGGACAGAAGCGGCAAAGACATGCTTCTCGGAATGACGCACGAAGAAGCGGCGGTACACCTTGCAAAAAACACCGTTTCGAGCTATAATCAGCTTCCGTTCATGATTTATCAGATTCAGACGAAGTTCCGCGACGAGCCTCGTTGCCGCGGCGGACTTATCCGCGTCAGGGAATTCACGATGAAAGACGCGTACTCGTTCCACATGACGCAGGAGGACCTTGAAAAGCATTATTACAAGGAATACGACGCATACAACAACATATTCCGCCGTATCGGGCTGAAAAAATTCATCGCGGTCAAGTCGGACAGCGGTATGATGGGCGGCAGTATCGCTCACGAGTTTATGCTGCTGACAGAAGTCGGCGAAGACACGCTCGTGCTTTGCGACGAGTGCGGATACAAGTCGAATATGGAAGTCGCGACGGGCGCACGTCCCGAGGTCGATTTCGGCGCGGACACGGAAAATGAAGAAGTTTTCACCGGCGACGCCAAAGACATTGCGGAAGTTTCGGAGTTTTTGAAAGTTCAGCCTTATCAGACGATAAAGGCGGTCGTTTACGCCGTGAAGGGCGAAAAGACGGTTGTCGTCGCGTTTATCAGGGGCGATTTGGAAGTCAACGAAGCCAAACTCAAAAAAGCGATTATGAAAAACATCGTCCCGTGGGAAGCCGACGAAGAATCGGGGCTCGTCGCGGGAAATATCGGGCCAATCGGGCTTGACCTGAAAGACGGAATCGTCGTTTTCGATAAGTCTTTGGAAGGTGCGTACAATATGGTTACCGGCGCAAACAAACCGCTGTACCACGTGAAAGGCGTGAACGTCGCGCGCGATATTAAGCCCAAATCGTTCGTCGATATCGCAAAAGTGAAAGCAGGCGACAAATGCCCCGTTTGCGGAAAACCGCTGCACCTTGAAAACGGTATCGAAATCGGCAACATTTTCCAACTCGGCACGAAATACACAAAGAGCATGGGCATGACCGTGCTTAACGAAAAAGGCGAAGCCGTCAACCCCATTATGGGCTGTTACGGTATCGGCGTAGGTCGTGCAATCGCCGCAATCGCGCAGGAAAGCAACGACAAAGCGGGGCTTATTCTGCCAATCACCGTCGCGCCTTACAAGGTGCATATCTGCCCCTTGCGTATCGACGACCAAAACGTCCGCGAAAAGGCTTTTGCGCTGTACGACGCGCTTATGAAAAAGGGCGTGAACGTGTTGCTTGACGACCGCGAAAACGTCTCAAACGGCGTGAAATTCGCCGACGCCGACCTTATGGGTATGCCTATCCGCGTCGTGGTAAGCCCCCGCGGACTTCAAAACGACGAAATCGAAGTTACCGACCGCGCGACGCTTTCGGCGGACAAAGTGAAATACGAAGACGCGCTTTCCTATATCGACGCCATGATGGCAAAAAAATACGAGGAACTGAAATAATATATGGTGAGCATCGGCAACAGCTGGGACGCGATTTTGAAGGACGAGTTTTCGGGAGAAAACTACCTTAAAATCCGCGAATTTCTGAAAGACGAGTATTCTCATCACGTCTGCTATCCGTCGATGTACGACATATTCAACGCGCTGAAATACACCGATTATTACGCCGTCAAAGCGGTGATAATCGGACAAGACCCTTATCACGAAGAAGGGCAGGCTCACGGGCTTTCCTTCTCGGTGAAAAAAGGAGTGGATATTCCGCCGTCGCTTGTCAATATTTACAAGGAGCTGAAAAGCGATCTGGGCATTTCGCCCGCGCCGCACGGCTGTCTTGAAAGTTGGGCAAAGCAGGGCGTGCTTCTTCTGAACTCGGTATTGACGGTGCGCGCGCACCTTGCCAACAGCCACAAGAATTGCGGCTGGCAGATTTTCACCGACGATATTATCAAAAAACTTAACGAGCGGGATACCCCGATAGTCTTTATTCTGTGGGGCGCAAACGCCCGCTCGAAAAAGCAATATATTACAAATCCGATACATTACGTTATCGAAAGCGCACATCCAAGTCCGCTTTCTGCATACAACGGTTTTTTCGGCAGCAAGCCGTTTTCAAGGACGAACGAGTTTTTGGAAAAAAACGGTATCGCGCCGATCGAATGGGAAATTAAGGATTGATGAAAGAAAAAACAGGGCAGTTGTTCAAGGCTGTCGGCAAAAAAATTAAGAATCTTATGACTCCTGCGCGATATATCGTGCTCGGGTTTTTGGGCGTCATCGCCGTCGGGACGATTTTGCTGGTGCTTCCGTTTTCTTCGGCAAGCGGAAAGACAATCGGCTTTGTTCCCGCGTTGTTCACGTCGACGACCACGGTGTGCGTGACGGGGCTTACCGTCATAGATCCCGCAACTCAGCTGTCGATTTTCGGACAAATCGTCGTTTTATTGCTCATACAAATCGGCGGTCTCGGGTTCATGACCACGACGACGTTCATGTTTATGCTTGTTGGCAAGAAAATCAGCCTGAAAGAGCGCATGACGATTCAGGAGTCGCTTGACCAGGACAGCCTGAAAGGCGTTGTGAAACTGACAAAACGAATCCTTGCGTTCACGTTCATTTTTGAAGGGTTCGGCACGCTTATGCTTATGACAAGGCTTGTCCCCGCACTCGGCGCGCGCGGCATATACGTTTCGTTGTTCACGGCGGTTTCGTCGTTCTGCAACGCGGGCATCGACATAATGGGCAAAGACTACGGCGCGTTTTCCAGCATTTCGGCATTTTCGCACGATCCCGTCGTACTTATCACCGTAATGGTGCTTATCATATCGGGCGGGCTCGGCTTTTTGGTTTTCAACGACATATTAAGGAAAAAGAGAAACAGACCGCTTCGGCTTCACACGCGCGTTTCGCTTTCGATGACGGCGATTTTGCTTGTTGTCGGCGCGGCGATGATACTCGGTATCGAATGGAACAATCCCGGCACGCTCGGTCCGATGGACTGGGGCGACAAAGTCCTTAACGCGTTTTTCCAGTCGACGACGGCAAGGACAGCGGGCTGGACGTCGATAAACCAGGCAAATCTCACGGACGGCGCAAAAGTCGCGACGATGGTGCTTATGTTCGTCGGCGCGTGTCCCGCATCGACAGGCGGCGGCGTAAAAACCACAACCATTTTCGTTATGATTATGTTGTTCGCGTCCGTATTCCGTGGCCGCGACGAAGTCGTTGTCGGCAAGGAAACAATCAATACAAGGACGATAAAACGCGCGGCGGTCGTTACGACGGCATGTTTCCTGGGATCTTTCGCGCAGGCTCTCATAATCTGGGCGACGGAGGCGGCGTACGGCGTGCAGTTGTCCGTCATCGACAGCATGTACGAGGCGTTCAGCGCGTTCGGCACGGTCGGCGTATCGGCAGGGCTCACGACATCGCTCCATACACCCGCGCTCATTACGCTGTGTTTTTCGATGTTCATCGGTCGTCTCGGGCCGCTGACAATCGGCACCGCGCTTTTGAATACAAAAAAACAATCGGCAAATATCAAATACCCCGATGCCAAAATTCTTATCGGATAAGCGGAGGTTTATTTTATGAAAAACAAAAAATCGAAAAATCAACAATTTGCGGTAATCGGACTTGGCAGATTCGGCTCGACCGTCGCGAAAACCTTGTTTGAAAAAGGCGAGGAAGTCCTTGCCGTCGATATAAAAGAAGAGGTCATCACGGAAGCGCACGAGTACACCACGCACGCCGTCGTCGCCGACGTTACCGACGAACGCACTTTGCGCGCGCTCGGCATCGAAAACTTCGACGTCGTCATTATCGGCATCGCAAGCGACCTGGAAGCAAGCGTTTTGTGCACGCTCACCTGCAAGGAAATCGGCGTCAAAAAGGTCATCGCAAAGGCCGAAAACCTTAAACATAAAATGGTTTTGGAACGCGTCGGCGCGGACGAGGTCGTCATTCCCGAAATGGAAATGGGCGAAAAAATGGGCGCACGCCTTGCCAACCCCTTGCTGCACGACATAATGACCATAAGCAGCAAATACAGCATTATCGAAATGGAACTTCCGTCAAGTTGGGCAGGAAGCTCCCTTGTGACGCTTGATATCCGCAAAAAATACGACGTCAACGTTCTTGCGGTCGAGCGCGACAACGACGTCATCGTCAACTTCGCCGCGGACGAACCTTTGCTTGACGGCGACACTTTGCTTGTCGGCGGGAGCAGGGAGATGCTCGACTTACTTCAAAACCAATACAATTAAAACGGCGACAATTCGCGATATTTTGCTTTTTCGGCGGAACCCGAAAAATCGTGTACGCCAAGTACACTGGATTTTTCAGAACCCGCCGAGAAAACCACAATCTCATCAAATTCTCGCCGTTTTGGAAAAGATATTATGTAATCAAATTCTCGCCGTTTTGGGGAGAATTTTTTATGTCATTGCGAAGCACCGCATTGCGGTGCTGTGGCAATCCCCCGGAAGGGCACCATATTACAAAACCCACGCAAGATATTTTTGTACTTGCGTGGAGAAAAAGGCGCACACAAGCAAAAGGGTGAGCGTTATCGCTTGCGATAACGTGATTTCAAAAGCGAAGTTGTGCGACGCGTACACTGGGGTTTTCGGAACCTGCAAAGAACCCCAAAAATCCATCAAATTCTCGCCGTTTTGGGGGAGAGTAGTAAAACCCGCCTTTTTATGGCGGGATTATTTATATCATTGCGAAGCACCGCATTGCGGTGCTGTGGCAATCCCCAGACAAATTAAACTTGCAAAGCAAATCTAACCGCGCGACGCGCAGAATGTACGCCGCGCAACAAAAAAACGCACCGTGGAAACGGTGCGTTTTTGATTGGTTTAATAATTAGTCTGCTTTGTAGGGAAGCAATGCCATAACGCGGGCGCGTTTGATTGCGTCGGACAAGAAGCGTTGATGTTTTGCACAGACGCCGGTCATACGACGGGGCATCATCTTGCCTTTTTCGGTGATGTATTTGCGAAGTTTGGCAACGTCTTTGTAGTCGATTTCGGTTGCCTTATCGACGCAGAATTGGCAGACTTTCTTTTTGGGAATTCTTTTGCCGCCCTGAACGGGGCGTTTTACTTCTTCACTCATTTTAATATACCTCTTAATTATTGAGCCCTATATACGGGCGAAAATCAGAAGGGCAGATTCTCGTCAACGGCTTTAAGGTCGTCGAACACGCCGTCGTTCGAGGCGGATTCGTCTTCGGCCTTGGTGCTGAGGAACTGAACCTCGTCGGCAACGATTTCGGTGACGTATCTGCGGCTTCCGTCGGGAGCGTCGTAACTGCGGGTCTGAACCGATCCGGATACGGCCGCTTTACTGCCTTTTTTCAAGTATTTGTTGCAATGTTCCGCCTGCGTTCTCCATACGACAACGGGAAGGAAGTCGGTATCTCTTACGCCGTCGCTGTTGGAAAATCTGCGCGACACGGCAAGCGTGAATCTGCAAACGGGAATGCCCGAGCCGGTGTTGGTGAGTTCGGGATTCTTTGTTAAATTACCGATTAAAAATACTTTGTTCATAAATGACCCCTTATGCGGTTATTTGCGGATAATCATCTGACGTACGATTGCGTCTGTGATTTTCATCTGACGATCGATTTCGGCGGGAGCGGATGCGTCTGCCGTAAAGTTCATCAAGACGTAGTAGCCTTCGTTCTTATCGTTGATGGGATATGCATATTTGCGGGTACCCCACTTGTCAATGCCGTCAACGGTGCCGCCGAGCTTTACGACGAGGTCCGAGAACCTGTCGACGAGAGCAGCCTTGTCTTCTTCCGAAACGTCATTGTCGATGATGTAAAGGATTTCATACTTGTTCATCTTTTTATACCTCCTTGTGGACTTTGTGGCCTGCTTAAACAGGCAAGGAAATTCGTTGATAATATATCAACGTGCAATTATTATAAATAATTTATTCATTTATGTAAAGCGAAAATCGGCGAAAAAGTCAGCGATTTAACGATTTTTTCAGCGATTTTCTTATTTTTTGCAGGGTGTTGTCGACTTTTTTTGTGGAAACCGAAAGAGAGGCGGCGATTTCCCGATACGAGTCGCCGTCAAGATAAGCGTAAAAAATCCGCTGTTCTTCTTCCGATAAAACGTTTTCGATTTCCCGCATTAAAAGGGTTTCCCGTTCCTCTTCGATATAAACGGTTTCGGGATTGCCCGACGCGATTTCGACGTCGTCAAGCGGCACGCTGTCGTTAAGCGCGCGATTTTTCCCGCTTGAAGATTTCCTGATTAACCCGATGATTCTTTTTCTGACGCAGATGTAGGCAAACGTTGTGAAACTCGCGCCGGCTTTTTCGTCGTAATTCATAATCGCGTTGAACAGCGCGACCATTCCTTCCTGCACAAGATCGTCGGTGTCGCCCGACGGCAAAAAGAAGCGGCGCACCGCCTTGTTGACCAGCGATTTATGACGATGCAACAGTTCGTTTACGGCGGCGGAGTCGTTTGACTGCGCGCGTTTTGCAAGTTCCTCGTCGGGCAAAGTTTCGTATGTCATTTTCTGTCCTGTCGTACCTTTTCGTAAATCACGACGGCGGCGGCAACCGAGGCGTTCAGACTGTTGATTTTTCCGCTCATCGGAATGGAAATTACGCCGTCGGCAAGTTCCTTTGAAAGGCGTTTTACGCCGCTGTCCTCGCCGCCGACAAGCAATGCGATTGCTCCGGTAAGATTTGCACGATACATAGGTTCACCGTCCATATCCGCGCAATAAACATACACATTTTGCGATTTAAGATAATTTATCGCGTCGTTGACGTTGGTAACTTTCGCGATTTTCACGTGTTCCGCCGCGCCTGCGGAGCACCTTAAAACGGTGTCGTTCACGGTAACGCCGCGGTGCTTTCCGATGACGATCCCGTGCACGCCCGCGCACTCCGCCGTACGGATAATACTGCCGAGATTGTGGGGGTCGGAAAGTTCGTCCAGAATCACGATAAAGGGCGGCTCGTCTTTCGATTTCGCAAAAGACAAAATGTCGTCCAAAGACGCATAAACAAACTCCGTCTGAGTCAGCGCGACTCCCTGATGTTTTGCGTTTTGCGTAATGCGGTCAAGCGCGGTTTTATCGACGACGGACACGACGATTTTCTTTTCTTTTGCAAGGGCGATTATGTTTTTTACGACGCCCGTCGTTTCGCCTCTTTGCACGTAAAGTTTTTCAACGGTTGCGTCGGAGCGCAACGCCTCATACACTGCGTTTTTTCCCGTAATTAACATGAGTTCTCCTTATTCGATTGAAAGCAATTCGTTCAGGCGGTCGTGTTTTCCCGTGAGATACAGGTATCCGAGAAGAGCCTCGAATCCGCTTGCTTTTTTGTAGTCGCCGATACTTGCGTTTTTTGCCGACGACGAATAATGTGCGTTTCTTGCGCGCTTGTAAACCGCGACTTCTTCTTCCGAAAGACACGGCAGCAGTTTTTCGATTTTATCCGCCTGCGCTTCCGCCTTGATTTCCTTGGTTGCGAGTTTATGGAGCGCGCCCGATTTTTTGTCGGACGAAATGGCAAGCCGCGTTCTGACGTACAGTTGTTGTACGGAGTCGCCGACGAAAGCGAGAACAAGCGGATTCATCTCGTCCGCTTCGGCTTTTGTGATTATCGTCGTAAGAAAAGGAATGGTATCTTGCATAAGACCGATTATATCACATCGAAGTGGCTTTAACAAGAAAAAATGCGTATTGACCTTTTAACAAGATTAGTATAAAATATATTTACTATGAAAAACAAAAGATTTTTGAAAATAACGCTGATTGCCGCGGTTGTCGCGCTTCTTTGCGCCGCGCTTTGCGGATGCAGTCTTATACAAGGAATTTTACACCCGGAAGGGAAGTTTGCGCTGTCCGAAAGCGAGATAACGCTGAAAATCGGCGAAACGTACGACGTAACGCTCAGTAACGGGCGCACCGACGAGTTCACTTTGTCCACGTCGGACAAAACAAAGGTCGAAATATACGGGCGGACAAGCATAAAAGCCGTCGGGAAAACCAAAACCGCGGTCACGATTACCGCAACCAACGGCAAAGGCGACACGGCGGAACTTAAAGTGAATGTCGATTACGCCGACGTTTCAACGGTAAAAATCGGCGTTGAAAATCAATATCAGTTGTTGCAATCGGGCGAAACGCCGAAAAGCGTCGATTTTTCCGCAACGCTCAACGACGGCACGAACCCAGACACCGTCTTTTCGTGGAAATTCACGAACGGCGCGGGCGAAGAAGTCGCAACGGCAAGCGGTAAAACCGCGTCGTATCTTCCCACGGCGGGCGAAATTTATTTTGCCACCGTAACGGCGGACGGAAAATCCGCAACCGTCGGATTCTGCGCCGTCGAAGAACTTCTTGTATATCTTGACAAATATCGCGTCGGTACGGAAGAAAAAATCGTCGTGCGCGCAAGATATTTCGACAACTCGCTTCTCGGCAAAACCGCGACGGCGTACGTTTACGACGAAGACGGGAATTTGATTTCCACGACGACTCTTGAAACAATCCGATCAAAAGGCATAGGCGAGGTCAACGATACGATTGCCGCAATCGGAAACGAAGGGACTTTCACCTTAAAAGTCGTTGTGGGCGAAGTAAGCCGCGAAGTTAATTTCGTCGTCAAGGACAACGTTGCCGCAAACCATATCGAAGTCGGTGTGACAGGAAATCTCAGCCAGACCACGGCGGAAACGGTAACGTTCACGGCAACTCTTTCGCCCGCAAAAGCCGACGTCGAAAGCGTCAAATGGTACGTCAACGACAAGTATTATTCGACGGGCAAAACCTTTTCGTTTAAGCCGACGAACCGCGGCGAATATAAGGTAACGGCGGAAATAAACAAAATCACGAAAACAAAAACAATCGTATATCTTTTGGAGCACGACGAAGCGTGGTACTACGCCTCGCACTTCCACGACTACGGCGGATACGCGCAAAACAGATATATAACGTCCAAGGAAGAACTTAAAAACCTTATCCTTTTCGTTCTGGAAAACAAAATCGCGGAAATTAAGTTTTACGCGGGATACGCGACGCCCGAAACCGTGGAAAACGATGTGTCCGAAGTCAGAGGATACGTTGAAGAGTCGGGCATTATCCCGGGATACTCGCTTAAAACGAGCGGCAACGAGTTCACGATATATTTTAAGTATTTCGCAGACAAAGCGGAGACTGTCCCGACGGTAAATTCGCCCGAGTACGACGCGCCCGACGGATTTGGCGACGCCGTGCAAAACACTTATTCGAAACCGCATTACGACAACGTAAAGAAAACAAGAAACTTTTATATCGACAGCGTGAAAGAAACGATGAGCGTGTCGACCAGCAATATGCTTTACAAGGCGGTGGCGTGGGGCTACAAGCCCGTATTTATGGGTTCGCAAGCCGAAAATCTCAAACAAATATACGATAACGCGAAAGACGCGCTGTCTTATATCGTGTCCGACGAAATGAGCGAATACGAAAAAGTCCACGCAATCTACGACTACATAATCTACAACGTGCGCTACGACCACGACTGTGCAAACGCCGAAGACGCATATGTAAGCGGAAATCTCAGCCTAAACGAAAAAATGAAATATTACGGATATTACCTTGAAGGGATATTCCTTGATAAGTTTTATAAGAAAGATATGCACGCCGTCTGCGACGGGAAGTCGAAAGCGTTCGTTTTAATGTGCGGAATCGAGGGTATCACCGCCGTACGTATCAGCGGCGAAGCGTCAAGCGACGGCAAAAACTTCGGCGGACACGCCTGGAACAAAGTCCTGCTTGACCTTAACGGCACGGGGGACAAGGAATGGTATTTCGTCGACACGACCTGGGGCGACGTCGGCGACGACAGCAAGGAATTTTTGTCGCACGCCTACTTCCTGTTGTCCGACGACGAAGTGAAAAACACCCACGTTGAAAAGCAGGGACACGGTTACCCGAAAGCGGAAGGAAAGTTCGATTACTTCGCGCACGAAACTTATACGTCAAGCGGCACGGAATACAATTACGTTATTACAAACAAAAATCTGGCGGCACAGCAAATGGCGCGTGCGTTGAAAACGCTCCCGAAATCGACGATTGTGGAGTTTGAATTTGCGTTTTCCTTAACCAAGGATGCGGCGAAAAATTACGCAGAAAAAGCGATGCAAAAGGCAGGGCGCGTTGAAAGATACAGTTATGCGATAATACGCTCAAACGTGCTGGTGATTATGATCGGCGCCGCTGCGTAATCAGCGCAAATAACAGTTTAACAATACAAAATCCCGCAATAAAGCCTGCGATTTGGTAAAATCTTATGTTACCGCCGCAGGTTTTTTCAAGCGCGAAAAACAGCATTGCAAGCGTTGCCGCCGCAAAAATAACGTCGGATAAGAACGCGAAAAACTTTTTCTTCACGACGCGGCGCAAACCGCGAAGAAAGGCGTAAAGCACACCCGACGTCATTCCGCAAAGAATCATCGAAAGAAAGATAAAACTTTCGGAAATTATCGAGTGCGTCATTTGAAAATCTTTTTGATAAGTCCCGCCTTCGTGAGCGTTTCCGAAAACCTGATTTCTTTCACTCTGCCGGTTGCCGAAAGCCGTCCCGAGTCAAGGTTGATTTCGGTGACGGAAAGCCCTTCGCCCGTGATTGTCAACGTTTCCTTGTTTTGCATCAATACAATAGACTTGTCGCCCGACGAAATCACTTTTGAAACGGACGTAACGGTCAGGCGGTCGTTTTCGAGCGCGAGCGCTCCTCTTTTTTCGTTTTCCATAAAAACAATGTATGCATTGAGTTTTCATAAATTGACAAACTCTTATTACTTGTTTATAATAGTTGTATTATTTTAGTGAGGGACTTATGTTATTCGGAGTAATCGACATAGGCAGCACGTCCGTAAGACTTATGATGACGGACGGCGAAAAGGTCGAAAAAAGGGTGAACACGACGCGTCTTGCCGAGAATATGGACGAGATGAACACGTTGCAACCCGTCAGTATCGAACGTACGGCTCAGGCCGTTGCGGAGTATTATTTCGTTGCGATGCAAAACGGCGCGGAAGACGTCTATGCCTACGCGACGGAAGCGGTGCGCTCCGCGAAAAACAAATACAGGTTCGTCGACAGAGTCAGGGAACTTTGCGGGCTTGAAATCGACATTCTGGACAAAAAGACCGAGGCGGAAATCGGGTTCTTGGGCGCAAGCACGAAAGGCAGATGCTGCGTTATCGACATGGGCGGCGCAAGCACCGAAATTTCGGTCGGCGACGGCGAAAACATATTATATTCCAAAAGTTTGCCGTACGGCATCGTCAGGCTTTCCGCAATCGAGCGCGAAAAAATCGAAATGACGCCGTTCATCAACGACTGTCTTATGGGATACGGCGAAATTCCGCCGTTTGACAACGTCATCGCAATCGGAGGCACGATATCCACGATGGCAGCGATGAAAAACCAACTTGAAAAATACGATCCGAACGTCGTCAACGGCTCGGTGCTGACGCTTTCCGATATCGAAAACATGTACGACAAAATCAGCAAAATGACGATGGAAGAACGCCGCCACGTGAAAGGACTCCCCGAAAAGCGCGCGGACATCATCGCCCCGGGCATACTCATGTATTCGCTTATTCTGAAATATCTCGGCGCGGACAAACTCACCGTCAGCGAGGGCGACGGCGCGGAAGGCTATCTCATCAAACTCGGCGTATTGCCGCACGGGTTCAGGGCAATTTATCAGAAGATAATTTAATTTAAGGATATTTATGAAAAATCTTACAAGCAGCGAACTTCGCAAAATTTATCTCGACTACTACAAATCAAAGGGACACGCCGTTATTTCCAGCGCGTCGCTTATCCCCGAAAACGATCCGACGGTTTTGTTCACGACTGCGGGCATGCACCCCCTCGTACCGTACCTTCTCGGCGAAAAACACCCTGCGGGCAACCGTCTGACCGACGTGCAAATCTGCGTCCGCACGGGCGATATCGAAGAAGTCGGCGATCCGACGCACTGCACGTTTTTTGAAATGCTGGGCAGATGGTCGCTCGGTGACTACTTCAAGGAATACGCAATTTCGTGCTCGTACGACTTTTTGCTGAACCGGCTGGAATTTGACAAAGACAAATTCGCGGTTACCGTTTTCAAGGGCGACGAAGATTGCCCCCGCGACGACGAAAGCGCGGAATTCTGGAAAAAGATGGGCGTCCCCGAAGACCGCATTTTCTTCCTTCCGAAAGAAAACAACTGGTGGGGTCCCGCCGGCGTTACCGGTCCTTGCGGTCCCGACACCGAAATGTTCATCGACACCGGAAAACCCAAATGCTCGGACGAATGTTCGCCCGCGTGCGACTGCGGCAAGTACGTCGAAATCGGTAACGACGTCTTTATGCAATACTTCAAAAACGCCGACGGCACCTTCTCGCCGCTTAAACAAAAGAACGTCGACGAGGGCATGGGGCTTGAACGTATGCTTTGCATTCTGAACGGATACAAATCGGTTTATGAAACCGACTTGTTCAAACCCGCGATCGCGCTCATCGAAAATCTTTCGGGACACAAGTACGACGAAAGCGAAACCGTCACGAAAGCGATGCGTATAATCGCCGACCATATCCGCACCTCGACCTTCCTTATCGGCGACGTGAAAGGCATTGTGCCAAGCAACGTCGACCAAGGCTATATTTTGAGAAGACTTATCCGTCGTGCGGTGCGTTTCGGGCGCATCATCGACCTTCCCGAGCGTTCCCTTTCCAAAATTGCGGAACAGTATATTTCGCAATATCAGGACGTTTATCAGTATCTTTTGACCAATAAAGACAGGATTGTGTCGGAACTTGACAAGGAAGAAATCAGATTCTCCAACACCTTGCAACAAGGACTGAAAGAGTTTGAAAAGGTCATCACTCACATTCCCACAAAGACGATAAGCGGGAAAACCGCGTTCCGTCTTTACGATACTTTCGGATTCCCCATCGAGATGACGGAAGAACTCGCACACGAAAACGGATTCGAAGTCGACGTACAAGGATACGAAGACGCGTTCAAGGAACATCAGAAAAAATCGCAGGCGGGCGCGGAACAGAAATTCCACGGCGGGCTTGCGGACAATTCCGAAGAAACCGCAAAACTCCACACTGCAACGCACCTTTTACATTCCGCTCTTATGAAAGTTCTGGGCGGCGAGGCGCGCCAGCGCGGCAGCAATATCACTGCCGAAAGATTAAGGTTCGACTTCGGTTTCGACCGTGCAATGACGGCGGACGAAATAAAGGCGGTTGAAGACCTTGTCAACGAACAAATCAAAAAGAATATCCCCGTCGTGTGCGAAGAAATGACCGTTGACGAAGCGAAGGCGCAGGGCGCAATCGGTATCTTCGACAACAAGTACGGCGAAAAGGTAAAAGTTTATACCATCGGCGATTTCAGCAAGGAAATTTGCGGCGGACCGCACGCAAGCAACACGGGCGACTTAAAATCTTTCAAAATCACGAAAGAACAGTCAAGTTCCGCGGGAGTCAGGCGTATCAAAGCCGTCATCGGTCAATAAAACCGAAAAAAGAAAAACCAACCAAAAAAACAAAAAGAAAACACAAAACCAACGCGGTTTTGTGTTTTTTATTTTGCCGTTCAGCGGTTGTTTTCAAGGAATTTGTCGATATAGTTGCCGACGCTTAACGCGTGTTCCAGATATTTATCGGGCGAGGCGTCGTAAACGTAGGCGGCGTCCTTCGTTTCAAGCGTGGTCGTGCCGCGGTAACTCGTTTTCGCAAGGCGGGGCAGCGTGTACTGCCAGTCGATGCTGCCGTCAAAGGGTATGAAATGGGAATCCTTATCGGCGAAATTGTCGTGCAGGTGCAGGGCGAAAACCCTGTCGCCGAAAAGCCCCAGCCAATCCTGAACGCGCCAGTAGTGGTCGTGTCCGACGTCATAGCAAAGCCCGACGTAAGGCGACTTGAAATTTTCCAGAACGTAGGTGACGTGGTCTTTCGTGATGACGTTTTCAAACGCAAGTTTCACGTTTGCGTTTTCCGCAAATTTCACAAGGTCTTCGATACGATTCGTGCCGATTGTCGACACAAAAGGCGGAAAATCGCCGTGCGTCAGATGGCAGACAACCGTTTTCACGCCGTGTTTCGAGGCTGCCGCAATTTCGTCCTTAAAGCGGGAAATGCGTTCGTCCCCTTCCTTGCAGTCGATCCACATTTCGTTCAGGTGGTCGCAACTTAAATGGAAGTTTTCAATGAAAAGCCCGGCGCGTTCGGCAAGGGTGGCGCGTTCGTCCGCGGATTCTTTGGCGTCGGGGCCGAGCCATATCATGACCGAGCCGAAGCCCTTTTCCTTGAACTTATCGAAGCGTTCCGCCATGCTAAGGTTCATTAAATTGTTTGACGTTAAACCGACCATATAAATACCATTACCTCGTTTGATAGGATTATAGCACCGATTTTAAAATATGTAAAGAGCGCGTTATTATCTTGTGTTCATAACGAATGACAAATTAACAAAAGTTTTGTATAATCGGACGTATGAGAATCGAGATTATCAACGGCTCCGTCGAGTACGACGGCAATACGGTGCTTTCCGAAATAAATTTTTCGGTGTCGGACAAGGAAAAAATCGCGCTTGTCGGCAGGAACGGCTCCGGAAAAACCAGCATATTGAAGTGTATTAGCGGGGAAGTGCCGCTTGTGTCCGGCACTGGTGACGAAAAATTCTCGTTTTCGATATCGGGCGCGCCGAAAATCGGATATCTTCAACAGGTGTCTTTGAACGACGAACTGACTCTCCGACAGGAAATTTTGTCGGCGTACAAGGACGTCGTCGGACTTGAAAACAAATTGCAAATCCTTCTTGACAAAATGAGCGAAAACCAGTCGGACGAAAACGTCGGCGCGTATTCGCGCGCAATGGAAAGGTTTGAAAATATCGGCGGATACCTTTATAAAAAGGAATATCTGACGGCGGTGAGTAAATTCGGGTTTTCCGCCGAAGACCTTGACAAAAAACTTTCGTGCTTTTCGGGCGGGCAGCGCACAAAAATCGCGCTTATGAAACTGCTGCTTGAAAAACCCGACGTTTTACTTTTGGACGAGCCCACGAACCACCTTGACATCGCCGCGGTGGAGTGGCTGGAAGGATACCTTAAAAACTATAATAATTCGGTTGTCATCGTGTCGCACGACCGTATGTTTCTGGACCGCATCGTCGGCGTCGTTTACGAAATCGAGTACGGCGTCACGACAAGATACAAGGGCAACTACACGGCGTTTTTGGCGCAAAAACAACAGGCGTACGACAAGGCGCTTAAAGACGCAAAATGGAAATCCGCCGAAATCGACAGGCTCCGAAAACTTGTTGAAAGATTCCGCTACAAGGCGACGAAAGCCGCAATGGCGCAGTCGAAACTGAAAGAAATCGAAAGGCTTGGTACTGTCGAAACCCCGCGCCGTTTCGACACCTCGACGTTTGCTTCGTCTTTCCAGCCCGAGTACGAAAGCGTCAGGGACGCGCTGTTTGTGAAAGACCTTGTTTTCGGATACGATAAACCATTGGGCGAAATATCGCTTGCCGTCGAAAGGGGACAGAAAATCGGCGTAATCGGCAGCAACGGCACGGGCAAATCTACGTTACTTAAAACGATAACGGGGCTTATTCCGCCGCTTTCGGGCGACGTCCGATTCGGCGTGAAAACGCGCGTTGGGTACTTCGACCAGACCATTGCCGCAACGAAAAGCGAGTTGAGCGTCCTTGAAGACTTCCGCGCGGAGTTTCCGGAACTTAACGACGGGGAAATACGAAAAACGCTGGGCGGATTCTTGCTTTCGGGAGACGACGTTTTCAAGTGCGTCAAAGATTTGTCGGGCGGCGAAAAGGTGCGCCTTGCGCTTTCAAAAATATTCCGCCGCCGTCCCAACTTCCTGATTCTCGACGAGCCGACCAACCACATGGACATCATCGGCAAGGAAACCCTTGAAAAACTTCTGATGGATTTTTCGGGCACGGTCATCGTCGTGTCGCACGACAGGTATCTTATAAACCGCGTTGCAAAAAGCCTTATCGTGTTTGAAAACGGCGGGGTGAGATACTTCGACGGCACTTTCGACGAGTACGAAGAAAGAGAAAAAGAAACCGCGGAAGAAGTCGCAAAGGAAAAGCCCGAAAAGACCAAAAAAACCGGCGGGGAACGCTACGTCGAAAGTAAGGAAGAAGCACGGCGCAAACACCGCGTCGAATTTTTGGAAAAAAAGATCACCGCGCTTGAAGAAGAACTAAGCCGGGCGCAGGCAAAACTCGACGACGAAACCGTCAACACCGACTACAAAAAAGTAATGGCGGTCGAAGAAGAAATAAAAACGATTGAAGAAAAACTTGATCCGCTGATAACCGAGTGGACGGAACTTTCGGAATAAAAGAAGGGATAACGCAAAATGCGTTATCCCTTCATTTTTTGGTGTTTATCTTTCAAAATCGTCGCATCAAAGTTTTGTTTTTGACAAGAAAGTGGTTTTTGGCGGTTTTTTATTTTATTTCGACGACTTCGTAGCCTTCGTTTGTTACCGCGGATTTCAACACGTCGTTGTTTACGTCCGACGAAAGCGTTACGACCGCCGTTTTGTTTTCAAGCGACACTTCGACGTCTTTGACGCCGTCGACTTTTTGCAGGGCGGATTTCACGTGAGCCACGCAATGCGCGCACATCATACCTTCGATTTTCAACGTTTTTTTCATACTTTGTTCTCCTTTTTTAATTTCGGTGTTTTTGGTTTTTGAAATATCGTTCACGTCGATTTTCACGACTTTTTTCCTGTGTTTTACGGGCTTGTCAAGGTTGATAAGATTAAGTCTTAACGCGTTCAGCACGACGCATACGCTTGAAAGGCTCATTGCCGCCGCGCCCCACATGGGATTCAGCGTAACGCCGAGCGGAGAGAACACGCCTGCGGCGATGGGAATGCACACGACGTTGTAAATAAACGCCCAGAACAGGTTTTCGCGGATATTCAGAAGGGTGCGGCGGGAAAGGCTTATCGCGCGCGGCACGTCCGAAAGTTCCGATTTCATCAGCACAACGTCCGCGCTGTCGATTGCAACGTCGGTGCCCGCGCCGATTGCGATGCCGACGTCCGCGCGGGTAAGGGCGGGAGCGTCGTTGATTCCGTCGCCGACCATGACAACCTTTCCGTACTTTTGAAGGTTTGACAAAACGGCGTCTTTTTCGTCGGGAAGAACGTCCGGGATAACGCAGTCGACGTCGCAGGTTTTTGCAACCGCGTTTGCGCTGAGCGCGTTGTCGCCCGTAAGCATGGTGACGAACAGACCTTGTTCTTTCATTAGTTTTATTGCGTCCGCGCTGTCGGGTTTCAGCTCGTCCGAAACGGCGATGACGCCGATAATTTTATTGTTTTTCGCAACGTACAACGGGGTTTTGCCGTCCCGCGCGAACTTTTCGCCTGTCGGGAAAGCGTCGTTTGCCGCCGCGCCGATATCTTTCATAAGGGCTGCGTTTCCGATGACGATTTCGTCGCCGCTCACGATTCCTTTCACGCCGTGTCCCGAAAGGTTTTCAAACTTTTCCGTGGTGAAAACCATTATGTTTTTTTCTTCCGAAAAGCGCACGATCGCCGTCGCAAGCGGGTGCGAACTGCCTTTTTCAAGGCTTGCGGAAAGCGCGATAATTTCGTCTTCGGACTCATCCGACAAAGCCGAAACGTCGGTGACGACAGGCGTGCCTTTCGTTATGGTGCCCGTCTTGTCCAGAACGACGATATCTGTTTTTCCCGCTTCTTCAAGGGCGGTTGCCGACTTGAACAAAAGTCCGTTTTTCGCGCCTTTTCCGCTGCCGACCATAATGGCGACGGGGGTTGCAAGACCTAAGGCGCACGGGCAACTTATGACAAGCACGGATATTGCGTGCGAAAGGGAAGTCGCAAAGTTTTTCGTGACGGCAATCCACACGATAAAAGTAACGATTGCGACGCAAATGACGCTTGGCACGAATATTCCGGACACTTTATCTGCCGTTTTTGCAATCGGGGCTTTTGAAGCGGACGCGTCCTGCACAAGTTTGACGATGCGCCCGAGCGTGGAATCTCCGCCGACGGAAGTGGCTTTTGCGGTGATATAACCGTTGACGTTCGTCGTGCCGGAAATAACCTTATCGCCGATGGATTTATCGACGGGCATACTTTCGCCCGTTACCGCCGATTCGTTGACGGAGCCGCTCCCCGACAATATTACGCCATCCGCGGGGAAGTTCTCGCCGGGGCGTACGACAAACGCGTCGCCCGTCGCAAGTGAAGACAGCGGAATTTCTTTTTCTTCGCCGTCCTTAATAACCCTTGCGGTTTCGGGGGCAAGGTTCATCAACCCTTTTATCGCGGACGTGGTTTTTCCTTTGCTGTAAATTTCCAGCGTTTTTCCAAGGGTGATAAGTACAAGTATCATCGCCGCCGACTCAAAGTACAAGGTGTGAGGAAGATGATGAAGATATGAGGTATTTACGCCTGCGCGAATCATAAGCGCGACGCTGTATACGAAAGAAATGCCGCTGCCCATCGACACAAGAGTATCCATATTCGGCGCGCGGTGGAAAATCGCCTTTGTGCCGCTCACGAAAAACTTTCCGTTGATGACAAGTATGACGAAAGAGAACACAAGTTCGTATATCGCGATACCCATCGGGTTGCCGTTCAGCGCGCCCATATCCCAGCCGAACATAACGCCGCCCATCGACACGTACATAAGGGGGATAAGCAGGACGGCGGACACGGCAAGGCGGATTATCGAGCGGATAAGCGGATTGACTTTTTCCTTTTTTTGCGATTTATCGTTAAAAAGAGCGGCCTTATACCCCGCGCCCGAAACGGCGCGTTCGATTTTTTCGACAGTGGCAGGCTCGTCAAAGTCGACGGTCATCTGATTTGTGAGAAGGTTCACGGCGACGTCTTTTACGCCGTCAAGTTCCCTTACGACCTTATCGACGCGCGCGGCGCACGCCGAGCAACTCATACCGTAAACGTTGAATTTAAGTTTTTCCATAATTTAACTATTTCAGTTTTTTAATGAGTTCAACCGCCTCGTCAAGGATTGCGGTGTTTCCGTCTTTCACGTTTTCGACGACGCAGGTTTTGAAATGGTCGGACAGAATTTCATACCCGAATGCCGACAGCGCACTTTCGGCGGCGGACAACTGCACGAGTATGTCGCCGCAATAACGATTGTCGTTCAACATATTTTTTATGCCGTTTAACTGTCCGATTATGCGGTTTAACCTGTCGTTCAGGCATTTGAGGGATTTTTCGTCGCGCGGCGTGTGCTTCTTTCGGCAGCAATCGGCGCAAGATATTTCGGCGCATTTTACGTTTTCCATTTTGCTATTCTCCGTTAATTTTCAATATACCCTATGGGGGTATGTAAATATAGTATAAAACCATATTTTTTATTTGTCAAGAGCGGCGATATTTATTTTTTGCAAATACTATACAAAAAGTTGAATAACGAAACAAAAGGCGTTTCGGGCGGTTTTATCGTTGACAAATATGTTTTTTGGATATATGATAAGGTATCTAATAATTTTTATTAGAACACGCACGCGTGCATACGCGATATATTACTTGAAGATAAGAGATACAATGAAAAATAGTAAAAAAACACTTGGCACGCCGATCGACGGTTCGTTGCCCCTTGAAGTAAAAAATCTTTTCAAAAAGTACGGCAAAAAATCCGATTATGCCGTAAAAGACATCTCTTTTTCTTGTGCGGAAGGGGAAGTCGTCGGTATCCTTGGCGCAAACGGCGCAGGAAAATCCACCACTCTTAAATGTATCACGGGAATGATTCCGTTAAGTTCCGGCACGATAACCGTGTCGGGGTACGACGTATCGAAAAATCCCGTGGATGCAAAACGCAATTTTTCTTTCGTCACCGACAATCACACGGTGTTCACAAAAATGACGGGTATGCAATATCTTTCGTTCATGAGCGACGTTTACGGCGTGCCGTACGAAAAGCGCGACGAGAAAATCCGGGAGCTGGAAGGGGTATTCAAACTCGGCGACAGCATAAACAAACTTATTTCGGGATACTCCCACGGAATGAAACAGAAAATATGTATGATGGGTTCGCTCATTCACGAGCCGCGGCTGTGGCTTCTTGACGAGCCGATGCTCGGTCTCGATCCCCGCACGCAGAACGCCGTCATAAACTATATGCGCGAGTACGTGCAGACGGGCAAAACCATTTTGTTTTCGTCGCACAATCTCGACGTCGTGGAAAGGGTTTGCGACAGGGTGATTATAATTGCCGCGGGCGAACTCAAAAAAATCATCGTCACCGGAAAGGACAAATTCGACGGCGACGAACTTATCGAAAAGTATTACGATACTAATAAGGAAGACTGATGCTGGGCGTACTTCTGAAAAAACAGATGACCGAAAAGTTGTCTTATTTCAAGCGTGACAAAAAACGCATCGATATCGTCGGCGCGTTGCTTACGCTTGTGATGACGGCGTTTATTATGTACGTCGTTATCGAGGTGTTCGGCGCGTTTGTCGCGAAATATACCGAAATCAGGCTCAACGGCGTACGCGACGTGCGCGCGCGGCAATATGAAATAATGACGTTCGTGTATGAATTCGTTTTCGTGGTCGACGTTATCGGCGGCGTCGTTGCAATAAACCGCGCGATTTTTGAAAGCGACGACAGAATGATTATCCAGACTCTTCCCGTAAAGGCGTCGGACGTACTGTATTCAAAAATCATTTTCATTTACGCAAAACAGGTGTTGTCGGCGTTTGTGATTCTCGTGCCGTTCGTGGCGGTGTTCGCAAGCGTGACGAAGCAGGGCGCGGGATACGTGATCCTCGGGCTGCTTGCGGCGTTTATTATTCCCGTTATGTCGCTTTCGGTGTCGAGCGTGCTTGCGATGCCGTATTATTACGTCAAAAAGTTTTTCTCGTCGAAGTACGTTTGCCTGCTTGTGATAGTAACGCTGGTGCTTTTCGCGCTGTTTTATTGCTATGCGACGGTGCTCGACTTCTTAAAAACCCTTATGTCAACGGGCGAAATCAAGTTTTTCTTTTCCGAAAAGACGATGACAACGATAATTTCGGTGACGAAAAACCTTGTCCCCGCAAACTTTATCGCGGCGTTCACACTGAAAACGAACGTCTGGAAAAACCTGGGGATAATCGTGGCGATAACCGTCGCGACGGGCGCAATCGGCATTCTCATAACGTCGCTTTTGTACAACAAGGCGATGAAAACGCGCGCGACGGCGGGCGCAATAATGATTTTTGCAAAAAAATCCGCGGCAAGAAAACTCCCGCCGTTTTTAAGTCTTTTGAAAAAGGAATTCAATCTCGTGCTGTTCACGCCCGATTACGCGGTGCAGTACTTCACGGTGGCGGCGATAATGCCGCTTATGGTATATTTTTGTATGGGCATTGGCAAAAACTTCCTGACGTCGCTCGTTTTCGTTCAGAGCGATTTCGAGCTGGCGATTTTGCTCACGGTGCTTTTCGGCGCGCTTACGAACACGTTCTGCGCGACGAACGTCAGCCGCGACGGGAAATCGTTTTATGTCGAAAAGACGTTGCCGCTTTCGATAAACGAGATTATGGGCGCGAAAATCGCACTCAGTTTTGCGGTGGCGGTCATATCCGTCGGCATTGCGGCGACGGTGCTTCTTGCAAAGAAATACGTGTCGGCGGGCGAAGGCGTATTCGTGTTTTTCGTCGGCGCGATGATGGCGTTGTCGCAGATACTGTACGCCACAAGAAAGGATCTGAACAGTCCGCAGTTTTCGCTGGAAGAAGACAACGTCGTGAGGGAAAGCAACAACAACGTGTCGATAATCGTCGTGCTGGGGCTTGTGTCCGCGATGATTCTTGGCGGAATACCCCTTTTCGTCAACGTATTGTCGAACGTCAGGGGCAAAGATATGCGCTGGTTTACTTACGTTTTCGTGAGCGTGTGCGCGGCGGCGGAGTTTGTCGGCTCGCTTTTATATTACCTTATCGGGATTAAAGCCCGCTTTGACAGGGTAACGGAGGGGGATTGATATGAAAAAGAAAATAATCGCGCTTATAATGATAATACCGATTGTGTTTCTGATCGCGCTGTTCTCCGTGGGAAAAGCGGCGGGCGTTTACGCGGACATTCCCGTGACGGGCATACAAATCACGACGCAGAACGAAGACGGATTTATCGACGTGGACGTTGCCGATTACGACCCCATCGCGTTTTTGGCGCAGGTGCAGCCCGTCAACGCAAGGAATCAGAAATATTCGTTTGAAATATCGGGCGTCGGCGGAGACGAAGCCCCCGACGGATTTGAAATAATCGACGGAAAACTTCATATAGATAACGTAGGAAAGGTGAAAATCACGGCGATTTCCGCCGAAAAAGGATTTAAGGACAGCGTCATAGTTTCCGCATATTCCACGAAAGTCTTGAATATATTTCCGCTTGTCAACAGGATTGAAGACGGCGGCGAAATCGTCGAAATTGAAGTCGGCGACGAAATCGTCGAAATCGAAGGCGGCGACTATGTTTTCGGCGCAAAACTTTACCCCGAAAACCTTTCGGGCGAAACAAGGATATTTGAAGAAATCGGCGGCAATCACATTCTGAAACTCAACGCCGTCACGGGCGTGGCGCAGGCGCTGTTTTCGGGCGAGACGCAGATCAGAATTACTTGTCCCGAAGGACGAGAAGGGCTTGAAAAGGTTTTGACCGTCAAGGTCAACGTCGATACCGACAGCACGGGCTTTGCGGTCAACGGAAAAAGCAGCGGCGCGAAAGTCACCGTGAAAAACAAAGCGACAACGGCAAAACTTTTCGTCGAAAGCAAAAACGACTCCCTTGAAATATCCGACCTTGCCTTGCCCGAAGGAGTCACGGCAAGCGGAATCGAAAGGATTTCCAAAAACAAATTCGTATTGACCTTGTCTTTTGACAAAGAATTTTCGGACGAAGAAATTTCGGGAAAGGTCGGCGCAACGGACTTTTCTTTGGAGTTTACCGAATATAACCTTGACGTGCGTACGTCGTATTATGACGGCGAAGGCGACGAAATCAAGCAAAAAAATAACACGAAAGTCACCTACGTCGCATATTCCGAAAGCGATGACGACGCGGACGTGAAATTTGAAATAATCGACGGCGCAGACGTAATAACCCTTGAACAACACGGGCGGTTTGCAACTATTACCGCAACGAAAAGGGGCTCTGCCAAAATCAAAATCACTGCCGAGCACGACGGAAAACCCATCAAAGAAATCGAAAAGACAATCCTCGTCGTGCCCAACGTGTATTCGATGGAGTTTGCGGACAGCGCGAAAGAGTACGGCATCGAAAACATACTGACAATCGGCGGCAAAAACCCCAAAGGAAGACCGGACGCAAGGACGATTTTCGTAAGGGTTGTCACGGAAGCGGGCGCCGAAACGTTCAAGGACGAGTTTATGAACGTCGCGTTTTCCGACGACAAAGAGTTTTTTACATGCAAGACGAAATCGGAAGAAAACGCCGACGCGATTTCTGCGGAAATCAGGGCAAAGGGCACGGGGCTTACCACGCTTAACGCACAGTTGACGGAATATAACCAATACTTCGGCACGAACATCTGCGCGAAAATCAGACTTCGCGCGGTCAAAGACGGCAGAAACGTCGGCAATTACGAGGAACTGAAAACGGTGACCGAAGCCGGGCATATCGTCGTGCTGACAAGCGACGTGATGCTGGGCGTCAAAAACGATGGCACGGCTATGACCGAAGACGAACTCAAAAAAGACGTCAAAAAATTCACAACCACGTACGACAAAACGTATCTTGATAACATCGGCGAAAACGACGAAAACAAGAAAGTTCAATATCTTATCGAGTTCAAAAACCACGTTTACGGCAACGGCTTTGAAATCAACGCCGACAAGTTCACGCAGTGCAAGGACGCGACGGGGGTTCCGAAAATTTTCAAAGGGCCATTGAATTTCGTCGCGATATCGTCCGCAAGTGTCAAAGGACAGGACAACATTTCTTTCCTTGTAAGGACGGACAACGTGCTTATAAACAACGTCGTCTTAAAAGGTTGCAGCGACGATAGCCTTCTTGAAGAAGACGGACAATTCAACTTGTCGAAACTCAACTACGTCGGCACTACGCTTGAAATCGCAAAAAGCGCAAAACTGTTGAACAGCCGCGTGTCGAACGGGCGCACCGTCGTCAGAATTTTTGCGGGCGGATCCACAATGGGAAGCCCCGTTGTTGAAGACAAATCGGCGTTTAACGTGCAAGATGAGAAGATAAACGTGCATATTGAAAGTTGCGTGCTTTCAAACGCGCGCGAATTCATATTGAAAATCGGCAGCAACCGCGCGCTGAAACAAATAAACGAAGTGCAAAGAGAACTTCTTAACGAAAACAAAGAACCGAAAGAACCGTATAAGCCTTACGACGAAAGAAACAAGACGGACAAATACTTCAACGACAATTACCTTATCAACGACGTTACGCTTAAAAACTCGGTGCTCGAAACGTCGGGGTTGTTCTCGGTCGGTATGGAAACGCACTTTTCGGGCGAATTATTGTTGGGCGGCACGATAACGGCGTGGAAAGATTGTGCGGCGACCTCGTACGCATCGGCGCTTCGCCTTGTCGGCGACGTGAAGATGCTTGACTGGAAAAACCTTTCAAACGTCGACAGCAGCACGCTTATCGAAGTTACCGGCGATGCAAATCCGTGGCTTTCGATGAACGTTGCGGAAATGATGAAAGAAGTCGCAAAGGTAAAGTCGGAATGTCGCGATATAATCCTGAACGTCGGCGGGACGGAATACGTCCACGGCGGCATAGCGTTTTACGGCGGCGGATATAACTATTCGTACCTTGACCTAACAAGAGCGAACGACGAAACAAAGCAGTTCGGCGTGTACGACGTCAATATCTCGGTGCTTGAAAACAGTAAGGACGAGAATATCCGAAATCAGGGCAAAATGTTGCCACAGGCTGCGGGCGCGGGCGATTTCAGATTTTACCTTTATAATAATAAATCGAGCAGAAACCTGTCATGGCAGGAAAGCATAAAAAATCAAGGAAACCAAGGGATGAAAATTCATCCCGTGGTAGCGGAGGATATTAAATGAGCAAAAAAGGATTAAAAACAATGCTCGTGTGTATCGTGCTCTTAATAGGGCTTGTTACGCTGTTTGCATGCAACAAAAGCAACGTGGCTGACAAAGACGGACAAACGAAAGTGATTGTGAAAATCCAAGACGAAGACGGCAGCATTTACAAGGAAAACGTCGTGTTTTCCGACTTATTCACGCTCAGTCTTCAAAAAGAAGGATACACCGGAAGACTGTATCGCGATGCGGACTTTTTGAAGCCGCTTACAAAGGATTCCAAAGTCAAAAACGGAGATACGGTTTACGTCAAATGGACGATCAATAAATACACCGTAACGTTTATGGACGGCGAAAAGGTGCTTGCAGCCTTTACAAACGTCCCGCACGGCGATACCGTAACCGCGCCCGAAGTGCCTAAAAAGGACGGCAAGACTTTTAAAGAATGGGACAAAGATTTTTCAAAGGTCACAAGCGACCTTACGATAAACGCGGTGTACGACGTCGACACGTTCACGGTGACGTTTAAGGACGGCGAAAAGGTGCTTGAAACCCAAACGGTGGAATACGAAGCCGCCGCGACCGCGCCCGATACCGCCAGGCTTTCGCCGCCCGAAGGCATGCATTTTGCAAAATGGGACAAAGACTTTTCAAAGGTGACGGAAAGTATTGAAGTTTCCGCCGTGTACGAACTTAACGAGTATACGGTTATTTTCAAAAACGAAGAAACGGTGATTTCAATCCAACCTGTGAAACACGGCTTTGCCGCAACCGCTCCTAACGTGGTCGATACCGCGACGAAAAAGTTCGTCGGATGGGACAAATCGTTCGACAACGTCACAAGCGATATTATCGTCAACGCAAAGTTTGAAACAAAGAAGTTCACGCTTACGTTTATTAACTTTGACGGCACGTCGGTATACACGGCGGAGGTTGAGTACGGCGCGTCCATCAGTGACCATTTTGAAACGGCAGACAGCGCCGCGACGTACGACGCTACAATTCTGGATTACGTCGGCTGGTACGATAAATCCGACACGGAAAAGACGATCATCGACGATTTTTCGGAGTTGAAAATGCCGACGCGCGACCTTACGTATGTGCTGAAATTAAGGCTTATGGATTCCGCAATCGGCGAATTCAAGGTTAATACCCCCGCGGACTTCACGTTTACGGAAAGCAGCACCGCCGAATTTAGTGTAATGCCGAACGATGGCACCACTTTGCACGCGGGCGTTACTTATAAATATATATGGACAATAAATAAAGATAACGTTTTTTATAAGACGGAAGAAACAACCGAATCGTCGCTCACCCTTCAAAACCTTGCGGCGGGCGAATATTTCGCAAAAGTGAGAATCGTCGCGTCAATGGAAACCTGCGACTCTGTCGAAAAAGACTTTTCGGCAGACGAAACGCTTATCGTATCCCGCGCGGACATTTCGGACATTACGGTAACGGGCGTCACAATGACGTACGGCGATAAAACCGCCAAAATCGGAATAAGCGGACATCGTGAAGGCGACGTCATTACGTATAAAGAAGAAAGAGAAGAAGAGTTTAAGGAAAACGTCGATTTATGGGCGCTCAACGCGGGCGAATATAAGTATTACGTCAAGGTCGAAAGAAACGAAAACTATAACGCAAAAACGCTTGACGTTACGATAAACATAGTCAAGGCTGCGGTGACGATAACGTTTACGCCCGATAAAAACGAGGTTGTTTACGGCGACGAACTGCCCTCATTGTCCGCATACGTCGGCGAAACGAAAATCGGCACGGTCGAAAAAGAAGACTACGCGCTGAAACTTAACGAGATATCGTTTTCGGGGATTGCGACGTACGTCGGCGAGTGTTCGATTGAAGTCAAAAACTTTTCGAACGATTATTACAACACGACAAACTTTAATATTACTTTTTCGTCTTACAAAATCACGGTGAAGAAAGCGCCGCTCAACGTAAATATTGCCGAAATAAGCAACCTGACTTACGGCGACGATTTGCCTGAAATCGGTTATGAAATCAAAGGCTGGAAGAACGGTGACGACAAGTCGGAATATAAGCTTTTGCCCGAAACGAAATATGCGAAAAAGTCCGCTGTCGGCACGTATTCGTTCACTTACAATGTGTCCGGCGAAAAAATCGGATATTATGACGTAACGGTGAACACGGTTGAATTCAAGGTCAATAAAAGAGCGGCGACAATCACGATAGATAACGTTAACGACATCACATACGGCGATGAAGAGCCCAAATTGTCGGCAAAGGTTAAAAACGTGCTTGACGGAGATACGCTTTCTTACACGCTGAAAACGGATTATTCCGCAAAGAAAAAGCCGGGCGGATACAATGCGTTTGTCGAAATAAAAGAGGGCGATAACTCAAACTATAACGTGAGCGTCGTCAATAAGACGTTCACCGTTTTGAAAAAGGAATTGACGATAACACTCGGTTCGAAACGCGTCGCGGCGGGCAAAGAATATAAGGTCGATGCCGCAAGTCTTACAATCGACGGACTTCTTGCGGACGATACCGTGACGGGTTACGTTACGATAACGAAAACAGAGGCCGGCGTATATACCGCAAACGACTTCGACAAGACGAATCTTAAATTCGATTCCGAATGCTACGAAGTAATAAAGTACGATCTGACCGTCGAGTTCGTTAAGGTCGATTTCAAAATCCATTTTGAAGATCACGAAGTCGTTTACGACGGACAAAACCATTCCGTTGCGGTGACTGCCGACGACGGCACGAATTATACGATAACGTACGGCACGAAAAAAGGAATTTACGACTTGACGGATGCTCCCTCTTATAAAAACGCGGGCGTATACGTCACGTATTTTAAGGTTGTCGACAACTCTTTGGACGACGGTTCCGAATACGAGGACGAAATTAAACTCACCGTGAAAAAGGCGGAGGTTGAAATAAAGATAGGCACGTACACGATGACGTACGGCAACGAGTTGCCCGAATTTTCTTATGAGGCAACGGGGCTTCTGAACGGCGATACGCTTTCGGGCGAAGCGCAATATATCGTTGAAGGAATGACGGACGGAAACGTCGGAACGTACAAGGTTAAGGTCGGCGGACTTTCGGCAAACGACAACTATGCGATAACCGTCGTGCCCGGCACGCTCACGATAAACCAAAAGAGTATCGCGGTCGTGTGGAGCACAAAAGACAAATACGTATATAGTCCCGACGGACAGGAAATGCCTGCGGCAACGTACGACGGAAGATCCGCAAAAGTTACGACGAACGGCGAATTCAAAAACGCGGGGACGTATACATTCACGGCAACGGACGAGAGCGGAAATTATACGTTGACAAACGCCGTACTTAACGTCGTTATCGAAAAGGCAACGTATTCGGGCATTGTTCACGACGCGCTTTCGGGCGTATATAACCCTGCAAAGACGCTTAAAGATTACGCGCTCGCAGAAGGATTTACCTGGGTTGACGCGAGCGAAAAACCCGTATGCACGAAGCCCGAATACGCGGCAATCTACAATGCCGACAGCGACAACTACGAAAACTTTGAATTGAATATCGCAATCGACTTGCAAAAGGCAGAAGTCGCGCTGAAAGACGGCGTGGTCGGGTTCGATTACGACGGGACGTCGCACGAAATAAAAGCCGTTGTTACTTACAACGGAGTTGCGCTCGACACGTCGCTTTATTCCTTGACGTACGACGGGAAAACTTCAAAAACGTATACCGATGCCGGCACGCACAGAACGCTTGTTACGATGGAAGCGGACAACTACGATTTGCCCAAAAACACTTACGTTTACGTAAAGGTCAAAGGCGTGAAAGTCCGCAACAACTATTACACAATCGAAGACGCACTGTTCAATTCGAAGTCGGGCGATACGGTCGAGTTTATCAGTACCGCAAAGGAAGTATCTTTCGCACCGCTTGACATTGCCACGGCGATATATGCCGACAACGCATATCGCACGGTAAAAGCGGGCGTAACCCTGAAACTCGCAAGCGACGAAGACAGCTCCGCAAAGATAGGCAAACCCACTTATGGAAACGGAGTTGGGAATTATGTTGACACCGATTCGTCAAAGATAAAACAGAAACTTATTCTCAACGAATCGACCGTGCTTGAAGTTTACGGAAACATTCTCATTCAAGGATTGTTGGGAGTAAACGGACCGGGCTTGTCGGGACACACGTCGGGTAACCATAGTCAGATTATCAACAACGGAACAATAAATCTGAACAGCGGTGTGAATCTTGATTTGCGCGGATATATCAAGGGAACAGGCACAATTGAAGCAAGAAGTGGAGCAATAGTTTACAGTCCGTTTGTTGTATATGATTATCGCGGCGGAACAAATACTAAGACTGTTTATGAAAAAGCGAAGATTGCGCCGTTCCGTATTTATGAAATGCCGAATATTCAATGCAACTATTCGATTTTATATGGAGCAGAACACAAAGGCTACCTTGATTTATATGCGAGCAATCAACATAGAACGGACATCACCACAATCATTGGAAACTCAAATGCAATGTTGATAATGGAAGACTCATCTTCCAATATCATAAAAACATATACAAAAATCGACAATGGAATCGGCATGACAAATTTGACGATTACAGGAAAAGCAAAAATGGGAACATTGGAAATTACCGTTAGCGGTGTGACAGTATCCATGACCGACGTGCGTTTCCCGATGCCGTGGAATTACAGTATCAATGTCGGTGACGGCTTAAACCCCACAACGTTTACGTTGCCTTACGACTACAAAATGATGACAGGAGCAACAGTAAACGTCAAGAAAAGCGCAACGGTAAATCTCACCGGAACGTTGTTGATTTATAAGTCGTTTACGGATACGCCGTTTGGCGGTACTGTTTATCCCAACAAGGGAGAGGCGAAACTTAACGTTGAGGGCGTTGTAAACGCAATCGGAGGTATTGCAGGCGAAGTGCACGGTATTAACGGAGGGAAAGTTATTATTGGAAACAAAGCAATTCTTTCGATAACCGAAAAAGAGGGCAATAGCGGAAGTACAAAGTCTTGGCAGGCGCTTATCGGAGCAGGCGAATTTGTAACGGTTGCCACAATTTCCGAGGTAGCAAAGGTTGTAAACGCGGACAACTCGACGGTTGCGGCGGCGACAAACAAAACCTATAATTACAACAACGGAACGTGGCAATAACCGCGCCCCATCTCAAAAAACAAAGTATGCGTCCGAAAGGGCGCATATTTCTTTGAAAATCGCTTGCAACTTTTCCCCCGCGGTGATAATATATCGTGAGAAAATTTAAGGTGAACGAATGAAAAAACCGCTTAAAAAAATCCCGAAGACCGCGGAACTTATGTGGGTGCTGGGCATATTCCTTGTCGCGCTTGGCGTGACGATGAGCAAAAAAGCCGACCTCGGAGTTTCGATGATTGCCGCGCCGACGTTTATCGTGTACGAAGCGATAAGACCGTTGTGGGCAGTATCGGTGGGCACGGTCGAATATCTTGTGCAGGGCGCGATTCTCCTTATAATGTGCGCCGTCGTGCAACGGGTGAACTGGCGATACCTGCTGGCGTTTGCGGTGGCGGTGATATACGGCTACGTGATGGACATGTGGATGTTGGTTTTCAAAAACGTCGTGCTCACAGAAGCGTACTTAAAATGGATTATGCTTATCGCGGGCGACGTGATGACGGCGGCGGGCGTGGCGTGCTTTTTCAGGACGTATATGCCGCTTCAGGTGCACGAACTTTTCGTTGCGGAACTGTCCGACAGATATTCCCTGAAAATAAACAGGGTGAAACTCGTTTTCGACTTGTCTTTTCTGGTGCTGTCCGTGGTGCTTGCTCTTACGATATTCAGGGACGCGAATACCTTTGACTGGAAAAATATCGCATCGACAAGTTATCATAGCCTGGGGCTTGGGACGATTGTCACGACGTTGATAAACGCCCCGATAATCGCGGTAATCGGGAAAGGGCTTGACAAAGTTTTCGACTACACCCCGCTTTTCCCTAAACTTGAAAAGCTGATAGGCCGCAAAAAGAAAACGGACGCGCCGACCGAAACGGAACAAAATACCCATAAAAACGAACAAACCCAACCTGCGGAAGAACAAACCGCAAACGAACAAACCGCAAACGACGAGAAAGAATAAAACCTAAAAAACCCTCGCAAAATCGCGAGGGTTTTTAATTTGAAAAATCTTCCGAGAGTTAAAATCCCCCGAAAACGGGGAAATTTAGATGAGATTGTGTTTTTCTCGGCAGGTTCTGAAAAATCCTAGTGTACGCGTCGCACACTTCGCTTTTGAAATCACGTTATCGGGAGCGATAACGCTCACTCTTTTGCTTGTGTGCGCCTTTTCCCCAAAAGTACAAAAGTATCTTTTGGGGTCCCCTTTTCTCACGAATTTTCGGGTTCTGTCGAAAAGGCAAAATATCGCTAAATTTCCCCGTTTTCATCTTGACGTTTGTTTTCGATAATATTCAAAACTATGGTTATCGACGGCACGATTACCGCAAACAGGCAAAGTTCGACAACGGTATTGATTGCAACCACGCTTGACAAAAGCCACTTAAAATTTATGACAAGTCCGTCGTAGTTTTTGCCGTGCGCGAACGCCAGAAACATTGAAAGGAACAATATCGTGTTGGTGATAACGCCGCAAATCGTTGAAAAACAGCCGATTGCAAAGTTCACGGCGCGTTTTTGTTTTTCGGTGCGCGGTTTTGTCGATTTCGCCGCCGCCTTGCTCAGCCCTTTGTATACGAGCGCGCAGACAGTGCCGCACAATATGCGCGGAAGCACCGATACGAGCGGGTTTATCGCAACGGCGTACATGGGAATACTGCCCGAATAAATAAGCGCGATAAACAAACTTACAAGCCCGAATACGCCGCCCGAGATCGCGCCGAATTTCACGCCGTAAACCTGTCCGCAGACGAAGACGGGAATAAGCCCCAGCGCAAAACTTATCGGCAGCCCGAATTTTTGTATGATTTCCGCAAGAGCCTGCAACACGACGACAAGGGCAAGCGTTATCCCAAGCGTCGCGATTTCTTTGTTTTTCTTGTGATTTTCAACGTTGTTCATAAACGTTATTATACAAATATTTTCAAAAATGAAAAGCAAAAGCGCTTACAATTTATTCAAACGTCGATGTGGAGTTCAACAAAAACGCTTTCAGCTTCTCGGTTTTGGGATTGTCGAAGATTTCGTCGGGCGTGCCGTATTCGGCGACTTCGCCGTCCGCCATAAACACGACGCGGTCGGCAACCTTTCTTGCAAAGTCCATTTCGTGCGTTACGATAATCATTGTACTGTCGCCTTTAAGCCCCTTTATGACTTTCAGGACTTCGCCCGTAAGTTCGGGATCGAGTGCGGACGTCGGCTCGTCAAAGCACAAGATATCGGGGGAGAGCGCAAGGGCTCTTGCGATTGCGACGCGCTGCTGTTGTCCGCCCGAAAGTTCGCAAGGATATGCCGCGCATCTGTCCAGAAGACCGACCTTTGAAAGAGTCTCTTTCGCGCGGGCGTCGATTGCCGAAAACTCGGCTTCTTTAAGTTGTTTTTTTTGCAAACTCAACGCTTTACCGCGCACTTTTTGCTGTTTTAACTCTTTAAGTTGCTGTTTTATCTTGTCTTTTGCCAGTAGTTCCGCAGATATTTTCACGTTCTTCAAAACGTTCATATGCGGGAACAAATTGAACTGCTGGAACACAAGTCCGAAGTGCAGCCGTTTTTTCCGAAGGTCGTTGTATTTTTCGTTTTTGTCGCTTGCGCCGTCGAAAAGAGTTTCGCCGTCAACGATGATTTGTCCGTCGTCGGCGGTCTCCAAAAAGTTCAAGCACCGAAGAAGCGTCGTCTTTCCGCTGCCCGAGGAGCCGATAATCACCACGACTTCGCCTTTGTCCATTTCAAAATTTATGCCTTTCAGCACTTCCTGCGCGCCGAACGATTTTTTCAGATTTATAACTTCCAGAATTGCCATTTTTTATACCTTATAATAGTCCAGCTTCTTTTCGATGTAGCGGAAAAGAAGAGTGAGCAGTCCGCTGAATACGAGATAAAATACGCCCGCATAGAAAAGCGGCCACAACACGACGTAATTGTTGACGATTTGCTCGCTGAATTTGATGAGTTCCACAACGCCGATGACGCGCGCAAGTGACGTGTCTTTGACAAGCGTGATTATTTCGTTGGACATCGGGGGCATAATGCGCTTCACGACCTGCGGCAGGGTTACGTAAAAGAATGCCTGCGATTTCTTCATGCCTAAGACCGCCGCCGCTTCCGTTTGTCCGCGCGGTATAGACTGGATCCCGCCGCGATAAATTTCCGAAAAGTAGCAGGCGTAGTTTATCACAAACGCCACGAGTACCGCCGTAAATCGCGATTGCATCGGATAATCGAACAAAAGCCCCGGCACGTAAAATACCACGATGATTTGAAGCATAAGCGGCGTGCCGCGGATAATCCATACGATAAGTTTTAAAAGATATTGAAGCGGTTTGAACTTCGACATCGAGCCGAAGCAGACGATAAGCCCCAAAGGCACGGACAGGACAAGCGTCAGAATAAACAAAAGACACGTCGTCCCGAACCCCGTGAAAAGTTGCCTCGTCACTTCCGAAAATGAAATTGTTGCTGCCGATAAAACCATATTTATAAGTCCGTAAAAAAGGTAGATTTCGCCGTTTGCACGGCGAAATCGAAAAAGTATTTTTTTGTTTAATTATTTTATGCCGAGAATTTCCTTTGCGGCGTCTTCGCCTGCCGAGCCGTCTTCCGCCACGATGCGCGCTTTTTTCAAAGCGTCGTAGGAGTTGTATTTATCCTTGTCGGCTTTTCTGACGACGGCGCATTGTTTGTTTTCAAGGTAGTTCATCGTTATCGACCATTGTGCGGCACGTGCCGGCGTTACGGTCAGACCGTTCCATACGCAGTCGATGGTTCTTGCTTCCATTTCGGATTCCTTCTTGCCCCAATCGATAAGTTTGAATTCGACCGCGATGTTTGTGCCGAGATCACTGTTGATTTTTGCAAAGACCGCTTTTGCAAGGTCGGTGTCGAAACCGCCCGTCGTTTTGTCGCCTTCGCCGAGAGCCATGGGCGCGTTCAAGGTGAATCCGATGACGATTTTGCCGTTTTTCTTGATATGGTCGAGTTCGGTGTTGTCCGCTTCGCCCGTGGGTTGGGTGTAGGTCAGGTCAAGAGTTGCGCCGTCGATGCCGTAGTTTTTGGCAATTTCCTTATATTTGGTGTCTTTGAGGTCGACAAGTGCCTTGTTTACAAGGTCGGTGAGCGCGTTGTATTTGCCGTCGGCTGCCTTTCTGAAAGCGATGCCGTAGTATTCCTTTTCAAATTCCACGTCGGCGATCGTCAGATTTTTCGCCATTGCGGAGTCGACGCTCAGAAGATAGTTCGCCATCGTGTAGTCCATTATGCCAACGTCGGCGGTTTTGGCGTTAAGTTCCTTGAAAACGTCTGCCTGCGCCGAGAGCGCGGTGTAGCCGGGTTTTGTTTCTTTGTTGCAGGCTGCAAGCGCAAACGCCATCACGAAAACTATTGAAATAATCGAAACGATAACGGTGATTTTCTTTTTCATATTTTTACCTCGGTTTAACGCGTTAGTAATTTAGCGTAATAAAGTGTTATGAATGGATAATACCATATAAAAAAGGTTTTGTAAAGCAAAAAACAAACATTTTCAAAAAATTTTTTTGCTTATATAATAATAAAAATATTAATATACAATAAGAACAAAATAATAAGCGATGATACGATGTTTTTGCCGCTTGAAAAAGCGATGCACCTTCGGCGCAATGAGCCTAACGGCAGTGATATGCCTTCGGCGTGATATTGTCTTCGACAGTGATATTGCGTTGCAGTGATATTTGCCCTGCGGGCAAGTTGCGGATTTACCTTAACTTCGGCTGAAAGCCGAAATATAACTTTGACGAAGTCAAAATATAACTTGCGAAGCAAATATAACTTGCAAAGCAACCTGAACCCACGCAAGATACTTTCGTACTTGCGTGGGGAAAAGGCGCACAATGTGAAAAAGCAAATAAAAACGGACGCAGGGTTGCGTCCGTCTTGTGCGACATAACTCTTATTTGTGGTTGCCGTTAAGCAGTGCGAAGTTCTGTTTGTTCGCCTTATAAAGGTTTTTGAACACTTCAAAGCCCTTATCGTAAACCTCGGCTTTCAGCTTCAAATTGGGCTTAAACGTCTTTTTTGCGGGGATAAAGTCCTTAACTTTGTCAAACGAAGGAATAAGGTTAAGCCCGATTGCAACGCATACCGCCGCGCCGACCGCGCCCACGTTTTGCGGACTGTCAACCGTTTCGATAGTGTGTCCCGTGATATCGGCAAGGAGCTGGCAGGTAAAGTCGTTCAGCGCGCCGCCACCTACAAAACGAATGACGTCTGACGTTTTGACTTTCCTTTCGCTTGCTTCCAGCATCCAGCGTTTGTGATAGCATACGCCTTCCAGCACCGCGCGGATAAGTTCGGTTTTTCCGGTGTCAAGCGAAATGTTGAAGAACATACCGCGTGCGTTCGGATCCTCAAACGGGCAACGGTTGCCGTGCAGCCAGGGCGTGAAAATTACGCCGCCCGAGCCTGCGGGGATATCGTCGACGACGGTTGTCATATATTGATACAGGTTGAGATATTTGGATTCAAAATCTTCCGCGATGTGTTTTTTCTGAATGTAAATGCCGACCTCGTCCAAAGCGATATGGTCTTTCACCCATTCCAGACACTTGCCCGAGGTTTCAAGTTCCGCAAAGTAGTTGAATTTGCCGGGTTGCGCCGCGACTGTCGCTGCAATCATTGTGGTTACATCCACGGCGGATTTGTCGGTAACGGTCGAAACCCAGCCCGAAGTGCCGCTGTAAATGTGAGTTTCGCCAAGTTCCGTGCTGCCCGCGCCGACGCCGATAAGAGAAGCGTCCATACCGCCGCCGAAGACTTTGATGCCTTTGACAAGCCCAAGTTCTTTCGCGGCTTTTTCGGTGATTTCGCCCGCGCAGTCGGACGACGCGATAAGTTTTGGCAGGTGGTCGTAATTCACGCCGCACATTTTGCACATTTTTTTGCTGATGCACTTGTTTTTAAGGTCAAGTAAAAGCGTGCCGAACGCGCTGTCGTACGTCATGACGAATTCGCCGGTTAGACGGCAGATGAGATACTCTTTTACGTCCAGCCATTTGTAAACGCGCTTAAAGTTTTCGGGCTCGTTATTTTTCACCCAGTTATATTTCCAGACGGGGTCTTTTACGCTGACGGGTGCCGCGCCCGTTATCATAAGCGCGGGTATAAGTTTGAAAATATTTGCGCCTGCGATTTGAAGCCCATAGGAAATGCCTTCCTTGATTTCCTTTCTCGCGCGCTGATCCATATAAGAAAAGGCTCTGCGGATTGCGACGCCGTCTTTGTCGACAAGGACAAGCCCCTGCGCCTGCGAGCAGAAAGAAACGCCTGCGATTTTGTCGGGGGAAATGCCGGATTTTTCAAGTACGACGCGCGTTGTGGAGCACATTGCCGCCCACCATTCGTCGGGATCCTGTTCCGCGCCGCCGTCGTCGTAAACGTAAAGTTTGTAGCTTTCGGTTGCTGACGCCAGAATTTTGAAGTCTTTATCGATTTCGAAAATACAAGTTTTGATGCCTGTCGTGCCTACGTCGTAGGCCATAATATATTTTGACATAAGTGTCACCCTAAAAATTTTTATACAAAAATTATACCATAGTGCATTTTTAATGTAAACAACTTTTTTACAAATAGATAAAAAAGTAAAATAATATCAAATTTGTGTCAGTATGACACACAATGGCGTGCAAAACCGGCTCAAAAACGCAAAAAAGTCGGCATAATTGTCAATATGACAGTTATACCGACAGTAAAAACGCAAGTGTGTTTTAATTATTCGATTGAAGTTGTTTGCGATAACAATCGTTTTCGATGGAGCAGCCGCCGCATTTCGTGCAACCTTCCTGTTTTTTGAAGTCCAGATTGTATTTCACGAGAAGGCCTGACAAATGCGTCGCGATTTCGATAAGATCCTGCGTTTTGCACCTTATCGAAATGTCGACGGGCGCGTTGTCAAGCGGACGAATGGGCATAACCGTCGGGAATACGCCGATTTTTGCCATCTTTTCACATTCCGCCATAATGTCTTCTTTCGGCTGGATTCCCGCAATCAGCACGGAAGATACCTGTCCCCATCCGAAAACGCTCACCGCTTTTTCAAACGCCTTATAATAATGCTCGTACGAAATTTTCGATTTTCCCGGGCAAATCTTTTTCCTTAATTCGTCGTTTGCGACTTCCAGATTCATTATCGCGACGTCCGCGCCCGCATTTTTCAGCGCTGCGATTTTTTCAAGGTCGGACGGCGGGGCAAACTCGATTGCGATTTTCGCGTCCGAAAACGCACGGATTTTTTTGACAAGGTCAATCCAGTAATCCACCATGACGTCCGGGTTTTTATATGTCCCGCCCGAAAAGTTGAGCATATTGTCTTTTGACAGTTCAAAAAGTTTTTTTATGGAATCAGCAAGGACGTCGGCGTCAAGCGGCGTTTCGCGCTCTTTCACGATACTGCAAAACCTGCATTTTTCGTTTTCCCTGTCATAACAGCAATTACTGTTCGGCCAGATCGTAACGCAACCCTTGGAGTGAAGCCTTGCAAAGTCGTCCACGACCGTGCCGGTGTGTGGGAGCGCGCCGAAAAACGAAACGGGGAAACTGTTTTTTCCGTCCGTAATAAAAAAATTGCCGTCCTTTTCGTCCAGAAGATAGGGCGATTCGTGCGCGAAGTCGTCGGCGATACTGACGTTGCAATTCGTTTCCGAAAACCTTACGTTCAGGCTGTGCATTATTCCTTTTGTGAAAAAGTCGGGAAATTCCTTATATAATATGGCTTTTGCGTTGTCGCTTGCGCGCATACCTTTGGTCAGGAGTTCCGCCTTATAAAAAATTTGGTCGTTTATATTCATAGGTACCTCAATCGTATTTTATAATATCTTTTCTTTTTTCGCAACCTCAGCGGAAAAATCGTAATCCGAAAATCATAAAAAAATTCAAAAAACCCCCTTTATACGGCGGAATTTAGGTAATTTTAGGGTTTGAAAAATAAAATTAAGAAAAACAGTTCATTTTGATAGGCAAATTATCAACAAGATTTTATGAAAATGAGGAAATATGGGAGCGAAAGAAAGAAACAAAAATTACGTGCTTGAAAAGGCAAAAGAAGTTTTTTTGGAACGCGGGATCACGGGCGTTTCGATGGCGGACATTGCAAAAGAAGCCGATTTCGGCGTGGCGTCGGTGTATCGCTACTTCGGAAACAGGAAGGCGTTGATTATGGAATGCGCCGTGTCCATATGGCAGGACAAACGCGATAAATTGCGCGTCGTTTATGAAAAAAATCTGTCGGAAAGCGGATATGACCAGATCGTCGTGCTTACAAAGTATTTTTCGTGGCTTGTCGTGAACGAAAAGTCGTTTTCAAAGTTTTTGCTGTCGCTCGATTCGTTTCTGATAACGGAAGACGCGACGCGGGAAGAGAGAAAGGAATACGACGCGATACTGCTTGAAATTTACAAAATGTTTGAGAGCGCGTATAAGACGGGACTTTCCGACAATACGGTCAGGGATATCGGCAGTTTTCAGGACTTTTATTTTGCGGCGACGCAGTCGCTTATCAGCTTGTCTCAAAGGCTCACGATGCGCGGCAACGTCGGCTTTGACGACGTATCGTTGCACGATAAGGTGAAGTTTCTCGTGAGTATGTTCACAACGTATTTATCAAACGAAAAATAACTTTACCGTCATATTTTTGACGATAAAACGCAAAAACCGCCAAAACGGCGGTTTATTGTTTTAAGCGAAAAGTGATTTTCGGCGTTACAACCCGATGAAAATCGACGAATTTCTGAGGCTCACGTCTTTGATTTTATCGTTGATACTTAACGCGTGTTTGTCAAGATTTTGTCCGTCTTCGTCGGATATTTTTTGTGCGCGGAACTCGGCAATGATTTTGCCCGAAACGTCAGCAATAATTTCGTTTTTGAGTTTTGCCTCGCTTGTCGAATTTCCGCATTCGGTAAGGAACGACAATGTCGTTTCGACGTCGGACAGAATGGTTAGTTCCCGCATGCCGCGGTATGCCCATTTGTAAAAAGGCTCGTAAACGTTGTTCAGCAAATACACGCACGAAATCGCGCTTTTTACAAATTCAAAAATCGCAAGTTGCGCCGCGCCCGTCTCTCTCCTTGCGATAAGGCGGGGGTAGTTGTATTGTCCGGATTGGCTCATAGAAAGCGCGTGCGCCGCGATTTTTTTCAGACGGACGTCCTCGGGGAAGCCTTTTTGCAAAACTTCGCGAATCCTTGAAAACTCGGCGCAGTTATTTATAAACATCTTGCCCGATACGGCGGTGCGTAGGGCGTATGGCGGGATTTTCAGCCAGTCGAAAGTTGTTTCGGGCGCGGAACTTCTGCCGATAATACTTTCGTAAAAGTCTTTGCACGAAAAAACGCCGTGGCGACTGCCGCCCGCGGGCGAAAATTTCAGACGGGAAAACCCGGAAAACTCGTCGGGAAGTTTGTTGTACGCGCGGGTTAAGTCAAACCCGTATTTTTCGTAATCCGCGTCGCTTAAAAAAATGCAGAATCCCGGCTCGAAGTCGTGATCTTTTGAAACGTCGTCGTCGAAAAACAGACACTCGCTGCCTTGACCGACAAGCCCTGCGGACAACGTCGGCAAAAGAAAGGCGAAGTCTTTTTCAAGCATCGGCATTCCGAATTTTTCAAAATATTTTTCCGACAACTCAACGCCTTTCATAAATACTCCTTGCTCGCGCCGAAAGGTCTTGTGCGTCGATAAATCTACCGGCGTCGGAAAAGGCGGACGCGCATTTTTCGCACACAAAGGCGTAATATCCGTCGCGCGTTACGCTTTCGTCGTTCAAGCACGACAGGGCGTTGTCAAGAGCCTTGTCGACGTTTTCGTCGTCAAAGGGATCTCGCCTGAGAAAAGTTGTCGAAAGGTTTGTGTACGTCACCGCTTCGTCCAACTTGTTCCCGCTCTTTTTCGCAATTTCAAGTGCCTTTTCAAAATACGATATTGCGGTGTCGTAATCGTCCAAATCGGCATATGACAGTGCAGAATTGTTGTATAAACCGCCGAATAGCGCATTATCCGCGTCAAGGTTTTTTGAAAAAACCTTGTATACTTCGTCGTAAATTTTCAGCGCGCCTTTCGCGTCGCCAAAGGCTTTTTTGTTGGTTGCGACGTTCAGTAAAAACGTTGCGCCGCTTGTCGTTTCCGCCATATCCGTCTCGTCAATCAGCCGCAAAATCTCGGCGCAATATTTCTCGCTGTCTTCCTTGTTTCCCGTTTTTCTGAAAACCCCGGTGAGTTCGCTCGTCACGACGAGTTCGCCCCGTTTATCGTTCAAGGCTTTTGCTTCGTTAAGCCAGTATCTCAAAAGTTTTTCAGCGGACGCAAGATCGTTTCGTGACAAAAATTCGTCTTCCTTTTCGATAATGCGTTCGACGGGAATCGTCCCGTGAGTTTCGGTTTCGGGATAATAAAACTCTTTGCCGCCGCACGTCGCGCAGGCAGGCTCCTTATAATCGAATTCGTCGATACCCATAGTTTCTCCTTTTGGCGCGACGGCGTGATTGTCGCGCGTTTGACCTGATTCAAGAATAACACAAAATTCACGCCTTGACAACGGACGGCGCAAAGGTTATATTATTATTGATATTTATAAATAACATAAGGCGGTATGTTGAAAAAATGATAAGAAGAATCGAGTCGGCGGACAGGGTGGATTATATAAAGTTCGCAAAAGAGTTTTATACGTCGGACGCCGTCACGCACGACGTTCCCGAAGAATACCTGACGCTGACCTTTGAAACGCTTGTCGAAGGCAACCCGTTTTCGGACGGCTATATGATTGAAAGCGACGGCGAAAACGTCGGATACGCTCTCGTTGCGAAAACGTTTTCGCAGGAAGCGGGCGGCATGGTTGCATGGTTTGAAGAATTGTATCTTTCGGAAAAGGCGCGCGGAAAAGGACTCGGCACGCTTGTTTTAATGTACCTTGAAGGCAAGTACGTTTCGGAAGGGTACAAGAGAATAAGGCTTGAATACACGGCGGAAAACGAACGCGCGGCGAAACTTTATCGACATCTCGGGTTCAAAACGCTTGATTATCTGCAAATGCTGAAAGATTTCAAATAAAAAAAGAAAAGGGAAAAAGGAAAAAATGGGAAAAATTATCGTAATCGGCGCGGGACAAGGCGGACTTGTCGCGGCAAAGCATCTTAAAAAGTTCGGGCACGACGTGGTTGTGTATGAGGCGGAAAGCCGCGAAAACGCGGCGCATCCCTGGCGCGACGATATAAGGCGCGCCGTTTTCGAAGAAGCGGGCTTAACGCCGATTCCCGTTTCCGACTGCGTCCAGAAAAACAAATGGAAATTCGTGTCGCCCGACGAAAAGTCGACGCTCAGAGTGCCGATGACGCCGCCGCTTGAAGAAATCGCAATCGACAGACGATATCTTCTTGAATACCTTCTGAAAGAATGCGAAGGCGTCGAAGTGCATTTTAACAGCCCTGTCGAAAACCTTATCACGGACGGCGATAAAGTCGCGGGAGTCAGGGTAAACGGCAAAGACGTCCGCGCGGATATGGTCATCGACGCGTCGGGTTACAACTCGAAATTCCGCCGGGAAGTCCCGAAAAAGTTCGGTATTCCGGAGCCGGAATCCGACGACAAATTTTGTGCGTTTCGGGGATATTATCGCGCCGATCTCAACAAAAATCTGCCGAATCCGCCGTGCACGCTTTACATAAAACACCTTGGCGGTGTCGGCATCAGCTGGTGCAATCTGTCGCAGGACAACGTTGCGGACGTGCTTGTCGGGCGCATCGGTAGCCTCTCCGACGAAGAACTCGAAAGGGCGAAAACAAGCCTTCTTAAAAATCACGATTTCAACACCGGGGAGCCGATCGTGGAGCGGCGCGTTGATATTTCGTTGCGTTATCCCTCGGGCGTACTTGTCGCAGACGGGTACGCAATCGTCGGCGACAGCGCATATATGACGATGCCCATGATGGGCAGCGGTATCGAAAGCGCGATGAAAGCGGGCAGAATGCTTGCCGAAACAATCGGGACGGACTGCGACTTTTCGGCAAAGAGTCTGTATCCGTATCAACTCAAATTTTATAAGCAGTTCGGTTTTTTGTATGTTTTCGTGGACGTCCTGAAACGCTGGGCGCTCAACCTGCCCGATAAAGACGTTAATTGGGCGTTTTCAAGCGGGCTTGTCACCGACGACGATATGGCGCTTCTCAGCACCGATGAAAACGCAAAAGGCTTGTCTTTTTTGACAATCCTTAAAAAAATCGGAATCCTTTTCAAAAACTTTTCGCTTGTCTGCCGTGCAGTGAAATACGTGGCGCGCGGGCTTAACGCGATGGCGGTCGCAAAACGTATCCCCAAAAACTACGACGCGGACAAGGTCAGAAAGTGGTCGGAAAAACTCGACAAAAAGGTCAGAGGAAAGAAAAAGAGATAAATCCGCCGTGAAAACGAAAGAAACAACAATCAAAATATTGTTCTCGGCAATCGTGTGTGCGCTGATATCGGCGACGATATTTTCAATGAAACCGCCGCGCGCCGTTTCGTACGCCGAAACGGGAAATTGCCCGCACGAATACGACGACGATTGCGACGACGAATGCAATCTTTGCGGCGAAAAGCGCACGCCGATGCATTATTTCGGCGAATGGACTGTCGTAAAAGAAGCCACTAACGATGAAGAAGGGCTGAAAGAGCGAACGTGCGTCAGGTGCCACGTAAAACAGCAGGTTGTTTTACAAAAGACCGCCGTCCCCGAACCGCAAAAAGAAAAAATCCTTTCAAAATCGGATATCGCGGGGATTGTCGTAGGAAGCGTTGCGGCAGGGGGACTCGTCGCATTTATCGGGGCGACGCTGATAAAAAAGAAACGCAAAAAATAAGGCGCGCGAAAGTGCGTTTTTATTTTTAATAAAATGTTGAAAATCGTCGCCCGAAACGGTTGACAATATAATGGTTTAAGATTATATTTTTGTCGCTATGGAAAACGAAAACGAACAACATGTCGTGCCGCCCGAAAGCGAACGGGAAAAAACCGAAGAAGGGCAAACGACAAGCGAAGAAAACGAAATAGTAAGCGTCGAAAACGCAGAAACGTCAGGCATCGCCGCAAAGATTTCCGCGACCGACAACGCGGAGGATTTGCCGAAAAAGAAAGGTCAGCGCGATATGACGGAAGGCGTTATCTGGAAACAAATTCTGGCGTTTGCGCTGCCGATACTTTTGTCCAACGTCATACAGCGGTTGTATAACGCGGTCGACTCCATCGTTGTAGGGCGGTTTGTCGGGCACGAGGCGCTTGCCGCGGTCGGCAGCAACAACAGTATAATCAACGTTTTCGTGTCGCTGTTTTTGGGAATATCCGTGGGAGCGGGCGTTGTCGTCGCGCAATACTACGGCGCAAAGGACGATGAAAAACTCAAAAAATCCGTGCAGACCTGTGCGTTTCTGGCGATTGTTTCGGGTATAGTGCTGACAATCGGCGGATACTTCCTTGCGGAGCCGATATTAAAACTCGTTCACACCCCCGAAAACGTAATGGCGTTGAGCCGCGAATATTTGCAGATTTATTTCTTGGGCGTTCTCGGCGCGCTTATATACAATATGGGGTCGGGCGTGATACTCGCGGTCGGCGACAGCAAGCGGCCGTTTTTGTATTTGCTGTTCGCGTGCTGCTTGAATATCGCGCTGGACGTAGTGTTCGTAAAGAATCTCAGGATGGGCGTTGCGGGCGCGGCGTGGGCGACTCTTATTTCGCAATACGTATCGGCGATTCTGGTCACATTAAGGCTTCTTCTGACAAAACAGAACTATAAACTGTCGTTTCGGCATTTTAAGATTGACAAGCCGATTCTCAAAAACATATTCAAAGTCGGTCTTCCCGCGGGGTTGCAGTCAAGCATGTACAGCGTCGGAAACCTGCTTATCCAGTCAAGTCTGAACACCTTCGGCTCGGTCGTTATGGCGGGCTGGGTTGCCGCAATGAAAGTTGACGATTTCACCTATGCCCCCATTTGCTCCTACGGCATGGCGATGAACAGTTTCGTCGGACAAAACGCCGGCGCAAAGCGCATGGACCGCGTGAAGAAAGGCTTTTACACCGCGCTTATTATGAGCGTCGTTACGGCGGTCGTAATCATTGTCCCCGTGCTGATTTTAAGGGGCGACGTCGTTCGCATATTCAATAAGGAAGCGGACGTCGTGAGCGTAGGCTCGGACATCATTCTGCACATCTGCCCGTTTTACGTGATTTTCGGCATGTGTGAAGTTTTCTCGGGCACGCTGAAAGGGCTTTCAAAGTCGCTGACGGCGTTTATAATCACGTTTGTCGGCATACTCTTGACAAGGATAATCTGGCTTTACACGGCGGTGCTTATGACGCACAATCTCACGGTATTGTTTATGATTTACCCGATAAGTTGGGTTGTGACCGCCGCGATATACTTCATATACCTTGCCGTCAAAAAATGGGACGGAATGCTCGATATGACCGCGGAAGAGAAGTTTATCGAGAAACTCAGACACATCGGTAAAAAGAAAACCGCGTGAAAACGCAAAAAGAAATATCGTTTTTTATAAAACATATAATATAACGAATATACAAACGGCGAAAAACCTAAAAATCTTAAAAACTTTTTGAAAACCCCTTGACAAACGTATAAAGGGGTTTTATAATTACAAACAGTTGAACAGTTATTCAAATGTTTGACAAAGGGAAAAAGAAAAATGAAAGAAACAAAAATCGAAAAAAACGAATTTTGCGAAGAAGTGCACGCGCACGACGAAACGGTGCAGAAGGTCAAAGCAAGCCTTTCCGACGCCGATTTATTGTTTGACGTTGCGGAACTTTTCAAAATCTTCGGCGACAGCACCCGCGTCAATATCCTTGCGACGCTTTCAAAAAACGAACTGTGCGTATGCGACGTCGCGGCGGTGCTTAATATGACGGTCAGCGCGGTATCGCATCAACTCAGGATTCTTCGCCACAACAAACTCGTGAAGGCGAGAAGAAGCGGCAAAGAAGTGTTTTATTCGCTTGCGGACAACCACGTCGTGAAGATTCTGGAACTTGCAATCGACCACGTAAAAGAGTAAAAAATCAAAGAGGTAATAAATATGAAAAAGACGGTAACCATTAAAGACATCGACTGTGCAAACTGCGCCGCGAAAATCGAACGCGACGTGCAAAAAATCAACGGCGTTAAAAGCGCAAGCCTGAATTTCTTCGGACAGCGTCTGCAATTCGAATGTGACGAAGAAGATTACGAAAGAATCGCAAAAGAAATTGTGCATTGTGCAAAGAAAGTCGAACCTGATTGCGTAATCTTGGGTTTATAATACAAAAATGAAAGATAAAGATAAGAAAAAGTTAACAAAAAACCAAATAAGGCTCATACGTTTTTGTGTGTGTCTTGCCGCGTTTATCGTGCTTTACGCCGTCGGAAAGACCGTCGGTATGCCGTGGTACGTGGGACTTGCGACGTATCTTGTCGTGTACTTCGCGATAGGCTACGACGTGCTGTACCGCGCCGCGAGAAACATCGTGCACGGGCAGGTTTTCGACGAAAACTTTTTAATGTGCGTGGCGACGGTCGGCGCGTTTGCAATCGGCGAATATCCCGAAGCCGCGGCGGTCATGCTTTTTTATCAACTTGGCGAACTGTTTCAGGATTACGCCGTCGGAAAGAGCAGGAAATCCATTGCGTCTCTTATGGATATCCGCCCCGATAAGGCTGTAATATTTAAGGACGGACAGGAAACCGAAGTCGCGCCCGAAGAAGTTAAAATCGGCGACGTCATCGTCGTGAAAGCCGGCGAAAAAATCCCCGTCGACGGTGTGGTGATAAAGGGCGAAGGAAGTCTCGATACGTCCGCGCTCACCGGTGAAAGCGTGCCGCAAACCGTGTCTGAAAACAGCATCGTTTTAAGCGGCGCCATCAACCTTTCCAGCGTTTTGTATATCCGCGCCGAGAAAGAGTTTTACGACAGCACCGTCGCAAAAATTCTCGACATGGTGGAAAACGCTTCCGCAAAGAAAGCGAAAGCCGAAAACTTTATCACAAGATTTGCAAGATATTACACCCCCGCGGTCGTTATCACGGCGGTTGTACTTGCGATTTTGCCCCCGCTCGTCATCGATATGAGAAGCGGCGCGGTCTGGATCTCGTGGCTCAATCGCGCGCTTACGTTCCTTGTCATCAGTTGTCCGTGCGCGCTTGTCATCAGTGTTCCGATGTCGTTTTTCGGCGGTATCGGCTGCGCGTCCAGAAAAGGTATACTTTTCAAGGGTACGAGTTATCTGGAACTTATCGACAAGGCAAATATATTCGTGTTTGACAAAACCGGCACGTTGACGAAAGGTACTTTCGACGTCAAAAAGGTTATCCCCGCGGAAAACCGCGACGAAATCCTGCGCGTTGCGTGCATCGCCGAAAGCGGCAGCCTGCACCCCATCGCAAAAAGCATTTACAAAGCGTACGGAAAGTCCGTCGACAGTTCCGAATATCAAATCACAGAACGCTCGGGACGCGGTATGGAAGCGACGGGACCCGAAGGGCGCATACTTTGCGGCAGCGGCAGATTGCTTGTCGAAAACGGCGTTGCGATTATCCCCGTCGAAGAAGTCGGAAGCGTGGTGTACGTCGCAAAAGACGGTCAATATCTCGGCGCAATTCTGATTGCGGATACCGTCCGCGATGACGCGAAAGAAGTCATAAAAGAACTGAAAGCGCAGGGCGCAAAAACCGTCATGCTTACGGGCGATAACGAAAAATACGCCCGTGCGGTCGCCGAAGAAGTCGGCATCGACGATTTCAAATTCGGTCTTCTTCCCGCGGACAAAGTCGTCGAAATGGAAGCAATCATGGAAAATAAGGGCAAAAAAGACAAGGTCGTGTACGTCGGCGACGGCGTCAACGACGCCCCTGTCCTTATGCGCGCAGACGTCGGCGTTTCGATGGGCGGCGTAGGCAGCGACAGCGCGGTCGAAGCGTCGGATATGGTGCTTATGCACGACAACCTTACAGGGCTTGTCTCGGCGCGGAAAATCAGCAAAAAAACCCTTAAACTCGCATACGAAAACATCGTGTTCATATTGCTTGTCAAAGCCGTCGTGCTTATTCTCGGCGCGCTGGGGATAGCGAGTATGTGGCTTGCGGTGTTTGCGGACGTGGGTGTGGCGGTGTTGGCTACTCTCAACTCTATGCGCGCCCTTACTGGTAAAAAGTCATAATTTTGCGACCTTTTGAGTTTTTGGCAAAACCTTACTCGGTTACGTACGCCTAAGTACGCGCCCTCGTAAGAACTTGCCAAGAAACATCAAAATCTCATCAAAATTCTGACTTTTTAGGGAGAGTGAAGATTCTGACTTTTTATGAGAAGTTTATTTTTTAACTAAATCTTAACTTCGGATTAAAGTAATCTTTAACTTGCGCGGTTATGATTAAGCCATAAAGTTTCATAACATAATTTTCTCCCATTATTGAGAAGGGGCGTCCAAAGCGGACGCTCTTTTTCTTTTGACGCACGCGGACAATAAAGTTGCCTTTTTTGTAATTGCATATTATAATAGACAGATGTAAGAGGATTCGAAATCGACCGTATGTTTTTATTGCTTGCGTTAATTTATCTTATTTTCATATCGCTGGGGCTTCCCGATTCGCTTTTCGGCGCGGCGTGGCCGGTCATGCACGTTGACTTCAACGTGAACGAAAGTTTCGCAAGCATATATATGATAATCACCGCGGTCGGCTCGGGCGGCGTAAGTTTTATTGCGGGGCCGCTGATCAGAAAATTCGGTACGGGCAAAGTAACGGTGGTGTCGATTTTGCTTACCGCCGTCGGCATGCTTGTCATCGGTTTTTCGGTGCATATCGCGATGGCGATTTGCGGTTCCATACTTATGGGGCTTGGCGCGGGCGCAATCGACACGGGGCTCAACAACTACGTTTCGACGCATTATAAGGCGCGGCATATGAACTGGTTGCACGCGTTCTGGGGCGTGGGAGTTACGTTAAGCCCGATAATCATGGGCGCGTTTCTGGATATGAACAACAACTGGCGCGGCGGATACAGATGCGTGTCGTGCATACAGTTTGCGATATTCGCGGCCTCGCTTTTTTCGTTGCCGCTTTTTAAGAAGTACGAACACTCCGTGACGGTTGAAACGCTTGACGGGGCGGCGCCCGACGAAGGCGAAGAAGAAAACGAAAATACGACGAAAGAACAGGCGGAAGAAGACGGCGAAAAGCCAAAAAAGAAGAAGCCTGCAATTTTTGAAATATTGAAAATCAAGGGCGTGGCGTGGGCGGTTTTGTCGCTTGGCATGTACACTTCGATGGAATTTCTGATCGACACGTGGGGCGCAAGTTACGCCGTCAACACAAAGGGCGTATCGCCCGCAGACGCCGCCCGCTGGGTGTCGCTGTATTTCGGCGGAATTATGGCAGGAAGGGTAATCAGCGGGTTTATCTCTTATAAATTTGACGATAAAGTCCTTATTCGGTTGGGAATTGTCGTCATGACAATCGGAATGATCGTGTTTGCGTTGCCCATCGGGAAATACTCGCTTGCGGGGCTTCTGCTCATCGGCGCGGGCTTTGGTCCGGTGTTCCCGTCGACGATACACGCAGTACCGTTCAGGTTCGGCACGAAGTATTCCGCGGACATTACGGGAATACAGATGGGCGGCTCTTACGCAATCGGCTGGGCGGTGCAGCTCACGTTCGGATTCGTCGCGCAAAAGGTCGGTTTTTTGTTCATGCCATACTTACTGCTTGCGTTTGCGGCGGCGCTGCTTATCGTAAGCGAAATCACGAACAAAGTCACCGCAAAACACAAAGTCGCGGCGGAGCAAATATCGTAAAAAATGAAACAGCGCGTTAAGAAATCGTTGATAATCGTTGCAATCGGCGTGGTGGTAAACGTCGCGCTTGCGCTCATCAAAATGTACGTCGGTCTTTCAAGCAACAGTCTTTGCATAATGCTTGACGCGATCAACAACTTTTTTGACATTTTGACGGCGATAGTGGCAGGGGTAGCGTTTTGCACGCTTCTTATCCCGCGCAGCGAAAAGGCGCCGTACGGCTACGGCAGGACGGAGTATCTTGCGGGGTTTATCGTCGCGGCGACTTCGGTCGTGGTCGGCGGGCTGTTTCTGATAAGGTCGCTTAACCGCATGGCGATGCCCGAGCCGGTATGGTTCGGTGTAAAAAGTTGCATATTGATATCGGTGACCGTGCCGGTAAAACTCGGATTGGGGCTTACCTACTATTTTGCCGACAAGAAGCTGAAGTCGCCTGCGCTCAAAGCCTTGGCGATTGACAGTTTTATGGACGTCGGCATAACGGTGACTTCGGTGGTGTCGTTTGCGGTATCTGCTCGCATCGACTACGCCGCGGACGCGATTGTCGGCATCGTAATAAGCATTGCGGTTATCGTATTTGCGATGAAGGCAGTCAGGGACAACATAAAGGCGGTTGTGTCGGGTGACGGCGCAAACGACGAGAAAGAAGCGATATACAAAGAGTGCGAAAAGGTCGGCGTGACCGTTGTGAAAACCGAACTTCACGATTACGGTTACGGCGCAAAAATCGGCGTTGTCATCGTGAAAAACGGCGACGAAAACGTGTTTTCCGACATTTCCCGAAAAGTTCGCGAAAAAACAGGCGCGGAAATTAAATTTATCATTGGAACAAACGGCGAAAACGCCGAAGAACAAAACAACTGAGGTGAAGATATGAGAAAGAAGAAATTCGACGAAACGAACGACGTTTCTTTCAGCGTGGAAACAACCGAATTCGGCACGCGTGAAAAGAGAAAGAAAGAGAAAAAGGTCCTTTCGCCCGAAGAAAAGAAAAAGCGTACGATAAAAGCGCTGATTATCACGGCAAGCGTCGTGCTTGTCCTTGCGATATTCTTTGGCGGTTGCGCGATAAGTTCGGCTGTCGGCACGAAGTCGCTTATCAAGCAAGGGCAGAGTTTTGACAAAGTCGAATATACCGAGCATTCGCAACTTGTCCCGACGTTTGACGAAAGCCTCGGATACTACGTATTTACGAAGGAAGACGGCCGCGATTTCAAGGTGTTGCAGTTCACCGACGTCCATATCGGCGGCGGCGCGTTTTCGCACAAAAAGGACGCGTGGGCAATGAACGCCGTCGCGACGATGATAAGAAAAGAGCAACCCGACTTTGTCGTGGTCACGGGCGATATCGCGTACCCCGTACCTTTCCAGTCGGGCACGTTCAACAACAAAAACGCCACGATGATTTTCGCGGAAATGATGGAAACCCTCGGCGTGTACTGGACGTTCGCGTTCGGCAACCACGACACCGAATATTACAGTCGTTATTCGCGCGTGGATATCTGCAACTATTATAAGGAAAGAAATTTCAAGTATTGCTTGTTCGACGCGGGCGTTTGCGACGAAAAGGACTATATCGGCGACGACGCAATGGGCTTCGGCAATAATATGTTCGTGGTCAAAAATTCAGACGGCAGCATCAATCAGGCGCTCGTAACGTTCGACAGCCACAGCTACATCGACGGCGACTACTTCGGCGCGGCGTGGAAATACGACAATATCCACCAGTGCCAGGTCGATTGGTATACCCGCGAAATGGCGAAGTTGAGAAAAGCAAACGGAAATAAAGCCGTCAACAACCTTGTGTTCTTCCACATTCCGCTGCGCGAATACCGCGACGCTTGGGCGAACGTAATCGACAAAATCGGCGATGACGAAAAACCGAAAGCCGGCGATAAATTTGTATCCGACCGCGGCACGACCGAGTTTATCTACGGTACGATGGGCGAAAACAACAAAACCAAAAACGGTCAGCGCACATACGGCGTCTTCTGCGGAATGCGTACGGACGAACTGTTTGAGGCAGGGCTTGAAAACGATATGCAGGGCGTCTTCTGCGGTCACGACCACTACAACAACTTCTCCGTAAACTACACGCCGAAGGGCGCGGATCGCTCGATACGCCTGACGTACGGCATGTCCATCGACTACCTCGCCTACGTTAGCGTCAGGGATCACGCACAACGCGGCTGCACGCAAATCTTGCTGAAAGCCGATAACTCCTTTGAATGCGCACCCAAAAACTACTATAAAGACTACAACGTGACGCCCGAAAAACCCGAAAGGAAGAAATAACGTTTCCGCAATTCCAGACTACAAAAAGGCTTGCCACACGGTAAGCCTTTTTCTTTGCGTTGTTCGGCGTGCCGATGTCATAAAACCGTTTGTTTTTTTCTGCCGTACAGCTAAAACAGAAAATTTTTCATAAGCTCGTTGACAAACGGAACGGGTGCCGATTTATAATTTATAATATACGCGCGAAGATTTTCGTCTGGGGGCGTTATTTTAACAAACGAAAAAACAATCGTGGAGTGTTTGATAACAAGTCGCGCGTTTTCGCGACATCGTTTCGGGAAAGGCAAGGGGGTATTATGCACAAAGAAAGCAAACTCGCAAAAAACAAGGCGTTCGGAATCTTTCTGATGATTCTCGGAGTGTTCGGTTTTTTGATTATCATACACAGGCTGTGCTGTTACAAGTTCGAATATGACGAAAAATTCAGCCCTGTCGATTACGGAAAATTTAATATCCTGTCTTTCTTCACAATTCAATCCAACGTGTTCGTATACGTGTATCTTATTTGCGCGGGGCTTGCGTCTCTCGGCGTTAAGGGGGCAAAGAAGGTTGCGTACAATCCGCTTGTCGGCGCAATGGCAACGACGTATATCCTTGTTACCGGGCTCGTATACACCGCGGGCATTCCCATGGGATTTACTCCGCCGTTCAAGTGGGGCGATTCCTACCACGCGATGAGCAGTTTCATTCAGGTGTATTTTCATATGATTATACCGCCGATTATGCTGATACTGTGGTTTTTCCCGTTTACGGACAGGCGCACGAATCATAAGACGGTATGGGCGTTTGCGATATATCCGTTTGTGTATTCGCTCTTTTCCATAATCCGGGGCGCGGTGGGAAAAATGCACTTTTATCCTTATCCGTTTTATCGTCCCGAATTTATATGGTCGATATTCTCAAAAGGCGACGTCAATTATCCGCTTGCGTATTTTCTGATGTTCATCGTGCTTATGGCGGGAATGTTGCTGTTTGTCGGCATAGGAAGGCTTATGATGTTCATAAACGATAAAATGATAAGTAAAACGTTTTGCCGTGGCGACGAGTGCACGGTGAGCGAACAAAGCGACGCGGACGCCGGCTAAGTATTCTGGTATTCGGTTGTTGACTTTGGGGCGAAATGGTGATATTATATCGTTGCAAAAAAGGAGAAAATATGAAAGCGGCAATTATAGGACTGGGCGTTATCGGAAAGGTTCATTACGACGTTTTGAAAAGGCAGGGTGAAGACATAGTTGCACTTTGCGACATAGATGCGGCGAAGTTGAACGGCTACGACAACGTCAAAAAATATTTCGACTACAAGAAGATGCTGGATGAAGAGAAAATCGACGTCGTGCATATTTGCACGCCGCACTATCTGCACGCCGATATGACGATATACGCGCTTGAAAGAAACGTGAACGTTTTATGCGAAAAACCGCTGTGTATAAGGAAAGAAGACGTCGCGCGGATTATCGACGCGGAAAATAAGTCCGAGGCGATGCTCGGCGTATGCCTGCAAAACAGATATAATAAATCCAGTCAATTTGTCAAAAGGTATTTTCAAGACAAAAAAATCGACTTCGCTTTCGGCAACGTGTTGTGGCATCGCGACAAGGCGTATTATGCGTCGGGAGAATGGCGGGGTAAGAAAGAAACCGAAGGAGGCGGAGTGCTTATCAATCAGGCAATACATACGCTTGATCTGATGCAATGGATTTGCGGTGAGCCGACGAGCGTTTGCGCCAACACGTACAATTATTCGCTTAAAGACGTCATCGAGGTGGAAGACACCGCCGTCGCGCTGTTCAAAGGCGACACGGATTTTGAGTTTTTTGCCACTAATACCGCAAAAACAGATTTACCGGTCGAAATACGTTTCGTTGCAGGCGGCGATATCGTTACGCTTTATCCCGATAAGGTGCTTATCAACGGCGACGTCGCCGATATCGAAAATGAAATCGAATGGAACGGGAAACGCTCCTACGGCAACGGACACGAGAAACTTATCGGTCATTTTTACGATTGCGTCGCGAAAAAAGAAAAATTTCCGATTGACGGCAGCGAAGCGGCAAAAAGCGCGAAGGAAGTCCTTTCCGCGTATGAAAGCGACGGAAAATTCGTTGAAATATAAAAGAAAAATCGTTATTCAGGAAAACCGTAAAAACAGCCCGAGCGGGCTGTTTTTTATTGCAAATTTTGGCAATTAAGGTTGTAAACTTATCGATGCGTAAAATTGCTTCGGCGTTATGCCGAACTCGTTTTTGAACGCGCGGAAAAAGTGTGTATAATCCGAGAAACCGCATTTTGCAAACACTTCGGTTATCGGGAAGCCTTCTTCGATAAATTGTTTTGACAAGACCAGCCGTTTTTTAAGGATATATCGGTGGGGGGAAGTGTTGGTGTATTCCTTGAAAATGTGCGCGAAGTAGTATTTGTCCACGAACAACGCAGACGCGATTGCGTCAAGGGAAAGATCTTGCGAGATATGTTCGGAAATATAATCAATGGCTTTTGTCACGCAGGGATTTGCTTTTCCCAATATGGTGAAATCGTCGCGGTTTTGCAAAAAATACTGTCCCAGCAACACAAGTAAAGTCTTTATGCGCTCCTCGTTTTCGATGTCCGCGCCGAAGTCGCCGGTTTGTGAAACGGAAAAACCGTCCAGAATATGGCGGGTTTTGTCCGAAACCGCACTGTTGCGGATAAGAAAAGCGTTGTGATCGTGCGCCTGCAAAAAACAGGTGTTCAGGTCGGTTTTTGCGGTTGAGATGCGTTTCAAATATCGTTGATTAAGCCACACAACAAACCTTTCGTACGTCATGGCGGAGTCTTTGATGTCAAGCTGATGAAGCTTGTTGGGAGGAATCAACAGCACGTCGCCCGGGCGCAGGGAATACTTGCAATCTTCCACGATGTACGACGCAGAACCCTGCAAAAAGAAATAGATTTCCGAAAAATCGTGAGAATGCATTTCCACCGTTTTGAAATCCTTGTCTTTTTTGTGATGCACCTCGTAAGTCGAGTTGCTCATTTGTTGATTTTCGTATTTTGTTCCGCTCATATCTTAACAATACTCCAAAACCGCAAGATATGCAAGTAAAAAAGCAAAAAATAAAATTTACTATGCAAAAGTTGTGTGATAAAATAGTTTTAATAAGGAGAAAGGAAAATGGGATTTTTTGATGAAAATCTTTTGCTGACCGGCGACACCGCGCGCGGAATTTACACAAGCATTGCGGATTTGCCGATTATCGACTATCACTGTCATCTCAACGAAGCGGATATTAAAAACGACAAGAAGTTTTCCGACATAGGGGAACTGTGGCTTTCGGGCGACCATTACAAGTGGCGCGCGATGCGTCTTTGCGGCGTTGACGAAAGTTATATCACGGGCGACCGCTCTTACGAAGAAAAGTTTTTGAAATACGCAAAGATTATGCCAAAACTTTTCGGCAATCCGCTTTATTACTGGACGCATATGGAGCTTAAACAAATTTTCGGCATTTCGGAGCCTTTGAACGAAGACAGCGCAAGTCGTATTTATGAAAAAGCAAACGAAATTCTGCAAGGGCTCAGCGTGCAAAAACTGCTTGAAAAATTCAGGGTGGAGTATATCGCAACCACCGACGATCCGTTTTCCGATTTATCTTGCCACGGCGACATAAACGGGGTGAAGGTGCGCCCGACGTTCCGTCCCGACAGATGTTTTTCGGAAGGCGTCGACAAGGTGCAACTTGAAAAGAGATTGGATTATTTTGTTTCCAAAGGCTGCAAAATCGCAGACCACGGATTCGATGATTTTTCCGACACGCAAAATATCGAATGGCTGATTGAAAAATGCTTTGAAAAGGGAGTCGTTTTGCAGCTGCATTTCGGCACTTTCCGAAACGTCAATACCGCGGCGTTTAACAAAATCGGGAAAGACAGCGGGTTTGACGTTTTCAGGGCAAGCGTTGACACCGACGCGCTTGCACGACTTCTTGATAAGATGTACACAAAACTTGGGGGTTTGCCAAAAATCATACTTTATCCGCTCAATGACGAATGTTTAAGGGCTGTTTGTGCGATTTCTGGCGCATTTCCCAACGTTATTGTCGGTGCGGCGTGGTGGTTTAACGACACCGTGTCGGGCATAAAAAGACAACTTGAAACCGTGTCGGAATATGCGGTTCTCGGCACGAATCTCGGCATGCTTACCGACAGCAGATCGTTCAGTTCGTACGTGCGATTTGACTTTTACCGAAGGATACTTTCATCGTTTATCGCAGATAAGGTCGACCATGGCGAGTATGACGAAAAGTCCGCGCTCGCGCTTGCAAAAGATATTGCATACAACAACGTAAAGGAGGTTTTGGGACTGTGAAAATGACATTCCGCTGGTATGGCGAAAACGATTGCATACCGCTGAATTACATAAAACAAATACAGGGAATGAGCGGGGTTGTGACCGCCGTTTACGACACGCCCGTCGGAGAAGTCTGGAAAGAAGAAAAACTTGAAAGGCTCAAAAATCTTGCAAACGACGCGGGGCTTGATATGGAAGTTATCGAGTCCGTCCCCGTGCACGAAGACATAAAACTCGGCAAACCTACGAGAGACAAGTATATCGAAGCGTACAAGCAAAATATCATCAACTGCGGAAAAGTCGGCGTCAGGTGCATTTGTTATAATTTTATGCCCGTGTTCGACTGGCTAAGGACAGACCTTTATTTCAAGCATAAAGACGGCTCGACGTCGCTTGCTTACGATCACGAAAAATTGCTTGCGCTCGATCCCAAAAACCTGCATTTGCCTGGCTGGGACGAAAGTTATTCATTGGTAGAACTCAATAAACTTCTGGACGAATACAAGGGAATCACTCACGAGAAACTTTTTGAAAACCTTGTGTATTTTCTGAATGCGATTATGCCTGCCTGCGACGAAGCGGGCGTCGATATGGCGATACATCCCGACGATCCGCCGTGGGATATGTTCGGTTTGCCCAGAATTATTTGCAAAGAAGAAGACTACGATAAGTTGTTTAAGGAGGTACCGAATAAGCACAACGGAATAACGTTCTGCACGGGAAGTCTGGGTGCGGGCAGGTTCAACGATCTTCCGAAAATGGCGGCAAAATATGCAAACAGGATTTATTTCGCGCATCTTCGTCAGCTGAGATACGACGGAGAAATAAATTTTTACGAGAACGGACATCAGACCGACTGCGGAAACGTCGACGTGTACGCGATAGTCAAAGCGCTTGTCGAAAACGGGTTTGACGGATACGTTCGTCCCGACCACGGCAGAAACGTGTGGGGCGAAGACGCAAAGCCCGGATACGGACTGTTTGACAGAGCGATGGGCGCGTGTTATCTCACGGGACTGTTCGAGGCGGTTGAAAAGGATATAAAAGGAGAGAAAAAATGAAAGTTCCTTTCAAAGTAGATTTAAGTGACAAAATTGTTGCAATAACGGGCGCGGGCGGCGTGATTTGCTCGGAATTTGCCCGTGCGCTTGCGGAGTGCGGCGCAAAAGTCGCGCTTCTGGACGTAAACTTCGACGCGGCGCAAAAAGTCGCGGACGAGATTGGCGAAAACGCGTTTGCCGTCAGGTGCAACTGCCTTGACAAAGACGAAATCCGAAAAGCCAAAGATGAAGTTGTCAAAAAGTTCGGACAAGTCAACTTCCTTATCAACGGCGCAGGCGGAAATAATCCCAAAGCGACCACCGACAACGAAGTTATGACGGCGGATCTTGAAGGCGCGAAAGACTTTTTCGCTCTTGAAGAAAGCGGGCTTAAATTCGTGTTTGACCTTAATATTACGTCGGCGTTTCTGGTGACGCAGGTGTTTGCAAAAGACATGGTCAAAACAGGCGGAAACATCATCAATATTTCGTCGATGAATGCGTTCAGACCGCTCACCAAAATCCCTGCATACAGCGCGGCGAAAGCGGGCGTATCCAATTTTACCGAATGGCTTTCCGTGCATTTTGCGCCGTGTAATATTCGTTGCAACGCAATCGCGCCGGGATTTTTCGTGACAAATCAGAACAGGGCGCTTTTGTTCAATGCGGACGGCACACCGACGGCAAGAACGGGCAAGATTCTGAACGCAACGCCGATGAAAAAATTCGGCGAAATAAGCGACCTTATCGGTTGTCTGTTGTGGCTTGCCGACGACAAAGCAAGCGGATTCGTAACGGGTGCGGTTATCCCCGTTGACGGCGGATTCTCGGCATACAGCGGAGTGTAATATGAAACAAGTAATTCCCGTTGTCGTCATAAACGACGAAAAAGAAACGATAGAAATTCTCTCGAAATTGAGAGAAGGCGGCATAAACTGTGCGGAAATCACCTTCCGTACGGCGTGCGCGAAAGAAGCAATCGCAATCGGCACGAAAGCCTTTGAAGATATGAATATCGGCGCGGGTACGGTTATCAACGCCGAGCAGGCAAAAAGCGCGGTACAGGCGGGCGCAAAGTTCATCGTGTCCCCGGGGTTTTCCGACGAAGTGGCTCGCTATTGTACAGACGAGAAGATTCCGTATTATCCGGGGTGTGTGACTCCCACCGAGATTATGCGCGCGCTCTCGTACGGGCTGAACGTCGTTAAGTTTTTCCCGGCGGGCGTATATGGCGGTCTGAAAGCGATGAAAGCATTGTCTGCGCCGTTCCCACAGGTCAGATTTATACCGACGGGCGGTGTGGATTTGAGCAATTTGAAAGAATACCTTGATTTCGATAAGGTGTACGCCGTCGGCGGCTCTTTTATGATGAAAGGCGATATCGTAAAAAATTGTAAGGAGATTGTAAAGATATGCGAGTTGTGACGTTTGGAGAAATAATGCTTCGTCTGGCACCCGAAAACTATTTGCGGTTCGTACAGGCGGACAGGCTTGAAGCGACTTTCGGTGGTGCGGAAGCGAACGTTGCCGTGTCGCTTGCAAATTTCGGCGACGACGTTTCGTTTGTGAGCAAACTTCCGTCCCACGAGATAGGACAAAGCGCGATAAATTCCCTTCGCAAATTCGGCGTCGGCACGTCGTTTGTCGCAAGAGGCGGCGAGCGAGTCGGCATTTATTACTGCGAAAAGGGCGCGAGCCAACGCCCGAGCAAAGTCATATACGACAGGGCGGGCAGTGCAATCGCAACCGCAACCGACGACGACTTCGACTGGGACAAAATTTTCGACGGCGCAAAATGGTTCCACTTTACGGGAATCACGCCCGCGCTTTCCGACACGCTTGCAGGCATTGTCTTGAAGGCTGTCAGAATCGCAAAAGAAAAAGGAATAACCGTGTCGTGCGACCTGAATTTCCGTAAAAAACTTTGGAGCAAGGAAAAAGCGAAAGAAGTTATGAGCGAGATTTGCAAGTACGTCGACGTGTGTATAGCAAACGAAGAAGACGCAAAAGACGTGTTCGGAATCGAGGCGGAAAACACCGATATCGAAAGCGGCAAACTTAACGAACAAGGTTACGTTTCGGTTGCGAGACAACTTGTCGATAAGTTCGGCTTTAAGGCGGTTGCAATCACGTTAAGAGAAAGCATAAGCGCAAACGACAATAATTGGTCGGGAATGCTGTACACGGACGGCAAAGCGGTTTTCAGCAGAAAATACGCAATGCATATCGTGGACAGAGTCGGCGGCGGAGACAGTTTTGGCGCAGGGCTCATTCATTCGTTGCTGGCAGGTAAAAACGCGCGCGACGCGATTGAATTTGCAGTTGCCGCAAGCTGTCTGAAACACTCGATCGAAGGCGATTACAACATGGTCTCAAAAGAAGAAGTCGAAGCACTCGCAAACGGAAACGCAAGCGGAAGAGTGCAAAGATAAAAAGGATACTATTATGAATGAAATTACAATATCAGGGTTTTATGATGAAATAAGCAGTGCGTTAAGCACTCAAATCGCTGTTTTGCACGAACTCGGCGAAACGTATATGTGCCCGAGAAACGTGGACGGCAAGAACATTGCGGACTATACGTTTGAGGAATTCAAGGAAAAGATTTTCCCCGTGTTGAAAAAGGAAGGCGTGAAGTTTTCGTCCATCGGTTCGCCGATAGGGAAAGTCGGCATAGACGACGAAGAAGGCTTTGAGAAACAAAAAAAACAACTTGCGGAACTCGTGAAAATCGCAAAACTTACGGGGTGCGAATACATCAGGGTATTCTCCTTCTTTTACGGCGACAAAAATCCGAAAGATTGCACGGAGAAAGTTATTGCCCGCCTCAAAGAAATGCTGAAAATCGTCAAAGGCAGCGGCGTGAAACTTCTGCACGAAAACGAGAAAAAAGTTTACGGCGACGTGCCCGAAAGAGTTCTGGAAATTTACAACGCGATTAACGACGAAGATTTCGTTTTGTGTTTTGACGCAAGCAACTACGTCCAGTGCGACGTCAATCCGAAAACGGCGTTCGATATGCTGAAAGATTACGTCGTTTATTATCATATCAAAGATTGCTCGAAATACAAGGTCGAAGTTCCCGTCGGCACGGGCGAAGGGTGCTATCCGTACATTCTGGGCGAACTGAAAAAGCGGGGCTATCACGGCTTTATGACGCTTGAACCGCATACTTTCAAATACGCGATATTCAAGCCGATTGTCAATTTTGTCCCGTTTGCGGCACTTGCGATGAAAGATTATTTCAAGGCGTTCAGGCTTATCGACAAGAAAATGCACAGAAACTATTTTGCGTGCGCGACAAGAAAACAAGTTTTCTTGTGGCAATACTATAATTTGAAAAAACTACTTAAAGAGGTGGAATAATGGATAAGAAAGAAATCAGATACGGCATTGTAGGAATTGGTAAACAAGGCACGTTATACACAAAGATATTTACCAAACTCAGCGGACTTGTAAAAGGTGCAAAGCTTACGGCGGTGTGCGACATTTTACCTGAACGTCGCAAGTACGCCGAAGAAAACCTCAAAGGCGTTAAAGTCTTTGATAACTATCATGATATGTTTGCGTCGGGACTTATCGACGTCGTTATGGTCGAAACCCCGCACTATTTCCACCCGCAAATCGCAATCGACGCGATGAAAGCAGGGCTGAACGTGCTCTGCGACAAGCCTGCGGGCGTTTACACAAAACAAGTCAGAGAAATGAACGAAGAAGCGAAAAAGCATCCGGAACTGCTCTTTGGAATGATGTTCAATCAGCGCACGAATCCGTTGTACATAAAAGCCAAAGAGATTATCGACAGCGGACGTCTCGGAAAACTCACGCGTATCGTATGGATAATAACAAACTGGTATCGTCCGCGTGCGTATTATGCACAAGGCGGCTGGCGCGGCACGTGGTGGGGTGAAGGCGGCGGCGTACTTCTCAATCAATGTCCTCACCAGCTCGATTTATTCACCTGGCTTGCGGGGCTTCCCGTCAGCGTAACGGCAACGGCGTCGACCGTCGGTCGCGATATCAGCGTTGAAAACGACGTGACGGCTTATTGCAAGTTCGCAAACGGCGCAACGGGTGTGTTTATCACCTCGACTCACGACGCGCCCGGTACGAATCGCCTTGAAATCACCGGGGAAGGCGGAAAAATCGTCATTGAAAACGGCAAACTCGTCTTCACCGAAAACGAAGAAATGGAGCCGGCTTTTTCGGAACATAACACCGTGTTTATGGGCAAGCCGAAAACAAAAAAATACAAGTATCGCGGAATCGGGCATTATCTTGCCGTCACGAAATATCCGCCTCAGCACGTCGGCATAATCAAAAACTATACCGATTATCTTCTCAAAAAGACGGACAAATTCACGGCTCCCGGCGAACAGGGCATCGTCGGACTTACTTTCTCCAATGCAATCCACCTTGCAAGCTGGACGCATAAGGAAGTACAGATTCCGTTTGATGAAGATCTGTATATCAGCGAGCTTGAAAAACGCAAGGAAGCCGAAAAAGAAAACGGCAAAAAATAATCAAAATACACAAAAAAGGGAGTTATTATGAGCGATATTTCAAACGTCGCACAGGCGACGGAACAAAGTTTCATTTCGCGCACGAGCGGACTCAAAAACAAGGATTATATCGGGTACGCGATGGGAGATACGGCGTGTTGTCTCGTTTTCGGGCTGGTCACGTCGTTCTTGCAAAAATTTTACACCGACATTTTCAGTTTAAGCCCGTTGTTCATCATGCTTATGTTCATCGGCGCGAGAGTCTGGGACGCAATCAACGATCCCGTTATGGGAAGATTGTGCGACACAATCAAACTTTCCAAATGGGGAAGATATCGTCCGTGGTTCTTATGGGCAGCGGGTCCGTTGATTATTTCGACGGTGCTGATGTTCATCAAATGGCCGGGGCTTACGGGCGAAGAAAACTACGTTGGCACCTGCATTTATGCAACGGTTACATACGTGATGTTCGGCATGAGTTACACGATGCTCCAGATTCCGTACGGCGGACTTGCGTCGGTCGTTACGACAGACGAGAAAGAGCGCACGAAACTTTCGGTGTTCCGTTCAATCGGGGCGGGCGTCGGAAGTATCCCTGCGGTGCTTATCGCGTCGTTTTGTTACAAACAAATCGGCGTCAACGAACAGACGGGCAGAGTTATTTCCGAGATGCAGTATAAGCCGGTAATAATCGGCGTCGTAATCGTGTCACTGGTTGCGCTTGTTATGCTTATCCTTGCTTTTATGATGAACAAGGAAAGAGTCATCGCTCAGCCCAAAGAAAAAGTCGCAAAAGGCGAGACAAAACAAATCGTAAAAGGCCTGTTCAAAAACAGGGCGTTTCTGGCGGTCAGCGTGGCAAGTATGCTGTTGCTTGCAGGACAAATGTTCACGCAAAGTTTTTATTTGTACCTGTTCGACGACTATTTCGGAAAGCCTTGGATGAACCTTGTTTCTACTGCCTGCACGTACGCACCCATGGTCATATTCATGTTCTTCACACCGAAACTCGTCAGAAAATTCGGCAAAAAAGAACTTTGCGGAATAGGTATGATTATCGCGGCGGTTGCAAACCTCGGAATGTTTGCTTTGCGCTCGGTTAACCCGAACATTTTGGCGTATCTGTTCCTGGTGCTTTGCTTTGCAAGCGGATGCGGACTTACTTTCATCATTTTGCAGGTCTGGTCAATGGCAACCGACGCAATCGACGATATCGAGGTCAAAACGGGACGTCGTGACGACGGCACCGCCTATGCGTTCTTTATGTTTTTCAGAAAGCTCGGGCAGGTCATCGCGGCAATCGCCGTAAACGGCGCGCTTCTCGGCATGCATTACGACTATACGAAAGGTGCGGTTCAAACCACGAAAAACCTTGAAATAATGTACGATATGGCAACCATTATCCCGGCGGTGCTTTTTGGAATTATGGCTGTCGTGTTGCTTGTATGGTATCCGCTTTCCAAAAAGAAAGTTGCCGATCTTCAAATTGCAAAAGAAGAACATCTCAAAAACGCATTCGAAAGCAACGCGATTGCAATCGACAATACAAGAGGCATAGAAACCCTTGGAGAATCGTGCGCGCAACTTGAAGAAGAAGCCGAAGAAACGACTGATACAAAAATAGATTAAATTGCACAAAATGGCATTTACAATGATAATAGCGAGGGATAAAATATGAAATACGGCATACAATTATTTTCTTTAAGAAAGTATCTGAAAGACGAAAAAGGATACGAGCAAGTGTTTAAGCGCACGAAAGAAACGGGCGCGCAAGTGGTGCAGCTGTCCGGCGGAAAACCCGTCGCACCCGAATATATCAGGTCGCTTTCGGACAAGTACGACCTGCCGGTCTGCATAACTCACGATAACTTCGACAGGCTTGAAAACGACCTTGACGCACTTATCGCCGAGCACAGGATTTACGGTTGCAATCGTATGGGCGTCGGCATGATGCCCAAAAAGTTCCGCACCGGAAAACTTGAAGATCTGGACAAATTTATCTCCTTTCTTAATTCCGCCGCGCAGAAGCTTGCGGGAGAGGGTATGACGATTGCTTATCATAATCACTGGTTTGAATTCGACGAAATCGACGGCAAGGTTATATACGACTATATAATCGAACATACCGATCCGCGCGTGGAGTTTATTCCCGATACGTACTGGATAAGATTTGCAGGAAAGGACATTGAAGAGTATCTTGAAAAGTTGAAAGGCAGGGTGAATACGCTCCATCTCAAAGACTACAAAAACAAAATTTTCAGAGCGGTGGGGAAGGGCACGCTCGATTTTAAGAGCATACTCGAAACAGCCGAAAAATGCGGGGTTCAGAACGCCGTCGTAGAGCTTGATTTTTCGCCGAATCCGTATAAGAGCGTCGAGTTTTCGATGAATACGTTAAAGAGGATTGCAAATGCAAACTAAAACGATAGCAACGCCTTGCGGCAACGTTATCGGCGAAATTACACCGTACGGATTGCGGTTCAGAGGTATAAAATACGCAACAGCCGGACGCTTTGAAATGCCCGCCGAAGTCAGGTCTTTCGGCGGCGATTTCGACGCGACAAAACAAGGCGTATGCTGTCCGCAAATGCGCGCGTTCTGGAACGAAGAACACAGATTTTATTATCAGGAGTTCAGGAAAGGAAAAGAGTTTACTTACAGCGAAGATTGCCTTATCCTTGACGTTCATGCGCCCGACAACGCCAAAAACTGTCCCGTGATCGTGTTTATTCACGGCGGAAGTTTCACGGGCGGCAGCATAAATGAGATGCAGTTCAACGGCTCGGCGTACACGAAGCGTGGCGTGATTTTCATTGCGATAAACTATCGCCTCAACGTGTTCGGCTTTTTTGCCGATGGTGTGCATTGCAAAGGCAATCTCGGATTGTACGATCAATACACCGCTATCGAGTGGATCAGACACAACGTCAGTGCTTTCGGCGGCGATCCCGACAACATTACTCTTATGGGGCAAAGCGCAGGCGCGATGAGCATACAAACGTTGATTTGCTCGGATTATCTCAAAGGCAAAGTCAAGGGTGCAATTATGTTGTCCGGCGGCGGAAAGCGTACGGCGATACTCCCGTTGTCAAAGCCGAACGCGCGATATTGGAAAAAACTCGTGAAAGCAAGCGGAGCAAGCTCTTTTGACGAGTTCAAAACACTGCCCGTAGAGCAGGCCTGGACGGCGTGGAAAACAAAACATACGCTCGGGAAAGCGCTTTGTACAAAGCCCGTGATCGACAACGAATTGGTCAAAAACGCAAAGTACGACACAGACGTCCCGATAATCTTCGGAACAGTCAAAAAGGACTTATTACCGCCCGTGCTCAATCATATGGCAAGAGCGTTTGCAAGAAAACAAAAAAGAAAAAATACGCCGTGTTACGTTTTTTCGCTCACGCGGCTGTTGCCACCCGATAACGCCTCATTCCATTCCTGCGATCTTTGGTATGTGCTCGGCTCGCTCGGGGATTCTTTACGTCCTTTTACGCAAGCCGATTACGACTTGTCCGACGAAATAGTTGACAGATTTTCCGCTTTTGCCAAATCGCAAAATCCCAACGTCGACGGCAAACCGCAATGGAACGTCTATTCATCAAAACCCGATATCAAAGTTTTCAAATAAATTAAAATAAGCATTTCAAGTGCGAACGCCAACCATTCGGTTGGGTTCTCGCCCATAAATTGTCCCATACAACAAAAACAGCACATCATCTTGATGTGCTTTTTTTAAAATATGGGGACCCCAAAAGATACTTTGTACTTTTGGTGATAAGGAGTATGCAAGCAAAAGAGTGAGCATTATTTTAATAATGCGATTTCAAACGCGAAGTTAACGGGGACCCCGCGGGATACTTTGTACCCGTGGGGATAAGGAATAAACAAGCATAAGACAAACAAACAAATAAAATGCGTTTGTTTGGTCAAAAGCGCAGTTTATGACGTGGGACAACAGGGCGTGCTCGGCATAGTGCAAATCGAGGATAAACAGCAAAGCGACGCAAAGTGTCTGCAAAGTTAGACACGGTGCATAACGCAAGCGTTTGCAAGCAACCGCCGACCGCCAACCGTTCGGTTGGGTTCTCGCCCATAAATTGTCTCATACAACAAAAACAGCACATCATCTTGATGCGCTTTTTTGTTGGTGGGGACAACAGGGCTCGAACCTGTGACCCCGTGCTTGTAAGGCACGTGCTCTCCCAGCTGAGCTATACCCCCAACTTGTGGTGACCCCTACGGGGTTCGAACCCATGTTACCGCCGTGAAAGGGCGATGTCTTAACCACTTGACCAAGGGGCCACGAAATTAGGCGATTTGTTTCACAAATGTTTTGTTTCGACGTTTGCGTTTACGCGAAGACGGCGTAAAGAAAACATAGGGCGGGCGAAGCGCAGGCTTTGACCGGCTTCTTGGAAAGCGCCAAAGGCGATTACCAAGGGGGAAACAATAAAACAAATGTTTTGTTTCGGCGTTTTGCGTTTACGCGAAGACGGCGTAAAGAAAACATAGGGCGGGCAAAGCGCAGGCTTTGACCGGCTTCTTGGAAAGCGCCGAAGGCGATTACCAAGGGGGAAACAATAAAACAAATGTTTTGTTTCGGCGTTTTGCGTTTACGCGAAGACGGCGTAAAGAAAACATAGGGCGGGCAAAGCGCAGGCTTTGACCGGCTTCTTGGAAAGCGCCGAAGGCGATTACCGAGGGGGAAACAATAAAACAAATGTTTTGTTTCGACGTTTGCGTTTACGCGAAGACGGCGTAAAGAAACAAACCTTTCGTAACGTTAAAGGATAGCTCAGTTTTCAAGGAACGTGTGTTTTTTAATTTCTCCCGTCGTCGGTAAGCCGCGATGCGTCTTTCCGCCTATGGGGATGTATATATCGTAAATTGCAAATGCTTCGCATTTTCTCGTTTTTATTAAAAACGCTTTTGAAAGTGAACTTTCAACGTGTTTTCAATAAACCCGACACCTTGCGGTGTTGCAATTTACGGTGTTTACATTTGGTAGCGGCGGTCGGATTCGAACCAACGACCTGCCGGGTATGAACCGGCCGCTATAACCATCTAAGCTACGCCGCCAAGTTGGTTGCGGGGGTGGGACTTGAACCACACGACCTTCGGGTTATGAGCCCGATGAGCTACCGACTGCTCTACCCCGCGCCGTTTGCATAAAAATCAAATGCTTAATTAGTTTATCTTATAATTGAATGTTTGTCAAACAAAAATAAGAAAAAAGGAATAAAAAATTCGTGAAAGACCGTGCAAAGGGGCGAAAAACGTGCAAAAAGGGGAGAATAGTTGCCAAAAACGGTCAAAACATATACAATAAAAGCATGAAAAAGGTGATTTCTGTCGCGCTTGTCGCGATACTTATTGTAACAACCGCGCTGACTTTTACGGGCTGCATATTCAATACCGGCGCAGAGAAAGAAGTTTACGGGGTGTACGGAGTCGACCGTATGTTTTACAATTCGTACGACGGAAAAACGTATAATTACGCCGACAAATTCGACTATTACCTTCTTGTATTGTATAAGGGTGGCGAAAGCGAAAAGACGGGCAAGGTGATCTTAAAACCCGTCGGCGGCGAAGAAACCTCGTACGACGTTCACTTCACGCTGGAATTCGACGCGGAAAAAAGCAAGGTCGTGAAGAAGGTAATCATCAAGGATTTCCGACTGCCGACGTATGGTGACTCGACGGGCACGCTGTCTTTTGCAGAGCCCGCGGAAGCAAGTTTCATGCTGTATCCGAAGCGCGAAGACCTGACATATAGAATGACTCCGTCGAAAATCGAAGACGGCAAATGGAAGTTCAGCAAAAACCTTTTGGAATTTAACAAAATTTCTATGAGGACGACCGACAAGAAAATCGAACGCGCAAAGAGTAAACAAACTAATTCCCGCGAAAAACGCGGCAGTACCTCAGATTGACCAAAAACCGTTTAACCGCGGTTTTTTAATAAAGGAGAATTATGAACGTAAAAAGAACGATTGCGATTATCCTTATATTGTCGATAATTGTCGTGGCGGTGTTCGCGCTTTCGGGCTGCAACATCACGAACGACGGCTCGGAAGACGAACTCAAAGGCATTTACGGCGTAACGACGATGTATTATAAGTCGTATGAAGGAAAGAAGTACAACGTGTCCGGGCAATACGAATATTTTCTGCTGGTCTTGAACGGCGACGAAGGGAGAACGGGCAAGGTCATAATGAAGCGCGACGGCGACGCAGAATTTTCATACGATATCACTTATACGCCGAAGTTCAACTCGGACGGCAAAACGATATGGAGCATTACCGTCAACGATTTCCGTCTGCCGGAATACGAGGACGAAACGGGCGCGGTGCGCTATTCCGATCCGTCCCAAAGGGAGTTCCGTTTTTATCCGATGCACGAAACGTTCACGTTCAGCCTTACGCTTTCACAAATGGGCGACGATAACCGGGTGAAATTCAACAAAAACTACTTTGCGCTGCACAAGATTGCAAAAAAGACAACCGAAGCGAAAATCAAGTCCGCAAAAGAACAGCAACAAAGGACGCGGGAAGCGCGTTCGCACGAGGTTGACGAGGAGAGAACTTTCGGCACGTACGGCGTGAACGAAATGTATTATATTTCGAAAGACGGCAAAAAACACAACGTTTCGGGCGAGTTCGAATACTTTATCATTGCGCTGAACGAAAGCGACGGCAAAACCGGACAGGTCATAATCAAGCGTGACGGAAAGGAAGAAGAAAAGTACGACGTCACGTTCACGATGACATACGGCGAAGATTCATCGGGTGATATTTACGTGCAATACGTGAAGATTTCGGGGTTCAGGCTTCCCGAGTATGACGAAACGGGCGGGGTGACTTTCGGCGCGCCGCAGGACGTAACTTTCGTTCACGATATCACGAAAAAGGTAACGCTGACATATAAGGACGAGACGGGCAACAACGTTATGACTTTCGAAAGAACGTACGTAAACGTATCGAATATCAGTATCGAACAAACGAAATCGCAGCAAAGACAATCGCAGGAAGCCCGCGGACAATAAACAAAAAAACGTAATAAAAAAAGACTTGCAACCGTCTGCTGCAAGTCTTTTCTTTTTGATTTGATTTTTTCAGTCGATTTTGTCGGCGTTCGAGTTGTTGTCGTCGGACGAGTTGTTGTCGTCGGCCGAATCCGTGCTGTCTTCAAGGGCGTACAGTTTCATTTCCTTGAAGTCGAACCAGTAAATCTTGTCTTGAAGGGCGATTGTTACGAAGTCGATGACCGCGATAACCCACCAGCCGCAGAAGATAAGAAGAACGACGGAAAGAACCGCGCCGATCGTATCTTTTTTCACGATGCTTTTCGAAAGGCGATAAAGATTCGTGGGGATTGCCCAAAGGAAATTGAGAAGGAACTTGACCCATTTGCCGAGCCCTTCGTATGATTTGATATAATTTTTTGCGAAGTCTTGCATAAAAAACCTCCAAACATTTTTTACGAAAGGAATAATAGCACCGTAATACTTAAAAGTCAACGGTTACGGCAAAATAATTTCGTCGTCGCTTAAAGATTGTATGGAAGAAAAGTCGTAATTATTCGTTTCGACGTCGGGAAGAGACGACTTTTGTTTTTTCGTCGGCCACTCGGCAATAAGGATAGCCGCCGTCATTCCGATTATCGAAAGGGCGAGATACCAGGTGAACTTGTCGCCGCCCAGAATCACCGCAAACACCGCGCCCAGCGTGCTTTCAAACGACAAAACAAGCGAAACTTTTGACGCGTCGATTGTCTTTTGCGCGCGCGTCTGAACAATATAAGCAAACGCTGTATTCAACACGCACAGGGTGAAAAGCGGAAGGATAATGGATTTAGGGAAAGAGCAATTCAGCATTGCTTTGCCGTCGACGATAAATCCGACGACGAAAAACAAAACGGCGGCGGTCAGCATTTGTACAAAGGTCAGCGCGCCTGCGGGCGTGGACTTCGTCGCTTTGTCAAGGACAAGATAATGGACGGCAAACCCCAAAGCGCAGAAAAACGCGAGAAGGTCGCCGAAGTTCAGTTTCGACAAGCCGCCGAAAGCCAGACACGCAATGCTTGCGAAGCCCAGAAAGCCCGCGACGAATGCGCGGATCGGCGGACGTTTTTTGTGCGCCGCCCAAATAAAAAACGGCACCATCACGACGTAAAGCCCCGTCATCAAAGATGTGTTTGTCGCTGACGTGTAAACCATTGAATAAGTCTGACAGCCAAAGCTGAAAACAATAAGCGTTCCTGCCAAAACGCCACTTAAACACTGCTTTATATTAAGTTTAACTACCTGTTTGAAAAATATAATGAAAGTTATGAGCGCGGCGACGGAAAAACGCAACACGTTCAGCAGCGACGGCGAAACATACGGCAACACCTGTTTCGTGAATACAAAGCCCAAGCCCCAGACGACGGTGACCAAAGCAAGCAAGAAATATAAAAACAAGTTTTTACGCTTTTGCACTTTTCTACCTTCTCCGACGGGCTACCTCGCCAAGGAGCGTTAAGAAAACCATTACGATTATATCATACTATAAAAAAAACACAACTTTTTTGTCGGGGGACGCGGTTTTTTTTGTGCAATCTGTTGAAAGCCGCCGCTTTATTTGATAATATATAGTTATGCCAACAGATAACAATACGAACTTAGGTTTTACGCCGTGTTTTTGACTAATACTGCGTTACGCTCACGGCTTATACGGTAAAGTATTAAGCCGCTCGCGTGCCTTGTCTTATCCTAAAAACACGACGGAAAACTTGTTCACAACCGAAAACGCCGAGATTTCAGATGATTTTTGGAAAAGGCGAACGCGGTTGTACTTTTCGTACTACAAGCGAGCATTTTTCATAAAAGCGTTGAAATATCGGCGTTTTGGCAACGTTCATATTATTATCTGTTGGCATAATAAATTATCCTTAAAAAGAGGTAAAATTATGGAAATCAAAAAGTGTTGGTACAAGGAAATGACCGTTTACCAGATCTGGCCCAGAAGTTTCAAGGATGGCAACGGCGACGGCATCGGCGACCTGAAAGGCGTGCTGGAAAAGCTTGATTATCTGAAATGGCTGGGTATTGACGCCATCTGGTTTTCGCCCGTTTACAAAAGTCCGCAATGCGACTTCGGATACGACATTGCCGATTATCGCAACATCGCGCCCGAATACGGCACCCTTGACGACTTCAAGGCGGTGCTGAAAGGATGCAAGGAAAGGGGCATAAAAGTCATAATGGACCTTGTCGTCAACCACACGTCGACCGAACACGAATGGTTCCAGAAGTCCCGCATGGGCGGCGACGACAACCCGTATAAGGATTATTATTTCTGGCGCAAAGGCACGGGAAAGGACGGGAAAGGTTATCCCAACAACTGGACGTCATCGTTCCCCGGCCCCGCCTGGACGTGGGACGACGAAAGGAAAGAATATTATTTGCACCTGTTCGCCGTCGGACAGCCCGACCTGAATCACGATAATCCGAAAGTAAGACAGGAAGTCATCGACATTTACAAATACTGGCTCGATATGGGCGTGGACGGTTTCCGCGAAGACGTCATCACTTATATCAGCAAGGAAAAGGGGCTGCCGAACGGCAATCCGCTTTCACCCGTCATGCGCGGCGTTACGCACTATAACAGGGGACCGCACCTTCACGAATATCTGCAACAGTTCAAAAACGAAGGCTGGGGCAAATACGACTGCATGACCGTCGGCGAAGCCCCCGGAATGACGCCCGATATCGCTCTCGAATTCATAAAAGAAGGCGACAAACAAGACCTTAATATGATGTTCCATTTCCAGCATATGGAAGCGGACTGCATCGGCAACGCTTGCGTGCACACAGGATTCAAACTCAAAAAACTTAAAAAAGTCATGTCGACGTGGCAGGACAAAATGTACGGCGTCGCGTGGAACGCAAACTATATGGAAAACCACGACCAACCCCGTTCGGTTTCCCGTTTCGGCGACGAAAAGAGATATCACGACTTGTCGGCGAAAGTGCTTGCAAACTCGTATTTCTTCCTGTCGGGCACGCCGTTTGTGTATCAGGGACAGGAAATCGGCATGACCAGCATATACCTTAAAAACATGCGCGATTACGTGGACGTTGCGGCGTTTTGCACGCACGACATAATGAGAAAACTCGGTCTTCCCGAAAAGCTTGCGATGAAAATGCTTGCATACGGCAGCCGCGACAATGCCCGCACCCCCGTACAATGGACGGACGGCAAGTGCGCCGGGTTCACGACGGCAGACCGCGCCTGGTTCCATATCAACAAAAACTATAAGGATATCAACGTCGAAAGCCAGATTGACGACGAAAACAGCGTCCTTAACTACTATCGCGAACTTATCAGGATAAGAAAAGAAAACCCGATTATAATCTACGGCGACTACAAGTTGCATTATAAAAACAGCAAAAACCTTTGGGTTTACGAAAGGAATTACGAAGGGAAACGTATGCTTGTCGTGCTGAATTTCTCGGACAAAGCGGTCAGATTCAAGGCGCCCGAAGGCTTCGACCTTGAAAAGGGCAAGTTACTTATTGGAAACTACAAGGACAACAAAGTGGTAAACAACGGCTTTGTTACCCGTCCGTGGGAAGCAAGGACGTATATCTTCGGATAAACGGCAAAAAACAAAAATGCGGGGGCTTTTCGGAGTCCCCTTTTGTATTTTTAAGATTATTTTGAAAAAAAGTTGGAAATTTTCAGGAGATAATCCGTATATAAAGTAGAGTCATGTTGAAAGAAAAGGTAGCGCGCGCTATCAAACAACTTAAAAAGGGCAAAACCGAGTATTTTGACGAGATTTACGATTTGACAAGGGCGTCGGTGTATTACGTGATACGCGGCGTATTGAAGGACAGCTATCTTGTCGAGGACGCAATGCAGGAAACGTACGTCGCTTTTCTGAACTCAATTGCGAAAATCGACGATGAGCAAAACCCGCTTTCGTACCTTTTGCAAATCGCGAAGAACAAGGCGCTGGACGAGGCTCGGCGAATGACAAGGGCTGCGGGCGCGAATATCGACGACGTCGAAATCGCGACAAGCGACGTGACCGTTTCGGATCTTCCGCTTCTCGAACACGCAAGGCAGAAGTTAAGCGACGACGAATTCCGCATACTGGAACTCACGACGATTTACGGATACCGCCGCGTCGAGGTCGCAAAAATGCTTGGCGAACCCATATCCACGATAAACTGGAAATATAACAAGTTAATCAAAAAAGTCAAAACGTTTTACGGCGAGGTTTATAATGAAAAATAAAAACAAGATTATAAACGAATTATACGAAAAGTCCCCCGACGTTAGAGAGAGAATCAGGAAAGACGTCGATTTTTCGCAGTTTGAAAAGAAGAACGCGCCCGCCGCAAAATCGACAAACGGGTTCAAGTGGGCGACGGCAGTCTTGTCCGTTGCGCTTATCGCGATGATTGCGGTGCTTGCACCGATTATCGCAAAAACGTCCAAGCCCGGAAAATCCGGGAAAACCCCCGGCGTTTCGTACGCTTCGGACTACGTCGTGTTTATCGACGTCAACCCGTCCGTAAGGCTCGATGTGTCCGGTGGGGACGTCGTTACCGCGCAAAAAGGCATGAACAAAGACGGAGTGGTTTTACTTTATCAGGAAAACCTTGTCGGCAAAAATATCGACGAAGCGGCAACTTATCTTATTGAAAAAATGGACGAGGCGGGGCTTGTGAAGGATAAAGGCAAAGTCAGAATTTCCGTCGCCGACAAAAAAACGGGCAAACGCATCGACGAAAAACAACGTCACGCCTTAGAAGTCGTCAACAACTTGTTCCAAAACAAAAACAAGGACGTTTCCGCAATGATTTTAAGCGATAATGAAATCGACGCCATCGAGGATTATTACGACAACAACAACGTCGGCGAGTACGAAAAGCAGATGATTGAAGAGTTCAAGGGAAGACTTCTTGCTGCAATCAACAAAAAAATCGAGCGCATTGACGAACTTCTTAATAATATATTGAAACCATGGGAAGAAGACGAGCGCAAGGTGAAAAAACTTGACCAAAACGACGCGGAAAAAGCCGCGCTTGAAGCAATCAAGGTTTATTGCGCCGACTATAAGGTGAATTACTACGAGGTCGCCAACGACGAAATCGCCGAATTTTACGTGGACCTTGTCGAAAAAAAGAAAGACCTTCAAGAGTGTATCGACGACATCAACAATCCCGACGGCGACGACTCCTACGGAGAGATCCTGTCCGACCTTCTGGAAATCGTCAAGGAAGAGCTTTTTGAACAAGAAGATTAAAAATTTTTCAAAAACGTTAGAATTTTTTAAGGGCTTGTCCGTATATTAAGTAGAATAAACAGGAGGTAACCCCTTATGAAAAAGAAAATAATATCAATTGTATGTGCACTCGCTCTTATCGGAACGATGACGGCTGCGCTCACGGCGTGCGACGTCAAAGGCGGCGGTAACGCGGCGAAAGTCAAAGTCAACGCAAACGACGTATACGCGCTTTCCGCGCTGACCGGTGCGGAATATCTTGATCAGACCGAAAGCGGCGCAACCGGCGCGGCGGAAACAACCCGCCCCGGCGTCATAACCGACGCGGACGTAAGCGGCATCAAAGACTGTCTGAATATGTTTGACGACGTTATTTCGGGTGGCGGCATCACGCAAACCGTTGAAAAGAACGAAGACGTTGAAGGGCTTTATAAAGATTATCCTTTCGTCATGACGGTCACCGTCGGCAACACCGGCATCACCGCAAAAATGTATTATAAGGAAGTCAACACCGTCACCGAAACCGAAATCGACGACGGCGTGGAAGAAACCGAAGTGTCCACGACTTTGTCCGGCGTGATGGTCTTTGACGGCAAAGAGTTTGAAGTAAGCGGCAAGAAAGAAATCGAAACCGAAGGCGACGAAAAAGAAACTTCCATCGAATTCACCACCAAAAGCACGACGAATCCCTTGAACTACGTCAAAATCAAACAATCCGTAGAAGTTGAAAACGGCGCTCAGGAAGTCGAATACGAATACGAAATCTACGAAAACGGCGAGAAGGCACGCGAATTCAAGCTTGAAATCGAAGACGAAAACGGCAAAACCGAAGTATCCTTCAAAATGGAAATCGAAAACGTCCCCGAAGAAACCGAATACAAAATCATCAAAGGCGACGTGGACGGAAAATTCAAGATTAAGTACGAAAAGGGCAAAGAAAAAGGCTTTATCACCGTTGAAGCGGTTGAAGGCGGCTATAAACTCACCTACAACAACGGCTACTCCGAAGTCATTTAATAAAACATAATTTTCCTTATCATTTATCCCTAAAACAAAAACAAAACCCTGCACCGCAGGGTTTTGTTTTATAAAGAATTATCAATTACATAGAATTAGATATAAATGGTCCCGTCCGTACAAACAACCTGCGGGGCGGGGATGTATGCATTCCAATAATTGTCTTTTGATATTTCGTTCCATTGCGCTATTGTTCCGTTGAAAGTAATGCTTGTCAGACCATTACACCCGCCAAAAGCATAGTATCCAATGCTTGTCACGCTGTCGGGGATTGATATACTTGTAAGACTCGTGCAACTCTGGAAGGCTGCACGTCCAATGCTTATCACGCCGTTGCCGATTGTTATACTTGTGAGTTTGGTACAACTAGAAAAGGCACCGTCTCCTATATTTGTAACACTGTCGGGGATTGTTACGCTTGTAAGCTCATACCAACCAGAGAAAGCATTGGTAGCTATGCCAAGCGTTCCTTCTTTTAATACAATCGAAGTATTGTTGGGCATCGTTCCTTTATAGCTATAAGCGACTTTCCCTGCATACACAAGACCATCAGGTTGATTGTTATACCAAGTAGTGTCATTGAAGGCTCGCTCACCAATGCTCGTCACACTGTCCGGAATAGTGATATTTGTAAGCCCTTTGCAACCGGAGAATGCAGAGTACCCTATGCTTGTCACGCAGTCGGGAATAGCGATGCTCGTTAATCCGGTGCATTCAGAGAAGGCAGAATTTTCGATGATATTTCCGCTTGTTATATTAACGACGAAAGATGTTGGTCTTGCTTGTTTTGCCACCGCGCTTACGTTTGTTGCAGAACCCGTTATATTTGTAAGGCCTCTACAACCGCTGAAGGCAAAGTTGCCGATATTTGTTACACTGTCAGGAATCATTATGATTGAAAGGCTCGTGCAACCGCGGAAGGCTTCATCGCCTATGGTTGTTACGCTGTCTGGGATCATTATGCTTTTCAATCCGTTGCAATTAACAAATGTAGAGTTGTTGATGGAGATAGTGTCTCTTTTTACGGAAATCGAGGTGTTTTCGGGCATAGTGCCTTTATATTTGTAGGCAACCTTACCGGCATACACCAGTCCGTCGGGCTGATTGTCGTACCATGCTGTATTCAAGAAGGCGGAACTATCTATGTTTGACACGCTGTCGCCTATTGTTATATTCACAAGCCCGGTGCAATCACGGAAGGCATCTTTGCCAATGCTTGTCACGCTGTTGGGGATTGTTAAATCGGTGAGTTTGCCGCAAAAACTGAATGAATAAGAGCCTATGCTTGTCACGTTATTTGGAATATTCAAGTTGCCTTCGATTTTATTTCCATTGATATACAAGGTTCTTAAACTTGTCAACAAATTGTTAAGCCCGCTTATTTTGCACCAACTTGCGATATCCCCAGTATAATATATACTCTCAAGCTTGGTGCAACCTGAAAAAGCATTGTAGCCGATGCTTGTTACGCTGTCAGGAATAGTGATGCTTGTAATACCGATGCAATCCTTGAAAGCGTTATCCCCGATACTTTTAACAGTTCGGGATTTGTATTCGGATGGTATAATTACGTTATTATCGGTGCAAGAGCCTATATCTGTGACAACGTAACCATAAGGGCTGCCATATTTGTCGAATGAATATTCAAGCCCTTCGCTCGGAGACGTGTTTTGCGGTGGAGCGGGTTCGTCTTTTTTCTTATCGCAGGCGACAAAAACAAACGACAAAAGGAGTGCCATTGTCAGAATGGCAAGAACAAGAATGATTCTTTTTTTGTTGGATTTCATAAAAAACCTCGCAAAAACTTATTGCAGGGTGTCAAAAATAAGCAAAATGTATAACAAGTTTTCCCCGCGATAAACAAACCTTATTAGGTTTATTCCTGCCCATAATATCACCCTTTCGGCGAAAAGTCAATGTTTTGTGTTATAAGCAGTTTTCCGAAAGGATGTTAAAAGGACAACAGAGCGTGCCACAACACAAAAAAGAGCCCTGCGCGGAAAAGGGCGCAGGGCACGAGTGATATAATTATGCGCAACGTGCCAAAGGCACACATTGCGCCGAAGGTGCATCGCTTTTGCCAAAGGCAAAAACATCGCGACATCGCTTGTATAAGGTGTTCATAACTTGCCCGATGGGCAAATTTCATCGGCGGGGCGATTTCAGTCGGTTGGAAAACGGATTTCACAAATTCGCGACGGCGAATTTATTTCATTGTAACGCCCGCGTTACATCTTGTCGGGGGCGGCGATGCCAAGAAGCGTCAAGCCCGTTTTGATGACTTGTTTCGTCGCTTTTGTGAGCAGGAGCATTGCGTTTCTTTGCGGTTCTGCCGCGTCGATAATGCGGTGCTCGAAGTAGAACTTGTTGTATGCCTGACATACCGCCATCACCGCGCGCGAGATATAGCACGGCTCGTACTTTTCGGCGGCGTCTTTGACTGCGTCGGGGAATGCCGCGATCGCTTTCACGACGGCGTTCGCTTCCGCATTGTCAAGGGCGGAGTAATCGACGTCCTTTGTAATTTCCGCACGGCTTAAAACGCTTGTGCAGCGCGCGTGAGTATATTGTACGTACGGTCCCGTTTCGCCCTCGAACGACAGCACGCGGTCGTAACTGAAAACGACGTCTTTTATGCGGTTGTTGTAAAGGGCGGAGAACACCACCGCGCCAACGCCGATATCTTCGGCAACCGTCGCTTTGTCGTCAAGTCCTTTCGATTTTTCGTCCAGAATTGCGCGGGCTTTTTCCACGGTTTTGTTGAGGACGTCTTCCAGGAACACGACCTTTCCTTCGCGGGTGCTCATTGCGCCGTCTTCCATCGAAACCATGCCGAAAGCGACGTGCTCCAAATCCTTGTACCAGTCGTAACCCATAAGTTCAACGACCTTAAACCACTGCTTAAAGTGCAGATTCTGCTGATAAGCCACAACGTACAGGCATTTATAAAAGTCGTAAGTTTTCTTGCGATAAAACGCCGCGGCAAGGTCGCGCGTGGCGTAAAGCGTCGCGCCGTCCGCCTTTAAGATCAAACACGGCGGCATATTGTATGCGGACAAATCCACAACCTTTGCGCCCTCGCTGTCTTTGAGCAATCCTTTTGCGCTAAGCTCGTCGATGACGGGCTGCATTTTGTCGTTGTAAAAGCTTTCGCCGGCGTAACTGTCGAAGGAGACTTTCAGACGTTTATACGTCCTGTTTACTTCCTTCATCGTGATGTCTTTGAACCAGTTGAACAGGGCAAGCGCGTCTTCGTCGCCGTCCTCGATAAGTTTGAAGTAATGCCTTGCCTCGTCGTTCAGCGAGTCGACCTTTTCGGCTTCTTTGTGGAAGCGGACGTAAATATCGAGAAGGGCGCGGATACCGCGTTTTTCGATGTCGTCTTTGTCGCCCCAGAGTTTGTACGCGACGATAAGTTTGCCGAACTGCGTGCCCCAGTCGCCAAGGTGATTTATGCCGACCGCGCGGTAGCCCAAGAAGTTGAACGTGCGATAAAGTGCCGCGCCGATGACCGTCGTCATAAGATGGCCGATGTGGAAAGGCTTTGCGATGTTGATGGACGAATAGTCGATGCAGACGGTTTTGCCCGCGCCGACGTCGGACGCGCCGTACTTGTCGCCTTCCGCGGCGACTTTGTCCAGAATTATTTTGTTGTACGCGCTTTTGTTAAGGTAAAAGTTGAGATATCCGTTTTTCGCCTCGACCTTATCGACAAATTTCGCAAGCGACGCAAGATAAAAGAAAGCGTCGGCGCGTTTTTTCGGCTCGGACTGACTGACGTCGTCAAAAAGTTTTTCAAAAGGCTTTCCGAGTGAGGAAAACTCCGCACGGAAATCGTCCTTTTCGTTTTCGGGCAAAAGATCGAGCAAAGAAGATTTGCTTTTTACCGATTCTCGCACGGCGGAAACCCTTTCGTGAATGCGGTTTATGCGTTTGAGTTTTGCGACGATATCGCTTGCAAGGTCTTCGGCGATTTTGTCGGGCGCTTTCCTTAACACCCTTGCGAAACGGAAGCACGGCAAGGAATAGTCGCCGTTGCCGCTTTCTTTGGGCACCGCAATAAGGGATTCGACGTCCTGCCGGTCGACGCCGTCGATGTTGATAAGTTGCGAAATCTCGTGTTTGTAATCCATAAGTTGCCTTTTTATTTGCTTTTATGCTTAAATAGTTTAAGTTATTTTATCATAGCAATTATATTTTGTAAACCAAAGTGCCGCCTTTCTCTTTACTACAAAATAAAAATGTTGTATTATATTTTCGACAAAAACAAGAGGTGTGATATGAAATTAGGCGTAGTCGGGCTTCCCAACGTCGGGAAAAGCACGTTGTTCAACGCAATTACAAACGCAGGCGCGATGAGCGCGAATTATCCTTTTTGCACGATAGAGCCGAACGTGGGCGTCGTCGCGGTGCCGGACGAAAGGCTTGAAAAACTCGCGGCGCTTTACAACAGCAAGAAAATCACCCCCGCAACCGTGGAATTCGTGGATATCGCGGGGCTTGTCAAGGGCGCGTCGAAAGGCGAAGGTCTTGGCAATAAATTCCTGTCGCACATCAGGGAAGTGGACGCGATCGTGCACGTCGTAAGGTGTTTCGACGACGAAAACGTAACGCACGTTTCCGGTAAGGTCGATCCCGTCGACGATATCGAAACCATAAATCTGGAACTTATTTTCGCCGATATGGAAACGGTGGAACGCCGCATCGCAAAAGCGCAATCTATGGCAAAGGGCGGCGACAAAAAGTTTATCGAAGAGGCAAATCTTTTAACCCGCATTTATAAATGGCTTGAAAGCGGCAAACCCGTAAGGACGATGGAACTGTCCGACGACGAAAAGGAACTTGTGAAATCCTTTTTCCTGCTCACCGACAAACCTGTCATTTACTGCGCGAACGTGTCCGAAGACCAGACCGGCGGAAACGAATATACGAAAGCCGTCGAAGAATACGCAAAGGCGGAAGGCAGCGAAGTCGTCGTGATTTCCGCAAAGATCGAGGAAGAACTTGCAAGCCTTTCCGACGACGAAAGAAAAGCCTTCCTTGACGATTTGGGAATCGAAGAAGGCGCGCTTCCGAAACTTATCACGGCGTGCTATAAACTCCTTGGCCTTATCAGTTATCTGACCGCCGGCGAAAAGGAAGTCAGGGCGTGGACGATCGAGCGCGGAACGAAAGCGCCGCAAGCGGCAGGAAAAATCCATTCCGACTTTGAAAAGGGGTTTATCCGTGCGGAAATAGTAGATTATCCTACGCTTTTGGAACTTGGCAGTTTCAACGCCGCCAAAGAAAAAGGCAAGGTGAGAAGCGAAGGAAAGGACTACGTAATGCAACCCGACGACGTGGTTTTGTTCCGCTTTAACGTATAATTTTTTCAAAATCCGAAACAATGAAAATCAAGACGCTCCCGAGATTTCGGGGGCGTTTGGTTTTGAAAATGAAAAATCCGTTCGATTTTTGTTTACTTATTATATTTACTTTGTTATAATCTTTTATATATTTTTTCAAACGAGGTATTTCCTATATGAACATGCTCGAAGTCGAAGCAAAATGGAATAAAAAATGGGAAGAGGAAAAAACCTATAAGTTCGATCCGTCGAGAATCGACAAGAAGTATTACGTCCTTGAAATGTTTTCGTATCCGTCGGGTGCAAAGTTGCACGTCGGACACTGGTTCAACTACGGACCGTCGGACAGTTTCGCGCGCTTTAAGCGTATGCAGGGCTACGAAGTGTTTCAGCCGATGGGATTCGACGCGTTCGGTCTGCCTGCCGAAAACTACGCGATAAAAACGGGTATTCATCCCAAAGACAGCACCATGAAAAACATCGCGACGATGGAAAAACAGCTTAAAAACATCGGCGCGACATACGATTGGGATTACGAGGTCGTCACGTGCGATCCGAAGTATTATAAATGGACGCAATGGCTGTTTTTGCAAATGTATAAGCATGACCTGGCGTACAGAAAGGAAGCGCCGGTCAACTGGTGCCCGTCCTGCCAGACCGTTCTTGCGAACGAGCAGGTCGTCGACGGCTGCTGCGAAAGATGCGGCACGACGGTTGTCCGTAAAAATCTGACGCAATGGTTCTTCCGCATCACGAAATACGCCGAAGAACTTTTGAACGACATCGACAAACTCGACTGGCCCGAAAAAACCAAACTTATGCAAAAACACTGGATCGGTAAATCCACGGGCGGCGAAATCGAGTTCCAAGTGAAAGACAAGGACGTCAGTTTCCGCGTGTTCACGACGCGCGCCGACACGATTTTCGGCATTACGTACGTCGTTCTCGCGCCCGAAAGCCCGCTTGTCGATAAGGTCGTCACGGAAGAAAACAAACAGATTGTCGAAGACTATAAATTGCAGTGCAGCAAAATTAACGAGATTGAACGTCTTTCGTCCTCGCGCGAAAAGACGGGCGTGTTCACGGGAAGTTACGCAATCAACCCGATAAACGGCAGGGAAGTCCCCATTCTCGTTGCCGATTACGTCCTTGCAAGTTACGGCACGGGCGCGGTTATGGGCGTTGCGGCGCACGACGACCGCGACTACGTTTTCGCGAAAAAGCACGGCTTGCCCATCGAAAGAGTAATAAGGAGCAAGGACGGCTCGCCCGACGATCTGCCTTATACCGACTACGGCATAATGTGCAACAGCGGCGAATTTGACGGTATGACCACCGAAGAAGGACGCATCGCCGTCATCGAAAAACTTGAAAAAGAAGGGAAAGGGGAACTCAAAACCAACTATCGTCTGCGCGACTGGCTTATCTCGCGTCAGCGTTATTGGGGTGCGCCCATTCCCGTTATCCATTGTCCGCATTGTGGCGCGGTGCCCGTCCCCGAAAAGGATTTGCCCGTGGAACTTCCTTACAACGTCAACTTTACGCCCGACGGCGAAAGCCCGCTGAAAAAGTGCGACGAATTTATGAACGTGAAATGCCCCGTTTGCGGCGCGGACGCAAAGCGCGATCCCGATACGCTCGACACCTTCGTATGCAGCAGCTGGTATTATCTGAGATATGTCGATCCGAAAAACGACAAGGAAGCGTTCAGCCGCGAAAAGGTTGACAAAATGCTTCCCGTCGATAAATACATCGGCGGCGCGGAGCACGCGTGCATGCACCTTTTGTACGCAAGATTTTTCACAAAAGCGTTGCGCGACATGGGGTATCTCGACTTTGACGAACCGTTCAAGTCGCTTGTGCACCAGGGCACGATTTTAGGGCCCGACGGACAAAAAATGAGCAAGTCCCGCGGCAACGTAATTTCGCCCGATACGCTTATCGAAAAGTACGGCAGCGACGCTTTCCGCCTTTACCTTATGTTCGGTTTTTCGTACGTCGAAGGCGGACCGTGGAACGATAAAGGGCTTGAAAGTATCCAGCGTTTCATGGACAGGGTTGAAAGGCTCGTGTGCCACAGCCGCACGTTCTCGTACAACAATAATCCTTTGACCGCTGCCGAAAAGAATATCGAATACGTCAGAAACAACACGATAAAATGCGTCACCGCCGACACCGAAAACTTTGCGTTCAACACGGCGATCGCGCGTATTATGGAATTTACGAACGCGCTTACCGATTACGAGAACAAAGTGTCCGACAAAAACGCCGTCTTTAAGGAGTGCGTCGAAGACCTTGTGAAAGTGCTTGCGCCGTTTGCGCCGCATTTCACGGAAGAACTTTGGGAAATTTTGGGCAACAAAACCACGATTTTCAATACCGAATTCCCGAAAGTCAACGAAAAAGCCCTTATTAAGGACGAACTCGAACTCGCGGTGCAGATCAACAGCCGTGTGAAAGCGAAAATCGTCGTACCGTCCGGCGCGGACAAAGACGAAATCCAAAAAATCGCGATGGATTCCGATGAGGTCAAAGCCCTTCTCGACGGCGCGACCGTGAAAAAAGTTATCGTAATTCCCCATCGCCTTATCAACTTCGTAATATAGGAGAAAGATATGATTGATATTAACCTGATTCGCAGCAATCCCGACGCGGTGAAAGCGTCTTTGAAAAAGAAAGAATGCGACGTCGACTTTTCGGAACTTCTCTCGTGGGACGCCGAAAGACGCGCGCTTATTTCCGACGTCGAAAGTCTGAAAGCAAGAAAAAACAAGGTGTCGGCGGACATTCCCCGCTTGAAAAAAGAGGGCAAACCCGTTGACGCAATCTTTGACGAAATGAGAAAAATCGGCGAAGAAATCTCCGAAGACGACAAGAAAATCGACGATTTGCAGGAAAAAATCTTCAATTTCGTCGCGTGTCTTCCCAACCTTCCCGACGACGACCTCGTTGCGGGCGGCAAGGAAAACAACGCCGTACAAAAAGTCATCGGCAAAATGCCCGAATTCGACTTTGCGCCCAAAAACCACGTCGACCTTTGCACAAGCCTGAATCTTATCGACTACGAACGCGGCGTGAAACTGTCGGGCGGCGGATTCTGGATGTACCGCGGCGTCGGCGCAAGGCTGGAATGGGCGCTTCTGAATTTCTTTATCTCGGAGCACCTGAAAGACGGATACGAATTTATTCTTCCGCCGTTGCAACTCGGCTATAACTGCGGATTCGGCGCGGGACAATTCCCCAAGTTTTCGGACGAAGTGTATTGGCTTGACGTCGACGAAGACCGAAAGAAAAACCGCTTTATGCTGCCGACTGCGGAAACCGCTCTCGTGAATATTTACTCGGGCGAAATCATCGACGAAAGCAAACTCCCGATGAAAATGTTCGCATATACCCCGTGTTTCAGAAAGGAAGCGGGCAGTTATCGAAGCGAAGAGCGCGGCATGATCCGCGGACATCAGTTCAACAAGGTCGAAATGGTGCAATATACCCACCCCGATCACAGCGACGAAGCCTTTGAAGAACTTGTGAACAAGGCAAGCGGACTCGTCGAAAAGCTGGGGCTTTATCACCGCATATCGAAACTTGCCGCGGGCGACTGCTCGGCGTCGATGGCGCGCACGACCGATATCGAGGTCTGGATTCCGTCGATGGGCATTTTCAAGGAAGTTTCAAGCGTTTCGAACGCGCGCGACTATCAGGCAAGAAGAAACAACACCCGTTTCCGCGACGCCGCAACCGGCAAAACCCGTTTCGTGCATACCTTAAACGGCAGCGGACTTGCGACAAGTCGCATCCTTCCCGCGCTTGTGGAACAATATCAGAACGCCGACGGCTCGGTAACGGTGCCCGAGGTTTTAAGGCCGTTTATGGGCGGACTTGAAGTAATCAAATAATAAAAAACAAACAAAAGCGCATTGAAAAACCGCCGTACAACGGCGGTTTTTTTTGCGCCCGAAAAAACGTTATAAGTCGTATTTTTCAAAACTTTTCGCGCCATTTTTATATGAAAGCGCGGTGAGTCCTGCGCCCGAAATAATCCCAATAAACAAAATTACGAGTTTTGCCGCAAGGTGAGAGCCGTCCGTCGTCAGAAACACGTCTTTTACAACGGGCGCGTGTGCAAGCACGACGTCGATTGCGACGATTAAAAATCCGAGTGCGCTCGACAAGGCAAAATGTCTGCCGATTTTTTCGGGACTTTTATAATACGCCGTGAAAAACGTCAGGTTGAATATGCCGAAATACAAAAACGCGATTCCGTAAAACGCAAGCGACGGCATCGAGCCCGCCTGATTTAAGGAAGTGTTTAAAACAGTGCAGCGAAGGACGGCAAAGGGAATCGTCGCGACAATCGTCAAAAGTTCGAAAATGCAGACGGTGAGTATCCTTGCGCCGACAAGGTCGCGCTTTCTTACGGGCAGATTAAGGCTGTATTCCAGGTCGTGATTTTCACGCGACGAAAGACACATAAAGAATATGCCGAGCGTGGTGTAAAAAAACGACACAAGATAAGGATAATTCGGGATAAGCAGCATGAAGGCAAACGACAAAAAAATGTAGTTCGTCGGATGCGCCGCAAGGCGGAATTCCTTGTAAACAAGATTTTTCATAATTCCTCCTTTTCAAGATGCACCATAATGTCTTCAAGCGATGCGTCGGTTGTTTCAATGTTCAAAACAGCGGCTTTATCGGCAGAAATTAACACGCTTAACCCGTCTTTCAGCCGTCTCACGCCGTGCGAGCACGCTGCGATATCGTCCGTGAAAGCGTCCTTTTTAACGAATGCGAGTTTGTATTTTTCCTTGAACGTATCGGTGGGTTCGCTTGCGAAAATCTTGCCGTTTCTGATGTAGGTAATGTCGTCGGCGCACTTGTCGAGATCGGACGTTACGTGCGTTGAAAAAAGTATGGTTTTCCCGTCGTCTTTAAGCGACAAAAACACGTCCAGAAGGTCCTCGCGCGAGACGGGATCGAGCCCCGACGTCGGCTCGTCCAGAATCAAAAGTTCGGCGTTGTGCGACAGGGCAAGCGCCAGCGAATACTTGACTTTCATTCCTTGCGACAACGCCTTTACGGTTTTGTTTTCGTCCAGGTTGAATTTTTCAAGATAGCCGCGATACGCCGTGTCGTCAAAGTTTTCGTAAAACCTTTTCGTGACGGCGGTTATCGTTTTCAGTTTTTTCGTGACGTAATAATCCGCGCCGCCCGAAACGTAGCCGACGCGGCTTTTGATTTCCTTTTCGTTTTCCGAAAAGTCCTTTCCGAAAAATTTTACCGTGCCGCCGTCTTTATGGACAAACCCCAGAAGACATTTGAGAGTGGTGGATTTTCCCGCGCCGTTTCTGCCGATAAATCCCATAATGCGGCCGCTCTCGACGGAAAAACTCACGTCGTCAAGGGTAAATGCGGGATAAATCTTTGTAAGGTGTTCAATTTCAAGAGTTTTCATTGTCGTTATTAAACACCTTGTCGATGTAACCCGAAATGTATTGTTTCGGCGGAATGGCGATACCGCGCTCGGGATCTCCGAAAAGAATAAGCGTGTCGCCGGGCACAATGCCGAAAACGTCGCGTGCTTCCTTTGGAATGACGATTTGTCCTTTCTCGCCGACTTTTACCGTCCAGGCGAATTTGCCGTCTTTTTGCGATTTCATAATTACCTCAAAAGTATGAAAAGTATGATTTGTATAACTTATTTTACGCCGCGCATTAAAAATTGTCAATAAAAAAATAAAAAACCCCGCTGGCGCGGGGTAAAAGGATTTTTATTATCTGAATTTTTTGTTATCTGAAATTCACGACGTTTATCGGCTCTCCGTCAAGATAGGACACAAGGTTCATAACCGCGGTGTCCATAAGGCGTTTTCGGGATTCCTTCGACGCCCAGGCGATATGCGGCGTGATGATGCAGTTGTCCGCGCGAAGAAGCGGATTGTCGGGTTTTATCGGCTCTTCCGACACGACGTCGACTGCGGCAAACGAAACTTTGCCCGAGTCGAGCGCGTCTTTAAGCGCTTGTTCGTCGATGAGTCCGCCGCGCGAAGTATTGATGACGATTACGCCGTCTTTCATCATATCGAAGGCGTTTTTGTCAAGCATTTTTTCGTTGTCTTTCGTGAGCGGGCAGTGCAGCGACACGATATCCGCGCGGGAGTACAGTTCCGCAAGGTCGGCGTATTCGGCGATTTCGCTGTCCAACGACATTATTTTGTCGTAAACGATGACGTGCATGCCGAACGCGTTTGCGATCGTGCCGACGGTGCGCCCGATTCTGCCGTATCCGACAAGCCCCAGAGTTTTTCCTTTCAGCTCGGTAAGCGGATAGTCCCAGAAACAAAAGTCTTTTGAATTTGTCCAGCGGCCTTGTTTTACGGCGTCGCTGTGGTGTCCGACGAGGTGGCAACATTCCAGAATAAGCGCGAAAGTGAACTGCGCGACTGCTGCCGTGCCATAGGTAGGAACGTTGCAGACGGGGATACCGCGCTCGGCTGCGGCGACGGTATCGACGACGTTGAAGCCGGTTGCAAGCACGCCGATATATTCGATATTCGGGCAGGCGTCCAGAATTTCCTTTGTGATTTTCACCTTGTTCACGATGACCGCCTGATTATTGCCGATGCGTTTAACAACGGTGTCGAAGTCGTCGGGCGTTCTGTCGTACACGGTAAGCTCGCCGAGGTTTCTGAACCCGTCCCACGAAAGGTCGCCGGGGTTTTCGGTAAAACCGTCCAGAATAACGATTTTCATAAGTTCCTCCCTGAAAAAGTGCCTGAAGTGCCGTAATTTGCAAAAACATTATTGCATTTTAATTGTACATTAAAAAGCGGGCGGTGTAAATACTCTTTTTCAATAAAACGACAAAAACGGACGATTTTTTTGCAAAATTATCGGAAAAATTTGTCCTGTTACAGGACTTTTTTGCCTTTTGAATAAACTTCCGTGACTTTTCCGCGTTCGTCGACGACGTTGAACGACGCGTCATATCCAACGGAAAGGGCGGGAATTTCAAGCCCCAAATACTTCCTCGGCGATTCGGTCGCGCAATAAACCGCCTTTTCAAGCGGCACGCCGTAGCGAACGATGATTTCAACCATCTTCGCAACGTTCGTCGTGCTTCCCGCAAGGGCGGATTTGTCTTTGAGATACGCCGCGGTGCCGTCGGCAATTACGGGCGTGTTTTCGCCAAGGATATATTCGCCGACAGGCGCGCCGCACGGGGCAAGGGCGTCCGACACAAGTATGATTTTTTCATATCCTTTGCACTTATAAATGAATTTGAAAAGGTTTTCGCTTATATGCACGTCGTCGGCGATGACTTCCGTATAAATATCGTCAAAGTACATCGCGCACTCGTTCAGTCCGAGATGTTTCGTGATTTTGCCGCCGACGCGGCGGAATCCGCTTGACGCGCAGTAAATATGAGTCGCTCCGTCAAGCCCGGCGTTTTTGCAGGCGATAATCTGATCGTCGATACTGTCGTCGTGTCCAGCCTGCGCCTTTATGCCGTTTCCGACGATTGCTTTTACGAGTGCGACCGCGTTTTTCGTTGCAGGACACAGCGTTACGATTTTAAGAACGTCCGCGTTCCGGCTGAAAAAATCCGCGTCCTTTTCGTCAAAGGAAGTCATTATGTTTTCAACGGGTTGCGCGCCTTTTTTCGCAATGCTTATGTACGGTCCTTCGATATGCGCGCCCAGAATTTCCGCGCCCGACGGCGACAATTTTCTCAGTTTTTCAAACGCTTTGTCAAGCGCGGTAAGCGGGGTTGCGACAAAGGTCGGAAGGTATGCCCCGATACCGTTTGAAAGAAGGTAATTTCCGATTTCCGACAATGCGTTTTCGCTAAGTTCCGTGACGTCGTGAGTCACCGCGCCGTGCGTGTGAATATCGACGTAGGGCAGCGTAACGTATCGCGGCGCGGATTTTTCGCGCGTCTCAAAAACCTTTGAAATTTTTCCGTTTTCAACGGTTATGTCGACGGCGTTATCGGCGACTTTCCCGCCATAAATGAACTTTACGTTTTTAATTTCCATAATAAACCCCGTTTTTTGTCATAATTTGTAAAAATATATCGTTTCGGGCAGTTGCTCGAAATACAGCGAAACAGCGGCTTTTTTGTTGAAGTCGAGCGTCACGAGAGAGGTTGTTTCAAACTCGTATCTTCTGCCGTCCGAAAGGGAAAGCGCGCACGATTTTTCGTATTCTAAGGTGTCTTTCGGTTTCTTAAAAATTGCCGACAAAACGCCCGTCTTTTTTTCGACAAGGTTGTCTGTTGTACCTTTTGAAATCTCTTTCCCTAAAAACTTCACCGGGAAAGTCGGCGGCACGAGAAAGGTGAGTTTTGCGGCGGAAAACGTCGCGTTTGAAAAATGCAGCGCAAGACGGTTTTCTTCTTCGACGACGGAAATTTTCACAAAATCCCCGTCGTATCCCGAAAAGTCGATATGCGCGGACTTTACCGAACACGACTTGGTTTTTACGTCCGAAAGCGTGTATTCCCCGTCGACGTCGAACCGCGCGGTCAGTTTCCCGTTTTTCACGCCGAACTTTTTTTCGGCCTTTACCGATTTTATAAACGGAACGAGCGACGTATGATTGAAAACTTCCGTTTCGTCAAAAGAAAGCCTGACGCCGTATCCGCTGTCAACGATTTTAATCATACCGATATTTTACCCTTTTTGGAGGCGGTAGTCAAGGCGCGAAATCACGTTTGAACGAGTCTCGTCATATATTGAAAAAAATCGTCGGGGGAAAAGGGTGGACAGATGCCGCGCGGAAGTCGATTTATCTCGGCTGAAAAAAAACTTTGAAACGATAAAAGGAAAATGCGACGACGTGTTTGCCGTCGTGAAAGCGAACGCGTACGGACACGGCGCGACGGAAGTCGCGAAAACTCTTGAAGAAAGCGGTTGCAAAAAATTTGCCGTGGCGTCGGTGTACGAGGCGGAAAGTTTAAGGAAAAACGGGATAAACGGCGAAATCGCGATACTCGGCTTTTGCGAGGATTTCGGGCTTGCCCGCGAAATTGCCGCCCGTCCGCTCGTGTACGACGAACACACCCTTTGTCTTGCAAAAAAGTACGACGCGGAAGTTTTCGTAAAAATCAATACGGGAATGAACAGGCTCGGATTTTCGACAATCGTAGAAACGGCGTTCGCCGTGAAAAACCTGCGGGTTCTCGGGGTGTTCACCCATCTTTCGTCGGCAGACGGCGACGACGCAACCGACCGCCGCATCACCGAAGCGCAGATTAAAAACTTTATGGAAGCAGAACTCGTCGTCAAAAACGAAAAGGACGTCCCATTTTATGCCGAAAACAGCGCGGCGCTCATAAAGTACGGCAGATTTTTCGACGGCGCGAGAATCGGAATCGCGCTGTACGGCGTAAATCCCGTCCCGGGCGACAAAACGCCGCTTTTGCCCGTGATGACTTTTCGCGCGGCGGTAATTGCGATAAATACGGTGAAAAAGGGCGACTTTATCGGGTACTCGCGCGGGTATCGGGCGAAAAAAGATATGCGTGTCGCGATAATATCGACAGGTTACGCCGACGGACTCCCACGGGCGTTGTCGAACAAGGGAATGATTTTCTGCAACGGGCAATTTCTGAAAATCGTCGGAAAAGTTTCGATGGACAGCGTTGCCGTCGACGCTGGCGACGCAGACGTGAAAATTATGGACGAAGTTGTCGTTTTCGGCGACGAGATTAAGGTCACGGACGTCGCAAACCGCGCGGATACTCTGCCGTACGAGATTCTGACGGGCGTTTCGGAAAGGGTAAAAAGGGTTTATAAAAACCCGTAATGCCGAAGGCACATCACTACGAAAGGAACATTGCGTCGTTTGGAGCATTACGCCGAAAGGAACATCGCGTCGCAAGGCACAAAAAAGCCCCGCTTGACGCGGGGCGGAACGGTAAAAGAAATTACTTGTTGTTTTTGATGAAATCTTTAAGTTTTTTGGTTTCCATCTTCCAGTAAATCGTCTTAATCGGCGGGCAGATCGCAAACAGGAATCTTGCGAAGGTGAACAGTCCGCAGGGGTAAACGTATTTTTTCTTGCGTTCGATACCCTTTACCATTTTCTTTGCCACGTGAGCGGGGCTTTGTACGGGGAAGGGTTTCTTGAACTCCTTGGGATTTGCGGTTTTGAAGAAGTTCGTATTCGTTGCGACGGGATACAGGCAGGTCATCGTCACGTTTTCGGGAAGTTCCAGACGAAGACCTTGCTGGAAGCCTTGCGTGCCGAACTTCGACGCCGAATACACGCAGTAGCCGGGCATAGCCATCTGACCGATTGCGGAAACGGTGATGCAGAAGTGTCCGTCGCGGCCTTTTAAGAAATCAAGGTATTTGCCATAGGTATACATCGGCGAAATCGTATTGACCTGAAACATTCTGTTGACGCGATCCCAGTCGGCGTAGTTGTACTGTTCGTAATAAGGGAAGCCAGCGTTTGCATAAAAAATGTCGATTGTGCCGAGTTTTTCTTTTGCGACCTCGAAGATTTTGTCGATGCCTTCCTTGTTGCCGACGTCGCATTGCATGGGGAAGACCTTGCTTTGGTCGAACGTGGAAATGACGTCCGTTTTAAGGTCGACGGCAAGGATTTTGTTGTTGCCTTGCACAAGAAGTTTCAATGTTTCGAGACCGATACCGCTGTTTGCGCCGGTCAGAACGATTTTTTTACCGGTAATCATAAATGTGCTCCATATTATTTTGATAATAACATAATAGCACAAGGCCGAAAAAATGAAAAGCGTTTTGAAAAACGAAATTGTTGCGGGGCGTTAATTTCCCGCAAGATTGTTTGACTTTAATATAAAATATTTATATAATAAATAAAAATCGGAAAAGGGAGAAGAAAAGACGATATGCTGACCGTAAATTACGTTGACGACGACGATGAATTGATGAGAATTTACGACCGCGCGGGGGTGACGGGCGCAAACACGAGCGGTATCAACGCGGTGCTCTTCGACGACGACGAGGGCGTGGGCGTATGCAAAATGGTGCTTCGCGACGAAGGGATCCTTATTGTATCTTTCGACGTTGCAAAGGACAAGGCGGAAGATCCGTCTGTTTCCGACTTCTTTTTCAGGACGATTCTTTTTAAACTGTCGATGAGCGAAGTCAATATTCTTATTGCACCCGACGACAGGCTTGAAAAATTCGGATTCAAAAAACAAGGAGATCTGATGGTTGTTGCAGCGCGGGACGTAGTTTTCCCGTCGTCTTGCGGCGGAAATCACCAAATCGATAATTAACCGAATAAAATCGGCGTATAAAGCGTCGATTTTTCCATTAAGGAGCATATATGGAAGAATTTGCAAAACCAACCAACTTTATTGAAGACATCATTGACGCCGACCTTAAAAGCGGCAAGCATACGTTCATAGCGACGCGTTTCCCGCCCGAACCGAACGGGTATCTGCATATCGGCCACGCAAAAGCCGTCTGCATAAATTTCGGCATTAAGGAAAAATATCACGGCACGTGCAATCTGCGTTTCGACGACACCAACCCGTCGAAAGAAGACGTCGAATACGTCAACAGCATTCAGGAAGACATAAGGTGGCTGGGTTTTGAATGGGACGCGCTTTATTATGCGTCCGATTACTTTGAAAAAATGTATTCGCTTGCGGAAGGGCTTATCGAAAAAGGGCTTGCGTACGTCTGCGATTTGTCCGCGGAAGAAATCAGCAAAACCCGCGGCACGCTTACCGAGCCCGGCGTAAACAGCCCGTACCGCGACAGAAGCGTGGAAGAAAACCTGCGTCTTTTCAGGGAAATGCGCGCGGGAAAATACGACGACGGCGAAAAGGTTCTCCGCGCGAAAATCGACATGGCGGCGAACAATATCAATATGCGCGATCCCGTCATTTACCGTATCGTGAAAGCGCCGCACCACAGACAAGGCACAAAATGGGTGATTTATCCCATGTACGACTTCGCGCATCCTTTGGAAGACGCGATCGAGGGTATCACGCACAGCTGTTGCAGTCTTGAATTTGAGGATCACCGTCCCTTGTACGACTGGGTTGTCGAAAAGTGCGGATTTAATCCCCGTCCGAGGCAAATCGAGTTTGCAAGGCTCAACCTTACCCACACGATTATGAGCAAGCGTTATCTTCGTCAGCTTGTCGAAGACGGCGTGGTCGAAGGGTGGAACGATCCCCGTATGCCGACATTAAGCGGTATGCGTGAAAGGGGATATCCCGCGGAAGCCATCCGCGATTTCTGCTCCCGCATCGGCGTGGCAAAGGCAAACAGCGTCGTCGATATCGCGCTTCTGGAACACTGCGTCCGCGAAAACCTTAACGAAAACGCAACGCGCGCAATGGCGGTTCTGAAACCGTTGAAACTTATTATCGAAAACTATCCCGAAGGGGCGACGGAAACCGTCGAAATCGAAAACAATCCCAACAAAGAAGGCGCGGGAACTCACACCGCGACTTTCAGTCGCGAACTTTTCATCGAAGAAAGCGACTTTTCGCTGAATCCCCCCGCAAAATATTTCCGCTTAAAACCCGGCGGAATGGTAAGGCTCAAATGCTCGTACATCGTCGAATACGCCGGTTGCGACGTCGACGAAAACGGCAACGTCAAAGAAGTGCGCTGCAAGTATATCGAAGACAGCAAATCGGGCGGCGCAAACGCGGGCATCAAGGTCAAGGGCGTAATACACTGGGTGAACGCAAACGACTGCGTCGACGTAACTGTAAATCGTTTCGATTATCTTATCAACGACGTCGAAGGCGACCTTATGGATCGCGTCAACAAAAATTCAAAGACGGTTGTCCGCGCGAAAGCCGAAAAATTCATCGTCGAAAACGCAAAGGCGTACGACCGCTTCCAGTTTATGAGACAGGGCTATTATATGGCGGTAAGCACTTTCGACAAATCCGCGCCCGTGTTCAACGAAGTCGTGGGGCTGAAAGACAGCTTCAACAAATAAGACAAAAAAAGAAAAACGCCGTCAACTTTTTTACGAAAAGCGTTGATATGTAAACTATTTTAGTTTATAATAGTTAAGAAGTATCTTGAAACCACGATGGTTTTTTCGTGATTTCGACCATTGTTTAAGGAGATAAATTATGGCAGTATGTAAAACTTGCGGTTCAGTAGTCCATCAGGGCGACTCGTTCTGCCCCGTTTGCGGACAAGGCCTGTTCAACCCCGAAGACGCGCTTATCTGTTCGGCTTGCGAAACGCCGAATGCGCCCGGGACGCGCTTTTGCAAACATTGCGGCGCGGTGCTTCTGAGAAAGCCCAAGACGGTTCAATGTCCCGTATGCGGCAGCGAAAACGCCGAAGACGCCTTATATTGCACGGCTTGCGGCAGCGAAATGCCCGGCGATTTCGAAAAAGAGTTCGAGGTGGAAAGCATCGAAAGACTGCAAGCGGTTTTGCCGCTCATCCACTCTTATGCCGAAAAGTTCAACGGCGAATTTGACAAACTTTCCGAAGAAGAATTGAAAAATTCCACGTACGTTTGCCCGGTATGTGGCAAGCGCAACAGCATTTCCGACGAAAAGTGCCGTCGTTGCGGCAGAGATAAGAACAGAAGTCTGTACCTTGCAAGCAAGCAACGTATTCCTTCGTTCGAAGACGCCGTCGAGGTGCCCGACGTACCGCACACTCCCGTGGTCGAGCCCGTATTCCCGGTGAAAGCGGACAAAAAGCCTGAGTTTATAAACGGTAAAAAGTCTGCCGACAGCAAACCCGTAAGGGGCGGCGGACAAGCCGGTTACGCAGGCGGCTATGCTTATTCGGGCGACGGATTTATGCAAAATTCGCCCATAGTACAGCCCCTTGCAATCGTTCCGTACGTCACGCAGGAACAGCCCTTGTGGCAGTATGCGTCCAAGGCGGATTATGAAAGAATGCGTCGTAATAACGCAAAAAAATAACGGGGGAATTATGGATAAAAAAACAGAAAACGTTAAAAACGAAAAAGTCGTATTTTACGCTCCGTTGCCGGTCAACAAACCGTATCCTATCATAAGGCCCAGCGAAAAAATCCAACTTCAACCCACGGTAAATCCCGTTGCGATCGTTCCTTACCTGTCTGCGGGCGAGGAAGAAGAAACCGTCGCGCAGTCCGCGGCGGAACAACAGACCGTTGCAGCAAGAAAGACGGAAAAACGCGCGTCGGCACGTGTGTCGGGCGTTCTTATGCTTATCATCGCCACGCTGTCGATAATTCTGTTCGGGTTGTCGTTCGCGGCGAAATATCCCATTGCGGGAGCGGAAAAATACATCAGCCTTAAATACTTTGCCGATATGTTCGACGTGATGCTCAAAACGCACGAATTTGCAAAGTTCGACGTTGTTTTCGTGCCGTATCTTATCGCCGTCGCCTACGTTGCGATAATCGTCAACTTTATTTTGTCGATAATCGCGATTTCCACGGGAAAGAGAACAGGATTTACCCTTTGCGCGGTCATAGCGTTCCTGTGCTTTGTCGTCGCGGCGTTTTATGAGATGAAATTCTTCTCTCAGATCAAAAATCTGGGCAATCTGCTTTCGCGCGATTGCGGTTGGCCCTCGATAATGCTGATTATTATCGGCGGCGCAAACCTTGTGTTCGCATTCGTCTGCAACATAATTTGTCCTAAACACAGAATTCAGGAAACTGTCGAGTTTTAAGCGGAGGTTATATAATGAAAAGAAAAAACAAAAAAGTAGTTGCCGAATCTTTGCCCGTGAGCGCGGAAGAAACCATTAAAAACGCCCGCGCGGAAATGAAGGACGAAGAATTTTCTGAACTCAGAATTCAAAAGTCCGAAGCAACGCCCATTCCGCAAGGGAAACCCGCGGCGGCTGCTCCCGCTCCGCAAAACGCGCAAAAAGTCCCGCCCGAGGTTGCAAATCCCGTCGAATATGCGGTGATGCGTCCCGTGGCAGGCGGTCTTCAACCCATAATTGCACCCCGCGGTCAGGTTCAGCTTAACCCCGTCGTAGTGCCTGTGGCGTTCGTGCCGTACGCAACGCAAAACCAACCCGTTTTGCAAATCGACAATAAACCCAAACAGCAACAACCGCTGCCCGAAGTCAAGGATCAACCCCTTGATAAAAAGGCGGCGCGCGCGGCGAAACGCCGCGATAAAAAGCCCGAGTTTGTCGGGGATGACCTTTCCGCAGAAAAAGCAATCAAGAAAACGAAAGCCAAAAACCGCGCGTTTGCGGCAATCCTTTTCGTTATCACCCTTGGATTCTTTGCGTTTGTCATTCTCAACCACTTCGCGGCAGAACTTAAAATCACAAGCCTTGCGCTTGCCCCCGGCGAGCCCGATATCATTGCCGGCTGGATGAACTTCAATACAAGCAACCTTATCGCACAAGTTCCGCTGTTCCTTTACACCGTGGTATGCGCGATTGCTCTTGCGACGCTTATCGTGGAATTCGTGGGGCTTTGCAACGGCCATGGATACCACATCTGGATTTCCGCGCTTATTCTGTTCGTATTGACGGTGGCGGGCGCAGTTATTTGTGCAACCGTTCCCGCATTCAAAGCGCTTAACGTTCCTTTGAACCCGATTGCGAAGGGCAGCTTCGTATGGCGTCTTGCGATGGTGTCGGTGGTATTTTTGATTTTCGCGCTTTGCTTCATTCCAAGGAAGCCCAAGTTCGATAACGACGACGATTTAAGCGATCTGATTTAACAAAAGACAAAGAAAAATCCCGCGGAGTCCGCGGGATTTTTGTTTGCGCTTTTTCGTTTTGTTCGTTTAATATTCTACGCCGGGGATTTCTTCCCATTCAAGGACTTCTTCCCACGTCTTGCCGTGGTCGATGCAATAAGAATACAACGCAATCGTACTTTGCCCGAATTTTTCAGCGAAAATCGAATTGCCCATTACCATATATAAGGGCACCAAATCTCCGCCTATAATTTCCACGTAATCTTTCTCAATTCCGTTCATTCTTTTATCTCCTTCGTATTATTATCTGTTGAAACAATTATTTATTAAAAAATGTCGTTTCCTTTTGAGTCCACGCCGACGACGCACTCGAACCCTTCGACTTCGAGTTTCGTTACCGCTTCCGACAAAAGTTCCGGAAAAGCGATGACTTCCGCCGACTTAATCGCCGATTTATAAAACGCGCCCGCTCCGCCGATTGCGACGAAGTAAACCGCGCCGTTTCGTTTTATCGCGTCCACTACCGCGCGCGTGCGCGCGCCTTTACCTATTATACCTTTAAGTCCCGCGTCCAGCATATCGGGCGTATAAACGTCCATGCGTTTCGACGTCGTGGGGCCGCAACTGCCGTATGGTTCGCCGTCTTTTGCGGGAGTCGCGCCCGTGTAATAGACAAACGAATTCCGAAGGGGGAAAGGCAAAGGCTCATTGTCTTTCATAAGGGCGAAAATCTTTTTGTGAGCGGCGTCGCGCGCCGTGTAAATCGTGCCGCTTATCGACACGATATCGCCCGCATTCAGCGTTTTCAGTATTTCAATATCGCTTGTATCGACCTTAATCATTTATCCCTCGATTATTCTTTCGCCGTGGCGCGAGCAATGGCATTGTACGGTGACCGCGACGGGCAGTCCCGCAATGTGGGTGTTTTCCGTTTCGATAAACACGCGAAGGGCGGTAACGTCGCCGCGGAAGCCTTCCGCGCCGATGCCCAGAGCGTTGATTTTTTCAAGCATTTCCTTTTCAAGGGAAGAAAGATATTCGTCGGGGTTTTCCTTGTCCAAGTCGTTCAAAAGGGCGTGCTTGCTCATAATCGCCGCCTTTTCCATCGTGCCGCCGACGCCGACTCCCAAAATTACGGGCGGACACGGGCAACTGCCTGCGTCTTTCACCGTTTCCACAACCTTTTCGACCACGCCCTCGACGCCGTCCGCAGGAGTTAGCATAAAAAGCCGCGACATATTCTCGCTGCCGAATCCTTTCATCATGCAGGAAACTTTCACTTTGTCGCCTTTCACGACGCGCGTGTGGATAATCGCGGGGGTGTTGTCGCCCGAGTTTTTGCGGGAAAGCGGATGCACGGACGATTTGCGGAAGTTTTCATACGCTTGTCTTACGCCGTCGTTTACGGCGTCTTCGACGTATTTCCCGGAAAGCGCGACGTCCTGCCCGATTTCCAAGAATACGACGGCAAGCCCCGTATCCTGACATACCGGCGAGTTTGTATCCCGCGCGATTTCGGCGTTTTCGGTCAGGACTTTCAGCGCGAAGCTTTCGCGTTCGTTTGCGCCTTTTGCCGCTTTCAGACGGCAATATACATTTTCGTCAAGGTGCGTTCCGATGTTTTCAAAAATTTCCCTGACCGCGTTTTCAATTTTTATCGTGTCGATTATCATACTTCACCTTTTTACCGATATAGTATAACATAATATCGCTTGTAAAGCAAAAAAAACCGTGATACAATATTAAACGAGGTTAATATGTCACTGAAAATAATGTCGATCGCCAGCGGCAGTCACGGGAACTGCACTTATATCTCGTCGGAAACGACGCATATCCTTGTGGACGCAGGGGTAAACTTGAAAAGAATTTCAGACGCGTTGAAGACAATCGGCGTGGGGATTACGGATTTGTCGGGAGTTGTCGTCACGCACGAGCACGACGACCATATTTCTGGACTTTCCGCACTTTCAAACGCCGGCGTCAAGGTGTACGCGCACGAGCGGGTTATGCCGCATATCGCGCGCCGAATAGGGCCGATTCCGTTTGAAAACGTAGATTTTTTCGACGCTGGATTTGAAATCGGCGATATTGCGGTTTATCCGTTCAGAATACCGCACGACACGGTATATCCGCTTGCTTATACGTTCGTGTCCGGCGGCGCAAGGGTTTCCGTCGCAACCGACATCGGTCATATAACCGAAGGAATTTTAAGTAATTTGAAGGGTAGTCAGGTAGTATTGCTGGAATCGAATCACGACGTGGAAATGCTGATGAAAGGCTCGTACACGCAACGGCTCAAAACACGTATTTCGGGCGCAAACGGGCATATTTCCAACGATTGCGCCGCAAACGTCGCGGCCGTCCTTGCACACAGCGGGCTGAAAACGCTGATTCTCGGGCATATGTCCGAGGAAAACAACTGCCCGGAACTTGCTTTTTCGACGGTATTGTCCGCCCTTGACGCAAACGGGTTTTCGGACAAAGTCCGCGTCGAACTTGCATATCAGAATAAATGCGGAGAACTTATCGAAGCCGATGAAAAATAAGAATTTCAAATTTTCAAATACGGGCAACGCGTTTCTAGTTGCGTTTGCGACCTTTTACGTCCTGAGCCTTATTTACGAATTTTCTTTCCGTTTCTCAAGCGGAATGAGCGGGGCGGCGGTGTGGTGTCAGTATCTTATCAACCCCGTTGCGTTCATAGGCTCGATGCTCGTTTACGCAAAGCGTAAAAACGTCGACGTCGTGTCCGCGACGAAACTCAACAAAACAATCGGGCTGAAACAAATCGGCATACTTTCGCTGTTGTCGGTATGCTGCATTATGGCGTTTTTGCCCGTGTCGAACATATTTTTGGACATACTTTCAAGGCTCGGGTTCGATATGAGCCTTAATATCGTCGATACGACGGCATCGGTCGGCGCATACTTTTTGGGACTGTTACTGCTTGCGGTGCTTCCTGCGTTTGCCGAAGAGTTTCTGATGCGCGGTGTCGTCCTGAACGCGGCGTCGAGAAAGCGCGATTATTCCTATGCGATACTTATCACCGCGGGTATGTTCTCGCTCATGCACGGCAACCCGATACAGACGGTGCATCAGTTTTTGCTGGGCGCGGTGCTTGCCTACGTCGTGCTTGTGTCGAAGTCGCTGTGGGCTGGGATTTTCCTGCATTTCTTCAACAACTTTTTAAGCCTGACGCTGGAATACCCGTACGAAGCGATTATGAAAAATACGAGCTTGGGCTCGATGCACGTCGGATATCGGTATCTCATCTGGATTGTGGCGATACTTTTAGGCGGCACGCTTGTCGTATATCTTCTGAAAAAGTTCACGAAAGTAAGCGCGCCGAAACGCGTTGAAATTTTGCCGGATAACGCCGAAGTCATCGACGTTTACGAAAATAAGGACGGCGTTTATTCCACCGAAAAGACCTTGTCCGTTAAAGCAAAAGAAAGCAAAAACGACTTTGCGGCGGCATTTAGGGATTTGTGCGGAATTTTCAAAAAAGGCGGATTAAAGGCTGCTTATAATAAGATAAACACCATAATCCGCGATATTACGCCCGAAGATGACGAAATGACCGAGATGTCGCGCGAGGACTTTTTCCCGTCGAATATCAAGCTTGTTTACGTCATTCTCGCGGTAATTTGGATTATCTCGCTGGTCAGCGGATTTTTGAATTGATGACAAAACGCTTCGTAAAAAACGGCATATACGCGTTCTCGATGCTCCTTATCGCAATCTTTCGCATTATGGTGTCGGAAGGGGTTTTGTCGGGGTTTTCCGTGCTCGGTGCCGACGCCGTGTGGAGCGTCGTTGTGCAAGTCGGATTTATGGGCGTCGTGCCGCTTTTACTTTACGTAATATATCTTAAATTTTCCCGGGACAAGCACGCCTTAAAAACAATCGCGGCGGAGTTCAAGTACGATTCGTTACCCGCAAAAAAAAGTTGGGTTTATATTTTCCTGATTTCGATTTTCGCAACCTTTATGGTGACGTGTTTGTCAAACGTCTGGTACAATCTTATTTCGGTTATCGGCTACACTCCCTCGGTTTCAAAACCGCTTGTTTACGACAACATCGGCGTACTCATTGCGGATATCGCGCTCACGGCAATTCTTCCCGCGACATTTGAAGAGTTCACGAATCGCGGACTTTGTTACGGCGCAAACGAAAACGCGCGGTTTCCGACTTTTGCGATAATTCTTTCGGCATTGATGTTCGCGCTGATGCATACGAACGTCACGCAGGTGTTTTACACGTTCTTCTTCGGGCTTATCACGGGCGCTCTCGTTTACGTCACGAAAAGCATATATCCCGCGATGTTTTGCCATTTCGTCAACAACTTTGTTGCGGTGATGCGCGATTACGGACGGCAAACGGGAAAAGGCTTCGATTTTCTGAACAAGGCGTACGGTTTTCTGCTTGGCACGACCAAAGGCGGAATAATCGCCACGATATTGTTTATACTCGTTGCGTTTTTGATGTTTGTACTGTTTTTGAAGACGTCGGTTATTGAGAGCGACAAAAGGATCGAAAAAGGCAAAGAAGTCGCGTTTTGCAAGGAAACGACCGCACGATTCGACAACGCGCCGCTGTATTTTGCGATAACGCTTAATGCGCTTATTACGATATTTACCTTTGTATGGGGGGTTATAAGATGAAAATCAACGTCGTGTGCGTGGGCAAGATAAAAGAAAAGTATTTTACGGACGCGATAAACGAATACGCAAAAAGAATTTCAAGGTTTGCGGAGTTCAAGGTTATCGAGTGCGCGGAATTCCCCGTGAAAAACCAAAGCGCGGCGGAAGTATTGCAGTCTGTCGAAAAGGAAGGCGAGAAAATACTCGAATGTGTCAAAGGGTATGTCATATTGACAGCGATTGACGGGAAAATGCTGGATTCCGTGGAGATTTCGCGGTTAATGAGTGTCAAAATGACAGAGGGCGTTTCCGAGATAACTTTCGTCATCGGCGGCAGCAACGGAGTGAGCGACAAAGTGAAAAACCGCGCCGATTTCAAAATTTCTTTCGGGAAAGCGACTTATCCCCATCAGCTTATGCGCGTGATTTTGTCGGAGCAGATTTACCGTGCGTTTTCGATAATGAACAATCTGCCGTACCATAAATAACTTTTATTATTATTTCAAACCAGGTCAAACGAAAAAGTTTTTTCATATTATGTCGTATGATTTACGCGTACGACGATTTATTGAACGAGCTTAAAACAAGAAAAAATTATTTTTCAATCGGGCAAAGCGTGTTTTCGCGCGAAATTTTCGCATTTGTTAAAGGGCGGGGAAATCCGCACGCGCTGATATTTGGCGGAATCCACGCAAGAGAGTGCGTTACCGCCGACGTAGTGATGCGGCTTTACGATAATTACGACGAAAGCTTGCCGGCGATATGTTTCGTGCCGCTTGTAAACCCGGACGGCGCGATGCTTGTGAAATATTCGCTTGACGGGGCGGAGTTTTCGTCGCGCGAATTTTTGAAACGGGTGAATAATAATTCAACGGATTTTTCAAAATGGAAAGCAAACGGACGGGCGGTAGACCTCAACGTAAACTTCGACGCGGACTTCGGCAAAGGCGAAAGCAACGTATTTTATCCCGCGCCCGAAAATTACGTCGGTGAGCGTCCGTTTTCCGAGCCCGAAACGCTTGCCATGAAAAAATTGACTGAAAAATTCGGCTTCAAAGCGGCGATGTGTCTGCATACAAAGGGAAATCTTATCTATTATGGCTATAAAAAATTGAAATGTTATAAAAATTATGTTAAAATGATTGCAGCCGCAACCGGACTCCCCGTCGTGACAAGCGACGGCAGCGCGGGTGGCTACAAGGACTGGTTTTTGAAAAACGGCTTTGGATTTTCGATAACGGCGGAACTCGGCGACGATTGTCTTTTTCACCCGATTTCACGCGATTACACGGCGGAATTTGCGAAAATCCTTGAAAACACGCCGAAAATACTTGCAAAAATCGGTGAAGAAATATGGATGAAAAGTTTATGCGCCGCGCAATCGAGCTCGCAAAACAGGCGGAAACTTTCGACGAAGTCCCCATCGGCGCGGTCATCGTCTTGAACGGAGAGATCGTCGCGGAAGGCAACAACAGAAAAGAAAGGGACAATTCGGCAATTTCGCACGCGGAAATCGTCGCGCTTAAAAACGCCAACGAAAAACTCGGCTGGTATCTTTCGGACTGCGAAATGTACGTGACGCTCGAACCGTGCGCGATGTGTGCGGGCGCGCTTATAAACAGCAGGCTGAAAGCGGTTTACTTCGGCGCGTACGACCAAAAAGCCGGCTGCTGCGGCACTCTTTACGACCTTCCGACGGACAAGCGGTTCAATCACAGACTCCACGTCGAAGGGGGCATCTTAAAAGACGAATGCGCCGCGCTCCTTTCGGAATATTTCAGAAAAAAACGCAAAAAAGACAGCGACATACAAGGTGAAAAATGATTATTATCGGTCTTGGCAACAAAGGACTTTCCTATAAAAACACATATCACAACATGGGTTTCGACGTCGTGAGCAAACTCGCGAAAGAGCTGGGCGTCAGGTTTTCGCATACCGAGTGCAAGGCAAAAACCGCCGTTACGAACGTGAACGGGAAACGCGTCGTCCTGGCAAAACCCGAAACGTATATGAACCTTTCCGGCGAGTCGGTCAGGGAACTTATGGGGAAATATAAGGAAACGGCGGACGGCATAATCGTGATTTACGACGATATCGACATCGCAATCGGCACGATCCGCGCAAGGAACGCGGGAAGCGCGGGCACGCACAACGGAATGCGGAATATCGTGGAATGCTTGAACGGCAACACTGCTTTCAAGCGCATTCGCATCGGCACGGGATTCGACCACGGCAACGTGCCCCTTTACAACGTCGTGTTGTCGAAAGTCAAGGGCGAAAACAAAACGCTTGTCGACGCCTCGACCGACTTTGTCGCAAACGAACTTTTGTCGTTTTTGAAAGATGGCGACTTTGACAAACTTATGAGAAACGTCAACGGATTTAAGACCGAATGACGAAAAATATAAAAACGAAATGTACGACTTTTTGAGACTCGAAAACTTAAAAGGCGACTTCAAAAACCTTCTCGACGCAGTACGGGGTGGCAAAGCCACCACGGCGTTTTCGCTTGTCCAAGGAGCAAAAAACCACGTTACAAGTGCAATTCCGGGAGTTAAACTGCTGATTGTGCCGGATAGACTTGCCGCCGAAACCGCATACACTCGTCTGAAAGCGTACGTGAACGACCGCGTCGTGTTTATCCCCGACAAGGACGACGTACTCTTGAACAGAAAGGCGGGCTCGGTCGGACTCACGGGAAGAAGAATCGAGGCGTTGACGCGCCTCATACAAAACAAAGCGGAAATCGCGGTTATCCCCGCCGAGGCGCTTTTGCAGTATTATCCCAACGTCGATGCGTTCAGGGCGGCGCACGTTACCCTTATGAAAGAAGAAGAGTACGCGCCCGAAAAAGTCGCGAACAAACTTGTGTCGATGGGTTATACCCGCGTCGAAAGCATGTCCGACCGCGGCGAATTTTCATTGCGCGGCGATATTCTGGACGTATATCCCCTTGCAAGCGAATACCCGATAAGGATAAGTTATTTTGACGACCTTGTCGAAAGCATAAAATTTTTCCGCCCGGAGACGATGGAAAGTGTGAAAGAAATCGGACACGTCACGCTGTCGCCGGCAACCGACGTACTCATCACCCGCGACGAAGCCGACAAAATCATCGGAAAAATCAAAAAACACCGCACGACGAACGGCAAAGCGAACGACGTAATCGACGACGTCATCGGCAGGCTCGAACTTAATCCGACCGACAGAAACCTTGTGTGGATAACGCCGTTTATCGACGAAAGAAGCGTGATTTTCGATTATCTTCCGCGCGACGCGACGATTATCGTGGACGAGCCGAAACTTTTGTACGACAAGTTGGAACTTATCGAAAAGGAACACTCGTCAAGGGTAAAAAGCCTTGTCGAAAGCGGCGAAGTACTGCCGATTCATAAGGAGTCGATTTTAACGCGCGCATACGCGCTGACGTATATAAGGGTGATGAAGCGGCTTGCGTTCCAGCAGTTGACCGCGCTCAATCCCGTGTTCGAGTCAAACGCCGTATATACGCTCAAATCGCAGCAGCCCGCAAAGTATTATCTTGACCGCAACGTGCTTTACACCGACGTCAAAAATTTCAATGCGACGGGCTACAAAGTCATGCTTTGCTGCGGCGACGAAAACCGCGCGAAAAACGTGTCGAAATCGCTCAAAGAAAACGATATTTACGCAGAGTGCGACGAAGATTTTTCACGCAGTAAAATCATTGCGACAAAAGCCCCGATACGCGTCGGATTTATATATCATCAGGCAAAACTCGTCGTCCTCGGAATGGACGAACTTTTTGGCAAAATCGGACAGAAAACAGAGTTAAGCAAACCAAAAACGGGGTTTATCCAGTTAAAAACGGGAGATTATGTTGTTCACGAGCAATACGGAATCGGCGTTTGCGAAGGCTCCGACCGCATCACCGTCAACGGGATAACGCGCGATTACGTCGTGCTTCGTTACCGCGACGGCGGAAAACTTTTCGTGCCCATCGACCAGATGGATATGCTGACGAAGTTTTCGGGCGGAGAAACGCCGAAACTCAATAAACTCGGCGGCGACGAATTCAAAAAAACCAAAGAAAAAGCGAAGGCTTCGATCAGAAAACTTGCCTTCGATTTGCTGAAACTTTATCAGGAACGCGAAAAGCAAAAAGGATATAAATATTCCCCCGATACGCCGTGGCAGCGCGAATTCGAGGAGAATTTCGAATACGACCTGACCGACGACCAGGATCGCGCTGTCCGCGAAATCAAGGACGATATGGAAAAAGGGCGCGTGATGGACAGGCTTGTCTGCGGCGACGTCGGCTACGGCAAAACGGAAGTGTCGTTCCGCGCGGCGTTCAAAACGGTCATGGACAACAAGCAGGTTGCGATTCTTGCCCCGACAACAATCCTTGCAAAACAGCATTTCAATACCTTAAACGCAAGGTTGCAGGGCTTCGGGATAAAGACGGTACTTTTATCAAGGCTTCAATCGGACAAGGAAATCGACCGCTCGCTCAAAGAAATCAAAGACGGCGTGGTAAGTATCGTCGTCGGCACGCACCGCATACTGTCGAAAGACGTCGCGTTCCACGATCTCGGGCTTTTAATTCTTGACGAAGAGCAGCGTTTCGGCGTGGAGCACAAAGAAAAACTGAAAACGGTGAAAAAGGACGTCAACGTTTTAACGCTTACCGCAACGCCGATCCCGAGAACTTTGAATCTCGCGCTGAGCGGAGTCCGCGACATAAGTCTTCTGGAAACTCCGCCGAAAAACCGTTTGCCCGTGCAAAACTACGTCGTCGAATACAGCGACGGGCTGTTAAAAGACGCCGTCATGCGCGAAGTGAGCCGCGGCGGACAGGTGTTTATCCTTTACAACTACGTCGAAACCATCGAGGCGTTTGCCGAAAAGGTCAGGAAACTCGTTGACGGCAAAGCAAGGGTGATGGTGGCGCACGGCCAGATGGGCGCGGGCGAACTTGACAAACGAATGACGTCGTTTTATCAAAGGGAAGCGGACGTGCTTATCGCAACGACGATTATCGAAAACGGCATCGACCTTCCCGACGCGAACACTCTTTTCGTCATCGACGCCGACAGATTCGGGCTTTCGACTTTGTATCAGTTAAGGGGCAGAGTCGGCAGAAGCGGCGCGCTTGCACACGCATATTTCACGACGCGGCTTAACAAAGTCCTGACCGACGACGCCGTAAAACGCCTTACCGCGCTTACCGAATACAGCGACTTCGGCAGCGGATTCAAAATATCGCTGCGCGACCTTGAAATAAGGGGCGCGGGGACTTTCCTCGGCGCGGAACAGCACGGCCATATCGAAAAGGTCGGCTATGAACTGTACAGCAAGATTCTGAAAGAAACCGTGGAAGAAATCAAAAACGGCGGCGTAAAGAAAGAAAACAACGTGCTTATCAAAATCGACGTCGACGCATACGTCCCCGAAGACTACGTGGGCGACGGCGACAAAATCAGGGTATACAAGCGCATTTCGGAAGTTACGAGCGTGAAAGAAAGGGACGAACTTATCGCGGCGCTGTCCGACGTATACGGCCCTGTGTCCGCGCCGCTTAAAAACCTTATCGACATCGCACTGTTAAAAAGCCTTGCCGGCGAATACGACGTCGAAAAAATCGTCGCGACGAAAAAAGGCGCGGCATTCGTGTTCCGCGACGCGAACGTTTTCAAGGAGCAAAACCTGCTTTCCGCCGTGGCAAAACTTACCGAAGACGTCGTGCTGACGGCGACCGTACCCCCGCAACTGTTGTTCAACACAAAGGGGCATTCTGTCGAACAGGTTGTCGAAAAGATGATAAACTTTTTGCTGATCACGCAAAAATCGTGAAATTTCCCGCGTGAAAAACAAAAAAAACGATAAAAAGGAAAATATATAAAAACGTTTGCCTAATTTAAGGTAATCTTATATAATATGGTGTACGGTTTTTATTATATATAATTCCGCAAGGAGTCTATGATGAATATTAAGAAATTCTTGGCAGTTATACTTGTGACGATTATCGCAATTACCGTGTTTGCGGGTTGCGACGTTATCACGAAGAATGAGGAGCGCGACTACAACCAATCGCTTGCCACCGTGAAATACGCAGGGCTTACGTCCACCGTCACGAAGGGCGAGTTTAACGAGTCGTTCAACTCACTTGCCTACTATTACGTTTACTATTACGGATACACCGTCGACGAAGCGGCGACATCCATATTGGATTCGCTTGCCCAGCGCAAGTTGCTTATCCTTTACGTCCGTGACGAAATCGCAAAAAGTCAGGGCGTCGCAAACACCACCGCGGTTGCAGACCTTTTGAACGCCGTTGAGAAAAACGAAGCGGTAAAGAGCGCGAACGAATCCATGGCAAAGTGGTACAAACAGGTGTTTGAGGAACTCTGGAAAGAGGCAAACTCCACCGACGACACGACGGACGATACGACCGACGACGATAAAGTCGACGAAACCGACAAAATCGCCGCGCGTCCCACTCGTCCCGACAAGGCGGAAGCGGAAGTCGATTACAATGCGGAGTTAAAGCCCGAAGACGCCGAAATTAAGTTCTTTGAGAAACCCTACAAAGATTTGTACACCGAAAAAGAATGGGACGAACTTAACAAGGTCGAGGGCAAAGCCGACTATATACCCAAGGCTCTGAACGAACTCAAAAAACAACTTGCAGACAACTACAAGTCCTACGATTATTACCTTAACAGCGCGTACGAAACCCAGCTTATCTCGAAGTATAAGAGAGAACTCAGCAAGGATTTCAACCCCGACGACGCCGCAATACAGGCTGAATACGAAAGATACGTTTCTCTCAACAAGGAAAAATTCAGCATCGAAACGGAAGCGAATTACAAAACCGCAATCTCGTCGTCCCTGACAAACACCGTTTATCATCCGACGTCGGAACACGGCTACGGCTACGTTTTCAACATTCTCTTTAAGTTCAGCAACGACCAGTCGACCGAACTTAAAAACTTCACGGCGGGACAACCCGACAAGGAACTTGTCAAGGCGTTCCGCGACGCACTCGCAAAAGGCATTAAAGTCAGAAAGTCCAACCTCAACTACGATCCCGAAGCGGTTTGCGAAAAGTGCAAACAGGCGCAAAACGCCAGCAAGAATCCCAACAAGTATTGCACGGATAAAGACTGCAAGGCTCATCCTTACGAAGTCTATGAAGAAGGCCACGAAAAGGCAGGCGAGATTAAGGAATTTGACGTGCAAGATGTCCTTAGGGAAATCAAAACGGAAATCGAAAACGCCGAGTCGTTCGACAAAAAACGTGAAGTTGCCGCGAAATACGTTTATATGGTAAACGACGATTCCGGAATGTACAACACAAGCAGCAACAATGCAATCACAGGTAACGGCAACGGATATCTTATCGTTCCCAAGGGCAAAGATTCTTCCTTTGTTGCGGAATTCACGACGCTCGGTCGCGCGCTTATAAACGGGGAGAGCGATATCGAAGGTGTTGCATACGACGAACTTAAAAACAAAGGCTATGACATTAACGGAAAGGGATTGGGCGCGTACGGCTGGTGCGTCACCGACTACGGTATTCACTTTATGTTCGTAAGTTACATTCCTTACGACACGACCGTTTCGGGCGTAGCGGACGACCTTATTCCCCCTGACTACATCGTTTACTACGGCCGCGAAGACGACGAAAACGACAAAAACAAAACGCTCCGTGACGTCATTGTCCAAGACCTTAAATCCAAAAATACCGAGGCGCGTTATCAGATTGCCGCACAGAACGCAATCGCAGCAAACAAAGACAACTCGATTTCAAGGAATAAGAAAGTCTGGGAAAAGACAGTGAAAGAACTCAAAAAATCGCTTGGCGTAAAAGACTAAGACAAAACAATCAAAAACCTTCGGGTAACCGAAGGTTTTTTTATCGGGTTTTTTGAAAGAAAAAACAACCGCAGGATAATCTCAAAAATTAGTATTGTAAAACCAAGAAACTTTATGATATTATATAATCAATAAAACAACTTTCGGAGTCATTATGCAAAACGAAAACAATTTTGAAAAACACGAAAAACTGAAAAAAAAGTTGAAGATCGCGGGATTTGTCCTGGTGATTGTCGGGGCTGTGCTGACACTGGCGGCGTTTATCGACTTTTTTATAACGGTCGGTAATCCCGACAAAGGAATGCCCAAACTCTTCTTCCTGGCGTTTATAGGGTTTCCCATGCTGGGTATCGGGGCAGGGCTTCTCACATTGGCGTTCCGCCGCGAAATTGCCACGTATTCCAAAAACGAAAGTGTGCCCGTCATTAACGAGGCAAGTTCGGAAATCGCGCCGGCAATACAAAACGTCGTGAAAGCGGCAAAAACCGAAAGCGGCGTCAGGTGCGAATGCGGCGCGTTGAACGACGCTGACGCGAAGTTCTGCAAGGCGTGCGGAAAGCCGCTTGCAAAAACCTGCGACAACTGCGGCGAAGCGAATTCCGCCGACAGCGCATACTGCAATAACTGCGGCAACAAGCTGTAATAAAAAGAGAAAAGGGGACTTGCAAAAGCAAGTCCTTTTTTTGCGCCGTGTTTTTGACTAATACTGCGTTTCGCCCACGGCTTATACGGTAAAGTATTAAGCCGCTCGTGTGCCTTGTCTTATTCTAAAAACACGACGGGAAACTTGTTCACAACCGAAAACGCCGAGATTTCAGATGATTTTTGGAAAAGGCGAACGCGGTTGTACTTTTCGTACTACAAGCGAGCATTTTTCATAAAAGCGTTGAAATATCGGCGTTTTGGCAACGTTCATATTATTATCTGTTGGCATCCTAAAAATACGACGGAAAAACCATACAAAACCCGATATTCGTCGGAAAATTTTTTTCATATTCGTTGAATTGTCGCTTTTTCAATGATATAATGATATAGGTAAAAATTGTGGTTTAACTGTTAAAATCACGCGATAAAAGCCTATTATTGCGAGAAATGGACAAAAAACAAAAATAAAAAAGACAGCCCGCGGGCTGCCTTTTTTATGCAAGAAAACAATTTGTTGTTAATAAGGTTCCGAATTACTGCTCCTGCGTTTCCTGACGGAGCAGAGTTGCGTAGCGCAGCATATGTTTGCGAGAGGACACGCCGAGTTTTTCCAGAATGTTGTGGTTGTGGAATTTAAGCGTGCTTTCGCGGATATTAAGGACGTCGGCGATTTCGTTTGCGGACTTGCCGTCAATATACAAGTCGAAAATCTTTCTTTCCGTTTTCGTGAGTTCTTTCAGCCCGGCTTTGAACGCCTCGTAGTTGTCCGGATCGATTTCGTTTTTGCGGGAATACGCAAGCCTTTCGATTTCGGCTTGTCGCTTGTCGATTTCGGCGGTCTGGTTTTCGGTGACGCTTGCAAGTTCCTCGTTCTGGCGTTTCAACTTATCCGTTTCGAGATCGCGCAGTTTATCCTGTTCGGCAAGGTAGACGAACAAGTCGTCGATTTCGATAATGTCGGAGTTGTTTTCGGCGTGCTCCTGCTTGCGGATTTGTTCCAGATTTTTTATCACCGGCGCGACGAATTTTCGTGAGAAGACAACCGAAAGCACGACGGCGGCGAACACCAACAAGAAGCATACCAAAACGATTCTCGTTGCGTTGACCGCAATGGTTTTATCAAAGCCGCTTTTCGGCTGCATTACCACAAGGGAGTATGCCGTATCGCATATCGAAATCGTTTTCGTGACGGCGACGAAATTTGTTTCGCCGCTAAGTTCGGTAAGGTTGTTTTTAATTATTTTCGGGGAAAGAGTGCCGCTCGGTTTCAGGGAATAGCCGCCGAGAACGCCCGTCCAAAAGATATTTTCGCAGTCGATTTTGCTGTCTTTTGAAGTTTTTGAAAAAGTGCAGGTTAATTGATCCAACCTTGTCGGCTGGGCGAAGTAGTCCTTGAAGTAGGTGTTGGAGATTTCAAAGCCGCAGATTCCGTAAAAAGTGTTGTCCGCGCCGAAAATCGGGGTGATATAAGCCATCGCACTGTCGCTTGTGCCGTCAAGCGCATAAACGTCGGACAGCAGCGGTCTTTTATCTTTTACGGATTTGCCGAAGATGTCTTTTATTTCTGCCACCGATTCGGTATTGAATTCCAACCGCCATTTACGATGCGGCATTATGCCGTTTTGCCTGCCGAGATCCGAGTTTCCTCTGTACATAAGCAACGTTTCGTCCGTGCGGTCGAGGGTACTGCGCTGGAAGTACAGCCCGGTTCTGGATTTGTCGGCGTTTGTAGCACCGGAGTTTACGGTTGCGTCCATCACAATGAACGCGCCCGAGGCGTCGGCTTTCAGCAGTTCTTCTCTGAGTTTCGGCAAAAGGGCTTTCTGCACGCCTTCGGTATGCGACAGGGAGTCGTTCAGCGCGTTGAAAGAAATCCCGTTTTCGGACAGATACGCGTCGATTATCGCCGAAGAGTCGGCGGCAAGCATTTCGCCCATCATCGAGATATCGTCAAAGTATTTTTCGATTTGTCTTGTATAAAACTCGTTCTGGAAAGTGAGGTTGTCGGAATATTTTTCGGTCGTCGTCGAGAACTGCCCGGCGAAAAATAATCCGCAGCTTACAAACACGCCGACGACAAGAACCAGCGCGAGCATATACAACAAAAGCTTGCGCCACATTGACTTTTTTCTGTTTTTGAAATCGGCGATTTTTAACATATTTCGGGATTTATCGCCGCGTTCAGGCGACGTTATAAAGCGCGGCTTTCATTTCCGCGACGATTTGTTCCGTGGTGCCGCCCGCCGCGTATAGCGAGGCAAGGTTTTTCTGGATTTTGCGGATTTCGTCGTACAGCGTGCGTACTTTGGAATAATAGCCGTCGAAATTCGGTTCTCTCACGAAAGTGCAGGTCGCGACGGTTTTCGTCAGTGCGGCGTAAAGGTTTTTGAAGGCGTCCGACTTAAAGGAATTTTCGCCGATTTTCGCAAAAGCCCCCGTTCTTACGGGCATATATCCGGTTGACAGGACGAAGTCCACGTTGCGCTGTTCCTCGGTGAACCACCGCGCGAATACGGTTGCCGCCTCGGCTTTTTTGTCGGTCGTTTTATAGGCGCAAAGCCCGACGCCCGCCTGCGTTGCGACTTTTTGTTTTCCCGCCTGTTGGGGCAGGGGTAAAACTTGCAGTTTCACATCTTCCGACGTATTGTCGGGATACGTGATTTTGTCGTTGGCGTAAAGCACGGAAGCCGAGGAGCCGATGCCGGCGCACGTTTGCGCGGTCATAATCTGCGTGTTGTAGTACATATCGGACACAACGATATGGCCTTTGGCAATCGACGTCGCGAACGCCTCATAGGCTTTTATAAACGACGGGTTGTTTTCGTCGTACCAGCCGTCCTTGTAAGAAACGCTTTCGCCGTCGGATATTGCACAAAGTTCCGCAAGTCTTATGAGATAATCGATGGCGCAGAAGGGTTTTCCGCCCGACCACTCGTGATATTTTTCGGCGACGGTGAAGAAGCCGTCCCACGTTTCAAGGTCGGACACGGAAACGTTTTTTTCGGCGGCGAATCTTTCAAAAACTCCGCCCGCGATGAACAGCATATAAGTCGATTTGGAAACGGGGAAAACCGAAAGGCGGTCGCCCAGCATGCCGTCGCTCAGAAAATCGGGGACGAAGGCGTCCAGCTCGGTCGGAGTGAAATAATCTTTCCAGTTCAGAAGGTTGTCCGCCCCGAGACTTTGCGCGTCGCCCGAGTGGCAGAAGAACAGGTCGGGCATATCCTTGGAGCCCGCTTTCCCCGCCTGCGCGTCTTTGAGTTTCTTTCCGATCTGGGCGGCGTTGGACATCAGTGTGACGTCAATGACGATTCCTTTTTCCTTGCCGACGGTCGCGTTGAATTTCTCCACGAAGTCGTTCATCGGGGAGTTGGATTGTTCGCCGTAAACGTGCCACATCGTAAGAGTCGTGGGTTTTTTGGGATCGAGCAAAGAACTATTTTTGTTGCAAGCAACAAAAGTAAACGGAATTGCAAGAAGCGCCGTGGCGGCGATCAACAAAGTGAGTATTCTTTTGGCATTACGTTTCATAGTGTTTTCCCGTTATTATCAGTCGGGGGAAATTGCCCCGATTTTTCAAAAAAATCAAATTATTTTTGGATTTTTCCCCACCTTTTGGCGGGTTGGGTGGGGGAAAAGCCTTCCTGATTTTGATATACTGTCTATACACTCGAAGGTGATTATCTGTATTATAGCATAACATGCGCGCGCAAGTCAATCCGCCTTTGAGACAATAAAACGCGAAATTTGCGGAATTCACAACGGTTTTAAGTCGCGATTTTCGGCGATTTGGAATAAATCATAAGAATCAAACAAGGAGACAAAATCATGAAAAGAAAATCGATCTTCACATTTTGTGCGATAGCGTTAATGCTTGTTTTATCGCTCTCGGTGCTTACTGCTTGCAACAAGGACGGGAAACACAAAGAATATACGATAACCTTTGACAGCAAAGGCGGCAGCGCGGTGCAACCCATCAAGGCAAGTGCAGGCGCGGCGATTACAGCCCCGACCGATCCCACCAAAGACGGTTTTGTTTTTGCAGGCTGGTATGAAAGCACGGACGGCGGCACGACGCTTTCCGACACGGCATTCAGTTTTTCATATATGCCGGCAAGAGTTTTCACGCTTTACGCAAAATGGGCGACTGCCGACATTAAGGGCAAGACATTCAACAAAGTTGACGCAACCATCGAGTGGGAGTCCGAAGCCGTCAAGCAAGCGCTTCTTGCAGAAATGAAAATGACGGAGGAGCAGTTTATACAAAGTCATAAGGTATCAAAAGTTACGCTCGTTTTTGCGGCGGATAAAGATTCCGTGACGGCGACTTTTGATCAACACCCGGGCGAAGAAGACGATAAAGGCAAAGGCGTCAGAACGCTGTTGTACAGGATTAAAGGCTCTGCTATCGTGTTTTACGACAGCCAAGAAGATATGGAAAAAGAAATCCCCGCTCACGAAATGGGTTTGTTTGTAGGCTCAACGTTTGAGTTGTCCGCAGATAAAACGACCATTATACAGGGCAATATCCAACCGGGAATTGGAACGATTAAATATAAGTATAGCGTTGTGGTAAAATAAACCGGCGTAAAAGGAACAAACACAAAAAACAACGGTTTTAAGTCGCGATTTTCGGCGATTTGGAATAAATCACTTAAATCAAAAAGGAGAAAGACTATGAAAAGAAAATCAATCATTGCAGTGCTGGCGTTGGTATTAGTGTTGGCGTTGTCGTTGTCGATATTCTCGGCATGCAACAAGAAGCACAAGTATTCAAGCGAGTGGAAGTTTGACGAAAAAACTCACTGGCACGAATGCACCACGAAAAAGCACACCGACACGACGGAGAAACTCCCGCATGAGTTTAAGGAAGAAATTGTGAAAGCAGCGGACTACGGCGTGGTCGGCGAAAAGAAATTCACGTGCAAAGACTGCGGATATAGTTATACCGAAGACATCGACGCACTTGGCGCGAAGGACAACGAAATCAAACTTCAAGACGGCAAAACGCTTGATAAAACGTACGACGGAAGTGCTGTTGACGTTTCGGACAAATTCTCGTTCAACGGCAACGGCGAAGTGACGTTAATGTTCAAGGCACAAGGCGCGGAAGACGACGCATACGCCGCAACCGCCCCGAAGAAAGTCGGCGAATATACCGTGAAAGTCAGCGTAGCAGCCACGGCAGAGTGGAAATCCGCGACAAAAACATTTGACTTTGCAATCACCCCCATGGTAATCAGCGTTGCTTGGGAGCCTACATACAATAATTCAAATACTTTTACGGGCGCACCCGCCGAATTGCTTGATGGCGAAGAAGCAACAATTACCGTTACAATGAGTAGCGCCAACGTCGGAGCAGAAGTTCAAAGCTTTGAAATCACAGGAAAAGACGCGGGCAATTACAGCCTTGCAAGAGAAGACGTCAACGTGGAAATCATCAAAGCAGACATTAACTTTGAAATCAGCAATGCGAGCGCATTTAATGAGTTGTTCTTTGTCGGCGCAACGAATATCCCCGATCCTACAACAAATTACGTTGAAATCGGCACCGGTTACGGCGAAAGGACTATCGAGTGGATAAGGCACCTTGGTGACGGCGTTTGGAGTCGCACCCTTACAAAAGACGAAGTAATAGGAACAGCAGGCGAATATCGCGTGCGCATTAAATATGCGGAAGGCGATAACTACAATTTCGGAGCCACCCAGTACGTCAGCTTCACTGTAAAGAAAGAAAGCGTGCTTACCATAAAAAATATAATCGGTCCTGATGGTAATCCTATCGCCGGCATAGCCGATAGTACTTTAGGAATTAAGTTTGGCGAAGATAGAATTAATATGCAGGCTCAGATAGACGGATTATGCGAATATTTGACAAACGCAGACAATGCAGAGAAATACTTTATTATCAGAGTTCAGTGCGGAGAAACCGTCATTGCAAGATTTGAAAGAAGAGGCGTGCAGACCACGAGCGATTTACATTATGTGTACACGTATGGCGGTATGTCGTTCGATAATGACCGAGTGACCGGTATGCATTTCGATTTGTTTGGCGCAAACGAGTACGTTAACGCGGAAGGCAAATGGATTGGTAACGAAGATTTGGAAATTACGATAGAAATAACAGACTCCAAAGACCACCCCGTACTCAGCAAAGACTCTTTGCAGAACAGCTCATCGGTTGGAGGCGGTCAAATCGCGGTGTTTGAAGTGCAACTTCCCGAGGGAGATGACGTTATTTGCACGTTCGACGTGAATTGGACGGGTGCGCCGAAGAATATCGAAATGGTATTGTACGATGCGGTTACCGGTTCCGAAACAAGCATTGTTGTTAATAAAGTCGGCGAAAACAAATTTTCGTTCACGGAAACTTCCGGCAGAAAGAGTTTTTACTTGTACGTAGAAGAGTTGGAAGCGACCAATAATAATTCGGGGTTTACGATAACGGCTTCCTTTGAATCTTCGACAAGGCTTGAATTTCCCGATGGCGCAAATGAACTTTCGTCCGGAGAATTGACCTATGCGGCAGGCGAAGAAAAGAGATTTGTTATCAAAGTCGGTGCCGGCAGAAATTTTGGAATGAAGTACACGTTTTCAAATATCCCCGAAGGCGCAACCATAAAGGTTTATAGAGATGACGGTTCAGCGGTGACTTTGTCGGCGGACAATTCTTTCTCACTCCTGTCAGGCGTGGGTGTAAGAGATTATACCATCGTTATCACAAACACCACCGACAGCAATCTGAACATTAATTTCAGCATAACAAAAGAACAGACGCCCGGCGGCGGGATTGTAGTTCCCTGATTGAAAGCACAGCAACAAAATAACAACAACAAAAGATCGGATAAGCGGGGTAAAACCCGCTTGTCCGAAAAACATTTTACTTAAAGAAGAAAATAATTAAATTTACATATAAAAAATAATAAAGGTTTTAAGTCGCGATTTTCGGCGATTTGGAATAAATCACTTAAATCTAAAAGGAGCAAGACTATGAAAAGAAAATCAATCATAACAGTGCTGGCGTTGGTATTAGTGTTGACGTTGTCGTTGTCGATATTCTCGGCATGCAACAAGAAGCACAAATATTCAAGCGAGTGGAAGTTTGACGAAAAAACTCACTGGCACGAATGCACTACGAAGAAACACACCGACACGACGGAGAAAATCCCGCACGTGTTCACGTGGACAGAAAAAACGCCCGCAGGCGTTCACACGGACAAAGTCGAAAAGGGCGTATGTGAATGCGGATACGAAACCGAAAGGACAATTTCCGGCACCGCAACGCACACTTACGGCACGGAATGGACAAAAGACGAGTCGGGACACTGGCACGATTCGACCTGTGACGCAACGGCTCCCACGCATGACGCAATGAAGAAAGATTTCGCCGCGCATACCTTTGACGAAGGCAAAGTTACCAAACCGGCGGACTTCGGCGTGGTCGGCGAAAAGAAATTCACCTGCACGGAATGCGGATATAGCTATACCCAAGAAATTCCCGCACTTGGCGCAAAAGACAACGCTATTTCGTTTGCTAACGATTTAGTTGATGAAAAAACCTATGACGGGTTGGCGTTTATCATTGATCCCGCGAAGGTCAATCGTAAGGGCGACGGTGAAATCACCATTACTTACAAAGGCGAAAACGACACTGCGTTTTCCGAAACCGCCCCGATTAACGCCGGCGAATATACCGTGAAAGCAACCGTAAAAGGAACTGCGGAATGGAAAGGCGGAGAAATCACCACGACTATCATAATCAACAAACGCGAGATAACTTTGCCCGCAGGCGTTTTTGAAGGAAAACTTGGAGAAAACCTTGAAAGCGGAAAGTTCGGTTTGACGTGCATAAACGTCGCGGCAGATACGAACAACGTCGTAGAATGGGTGACGATTGGCGCTCCCGAAACATACTATGCGATTGGCATACATACAATCAGCGCCACCGTCCTGACCGTGGACAACGACAACTTCGAGCTTAACAACGGCGTATACGACACGGTCAGATTTACCGTTTGGAACGCTCCCGATTCCTTCTATGCCGGAATCAAAGACGTGTTCACCTTTCCTAGTAGCAGTGATGTTATGATCAATACAATAATAGCTAATGGCACGGTGAAAAAAGGCGACCAAATTTTAGTCAACGAAATCGGCAAGATAATCACAGTGAATAAAATCGAAAAGGATACGGGCACGTCGGTGACAGAGGTTGAAACGGCAACCGCTGGTGAAGAAGTAGGCTTGCGTATTAGCGAAGGCGTAACGAAGGCTGAACTTAATAGAGGATATATGCTGTCCAAGCCCGATACGATTATCGGTTATAGCAAGGTCACGGTAACAATAAGAGTGCGCACAAAAGACGAGGGTGGTCAAAACACCCCAATTCAGTCGGGAATTAAACCGAATGTTGCCTTTGCCGACACGTTCGGTGAAGTAACCGGCGAAGTTACGTTCCCGGAAGGCACGACGTTACTTTCAGGTGGTGAAATACTTGAAGGCGTCACCATTAATTTCCAAGGCAAAAAAGTCCCCGCGTTTGTCGGTCGCAGGTTCACACTTAGGGTGAGCGGAAAAACTATTGCCGAATGCATAGTCACCGCAGTTCCTAATGCGACAAGAGTTAGGAGCGGTTTTATGTTAGGCGTCCCCGGCACCAATGTCATTGAGCCTATCGAGCTTGGCGAAAACACATTTGCGGTCAACCTGAACAGAAGTGATCTCGGTGAAATGCTTAAAAACGCCAAAGATACCGATACAATCGAATTAAAATTTATTAATGGCGGAAAGGACATCGCAAAATACACTCGCACTCCCGGCACAGGCGAGGGGGTATACAATGAAGTTGGCGGAAGAATAGTCGGTTCATATCTCATCGTCGAGTTTTATAAAAACACTGGATCTGATCCCAAACTAACCGGCAATAACGGCGAATGGGTTTTTACAGGCGATGATATATTTATCGGAATTGGTGTTTATATTACGCCCGCTTCGGGAACCTGAGCGACACTGCAACCATCGTAGCAAAATAACTTAAAAGTTATTATCTGTTGAAAAATCGGATAAGCGGGCGTAAAACCCCGCTTGTCCAAAAAAAACGACATATCGAAAAGCCGTCAGTCAGGACGGCTTGGGTATGTTGCCAAACAGAAAGGGTTTGTTCTGTTTGGCAACGTACTAAAAATCAGAAATTTATTTACTTATCGTGGAGACAATATGAAAGCATTAAAAGGCGTACTTATTACACTTGTCGTCATCATCGCCATCGTCGGCGTTACCGTCATCGGCGGGTACGTCTACGTCCGCACGACGTACGGCATCGACCTTTTCCGCACCGCGGGACAACTGAAAACGCTCACAAAAGACGTTGACGAATCCGCTCTTTGTCCGAATGCCTACGGCGAGCAGGATTTTGTCGAAATGAAAAGCGCAGTCAATGATAAAATCGACGGGCTTATCGTCTATGAAAAGGACAAAGGCTACAACGGCTATTCGGTCAATTTTGCTTCACTTGCGGGCAAAAGTATGACAGATCCGATTTTCCTCACCGAAAAGCATGTCGGGGCGATTGCCCAAACGGTCTTTTACGAGCAAACGGGCGGCAAAATCAAGTTGGGCGATAAGGAAGTGTCCGTAACCGTCGTGCAGATTGACTTTTCGGAAATCGCCGCAAACGGCAGCGCGGACTTTAACGTCGTTGCAAAACTCGACCTTACGCCGTTCAAAGCGGATATGGGCGGTTTCCCGTATAAATACTTCAAAAAATATATCCCCGATAACCTTTACGTTTCGTCCACCGTTCGCGTGGATAAGACGGAAGAAGACGGCTTTGCCTATACCGTAACGCACAAATCGCTTACGCTTAACAATCTTTCGGCTGATGATACGGCGGATTTGTTCAACACCCTGAACGCCGTGCTGAAAATAGGTACTGCCGAAAACCTGAACATGCAGATCGGCACGACGGCGGTAAACGCACTTATCGGCACGAAAGACGCCATCGGTTTTGCCTATTCCATGAAAGCAATCGGGGCAAAGAGTTTCGATTTCGGCACTGTTTCGGACATAGACTTGTTTATCGTATACTAAACGACTTAATGCAGCATATTTGCGATGTAAAGTCGCGTTTTATGCAAAATATCCCCCAAAAATCCAAATAAGGAGATAATATTATGACGCACACAAAGGCGAATAAATCAAAGATATTAGCGCTGATTTTGGGACTTGCGACGTGTTTTGTGCTTATGCTGGTCATTGTGCTTGCAAACCCGACTTTTGCAGCATATGCGGCAGGAGAAGACGGAACAGCGCCGACAATTTTCCGCACGGGCGGTATTGACGTTGATAGAAAAAGCCATATGGGCACTCTCCCTAATGCATTAAAGGGCGTAGAATACAAGGCGAAAGACGGTAGCAACTACAAAATTGAGGCTACCGGAACAGAACCGTTCACTTTTAGTGCGAATAAATCGGGAGAAGGCTATGCCCCATTGCCCGAAGGACTTTCGTTAAACCCGACGACAGGCGAAATCGTAGGTACGCCTACGGGAGATGCAGGTAAATACAATATCAGCGTTACCGTTACAAATAAATACGGTAGTGATAACATCTTTGTGGGGATGTACGTTTATGGCGAAACCTCCAAACCGAAAATCACGACAACGCAAGCAGATATTGCGGTAGGTTATGTAGATTCTTCATATTCGCAACGTATAGTTTATAATAGTGGTATAGGCGAACCTTCCAAGGCAAGCATTACAAACGGTAATTTACCTAAAGGATTAATACTTCGACAAGCAGGTTTTGGTATCTACATAGAGGGAAAACCTACCGAGGAGGGAACTTTTACTTTTACCGTGCGTCTGCAAAACGCCGCAGGATTTGACGAAGAGACATATACCATAACAATCCAAAAAGGATATCAAAAACCTAAAATTATAAACCAAGATGACATAACTAATAAACCTGCGATAAAAGGGAAATATTTTGAATTTCAATTTGAGGCAACCGGAACGAATGCGGCGGATAATCCGTTTTTGTTCTTTACGTATTTGAACCAATTCGATGAATCAACACCTAATGCGCAAGACGAGTATGAATTAGGAAACGGACTATTCTTAACAAAAGAAGGAAAAGTATATGGCACGCCCTATAGCACTGAGGATATATCCTTTAATGTAGGTGTAAAAACCAAAAATTTAAATGGCGACTACGAAGAAACTGGTTTCGGCACTGGCAATTGTTATGTTCCCGTTTATGAAAACGGACAAATAACTGGGGTTACTATTTCCCCTGAAAACACTTCCGTTCCAAAGGGTGGGCAAAGACAATTTACCGCAACCGTAATTGGATACGGCGATTTTGACAAGTCGGTTACATGGAACGTATATTACAATAGCTCCGACGATACAAAAATATCTCAAGACGGCGTCTTGACTGTCGGAATTGATGAAACGTCAACAACAATAGGAGTTGAAGCAAAAAGTAAAGGTGGTTACTTGCGTGAAATACCGGTAACTATAATAAACCATACGCACACAACAACGCTTGTCCCTGAAAAGCCGAAAACCTGCACGACGGACGGAAATAAAGAACATTACAAATGTAACGTTTGCGGAGATTTGTTTGAAGACGCAGGAGCGGTCAAATCGCTTACCGAAGAAAAAGTAAAAATCCCTGCGGGACACGAATACGGTGATTTAGTGCCAAAGCAAGAGCCTACCTGCAAACAAACGGGTATGCAAGCGCATTATAAATGCTCGGTTTGCAACAAGTATTTTGACGAAAGCAAAACCGAAAAGACCGAAGCGGAATTGACTATTCCTGTAAATCCTAACGCTCACGATTTTGGGGCGTGGATAGAGGAAGTTCCTGCAACTTGCAAAGATACCGGCGTAAAGGCGCATGAAGATTGTAATAGGTGCAATAGGCATTTTGACGAGAGCGGAAATGAAATCACCGACCTTACTATTCCTACAAACGACAATCACGACTGGAACGCTTGGGTAAGCAACGGTAACGGAACGCATACCCGCACTTGTAAGAGAGATAGCGATCATAAAGAAACCGGCACTTGCTCGGGCGGAAAGGCAACTTGCACGTCAAAAGCGGTTTGTGAAGTTTGCAGAACAACGTATGGCGATACTGCACCGCATACATACGGTGACTTGATACCCGAAGTGCCTGCAACAACGGAAGACTTTGGCGTGAAAGAACACAAAGATTGTAAGGTTTGTGGAAGACACTTTGATAAAGACGGCAACGAAATCACCGACCTTAGAATTGCCAAAATCGGCACGCATAACGTGGTAATAAATGGCGAAAGCAAATTCTATGCACACGGCGAAAGAGTAACCGTAACGGCAGAAGATAAAGAAGGTAAAGAGTTCGTTGGTTGGCAGGACGCAAGCGGAAAAATCGTCAGCACCCAAAAGGAATATACCTTTGAGGTAAAAGACGAAATGGTCCTTACCGCCGTATATCAGGACAAAGCACCGGGCGGCGGCACGATTGACGGCGAAATCGCACCCGCTCCCGATAAAAAAGGACTGTCCGGCGGACAGATTGCGGGCATCGTGATCGGAAGCGTTGCAGGCGTCGGAATCGTCGGGTTTGCAATATTCTGGTTTGTCGTGAAGAAGAAATCGTTTGCCGAGTTAATTTCCGCAATCAAAGCACTGTTCAACAAAAAGCAATAATATCAACAAGGCATTGTTCAACAAAAAACAATAAATCCAACAAAGCAATGATCAACAAAAAACAATAAATCCAAACAACAAAAAACCGTCCGTATTTCGGATGGTTTTTCCTTGGAGTAAGCACAGAAGCGATGATGCGATGTTTTTGCCTCTGGCAAAAGCGATGTACCTGCGGCGCGATGTGTGCCTTCGGCACGTTTTGGATAGCCGGGAGGGTTCGACTGCGAAGCAGTGTGCGTTTTTGTTTAAACGCACGGACTCCTCCCCCTCCGTATACAAAAACAACCGCAACCGCGGTTGTTTTTTGGTGTACCCGGGGGGAGTCGAAAGGAACGTCGTGACGCAATAGCGAAGCGAAGATGCTTGCATCGAAAGCGTAGCGTCAGCCGGGAGGGTTCGACTGCGAAGCAGTGTGCGTTTTTGTTTAAACGCACGGACT